>Ga0213833_1000025_pt1 | contig 570899 bp, 511 predicted proteins | sample SWATP21_FD_160575 | JGI IMG/M metagenome (GOLD analysis project Ga0213833, IMG submission 160575) | Coastal seawater microbial communities from Marineland, Florida, United States - SWA TP2 #1 | ecosystem: Environmental > Aquatic > Marine > Coastal | place: USA: Florida | collected 2016-08-14
GCAGATGGTACTGCTGTAAAAGGCGGGAGAGTATGTCGTTGCCAATTTTAAGAAGGTGTCAATTTTTATAAATTGACACCTTTTTTTTTGTGCCTATACCAACTTCTTGTTGTAAAATTGTTCGTGTGAAATATTTCGTTTTTATAGTAGCTACATTGTTGATTAACAATGTTTTTTCGCAAAATGATACTGCAATTACTCACAAGGTGGAGAAGTCAAGTATTGTTTTCCCTATTAATGGAGATTATAAATTTAAATCGATTGATACGGTTTTAAATGAGTTCTATCATTATAACCCTGATGGAAAAGAATTAAATGTTTTTTTGGGAAATCCTGGTTTGGCATTAGATTCAATGAAATTGAAATCCCTAAATTATGGAATAAAATCGGGTGAATTTGCATTTAATAAATTACACACTAATTTTTATGGCGATTACATCTATAAAACTAATGTACCCTTTGTTAGGGCTGGATATATAGTTGGTCCTAAAAAACTTCAGGATTTTTCAGTACTATATTCTCAAAACTATAATTCTAGATTTAATATTTCTGCAGGTTTTAGAACTTTTGGAGCGGATGGTTTTTACTTAAATCAAAAGACTACAGCGAGAATCTTTTCCGGGCAGGTCAGTTATTCAACTAAAAAGGATAAATATGGCTTTTTAGTTAAATATGTGGTAAAGTCGGGATTAGCTGGAGAAAATGGAGGGGTTAAGAGAGACTCTTTAAATGCTAGCATATTCCAGGGAAATAAACTTGGTGTACAAGTAGAACTTGAGGAAGCTACGAATCATTATGATATTAGAAAAGTACATGTAGGACAGTATTTAAACATATTTAAGAGTGATTCGGTGAATGGGAGAAAAAAATCGGGGTCATTTATGTTGAATACTGTTGGATTTGTGAGTGATTATTGGTTTAACGATACAGAACCAGATAGTATATACTATAGTAGGTTTGGAATAAGTTTATCAGATAAAGAACGATATGCTGATAAATTCCATGAATTTGGTTTAAATAATGAGTTTTCATATCAATATTCTGGTTTTAAAAATGATGTAAAGTTAAGAATTGGGGCAGGATCAAATTGGTCTGAGTTCATGACCATAGCAAGAGATACCATGTTAAATGAAAATTATGGAATATTTTCTTTATCGGATTTATATTTGGGTAAAGTTATATTTACCGGAGAATTTAAAAAGGGGGTGTCTGGATATAATCATGAAGGATATTCTTCTCACATAAATTTTACGGTGCCTATCAAGAAAGAATATTTTATTGCGGTACTACGTGCGAAATCTCAAAAATCATTACCAGAGGTTAAATATCAGTTTTATTCGGGAACAGATTTGAGTTGGTTTGAAACTCTGGACTATTCGACTTTAAATGAAGTTTCGACCAGTATCATCAGTAAGAGCTTAGGTCTAAAATTTGATGGACAATATGGAATTGTGGATAATTACACCTATTATGATTCATTGGCTTTACCAAAGCAATATAATCAAGCATTTAGCCAATATTCATTTAAACTATCTAAAAAAATCAGAATAAAATCTTACTATTTTGATTTAGGTATTGTTCATCAACAGGTGGATGAATCTGCTCCGGTTAATGTTCCAGAATGGACATGGATGATCTCTTTTTATTATCAGCGCTATTTGTTTAAAGGAGCTATGGAGTTACGTTATGGAATTGATTATTGGCAAAATACAAAGTATTACGCTAACAATTATGCTCCTTTTATTCGAGCATTTACCTATCAAGATCAATATCAGGTTGGGGATTACCCATATTTGAATTTTTACATTAGTGCGAGAATTAAAGGAGCACAAGGATTTGTGAATTTTCAGAACCTATCTCAGTTAGTTCTTCAGGAACCGAATTATATGATGGCCCCATTTTATCCTATGCAAGACTTTGGAATTTCCGTGGGTTTAAGATGGGATTTCTATAATTAGAAAAAGGTTTGAAGTTCTTAAGTTTTTTGTTTCTTTTTTTTGGCTGCTGGAAAAAGTATGTTATTAAGAATTAACCGATATCCTGGTGAATTAGGATGAAGATTTAGATCCGTAGGGGGATCACCTACTAAGTGTTGGTAATCTTCCGGATCATGGCCTCCATAAAAGGTCCATTGTCCTTTACCTATTGTTCCATGTATATATTTGGCACTATTTAAGCTTTTATTTTCACCCATAATCAGAACTTCTGGCTTGATTACAGTTTTATAATATGCTGTTGTTTGCCCCATGAAACCTTTGATTACCTGTGTATGGTTTTGACAGAGCATTGTTGGAATTGGATCCCATTTCGCTGAAAAATCGAAGAGGGTAAACAAATCTGAATTTTCTGGCGTTCTAGCATGAATAGGTGTAGCATCAATGTTTGAATATTCATACTGTAACGGATTGGCAATAAGTTTGAAATTTGTGAATGCCAGAGTTTGAGAAAAATCCAGATTTGATTGTGCATTAGGAGCTGCTGGATCATGGTCATACATTCTTTCGCAAATATCTGTATTGTGCGCTGCCAAAGCAATATCATAGGAATCAGTTCCAGAACACATTGAAAACAGGAAGCCTCCACCAATAATATAGTTCTTGATATTTTGAGCTACTTGAAGTTTTAATTGTGATACCTTTTCGAATCCCAGTTCATTAGCCGATTGTTCCATTTGCGCCACCTGTTGTTTGTACCAATTAGCATTTTTATATGCCTGATAAAACTTGCCATATTGTCCGGTAAAGTCTTCATGATGCATATGCAGCCAGTCGTATAGATTAAGCTTTCCTTCAATAATTTCTTTATCGTAAATGATATCGTATGGAATTTCGGCATAGGTTAAGACTAAGGTTACCGCATCATCCCATGGCAATTTGTTTTTTGGAGAGTACACGGCAATTTTAGGTGTTTTTTCCAATTTAACCACATCCATATTGGCTTGCGGATTAGCAATTTCTTGTTTGATTGAAATGGCCTGAGCATCAGATATTATTCGGTAAGAGACATTTCTAATTGTGCACTCATTTACAATAGGCTGTAAATTCTTGATTAAGAAACTTCCTCCTTGATAATTAAGTAACCATTCTACTTCAACTTCTTGTTGGAGCACCCAAAAGGCAATACCATATGCCTTTAAATGGTTTTTTTGGTTGTCTTCATCCATTGGAATTAGGATGTAACTTGCCAATAGGTTAGAGCTAAGAGTAGTCAGTGCAAGTATGAATAATATTTTTCGTATCAAGATGCTCTTTTTTTAAAAGGGCGCAAAGTCATCATCAGCAGGAGGAAGGTCATCGTTCATTTTACTGGACACTGTATAATTTCCTCCAAAATCATCAGATTGCGGTAATGCACCTCCAAATGACATTTCATTATAATCGTTATCCACAAATTTAGCTAAATGATCCACAAATTTGAGCTTAACGGTATCTACTTTACCATTACGGTGTTTAGCCACAATAAGTTCGGTAATACCTTCTACAGAATTTCCTTCCTCATCTTCGGTAAATCCATAATAACTTGGACGATATAAGAACATTACAATATCAGCATCCTGCTCAATCGCTCCAGATTCCCTCAAATCGGATAGCATTGGGCGTTTGTGGCCGGTTCTGGTTTCAACAGCACGACTTAACTGTGATAATGCAATTACGGGAACGTTGATTTCTTTTGCAATACTCTTTAAAGATCTGGATATTGTTGAGATTTCTTGTTCTCGATTACCTCCACTTCCTCCAGCAGTCATTAATTGGAGGTAATCAATTACGATTAGTTGAATATCGTGTTGAGATTTTAGACGTCTTACTTTGGCTCTTAGCTCAAATACAGAAATTGCTGGTGTATCGTCAATAAATATCGGAGCTTTTGAAAGGTTGTCAATTTTTGAAGTTAATTGTTCCCATTCGTAGTCCGTTAGTTTTCCTTTACGGAGTTTTTCCGATGTCAATTGCGTTTCGGCAGAAATTAATCTGGTAACTAATTGAACAGAGGACATCTCCAGAGAAAATACAGCTACACCTTGACCAAAGTCAACGGCAGTATTTCTTGCTAGCGTCAATGAAAAAGAGGTTTTACCCATCGCAGGTCTTGCCGCCAAAATAATTAAATCCGAAGGTTGAAGTCCTGAGGTCATTTCATCCAGATCTCTAAAACCAGTTGGAACACCACTAACCCCTTCTTCTTTATTTCCCAATTCTTCAATTCTTGAAATAGCTTGTTGAACCAGGGAAGACATACTTTCTCCGGATTTGCTAATATTATTTTGAGCGACCTGGAATAGTGCATCTTCAGCTTCATCCAAGAGATCAAATACATCTGAGGTATCATCAAATGCTTTTGTAATGGTATTTGATGATATTCTGATTAATTCTCTAAGAATATGTTTTTGTGCAATGATTCTTGCATGAAACTCGATATTGGCTGCAGATGCGACTCTATTAGTTAGTTGAGATATGTAATAGGGGCCTCCGACAAATTCGAGTTCACCATTACTTTTTAATTTTTCGGTAACGGTAAGCAGGTCAATTGGCTTAGATTCTCCAAAGAGTTCTTTTACCGCACTATATATTTTTTGGTGTGCATCTTTATAAAAAGATTCCGGAGAAAGGATATCTACAACGTCATCGACAGCTTTTTTTTCTAGCAATAGCGCTCCTAAAACAGCTTCTTCTAATTCAAGAGCCTGAGGTGGTATTTTACCCATTTCCATTCCAAATGGAGAAGTTTTAGGAGTATTTCTTTTGAATTTGGTATTGCTAATTTGTTCGCTCATTAACGTTATGTATTTACACAAAGTTACAGGAATACCTGCATTATATTGTAATGAATATAAAGTACATTTCTTAACAAATTGTCCATATACCTTATGAACAATTGTGTAAAAGAATATTTATAGAAACTTATTTTGCGTAGACACCCATCTCACAGAATTTCTGAATTCTATTTTCAATGAGTTCTTCAGGATCAACTTCCTCTAAAGCTTTAACAGACTTTACTACTTCTCTTTTTACACGTTTCACCATGTCAGCTTTGTTAGAGTGAGCACCACCTGCAGGTTCTTTAATGATACCGTCAATAAGTTTGTTTTTAAGCATGTCCTTTGACGTAAGTTTTAGTGCTTCTGCAGCTTTTTCTTTATGTTCCCAGGAACGCCAAAGAATTGAACTACAAGATTCAGGTGATATCACAGAATACCATGTATTTTCTAGCATAAGAACACGATCACCGATACCGATTCCTAAAGCTCCACCTGAAGCACCTTCACCTATTACGATACAGATAATAGGAACCTTTAATTGAAACATTTCAAAAAGATTACGTGCAATAGCTTCACCTTGACCTCTTTCTTCTGCTTCTAAACCCGGGTATGCTCCAGGAGTGTCAATAAGCGTAATAATTGGCTTGTTGAACTTTTCAGCTAATTTCATTAAGCGAAGCGCTTTTCTATATCCTTCCGGATTAGCCATACCAAAATTTCTATACTGACGCATTTTGGTATTTATTCCTTTTTGTTGTCCAATGAACATATATGACTTGCCATCAATGGATCCTAATCCACCAACAATAGCTTTGTCATCCTTTACATTTCTATCACCATGAAGTTCCACAAAGTTTCCATCGGTCATCCCGGTGATATAGTCTAATGTATATGGACGTTCAGGATGCCTCGATACCTGAACTCTTTGCCAAGGTGTTAATTTGGCGTAAACCTCTTTTTTAGTTTCGTTGATTTTCTTTTTTAAATCATTGATGGTTTGAGAAGCATCAACTTGTCCAATGTCCGCTATTTCTAAAGCCTTTTCCAATTGTTCTTCTAAGTCTGCAATAGGCTTTTCGAATTCTAAATATGCTGCCATATGTCAATTTATTTTAGAAAATATTTTGAGGATCGAAAGTAAGCATAATCCAAATACGCTCGGTTTCAATTACCTTAAATTTATTTTGGGGCGCGATAATAGAAGTAAAATGCAAGAATCCCAAAGAAAATGTTAGGTATCCACACTGCAATCAAAGGATTCAGTCCAGCTTTAATCGCGTATACTTTGGTGACCTGCATTGCGAAAATGTATATGAAGCTGATTGCTACACTAATAGCGAGATGTAGTCCAATTCCTCCGCGTACTTTTCGACTTGCAAATGAAACACCAATTAACACCAAAATATATGTTGCAATTGGCATAGCAGTACGCTGATTTTTTTCCACCTCATAGGTGGATATCAATTCAGAACCTCGAAGTTTTTCATCTTCAATAAACTCCATTAATTCTGGAGTATCCATCATCGCTATATTATAATCTTTGTGTTCAAATTCATCTGGTAGAAATGACATGGTGGTATCGATTACTTTACCGCCATAAAGGTTTTCCATACCATCCTTGATTTCTCTAATGTAATAATTTCTAAGTTCCCACTTATTTGACGTTGTATCCCATTGAATATAATCTGCAAGAAGTTTATATTCTAGCTGCCCATCATTTAAGATTTCATAAGTGAATTTATAACCGATATCACGATCGACATTATAATTTTCTACATAAATATAATGTCCAGGCTTTATTTGTTTGTGCAAGTTTTTGTGTGGGTTTTTGGCATGATACCCCACATATGCAAGTTCAAAAGCTAATCTTTCTTTACTGGCATGTGGAACGACAAAATGATTAAAATAAAACGAAATAAGTGCCAGTATAGTTGCCGTAATGAAGTAAGGTAAAAGGAGTCTGTTAAAAGATATTCCAGAGCTTAATATGGCGATAATTTCACTTTTAAAAGCCATACTGGAAGTAAATATGATTACGGACAAAAAGATTAATAACGGACTAAAAAGATTGCCGTAAAAGAAGACGAAATTGACATAATAATTGAACACGATTTCTTCCATTGGAACATCGTGTTTTAAAAAATCATCAAGTTTTTCTGAAACGTCAAATATGATGGCAATAACCATCATAATTCCTAAAATAAAGAAAAAGGTTGTTAGGAATTTCTTTATGATATAGATATCTAATTTTTTCAACTTATAATCTTTGAGTTACTTTTTTAACCATTTTGGATTTCCATGCATCAAATGTACCATTCAGAATTTGATTTCTAGCTTCCGTTACTAACCAAAGATAGAACCCAAGATTATGAATGGAAGCAATTTGCGCAGCTAAAATTTCTTTCGAATGTATGAGATGTCTTAAGTAAGCCTTCGAATAATATTGATCCACATAAGTTGTGCCATCAGGATCAATTGGAGAAAAGTCATTTTCCCATTTCTTATTTTTAATATTGATGATCCCATTTTGAGTGAAGAGTTGACCATTTCGTGCATTTCTTGTAGGCATTACACAATCAAACATATCGACACCCAGTGCAATTGATTCCAAAATATTTTCAGGTGTGCCAACTCCCATAAGATATCTGGGTTTGTCGTCAGGAAGAATATCACAAACTACTTCAGTCATAGCATACATATCTTCATGGGGTTCCCCTACGGATAATCCTCCAATTGCATTTCCGAATGCATTCTTTGAAGCTATATATTCTGCTGATTGTGTTCTTAAATCTTTATAAGTGGAACCTTGAACAATAGGAAATAGTGCTTGAGAATGTCCATAAACCCCTTCCGTTTCATTAAATCTATTGATACAGCGATCTAGCCATCTATGCGTCATATGCATAGAGTTTTTAGCGTAATGATAATCACATGGATATGGAGTACACTCATCAAATGCCATCATGATATCTGCACCAATAATACGTTGTGTATCCATCACATTTTCCGGAGTGAAAAGGTGTTTAGAACCATCAATATGCGAAGAGAACCTGACGCCATCTTCTTTAATTTTGTTTCTACCAGACAATGAGTATACTTGATAACCTCCACTGTCAGTAAGAATAGGTCGATCCCAATTAATAAATTTATGTAATCCACCGGCTTTTTGTAAGGTATCCAAACCAGGTCTAAGGTATAGGTGATATGTATTACCTAAAATAATTTGAGCTTTGATATCCTCTTTTAGTTCTCTTTGGTGTACGGATTTAACGGTGCCAGCAGTACCAACAGGCATAAAAATAGGAGTAAGAATATCTCCATGGTCGGTTTTTATTTTACCAGCTCTTGCCTTTGAATTAACATCTTTAGCCTTAATTTTAAATTCCATTATAAACAGATGTTTAATTGATTTAAACGATTGTTAATTGACCTTTCGAATTTTCTAAAATATTTTGTTGAAAAGTTGCGGGCAAAGATATGTGATTGCTATAGGTAGACCCTATTCTCAGATTATTTTTGGAAAATAACCAGTATAGAATTTCATTGGAACAGTTTCATACATATGTTAAATTATTTGAGTTTGACCTTAACGGGTTGAATGCTATTGTATTGTGGGGGTATAGTGTTGCTATGGTCATTTTTTTGTTATATCATTTATGTATATATAGTCGACTCATTTTTCATAAAAATAAAGATAAAAAAGTTGAGCCGGATCCAGTTTCGGTAATTATTGCATCTAGAGATGATGCCAGAATGCTAAGAGAACATTTGCCGCTGATTATGTCTCAAAAGGATGTGGAGTTTGAGGTTATCGTGGTGGATGATTGTAGTTTGGATGATACGGTTGATGTATTAAGAGAATATTCCCAAAAGCACCCTAATTTCAGGACGAGTAAATTGGTAGAAAGTGGTGATTTTGAAGGAGGAAAAAAATACGCCATTACCATGGGAATTAAGGCTGCCAGATATTCGCATTTGGTGTTTATTGATGCAGATTGTTATCCAGATTCTGATTTATGGTTAAGAAATATGGCTGAAAGGTTAATGTTTAAAAAGGTAGTGTTAGGATACAGCCCTTTTAAAAAGGAATCAGGATTTTTAAATAAATTGATTCGATTTGATGCCTATAAAATAGCAGTACAGTATTTGTCTTATGCGGTTTCGGGAATTCCATATATGGGGGTAGGAAGAAATATGGGATATCATTCTTATCTATATTTTGATGCAAAAGGTTTTACCTCACATCTAAATGTAGTTTCTGGTGATGATGATTTATTTATTAACGAAGTTTCCAATTCAAAAAATACCGGGATTGAATTAGCTCCTGAGGCATTTACATATAGTGTAGCTAAGAATTCCTATGCAAAATGGGAATTCCAAAAGAGAAGACATTTAACGACTGCTCCCAAGTATAAAACTATTCACAAAATATTACTTCTGGGGTATCCTATAAGCCAATATATTCTAAACGCATTACTAGTGGTGTTATTGATAATGAATTATGGATTTGAATTGGTTTTGGGAATGTATGGAGTGAAAATTTTACTTCAGGGTTTAATACAGTTCTTAATTATGAGAAGGCTGAAAGTATTAGACTTATTCATATGGAGTTGGATTTTAGAATGGGCTTTGATGCTATTTTATCCCTGGGTAAGCTTCTTAAATATTGTTAAAGAAGATCAACGCAAACGATGGATATAATTACGTTTGTATCGTAAAATTATTTTTCACATTAATGACAAAAATTGCCATATGAAATAAAAGTACGCTTATTCACTCAAAATTTGAATTATGTTGACAATCAAAGCAAAAAGAGATTACGAGTTAATCTTAAAAGCTAAAAATGGAGACCAGCGTGCTTATGAGCAATTAATGAATCTTTACTCTAAGAGTATTTTCTTCGAAATTTATAAGCGCGTTCAAAACGAGGAGTTAGCCAACGATTTGATGATGGAGTCAATGGCCAAGGCATTTGAGCAATTGGAACAATACGAGCCCAAACATGCTTTTAGTACTTGGTTGAAACGTGTAAGTATAAATCATACGATAGATTCTTTAAGGAAAAAATCATTGTCTACCACATCGATAGATGCCATATCTAACGAATATGGTGAGATACAAGAATATAATTTGAAATCAGACGTTTTAACTCCTGTAGAGGAAATAGAAAAAGAAGAGCGTATAGAAGCTATTCGAAATTTCGTTTCTGAATTAAAAGGAATTTATAAAGAACTGATTACTTTAAGATATTTTAAAGAGTTGAGTTATGCTGAGATCGCTTCGCAGACTGATTTACCTGAAGGTACGGTGAAAACCAGACTTCACAGGGCTAGAGGAATGCTAGAAGATATGATTGGGAATTCTCAGTTCTCATTACAGTATTAAAGATTAGTATAGTAGGTTAGGGCCTCCGGTTGTTGGGAAACAGCGGGAGGCTATTTTTTTATAGACTACTAGTGTACATTTGCGGCATGAATGGAATGGAAATCATTGAAAAGTATTTTGATAGTTTAACAGCACATCAGAAGGATCAATTTGAGTCTTTAAACAATTTATATAGAGAATGGAACGAACAAATCAATGTGATTTCTCGAAAAGATATCGAAGAGTTATATACCAGGCATGTGTTACATAGTCTAGCTAGTGCAAAATTTACGAAATTTCCTGCTGGTACCAAGGTCTTAGATGTGGGTTGTGGTGGCGGTTTTCCGGGAATTCCATTGGCTATTATGTTTCCAGAAGCTCAGTTTTTAATGGTGGACTCTATTGGGAAAAAGATCAAAGTGGTGAATGCTGTTGCAGAATCTTTAGGATTAAAAAATGTCAAAGCCATTCATGGGAGAGCAGAAAAAGTACCCGGGCAATTTAACGTTGTTGTAAGCAGAGCTGTTACGAGAATGAAACCATTTCGTCATTGGGTACATCAAAAAATAAATGCATCGAGAATTGAAGGCCTAGATAATGGAATTTTAGCATTAAAAGGAGGTGATTTAGATGAGGAGATGAGGGAGATTAGAGCTGCTTATCAAGAGATTAACTTAAATGAATATTTTGAAGAAGACTTTTTCGAAACCAAGAAGTTAATCTTTGTCCCATACTAAATTGAGGAACAAAAATAAATTTAGCAGAACTAAGGATATTCATTACTTTTGCGCGAAAATTTTGAACCATGTCAGATAATACTTCCCACAAAGACGAAGAAATAGATTTAGGTCAGTTGTTTGGTTTGATCGGTAAAGGGGTCTCCAATTTTTTTGGTTTTTTTAAATCATTAATAATCGGATTCTTTAATCAGTGCATAAATGTCTTTTTATTTTTTAGAAAGCATTTTATGAAATTCGTTATCGCAGGTTCAATTGGACTATTAATCGGATTGATTGTGGATTATTCTAAAAGATCAGTTTATAGCGCGACTATGGAGGTAAGACCGAATATGCAAAGTGGTCGTTCTTTATATAAAAATATTAATTATTACAATGAGTTAGCCGAGCAGAATGATTCTGTAATGCTTTCGCAGATTTTTAACATTTCTGAATCTCAGGCTGCTGAATTAATTAGTTTTAGCATTGATCCTATTGTGAATGAAAATCAGATTCTTTCCACGTATGATGAGTTTTTGGCTTCAATAGATTCTGCTACCGCAGCGAATTTTGAGTTTGAAGAGTACAAGGCAAACTTTTTTCAATATGATTACAAACGTCATATTATAACTGTTGAATCGTTCCAAAATGATGTGTTTTCCTTATTGGGAGGTCCAATTATTAATGAGATTTCGAATAATGAATTTTATAAAGACCAACAAGATGCTGAATTTTCAATTATAGAACAAGATTCTATGTTTTTGGAAAGATCACTTTCTGAAATTGATACCCTACGTAAAGTTTATCTGGATGTAATGAGACTTGAGGCGGAAAAAGAAAGCCCACAAGGTACAAATATCAATATGGGCGAAACTCAAGAAACAACTAAGGAAGTTGATCTTTTTGCAAAAGAAGAAGTGGTTAATCGAGCTTTTGGTAAACTTAAACGAGATAGGGTAAGATATAAAGAAATAGTATCGGTGATTTCAAAATTTGAAGCTATAGGAGCAGAAAAAGTCACTGTTACCAAAAGAAATAGTGTTAGAATTTCGGCTTTAGCGATAATCTTAACGTTACTAGCCTTAATTGGCATAGAAATTAATAAGTATCTGGGTAGAATAGAAAAATATAAGGAAAATACGTTATGAGATTTTTAAAACCAAATGTGATTGCTGAGATTGGATGTAATCATAAAGGAGAAATGGAAATTGCTAAAGAACTTTTACGTTTAGCAAAAGAGTGTAATGCTGATGTTGCAAAGTTTCAAAAAAGAAATAATCGTGAATTACTCACGGAAGAACAATATAATGCTTCTCATCCTAACCCTGCTAATTCATACGGTGAAACTTATGGGTCGCATCGTGAGTATTTAGAGTTTACAGTTGAGCAACATAAGGAGTTGTACGAATACTGTAATGAAATAGGAATTGTGTATTCAACATCGGTTTGGGATGTAACTTCTGCTCGCGAGATCATTTCAATTAACCCGGATTTAATAAAAGTACCTTCTGCATGTAACAACAACTTTAAAATGTTAGAAGTCCTTAGAGATGAATATCAGGGGGAAGTTCATGTTTCGTTTGGAATGACCAACCAAGAAGAAGAGAAAGAAGTTATTGCTTTTTTTGAAGAAACCGGTCAGGCTAAAGATAGATTGATAATTTATTCTTGTACCTCAGGTTACCCGGTTCCTTTTGAAGATGTTTGTTTATTAGAGATAAGAAGATTGATAAATGAGTATGGTGATAAGGTTAAAGATGTAGGCTTTTCTGGACATCATTTAGGAATTGCAATTGACAATGCAGCATACGCATTGGGAGCAAGTTGGGTGGAACGTCATTTTACCAAGGATAGAACATGGAAAGGTACGGATCACTCCGCTTCTTTAGAGCCTAGTGGTTTAAGAAAGTTATGTAGAGATTTAAATGCAACCTATAAAGCATTATCTTATAAATCAACCGAAATTTTACCAATCGAACAGGTTCAGAGAGATAAGTTGAAAAATCAAAAAGGATAGAAATTTGAGTAATATTGCTTTTATTCCTGTACGTGGGGGAAGTAAGTCGATTCCATTAAAGAATATAAAGGTTTTTTGTGGACAACCGTTAGTTTATTGGACTGCTAAAGCGGCCCAAGAAGCGCCAGAAATTGATGAAGTGATCATTGCAACTGATGATGTGGAAATCAAGAATGTTGTGCAGGGTTTTGGATTTAGTAAATTGAAGGTTTATGATCGAGACCCTAATAACGCTTTAGATGCTTCATCCACGGAAAGTGTAATGCTGGAGTATATAAGGAATAAAAAAATGGATGATAGTTGTGGTTTTGTTTTAATTCAAGCTACGTCTCCTTTTTTACAATCTAAAGATATTTCAGCTGGGTTTAAAAAATTACACGAAACTAACTCGGACTCACTTTTGAGTTGTTCTCAAGTAAAACGTTTTTTCTGGAATAACGAAGGTGAACCTCTGAATTATGATTATAAAAACCGTCCTAGACGTCAAGATTTTGAGGGAACCTTTATTGAAAACGGAGCGTTTTATATAAGCACCGTAGGACGTGTCCGTTCTTCGAAAAATAGATTAAGTGGTAAAGTGGCCATCTTATCCATGCCAGAATATACAATGACAGAGATTGATGAACCCGATGATTGGGTTTATTCTGAATATCTAATGAAAAAGTATATTTTAAATACTGAAAAGGTTAGAAAGGTACGTCTTTTGCTAAGCGATGTGGATGGAGTGTTAACTGATGCCGGAATGTATTATTCTGAGAAGGGTGATGAATTAAAGAAATTTAATACACATGATGGCATGGGATTTCAGATTCTTAGAGAGGCTGGAATCAAAACCGGAATAATTACATCTGAGAATACCGAGATAGTGTCTAGAAGAGCAGCAAAACTAAAAGTAGATTTCCTTTATCAGGGAAAGAAACATGGAGGGAAATTGGAGGCTGCTAAATCAATTTGTAAAGAATTGGGGATTTCATTGAAGGAGGTTGCATATATAGGGGATGATATCAATTGTTACGATTTGTTATCCAATGTTGGGTTTGCAGCTTGTCCTAATGACGCAATGCCTAAGATAAAGAGTATTCCAGGTATTTGGATATTGGATAAGAAAGGTGGTAACGGGGTCTTAAGAGAATTTGTTTCCAGGCTTAATATTTAGAGATGGGTACAGCGTTTGTAAGATTTAAAAATATACTATTTAACTTACTCTCTTTTGGTGTAGTATTATCGATTTTCCTTTTCGTAAAACTGTTAGTTCCAAAAACGAGAAAGCGAAGAGAAATTAGAAAAGTAGCATGGTTTGGTGCATACGGAAATGGTAACTTAGGAGATGATTTGATTTTTTATTCTCTGAAACGACTACTGAAATCAAATAAGTTTGAAATATCATTATCTATTCGGGATTTCGAAAAGGCTAAAAATTATGGCGTAAAGCTCTTTGTAAAAGGAGAACAGTTTTATGATTATTGGAAATACCTTTCAAAAATCCGAACAAGTGATGCCGTTTTTTTAGGGGGAGGAGGTTTATTTGAATACTATTACCCAAGTAAGCAATCTTTTAGGATGATTATGATATACTTATGTCCATTAATGATTGCAAGAATATTTAATAAGCCCTCTTTTGTTTTGGGTGTTGGAGTTAATAGTGATAGGATAGATAACCCAATTATAAGGTATGTTTATCGGTCGGTATTAAGTGAGTGTAATCAGATTTTGACGAGAGATTCAAAATCAAAAAGAGGTCTGGAAGTAAATGGGGTTGAAACCAATATTCAAGATGTATACGATCCTGTTTTGAGTTTAAATTTTCCGAAACAAATTTCAGAAAGTAGAGAAAAAAAGAAAATAGGCCTATTGTTATGGCCTTACTTTTTATGGCCGCACTTTTATGATAACTCTGAAACTATAAGTGAAGAAAAAAAGAAAAAACATGATGATTTTGTTCGTAGAATAAAGATTTTGATTGCTGAATTGGAGTCAGATTATGAAATTAAGTTTTTGACTTTTCATTTTAGCGACACTTTAATCTATAAAGAACTTGGAGTTGAGTTTGAGCCGAAAGCCGATTTATTATCATTTATTAAAAATGTATCCAACCTGGATTTATTGGTGTCTATGCGTTATCATGGACAGATATCTGCATTTCTTTCAGAAACACCTGTGATTTCTATTAGTGTTCAGCAAAAAATGGATGCTTTGATGGAGAATTATGAGATGGAAGAGCATAATCATAATATCGAGCGATTTGACGAATCACAAGTACTGGAGCAGATAGGCGAAGTGTTAAAAAAAGAAACACATTATGTAGATAGGATAAGAGTCAAAAATCGATTTGTTCAACATACTATTCAAGAGGCTTACACTTCAATTAAATTTGAATAAATTCGATATGGGGACTAAATTACTTAAGAACCTGTCATTATATACAGTTGGTCAGTTAATGACTCAGCTGCTATCAATCATATTATTGCCCTTATATATTTCTAAGCTAACAGTGGAGGACTATGGTGTAGTCGCTTCTCTAATGACTGTGGCAACATTTTTTAATGCTTTAATGCAATACGGAATGGGGCCAACAATCATGAGATACTATTATCAATTTGAAGAAAATCCTGATGGTTTTAAAGGCTTTTTCACATCTGTTTTGTTGTTTAATTTGTTGGCAAATAGTGTTTTGTTAATAATAGTATTCTTTTCTTACTCCGCAGTATTTTCAGTTGTTCTTCCAGATATAGAGATTTCTAATTTTATCGTATATGTGATTTTATACTCTTTTTGCTTTTCAATCCCTGTTCTTAATCTGAGTTTGTTCCGGGTAGAGTCTAAACCAGTTAAATTTTTACTTTTCAGTTTAACCCAGTTTCTCTTGTCTTTATCTATAATATATTATTTGGTTGCAATTCTTGGAAAAGGGGCAATGGGTAAAATTGAAGGGGAGTTTTGGGCGCGAGTTCCGCTCTTTTTTATTGGTTTTTACTTGTTTAGAAAGTACGTTGATTTATCTAGAATAAGACTTCAGTATGTTGTTGAGGCGTTAAAATATGGTCTGCCACTAATGTTGCAGGCGATGTTGTGGTGGGGACTATATCGCATGGACTATTTTTTGATAAACAAGTATTTAGGGAACGAAGGGGTCGGTTTGTATAATGTGGGTTTTCAAGCTTCCTTTTTATTAATAACCCTGGGAATATCGATTTCATTAGCTTGGACGCCTCATTTTTTTTCAATTGCTAAGCATAAAGAAACTCCTGAATTCTATGGAGATTTAATAGGGAATTTTTTAATGATATTGGTTCTGGGTGGAGCTTTTATCTTGATTTTTGTAAAGGATTTATTGGGATTGTTGGATGCCTCTAAATACTTTGAGATTACTGAGTTTTTGCCATTCTTAATTATTGGGGCAATTTTTCAAGCAGGGTATTATATTGTTCAACAGCTTTTGTTTTACGCCAAGAAAACCAAATTTATTCCTATGGTGTTAGGAGGAGGAGGAGGTTTAATCTTTCTATTGGAGTATAATATTTTACCAAAAAGTGGTTTGGTGGGGTTGAGTATCGTAAAAATGGGAGGGTTTATCCTAATCTTCGCGCTTACTTTTTATGTAGGAAACCTTTATTACAAGGTGGTATTAAATATAAGAAAATTACAAGTGGCATCGATTCTATTGATTGTCAATGCTTGTAGTATTATTTGGTTGAACCTCGCAGAATATTCTATGGGAATAAAAGTGTTATTTTTCCTTATGAATATTTTTGTATTGAGTTTTTCAGGATTTCTGAGTCCCCAGGAAAGGAAATTTATTTTTAGTTTTTTTAAGTAGTTAGATATGAATATTTGTTTTGTAGCAAACTTTTATAAGACTTATTTCTTTGAAAATATAGCGAAGGAATTAGAAGGTAAAGGGTACCACATTTATTGGGTATGCTTTGATCAAAAAATGTATTCTTATCTATTGTCAACAGTAGATGCGGATAATGTATTATTTTTATCAAAGTCCGTTTTAGACAATAAGCAAGCAGCTATATCTGATTTTAAATTGAATGAATTGGTTAATGGTGATCGATTCTTAAGGCATCAGGGTGAAGACGGGTATAATTTTTTGAGTTCTATTCAAAAACCATGTTATAATTTCTTACTAAATAATAAGATTAAATTCGTTTTTGGGGAAGCCACTCATGCGCATGAAGTGCTTATTCATAGATTAACCAGAAGATTTCCGGAATTAGAATGCAAGTACATTCAACCTCAATCGGTAAGAATCCCAAGTAGACGTTTTTGTTTTATGGAAGATGAGTTTCAGTCAAAACTCTGTACCACTGAGGCTGGTTTAAATAGTCAATGGAAAGATGAGGTGGAAATCATAAAAGCCGTAAAGCCTAGGAGGGTTGCACAGGTAGATAAGACTGTTAAGAAAGAATTATCCACCACAGGGAGAATAAAAAGACTGAAAAGGTTTTTTACGCAAGAAAATATCAACTTGGATTCGCCTAGTGTAGTTGCTGATAGATTGAAAAGAACAGAGATTGCGATAAAGGAAGAGAAGAATAAGTTTGAGTATAAATTTGTGGAGACGGATCATATTTCTATTCTTGAAGGTAAAAAATTTGTGCTTTACACACTACATATGCAGCCTGAAGCATCAGTAGATGTTGTTGGTGTCTATTATGATGATCAATTACAGAACATAAAAAATATATGGAGAATTTTGCCTGATGATTGGTACATTGTCATCAAAGAACATTCAAATGCCATAGGAAATAGATCTAAAGATTTTTTTAAAGAATTCAAGAAGATAAGACATTCTATATTGTTAAATGAATATTCGGATTCACATTCAATTATTGATCAATCACAAGCCATTTTTACTGTTTCTGGAACCATTGCTTATGAGGCTGCTTTAAAAGGAAAGCCAGCATTTACTTTCGCGGATATATTCTTTAACAAATTAGTGAACTGTATGAAAATTTCTTTAAGTACGTTTAGAGGAATTGATAACATGGAAAGTTTGTTAACGGAAATGGAAGCGGATAATCAAAATAAATTGGATGTAAAAGAGTTTTCAGATTATTTATTTAAGAATAGTTTCTATGGAATTGTGGATGCCCCTTTAGACAGTGAGGATTGGACTGATACCAATAATATAATCGATGTGGCTAAGGCATTTAATGAATTTATGACAAAATACTAATGTTTGATAATGTAAAAATCGGACTATCCAAAATCACAGTTTTACTCATATATTTAAGTTTGATTATGAGTGGGGTAACTGTGTTTAATTTAGGGTTTAATGTTCGTGTTTTACATCTGTTATTGCCAATTCTCTTTTTTAACCTACTTCTTAATAAGTTTAAATGGATAAAAGGAGCATATAAAATATTAGCAGGCTCGAGTACATTCTATTATTTTATTGGATTACTTCTAATCACATGTTATTCCACAATGACTTCCGATTATTTTACTTCGGAAAGTATAAAGCTACTCATAGCTTTTCTTTTTAATTGTGGTATTGGACTTGTTTTTCTAGGTATAATGAGTTCAGAATCCCTGGACATAAAGTTTTATAATCAGCTATCATTCTATAGTGTTATGTTGATTGGGCTGGTAATAATAATACAATTTCTTTTAAGTATTATCGGATTTTATGAGCCCCATATGTATGGGAAAAATGGTTTTTTTTTGCTGGGTAGACCTGCGGCATTTTTTGGGGACCCGGGTTGGTTATCATATTGGTTAATTATTTTCGGAGCGGTTGTATTTGCGCAGTATAAAGCAAAATTGGTCTCATTTGAAAACCTAGTTGTATTTGTTCTAATTCTTGGGATTGGACTCATTTTAAATCAATCTAGAATAACCATATTTTTGGTGACCATAAATTTCTTTTTAATTGTTCTTCGAGGGAATTTGAAACAGAAATTTTATTTTTTCTGGGGTGCAGCAATTTTATTTGCAAGCTTAATTGGTCTTCTCGTATTAGGTGTTATTGAGGTTCCCAAGAACTTATATTATGACATTATAAATGTGAAAGCTAACCCCAGATTATATGACATGTCGAATATTTTGCATGAGTTTAAAGAGTCGGGTAATTACTGGTTTGGAAATGGACTCGGGTCTATAAGTAGGTTAAAAGAAATATACCCCTGGAGAAATTACACCAATTCCCATAATGTAATATTACTTCAGTTGTTAAATGATGTTGGGATATTTGGTATTTTGATGGTACTGGTAATCGTTAGAAAGTTATACCAAAGTTTAGAGACATATCTTTCTAAAGTTTTATTTGTTGAATTAATGGTGATTCTCATGTTTCATAATATTTTCCCATACTTTCAATTGTTTTGGTTTTTGCTTGTTGTGATTTTTGTCATAGACAGAAAACTACTTAATAATTCTTATGAAAAATAAAGCTATAGTAATCGTAGATGTAGTTGGAGCGAAGGCGGGTATGGATCTATACGATTTAAATCTAGCTACCTCACTACAGGAGGAAAATGTTGACGTTTCTATTGCCTCAAATTTTAACAGTAATGAGGTGCCGTGTAAAGTATGTTTTAGCGATGTCAAATTACATGGGATTAAACGGATCAGTAATATTGTTTATGGTCACCTTGTAGCATTCATGTGGGCCAGAAAGAACAAAGTTAAAAATGTATTGATGCATTCGTTTTCATTTGAAATGAAAGACTTGATACCTTTAATAATATCTAAAATCCTGGGATTAAGAGTGATTTTAATCGTTCATGATGTTTCAGGATTTGGAGATAGAGATAATAATGGCATCCGTAATTTTATATTGAATTCTCTTGTAAACAATATTGTAGTACATAATAAATTTTCCAGAGACCGATTGTTTAATGATTCAAGTAAAAAAATAAAAAATAAAACGGCAATTATTAAACATGGTAATTTTACATCTAATGAATTTGTAAAGATAAATAGAGAGGAAGCTTTAGATCAATTAAAGCTTTCATCGGAGTATAAATATGTCTTGTTTTTTGGGCAGATTAAAAAGGTTAAAGGTGTTGATGTTTTATTAAATGCTTTTGAAATGGTTTCGGATCCAAAAGTGCGCTTAATCATTGCTGGTAAACCTTGGCTAGATAGCTTTGAAGAGTATGAAAGTATAATCAATGAGAAGAATTTAAATGATCGTGTGATTAAGAGAATTCAATTTATTGAAAACGATGTCAGAGATTTGTTATTCTCCGCTTGTGAAATGTTGATTCTCCCCTATAAAGAGATCTATCAAAGTGGAGTATTATTAATGGCATTGAGCTCTAAAATTCCTGTGATTGTATCTGATTTGATTCCTTTTAAGGAAGTTATTGGAGATGATTGTGGTATTCAGTTTGAGAATATGAATCATGTGGATTTAGCAGAAAAAATAAATTATGCCATAAAACATCCTGAAGAACTGAAAACTAACTCGGAAAACGGGTATAAGAATATGAAATTTAATTATTCATGGCGCACTATTGCGCAGGAATATTATAATTTGATTTAGGTTGAGCCAGATAAGTATTACGACAGATTCATTTCAGATAAATGGAAGAGAAATAAGATGGTTTTATTTTTCAATAGCGATTACGTTAATGACCATTACCATGGATTATGGAGTTATCGGTTTTGCTATGTTTCTAAATGTGATATGTTGGCTTTGGAGTTATAAGAAATGGGAGTGGAGAGGTTTTGATATGTCTAAAGCCTATATCACTATGATTTTGTTTGGCTTTCTGCATGTGCTATCTCTAATATGGACAGTAAACATGGATGCTTCTTTAAAAACAGTATCCATGAAGTTGTCTTTTATACTGTATCCAATAATGTTTAGTTTAATGCCTAAAATCAAGAAAGAGGAATTTCTCTTTGCGGTCGTTGCGTTTATTTTTGCCATAATTGGAGTTGACATTTTCGTATTAATAAAAAGTGGTTTTTCATACCTGAACAATTTTGATTCATCTATATTTTTCTACCATGATCTTTCTGGCCAGGTAGGATTAAACGCAATTTATTTTTCTGTTATTAATGGTGTAGCATTGCTTTTTTTGTTGTTTGATGTATCACCAAATCATCGATATTTAAAGGTAATTGGAGTCCTGTTTTTTTCAACAATGCTGATTTTGTTATTTTCAAAAATGGTAATAGGAGCACTTTTAATTCTGTTGATTATATACGCTCTTATTTATGGAAGTGAATTTATACGGAAGTTAAAATGGAATAGCCCTGCGCTAATATTGATCGTAGCAATCGTTTTAAGCTTTTTATGGTTGGGTATAAATTCAGAGATTATTTCGGGTAGAGTAAACGAGTTTAGAAATTCTGAAGTCAAAACAGCCTGGGTTGAAAATGATTTACGAAAATTAAGAGTAGAAGGTATATCTATCCGTGTATTCCAATATCGAGCTCTTAAAGAAATAATTAGAGATCAGCCGGGTAAATTAGTTTTAGGGTATGGTCATAATGCGCATCAGAATTTATTAAATGATAAGTATATAAAGTATCATGTTTATACTGGGAAGAACAATGATGCTGGAGTGATGGATTTATCCTTCCATAATCAATTTGTTTTTACTTTTTTAAGCCTTGGATTTATTGGGTTGGGAGTATTAATATGGCTGTTTGTTGTTTGGTTAAAACAATCGTATTTATCTCATGATTTATCGATGTTTTTTGTAGCATTACTATTTATGTTTGTGTTTTTAACAGAAATGTTTCTCGAACGTCAGAGAGGTGTCATGTTTTTCGTAGTAGTGTTAACTGTATTAATTAAAAGAAATGCGAATTTGTATTCTAGGAACTAGAGGTGTACCAAACCATCATGGTGGTTTTGAACAATTTGCAGAGTTTTTTTCTAAGTTCCTGGTTGATAATGGACATGAAGTTTATGTGTATTGTTCCTCATTGCATCCGTATAAAAAAGCAAAATGGAATGGTGTTCATTTGATTCATAAGACCGATCCGGAAAATTTAATAGGATCTGCAGGGCAATTTATATACGATTTAAACTGTATCCTTGATTGTAGGTCAAAGCAATATGATATTATATTACAGTTAGGGTATACCAGCAGTTCTGTTTGGAATTGGTTATTCCCTAAAAAATCGAAAATTGTAACCAACATGGATGGTTTAGAATGGAAACGTTCTAAGTACAGCAAGAAAGTGCAACGATTTCTAAAGTTGGCTGAAAAATTAGCCGTTATTTATAGTGACGTTTTAGTTGCGGATTCCATAGGTATTCAAAAGTATTTAAAAGAAGAATATGAGGTAAATTCGACTTATATAGCGTATGGAGTTCAAACAGAAGGGGAGTATAATGACAAAGTTCTGGACGAGTTAAAATTAAAAGAAGGTGGTTATGATTTGTTAATAGCCCGAATGGAACCGGAGAATAATATTGAAGTTATATTGGACGGTGTTGTTTTATCAAACTCGAGTAAAAAGGTCATTGTGGTAGGGAAAACGGATAATGGTTTTGGTAGCTATTTAAAAGAAAAATTTCGAAGCTATAAGCACATTCAATTTGTTGGAGCTATTTATAATCTGCCCAAATTAAATTCATTAAGAAAGAATTCGGATTTGTATTTTCATGGACATAGTGTGGGAGGAACTAATCCATCGCTTTTGGAAGCTATGGCCTCTGAAACTTTAATCTGCGCACACGATAATATTTTCAATAGATCAATACTGGGAGACTTTGCATTTTATTTTTCTAATAAGACTGATATTTCAAAGTTGATTGCTGAGAGACATAAAGTGGAGTTTGAGGGAAAAGTTGTAGGATCAAAAGATTTGGTGGTAAGGGAATTTTCGTGGAATAAGATTAATTCAGAATATCTCTCGCTCATGAATAATTTATAATGGTATATTAAAAACTATACAAATGAGTTGGTTTAAATGAATATTGTTTTTTGATTCAAAAAAAATATACCTAAAGCCAACCTACTTGATCATATATACGTCTATATAACCAACAAACTAAAATTATCAAACAAAGCCTAACAAACTGAATTATGGTTAAAGTTGCATTTGACCTAAAAAACAATACTGCCCATGAGATACTCTAAATTACTATTTCCACTGCAGGTGCTTTTGGATGTCATTATTCTAGAAATAATTTGGCATACTGCACTTTCTTATTTTAATTATCAGTTACTCACGAAGAGTTTATTGGTTTCGCTACTGGCATGGACTGTATCGTTATATCTAATTAGAAATTACAGGTTAAAACGATATTCGAGAACGCCAAAAATTTTGCATGACATAAGTAGATTAGGAATTATCTATTTAGGAATAAATGTAATGTTACAAACTTTTGTTCTTGGAGCAAATTATAGCCATTCATTTTATCTGTTTTTTCATGGAGTGTTTTTAGGATTGGTCATGTTGATTCGTATTGCGGAGATTGTGATGATCAAGAGATATAGAAGTTTAGGCCATAATTATAGAAACGTTCTTATTCTTGGAAATACTCCGGATACAAAAAATCTAGAAAGAAATTTATTTGAGGGAAATGAATTAGGATATCACTTAAAGGGTGTTCTTAATAATGCAGATTATCAATTTGATAAATTCGTCCGCGTCATTAAAGAGAAGAAAATTGATGTTGTATTTATCTCTGCAAAGCAATTCTCAGCTGAAGAGTTTAATAAAATTGTTGATTATGCGGATAATAACTTGATTAAGATTCGTGTAGTGCCAAATTTCTCAGGGCTTTTTGCCAGTAATTTGAAATTAGATTACGTAGGATATCAACCGGTATTGGTTTATCGTGAAATAGCTTTAGATGATTGGATGAATGCTCAAGTAAAAAGAGGTTTTGATATAATATTTTCATTGTTTGTTATCGTATTTGTTTTGTCATGGTTAATGCCCTTAATGGCTTTGTTGATTAAATTGGAATCTAAAGGACCGGTTATTTTTAAGCAGAAAAGATCAGGGATTAATAACAAGGAGTTTGACTGTTTTAAGTTTAGATCAATGACTGTGAATAAAAATGCCAATAGTTTACAAGCGTCTAAAGGTGATGCCAGAATAACAAAAATTGGAGCATTTATTCGTAAGACCAGTATTGATGAATTACCTCAATTTATCAATGTTCTTTTAGGTGATATGTCTGTTGTGGGACCAAGGCCACATATGGTAAAGCATACTGAAGAGTTTTCTAACGTTGTAGACCGATATATGTTGCGTCACTTTGTAAAGCCGGGTATAACAGGCTTAGCTCAAACTATGGGATATAGAGGTGAAACAAAAACGAAGCAAGATATTAAAGGAAGAATAACTCTTGATCGTTTTTATATAGAAAACTGGAATTTCTTTTTAGATATAAAAATTATTTATGATACACTCCTTAATGGTGTAAGAGGAGAAGAAAAAGCATATTAATTAATCCTGCTATTTCGCTGGGACTAATTGTTTTTTACCTGTAGTTCATTTAGGTTTTTATAATTCCCGTTTTCCAGTTGTATCAGTTCTTCGTGTGTGCCACGTTCTATGATTTCACCGTTTTTAAGTACAAGTATTTGATCGGCTTTTCTAATTGTTGATAATCTATGAGCAACGACAATAGAGGTTCTGTTTTCCATTAATTGATCTAAAGCTTCCTGAACAAGTTTTTCGGATTCACTGTCTAGTGAAGAAGTTGCTTCGTCTAAAATGAGAATAGTAGGGTTTTTGAGTACAGCTCTTGCGATAGCAATACGTTGTCTTTGTCCCCCTGAGAGTTGAATTCCCCTTTCTCCAACCAGAGTGTTAAATCCATCTGGGAAAGACTCTATAAATTCCAGTGCGTTTGCTTTTTGAGCCGCAGCTTTAATCTCATCTAGTGAAGCATCGGGTTTACCATACGCTATATTTTCCTGGATACTCCCTCCAAAGAGGATAACCTCTTGAGGTACGATTGCCATTTCGTTTCTCAAAGGTGATAATTCATAATTAGCTAAATCTTTTTGATCAAGTTTGATAGACCCGTTTTGCGGACTAAAAAATCTTAAGATTAGAGATACTAATGTTGATTTTCCTGCACCTGATTGTCCTACTAGAGCAATACGTTCTCCTTGTTTAGCTTTGAATGAGATGTTTCGTAGAACTTCTATATTGTTTCTATTTGGATAATGGAAATTGACATGTTCAAATTCGATTTCACCTCTTAAATTAGGAATTTTTTGAGCCATATCAGTAGTAACTATGGATTCTGGTTTCTCATCGAATATTTGTAATAAATCTTCGGTAGCACCAACCCCTTTTTGAAGTCTGGAGTATAAATCTGCCGATCCACCTATTGAGGCACCTACGAAAACAGTATAAAATAAAAAAGTAGTGAGATCTCCGTTGGACATTTCACCTGCTTCCATTAAAACGGCCGCCCTCCATATGACTAGAATAAAAGCTCCAAATATGGCAAAGATGATGAAGCTACTCATAAAACCTCTGGCGTAAACGCCCTTCATAGCAATACTGCGAATTTCTTCAACTTTTTTGGCGTATCTGTTTATTTCGAAATACTCATTGGCGAATGCCTTTACACTTTGAATTGCAGTTAGTGTTTCTTCAACAATGACGTTAGATTCGGAAATTTTGTTTTGAGTATTCTTTGAATATTGTTTCACTTTTTTTCCAATGATAACTGCAATTATGATCACAACAGGGAGAGTCCCTAGCATGATTAGAGTGAGTTTATGGGAATATAGGGTTAAAGCAGTTATACCTATAATTAATGTTAAAGCCTGTCGAATAAGTTCAGCAATTACGATTGTAAATGTTTCTTGAATTTGCGCGATGTCATTAGAAATTCTACTGTTTAAATCACCGATTCGTTTACTATTAAAATAGGTCATGGGCAAAGTAAGAAGATGATGATAAGTATCTTTTCTGATCGTCATCAAAACACGTTCTGTAACATCATTAAATAGGTAAATTCTAAAAAAAGCAAAAATGGCTTGAATTCCGAAAAGAATAAATAGAGCTACGGCTAAGGAATTAATACCATTGAACGTATAACCCAAGTAAGTTACAGGTTCCCCATTAACAGCGTCAATTAATTTCCCCACTAAGGCTGGAAACAGCATAGATAAGGAACTGGATACTATTAAAATAAGCATTCCAATACCGAATTTTAATTTATACGGATGGAAATAGGAGAATATCTGAAAAGCTTTTTTCCAGGCTCCTTTTTGAAGTTTTATCTTTTTTTCTTTTTTATTTCTAGGTGAAAACACGCGCTTTTTTTTAGGAAGGCAAATGTAGTGATGTTTAAACGATTCGATCGTTAAGAATTTGTCATATTAATGATAGTCGTATTATGTGGGTAAAACTTTAAATGCACTGTTTATTATTATATCATATCTGGTTGTTTTCTTGAGAGTTAAAATATTGTTTTTGTTGAAACGATTTTTTTTGAAAATTATCTTGCAGAAAAAATATATTACAGTACATTTGCAGTCCAAAATTTTGAACAATAAGAATTTGTCGAGAGAGGTAGACAGATTAAAAATATAAGCTATGAAAAGAACATTTCAACCTTCACAAAGAAAACGTAAAAACAAACACGGGTTTCGCGAGCGTATGTCATCTAAGGATGGACGTAGAGTTTTAGCACGTAGAAGAGCTAAGGGAAGAAAAAGAATTTCAGTTTCTGATGAGCCTAGACATAAGCGTTAGTCGGATTCTCTTTTCATAAAAATGATTTGAAAGCCATTCTATAATAGAATGGCTTTTTTATTTTATGATTTTAAGATCACGGATATAGTTCGAGGTTTTATCTGTAATTAGTTGGTGTCCAGAATTTAGAATATGAAAATTATGTTCTTGTTTTAATTTTTTGCTGAAATTTTCACCAATTGATGGAGGAATCACTCTATCATTTCTTCCATAAAACTGATATACAGGAATCTGATGTCTCTGGATGTTGTAAACACATAACCTTATGTTGGGATTTGTATTCTTAAATGTAAGCCAAACCTTATATACCAATTCTCTTTTTGCCTGAGAGTCCATGTTTTTCATAGCGAACTTTTTGATTTTATCATTAATCAATTTCGCATTGTGAAGAGAATTTACCATGAAAAAAAACAGTTGAGGTTGATGTAAAAAGTATTTATAAATACTTCTCCCTACTTTAGTTTTACTAGCAAAAAAATACCAAAGATTCATTTTTACCCCATCCGGAGCTAACAACCATAAAGATTCTACTTTTTGAGGGAATATTTCTGGAAACATTAAAGCAATTTTCCCGCCAAGGCTATAGCCCATTATAGCCATATTGTCAATTGAGTGTTCTTTTAGAAAGGAAGAAAATAAAATTTTGAATTCATCTTTCGTCCAGGTGTTATGTTCAATCCTATTTTCAGGATATTTACTGTTTCCATGATGGAATAGATTGAAAGCGTATATGGTATATTTATTTCCGAAAGTTGAAATAAACGCTTCGAAATCTTTTGCATGCCGTCCAAATCCATGAAAAGCTAAAAGCGGAGTGGGGCCCGATCCAAACTTATAATACTCAAGAGAAAGGTTTTGATGAGTATGGAAATCAGATTTCGTCATAGGATACGAAAGTATATTTAAATAATGAGATAGTTTATTTGAAAGTTAGCCAATGTGAAACTGTTGAAATCTCGTTCAAAATAACTATCGAATCATAAGTAAAAACCATACTTCAATTTTGTATCCACTATTTCGATAGTGTACTTTTGCGCGAATTATTTTGACATCATTATTTTATAAGTATGCCTAAAGATAAAAGTATAAAATCGGTATTGATTATAGGAAGTGGGCCAATCGTTATTGGTCAGGCTTGTGAGTTTGATTATTCTGGTTCTCAAGCAGCTAGATCACTTAAGGAAGAAGGAATCGAGGTTACATTGATTAATTCTAATCCTGCAACAATTATGACTGATCCTGTTACTGCGGATCATGTGTATTTGTTGCCTCTTACACCTGAATCTATTAAGAAAATTTTATCTGAGCGCCAAATTGATGCGGTTCTACCTACGATGGGTGGTCAAACTGCATTGAATCTATGTATTGAATGTGATGAGATGGATCTTTGGAAAGATTATGGTGTAAAAATGATTGGTGTTGATATTGATGCTATTGAAATCACAGAGAACAGGGAAGCCTTTAGAGATCTAATGACTGAGATTGATATTCCGATGGCTCCTCAGAAGGCAGCTAAATCATTTTTGGAAGGAAAGTCAATTGCTCAAGAGTTTGGTTTTCCGTTATGTGTTAGAGCTTCCTTTACTTTAGGTGGTGCGGGAGCGGCAATTGTGTATGAAGAGGAAGAGTTTGATAGTCTATTAGACAAAGGACTTCATATTTCGCCTATTCATGAGGTGATGATTGACAAGGCTGTTTTAGGTTGGAAAGAATACGAGCTGGAGTTATTGAGAGATGATAACGACAATGTCGTTATTATTTGTTCTATTGAGAATATGGATCCAATGGGAATCCATACTGGAGATTCAATTACTGTTGCACCTGCATTAACATTGTCGGATACGACTTTCCAAAAAATGCGTAACATGGCCATTAAGATGATGCGATCTATTGGTGATTTTGCCGGAGGTTGTAATGTTCAATTTGCGGTTTCGCCAGATCCGAAAGAGGAGATTATTGCCATTGAAATTAATCCACGTGTATCTAGGTCTTCAGCTTTGGCTTCTAAAGCTACGGGATATCCAATTGCAAAAATTGCTTCGAAATTGGCTATTGGATACAACTTAGATGAGCTAGACAATCAAATTACTAAAAATACTTCGGCTCTATTCGAGCCAACATTGGATTACGTTATTGTTAAAATTCCACGTTGGAATTTTAACAAGTTTAAAGGTTCTGATAGACAACTGGGATTACAGATGAAGTCTGTAGGAGAGGTAATGGGAATTGGACGTAATTTCCAAGAAGCTATTCAAAAAGCCTGTCAGTCGCTGGAAATTAACCGTAACGGTATTGGCGCTGATGGAAAAGAATTACGCGATCAAGATAAAATTTTAGCTAGTTTAGGTAAACCATCATGGGATAGATTATTCCACTTGTATGATGCTATTAAACTAGGAATACCTTTTAGCACGATTCATGAAATTACTAAAATTGATCCTTGGTTCTTACACCAGATTGATGAGTTGATTTCTATTGAAAATGAAATGGAGAAATACCATTTAGGTAATATTCCGGAAAGTTTGTTAAGAGATGCGAAGGAAAGAGGCTATGCGGATAGACAAATTGCGCATGTATTACGTTGTTTAGAAAGCGAGGTATACAATAAGCGTAAGGAAATGGGGATTAACCGTGTATTTAAAATGGTGGATACATGTGCGGCTGAGTTCCCAGCTGAAACTCCTTATTTCTACTCTGCATACGATTCGGAAAACGAATCGGTTGTAAGCGATAAGAAAAAAGTAATTATTTTAGGTTCTGGACCGAATAGAATTGGTCAAGGTATTGAGTTTGATTATTCATGTGTTCATGGGGTGTATGCTGCGCAACAAGCAGGTTATGAGGCTATCATGATTAACTGTAATCCAGAAACGGTTAGTACAGATTTTAGCACAGCAGACAAATTATACTTTGAGCCAGTATTCTGGGAACATATTTATGAGATTATTGAGCATGAAAAACCAGAAGGTGTAATTGTTCAGTTAGGTGGACAAACTGCATTGAAATTGGCAGATAAGTTAACACGTTACGGAATTAAGATTCTTGGCACTTCGGCTGAGGCATTAGATATGGCTGAGGACAGAGAACGTTTTTCAGATACTTTGAAAGAGCTAGGAATTCCTTATCCAAAGTATGGAGCTGTTGATAGTGCTGAAGAAGCTATTGAATTATCAAAAGAATTGGGTTTCCCATTACTTGTACGTCCTAGTTACGTGTTAGGTGGTCAGTCTATGAAGATTGTAATTAATGAGCAGGAACTAGAGCACCATGTAGTTAATATCTTGAAAGATTTACCAGGGAACCGTATCTTGCTGGATCACTTTTTAGAAAATGCTATTGAGGCAGAATCTGATTCAATTTGCGATGGAGAAGATAACCTAGTTATTGGAGTAATGGAACACATCGAGCCTGCTGGAATTCACTCTGGTGATTCATATGCGGTGTTGCCTCCATTTGATTTAAGTGAAGAAATCATTGAGACTATCAAAGATTATTCACATAAAATTGGAGTTGCATTAAAAACAAAAGGGTTGTTAAATATTCAATTTGCTATTAAGGATAATACGGTTTATGTAATTGAGGCCAATCCAAGAGCATCTAGAACGGTACCTTTCATTGCTAAAGCTTACAAGCAACCGTATGTGAATTGGGCAACCAAAGTAATGTTAGGAGAGATGAGAGTAAAGGATTTGGATTACAATCCGCAATTAGAAGGATACGCGATTAAGATTCCAGTGTTCTCTTTCGATAAATTTCCGAATGTGAATAAAGAATTAGGTCCAGAGATGAAATCTACAGGTGAAGCAATTCGTTTTATCAAGCACTTAAGAGATCCATTCTTTAAGAAAGTATATTCTGAAAGAAACCTATATTTAAGTAGATAGTGGAACAACATGCTGAATTGGTGAATTTTGCAAGAACACTTCTGATAATCTTAGCCATTTATTGGGGATTTAGATTAATTGGAAGGTATGTGCTCCCATGGGTACTAAAAAACTTTATGGGGTATTTGAGTAAGAAGGCTCAGGAAAATTTACGTAATCAGGGATTTGATGCTTCCGGATTTAGAAACTATAATGAAGAGAATGTTTCTGACAATGGAAAGGTATCAATCAAAAAGACGAAATCGCAAAAATCACCTTCCAAGTCTTTTGATGATGTAGGTGACTATGTCGATTTTGAAGAAGTTGAATAATTTAAAGCATTCTTAATTTTTAAGAATGCTTTTTTGATTCCGATTATTCTGAAATAAATAATCAAAGAATTAACCTATATTCTGTATTTTGCAGGCACAAAAATCATAATCTGATGAATGACTTTAATTTCAAAAAGTTACTTCCATATCTGGGAGTGTTATTATTTTTCGTAACGATCAGTCTGGCATATTTCTACCCTCAATTGCAAGGAAAAAAACTAGCGACTCATGACCAAAAACAATGGAAAGGAGGGGCAAAAGAGCTAAATGATTTGTATCATGAAACTGGTGAGGTAGGATTATGGAGTAATTCAATGTTTGGAGGGATGCCATCATATTTTGTTGCCCTTCGATCTCCGAATAATCTTATGGCTCAGTATGTATGGCCTATAACTACTTTGGGTCTTGAACGACCTGCTTTATATATCATTTGGAGTTTGTTGAGCTTCTTCTTACTAATGATGGTGTTGAGGATGAAAATCCCAATAGCTATTCTGGGATCTATTGGATACGCATTTACTTCATACAATTTTGTAATTATGGCTGCAGGTCATTTTGCAAAAGTAATGGCCTTGGGTTTTTTGCCGGGAATACTAGCTGGAGTGATTCTGTTGCGCCAAAAAAAGTATTTGTGGGGCGTAGTGGTTTCTTCGTTTTTTATGTCATTCGAAATGAACTCAAATCATCCGCAAATGACATATTACTTCTTTGTGTTCTTTTTAGCAGTTTATTTTGTATTAGAGTTTATAGCGGATATTAAAAAGAATGATATTAAGGGATATATAACATCGGCCGTATTATTTGCGGGAGCTATAATTCTTGGTGTTTTACCTTCGTCATCTCAACTACTAACTACGAGAGAATATACAAATTACAGTACTCGCGGACAGTCGGAATTAACCATTACAAATAATGAAGATGCTACTTCTGGATTGGATAGATCATACATTACAAATTGGAGTGGAGGAATTGCTGAAACCTGGAGTTTGTTAATCCCACATGCAAAAGGTCCCGGATCTAGTAAGTTATCTGACAATGAAACCGGAATCAAATCAGTAGATCGTAAGTTTAAGCAGAATTTGGCCGGAGTTGATGCGTATTGGGGGGACCAGCCATTTATAGGTGGGCCTATGTATGCTGGTGCAATTATTATATTCTTATTTGTTCTGGGGTTATTTTTGGTTGAAGGTACTTTGAAGTGGGCATTGTTATTTGCAACAATAATTACAACGATGTTGTCCTGGGGTAAAAACTTTCCTGGCTTAACTAATTTCTTTATAGATTACTTTCCAATGTATAACAAGTTTAGGGCGGTTGTTTCTATTGAAATTGTAGCTCTTTTTGCGTTTCCTGTAGTTGCTGCATTGGCGTTAAAGAAGTTTTTTGGAGATAAAGATTTTCTTAGCCGCCCTATTGAGATTTTTGGAAAAAAATTAAAATATACTAATGATAAAGCGTTGATTTTTGCTTTCGCATTAACTGGTGGAGTGTCATTCTTATTTTGGCTAATGCCAACTACATTTTTCGAATTTTTCAAAACGGGAGAATACGAAAACTATGCTAATACACTTCAGAATAATAATTGGCCTGCTGGTCAAATAGACGATTTTTTAAATGCGATTGAAACTGCTCGTATTGCAATTTTTAAAGCGGATGCTCTTCGTTCATTTGGATTTATTTTGGTAGCAGCTGGTGCCATGTTTGGTTTTGCCAAAGGGAAGTTTAAAGCCAATACCGTTTTATATGCTTTGGTGGCATTGGTTCTGATAGATATGTGGACTGTGAATACCCGATACATGGATGTAAAGAGTGGTTTTGAATCTAAAAGAAAAGTAACAGAACCTTTTACTATCGCGCCTGTAAATAAGGCAATTTTAGCTGATAAAACACCAGGATCAAGAGTATTAAACATCGCTGCCAGTACATTTAATGAAACTGGAACTTCTTATTTCCATCATTCTATTGGTGGATATCATGGTGCTAAATTGAAGAAGTATCAGGAATTGATTGAATTTCATTTAAGTAAAGAAATTCAAACGTTCATGAATGGGTTAAGGGGAGCGAAAACGCAAAATGATTTAATAGGTGTTTTTGACGGTACTCCGGTACTAAATATGTTAAATACTAAATACATAATTTATGATCCTAATGCCAATCCAGTTTTAAACCCCAAAGCACAAACCAGTGCTTGGTTTATCAATGATATTAAATGGGTGGAAAATGCAGATGAAGAAATACTGGCATTAAATCAAGTGGATTTAACCTCGACTGGGGTCATCAGAAATGATCAAAAGGAAACGGTTGGTAAAGTAGGAAATGGTGTAGGAACAATCGAACTGGTTTCCTATGATATGGACAAGCTTGAATATCGTTCCAATACAACTTCTGATCAGGTTGCAATTCTATCTGAGATATGGTATCCCGTAGGTTGGAAAGCAACAATAGATGGAAACGAAGTTCCGATTGGTAGAGCTAATTATCTATTGAGAACAATAAATGTTCCAGCAGGTGAGCATACCATCAAACTCGAATTCGTGCCAAATACATATTACATTGGAGAGAATTTAGCCCTGGGTGGATCGCTAGTTATAATCTTGATTTTATTAGGTGCTTTGGGAATAGGAATTAAAAATAAAATCCAAAGTAAAGAAGCTCAAAATTAGATTAAATACTAAAATGATTTTTATGTGAAATTGCCTCTGCTAAAACACGAGGATGACATTCTGAAGGTAGTTTTTGAATATTAGAATTAGGATTCAGATAAATCTTATCAATTAGTTCGTCCGTTTTAGTTGTTGGTTGAACATCTAGTTTATCCAAAAGCGTTTGAATGGTATCTTTGGGATTTTGAACTAAACTTTCATAATCCAGACGAATATAATTCGATTGTAATTTTAACGCGGAGAATTGTTCATTCATATAAATCATGGATCTTTCGATAGGGCTTAAAGTTGACCATTCATCACTCCATATTTCCGGTATGGAAACAGGCACTTTTAATTCCCCAAAATATTTATAAGTGGTTATGATATTGGGATTGTTATCATCAAACCATCCTTTCACTAAAATAGACTTTAAAATATCTTCGTATTTTCTAAATATAATCACCAATTTCCAGTCAGGATAGTATTCCATAAGTTTTAGAAGGTGACTTGAAATACCAGGTGTTTTAAAGGCCATACTATAGTTACCAATAATTTCCTTTATTTCACTTGCTCGCCAGGATTTTTCTAATCTGGTTTGAATTTCTTCTTTGGTTTTATACTTATAGATATAACTATCATCCTGGGGATTGAAATTTAGTCTTCTGCCTGCGAGTGATGGCATTAACAATTCATTTTGCATGTAGTAGTCAAAGAATGTTTTGAACGTTTTTTCATCCAATTGATCAATCACACTAAACATTGGGGAACTCATTGGAGGTTCAAAGAAGTATTCTACATTTTTCCCAGATCCTAAGATGTTACCTAATAGGGTTGATCCAGATCTCGGAAGACCAGAAATGATGATTTTATTTTTAACCAATGAATCCATGTATATTGATGTTTTTTGAAATAAGAGTGTAATGAATTTTGCTCTACAATTTTATATGATTTACATTAATTATATAAGGTATAAGTTTTTTTTTTTGAATTTATTTTTGTGTGAGACCAGGCATCCATAATGAGTTGATTAAGTTGGTAGGTATTACATTTGTGTGCTGAAAACCGAATGCTGAAAAATATAGATGGGAATTACGAATACAATAAAAGGGATGATATATAACACCAGGTTTTATGCCTATTACAACGCTTATATCACCAGGCAACTGCGAAATAAAATGAAGCAAAATGGGTTAAAGTCCATTTGTGAATTTGATTGGACTAAACATAAAACTTCGGATACTCTTTTTATTTTAGGTAGTGGCAGTTCTATCATGAACTTAACTAAAGAAGATTGGAATCAGGTAGCGAAGCATGATAGTTTAGGTTTCAATGCCTGGTCGTTGCATGATTTCGTTCCAACATACTACGCCATAGAAACTTCAAAAAATAAGTTTGTAGCTAATCTAAGGAAGAGTCATTTAAATGATAGGTTGAATGATTATTCAAATATCCCAATTTTTGTTCAATATCAGCATATGCTCATGGCGGGTATAAATTATGATGATTTAAAATTGCCTAAGGAGAATTTATACTATAATGCTCCATATATGCCAAATACCACCAATTTAACAGTATTAAGGAAGTTGATTGAACATTGGTTAAAAAGGAAAGAAAATGGTTTATGTGAATTAATGCATTATTCTTCGAGTTTATCATATATGATTGGACTAGGATATTTGATGGGATACAAGAAAATTGTGCTTTTAGGGGTTGATTTGGATAATTCTGGTTACTTTTTTGAACATGAGAAGGCCAACCAACGATCGAAAGAATTTTCTATTGTATATCAAAATGAAATACGAAGTAGTTATAAACCAGCAAAAGATGGGAGTCACACTACTGTTTCTAAAAAAATAACGGCCCAATACGGATGCTTACCGATTGATGTTTTTGTTAAAGAAGTCCATCAAGGTCTCAAGAAGGCAGGGGTAGAATTATTTACGGGTAATGACAAATCTAGATTATACCCAATGTTACCTTACTATTCAATTAATTAGAATTGTATTTGGTAAAGACGTTTAGAAACTTCTTCATGACCATTACGATTTAAATGGTATCCATCATCCAATGTTATTTGCTCTACTTCATTTTTAGAGAATTTGATTAAATGTAAATGGGGAAACTGAGAAGATAGTTCGACTAAAATTGAGTTATACTCTGTTATGGCCTCATCTATTTTAGGGTTTGAAGCTTTAAATTTTGATGATGCCGGAAGAATTTGAATGTAATAAACCGGAGCCTTTAAATTAGATACAAATTCTATGATGTTTTTTCTGAATTGTGAAGGAGATACGTAACATTTTGCAGGTGATTGTGTTCTTCTATTCTTGAAAAATGCAATAGTTTCTTTTTGCCATTTTTTAGGAAGCTTGTAAATCAATTGAATTTCCCATCGTCTAAATCTCCTTGGTGCACAGTCTACAATACCCAATTGAATAATAATGGTTGAAGCCTTTTTCGCGGCTTCTATACTATCTTTTTCCGTAAGTCTTTGGGTGGTTGAGAACCCTTTAGATAAATTATTTATAGAAACACCAGTGTATTGTGCAAAAAGTTGTGGCCACCTTTCAGATTCAGCTAAATTATCTTCTAACCGTTGTGCCGCTAAAGAATCTCCTATAACCAGAACCTCTGCCATGCTAAAATTATTTACCTAATATCTTTTGATAGACCTTAGAACTTACCTCAAATTGCTCTTCTAGAGTAGGGGCGCATGGAGTTCCAAAGATAAACTGTTTTGCCTGGAGGAGTATTCCTGGTTTATACTTTAAATCAATGGAGTCATCAATAGTATGAGGATTTATTTGAATAGTACCTCGGTCTTGGATTTGAACTCCTTCCAAAGGCTTTAAATAGATTCTTCTATTTGATGTTAAAAGTTCAATTCCCCATCTTCCGGCAGATTCCCAATTAGAAAGATAGGAGAAAACAACACCTTTTTCGGTAATACCAGCCCCAGAGTAATTGGTCTTTTCATGCCAGGAAATGGTCCCTTTTTTTGAATAAGCCATCCATTCTTTAGGTAATCCTGCTATGTAAAAAGCCAAATCAACCACGTGAGTAGAATTAGCAAAGAACCAATTCTCTTTTACTCTATTTGCCTTTTTTAAAGGTTCAATTTTATGAGACCATTCTGTAAATTCAAAGTGCATTGATTCTAGTCCACCATCTTCATCAATTAACCTTTTTGCTTCAATAACCGAAGCATAAGTTCGTCTATTATAAGCGACAAACACGCGTTTTTGAATTGGTTTTAGATCCGACTGATGTGCCAATAATTCTTCAATACTTATTGCAGCTGGTTTTTCTATTAGTATTCGATTAAATTTCTGCTTTGCTAATAGAAGCAAAATATGCATTAGCATTTCTGTACCCACAGCAACTATGACAAAATCTTCCTCCGATAAATTATTATTATGAAGGTAAGTTTCAAGTCCACCTTGAACCGGTGTAATTCCAGTTTCAAGCTCAAATTTATTAGCTGATTTTTTTCCTCTCCCTATTACAGATATATTAACCTCTAATTGTTGAACTGCTTTTGCGTGGGCAACGGCCATAGGACCGGTACCAATGATGATCACATTTTTTTTTATGTTATCGGACATATACTAACTTTTTGTTGAGTGGTACGATTGTAAAAATCTAAAATCTCTGTAATGAATATTGTATGTGTTGACTTTGCTTCTGCGTAGGTGGGAAGATCACATTGCTGGTTCGTTAAAATGTCAGTTACTAATTGATCTGATAAATCACTTTGAAAAATCAACGGAAAACTTTTTGTTTCTGGCTTGAATCCATTGCGAATAGAACTTTCAACTAAAAAACAAGTTAATCCCTCTTGAACAAAAAATCTTTTCTTCGCAGTGTTAATCGTTAAACTTAATGGGTGAACAGTTTCTTCCGAATATGTGGACGTAATGGAAAACCTATTGTTATTTTCGGTTGTTCCCATTAGTGTTCCAGTGATTTCAATGTTTCCAGCGCGTTTGCTTTCAAGTATTTTGGAGTCAAGATGTTGTGTGGAAATGTTTTGTATAGGTGAGTCAGTTAGATATGAAATGATATCCAACATATGTAAACCATTACAAGCCAATCCCCAGTTCCCCCCAAAAAAAGAGAATTCTAATTTTTTTTCATCTTTCAGAAGCTGACGTAATTCTTTGTAAAATAGCTGAGACCTTCTTGGGTGGTTGACCCAAGTTTTAACTTGATACTTTTCCAAAATATTTTCAATATATTGATAATCTTCAAGTTTTTGGAAAAGAACTTTTTCCAGAACCAGATTTGTTACTTTTTTATTTTCAAGTAAGGACTTTGTGATCTCTGATCGTTTATCAGCATTTGAAGCAATAAGTACAAAATCTAATTGTTCGGGTAAAACATCTATGGTCGAATGAAAAGTAATATTGTGATGGTGTGCAATTTCACCTGCCCGAACTTTGGCAGTATCCAAAGAACCCTGAAAAGGATCAACAACAAAAACATTTAATGACAGTTTACTTTTTAAAATTCCTTGTAAGTGTCTTGATCCTAATTGGCCGGCTCCAATTACCGCAATATTAAAAGTGATATTGTTCATAATTACTATTGAAGATTAAAATGGTCATATGTCAACCATTTTGCAATTAAGTTATGTATGGTAAAGTAGGTATGTTTTTCCGATAAAAGCATGGTAATGATAGGAACATATATTGAACCTTTAAACTGTTCATAAGTAGCCTGAAGATTGAAATTGTTAAAAGCGCAAACCATTCTCTTTTTTGTAAATCTACTCACTAGTAAATTACCTTTTCCTAACCCCAGAGATCATATGATTAATAAATTTAATTATTCCCAACATTACCAAAATAACGATATTTATAGTTTGTTAGTTCAAACAAATTTTTAGGTTCTCTAAAGAATTCTCAAAGGTACTAAAGGAAGGTTTTCCAGTTGCCAATAAACTTAGAAAATATTCCATTTGTTTTTGGTAAGTATCTAAAATAGTGGAATTCGATTCAAATAGTAATTCTCCCTTTTCATTCCATATTTTCTGAGCAAATAAGTCAGCATAAATAATTTCACTATTGGTTACTAATTCGATTGTCCTTTTGGGTTGTCTTCTAAAGTAATTAAGAGAAATAGAAACCATTTTATCAGGGTAATGCATATGATAATGGGCATAATCTATACTGTTTATTTCCAATTGGGATAATTTCTTTTTTACTGAAGTGGTTATTTCTGGGAATCCAAACAGCCAAGTGGCATAATCTATTTCATGAATAAGATCTAAGTGAACTCCCCCTCCCATTTTTTTAATGGAACTATATACTTTTCGATAATCCACATTAGGACGCCAGTCGGGAAGGTAGGAACCACCATAAATGGTTACTTCCAAGGGGGTTAAAGAATCCAATTGATTTTTTAAATAATTTATTACCGGGTGAAATCTTAAATTGAAAGCAACATGTGTGAGTATTTCTTGGTCTTTTATTTTTTGAAGAAGTTGATCGGATCCGTCTAAACTCATTAAGCTTGGTTTCTCAATAAAGAGTGGAATATTCAGATCAATTGCTTCGTTTATAGCGTTGAAATGTAAATGAGTTGGGTTACTTATTATGCAAAAGTCAAGATCTGTATCTACCTCGGAAAGGGAATAAATATTTTGAACATTAGGTTCACTTTTAGCATTTGATTGAGATCTTAAAGCGAAATATGTGATATCTTGTCTTAAGTGATTAAGTGCATCTATGTGTTTTCGGGCAATACTTCCTAACCCAATGATTAAAACTTTCATATTTCGATGTCTAATAAATTGTTAGAGAACAGATAGTCCATGAATAAAAAGTCAATGGGTTCATCCAGATCAAAACATAAATGAGACATCTCAAATACTAAACTTTTATCAGTTGTACTGGTATTGCATTGATCATCAAAGAAAGACTTTCTGAAAATATAAAAGGAAGCGTTCATATCATATACTTTGGGAGCCTGTTGTCTGGATAAAATATTTCCTTTATCCTTGACCAATTTTACATAACCATCCGCAGCTTCTTCTACCATATTGAAATAGGGGTTTCTAGCAGCAGGGTTTGCAGAAAATATATTATATGCTTCTTTTCTTTTAAGGAGCATTGTAAATGCTTGCTCCAGATCATCTAATGTACGCATTGGTGCGGTTACATCTAAATCTATGATGTAGTCGAAAACTAAGTCTAATCTATTTTCTTCAAATTGTACTAAATGGGTAATTGCTCCAGCTTTTCCCGCTGTATCATTAGCTAGTTCATCGGGACGCGTATAGGTTGTTTCCAGTCCAAATTGTTTGGCTACGTCCTTAATTTGATCAGAATCCGTACTTAGCCCAATAAATGCATTGTGTTTTTCTGCAAATTTTTGAGCTATCTCAATGGTATATGCTATTACCGGTTTTCCATTAAGTAATTTTATATTTTTTCCAGGAATTCCTTTTGATCCTCCACGAGCACAAATTGTAATTAATATATTCATTATAATTTTAAATTTTTTATGTCCTCTTGAGCTTGATTAAAATCTTCGTGCTTTCCAATATCTAACCAATATTCCCGAATTGGGTAGGAGATTAGTTTACCACCATCAGCTATAACCTGCTCCATCAGATCAGTACTGTTGTAATGTAGCCCTTTAGGAATTTTATCCAATATACTTCTTTTAATAAGGTAAATGCCTCCATTGGAGAAATAGGTATAGGTAGGCTTTTCCTTAAAGGAAAGTACAAGGTTATTTTCTGTTTCCATTACAGCATATGGAATATTGACCTGGTAAGGAATAGTTACAACCGCCATATCAGCGGCTTTATCAATAAAGTCAAGGAAAAAATCTTCGTAGTTTAGAGTAGTAAGAATATCGGAATTGGTTACTAAAACATAATCATGATGGAAATTTTCAATCTTTCCAACTGCTCCAATAGTCCCTAATGGAGTATTTTCCCAAACATATTCTACATTAATATTTCTTGAACTACCATCAAGAAAGTGATTTTCCAATTGTTCCCCCAGATATCTCACCGAAATCCAGTAATCATCTACTCCGAATTTTCTTAATCGATCAATATTATGGTCAATGATTGCTTTGTCACCAACTTTTAATAATGGTTTGGGAGTGTGATCAGTTAATGGTTTAAGCCTTGACCCTAATCCACCGGCCATAATCACGGCATCAACTGGAAGATAGGATTTTTGCAACCTAAAGTTTATAACATTAACTATCTGATTAGATGAATTTATTACTGGAATAACCATGAAATTTTTTTCTCGCATGGTAATTATTTCCTGAATATTGTAAGAGCCTTTTCTTATAAATTTGGGTTGAGGCTGAATAAATGTGGAAACTTTGTCGTCTAAACTTAAGTCTTTCAATATACCTCGTCTTACGTCACCGTCTGTTAAACTTCCAATAAGTTTTTGGTTTGTATCCACTGCAAAAAGAATGGCGTCAATAGCCAGATTATCTAACAGTATTAAAGCTTCTTTTATGGTAGCATCTACCGAAATCAAATGTTCTTTATAACTTCTCAATACGGAATGATTTTATAAGTTGGAACGCTTCTGCATATTCAACACCACAGGTAGCGCCTCTATGGATTGCTAATGCTTCTATATTACGATTTGATCTTGGAAATGGATGAATTCCCATTTCCGATTCGTAAATATTCATGAGTTTAATCTTTTCTTCAAATTGCTCAGAGATATCCACGTAACAATTTGGAACAAAGGCATTTTCTGGAAGAGAAGGAGCAAACTCTGTTTCCGAAATGCACTCGTACATCATTACTTCTCGGATAAAAGGATATCGGAATGACTTGGTACAGGCCATTACAGAATTAAATACAATACGATGATCAGAATGAGCGTCTGATCGATTTAAAACATATATTCTTTCTGGTTGCGTCTTATTGAATATTTCAGATATTTTGGGAATCATATCATTTGCATCTGAGGGTGTTAACGACATTGTTGGATAACCCAAATTATAAACATTCATCTGTAAAAGATCTGCTACCTTATTTATTTCTTCGTGTCTGGATTTTACACGTGCTTTTGTGAATCCATATTCTTCATGAACATCAGTAACAATGATCCAATGAAGAATGTCTCCTTTATTTCTATGGCGAATAAGTGTGCCTCCTACACCTAAAATTTCATCATCAGGATGAGCTGAAATAACAATGATGTTCATGTCTAATAAGTAATGTTTTTATGTACTAGATTGTCGTCTAACTTTATATCAGCAAGTGCTTTTATAACTTTTTTTGCAGAATCTCCATTCCCATAAGGGTTAAGTTTTTTTCTAACACGTTTCATGAAATCGGGAGATTCTATTTGATTGATAGCAGATAGAATTTGTTGTTTATTATTGTCTACAAAAATAATGTTTTCACCATGGATTCTATCTCTTTGTCGTTTTCCTATATTGATTACAGGAAGCCCTAGTGAAGGAGCTTCGGTGAGCCCTGAACTAGAATTACCCAGTAAACATTTTGCATTTTGTAATATGTTGATATATAAGTCTCTGTCTAGGTTTTGGAAAAGTTTGAATTGAGAAGGGTATTTTGCTGCATATTCCTGATATGCAATGATTATATCATGGTTACCAGCATCTGAGTTTGGATAATTTACAAAACATTTGGTGCCGCTTTCAACGATAGCATCAAGTGTGATTCGAATAATCTCGGATTGGATTTCTGCTTCAGATATAATAGAATGCTGAATCAAAACAAAAAAATCATCATTTTCAACATCAAATCTTAATTCCTGGCTAATGTGTTTTTTTCCTTTGTTAGGTACTTTTAACAGTTTGTCTATTGACGGATTTCCAACCACAAAAATTCGAGACTCATCTTCACCTAATTTTAAAAGCGTTTCTTTATGAGCTTCCATAGAAGGAAAGTGAATGTGAGCTAGTTTACTGGATGCATACCTGACAGAATTATCAATATTTCCATCCTTAGCGATATCTCCTCCAAAAAAATGTGCTACCGGAATATCCATATATGCACAAGTTGTTGTCACAGAAAGAGATTCTTCTCGATCTCCAGCTACTAGGACAATGTCAGGGTTAATTCTATTTAAAGAAATTGCCAGAGATTGGATTTGATTTCCTAATGAAATTACACGCCCGATACGTTGATTACTATCTATTAAGTTGAATATCTGCTCTTCAATATTTAATCCGGATTTTTTAATCAACTCAGCCGATAAACCATATTTTTCAGAGAGATGAGCTCCGGTAATAATAATACCAAAGTCGAAACGGGGATCATTATGTAATTCCTGGTATACCGGAAATAGAAGATCATATTCTGATCGGGCACCTGTTATAGCTATAATCTTTCTTTGCATATTAAAAAATATCTGATTCTGTAAATCGATAATGCCAGTTTTTTATATCGAGAAAATCTTGATCCTCTTCGAAAGGAATAAAGCCAAAGTAACTATTAAATTCCTTTTCCTGAAATCCAAATTTTTCCAACACCAAATGTTCATTTGAATGGAGGTTGCTCCAAAAATGAATATTTCCCGAATAGTTCTGATTTAGATAATGAATGAGGTGGGGAAGAAGTTCATTTTTAGAAATGACATCGTTCGATCCATACCAATACTCCATTAAGTCCAAATCATTACCATAATTCTTAAAAACTAAATGACCTATGATACGATTATTAAGTTTAGCTTCTAAATAACTATAGCTGTTATTCGGGATTTTATTAAATCTCCAATCATATTCTGAAGCTCCTATGTGACTATGAATACAATCTTTTTCTACTCTTATGAGATCTTGTAATATGGATAGGTCAAATTTGAGAGTGCTATGAATAGAATAATCGATGGGTAATGATTGTTTTAATAAAAAACCTCTAAAAGCTTCATTTGTCAAAGTGAAAAGGTTAAGGTATGCGATATCAGTCCATCCTAAGTTTTTTCTAAATCCATAATGCGAGTTGGAATTTGCAAATCCAAAGACTCCAGAAACCCCTTTTTGTTTAAGTTGATCAAAAAGTTTTGAGGCCAAAGTTTTAAAAAGGCCTTTTCCTTGATAATCAGGATGTGTCATGGTCATATTCGAAAGCGCAATTTTCACATATTTACCATGTGTATTTTGAATTTTTACCGGTGAAACAGCGTAATAGGCGACTAATTTTCCCTGATCTGTTGCATATGCGATAAAAATTTCATCACTTACCGGATTATTTTCAAATCGCCATCTCCAATAGGATTCATCCATTTCCTGCTTAAAAGAGAGTTTAAATAATCCAGTGATTTTATCAATGGAAATAGGTTCCGATTCAAAGTTGTGAAATTTGATCATAGTTCAATTAAATCTTCAGGTGAATAATTTTTATGTGCTGTAGTCCCAATAATATCATACCACTTCATCGGAGAAATCCCGGTACCTGGCCTTTTAATAGCCAGATTTTTTTCTGTAAATGTTTCTCCTTTTTTAATGTTACAGTTGGCAACGATACTTTTTCTAGCAATCTTAATGTTTGGCTTTTCAGATTCCGAAACTTCTTTGATTCCATTACCTAAAGCACGTTCAATATTTCGAATATTGCGGACCATAATTTTTAATTCATCAGGTTCTAGAGATGCCTGATGGTCCGGCCCTTCCATTTTTTTATCTAAAGTAAAGTGTTTTTCAATCACAGAAGCACCCATAGCTACAGCCGCAATAGGAACTTCGGTACCTAATGTGTGATCTGAATAACCATATTTCACCTTGAATGTTTTTCCTATGGAGACCATTGCATTTAGGTTAACATCTTTAATGGGGGTAGGGTACTGGGTGTTGGCATGTAATACCGTGATGTTGTTTTTTTCTGTTCCGGATTGAATAAGCACGTTTAGTGCGGCTTCTACTTCTTCCAGATTTGACATTCCGGTTGACAAAACAATTTGTTTATTGAGTTTTCCAATTTCCTCTAAATATGGAAGGTTAGTGATCTCTCCACTTGGGATCTTGAATGTTTCTAAACCCAAACGAACCAAAAGTTGGATACTATCATGGTCAAAAGGGGTAGAAAGAAATGTAATGTTTTTCTCTTTACAATAGTCCATTAAAACCAGATGTGCCTGTTCATCTAACTCCAGTTTTTTTATCATTTTAAACTGAGATTCCGAGTGATCGGTAGTCTCTTTTTGATAATCTGCTTTGGGGGCATTGACCGAAACTAGATTTTCTGTTTTAAACGTTTGGAATTTTACCGCATCAGCTCCGGCTTCAACTGCAGAATCAATAAGTTGCTTAGCAATTTCCAGGCTGCCATTATGGTTTACTCCGGCTTCTGCAATAATATATGTATGTGATTTCATTGATTACTTTTTTCTTGCAGGATTGCCATAAAAGGTTCCTGAATTTTCAATGTTTTGGACTACGACAGCTCCCATTCCAATAATGGATTGACTGACTATTGATATCCCATTTTTTATGAGCACACCGCTGCCAATAAAAGCATTTGATTTAATATCCACGTTTCCATTAATAATAGCTCCTGTTGAAACATGACAATGATCACCAATGATAGAATTATGTTCAATCAAAGCCTGATTATTGATGATACAATTTTCGCCAATACTACTTTCTGCATTTATGATAGCATTATGCATTACAATGGTTCCTGGTTTTATCTGGGCATGACGAGATACATGAGCGGATGGGGAGATTACCGTAGGAAAGGAGCCTCCATGAGCTTTGATAAATTCATAAAGATTATTTCTTCTTTCTGCATTTCCCATATGGCCCATAGTAATAAGAAACTGATACCCTTGTTTGATGAACTTTGGCAAATCGTGATCGTTTCCAATGACCTTATAACCTAAAGCTTCGGAACCTAAAAGCTGTGGTAAATCAATGATTCCCGTTATGGTAAATTTATTTTGAGATTCAATAACATCAATGCAGGATTTGCAATGACCGCCACCACCAACTAATATAATCTCGTTTTTATTCATATATTATTAACTATTCCACTAGGTATATTTACTACTCGATCGGCTAACCATTCCGAATTACTTAAATCTCCTTTGGGAGCATTTTTAAACATTTCTAATCGACTCATCAATTGCCAAATCGGTCTGGTCATTATCCCTTGCGCATTTGTAAACTCTAAAAAACTCTGTTGATTCTTTTTATCCTTACAAATTACAGCATTTAGCCAATAATTGGCTTCTGAATCTGCTTTTTGAGTAACAAACTCCAGATCGTTTGATGAGAAAAAAGTGGAATATTTAGACGCTAGATCCCTCTTTCGGTGTAGAATACCCTCTAATTGTTCCATTTGTGCCACACCTAAGGCCGCAGCAAGATTAGTGAGTCTATAATTGTAGCCAACCATATCATGGATGTAATTCCATTTATGCGGAACCTTTGCGGTTGTGGTCAAATGTTTCGCTTTTTTAGCTATTTCTTCGCTATTGGTAATCAACATACCTCCACCTCCGGTAGTAATGGTCTTGTTGCCATTAAAGCTAAAAGTTCCTATTTCTCCAAATGTTCCCGTATGTTGTCCTTTGTAATAACTACCTAAACTTTCCGCAGCATCTTCGATGAGGGTAATATTATAGGTATCGCAAATGCTTTTGATTTCATCAATTCTTACAGGGTGTCCAAAAGTGTGCATTGGAACACAGGTGGTTATGAAGTTTCCTGTGGAAATGTTTTTAGGTTGTTTTTTTCCAGTATGAGGATGAATATCAAAGGTGGTATTATTTTCTAAAAAGTGTTTTAATGCACTCGGAGACATCCCCATAGTATCCTTATCTACATCTATAAACAAGGGAGTTGCATTAACATATGATATGGCATTTGCTGTAGCCACGAATGTTAATGCCTGAGAAATAACCTCATCTTTAGGTTTAACATTGGCAAGAATCAAAGCCATGTGCAATGCTGCTGTTCCATTTGATGCCGCGATTGCATATTTCGCACCGGTATACCCCGCAATCATTTTTTCAAATTGAGTGACAAACTCACCCACACTAGAAACGAACGTAGAATCAATACATTCATTTAGGTATTTTTTTTCATTTCCATGAAAGTATGGTGGGTGTAACGGAATAAATTCGGAAGGAACTTGATAGGTGTCCCGCACAAAATCTACAAATTTTTGAAACTCTATCATATCTTTACATTTTACCATCTAAGAATTTACCCGTTTCTTTATGACCAAATCCAGGTATCATATAATGAAATAACTGTACAAATTCAGACCTGGTCCATGGGTTAGTTTTTTTGATTTCATCTATTGACTCAAGAAATGTTTGTATTTTCTTTTCATCAAAATCTGCTTCCTGTTTGATGACGCCCAGGTTGACATAAGTATGATTGTCAATGGTTTCTTTTTCTGTGAAAAATTCTTCAAAATCTTTTTCCCCAGTGGTGGTACTTTCAGTGAATAAACAGGGCCAGTTATTTCCTTGCGGAAGATGATTGGCATATTCACGCGCTTCTTCTTCAGTTTCGCAAAGATGTGGTTTTAGTTTTTTCTCCTGTAGATACTTAATCGCAATATCAGAAAACTTTATAAGATGTAAACTCTCATTTAGCTTAGGGAAGAATATGTCTCGATTGTTTCCAAAGATACAAGACATTAAACATAACTCACCTGACTCTTCAGGAATTACGAAATAGCGTTTTATGTCGTTGGGCGCAACAATTGGTTGTTTTTTTTCTAATCGTTTGTTAAATCCATGTAAAAGTGAACCATCTGAAAATGCTACGTTGGCAAAACGCGCCATAGATACGTTTATTTCTTGGCTACGTTTATTGATAAACATTTCCATTATTCTTTTGGAAGCGCCCATCATGTTTACCGGATTTGCAGCCTTATCTGTAGATACACAAAAATATTTTTTAACACCCTTTTGGATGGCTTGTACCATCGTTTTATCGGTATTAAAAATATTGGTGTTAATCATACGCATTAAGGTATACGGGTCTTTTTCACTACGTACATGCTTTAAAGCCGATAAATTTAATATATAGTCGTAACCGCCATCGGCTTCAAAAAAAGCATCATATTCTTCTGATCCAATATCTAATGCAAAAGTTTGAAAATCACCACTTATATAACCAAACGAACTGCGGATGTCTCTCACTAACTCGACCAAATTGTTTTCGCTTAAATCGACTACATGTAGTTTTTGTGGTTTTCGTTTAAAAATTTCTTTTGTAACGGCCTGTCCAATAGAGCCGGCCCCACCAAGTACAAGAAATCGCGAAGAAGAAACAATTTGAAGCAGTTCTTCTTTATGAGTTTGAAGATCTTCAGCAAATAATCGGTCAGTTCGACCTATTAAATTCAACATATTATTCATTAAAGGCTGTTTACTTAATTAAACCTTGTAAATAATTAAATTCGTAAAGTTTAAGATAAGCCTGTAAAAGTAAGTTTTTGCTTTTTTTTGGAATGGAAAAATCTCATTTTTCTTCGGATATTCAGGGCTTTGTATGATTTTTTTAAGATTCGTGTAATTTGTATATTTTCAATTGGTTAAGTTAATTTTTTTAATAGGTTATTTAATTGAATATCAATTTCCGGGGAGATACCTGATTTCAAAATATAATATCCAAACACAATAGAAAATATTCCGGATTTTAATATTGAAGCGATTACAGGGTAACCTAAATCTGGAACAATATATACGCCACCAGCGATAAGTATAAACGTACCTAATAATCTTAGATGTTTATGCGTAAAGGGCCACATATTTAATCTTCGTTTTAAAAAAATCAATCCACTGCAATGATAAATCAGACTTGATATCATAGACGCTAATGCAGCACCCGTTACTCCATAGAGTGGTATGAAGATGAGATTGGTTAAAACTAAAAGAATTACAAAGAAAACCTGAAAACCAGTTATCCATCGAAAAAAAATGGAATTGGAGATGATAATAAACTTCACTCCAGATGACATTTTAATCAAGTTTGCACAAGCCAAGAAAATTAATACCCAGAATCCTGAATTGTATTCATTTTTAAGAATGATCTGAAATATAAAAGGGGTAAGAATAAGCAGGTTTCCAAATAAAAACAAGCCAACAATAGATGGGTTTAGGGCACTTTTTTTGAAAATAGATGTAATTTCATCAAGTTTGTTCTCTTTAAATCTTTCAGCTACTATGGAGTTGGTAATTCTTCCTAAACTTCTGATAGGGATAAGCATAAGGCCAGCAAAAAAGAATAAAATAGTATAAATTCCAACAGATTCTGATCCTTCAAATTTTGATAGCATTACAGAATCAATGGAAGCGATGGCAACTGAAGCCAAAACATTAATCCAATTAAAAGAACTTACTGCAATGAATTCCTTTTTTATCGCTTTACTGGGAAAAGAAACTTTTCGAGTAAAATGTAAATAACCTTTCCGTATAAGAAAAAATAAAATGAATAATCCAGGAAGCCATTGGAGGAATGAGAAGCCATAAATAAACTTCTCAAAAGTTACAAAGTCAATAAATATAAAGGTGAGGAGTAAAAAGAAAACAAATACGCGTAAAATGATATCTTTTGCAAAGGTTCCAATGGTAGACTCTTTATTGGCGGTAGCATAGGAGTCAATGAATAAAAAGAAAAGGTTGGCAATTGTGAAAACAAAAATCAAATGATAATACTTAGAAAAAAGAAAAGATTTTTCTAAGTCTTCGGCTAAGAACCATTCTCCAAAAAAGTAAAACCCGATAAAAAAAATGGATGTGCTGAACAATCCAATAATTCCCAATAGAGTAAGTAATCCATGGTTTTTTTTCTCATCACTTTTAAAATGGGGAAACATCCGAACAACGGAATATGGAATTCCAAATGCTATAAAAGACGAGATGATTACCGAATAGGATTGAATTTGCATTCTGACCCCAATTTCTGCAGGGGTTAGAAATCGGGTCATTAAAAAACCAACATTAATAAAGCCAATTATAGCTCCTATATAAGAGTAGATGGAAGATTTTAAAGATTGCCTAAATATGATTCCCATTATTTTTTACCAAATACTAAACCCGAAATAACCCAAAAACGGAATTTAATTAGCGTCCAACCTTTAGCAGGTCTAAGCGTTATAGAATAAAATAAGAATAACATAATGGTTGCGGCTGATTTAAAGGTCTCCATCACAATTTTTTTCAGAACAGAGTTGATACCCGATTCTTTTAATCTGGTTCTTTCACTGGTTCCTACACCAACTCCCATTGCTTTGATGTACTTCATGTCTTCCCTATGAATTCCAATAATATGATCCACAACTACATTAGGAACATAATAGATAAGCCCCTTGGTTTGTCTAAATCTATGAATAACATCTTTTTCATCTCCACCTTCCAAACCATCACCTCTACGACCTAATTCGGTATTGAATAATCCAATTTTATCAAACACTCTGGATCGATATACCATGTTAGCTCCAATAGGGAATTTGTGTTTGCTAAACTCATGTTCTTTGTCGCCATAATCTTGAGCTGCCATCAAAGTTAGTAAGTATGGAGACATCCATTTGGGTTCTTTACCTGATTCGTATACTGGAATGATTTTTCCGCCTATGACATCAACTTCTGGATTGTTAGAATAAAATGTAATGATATTTTCACAGTATTCAGGTCTTACAAAAGCATCATCATCAATGAAAGCCAGAATATGACCTTTTGATTCTACGATTCCTCTATTTCGAGCATAAGTGTGCCCTTGATTTTTCTCAATCACATACGTGGTTGAGATTTCAGGATGTTTCTTGATAAAATCCTGACAGATTTCATGAGTGTTGTCAGGACTATTGTTGTTAATTATAACGACCTCAAATTCAGATTGATCTGCGGTTTGGTTTATGAAACTTTCAAGATTTCGTAAAATATACTTTTCCCGATTATAAGTGCAAACAATCACCGATAATTGTGGAGTAGAATCATTTATATTGCTCATGTGATACTGCAATTAGTAGCTGCAAAATACATGTTTTCTAGTGAAAACATCTTTGCAAATTAAGTGAAAAATTAATTGTGTAGTTATTATTATGTATTGACCTTTGCAAGTATTTGAAGTAAGAGTTATATTGTTTTGATGTTTAGACTGTTGCGTATAGGTGTGTTTTTGATTCAAATGTTGTTAGGTACAGCGATTTGGGGCCAGATATCTATTAGTGAATGGGACTATAACAAATTAAAAAAAACTGGTCAATTATCTACATTCAAGACCTATGACATAAAACTGCATAGCAATCGATCAAGTTATGCAATTGTTCCATCTGATTCTTCATTTCTTCAAGCAGTATCTCCAAGTGATGATGGTAGTTCTGCAATGATAAATTTACCTTTTGATTTTTGTTGGTGGGGAGAAGTGAAGAATGGTGTATATATAAATACGAATGGAAATATTTCATTTGACCAGCCATTTTCTACTGGAACACCTGTAGGAATGCCTTTTTCTAATTTTCAAATAATTGCTCCATTTTGGTCTGATGTAGATACCAGAAGTAGAGGGGGAGTTTTTTATAAATTGTTACCAAATGCGCTAATTGTTTCATGGGAAGATGTGGGATATTATGATCAGAATGGTTCCAAAGGAAATTCATTTCAACTTATAATTACTGATGGGTCATCGGAGCTATTGCCATTTGGATACACCGTTGGTTTTTTCTATGAAAATATGGAATGGACAACAGGTGATGGTTCCGGAGGGATAGGAGGTTTTGGAGGCGCACCCGCACAAATTGGAATAAATCATGGAGATGGATTGAAATTTTCCGGGATCGGTGCTTTTAATAAGAATGATACAACTTTTTCGGTGTCAAGTGATTCATTAAATGGAGTTTTAGCATTAGAAGGAAAAACCATATTTCTTAATCCTTGTGATTCATTGAATAATAAACCGAGTCTACTTGGTGAGAAGTTAAAAGATACCATTGGAGTTTGTATTGGTGATACTTTGAGGAAAACTATATATTTTTTCGCACCGGAAAGTAATCAATTAACATATATTAGTGCTGATACCAGCGACTTTACAGGACAAAGAATATCCAATGTGACTACTGGTAATGTTGCATCTTTAGATTTAGAGATAGCCGGAGGACTGAATAATATTGGGATTCATACGATACCCATAAAAGTTATTGATAATGGTGTTCCCGGCCACTTTTATGAAATAGAGTTTGTAGTACAAATTGACAGTTTGCCAGAGCCGGTCAAAATATTTGGCGATAGTATTATTTGTGATTATGATACGACTCAGTTACAAGTCTCTCCAGTTTATGAAACGTATTTATGGAGTACTGGAGATAAGACAGATAATATTTCTGTTTCCCCTGGTAACTATTCCATTACGGTTAGTTATAATCATTGTGAAAAGTCAACTAGTCATCAGGTGTTGGCCAATATTCCAGATGCCGATATTTTGTCCAAACCATTTATTTGTATGCCAGATACACTGGAATTATCTGTTTTTGATGGAAGCGATAGTTATTTGTGGAGCACAGGAGATACCTCATATGGTATTGTTATAACCCAGCCTGGTTTATATATTGTAACGGTATCGAATGATGGTTGTGAAAACTCCGATAGTGTACAAATAGAGTCATTTGGAGATCATTCTGTGAATATGAGTTCAAGCAATATAAGTTCTTGTAATGGAGATTCTGTTGTAATATCTGTTCCGGAGATATATGATAGTGTTTTATGGAGTACCGGTGATACAGCTAATTTTATAAAGGTTGTTGCTGGGACCTACTTTATTACCGTGTCGCAGTTATCGGGTAATAATAATGTTTGTGAGATTCAGGATAGCATTATTATTGGCGACATATCTTATCCTCCATTGACGATTACCGGAGACTCAACAATTTGTGGGAATGAAGGTGCTTTCTTTACCGTAAATGAGATGTATGATTCTTATTTGTGGGATAATGGCGTAACTGCTCAGAATACCGTTTTTACTGGCTCAGGTACTCATTCGGTTTCGATTACATACAATACTTGTGCTGATTCATTGAGTTTTAGTATTGTGAAAATAGATACCCCTAATGTTGATATTTTGGGACAACTCTTTTATTGTGATACAGTGGATAGTTCAAGATTAGTAGCGGTGGGAGATGTATGGGATTCGTTATTTTGGAATACCGGAGATATAACGGATACGATTTATACTGGTTTTGGTTGGAAAAAAGTGACCGTATGGAAAAATGGATGTTCATCTGTAAAATGGCATCCTGTAAATGAATTGATCAATGGGGTTGATGTTCAGGGTATCACTGAGATATGCCCAGGGCAGAATACGCAGTTATCAGTTGAGTTTGGATTTGATTTGTATCAGTGGAACAATGGCGATATTGGTTTTTCAACAAATGTGAGTTCACCTGGGGATTATTGGTGTGTAGTACATTTAGATTCGTGTTTTGCAACTACTGATACCGTTACAATCACCATGAATACACCTGATACTGTAGATATATTAGGTGATACAGTAATGTGTGATACTAATGGAGGTTTTTTGTATGTTGATTTAGATTATAGACAGTTTATTTGGAGCACTGGAGAGATTACCCCTGTTATTTCATATTCATCTCCTGGGGTATATTCTGTTACCGTTGAGGATGATGGTTATTGCATAACATCAGACACGATAGATGTTGTAGTTAAACCATCAATTTCACCTGTTATTCAAGGGGTGAATCACTATTGCTTTGAAGATTCAACTATGCTAAGCATTAGTGGGTTTGATCATTATTTATGGTCCACAAATGATACAGGAACCAGTATAAAGGTGAGAGCCGGGGTGTATTCAGTTTTTGTTCGGAATGATGATGGTTGTACCGCCAGGTCACCTCAATTTAAAGTAACTTCCTCGAGTCCTTTTGTTTCCATATTGGGTAATAATTCTATCTGCGAAAACGAAAAAACAGTGCTAACATTTAATAGAGATCAATATTATATGTACGAATGGGGCAATGGGGATACTTTGGATTCTATTTATGTAAAACATGGAGTATACGAGTTAAATGTGATTGATTCACACGGGTGTCAGTCAACCGATACCTTTAATTTAGAAGTTTTACCCACACCTGATGCAGGAGTAGTGGTGAATCCTGAAAATGTTTCTATGGCGTATGTGCCATTAACCTTTTATGATGACTCAAGGATATCTTCGGGAGATATTACCCGTTGGTTATGGAGTGTAAATGATTCTATTTTTTCTGAAGACGAAGATTTAGAAGTAGTATTTTATTCTGGACAAGGTTTGAATATTCTACATAAGGTCTGGGCAGAAAATGGATGTATGGATTCGTTGTATTTGGACTATATAATATCAAATGAAGTGGTAAAGGTTAATATTATAACTCCAAATGGAGATGGGGTGAATGATTATTTAGAGTTTCCCAATATTGGAAAGTTTGAGACTAATGAATTGATTATATACAATCGATGGGGTGTTGTGATTTTTCAGACCACGGATTACAGAAATTTCTGGGATGCTTATAATGTACCTGAAGGGGTGTATTTTTATACGTTGTATTTGGGAGATCATGAGACACCGATTCAAGGTAGTTTTACTATTATGAAATGATCTATTCGTAGTCTTCTAATTGAATATGTGTACTTCCGTGTTCAATAGCTGCATTAAGTTCATAACCAATTAGTAAGGCCAGGCTGTTTAGATAAATCATAAGCATTATACCCATTACGGTTCCAATTGAACCATAAAGTTTGTTGTAAGATGCAAAGTTGTCAATATAGAAAGCAAAACCTAAAGTGAAAACGATAACAGCAATGGTGGCCAATGAAGCTCCTGGAGAGAAGAATTGAACCTTTTGTTTAGGACCATAGAAGTAAATAAAGGCAACAGAAAAATAAATAAATGCGATGATAATGACCCATCTGGCTAGATTGATAAGAAGAATATCAAATTGGCTAAAATCAAGTATGGTGTCAAATACAAATTGAATAATATGTCCCCCAAAAATCGTAAGGAAAATCGCTATAAATAGAAATATAGTTAGAAAAATTGTCAGCATTATAGCGGTTACTTGTTGTGAGAACCATGATCTTGCATGACGTTCTTCCGTATGATAGGACATGACGAAAGCCGTGAGTAATGAGTTAATTCCATTGGTGGCAAAATACATGGCCAATACAAAACCAAGAGAAAGAAGACTGGTATGCTTATTTTTAATAATGTCAAATAAGGTGTCTTCTAAAAACGTGTCCATAATTTTAGGAGCGGCAAACAATAATTCGGCTTGTAACTCTTCCTGGAACCCGTCAATAGGTATGAATGGGATTAAACTAAAGATAAAAATGATTGACGGAAAAATGGCCAGAAAAAAATTGAAGGCGATTGCCGCAGCTCTAGTAGTTAAAAAACCACCGGCTAAACCCCGAATAAAAAAGATTCCTACTTTATAGATTTCGAGTCCACCGAAAAAAGGAATTTTGACATGTTTGACAAAAAACACCAACTTTCGTATAAGCGTAATCTGATAAAGTTTGTTTTTTAGATTACTGATTATATTAAAGAACATAAGAGCTAATTTATTGCTTTAAAGCTTAGATCTAAACTCCTTACAGAGTGTGTTAATGCTCCAACCGAAATATAGTCGACTCCACATTTAGCATAACCTTCAATGGTATCTAAAGTGATGCCTCCGGAAGATTCGGTTTCGTATTTACCATCGATTAAATGAACTGCCGTTTTGGTGTCAGCATAATTGAAATTATCCAGCATAATACGATCACCTAATCCACATTCCAGTACTTGTTGTACTTCATCCAGATTACGCGTTTCGATTTCTATTTTAAGATCGAGGTTTTTAGTTTGAATATAATCGGTGGCTTTTTGAAGTGCTTGTTCAATACCTCCTGCGAAATCAATATGATTGTCCTTGATCATAATCATATCATATAGCCCAAATCTATGATTTGTTCCTCCTCCATGAAGAACAGCTTGTTTTTCAAATGCTCTTAAATTTGGGGTTGTTTTTCTGGTGTCCAGTACACGAGCCTTAGTCCCCATAGTAAGGTTAACATATTTCTGAGTAGTAGTTGCAATTCCACTCATGCGTTGCATTAAGTTGAGCATTAACCTTTCCGCTTTGAGTAAGTTTTGAGAAGAACCTTTAGCGATGAAAACAATATCTCCCGGTGACACTTGTTGTCCATCTTGCATGAATATTTCCAATTGAATATTAGAGTTTACAAGGTTGAAGACACTTTTTGCTACTTCAATACCAGATATAATTCCCGGCTCTTTAACCAGGAGATGAGCTTTACCTTGAGCAGATTCAGGAATAGTGGATAAAGAAGAATGATCACCTTCTGCAACATCTTCATGAAGTGCAGATCTAAGAAATTCAATTTCAGTCATAAGTGCATCGAGGATTATTCTGTATCTATTATTATTTGTTGAATAAATTCAGAACTTGACGTTTTTTTAATGTAGAATGACACCCGGTAATTACCATTATTTGTAACCAGTTTGCCAATTGTATATTCTAATCCAGATTTAGATTCACCTTGATGAAGAATTTCAAAGTTTGATGGTTGGTTTTCACGGAAAAATGCATAAATCTTTTGTTCAGCTTCAAGTTTGCTGATCAAATCACTTTCATCCAAAATGGTTAAATCCACTTTTTCCTGAAAAAACTTTGAAAGTTTAAAAGCATTTCCACTTTTAAGCGCAGCAGCTACATCTTCCGTTATTCCCGTAAACGAGCAGAGGAAGATAAACAGCAAGCTAAAAGTTAGAGTATATTTTATTTTTTTCATATAGAAGAAAATATCACAGCCAAAATTAAGTGATTTGATGATTAGTTCAACATTTTTTTTACGATAACTCATTAAGCTAAAACTATGCCAGTAATTTTTGTTAAAGTAGTTTTGGTATTGAAAAGACGCAGAAAAATGAGAATAACCATTATTGTAGTGGGTAAAACGCAATCGAAAGAGTTAATTGTTTTGATGGATGAGTACCGAAAAAGGTTGCGAAGATATATTCAAATGGATTGGGTGGAATTGCCAGATTATAAAAATAGAGGAAAAGTGTCTTCTGATGAGTTGAAAAGGATAGAAGGTAAGTCTATTTTAAGTAAGTTAAACAACGATGATGAGTTAATTTTATTTGATGAAAAAGGGAAAGAACTAACTTCTGTACAATTTAGTTCCTTTTTTAAGAAGAAAATGAATTCGGGACTAAAAAATCTGGTTTTCGTTGTGGGTGGAGCCTATGGTTTTAGTGATGAAGTATATGCTAGAGCTAATGGGAAACTTGCCATATCTCAGTTCACATTTCCACATCAATTAATCAGAGTTTTTATTTTAGAGCAAGTATATAGAAGCTATACCATAATCAAAGGTGAGCCTTATCATCACTCGTAATAGAAGTTAGATAGTCATATTTTGATCGATAAGATATTGTTGCCATTCCCAGGCAGATTCCATCATGTTGTTTATGTCATACTTACATTTCCAGTTCAATGTGTTTTCGGCTTTAGTACAATCACTATATATGGCCTCGACATCACCAGGTCTTCGTGCTCCGATTTGATAAGGTACATTTACTCCAGTTGTATTTTCAAAAGCCTGAATTGCTTCAAATACAGTAACTCCGTTTCCTGATCCGAGATTTATAACATCAAAGTTATCTTTCATGCGATTTGACAAAGCAAGCTCCATGGCTTTAACATGTGCCTCGGCAATATCACTTACATGGATATAATCACGAATACATGATCCATCTCTAGTATCATAATCATTCCCAAAAACAGTTAATTGATCTCTTAATCCAGCCGCTGCCTGTGTGATGAGTGGTGCAAGATTATTGACTACCTTAGAAGGCATTTCACCATTTAACCCGCTAATATGAGCTCCTACCGGATTGAAATAACGCAATGCGATAAAGTTCTGAGGACAGATCTTTGCGAAGTTTCGGATAAAATCCTCACCCATTTGTTTGGTGTTTGCATATGGGCATTCTGCTTCATTCCAGCTTGTTGTTTCTACAACGGGTAATTGATCGGAATTCAGGTTGCCATATACGGAACAAGATGAAGAAAAAATGGTTGCTTGGATAGCGTTTTTTTGAACTTGTTCTAAAACATTAAGTAAGCTATCGTTATTGTTTCTATAATATTCGATTGGTCTTTCAACAGAATCAGGAACAGATTTTAAAGCTGCAAAATGTATAACACCGTCTATGTCATTATGTTTTTCAAAAAAAGACTCTGTGTCTTTACGGTTAGAAAGATCCAGATGCTCAAATAAGACTTCTTTTCCGGTAATTCTCTTTATTCGATTATAGGTTGATTCGGAAGAGTTACTGTAGTTATCTACGGACAGAATATCATATCCGGATTTTTGTAATTCAATAATAGTGTGGCTGCCAATATATCCGGCTCCACCGGTAACAAGTATTTTAGACATAAATATACTTTTAGTATATGCAAATTTAGTTTAAGCGTAAAAAAGAATACGCGAGAACTCAAAGCTAATTTTGTGTTCGTTTTTTGTGGTCTCTACATTTTAGTATTAATGACTTTGATTCATGTAGGAAAGACCATCTAGCGAAAGAGTTTTTCAGATAGTTGATAAAATTTAGGGCTAAGTTAAATAAAAGCTTTTTGCATAAAAAAACAGCTTTTATTGAATAATGATATTGTGAAGAATTCGGTTGAAAAATAGTGAGATTTTTGAGTTAATAATTTCTATTTAAGTAATAATTGAAATCGAAAAAAGTCGTATTCTTGGAGATTATTAATATTTATATGAGGAATAGTTTCAAATCGATACTTATACTAGCTGCTTCTGTAACTTTAATTTTATCGTCCTGCGTGCCAAAGAAGAAAATGGTTTACCTTCAATCCGAGGGAGGTGAGCAGGATTCTGTTTTTTTATACCAAAGAGTTGATTATAAACTTCAGGTTAATGATATTATAGATGTAAAGATACTCTCTTTGGATGAAGATGTTAATAAGCTGTTTAATTCCAACTCGGCTTCTTCATCATCCAATATTGCGCAAACAGCAAATTTTGGTGATTTGTATTATGTGACGGGTTATAGCATAGATGATAGTGGGTATGTTTATTTGCCAATTATTGGAAAGGTTAATGTTTTAAATAAAACTTTGACTGAGGCTACGGAAGAAATAGATAAACACGTTTATAAGTTTTTTTCTAAGTATTATTTGGTGGTCAAGCTAGGAGGGATCAGGTTTTCTGCGATAGGAGAGTTTAGTAGACCGGGAAAGTATACGATTCTTCAAAATCAAGCTACTATTTTTGAGGCGATTGCGTTGGCTGGAGATTTAACAATGGTGGCATCGAGAAAGGAAGTCAGAATAATACGGCAATATCCCGAGGGGACAAAAATTCATACGGTTGATTTGTTGGATAAAAATCTAATTCACACTCCATACTACTTTATTCAACCAAATGATGTTATTTATGTTGAGCCGTTGAATCAAAAATCATGGGGAGTTGGAGTAAATGCAGCTCAATCAACAGCCTTAATCATGTCTTTGATTTCATCAACATTGTTAATAATTGTATCCTTTAGAAATTTATAGTAAGATATGTCAAATCAAAAGGATTTTTCTGTTACAGATATTGAAGAGTTAGATTTAAAAGAGATATTATTTAAACTTCTTGGTTATTGGAAATTGTTTGTGGTAACCATTTTTGTAACTCTTTTTGTCGCTTGGTTGGTGAATAGGTATTCAACCGAGGTTTATAGGTTATCAACATTGGTGAATATTAAAGAGAGTGAAAACCCTTTAGCAGGATCTAGTGTGAACTTAATGTTTAAGTGGGGAGGTGCTAGTGAGTTAATTCAGTCTCATATTGCCATTTTGAAATCAAGAAGTCACAATGCCAAGGTTATAGATAGATTAAATTTGGAGGTAGAGTATTATTCTACAGGGAGAATTAAGATGTTTACACGATACGGTAAATCTCCATTTAAGGTCGTGTTTGATAAATCTCATAATCAAATCCTTAATCTTCCAATATCCATTGAGTTTTTTAATAATGGTGAAGAATTTAGATTACACTGTGACAATAGTTCTCATGTATCAACAATAAACTATTCTGCCGGGCAACAAGGTTATGAAGAGTTTCAGGGGTTTGATGAACAATACCATATTAATTCTTGGATCGAAACAGATGTTTGCAGGTTTAAGATTGAAGTTGATCCAAAAGACGTTACCATAGGGTCAAACGAGAATTGGTTTTTTCAGTTTAGTAATCCGATCAATATAGTTGATAACTACGCTTCAAGTATTGATATTATTGAAGAATCCGAAGGGGGCTCCTTATTGAAGATATTTATGACTAGTGACAATAAGACAAAGATTGTAGCTTATCTAAATACTTCAATAGAACTATTATCGGAATATGAACTTCAAGAAAAAAATAAACTCGCTGAAAATACTATCAAGTTTGTTGATATGACAATTCAAAGTGTTATTGATACTCTTCAAACTGTAGAAACTGAAATGGAGATGTTTCGAGTAAAACATCAGGTTATGGATTTAACTTCAGAGGCAGCAGAGTTATATAAAAGCTATCTGAAATTAGAAGGTCAAAAATCTGATTTGTTATTGACGCAGAAATATTACGATTATCTTTCTGGATATTTAATTTCGGGTACAGACTTTAGCTCCTTAATGACTCCTTCAATTGTAGGAGTCGAGGATCCGGTATTAAAAAACTTAGTCAATAGTTTGGTAAAACTAAGTTTGGAAAGAAATAGGATGTCTTATTCTTTACAAGAAAACAATCCAGCTCTGGAACAATTAAATAGTGAAATTACATTAACGAAAGAGAGTTTAATTGAAAATGTTAAGAATTTAATAAAGGCTACAGAAATAAGAATGTTAGATATTAATCTTAGATTGAATGAGATGAGGTCTAAGTTATCTACATTACCAAGCACACAACAGAATTTGATAAACATCAAAAGGAAATATGAATTAAGTAGCAGGCAATATGATTTCTTGATTGAGAAAAGGGCTGAAGCAGAGCTTTCGATGGCAGGAAATTTACCAGATGTTCAGGTAATTGATCCAGCGCAAGATTATAATGATAGTCCATTAAAACCAAAGAAAAAACTGAACTACGTTATTGGGTTACTATTAGGGATTGTAATACCAGTAATATTTGTTGTGGTAAAGGATTTCTTTAATACGAAATTAACATCCCGAAAAGAACTCGAAAGAGTAACTAATATTCCTATAATTGGTACTATTGGACATTCTTCAGGAAATAGTAATATCGTTATTGAAAACGGATTGAAGTCATCTGTAGCGGAAAGCTTTAGAATTATTCGGACGAACTTAAATTTTGTTTTTAAGCAGTCTACTGACAATTTGGATTCGAAAGTTATATTGGTAACATCTTCAATTGGGGGAGAGGGGAAAACTTTCTGTGCGATGAATTTGGCATCTATCATTTCGATCAGTGAAGTGAAAACGGTAATTATTGGACTGGATATGCGTAAACCCAAAATCTTTAATGATTTTAACCTGAGTAATGAATTGGGGTTAAGTGATTATTTGTCTGGTCAGGTTGAGAAAGATGAGATCATAAAATCAACAGAAATACCGCATTTGGATTTTATAACTGCTGGGCCAGTACCTCCAAATCCGAGTGAGTTGTTGTTGAGTCCGAGAATGCCGGTGTTGTTTGAAAGTTTAAAAAAAGAATATGATTATATTATTCTTGATACGCCACCTATTGCATTGGTTTCAGACGCATTAGAGTTGATGAAATATGCGGATGCGACATTGTATTTGGCAAGACAAAATTATACGCATAAAGATTTGTTGACTTTAATCAATGAACAGTATAGATCTGAAAATATTCGTAATATTTCAATAGTGTTTAACGATGTAGTTCATAATCGTTATAGTTACGGATATAACTATGGATATAACTATGGGTATAACTATGGATACGGATATGGGTATTACGATGATGAAGAAGAAAGAATGCCTTGGTGGAAGAAGATCATATGATCTTAGAAGCTGATTGATTTATGGACTCAAACAAGGAAAGTAGATATACAAATGTTATCATTTAAAGTTTGGTATGTTATTTAACTCAGTTGAATTTGGGCTTTTTTTTCCTTTGGTCTTTCTCGTTTATTGGTTAATTCCAAATAAGCTAAAGCTCCAAAATTATTTGTTATTAATTGCTAGCTACTTTTTCTATGCATGGTGGGATTGGAGGTTTTTGGGATTAATAATATTTAGTTCTACTGTTGATTATCTTTTGGCTCTGGGTATTGAGAAATTCAGGGAGCAAAACCTGAAACTTTCAAGGTTATATTTAAATATTAGTCTGGCTACTAATTTGGGTTTGCTGGGAGTATTTAAGTACTTTAATTTTTTTGCCGATTCGTTTGTTGATTTAGCTTTTCTTTTCGGATTAGAGGTTGATTCGGTCACATTAAATATAATCTTACCGGTGGGTATAAGCTTTTATACTTTCCAAACAATGAGTTATAGTATTGATGTATATCGAGGAAACTTTAAAGCGACAAAAGATGTAGTTACTTTTTTTACTTACGTGAGTTTTTTCCCTCAACTTGTTGCAGGGCCTATTGAAAGAGCCAGAGAGTTAATCCCTCAAATAAAAAGAAAACGAGTATTTGAAATAGAAGAATTTAAGAGTGGGATTATTCAGATAGTAATAGGCCTTTTCCGAAAAATGGTAATTGCTGACAATCTTGGGGTTTATGTAGATATGGTATATCAGAATCCAGAAAACTATGGTGGTGGATCATTGGTTTTGGCAACCGTATTTTACGGATTCCAGATATATTATGATTTTTCAGGATATTCGGATATAGCGATAGGTACTGCTAAGCTATTAGGATTTAACTTTAATCGAAATTTTAATTTACCTTACTTTTCAAAGAGTGTTACAGAGTTTTGGAGAAGATGGCATATATCTTTATCCAGTTGGTTAAAAGATTACCTGTATATCTCTCTGGGAGGAAATAGAAGAGGAGTGGTATTGCAAATCAGGAATTTGTTTATTACAATGCTATTAGGAGGTCTATGGCATGGCGCTTCCTGGAATTTTGTGATCTGGGGAGGGATTCATGCATCATTTTTAGCAATGGAAAAAGTAGTGAATATAGAGAAAATCAATCAAGGTTATTCAAAGTATTTGTGGTGGTTTTATACCATGTTAGTGGTTTTCTTCGCCTGGATATTTTTTAGAGCGCAAACTTCGCAAGATGCATTTTCGGTAATATCAGGGATAGCAGTTGGTGATTTTAACAACATTTACCTGGGTAGTTTGATTTCTTTTTACAGTGGGATTTCAATGTTAATTATTGGCCTAGCGTTTGACTTATATTTATTTAAGTCTAATCAGGCTTTAGAGGATTTAGGACGAGGTATGAGTCTGTTAAAGTTCGTTTTTATCGTAACCATATTTGTTAATTTGATCGTCCTATTTTATTCTTCATCTGAAAACTTTATTTACTTCCAATTTTGATGTTAAAGGCTATAAAAATTTTGACTATTACCGTAATTGTGCTCTTTATCGCAGATAAATTGGCGTATACGGTTTTATTTAAAATGTCAAATAATGTGCAACGTGGCCAATTGGTAGGGAAGCTTAATCAGTTTTTGTTCTTAAATGAAAAAGACCCATTTGAGGTGGTTATATTGGGTAGTTCTAGAGCGAATCATCATATTAATCCTGAATTTATTTCAAGTCATGGTTATAATATGGGATTAGATGGTCAGAAATTACGATTCCATTTTGGAGTTTTACATATGTTAGATGCAAGTGAACAAACCGTAATATTACATCTTGATCCAGAAGAATTAATTGGAGCGCCAAAGCCATTTGAAAATGAGGTTATGAGATTATCACTACATTATTTTGATAATGATTCGATTAAGGATTATATAGATGATAATTCTGTAAAAGAGAAAGTGCTAAATCATATGTTTATGACCCGAGTTTTTAACGGGAAATTGTTTTCCATACTTTCCAACTATAATAAGAAGGCTAAGAAAAATTATAATGGATATGATCCTTTAGTAGGTGATTTTTGTTACAATGGGGATCCGGAAGAGAGTTTAACTTCCACACGATTTAATAGTGAAAAAGTGAATATAATTTCAGATTTTATTGGTTGTGGAATTGCAAAAAATAAAAGAATAATAATTTATTCATCTCCAAAATATAATGATTCCTCAAAAGAGGATAATTTGCAACTTCAAAAACTGATGGATGAGTTTAATGTGGAGTATTGGGATTTTACAGACGCGATTACCAGTACTAATTGTAGATATTGGAAAGATAATGTGCATCTGAGTTCGGAAGGGGCAAATAAATTTAATAATCTTTTCAAAGAAAAATTTGAGAATACGTCAGTGAATTTTTAAATATTCGTATTAAGTAAACTAAGAAACAAACCGAAATGGAATCTAATAAAATTGCAGTCATAGGATTAGGTTATGTGGGATTACCGCTAGCCGTGGAATTTGGTAAAAAAGTTGAAACGATTGGTTTTGATATTAATGAAGCTAGAGTAAAAGAGCTTAATTCAGGTCACGATCATACATTAGAGGTTTCTGACGAATATTTATCGGACGTTTTGAGGAACTATACATTTTCTGTAACCGCAGATGTTTCTGATATTTCAGAATGCAATATTTTTATCGTTACTGTACCAACACCTACTGATAAAAATAATAGACCGGTTTTAACACCACTAATTAAAGCCTCTGAAACTGTAGGTAAGGTGTTAAAGAAAGGTGATATTGTAATTTATGAATCTACAGTTTATCCAGGCGTTACGGAGGATGATTGTGTGCCTGTTTTAGAAAGAGTATCTGGGTTAAAGTTTAATGAAGATTTTTTTGCGGGGTATTCTCCAGAGAGAATTAATCCAGGGGATAAAGAACATACCGTGACAAAAATTCTAAAGGTAACTTCTGGCTCTACTCCAGAAATTGCTGAAATTGTGGATCAGTTATATAATCAGGTAATCGTTGCAGGAACACATAAGGCTCCTAGTATAAAAGTTGCAGAAGCAGCTAAGGTTATTGAAAATAGCCAAAGAGATATTAATATAGCTTTTGTTAATGAGTTAGCGAAGATTTTTAACCTGATGGGGATTGATACTGCTGCAGTATTGGAGGCTGCAAGTACCAAGTGGAACTTTTTACCATTTAAGCCCGGATTAGTTGGGGGGCATTGCATCGGTGTGGACCCATATTATCTGGCGCAAAAAGCACAGGAGGTGGGCTACCATCCAGAAATTATTTTAGCTGGTAGAAGGTTAAATGATGGAATGGGACAATATGTTGCTTCTGAGATTGTAAAGATGATGCTAAAAGGAGATGTTTCTGTTAAAGGAGCAAAAGTATTGATGTTGGGTATCACTTTTAAAGAAAATTGCCCAGATATAAGAAATACCAAAGCCATCGATATTTATAAAGAATTAAAATCATATGAAATGGGTGTGGATCTTTTTGATCCATGGGCCGATGATAAAGAGGTCAAAAATGAATTTAATATTGATATGATTTCTAAGGACCAATTAGGTAAATATGATACGATTGTTCTAGCAGTAGCGCATAATGAATTTTTGGAATTAGATATACCTGACTTGTTGTCGCCAAAAGGAATGGTATATGATGTAAAAGGGTTTTTACCATCAACTATTGTAAATAAGAGACTTTAATTTATGATTACAGGAAAAAAAGTACTCGTCACTGGTGGTGCGGGTTTTATTGGAACAAATTTGTGTGAGGCTTTATTACAATTGGGTAATGAAGTAGTATGTTTTGACAATTTTTCAACTGGCCATAGACACAATGTAGAAGCTTTTTTGAATGATGATAAATTCTCATTATTCGAAGGAGATATTAGAAATTTGGATGATTGTAAAGAAGCTGTTGCTGGATGCGAATATGTATTACATCAAGCTGCTCTTGGAAGTGTCCCAAGATCAATCAAAAATCCCATTGTTTCTAACGAAGTAAACGTGAGTGGTTTTTTAAATGTACTGGTAGCGGCAAAAGATGAAGGTGTAAAGCGTGTAGTTTATGCAGCGAGTTCATCCACCTATGGTGATTCTAAGACTTTACCTAAAGTCGAAGATAAAATAGGAAGGCCGTTATCGCCATATGCGATTACCAAATTTGTGAATGAGTTATATGCAGATGTTTTCTTTAAGACGTATGGTTTAAACTCAATAGGTTTACGATATTTTAATGTTTTTGGAAGAAGACAAGACCCTAATGGAGCTTATGCAGCTGTGATTCCAAAGTTCATATCACAATTGATGAATCACGAAAGTCCAACGATTAATGGCGATGGAGAATATTCAAGAGATTTTACATATATAGATAATGTGATTCAAATGAATCTGAGAGCTTTATCAACGACTAATGAGGACGCTTTGAATCAGGTATTTAATACGGCTTATGGTCAAAGGTCAACTTTAAATGAGTTGGTTGGAGAGCTGAAGCTGTTGCTAAGTAAGTATGACGAATCAATTTCGAAAATCTCCATTAATTATGGTGGTTTGAGACCTGGTGATATTCCGCATTCATTGGCTTCTATCGAAAAGGGTAGAAAAATGTTAGGATATGATCCAGAGTTTAGTTTGAAATTAGGATTAGCTGAAGCCATAGATTGGTATTGGGAAAATTTGAAAAAAGCAACTTATGAAACCGATTCAAATGGTTGACCTAGGTCAACAATATAAAAATATAAAGAGAGAGATAGATCTTGGAATTGCAAATGTAATTGAGGATACGTCATTTATTAAGGGGGCAGCCGTATCTGAATTTGAAGCGGATTTGGGAAAGTACCTAAATGATAGTTATGTCATTGGATGTGGAAATGGGACGGATGCGTTGCAAATTGCCTTAATGGCATTAGATATTAAACCAGGGGATGAGGTTATTGTGCCTTCATTTACCTATGTTGCTACAGCTGAAGTTATCGCATTGCTTAAATTGGTGCCGGTAATGGTTGATGTCGATCCCAATTTGTTTACGATGCGTCTGGACCAACTGGAAGATGTGGTGAGTCCAAAAACAAAGGCAATTATTCCGGTTCATTTATATGGACAAATGGCACCCATGGAACAAATTGGACAATTTGCCAAAAAGCATAATCTTTATGTGATTGAGGATACGGCCCAGGGTATTGGGAGTTATCATCTGGTGAATGGAGAACGAGAAATGGCATCAACTATAGGTGATATTGGTTGTTTAAGTTTTTTCCCTTCAAAAAATCTAGGATGTTATGGTGATGGAGGAGCTCTTGTAACCAGAGATAAGGAGTTAGCTCAAAGAATTAGAATGGTATCTAATCATGGACAAGCCAAAAAGTATTATCATGATTTGATAGGTGTAAATAGTAGATTGGATAGTATTCAAGCTGCCGTTTTAAAAGTTAAGTTGGAGCACCTGGATGCATATAACAAGGCAAGGAATAAGGTTGCAGCTGCATATAGTGAAGCTTTTCAAGAAATCGAACAAATTAACGTTCCGCAAGTTCAGGAAGACTCATACCATGTATTTCACCAATATACGATGATACTTCCAAATGGGGGAAGGGATGACTTTAAGCAGTATTTACTGGAAAAAGGTATTCCTTCAATGATTTATTATCCGGTTCCAATTCATAAGCAAAAAGCATATTCAAGTTTGGTGAAGAAACCAGTTCCATTGGACAATACAGAATGGCTAACGGATAGAGTGATTTCATTACCGATTCATACTGAAATGGGGGAGGATCAGCTAGAATATATAATTAGTGCGGTAAAAGCGTATTTTAATTGATGAGTAAGATTAATCATTTTTTAGAAGCATGTGAAGACAATCGGATATCGGAGGTTTTATCATTTATAGATGAATCTCCGGATATTGTTTTTCAGAAGAATGATAAAGGATGGACTGGGTTAATAGTAAGTTGCTTCCATAATCATTATGAACTCGCAAAAATATTGGTTGAAAATGGAGCTGAAATAAATGCGACAAATAATAAAGGAACTTCAGTTCTCATGTATGCGAAAACACCGGTGATGAAAGATAATCGTTGTGGTTATGATTTGCTGTCTTTTCTGTTGGATTCTGGAGCAGATATTAATCATGAGGATAATTTTAATAAAACAATTTTAGATTATTGCATGGAGAACAATGCATTTGAACTATCTAACTGGTTGATTAATAAAGGCGCGAAGAATAGTAAGTTATTTAAAAATAAAATCAAATGATTGCAATTATTACATATGATGCCCCGCATAGAAAAACCCAGGATGTAATTTATGGGTTGTTGTTTGAAGGGTACTCGGATATTCAATTAGTAATAATCCCCTGGCAAGAAAGAAAGAGTTTTAAACCATTGTTTAAACATCGTCCAAGTAGAGCAAAAAAAATATACCCAGAGGTTTTGGCTCAGCGATTGAACTTGAAATCAAAAAAAGTAGATATCGAAGATTTGGATCAGTTTTTTCAGGAAAATGAATTTGAACACATAGTTTTAGCTGGTGCTGGTCTGCTACCTGATAGTTTGGCTAAGAACCATAAAATCATTAACGGACATCCTGGGTTTTTACCAATGATGCGCGGATTAGATGCATTAAAATGGGCTATTCTAAAAGGTGAGAGAATAGGTGTTTCTACGCATTTTATTTCTGAAAAAGCAGATGAGGGAATATTAATTGAACGAGAAACAGTTCCTATATATTTTAATGATACATTTGATAGCCTGGCGTTACGCGTATACGATAAGGAAATAGAAATGATTGTTCGGAGTATAGGTGTGATAAGAAGTGATGCGTGTGATTTAACCGATTTATCAATCGGTGGAGGCGAGGCGAATAGAAGAATGCCGCATAGCCTGGAACTTAAAATGATTAAGGAATTTGAACTAAGAATGTTGAAGGCTGAATCAGGTAATGCGGGGATATAGTCCAATTTACTTGAACTTCGATATAAGTAAAATACAAATAAGATGAAAAATTTCTCTTTGATTGGTGCTTCGGGTTATATAGCGCCAAGGCATTTGAAAGCCATAAAGGATACTGGTAATAGATTGTTAGCTGCTCTCGATCGTTTTGATTCAGTAGGTATTATGGATAGTTACTTTCCTCATGCAGATTTTTTTGTAGAACCAGAGAGGTATGATCGACATATTGAAAAACTTAAATATGAGCAGAATACCTTATTGGATTATGTGAGTATTTGTACGCCAAACTATTTGCATGATTCGCATATTCGAATGGCATTAAGGGGGGGAGCAGATGCCATTTGTGAAAAACCGTTGGTTTTAAACCCCTGGAATATTGATTCCTTGGAAAAGTTAGAACGGGAAACAGGAAATCGGATTTGGAATATCTTACAATTACGTTTACATGAAAGCATAATTGAGCTTAAGAAGAAAGTTGATGCCTCACCAAAAGACAAAATTTTTGATGTGGATTTAACCTATTTAACTTCAAGAGGCAATTGGTATTATACATCTTGGAAAGGTGATTTGACCAAATCAGGAGGTATTGCAACCAATATTGGGGTCCACTTTTATGATATGTTATCCTGGATTTTTGGAGATGTAGTTAAAAATGTGGTTCATGTACATACGCATGATCGTGCATCAGGGTACTTGGAATTTAAACAAGCTCGGGTAAGGTGGTTCCTTTCAATAAATGAAGAGCTTTTACCCAAAGAAATAAGAGAGAAAGGACAAAGAACATACCGCTCAATAACAATTGAAGGAGAAGAGTTGGAATTTAGTCATGGATTTACGGACCTTCACACAAAAGTGTATCAAGATATATTAGATGGTCGCGGATATGGCATATCAGATGCGCGAAATGCCATTGAAATTGTGCATGACATAAGAAATAAAGAAGTAGTTGGATTAGTGGGTGATTATCATCCATTGGCCAAAGTAGAAAAATCAAATCACCCGTTTGGGAAATTATTTAAAAACTAAATTATGAAATTAGAAAACTCACGTGTATTGGTAATTGGCGGGGCCGGATTCATTGGTGGCTATGTTGTTGCTGAATTATTAAAGAAGGATGTTAAGGAAGTTATTATTTATGACAATTTTGCTCGTGGAAAAATGGTTAACATTGAAAAAAGCCTTGAAGATGAAAGGTGTTCAATTTTTCCATTAGGTGGTGACGTACGGGAAATTGATATTTTGAATGCAGCGATGAAAGATGTTGACTACGTATTTCATTTAGCGGCAATGTGGTTATTGCATTGTAAAGATTTTCCTAGAACAGCTTTTGATGTCAATATTGGCGGGACATTTAATGTTTTAGAGGCATGTGTAAATAATAATATTAAAAAATTGGTTTATTCTTCTTCAGCTTCTGTTTACGGTGATGCTGTTCAGGTGCCTATGGAAGAGGATCATCCGTTTAATAATAAGAACTTTTATGGGGCGACAAAAATAGCTGGAGAAGCTATGGCGACTGCTTATAATGATAGATATGGTCTGGAAATAGTTGGGTTACGTTACATGAATGTCTATGGGCCAGGTCAAGATCAACATGCAGTTTACAGTGGTGTAGTTCCAATTATGTTAAATAAGATTGAAGCTGGTGAGCAACCTGTGATAAACGGTGATGGAAGTCAGGCTTATGATTTTATTTATGTTGAAGATATTGCCAGAGCAAATATTGCTTCTTTGGAGTCCGATGTTAAATTAGGGTTTTACAATGTAGGTACTGAAATTCAGACATCTATAAAAGAATTATGTGATACTATTTTGGATTTAAAAGAGAGTGATTTAAAAGTTAAATACATGCCTTATTCGGAGGATGATGCCAGAGCTTTAGTCCAAAATAGAATTGGTTCAAGGCAAAAAGCTGAAAAAGAACTAGGTTTTCTGTACAAATATTCTTTAAGAGAGGGATTACAATTACTGATTGATTGGAGAAAGGCTCAGGGAATTGATAAATAATAATATTTAATGTAACTAATCTGTTTTTTAGTTAGTTAATTAATACAAGATTAAGGGATGAGAAATGTTTTAGTTTTTGGAGCGTCAGGATTTGTAGGTGCCAATTTAATCGAATCAAAAAATGATGAGGTTAATTTTATTCCGGTTGGAAGGGAAGCTAAAGATGGATGGGTGAAGGCAAATTTAACAGATGAAAATTTTGTTGATTGCTTACCTAAAAATATCGATACAGTAGTGTATTTGGCACAATCTAAGGAGTATCGAAATTTTCCTGGAGGTTCGGAAGATATGATGTCGGTCAATGCTATGGCTATTTTAAAATTAGCTAATTGGAGCGTTACAAACGGGGTCAAAAAAATAATTTATGCCTCAACGGCTAATGTATACTCTAGTCAGGATACTTGTTTGTCTGTGGGGGCGGAAACTAATCCGGGATCTTTTTATGGGTTCTCAAAACTGTCAGGAGAAAATGTTTTAAAGCAATTCTCATCTCTTATCTCAACAGATATACTTCGTTTTTTTACCATATATGGCCCGGGACAAAAGGGAATGTTAATTCCAAATATGATCCAGAAGGTTAAGAATGAGGAAAAAATTACACTTACGAATAAAGAAGGACTTTTTTTAAGTCCTGTTTATGTGAAAGATGTTTTAAGTCTACTTCATGGGCTGATAAACGAATCATCGGATGAGATAAAGCATCAAATTTTAAATGTTTCCGGAGAAGAAACCATAAGTTTACTTGAGATTGTGAAGACTATTGGAACAATTTTAAATAAAGATTTGAATATCGATTACGCTCCAGGAAAAGAAGCTTATTTATGTAATGCGGATGTGGGAACTCTGTCGGATAAATTAGGAAAAGCATATAAGGTATGCTCTTTTAGTGATGGTATTGCAGAGACCATTGCTAATGAAATGTAAAATTAGTTTCTTAGGTTGAAGATAAAGACCTGAACAAAACGGAATATTTTCGGATAGTGGTTAAACTAAAATCGGGAATAATCGTACGATAGTAATGAATAGAAGAAAAACATATAGAATATTTATTGGGCCTCAAGAAATAGCCGGTTATTATACTAATCTAAAAAGAGGATTTGATAGTATCGGGCAAAAAGCTGATTTATATGAGTTCAAGAGGCATAAGTCAAGCTATTTTAATCCAGAGTCTCAAATGGCAATTGTCGGTTGGATTCAAAGGTTGAGTGACATCAAGCGTAGTGGAATTGTGGGAAAGTTACTCAAGATGATCAATGAAGGGCTAAAAATGGTTTTTATGGTGATCTGTCTTTTCAAATATCAGGTGTTTATCTTTGGATATGGGAAGACATTTCTATTAAATAATAGAGATTTAAAAATACTTAAGTTTTTTGGAAAGAAACTAATTTTCAATATGTCACATGGTTCTGAAATGCGGGTTCCTTCAATGGATGGAGCAGTATTTGGGCCGGAACCTATTGATGATTATGCAAAAAGTAAAGAATTAGCACGATTGTCTAAAATGCGTAAAATTAGAGCTGCACGTATAGAAAAGTACGCAGATATGATTGTCGGAGCTCCATATTCATCTGCTTACTACTCTGAGAAAAAATTCATCAACTCTTTTATTACCGGGCTGCCCATTGATCTACGAAATGCGAAAACTGAAAAAACTAAACCTTCTTCAAGAGTTCGTGTTTTGCATTGTCCATCAAATCTAAAAGCAAAGGGAACGGTAGTTATTCGAGAGGTTATAAAAAAGATAAAAGATAAAGGAATTGATTTCGATTATGTAGAAGTTATTGGTCAACCAAACGAAGTTGTATTGGCGGAGATTCAAAAATCTACATTTATCATGGATCAATTATATAGTGACATTTTTCTGGCAGGATTGGCTACTGAGTCGGCTTGGTATGGTAAGCCATCAATTGTAGGTGGATATGGGTTGGCTGAATTAAAACACTTAATGAAAAAAGAGTTAGTTCCGCCTAGTGAAATCTGTCGCCCAAAAGATCTTCAAGAAAGTATCGAGAAAATGATTTTAGATGAAGACTATAGGAACCAACTTGGGGTGAATGCGCAAAAATTTGTTCGTGAAAGATGGGTAGCGTCAGAGGTGGCGAATAAATATTTAAGGATGATCGAAGGTGATGTCCCTGAGGATTGGTTGTTTGATCCAACTAGAGTAGATTATATGTTTGGTTGCGCTATTGAAGATAAAGAGGTTATTTCCAATTTCAAATTGCAGGTTGAAAACTTTGGAATAGAGTCATTAATGTTAAAGCATAGACCTGAGATTGAACAAAAAGTACTACAATACTTAAATTAATGTTGTTAAGAATATGTGCGGAATACTAGGGATTTACAATGTGAAGAAAGAGCCTATTCATAGGGGAACCTTCACGAACATGCTGGATAAAATTGCGCATCGTGGTCCAGACGGTGAAGGAGTATATGTGCGTGATTTTATTGGGTTAGGGCATAAGAGATTAGCAGTTCTGGATACTTCAAACCTGGGGGCACAACCTATGGTTTCAAAAGATGGTAAATGGATTGTGGTTTTTAATGGTTGTATTTACAATTTTTCAGAATTAAAAATTGAATTACAAGCGCAAGGTCATTCGTTTATATCAGAAACGGATACCGAGGTTATTGTTGAAGGAGTATCGAATGAAGGTGTTTCTTTTTTCGAAAAACTAAACGGTATGTTTGCTATTGGAGCATTTAATACGGAAACCAATGAACTGTATATCAGTAGAGACCGATTTGGTATAAAACCACTATACTACTATTTTGATGGAAGATTATTAATTTTTTCAAGTGAAGTAAAGGCCATAATTGAACACCCAGAATATAAGATCGATGTCGATTTGGATGCCTTGAATGAATATTTTACGTTTCAAAATGTCTTTTCCTACAATACATTGTTTAAGGGCGTTTCAATGCTTCCTCCAGCAAATACAATAAAGATAGATAAAGATACGACCGAAATTACACATCAATCCTGGTGGGATTATGATTTCTCTGAAACAGATGAAAATATGTCATTTGAATATGCCAAGACAGAAACGAAAAGACTGTTTGAGCAAGCTGTGACACGCCAAATGATAGCAGATGTTCCTATTGGCTCTTATCTTTCCGGAGGAATGGACTCTGGGTCAATTACCGCTGTGGCTTCCAAACATGTGGATCGTTTATCAACGTTCACTTGTGGATTTGATATGAATGAAACAACTGGTCGTGAAGCTAATTTTGACGAACGAAGAGACGCTGAATTAATGGCTAACCATTTTAAAACCGAACAGTTTGAACAGGTTATGAATGCAGGTGATATTCGGTGGTCATTGCCCAAATTGGTTTATCATTTGGAAGATTTAAGGGTAGGAATGACCTATCCAAATTATTACATCTCTCGATTGGCTTCAAAATTTGTAAAAGTTTGTCTTCAGGGAACAGGGGGAGATGAACTTTTTGGAGGATATCCGTGGCGATATTATAAAGTCTTTGATTCTTTGAATCAAGAGGAATTTTTTGATCAATATTATGGCTTTTGGCAGCGATTGGTTCCTGATGCGGATAAAAAAGACCTGTTTACCAAAGAAGTTTTTGAACAAATAGATAGTACAAAGCCTAGAAAGGTATTTGAAAGTGTATTTACATTCAATGAAAAATTGAAATATGATACCCCTGAAGCCCACATTAATAATTCATTGTATTTCGAAATAAAGACATTCTTACCCGGTTTATTTTTGGTTGGAGATAAATTGGCTATGGCACATGGGTTAGAAGAAAGATTCCCATTTATGGACAATGATTTGGTGAATTTTGCAATGAAAGTTCCGGTTAAACATAAATTAGGGAATTTAGAGAACGAGATTGAAAAAATTGATGAGAATTTAGAAAAGAAAAAATCTCTTTATCGTGAATTTGATGATGGAAAAAATGTACTTCGAAAAGCCATGCAAGGATTTATTCCGGATTCAATTGTAAATAGAAAAAAACAAGGTTTTTCTGCTCCTGATGAAAGCTGGTATAGAGGTGAGAATGCAGAGTATGTAAAAGAGCTATTACTTTCGGAAGAAACAGTTAGCTCCAAGTATATTTCAAAAAGCTATATCACTAAGATTGTGGATGAACATATTAATGATGGTGTGAATCATAGATTGTTAATTTGGAGTTTTATGAATTTTGAATGGTGGTGTAGGATTTTTCTAAATAAACAAAAAGTGTATTAGCGAATAGTTAAATGTAAATTTAACTAATGATAAGATTGTAAATAAAGTTTGATCGATGTATGTGTGGAATTTTAGGTAAATATGTGAACCATAACAGTTTGATTGACGATAGTGCGTTTAGAAACGGTCTAAATGTGATGAGTCACCGCGGACCTGATTCGTCTAAAGTAGAGTCATTTGACGATGGCAAATGGGCGCTTAGAATGGGACATGTACGTCTGTCGATTATTGATCTTTCTTCAGGTGGACTACAGCCCATGAAATCTGATTCATCAAAGAGCTGTATTGTTTTTAACGGTGAGATATATAATTACAAAGAGATCAGAGAAGAATTAAAAAGAAAAGGGTATTCTTTTAAGACAGATTCTGATACGGAGGTATTAATTAACTGTTGGGAGTGTTGGGGAATAGATGGTTTGACCAGATTGAAGGGAATGTTTGCTTTCGTGGTTTATGATGCGGTGTTAAACAAACTTACATTTGTCCGGGATGGATTTGGAATTAAGCCATTATTTTATGTGGAAAATGAAAATGGAATTAGTTGGGCGTCAGAAATTCATGCTTTAAGACAAATTGAGAAAAATACCTCTACACTAAATACGAAAACGGCTTTAACTTATCTGTTAACCGGTAACTATGATCATACCGAGAGCACGTTTATTGAAGACGTAAACTCTTTGCAACCCGGATATTTTTTAGAATATGATATTACGAATTCTAAAATCATTAAAAAAGAGAAGTGGTATGATTTAAAAATAGATTTGAATCCTACCATTGGGTTTGATGAGGCAGTAGAAAGGACCAGAGCGCTGTTTTTGGAATCGATACGTTTTCATTTAAGGAGTGATGTTTCATTGGGTGCTGCTTTATCTGGTGGAATTGATTCTTCCAGCATAGTAAGTGCCATTCGATATCTGGAACCGGATATTGAGCTAAATACGTTTAGTTATGTAGCCCGGGGATATTCGTACAATGAAGAGAAATGGGTGGATATTGTAAATGAGCACAATAACGCCATACCACATAAATTTACATTTGGTGTTGATGACATTGCGAACGATTTTGATGAATTGTTAAGATATCAGGGAGAACCATTTGCAAGTTCAAGTATATATGCCATTTACAGAACGTATAAGGAGGCAAAAAGCAATGGAGTAACCGTGACACTTGATGGTCAGGGAGCCGATGAGATATTTGCTGGATATTCGGGATATCCACATGCGACAATTCCAAGTTATCTTTCCGAAAAAGGATTGTTTTCTACTTTAGGTTTTGTAAATCAATGGTCTAAATGGGCAGGGCGTAGTAAAGAAACCGCAATAAAGATTCTGATTCGGGAATTGATGGAGGCTTCGGGAATTCATATAGGTAAAGTTAAAACACCTTCATATGATTGGATTGATTCTCAACTTATTTCGAATTTACAAATCCAAAAAGGAAATTATAAATCGTTATTGTCTGATGAAACCAGGGGCAGAAATTTATCCGCGCAGCTAAAGTATGCCTCAACCTGTAACGGATTGCCAAATTTGCTGAGAACAGGAGATCGTAGTTCTATGAGGTGGACCGTGGAAAGTAGAGTGCCTTTTCTTTATCCTGATTTAGCAGAGTTTGTATTGTCTTTGCCTGCTCATTATTTAGTACCGGGTAGTGGTGAATCAAAACATTTATTTCGTAAAGCAATGAAGGGGATTGTTCCTGATTCAATTTTGACAAGAAGAGATAAGATCGGAGCAAAAACACCGGATAGAGAAATATTATCAAAACTATCATCCAGAGAGAGTTTTATCTCTGGAGTTAATAATTCAGGTTTAGTTAAAGGCGATCTACTATTAAAGGAATTTCAAAAAGGAATTTCTTCAAGTGCACAGTACAATCAATTGTATTGGAGAATATTCAATTTGTACGAATGGATGAATGCCCATAATATAAAAGAGTTCTAAAATGGCTCAAGTTTGTGTTTTAGCTAAAGAAGGAAGTGTATACGCCAATATGGTGTTAAGTGAACTAGCAAATAGTCAGATTGATTTTGATGTTGTTTGGATTAAGAAAAAGAAAAAGAAAAACAGAATATCCAATATATTGTTGATTCCATTTAACTTGTATAAATCAGTCTCAACAGGAAGATTTAAGTCTCTTTCAAAATTAAACTGGTGGACATGGAGTCTGTTTTTCAAAATGCGCAAGCAAAAAGTGTCGTCTCAACTTGCGCAAAAAGTACGTAAGTATACGAGTAAAAAATTCGATGGTGTTTATATGCCTGGTGTGAATCACGTTCAAACGTATTCATATTTAAACACAAATAGTTATGACATTGGTATCTTAGCAGGGGTTGATATTGTACATGAGTTGATTCTTAATGAGTTTAAAACGGTTTGTCTCAATGCACATCCGGCTCCATTACCTGAATGTAGAGGGGGAGGCGCTTTAGAAAATACTTTATTACAAAATTTACAACCATCTTCATCGGTGCATCGTGTAACCGGAGGGATAGACGAGGGTGAAATCTATAAAGTGAAGGAGATAACGTTAGAAAAGAATGATAATTTTAAGAGTATTTATTTGAAATTAAATGTTTTAGGTGCTTCACTATTGGCTTCTGTTACTAAAAATATTTTAGCCGGAGATCCGCTTGATGTTACCGAAAATAAAGGAAAACTTAATTATTGGAAAGACCTAACGATAGATAAACAAAAGAAAGCACATGATAATCTGACCAAGATGCTTAAACAAAAGGAGGTTGTTTAGAATATGTTGATTATTTACGCTGAAAAATCCAATACCTTACTTTATACACTGAAGACCGTTTTTTCCAATTGGTTAGGTTTAGAATGGACATTTTTTGAAGTTGACAGCAAAGAAATCAAGATAGTTCTGGAGCATAATTCAGGAGAATTGGTATTTCCCAATTTGTTATTTAGACAATTAAGTGATGTGGGCTTGAATACTCAGATATTACCCAATTCTACTATTCCAAAAATTAAAAGCTTTTCTTTTTTAGCCCATAATCAGATTGAAGAGGATTTGCCTATACTATATTTCAATCAGCCTTTAGAGAATAAGAATCAGGTGGGCGTTGAAGAGGTCATGCAAATTGATTTTTTAGGAGGTATATTTTTTATGATATCCCGTATAGAAGAGGTAATCTCCGAAAAACGAGATGATCATGATAGATTTTTATCATCGGATAGTATATCAGTTAAAAACTCCTTTGTAGATCGACCAATAGTTGATGAGTATGTAGAAGTTTTATGGGGTATTCTAAAAACTCAATGGCAGACATTAGAGCGAGTACAGCTACATGGTTCCGTTGTACCCACATGTGATGTTGATCGGCCGTTGGAATTTCCAAATAATCCTATGGTAATTGGAAAACAGTTTGTAAAGGAGTTGATTAGCTCAAAAAATAAAATGTCAGCAATTCAAAATGGAGTTCGAAGATCATATGCCTTATTGGGTAATTATGATAAGGATTCAAATTTGAACAATATGCGTTGGATGATGTCCGAAAACGAAAAAAACAATCGATTAGTAGAGTTTAATTTCGTTGCCGGAATCACGGATAAAAAGAGAGACCCTTTTTATAAACTATCTGATAGTCCAATAAAAGCAATTTTAAAAGAAATAGATACCAGAGGACATAAAATAGGAATCCATCCATCTTACAATACTTACTTAAGTGATGAAAATATGGAGTCTGAAGTCAATTGTTTGAGAGAAACAATGAGAAGTATTGGCATAAATCAAGAATTAGAGTTTGGCAGACAACATTTTTTAAGATGGAAAACTCCTGATACTTTACATAATTGGATCAATTCAGGCTTGAAATATGATTCAACAATGGGATATGCAGATGTAGCGGGATTTCGTTCAGGGACGGCCAAACAGTATCAATGGTTTGATGTGCAATTAGATACAGAGACTTCATTGATTGAAAGACCCCTGATTTTTATGGAATGCTCTGTTTTGGCAGAACGTTATATGAATATGGATTACTCCAAATCTACTTTAGATTATATTTTAAAGCTAAAGGAAAGATCCGTTAAATATGGAGGAGATTTTGTTTTCCTGTGGCATGATTATTATTTCTATTCTGAAAAAGACTTTGAGTTTTACTCTATAATCACAAAGTAATTAAACCAACTATTAGTTATTGATGTATAAATATAGTGGGATAATTAGAGATTTAGAAAGTGGTTTGCCATTAGCAGGAGTGACCGTTAAATTACAGAATAATTTAATTGATCTGGCTAAAGATGTATCTGGTGCAAATGGGGTGTGGGAGATTGAAGGGATAGATGCTGGTTCCCAGCTTAGTTTTTTTTTAAAGGGGTATACTCCCATACATGTCGCTTCTTCTGAAGGGCAAGACATTAGACTGATACCATCCAAAATTTTTGCTTATTCGGATAAAGATACTTATTCGCCAAATGAAAATGTTCGTCTGTTCGTGCATTCAAAAGAAAAATTCTACTTTAAATTGGTTAGATATGGAATGTCTATAGATACGTTGTTGAAGAGTGATGAGATTAATCCAATTATTCAAGAACATCGCGGTCCATTTTCTATTGATAAAGGTTTGAGCTGGAAATCTCACATAGATATTTTATTACCTGTAGAATTGGTTTCGGGATTGTATGGAATTCAATTAATAGATAAGCAGAATAGCGAAACTGTAGTTCCAATAGTTATCAGGATTCGATCAAGCAGTAATCAAAATAAGATCATGATTGTGGCGAATACCTTGACATGGCATGCGAACAATACTTTTGGAGGGAAAAGTAGGTATCATGATTTGGAAAAGATTAGAACTTCTAGTCAGGGCATTTTAATTCAATTTAAAAAAAGAATAAATACGTTGTTGTATTTACTTGGGTTGAAGAAGAAAAAGGTCAGTGAGGAATCTAATGAGACTTTTTATATAAGCAGAAACAGGCCATTAAGAGGTATTGGGTTGGAAAATGTGAAATCTGTATATGATGGATATCAAAGTCATTTAGCGGGTGGTGAATGGCGTCTCTTAGCATGGATGGAGGAAATGGGATATACTTATGATTATTATTCGGATACTAGTATTGCTGAAGCCCCTGACCTGATTGGAAAATATGATACGGTTATTTTAAATACGCATTCTAAATATTGGGGTGTTGAAGCGTTTAAGAAGTTGTTTTTTTTACATAACCATAAGGGATTAAATGTGGTTAACTGGGGAGGGAATGCGATTTTTAGCTTTGTACATTCTATTAGCAATATGGGGTTTGTTATTGAGGAGTCTAACGAAAAGAGAGATTCTTCAGGAGAAGATATCTTTGGTGTTTCGTTTAATCAAAATTCCTATTCTAGCTGCGCTCCTTACATAAAAGAAAAAAGAAATCACGAGTTGTTTGATGGGATAAACGATGAAAGTTTTGGAGAACAAAGTCAGTTAATGAACGAATTATGGATTGATTCCGGACCACAACCTGGACGAATAGATTTGGGGAATATTGCACATAAGTATAAGTTAAATGGAATTGGAGCTTCAGGGTGGGAAGTTGATCAAATTGTTTCTCATAGAAATAAGGAAATAGAGTTAGTAGCTGTTGGGAAAAACAAGAAGGGAGGTGCGCATATGACATTTAGAAAGAAGTCCGAAGTGTCTGGATTCATGTTTTCAGCCTCCTCCGTGGCTTTTACAGCCTCGCTATTGGTAGATTCCAATATTTCTAAATTAGCTAAAAATGTAATTATTCAGTGTCATAAATTCGGGTCTGTGAAAAATTGAATGAAACATTAGTATTCATGTCATGGACGTATATCTTTGAGCGAATTTTAAAATAATTTGAGAACTAAAGAACCTAATATTGAAAGGAGTTAACAGTATATTACCAAATATAGAGTCCATGCGGTTTTTAGCCGTATTACTTGTTGTTTTATACCACTTGGGTGTACCAGGATTCGAGATGGGATACCTGGGGGTAGATGTGTTTTTTGTAATAAGCGGTTTTGTAATTTCCCGAAGTATTGAAAAGAGTATTTCGACAAATTCATTCGGTATTATTAATTTCTGGGTAAAAAGAGCAAATCGGTTGTTACCGGCTCTATATACGGTTCTGTTTGTGGTATTGGGTTTGAGTTTTTTTTTCGACCCTCCTCATGTTACAAAAGATATAGGGCAAGCAGTTGCCGCTACGGTTCTATATGCAGTTAATATTTTTTACTATTTTGAAATTGATTATTTCAATGATTTTCACATTACAAGCCCGTTAATTCATACCTGGAGTTTAAGTCTGGAAGAGCAGTTTTACTTTTTTCTCCCCGTATTGTTTTTATTGTCTTCATTTTTTAAGAGAAAATATCTTAAGGGAATAGTAATGCTATTGATCCTTGTATCTCTATTTTCATGGTATAATACTCTTGAAGTGAATAGGCTAGCTTCTTTTTATATGCCCTGGAACAGGTTTTGGCAATTGTTAATCGGAGTCTTTATTGGAATTGCTGTTAAATTGAAAAGTAACAAAGCAATTTCTATAATTTCTTTTTTTGCATTATTCGCTTCCATACTGTTGGTTTCAGATATTTTGATATCTATCAGTTTAGTTATGTTCTTTACCATTTTAATGATAGTTTTTTCTGAAACCAAAGGTTTATTTATTCATAAGAAACTATTTATGCTGGGTGGAAGATATAGTTATTCTATTTACTTATGGCATCAACCTTTAATCTATTATCTGGGAGGAGATTTTTTAATTGAAAATGAATGGCTGAATAATCTATTTATTATCGCATTGACACTTCTGGTAAGTTATTGCTCCTATCACTTCATTGAAAACCCAATGAGGTATGGAAAATCGATAAAAAAAATGGTGGGAATTCTTTCTTTCACAGCCTTGTTGCTGATCATAGGATTCTATTTTCATAAAGAAGATCGAATTTTTGAATACAAATCAAAAATATGGAATATGCAGGGTGTAGTTGAAGATCGGAATGTGGTGTTTGACGCGCGTAAGGAAGTTTGGGATTCTATTTTATCGGATAAAAGAGATATTGACTCAAGTGTAGTAATTATCGGTGATTCCAAAGGAGAAGATTTGTTGGTATCATTAAATCTTACTGGTAACAACGAACACTTTAATTTTTTCAAGAGATATACCTGGGATTATAATCGTGAATTAATAGAAATTGATAGTAGCTTATTGGATGGGTTAGATTATTCAGGTCTTAAATTGGTGGTTTTTACAAATACCTGGAAATCGGTTCATAACCAGGGGTCTGTTGAGTTTATTGAGGCATTTCAACAAAAGTATGATGTGCCTATAATCATTGTGAACACCTCTAACTTTAACGATGTATCCTCCTTAACTTTCGATTTACTTCGCAAAGGGAAAAAAATAAATGAAATGCCAGGTATCTTGTATCAAAACAAACGTTACGATTGGCAGAAACAGAGCAAGGAATTAAGACAAATGCTCAATGATTCTAAAATAAATTTCATTTGGGCTGATAAGTATCAAGCTTTTTGTGATGATGAAACTTTGACTTGTGATTTGGTTAGAGAAGATGGGAAAATTCTAATATATGATACTGGCCATTTAAGTACAGATGGAGCCATTGTCTTTGGAGATTGGTTTAGACAGAAGTTTAAAAAAGAGTTGGAGTAAACTTTGGAATTTGAAAATTGGAAAAGCAGTTTTAAGAGCTAAGTTATGATAAAGAGATTCTTGAAGGATAGTGCTATTTATTTGGTGCCAAACCTACTAGGTAGGGGAATGTCTTTATTCCTAATCCCATTATATACGGAGGTGTTATCTCCTGGAGATTATGGGGTGTTTGATTTGTTTTCCATGTTTGCTTCGTTAGCAAATTTGGTTGTGGCGTTTGAAGTAAATCAGGGAATCGCGAGATTTTACTCTTCTTCCTCATCTGATAAAGATAAGGTGGAGTATGCTTCTTCAGCGTTATGGTTTACCGTGGCAACATACTTGACTTTTTGCCTAATCCTGTATGTTTTTTCTGGAAAATTGGCTCCTTTGATCATGGGGAAAGAAGGCTTATTAGATGTGTATTACATTGGTATTGTACATATTTTTCTAGGTGGGTTAAATCTTTTGGTTCAGAATCAATTTAAATGGGAATTAAAAAGCAAAACTTATGCGATACAAAGTATCATTTTATTGATTTCAACAGCTGCAGCTTCAATTTATTTGACCTATGTATTAAATTGGGGAGTTAAAGGAGTTGTTCTGGGCCAGGTATTTGGATTTGTTTGTTCAACATTATTTGGGTTTACAAGCCTTAGGAAAACGTATTTTTTTACGTTTAATATTCGGAAACTAAGAGAGATGCTGATCTTTTCAGCTCCATTGGTTCCTGCATCTATGGCTGTGTTTTTTATGAATTATTCCGATAGATTAATGATTAACCATTTTTTCTCGGTTGATGAATTAGGTTTATACGGAATTGCATTTAGAATATCAGCTGTAGTGAGTATTCTTTTAATTGGGGTAAGAAGCGCATTGATGCCTTTAATATATGCCAATTTTGAAAAGAAAGAAACCGTTGGAGAACTGGAAAAACTGTTTAGGTACTTTGTTTTAATGGCTTTGATTTTTTTCGTTAGTATCAGTTTGTTATCTCAATGGGTTTTAGAAGTATTTACATCTGAAGCGTTTTACTCAGCGTACCAATACGTTCCTATTTTGGTGTTAGGGATTATATTTTCACAGTCGTATATTTTTATGCCCGGAGCATCAATAAAGAAGAAAACAAAATATTTTTTGTTTATCAATATTTTGACTGCGGGAATAAATATTGGAATGAATTTATTATTAATCCCATATTGGGGATTGATTGGGGTTGCGCTGGCTACCTTTATAGCTCATTTTATGTCTTTTGTTCTTCATGTTGTTGTTAGTCAGCGATTGTATTATGTGCCCCATAAATTAATGAGATTATTTATGGTCTTTATATTCACCATAGTTATGGTCTACGGATTAATTAATTATTACGAAATAAATAGACTCTTACTGGTTATTATCGTTAATTTGTCTTTAATAGCACTGTCTTTTATGGCTGGTTTAATACGTGTGGAAGAGTTAACATCTCTGAAAAAAACAATTTTAAAAAGATAATTAGTTAAGGTATTTCGAGAGTCGAGTATTCATGTAATTGACTGATCTGGCTTGCGAAGTTTAGTATAATATCCAATTCAAATATTGATGGAATCAGAAAGAAAAACGGTTGTTTTAGTGACTTCCTCCGATTGGAATGAAGCTCCCAGGCTGAGGCATCAGATGGCCAAAAAGCTTTTAGAGTGGTACCGTCTAGTCTGGATTCAGGTTCCCACTAGTAATAGTCCGGAAAAAAAAACATTGACCCATCCAACTCCTAATCTTACTGTATTACAGTTAGCTAAACGAAGTAGATTGATTGAACTTCTTTGGGATAATATACCGGTGTTTCACAGATATTTTAATAGATTTTTATTAAAAGAAATACGCTCGAGTTTAGAGAGATTAGATTTTGAGAATATTAATTTGATAACATTTCAAATAAATTTTGTTGAGGTATTAGATTTAAGACAAAATGGATTCTCTATTTACGTTTGTAATGATCCATTTCCTTCGTATAGAAGGAAATACCATAAAAGATTATTTGAAAGTTACGAAGCTCAGATTGCTAAAAAAGTAGATGTTTCACTTGCAGTAAGTGACCCTCTGGTTCAGCAGTTAAAAAATTATTCGCCTAATGTTAAATTGTTTTTACCTGGACATGATATAAAAATTTCAGGGGAATATGAACAAACAACTTCCAAAGAAGTTGTTTTGACATACATGGGATTTATTGATAAGCGAATTAACTATGATTGGATTAAGTCTTTTTTACGAGAGTACCCTCAAATAAAAATGAGGTTCATAGGGCCTATTAAATCGGTGAATGAGGTCGCAGAATTAAAAGAATTTAGTAATGTTGAATTTGTCCCGTCTGTTACCGGGCAAATGCTTTTTAAAGAGCTATCGAAGTCAAATGTCCTTCTTTTGCCTTTCAAGGGAGACAATATTACTGTACAATACATGTCGGCTCCCAATAAATTGTTTCAATATTTGGTTACCGGTAGGCCAATTGTGTCATGCAAAATACCTGCTCTGGTTGAATTGCCAAATAAATGTGTATATCAAAGTGAGGACTATTCGCAATTTGCCACTAACATTTTGAAGGCTATTGATGAGGATAATGCGGATTTAGGAAAGATGAGGATTGAGGTTGCCATGAAGAATTCCTGGGCAAACAGAGGAAAAGAATTACGTTCTATTATTGATAATATCTAAAGGTTTTTTTATTCTAAAACGAAGTACGAAATGATAGACAATAGCAATAGAACAAGTGATTGGGTAGCCTATGTCGGAAATATTAAATTTCCTGAAGGGTCCGCTTCAAGTCAACGTATTTTTGGCGTTACTAAAGTTATTGCTTTATGTGGTTTTAACGTATGTGTGGGAGCAGGCAGTGAAAGCGAAGGTAAATCTGTATTTGTAGACAACGGATACACATATCACGGTAAAAAAATCTCTTTTGAAATAACTGGAGATACTCTGGAAAACATAGGGTCAAAACTGGCCAAGTTAAAGCATCTGTTGTTTAATGCGGGAAAAAAGACGGTAGATTGGTTAGAACAAAAGGAGTCTAAACCGGCAGCGGTTATATATTATGGGGTGAATGCATCTTATGTTCGAAGATTAAGGAAATGGTGTGATACAAACAATATCCCGTTTATAGTTGATGTAGTTGAATGGTATGACCCAAGACATCTTGGAGGGCATCTGTCTATTTTGAATATAGAGAATAAGTATGCATTAAAGTATTTAATTCCCAAAAGTGATGGGATAATTGCTATAAGTAAATATTTAGAAAATCATTTTTCCAGATATAATAACAATGTGGTTAGAGTTCCTATTATTGATAACGCTCCGGTTGATATTAAACGTCAATCACCAAAATGGGACGATCAAATAAAGCTTACATACGCAGGTGATTCTGGAGGAGGAAGAAAGGATTTATTAAATGTTATTATTGAAGAGGTAGCTCAAAGGGAAAAAAGGTTTCGTTTGGATATTTATGGGATAACAGAAAGAAATCTGGATCAGTTTGAGATATATCAGAGGTTACCTGAACTTCGTAAAGCCCCTAATGTGAAAGCTCATGGACGTGTTTCGAGAGAACTGGTGGTTGAGGCTTTGAAACAATCACATTTTATTCCCTTGTTACGAGAAAATAAAAAATATGCGCAAGCTGGTTTTCCTACCAAAATGGTTGAAGCTATGGGATTGGGAGTTCCTTTAATTGCAAATGTTACCGGAGATATTGGTGATTTTGTAGTACATTCGGATACTGGGTGGTTGGTAAAAGAGCCAGATGAATTCGGATCAGCTTTGGATGCCATTGCGAATTTAAATGAGAATGAATATTTGCAATTAAGCGCAAATGCAAAGAATAAAATGGATAGTCTTAAACCAGAGGTGTTTCAGCCTGCAATGACAAAATTTCTTAAGAATATAGGGTTATGATAAAAATCTCCAAAAGTTGGATATCAATTTTATCGGTCATATTTCTTTTTGATCAAATGTTATTGCCGATGTTTCACGTTGGGGGGGCGCCAATTAAAATCAGTTATTTGATTTTATTATTTGTGTTTGCTATAAAGACGGATTTTGATAAAAAGAATTTAGTATTCTACAATTCCATTTATAGGTCAATGTTTCTCTTCATGGTAATTGTGATTGCGGGGTTGTTTTTCTTTAATTCGGTTTCGGTTGATTATCAGTATTCAGAAACCATTCGAATGTTGTTGGTTTTTGTGATGGGATTGGGCAGCTTAAAATTGGGATTACTATCTTCAAAATTACCATCCCAATATATAACATACGCATTGATTGGCGTGATGGCGCTTATTTTACTTTTAGTGTTTACACCTCAAGCGGTGCCATTCATCTCGAATATGTGGTGGAAGACATCTGAACGGTTTCAAGAAATGTTAACCCAGAACAAACTACGCCCTACCCCGTTTGGAGATGGTTCTGGTGTCAGGGTAAATATTTTATTTCTTGGAATTACATTGCTTTATATTCATAAAATCCATGATATAAGGTATAAATGGATTATTTGGATTTCAGTTTTGGTAATTAACGTTATTATGGGAAGCAGGAATCAATTTATTGTTTTTATGGCCTATTCCTATTTTTTCTGGTTTCAACATAAACAAGTAAAAGGAATTGTTACAAGAGTATTTTTAGGTGCATTGGGAATGGTTGTATTGGCGCCATTTGTGTTTCAGCTAACAAGTAAGTCTGAAGTCTTTACACATACCATGGAAAGGATTGGTGGAATTTTTAATTTATTTGGTTCTGGAGGAGGTGATGATAATGATACCATTGCCAGACCTCTTTTAATGTTCGAAAGCTTTAAAGATCGTTTTATTGAATCTCCAATTTTTGGGAGTAGTTTTGAAATAGCAACTTTTAGCCCATTTAATTATTTGCATTTCCATAATGATTGGCTGTTGATATTTGCAGTTTCCGGAATTTTGGGTTTTGCGGTATATGCTGGTGTGGTACTCAAGATCTATAGAGCTTTGGGAATCGTTGCAATTTTCCCCTTTTTCTTACCCGGATTAACCAATAGTTTTATATGGGCTTTCCCAAGTTATTTAGTTTATTTTTTTATCATCGGATATACAAGTATACTAAAGGAAAAAAATAAATTTGTAACCAATCATAAGATTAATTCTTAAATTACTATGCAAGGAAAAAAATTACTTATCACCGGTGGAACTGGTTCTTTTGGAAATGCGGTTTTAAAAGGACTCATTCATGAAGGATTTGATGAAATTAGAATTTTTTCTAGAGATGAGAAAAAGCAGGAGGATATGAGAATTCATTTCCAGAATGAAAGATTAAAATTTTATATTGGTGATGTTCGTGATTTTCAAAGTATAAATCAAGCCATGAGAGGCGTGGATTTTGTATTTCATGCTGCCGCTTTAAAGCAGGTGCCATCATGTGAGTTTTTTCCATTAGAAGCTACAAAGACTAATGTTTTTGGAACTGCTAATGTGATTCGAGCTGCACGGGAAAATGGAGTGAAGAGGGTTGTTTGTTTAAGTACAGATAAAGCAGCTTATCCTATTAATGCTATGGGAATTAGTAAGGCTTTGATGGAAAAAACAGCTATTGCGGAAAGTAGAAATATGACAGAATCAGATCCGATTATTTGTATTACAAGGTATGGTAATGTCATGGCTTCCAGAGGATCTGTAATACCTCTGTTTATTAAGCAAATTAAGGAAGGTAAAGATTTGACAGTTACGAATCCACTAATGACCAGATTTATGATGTCTTTGGATGAGGCTGTGAATCTGGTTTTGTTTGCATTTAAACATGGAAAACAAGGAGATTTATTCGTTCAAAAGTCTCCCGCCTCTACGGTCGCAGATGTTGCTGAAGGAGTAAAGAAAATGTTCAATTCCAATTCGAATATTAGAGTAATTGGTACAAGACATGGTGAAAAACTATTTGAAACGCTCCTCACAAAAGAAGAGTTTGCACATGCAGAGGAAATAGAAGATTATTACCGTGTTCCAGCTGACAATAGAGATTTGAATTATGGTAAGTATTTTAATGAGGGAGAGAATAAGATTACTGAGTCTGGCGAATACCATTCCCATAATACCAGAAGACTAACCCTTGAGGAAACGATTAGTAAGATGGAAGGATTGAGTTATGTTCCTGAAATTAATGCGCTAAAAAACACATAATTTAAAATACATGAAAATTGGAGTTACTGGTGCGAATGGCTTTTTAGGTTATCATTTGGTACAATCGATTACCTGGCTAACCAACAATGAGGTTGTTGCTTTTAATCGGGAGTTATTTGATGATTCTAATGGATTAATAAAATTCGTAGAAGAATGTGATGTTATCGTTCATCTTGCAGGTTTGAACAGACATGAAAGTGATGAGGTATTATACCAAACTAATGTAAATATTACGAAGGCATTGGTAGATGCTCTTACAAGAGCGAAAAATAATCCACACGTTATTTTATCATCATCATCTCAAGAAAGTCAAGGCAATGTATATGGGAATTCTAAAAAGAAAGCTAGGGAATTAATCGATGAATGGGCTTTTAATGGTGATGGCCTTTCTACAGGGCTGCTAATACCAAATGTTTTTGGTCCGTTTGGAAAACCTTTTTATAATTCTGTAGTAGCTACATTTTGTCATCAGATTGCAAACGATAAAAAGCCGCAGATATTAAATGACAGTGAAGTTGGATTAATATATGTGAATGATTTGGTTGAGGAAATAATTCGAATAATCGATGATCCAAATAGTCTTAAAAGAGAAAATGGAGTTGCCAAACATATCATAAGTCCTCAAAAAAGAATTTTTGTATCCAAATTACTGGATTTATTAAGTGGTTTTAAAGAGATTTACATTGACAATTTGGGCTTCCCAAATCTGGATGATGAGTTTGAAAAAGCCATGTTTAACACCTTTAGGTGTTACGTTCCGGTTAATTTTTATCCCAAATTATATGTCAAACACACGGATAATAGAGGAGCGTTTGTAGAGATTGCAAGATGCAATACGCCTGGACAAACATCTTATTCTACCACGGTTCCGGGAATTACAAGAGGAAATCATTTCCATACAAGAAAGGCAGAGCGATTTGCTGTAATTAAGGGAAAGGCCAGAATTCAGGTACGTAGAATTGGGACAGACCAGATCATAAATTATGAATTGGATGGGAATGATCCGTCATTTGTAGATATGCCTATTTGGCACACACATAATATTAAGAATATCGGAGAGGATGAGCTAGTTACATTGTTTTGGATTAATGAACCGTACGATCCAGCTGATCCGGATACATATTTCGAAGAAGTATAGTTGAATTAAGAATAATCACATCAATTTAAAGGAATGAAAAAGTTAAAAGTAATGACTGTTGTGGGCACTAGACCCGAAATAATCAGATTGTCACAAGTCATACTTAAATTAGATGCTTCTGATAGTATAGAACACGTATTGGTTCATACAGGCCAAAATTATGACTATGAATTAAACGAGGTATTCTTCAAAGATTTGAAGTTGAGAAAACCGGATTATTTTTTAAATGCAGCGTTAAAATCACCAACGGAAACAATTGGTCAAATCTTAATCAATATTGACCCATTGTTGGAGGACATAAAGCCAGATGCTTTTTTGGTTTTGGGAGATACAAATTCATGTTTGTGTGCGATTCCAGCCAAAAAGAGAAAAATTCCGATTTTCCACATGGAAGCTGGTAACAGATGCTTTGACCAAAGAGTTCCTGAGGAAACCAATAGAAAAATTGTAGACCATATTTCTGATATTAATTTAACATATAGTTCTATTGCCAGAGAATATCTGTTAAGAGAAGGGTTAAATCCAGATCGTGTAATAAAAACAGGTTCACCAATGTTAGAGGTGCTATCGGCTAATAGGTCAGAAATTGAGCAATCAGACGTGTTAAACGAACTCGGGTTGGAGAAACAAAACTATTTTGTGGTTTCGGCACATCGTGAAGAGAATATCAATTCAAATAATTTTTTGAAAATAGTCAATATTTTGGGAGCTATTGGTGAAAAATATGATCTTCCAATTATCGTGTCAACCCACCCTAGAACGAGAAATAAAATTAAAGAAAGAGGAGTTTCATTCCATCCGAATGTGAGATTATTAAAGCCACTAGGATTTCACGATTATAATCACCTACAATTATATTCAAAAGCGGTTTTATCAGATAGCGGAACGATATCAGAAGAAGCTTCAATTTTAAAATTTCCAGCTTTAAATCTTAGAGAGGCTCATGAACGTCCGGAAGCTATGGAAGAGGCTGCAGTAATGATGGTAGGATCGAATGAAGATCGAGTAATGCAGGGATTAGTAGAGGTTTTAGCCCATCGAGATTCTAACAATACTGAAAATCAAAGACAGGTAATGGATTATAGTTATCCAAATGTGGCTGAAAAAGTGGTCAAAATTATTTTGTCATATACGGATTATGTAAACAGAGTAGTTTGGGGAAAGAATGAGGTAAATTAAGGTAGGATGAGCGAGAAATTAAGAGTGCTTTGGACTCATAATTTTAATCCAGAGATAAAGAATAAAGGGAATTTTATTTATCCGCTAATTCCCTTTTTGGAAGAGGAGAATATACAATTGGAGCTGCTGTATTTAGGACAATTGTTTTCACCCATTCAGATTGTGAAGGCACTTATTAAACTGAATAAGGTTAAGCATAATTATGATGTTATTCATGGACAATATGGATCGATATGTGCTTTAGTATCGATGTTGGGGGGAATAGGAGTTCCTAAAGTAATTTCCCTTAGAGGAAGTGATTGGAATATACATCGTCAAAGTTTTAATAAAGCATTCATACATTCCGTTTTAGCGCATTTCTTCACACTAATTTCATTGCCATTTTTTAACAAGATAATCATGGTGTCTAATAGGATGAAAAATACACTTCCTATGAAGCAAAGAAGTAAAACAAGTGTTATGCCTACGGCTATTAATTTGGATGCTTGGAAGATTAAAAGTTCATCTCAAATTAGTGGGGAAGAAAGAAACATTTTATTTGTTGCGCAAAATGTAAATAGTCCGATTAAAGGGCGCGTATTATTAGACGAAGTCAAAGAAATACTGCATAAAGAACCCATAAAATATAATATCAATATTGCCCAAAATATTTTATTTAAAGATATGCCTGAGTTCGTTAGAAAACATGATATAATATTGTGTTTATCTCAAAATGAAGGATGGCCAAATAGTGTAAAAGAGGCATTGGCATGTAATATCCCATTTGTTGCAACAGATGTGAGTGATCTGAAAGAGATAGCAAATCAGGAAGACACCTGTTTTATTTGTGAGCCGAATCCATTAGATGTTGTGGAGAAAATAAAATTGAGTTTTTCAGCTCCACGTGAAAATTTAAATCTTAGAAAACATGTGGAATTAATGGATGTTAAGGTGTCTGCTAAAAGAATGAAAAAATTATATTTGAACCTAATAGAAACTAAATGAAAAAGTTAAACATTGGAATAATTGGCTGTGGTCGTATTGGTAATAGACATGCAAAGCATATTGCAACTTATGGTAAGCTTGTAGCGGTATGTGATATAGATTCGGAAAAAAGAAAAAGTCTTTCTGAAGAATATGATTGCGATTCATTTTCAAATATTGACGAGCTATTAAATTCAGGATTGGATATTGATGTAGTCGCAATCTGTACCCCAAATGGATTACATGCAGAACATTCTATAAAAAGTCTTAATTCAGGATTTCATGTTTTGTGTGAAAAACCATTAGGAATTAGTGTAGATGAGTGTGGGGAGATGCTTAAAGCTGCAGAGAAAAACAACAAGAGACTATTTGCGATTAAACAAAATAGGTTTAATCCTCCTGTAGCAGCAGTTAAATCTGCAATTGACGAAGGAAAGCTTGGGAAGATATTATCCGTTCAATTGAGCTGTTTTTGGAATCGAAATGAGGATTATTACCATAATTCCTGGAAGGGAACAATGGATTTAGATGGAGGAACATTGTATACACAATATAGTCATTTTGTTGATCTGCTATATTGGATGGTGGGTGATGTGAGAAAAGCCTACGGGTTTAGCCGCAATAGTATGCATCAGGATATCATCGAATTTGATGATAGTGGTGTTGTTGCGTTGGAATTCCACTCAGGAGCTATTGGAACCATTAATTATACGGTTAATAGTTTTGGTAAAAATATGGAAGGTTCCCTAACAATTTTTGGAGAAAAAGGGACTGTTAAAATCGGTGGACAATATCTGAACGAGTTAGAATACCAGAATATTCAGGATTTTGAAATAAAAGATTTACCTACCGGTAATACGGCAAACAATTATGGTAATTATCAAGGATCAATGAGTAATCATGATAAGGTATATGAAAACCTCGTTGATGTATTGCAAAATGGAGGTTCTATATCTGCTAATGCTTTTGAAGGCTTGAAGACCGTGGAAATAATTGATAAAATATATTCAGAGATTCGATAATGAAGGAATATCAGTCAGGCATTCGAGATGTAAGTTTTGGAAAAAACTTTCGTGTGGTCCATCCGGTTAATCTATATGAATGTGTCCTTGGGGACGATTGCTTTGTTGGGCCTTTTGTAGAAATTCAGAACAACGTTAAAATTGGAAATAGAACAAAAATTCAATCACATTCCTTTCTATGTGAATTAGTTCGCATTGGAGATGATTGTTTTATCGGTCATGGGGTGGTCTTCATTAATGATTTGTTTTCCAAAGGTGGTCCGGCACAAGGTGATAAGGATTTATGGATGAAAACTAATATCGGAGATAACGTGTCTATTGGATCAAATTGTACCATTTTGCCTGTTGATATATGTTCAAATGTAGTAATTGGAGCAGGTTCTGTTGTTACAAAAAATATTACTGAACCTGGAGTTTATTATGGAAACCCTGCTAAACTTGCTAAATAAATAGAAATTATGAAAATACCATATGTTGATTTGAAGGCTCAGTATGCGCAGTTAAAACCGCAAATGGATGCCAAAATTAATGAGTTAATTACCAATACAGCATTTATTGGAGGAGAAGAAGTTGCTAATTTTAGTCGTGACTTTGCAAAGTTATATGGTGTTAAACATTGCTTGCCATTAGCTAATGGTACCGATGCTCTGTTTATTGCCATGAAAATGCTAGGTATTGGAGTAGGAGATGAGGTGATAACGACTTCTTCGTCCTGGATATCTACTTCTGAAACAATAACGTTAACTGGTGCAACTCCAATATTTGTGGATATTGATGAATACCATACCATCAATCCGGAGTTGATTGAGGCTAAAATCACAGCGAGGACTAAGGCCATTATTCCTGTTCATTTGTATGGGCAAATGGCAGACATGAATGAGATCATGAAGATTGCTCAAAAACATAATTTGAAAGTAATCGAAGATTGTGCACAAAGTCATTTTTCAGAATTGGATTCGAAAAGAGCTGGTTTATGGGGTGAATGTGGAACATTTAGTTTCTATCCCGGAAAGAATTTAGGAGCGTATGGGGATGCAGGATGCTTAATTACAAGTGACGATGAATTCGCCTTAAACGTTAAAAGGTTTTCAAATCATGGAGCATTAAAAAAACATGAACATGATGTAGAGGGGATGAATAGCAGGCTGGATTCTATTCAGGCAGGTGTATTAAATGTAAAACTCCCATATATCTTAGATTGGACTCAAAAAAGAATTGAGGTAGCGCAAAAATACCTTAATGGTTTAAAGGGAATAGATCAAATTGAGCTACCTGGAATTAGACCAAATTCAGTTCATTCTTTCCATGTTTTTGGAATCTTATGTGAAAAAAGAGATGAACTTAGAGAATATTTAAATGAAAACGGTATAAGTTGTCAGGTTCATTATCCATATGCGCTTCCACTTATGCCTGCATATAAAAGGTTTGGTTTTAAGACGAGCGATTTTCCAAAGTCATATCAGCTTCAGGAAAAAGAATTATCATTACCTATATATCCGGAAATATCTGAAGATGAAATCAATTATGTTATAGAACATATTAGAATGTTTTATGAAGGATAAAGTTATTTGGTATATTTCTAAATATTCAAGTCCTAAAAAGTACCATATGGGTAGTAGGCATTATTCTTACTCCAAAGTATGGAATAAGAATGGCAATGATTCGATTGTATTTACCAGCAACAGTAGTCATAGGATTTTAAATTTACCCAAGTTTAAGAAATTAAGTTATTTAGAATTAAACGAAGGTGTAAAAACGGTGTGGCTTAATGGCTTTGGAATTATTGGAAGTGGAGGAATATCTAGATTTATATCGTGGGTAATTTTTGAATTGGTCTTATTAAGTATTGATAAAAGAAAGTATGGGAAGCCAGATGTGGTTATTGCGTCAAGTCTTTCTTTAATTTCGGTTTGGACCTCCTGGTATTTGTCAAGAAAACATAAAAGCAAGTTTGTATTTGAGGTTAGAGATGTTTGGCCCAAAAGTATTGAAGTACTAAAAAACTATAAGCCTTATAATCCATTGATACAATTTTTGAGGTTAACCGAGAGGTTTGGATATGAAAAAGCAGATATTATAGTGGGAACTATGCCGAACTTAAAAGAGCGGGTTATGGAAGTAAATCCTGAACTATCTGAAAAAGTTTATTGTGTACCTCAATGCTATGATGAAGACTTTTACGAATCGGAACAAGAAGAGTTAGATCCTGATTATGTTCTTAAGTATATGAAGTCAGATCTTTTTACCATAGGTTATGCAGGTACTCTAAGCGAAAATAATCCTTTAGAAGAATTGTTTCAAATTGGAGTTGAAAATAGGGATATTAGGATTTTGATTGCGGGTTATGGTAAGTTATTATCTGTTTACAAAAATAGATTTAGCCAGTTTGATAATATTATTTTTGTTCCGAAAGTAAAAAAGTCTCAAGTTCAGAATTTGTTGGGATATGTCGATGTGTGTTATGATAGTATTGATTCCGAATTGGCAAAATATGGACTATCCAGGAATAAATGGATTGATTATATGATGGCGGGAAAACCTATTATTTGCTCAATGGATGGCTACCGAAGTATGATTAACGAAGCGGATTGTGGTTATTTTGTCTCCCCTCAAAATGATTCTGAGCTTTCTGAAAAGATAAATGTTTTAAAATCCGATAGTTCGTTGTGTAAAAGATTAGGGCGCAATGGATATGAATGGATACTAAAAGAACGGTCAGCAACCGTCATTGCAAATTATTATTCTAAATTATTATGCTAAAGCGTACATTTGATTTTTGTGTATCATTAATGATAATAATTATTCTGTCTCCAATAATAGTTTTGGTGGCTATTTTCGTTTTTGCGTTTATTGGTAGCCCTATCATTTTTGTTCAGGAGCGCCCTGGAAAGAATAAAGTCAGTTTTAACTTTTACAAGTTTAGATCGATGACCAATGAAACTGATGAGAATGGAAATCTACTTCCGAATGAAGATAGATTGACAAAAGCGGGAAAATTCCTTCGGAAAACAAGTTTGGATGAATTGTCAAGTTTGATTAATGTATTAAAAGGAGATATGAGTTTAGTGGGACCTAGACCACTGAGAACCAGGTATAACTCGTTATATACTAAGGAACAAAATTTAAGACATAATGTTAAACCCGGAATAACGGGATTAGCTCAGGTTAATGGAAGAACGGCTATAAGTTGGGATGAGAAATTCGATTTGGATGTTAAATATGTTAGAAAACAATCGTTTTTATTAGATCTGAAAATTCTTGTTAAAACTGTGCTGGTGGTACTTGTTCAGAAAGATGTTTCTCCCGAAAATAAGGGGTTTGAAGTGCCGTTTGACGAATACATTCTAAAGAATGAAAAGAAAGGAACAGATATATAAAGGAGAGTTCAAGAAGGAGGCCAATTATGAATCTGTGTTGGAATCTTTAAATAGTTCCTTAGTTACAGCTCAGGAAGAATTTCTTGATACGGAAATTGAAAACAAGGTAAATATTCATATTATCGGTGTTCCCAGATCCGGGACGACTTTGATTAACCAGTATTTATCTTCATATATGAACGTAGGTTATATAAATAATTTTATCGCCACGTTTTGGAGAGCACCAATTTTTGGAATAGAAATAGCTAAAAAAACCTTAAAGCTAGATTATTTATCCAATTTTGAGAGTAAATTCGGAAGGACCGACAACATTATGGAGCCTCATGAATTTGGGTATTTCTGGAATGAAAATTTGCAATACCCTAACTTAATGGAGCAGTCTCCAGAGCATGAATTAACTGTAGATTGGTCACATTTAAATCTGTTATTAAATAATATGGTGCGGGCATTTGATAAGCCGATTTTATTTAAATCGTTTTTATTAGGCTTCCATTCATTCAAACAATATAGTACAAATAATAAGTCAGTTTTTATTTATATAAATCGCGATAGGATAGAAACTGCTCACAGTATTTTAAAGTTGCGAAATAATCTTTTAGGAGATGAGGAACTTTGGGGCTCAATTATGCCTAAAGAGTACTCTATTCTTAAAGAATTGGATAAGTTCAAGCAAATAGCTGGTCAAGTATATTTTTTAAATAAATCATATAAAGCACAACTGGCTAAAATTCCTTCAAGTAATGTCATTTACGTAGATTATAATTCTTTTTGTGAATCACCTAAAGATGTATTGGATTTAATAAATACTAAGGTGCAGAGCATAGAGAATGATTATGAAGTAAAAGATGTGGAAGCTGGTAAGATTCAATTTAAACCAAAGCAGGCAGATTTAAGATTCGTTGAAGAATTTAGAGATGCGTTTGCATATATTGAAGACCTAGATAATAAACTATATACGTAGTAGTAATGGAGGTACAAGTTATTCAGGATTTACCCAAGGAATTTGATAGGGTAGAGTTTTATCATCAGTCGGAATACTTAAGCTATGAAGCTCAAAGAATAGGAGGAGAGCCTTTCTATTTTCTGATTACTGGCGCAGAATCGGAGGTCTTTGTGTTACCTTTAATAAAGCGATCTATTCCCAATACCACTTACTTTGATTTAACCAGTCCATACGGATATTGCGGTTATTTGTCAAGTTCAAATGATAACGTTTTTATTAATGAGGCATTTTGTTCTTTTGACAATTATTGCCGTGAGAATAGAATAGTCTCAAGTTTTATAAGACTTAATCCTATATACAATGTGTCTATGTTGAATGAAACTGCCAGTTTAGAGCATTACATTCATGGGAAGGTTGTAACTGTTCCATTAAAAGATGATTATTCGGACATATTGAAAAACTACTCATCCAACCATAAACGTAATATAAAGAAATTACTTAAGCAGGGCTTTACAGTAGAAGAGGCTAACTGGGATTCAATAGACGAGTTTATTAGTTTGTATAATGAAACGATGACCCGTTTAGACGCTAGCGGTTTTTATTTTTTTCCAATTGAATATTACCAAATGTTGTTTGAACTAGGGTTTGATTTAAAGCTGTTATTTGTAAAAAGCCAGAATAATGAAATTATATCAACGGCTTTATTTTTATCCAATGGTGAAGTGATTCAATATCATCTTGGTGGAACTTCGGAACAGTTTATTAAATTGTCTCCTAACAAGTTGATTTTCGATTATATCATCAAACTATATAGTACCACAGTAGAAACTGCAAGATGGTTTAATCTGGGTGGTGGATTCGGAGGTAGTGAAGATAGTCTATTTAGATTTAAGAAGGGGTTTGCCCAATCATTTCATAGATTTTCTACGGTTAGAATGGTTCATCTTAAAGATCAGTATGACAATTTATCCAAGTCTAAAATTGAAGCTGCCGAACAAGATAATTTCTTTCCAGCATATCGTAAATAGTCTCAATTTCAATTTGAAACTGAGACTATTCTATATTTAATCGATATACATCCTAATGGATGAATAATTTTTCAGAAGATTGCTGACCGTTACTATCTGTCACTTTGACGATGTAAACACCCTGTTGTAAGTGATTTGTAGGTACAGTTAAAATGTTCGTGCTATTTTGAGCGTAATCCGATATGATTCTTCCAGAAAGATCAATAATCTGTAAATTTTTAATCACTGCATTTGTTTTTGAAAAAGCAGTGATTCTACCCTCAAAACTTGTAATCGAAATATCATTAGTAACGAAAGATTCATTAACAGACGTGTTTGTGTTTGTGAAATTTAATGAAAACCTGTTGTCTAATGTGTCTGCAGAATTGGATTGGAATTGATAACTCTGCGCACGTAAGTTGGTTGTAGTATTTAAAACATTGTCAATTAATAGGATGCCAATGTTAGCGTCCATGTTTGATACAGAGTCCAGTTGTATAGTAAACAATCCACTTGAAGGCGTTTCTACATATAAATTAACGCTTTTATCACTATTTGGTTCTGGAGATTGCAAGCCATTAAAAACAAAAGGTTCCATCAATTGAGTTTGATCCATTTCAATAAGAGAAGCAAAATTCAAATTATTAGGATTCATAAGCTTTCGAGCATCATACTTTTTATCATAGGTATCTTGACAATCCGCATCAAAAATGATTTTAATTTGATCACTTATGCCATTATTTTCAAGGCTAAAGTAAGAGGTCATTACATTTGAACTGGCAGCGTCACTCTTATAAAAGGAGGTGTTGTTATTCCTTCTGTGAGCATTTTCAAATACAATGTTACCTAAAAAGCCATCCGTAGACGTAGTAGATTCAATATAAAAACCCTGATTGGCTGCAATTCCAAAAGAAGATCCTACTCCTTTTGTTATAAATCCTCCAGTAGCACCGTTATAGAGATACACCGCATTAATTAAACTAGAATTAGTCGTAAGAAATGTACCTACCCTAACAGTTGAAGGATAAGGATTTCCAATTAAGTTCCAGTCATTTCCTCCTGCAACTGATACACTTGAACCATATATTGGAACATTTATAGTACCATTATTTAAAGCCGAAGTTGAAACAAAAGAACGCGTTGAAGTAGAGTTCCCTGGTACGAAATAACCTCTACCCACATCAAAATTTCCATCAGCAACACCATCTACGAGTGCATTGGTAGAAGTAAATGTAACCGAATTTCCATTACATGTGGTGCTAAATGGCATACTGTAATCATATCTGAATGTTTGATCAGTAGCTTGAAAAGCGTATACATCACATGGATTAACCCCAGGGAATGTAGTTAGAATGTCAACACTTCCTTGAAAAGGAGAAGACCAAACATTAAAATTTGTGGTAGAACTGCTCCCTGTAGTAGACATAGTGGTTGTTCCAACGACAGTAACAGAACCAGAACCTTGTATAGCCAATGACCCTTGAGCCTCAATTGTAAGGTCGCCATTTACGGTGATATGTCTTGAATATAATCGAATACTTCGACCAGCGTTAATGGTCAGATTATTCATCTGAGATCCATTTGTGAAGTTAACATCCGTATCATCAATAATAACATTATCCGAACCTGTAGAAGAACTTGGGGCATATGGCGACCAAGATCCACCTGAATATGTAAGCGTAGTTTGAGCATCCAGGTTCAGACTATAAAATGTGAAAAGATTAATAAGAATAAAAAAAGGTAAAATGTTTTTCATGATTATGTAGTTTTGAACCGAAATAATATAGTACAAATTTAAAATAAATATTGTATTCCAATTAAACCTGAAATTTAATTATTATAATTAAAGCTTCAAGTTGTTGATTTTAAACTTAGCATTAGGAAAGTCGTAATGTTAATATTTTGATTTATGGGAAAGATTAAAATTTGGTTATCATCTCCGCATATGGGAGGTGATGAGCTCGGAAATATAAAAAATGCTTTTGATGAAAATTGGGTAGCTCCCGCAGGACCTGCAATACATCAATTTGAAAAGGATTTGGCATCTTATTTTAATGTGCATGGAGCTGCAGCCTTATCATCTGGAACGGGTGCACTGCATTTAGCATTGATCAATTTAGGGATAAAACGTGGTGATGAAGTGATTTGTCAATCTATGACTTTTGCAGCTTCAGCAAACCCGATCACTTATTTAGGTGCTAAGCCGATCTTTGTTGATTCTGAAGAAAAAACATGGAATATCGATCCGGATATCGTTAGAGAATTAATTGAGAAGAAGGTGGCAATGGGAAAGAAACCTAAAGCCATTATTGTGGTGCATTTGTATGGAATGCCGGCAAAGATGTCTGAATTAGAACAAATTTCAATGGAATATGATATTCCAATTATTGAAGATGCCGCAGAAGCAGCAGGATCTACTTACCTGGGAAAAAAATGTGGATCCTTTGGAAGGATGGGAGTAATTAGTTTTAATGGAAACAAGATAATCACTACAAGCGGTGGGGGTGCATTGTTAAGTAATGATTGGCATACGATAACACAAGCAAAGTTTTTAGCGACTCAAGCGAAAGATAATGCTCCGCATTATCAACATTCTCATATAGGTTATAACTATAGAATATCAAATATTTGTGCTGCCATCGGAGTGGGACAAATGAAGGTCCTGGATCTGAGAGTTAAACAACGTAGAGCAAATTATGAGTTTTACAAAAAGAAATTAGGTCATCTTCCAGGTGTAGAATTTTTAAGTGAACCGGAAGGTCATTTTTCCAATCGTTGGTTAACCACAATTACTGTGAATCCTAATGAATCTAATGGCGTTACAAGAGAGAGAATTCGTTTGACTCTGGATGCAGAAAATATAGAGTCCCGACCATTATGGAAACCTTTACACATGCAACCGGTATTTAAATACGTGGAGTATTTTGGTGGAAATGTTGCAGAAGATTTGTTCCAACATGGGCTTTGTCTTCCTTCCGGATCAAATTTATCTGAGGAAGATCTGAATAGGATTGTTAATATTATACTGGATGTATTTGAGGGGACAGAAAAAAAATCAAAAGTGAATAAAAAGAAATAATCAATATTCAAGGCAATTTCAATTACCTCTTAGCCCTAAAGTATTAAAGGATTTGACTTGTCAAATAGATTAAAATGTATCTATGGGTTTAAAATGCGAATAGTTGAGTGAGATGAATTTTCAGTTTTGGTTAACATTTTCATTCTTTATTGGACTAATAATAGTCTTGGTATTCGATTTAATACGTCCTGTATTTGCATTTGCATTTGTGAGTTTTGCCTTAATGGTATTTGATGTCATAAATGTGGAGCAATTTATCTCATCCTTTGCAAATAAAAGTATTCTGACCATTTTTTTATTAATATTTGTGGCTCAGGTGATTCGAGATAATTTTAAAATAGCCGAAGGGCTGGATAAAATTTTTCGAGAGACCAAAAACCCAAGATGGTTCGTTTTTAAAAAGTCTCTCAGCGTTTCGGCTTTGAGTTCAATAATGAATAATACGCCTATAGTGGCGATGCTTATTCCATATTCGATACACTGGTCTAAAAAGAACAATGTAAGTGTTTCAAAAGTGTTATTGCCCATATCATTTGCTGCGATAACCGGTGGAATGATTACAGTTATAGGAACGTCTACCAATTTAGTTTTAAATGGATTTTTAGAAGCTAATAATTTACCTCCCTTAGAATCTACGGATTATTTCGTTCCAGGTGTATTAGTGAGTATAGGCGTTGCGATTTTTTCAGCTACGATTGGTTTTTCATTACTACCGAATAAGAAGAGTGTCATTATTGATGAAGCTGAATTTCAGAAGGACTATTTAGTAGAATGTTCTTTAATAGATAGTCATGAGCAAAAAGGATGCACTGTAGAGTCCCTAGGTTTAAGAAATTTAAATGACGTCTTTTTAGTTGAAGTAATTCGAGGAAAACAATTGATAAGTCCCGTGCAACCGAAAACGGAACTGGAGATTGGTGATAGATTGTTTTTTGCTGGAGATAAAGAAGCTGCAATAAAATTTATTGCCGAAAATGAATTACTGGATTGGTCTAAAACTAAAAAGTTTAATATTTCTAAAGAGAATGAGATTATAGAAGCGGTAGTTCCATATAATTCGGGACTGGCCAATTCGACTTTAAGAAATTTTGATTTTAGACTGAATTTTGATTCTGCGGTAATTGGCATACATCGTAATGGAGAAAAAATTAAAGGTAAGTTGGGGAGTATAGTTTTAAGACCTGGTGATTTGCTCATAATTGTTGCAGGAGATGATTTTCATAAGCTAATGAGAAATCAGCGAGACCTTTATTTAATTAGTGGTGTAAAAGGCTTATTTCCACAGATTCAAAAAAATAGTAAGAATAAGATGCTATTTATTCTTGGGGCCATATTCATGTTGCTCTTATTTGCCTTGAATATCTTATCTTTTTTTACTGCTTTGATTGGAATTTTGGGGATGGCTATTGTGAATAAATTAACCGATGCAAATAAGATCAAAAAAGAGTTTAATTTTGAATTATTAATTATCCTCGGTAGTGCTATTACATTAGGATTGGCTTTGACTCAAGTGGGTATAGGAGAGGTTATTATGGGGATGTTAGCAAAACTGGATCATGATATTAATAAATATGTTTTGGTAGCTGTTTTGGCTGGGTTGACGGTGGCATTGACAAATTTTGTTACCAATATTGCAGCAATATCAATCATGTTTCCTTTGGTAAATTCGCTATCTCCACTTATTGATATTCCGATTTCGAATCTATTTTTAATAATAGCATTTTCGGCTTCAGCTGCGTTTATAACTCCAATAGGTTATCAAACCAATATTATGGTGATGGGACCCGGAGGGTATAAATCCATAGATTATTTAAAATTTGGAATTCCTGTAACACTTATTTACTTCGCTATCTTAATAGCCTATTTAAAATTTATTTAATGAAAGAAAAATTGCATGTAGTTCCTCATTTACATAAAGTAAATAAGCAGGAAAGGGAAAAGCTTAATGGTCATAAAGCACTGGCTATTTGGTTTGTAGGGTTGTCCGGCTCAGGAAAAAGTACACTTTCAGGAGCCTTGGAGCAATATCTTCATGAAAATGGTATTCATACTTATCTTTTAGATGGAGACAATGTGCGTTCAGGAATAAATTCTGATTTGGATTTTACAATGGAAGGCCGTAAAGAAAACGTAAGAAGAATTGGGGAAATAATGAACTTATTTGTGAATTCAGGATTGGTGACTATTTCTGCATTTATATCACCGTTAGCGGAGGATAGAGAAAAAGCGAAAAAAGTAATAGGAGAGGAAAATTTTGTAGAGGTATATGTGAAATGTCCAATTGAGGTTTGTGAATCTCGTGATGTTAAAGGACTTTATGCAAAAGCCAGGGCTGGAGAAATAACAAATTTTACAGGAATAAATTCCCCTTTTGAGGAACCAGAGAATCCTGATGTAATTGTTGAAACGGATAAATTAACTTTAGAAGAAGGTTTAAATAAAGTTTTATCTCATATAAAAGCAAGGTTATAGAACTATATTTGCGGACTTATTTAAAAGACGATACAGTATGGAAAAATACACTTTAAAGCATCTGGAAGAGCTTGAATATGAATCAATATTCGTATTAAGAGAAGTGTTTGCTCAATTTGATAATCCTGCGATTTTATTTTCGGGTGGGAAGGATTCGATCGTTGTTACTCACCTGGCGCGCAAAGCATTTTGGCCAGCCAATATTCCATTTCCGTTGTTACATGTAGATACTGGACATAATTTTCCTGAAACGATAAACTTTAGAAACAATTTAATCGAAAAATTAAATGCAAAGCTTATTGTGGGCTCTGTACAGGATTCTATAGATGAAGGTAGAGTTCAGGAGGAGAAAGGCTTTAATGCATCTAGAAATATGCTACAAACTACTACTTTGTTGGATACAATTGAACGTGAAGGTATAGATTGTGCAATAGGTGGTGCAAGAAGAGATGAGGAAAAGGCCAGAGCGAAAGAACGTTTTTTAAGTCATAGAGACGAATTTGGTCAATGGGACCCTAAAAACCAAAGACCAGAACTATGGAATATATATAATGGTAAGCATCATATGGGAGAACATTTCAGAGCGTTTCCTATTTCGAATTGGACGGAGATGGATGTTTGGCAGTATATATTAAAAGAGAATATTGAGATTCCTTCTTTGTATTTTGCGCATGAGAGAGAGGTGATTAGAAGAAATGATACCTGGATTCCAAATTCCAGTTATATCAATATTCGCCCTGAGGAAGAAATTGAAAAGAAAAAGATTCGATTTAGAACTTTGGGTGATATTACAATCACCGGTGGTGATGAATCGGATGCTGATACATTAGAGAAGATTGTAGAAGAGGTAGCGGCAGCGAGAAATACCGAACGTGGTAATCGTGCCGATGATAAAAGATCTGAATCAGCAATGGAAGATCGTAAAAAAGAAGGATACTTTTAAAATTTATAAGATTTTTACATGAGTTATTTAGATATGGAATTGTTACGCTTCACGACAGCAGGAAGTGTAGATGATGGAAAATCAACATTAATTGGTCGTTTATTGTACGATTCAAAAAGTATCTTTCAAGATCAAATCCAAAATATTCAGGAAACATCTGATAAGAGAGGATCTGAGCATTTGGAGTTGGGACTTTTGACCGATGGTCTTAAAGATGAGAGAGAGCAAGGGATTACTATTGATGTGGCCTATAGGTATTTTGCAACACCAAAAAGGAAGTTTATCATAGCTGATACTCCAGGGCATATTCAGTATACTCGAAATATGGTTACTGGTGCATCTACTGCAGATGTAGCATTGATTCTAATTGATGCAAGAAATGGAGTCATTGAGCAAACTTGTCGACATTCGTTTATTGCCTCTTTGTTGAGGATTCCTCATTTGCTGGTGTGTGTGAATAAAATGGATTTAGTTGATCATTCTGAGGAAAGGTTTAATGAAGTTGTTGAGCAATATAAAAAGTTTGCTGCGAAGCTTAATGTTCAGGATATCAGATTTATTCCTATATCGGCATTGCATGGAGATAATGTGGTGAATGGATCAGAAAATATGAAGTGGTATAAGGGTGGCACTCTGCTTCATAATCTGGAAACCATTCATATAGGATCTGATGAAAATTTAATCGATTGTAGATTTCCCGTTCAAACTGTAATTCGTCCATTTTCAACTGAATATCATGATTATAGAGGATACGCAGGAACTATAGCTGGGGGTGTTTTTAAGCCAGGAGATGAAGTGATTGCATTGCCATCTGGGTTGACTTCGAAAATTAAGTCGATTGATGTAATGAATGGCACTATTGAAGAAGCCTTTCCACCGATGTCTGTGACCATGACACTTGAAGATGATATTGATATCGGAAGAGGTGATATGATCTCAAGAGTGAATAATCAGCCTGACGTTAAACAAGATATAGATGTAATGTTATGTTGGTTAAATAATAGTGGCCCAAAACCGAGAGCCAAGTATTATTTAAGACATACCACAAATGAGGTCCGTGGAATCATTAAAGAAATAAAGTATAAAGTTGATATTAATACACTTCATCGTATTGAGGATGATAAGAATATTAAAATGAACGATATTTCCAGAATGTTAATAAGAACTACAAAGCCTTTATTATGTGATTCTTATGCAAAGAATAGAATTACAGGTTCTGTGATTTTGGTAGATGAGGCTACAAACGAAACTGTTGCCGCAGGAATGATTTTATAGTAGTAGAAATGGATTATCGTTCATTATTATCTGAGAATAGTTTTACGGTGTCCACCGCAGAAAGTTGTACAGGGGGGAATATTGCCCATGAAATTACACGTGAAAGTGGCAGTTCTGAATATTTTATTGGTTCTGTAGTTTCGTATTCTAACCAGGTTAAAGAAGATGTTCTTGGTGTTAGCAACCATGCCTTAATGGAATTTGGTGCGGTTAGTGAGATTGTGGCAAAAGAAATGGCAGATGGTGCGAGACGCGTAATGCAAACCGATTATGCTATTTCAACCACCGGTATAGCAGGTCCAACTGGTGGGAGTAATGAGAAGCCAGTGGGAACTGTTTGGATTGGAATCGCTTCTGAATCAGTTGTGTACGCATTAAAACATGTATTTTCTGGTGATCGTGTTGCAGTAATAAATCAAGCTACAGAGAAGGCTTTAGAATTACTTTTAAAAGAATTAAAAAAGGATTTGAAAAAATCAAAATAAATGTTGTATATTTGCAGCCCCTTATAAGTAGGGTGAATTATAACAAGAAGAAAAGATGGCTAATATTTGTCAAATAACAGGAAAGAAGAGAATGTCGGGAAACAATGTTTCTCACTCACGTGCACATACTAAGAGAGTTTTTAAACCAAATCTTCAATTAAAGAAATTTTATATTCCAGAAGAGGATAAATGGATTACTTTAAAAGTTTCTACTTCTGCTATTCGCACCATCAATAAGAAAGGAATTACCGCTTGTTTGAAGGAAGCAAGAGAAAAAGGTTATTATAAAGGATAATAAGGAGATTGAATCATGGCAAAGAAAAAAGGAAATAGAGTTCAAGTAATACTTGAGTGTACTGAGCATAAAGCTTCTGGATTACCAGGAACATCTCGTTATATTTCTACGAAGAATAGAAAGAATACTCCGGATAGAATGGAATTGAAAAAATACAATCCTATTCTAAAAAGAATGACAGTTCACAAGGAGATTAAATAAACCTAAATTATAAGAAATGGCTAAGAAAACAGTAGCAACGTTAGGTAAAGGTGGTGCAAAAAGCATTACTAAAGTTATTAAGACGGTTAGATCACCAAAAACAGGTGCATATATGTTTGAAGAGAAACTTGTTCCAACTGATAAAGTAAATGAGTTCATCTCAAAATAATTAAGAAAATTATTTACAGAAAAGCTTCTTTGGATTCTTCTAAAGAAGCTTTTTTTTTGAATTATTAAATTCCGTTAGATTTCAATGTACATTTGTGTCGCTAAATTGGGAGAATTAAGTAGGAATAAATAAGATTGATATGGGTTGGTTGAATATATTTTCTAAGGAAAAAAAAGAAAAACTCGATAAAGGACTAGAAAAAACCAAAGAAGGTTTTTTGTCCAAGATTTCCAGGGCAGTTGCGGGAAAAGATACGGTTGATGATGAAGTACTAGATGATCTGGAAGAGGTGTTGGTAACCTCTGATGTTGGGGTCGATACGACTTTAAAGGTTATTGAAAGAATAGAAGAGCGAGTAGCAAAAGATAAGTATGTAGGAACATCTGAACTCCATAGAATATTAAGGGAAGAAATAGCGGAGTTACTAGAAGAAAATGGTTCAAAAGGTGTAGATGATTTTGATATTCCCGATGTTGATGGTCCATATGTGATTATGGTCGTTGGAGTGAATGGTGTGGGGAAAACCACAACCATTGGAAAACTAGCAAATCAATTTAAAAATAAAGGGTTAAAAGTAATGCTAGGAGCCGCGGATACGTTTAGAGCCGCAGCAGTTGATCAGATTAAAATTTGGGGGGAAAGGACAGGAATTCCTGTAGTTTCTCAAGGAATGGGAGCTGACCCTGCATCTGTAGCTTACGATACCATTTCTTCTGCAGTAGCAAATGATGTGGATGTTGTTATTATTGATACGGCCGGTAGACTTCATAATAAGATCAATCTAATGAATGAGCTATCCAAGATTAAAAACGTAATGAAAAAGATTCATGTGGATGCTCCACACGATGTAATGCTGGTTATAGATGGTTCAACCGGACAAAATGCTTTTGAACAAGCTAAGGCTTTTACAAAGGCAACTGAGGTTAGTTCATTAGCTGTTACCAAGTTAGATGGAACAGCCAAAGGAGGAGTGGTAATCGGGGTATCCGATCAATTTCAAATACCTGTGAAATACATAGGAGTTGGAGAAGGAATAGATGATTTACAGGTTTTTAATAAACTGGAATTTGTAGATTCATTGTTTGGAGGAAAGAAATAAAATAGATTCATGAAAACTGGGAAAAAGCGTACATCATCAGTTAATGTTGTCACTTTGGGATGTTCAAAAAATATTTTTGATTCTGAAGTTTTAATGGGACAATTAAAAGCTTCGAATGTAAGTGTAGGACATGAGGAAGATTCATATGGAGCTGAAACGGTTGTAATAAACACATGTGGATTTATCGGTGATGCAAAACAAGAGTCTATTGACACGATTTTGGATTGGGTAGATGCCAAGAAAAATGGAGATGTAGATAAAGTGATCGTAATGGGGTGCTTATCTGAAAGGTATGCAGATGACTTAAAAGGAGAAATCCCAGAAGTAGATTCCTGGTTTGGTACAAAAGAACTACCGAGATTATTAAAAACATTAAAAGCAGATTACAAAAAGGAATTGGTTGGAGAACGTTTATTAACGACTCCTACGCATTATGCGTATTTTAAAATTTCCGAGGGTTGTGATCGTACATGTTCATTCTGTGCAATACCAATTATGAGAGGAATGAATGTTTCCACTCCAATTGAACAGTTGAAAGAACAGGCTAAACAATTGGCTGCAAACGGAACCAAAGAGTTATTGTTGATTGCTCAGGATTTGACCTACTATGGAATAGATCTAAATGGCAAAAGACAATTGGCAGATTTGCTTCGTGAGTTAAGTGATGTGGAAGGAATAGAATGGATTAGACTCCACTATGCTTATCCATCAGCGTTTCCAAAAGATGTTTTGGATGTGATGCAGGAAAAATCCAATATATGTAATTATCTTGATATGCCTCTTCAACATATAAGTAATAGAATGCTTAAAAGTATGAGGAGAATGATCACCAAGGAAAAAACAATTTCTTTGGTAGAAGAGATTAGATCACGTATTCCTAATATTGGTTTAAGAACAACTTTGATTGCAGGGTATCCTGGGGAAACTGAAGAAGATTTTCAAGAAATGTATGATTGGGTAGCAGAATCAAAGTTTGATAGACTGGGCATTTTTGCGTATTCACATGAGGAAAATACCTCGGCATACGATTTAGAAGATGATGTTCCTGACGAAATAAAGCAAGAACGTGTGAATAAAATCATGGAGTTGCAAAGTGGCATATCTCATGAAAAAAATAAATCTAAAATTGGTCAAAAACTTAAGGTTTTGATCGATAGAATTGAATCTGGCTTTTACGTGGGAAGAACTGAATACGATTCTCCGGAAGTGGATAATGAGGTGTGGGTAACAATGGATGACGAACACTATCTTTCTGTAGGTGATTTTGCGATGATTGAAATAACCGATGCAGAACCATATGATTTGTTTGGCGTGGTAGTCAAATAAAAAATTAGTAGATATCCCAATAAAGAGTATTATGGCGATAAAGAATTACTTTAATAAGCCCTCTGTTTTACAAGCTGCAATCAATGCTGGAAAAGCGATTACCGAGGTATATGAGCAGGAAGATTATGAAATGGAATTAAAGGAAGATAGTAGCCCTTTAACCATTGCGGATAAAAAATCCCATCATGTTTTGGAAGAGAGTTTGTCTTCAAATTTTGATATCCCAATTTTGAGTGAGGAGGGTCAAGAAATTCCATTTGAGGAAAGAAAGAAGTGGGGAACATATTGGTTAATTGATCCTTTAGACGGTACAAAAGAGTTTATTAATCGCAATGGAGAGTTTACCGTCAATGTTGCGTTGATTAAAGAAAACATCCCTGTTGAAGGAGTAATATATGTTCCAGTAAGCAAAACACTCTATTTTGGTAGTAAAGATCTGGGTGCATTCAAAGTAGAAAACTGTCCGGATGACGTAGAACAAATTAAAGAGGCAGAAGTCATTCAGTTGCCACAAATTACGAGCAGAGATAAATTTATAATCGTTGGGAGTAGGTCTCATATGAGTGAAGAAACGCAAAATTTTGTGACTCAGATGAAAAAAGAACATACTCAGGTAGAAATGATTTCTAAAGGGAGTTCTTTAAAATTATGTATGGTAGCAGAAGGTAATGCAGATACATATCCAAGATATGCTCCAACTATGGAATGGGATACTGGGGCAGGTGATGCTATCTGCAGAGCAGCAGGGTTTAAAGTTTTGCAATACCAAACGGATAAACCTTTGGAATACAATAAAGAGAATTTGCTGAATCCGTGGTTTTTGGTGTGTTAATTTCCTTTATGGTGTAGGATAATTTTTTGTTAATAGTGTTTTGTAAAGGCCATTAGTTGTACGAATATTTATTTTTGAAAGAAAGCTGAATATATGATCAAAACATCTGTTTCGTACGATGAAGTGGGTATGCTATCAACGTTAACAAGGGATTATATTAAAGGTACTCCTGCCATTAGAAATCTATACAACTTAGAATCTAATTTTGAGAATGTTAGAGAGGTTATTGATCAGAAGAGCCTTAACTCATCTGTAAATAGAGAGTTGCTGGTTACAGTGCTGTCCAATCAATACGCTGATTTAAAACCCAATAAAAAGGTATTACATAATATTCAGTCTTTAAAAGCGGACAATACTTTTACTATTACTACGGGACATCAATTGAATCTATTTACAGGACCATTGTATTTTGTATATAAGATCGTTTCGGTAATCAAAATGTCCGATGACTTAAAGAAACGTTATCCAGAGTATAATTTCGTGCCGGTATATTGGATGGCCACAGAAGATCATGACTTCGAAGAAATCAATCATACTTTTGTGTCTGATCAGAAACTTCAATGGAATTCTGATCAAAGCGGAATGGTAGGGGAATTTTCAACAGATGAAATTGACGTGGTACTTGAACAGTTAAAGTCGATTTTAGATCATTCTGTTTTTTCTGAGGAATTAATACAAACATTAAGAGAAGCATATATTAATCATCAAGATTTATCTAATGCAACCAGATGTTTGGTAAACGGTTTGTTTGAGAAATTTGGACTGGTTATTATTGATGCTAACGATACATTATTAAAGCAATCATTTTCTAAGGTAGTTAAAGATGAGTTGATAAAAGGAAGCTCTTATAACCTTGTTGAGCGTACCATTAAAGATCAATTCAAATCTTATAAGGTTCAGGTGAATCCGCGTGAAATCAATTTGTTTTATGCTTCGAATGGTATCAGAGAGCGAATTATCAAAGAAGGGGATGTTTACCATGTAAATAATACTGATGTTAACTTTGATGAAATCAGTTTACTCAACGAGTTAGATAAACATCCTGAGAGATTTAGTCCCAATGTGATTTTAAGACCATTGTATCAAGAATGTATTTTACCGAATATTATGTACATTGGAGGAGGGGCAGAGGTGGCTTACTGGCTACAGTTAAAGTCTGTTTTCGACTATCATAAGGTAGTGTATCCGTTATTACAAATTAGGAATTCATTTGGTATTCAAGGGGCGAAGAATAGAGACAAAATGAAAGCCTTTGGTTTGCGTGTAGATGAACTTTTTGAGAATATGGATCATCTGGAAAAAAAGGTATTTAAAGGAGGAGAAGATTTTAGCGATGAAATAGCACAGTTTAGTCAGATGCTAAAGGATAAATTGAAAGACTTAACCAATCAAGTAAAAAATGTAGACCGTAATTTGGAAAAGTCTATAGACGGTCGAAAGACGCGAATAGAAAATGAGCTTTATAAAATGGAAAAAACCATTTTTAGGTCGGTTAAACGAAGAAATCAAGATCAGTTAAATCAGTTAAGAGATTTAAAGTCGGAGTTATTTCCCAATGGAACATTTCAAGAAAGAAGAGTGAATATTATAGATATGCTCCGTATCTATGGAGATGGTTTTATTGATGTCATATACGAAGAGACGGAAAGTTTTAATAACTCGATTTCGATACTGAATATTTAAGTTTTTAAAAGTGGCATTTAAAGGCTACTAAGTTTTCATTTGTGTGTGCTATTTTTATAGAGAATTTTACATTTGCGCATGCAAGAAAAAATCATCATTTTAGACTTCGGTTCGCAATATACTCAGTTAATTGCAAGACGTGTAAGAGAGCAGAATATCTACTGCGAAATACATCCATTTAATAAAATCCCTGAAATAGATGCTGATACGAAAGGAGTAATCCTTTCGGGTAGTCCGTCTTCTGTTAGAGATGTTGATCATCCAGTTCCGGAATTGGATAAGGTACCTGAAGGCTTACCACTATTAGGAGTATGTTATGGTGCGCAGTTTTTAGCGCAGACCAGAGGAGGTGATGTGTATCCATCTAAAACAAGAGAATATGGACGTGCCAATTTGTCTTTTGTGGATAATGAGAATGTTTTAATGAAAGGAATTTCTCATAATTCTCAGGTATGGATGTCTCATGGTGATACGATTAATGTTCCACCAAATGGCGCTACGGTGATATGTAGTACGGAAGACGTGAAGGTTGCTGGATACCAGTTTGATGGTGTAAATGTATTTGGTATTCAATTCCATCCTGAGGTATATCACTCAACAGAAGGTTCGGTTTTATTAAAGAACTTTTTGGTAAATATCTGTGGTTGTTCTCAAGATTGGACACCGGATTCATTCGTGGATAGTACGGTTGCGGAACTAAAAGCCCAAATAGGTGATGATAAAGTGGTTTTAGGACTTTCTGGGGGGGTAGACTCTTCAGTTGCAGCTATGTTATTGCATAAAGCCATTGGTCAAAATTTGTATTGCATTTTTGTAAATAATGGTCTTTTACGAAAAGATGAGTTTGAAAGTGTTTTGAAGCAATATCAAGGGCTGGGTTTGAATGTAAAAGGTGTTGATGCCAGTAACAAATTCTATGCAGCATTAGCTCATCTGGAAGAGCCGGAAAAGAAAAGAAAGGCTATAGGAAATGCGTTTATTGAAGTTTTTGATGAAGAAGCACATTTAATTGAAGACGTTGTTTGGTTGGCACAAGGAACTATTTATCCGGATGTGATTGAATCTGTTTCGGTAAATGGAGGTCCTTCAGCAACCATTAAGTCTCACCATAATGTTGGTGGTTTACCTGATTTTATGAAATTAAAAATCGTAGAACCGCTAAGAAGTTTGTTTAAGGATGAAGTGAGACGTGTAGGCCGTGCAATGGGGCTTTCAGATGAATTATTAGGACGTCATCCATTTCCGGGACCCGGATTAGCCATTCGAATTTTAGGAGATATTACAGCAGAAAAGGTACGTTTGTTGCAAGAGGTAGATGCAATATTTATCAATGGGTTGAAGTCAAATGGATTGTATGATCAGGTTTGGCAAGCAGGTGCGATATTGTTACCGGTAAAGTCTGTTGGCGTTATGGGTGATGAAAGAACCTATGAAAATGCAGTTGCTTTAAGGGCAGTAGAGTCAACCGATGGTATGACCGCGGATTGGGTACATTTGCCATATGAGTTCTTGGCGAAGGTATCTAACGATATCATTAATAAAGTACAGGGAGTCAATAGAGTAGTATACGATATTAGTTCTAAGCCACCTGCAACTATTGAGTGGGAATAAAAGGATAGATTGTAAATTTTGATATTGAGAATGAAGTATATTTTTTCGATAAGTGTTTGTTTAGTGTTGTGTTTGGGTTTTGGGATAGAAGCCAAAGCACAGGAACCTTCAATAGTTAAAACAGATGGATTAGAATACATTATCCATGTGGTGAAAAAGGGGGAGACACTTTATGCTATATCGAAGAAATATTCAGTTTCTGTTGAAGATATCAAAAATGCCAATCAGGACATTGAAGAATTTGGAATTCGAATAGGGCAGTCTATTCGAATTCCGAAAAATAAGGTCAATAAAAAAGAAGCTAAGAAGTCTGAAGTTGAAATAAGTGGAGATACCATCTACCACGAGGTTTTGAAAAAGGAGACGTTGTATGCTTTAACAAAGAAATATGAGATTTCAGTTGAGGAGTTAAAAAGCTTAAACCCAGAACTGGAAGAGGGTTTGAAGATTGGAATGAAGTTGAAAATTCCAGTGGTACCTTCTACAGATACTGCGAGCACTGAAGTTGATTTCCAAATGCCTGAAGAGGACTCTTTACTATTACACACGGTACAACCCAAAGAAACTTTATATGGATTGTCTCAGAAATATAATGTGAGTCCGGATTCGATTCAAATGGTTAATAATGGTCTGGCGGGAGGATTACAAATTGGTAGTACCATTAGAATCCCCATTTTAAACCCAAACTATTCACAAAAGAGAGATACGGTACCTTTGGCAGGAGATTCAATAACCAGAATATTGTTGGTAAAGGATACCATCAGAGTTGGAGTGTTTTTGCCATTTTGTTCTTCAAAGAATATAACAGAAGAGCCTGAAGGGGATGTTATTGAGGAAAAAGAAGAAAAGCAGCCCATTGCTCTTTACGGTTTAACCCGGATTTCGTTAGACTTTATGAGAGGATATGATTTGGCCATGGATTCTTTAAGAAGTTTAGGATATTATATTGAGGTAGATTATTATGATACTCAAAATGATACCAACGTGTGTAAGGAGATTCTTACACGAAAAGAATTAGAAGGCTATCATTTATTTGTAGGGCCTCTATTTCAAACAAATTTTAAGCTTTTTGCTGATTATGCAAAAAATATAGGTGTTCCGATTGTAAGCCCTGTGAAGATTTCTTCCAGATTGTTATTGGATAATAAATACGTGATTAAGTCCTATGCATCTTCTCCTGCGCAAATTATTCGTATGTCAAAATATATGGGGAGTATGTATGCAGACTCCACTATAACAGTAATTTATGGGGGAGCTCCAAAGGATAAAAGATACGCGCAGATTTTTCAAAAGTATTTGAATAATATAGTGGGAGATTCTATTCCTGTTCATAGAATTTGGCAACCTTCGGTTTACAATTTTAAGAAATATATGAAACCTGGAAAGCATAATTACGTTGCGGTGATTAGTAGTGACGAGGCTTTTGTTTCTTCGTCTATGTCTGCTTTTTATGGATTTGAAAATGAAAACACGCAAGTATCTGTTTTAGGGATTGACAGTTGGCAAAAATTCTCAAGTATCGATTTTGATTATTTGATGGGGTTAGATGTGACTTATCCTACTCAACAGTATGTAGATTATAAAGATGAAGGTGTTATACGTATTCTGGAGAAGTACAGGGCTATGTATTTTACGGACCCGTCAAATCATACCTGGTCGGCATTCGATATTGGGATGTACTTTGTACCTGCGATTTTTGAATCAAAAGGGAATTGGCAGGAGTATATAGAGAATCATAAAAGCGCTGGACTATCTTTCAAATTGGATTTTGTAAAGATAGGAGAGGACAGCGGGTTCGAAAATCAAGGAGGATTTATCCTTAGGAATCATGAATATCAATTAAATTTGGCGGAATAAACAAAATTTCGAACCAAATGAAAAAGATATTGTACGTTATCCCATTTGTATTTCTGGGAATCTCTTGTAGCAATACAGAAAATCAAACACAAAATACCACAGATCAGTCTGAACATGTAGAGGCTGCTGAGGTTGTTGAAGAAGAAAAAGTAGAAGAATCGGTATATCCGTATTTTGCCGGACAGGAATTTGATAAGAATCAGTTGTCTTCAGAAGAAGAGGTGATAGATTTAATCAAAAATTTTGATGGAAACCCTAAAGAAGTGGCTTTTGCATCCACTATTACCGAAAACTGTAAAAAGAAGGGTTGTTGGATGAATGTAACAGCTGGAGATCAGGATATCAGAGTATCATTTAAGGATTATGATTTTTTCGTTCCGTTGGACTCTAAAGGACATGAAACGGTCTTGAATGGCACCTTATACTACGATACATTAACAGTTGAGCAATTAAAGCATTATGCAATGGATGCAAATGCAAGTCAGGATTCCTTAGATAAAATTACAGAGCCAATCATCACTCTGTCGTATGAAGCCACAGGAGTTTATGTTAACTAATAGCATAAAGTTTTATACGTTATTAGGAATCTTCTTTATGGGAATAAGTTGTAGCTCGGAGTCGACTCAACACCCGAATGAATCTGAAGTTTCTAATAAAAAGGAAATTCCAGCGGAAAAGAAAGCTAAAAAAGGGGTTCTATATGAAGCAAGTGAGTTAGCGTTGGTTATGCGTTCTATGTATGCGAATATGACCGTTGTTGGTGAAATGGTGCATCAAAAGGAAGCTATTCCAGATTCTTTACTTACCGGTTATGAGCGGATGTTACATGCAGAGGCAACAAACCCTGAGGATTTAAATGAACAATTTTATGGATTTGCGAATGTGTGGTTGGATCAGCTAAAAGGGTTTAAAGAAACACCAGATATAACACATTATAATGAAGTGATGAATGCTTGTGTTCATTGTCACCAATCATTCTGCCCGGGGCCAATAAAGAAAATAAATAGGTTGAAATTAGTTCCTTAATTGGAAGAGAACTAAAATATATCACAATAAAAAAGGTCAGACATATGTCTGACCTTTTTTATTGTATTGTTAAATGTATAATTACATTCTTTTTTCCTTAATTCTAGCTGACTTACCAGTTCTTTCTCTTAAGTAATAGATTTTAGATCTTCTTACCACACCTACTTTGTTTACCTCAATTCCTTCAATTGCCGGAGAAGCGATAGGGAAGATTCTTTCAATACCTACACCATTTGAAATTTTTCTAACGGTAAATGTAGCAGTATGACCTTTACCAGTTCTTTTGATACAAACACCTTGGTAAGGCTGAACCCTTTCTTTGTTACCTTCTATAATTTTATAGTTAACAGTAATGGTATCACCCGCTTTAAAACTTGGAAGTTCTTTTATCTCTACGTTGCTAGTTGCAGCTTGTTGTACTTTCGGATTCATTTTTCTAATCTTAATAATTTCAACCCATTAAATTTGGGGGTGCAATAATACAAAATATTATTTAATATGTTAGGCGATGTGGATGTTTTTTTGACAAAAACAAAGAATATTTTTTAAGTGCTATACACTTAATCTTTAAGCATCCATGGTTTTCTCTCCATGGTTTTTGATACTGCCTGATCATGACGCCAGTCGTCAATAGCTTTTAAATTTCCTGAGGTTAGAATTTCGGGAACCTTCCAGCCTCTAAAATCGGCAGGACGTGTATAAACAGGTGGCGCGAGCAGATCATCCTGAAAAGAGTCTGATAATGCAGAGGTACCATCACCAATAGCTCCAGGAATTAATCTGATGAGCGCATCGCAAAAAACTGAAGTGGCGAGTTCTCCTCCAGAGAGAACATAATCTCCAATTGAAACCTCATGTGTTACATAATGGTCTCGAATTCTTTGATCAATTCCTTTATAATGCCCATTGATAATAATGATGTTTTCAAAAGATGAGTATTTGTTTAAGTCTTTTTGCTCTAATCTACTCCCATCTGGTGTCATATAAATCACCGCATCATAGTCTCTTTCCTTCAGCAATTCATCCAACAACAATGCTAAAGGTTCGACCATCATTACCATACCGGCTCCACCACCAAACTGATAGTCATCAACCTTCTTGTGTTTGTTTTGACTATAATCTCGCGGATTGTGGAAATGGATTTTTACAATTTGATTTTCTATTGCACGTTTTACGATAGATTCAGAAAACGGACCATTAAAAATTTCAGGAAATAACGTGACAATATCTATGCGCATCTGGAATCGGAAAAAGTGATCAAATTACTCTCCGCTTAATTGTTTGTAACGTTGGATAAACTTTTGATTTTCCGGGTCTAACTTGACTGCTAAAGCAATAACTTTAAACGCCTCATCAGCTTGCCCTTTAGACTCTAAATATTGTGAGTAGTAATAGAAACCATCAACAAACGCTCTTTCTGATTTGTCGTTGACTTCAAAACCACCGGCTTCAGCTTGTGCTTTGAAGTAATCCATTGCCGAATCCACAATGTCCTGACCTTCTCTGTTTCGATTATACAAGTAAACCACACCGTTCATTAATTGACATTCCTGATTTTCAGGATCTAGTTTAGCTGCCAATTTGTAGAAATAAGATGCTTTTGAATAACTGTCCGCAGCAAGTTGGCTTTTACCTTCAATCAGGGCCATTTCTATAAGCTCGTAAACAAAATCTACATTTTGATCGAAAATATAATCTTGTTCTTTACTCTTAAGCTTATCATCTTTCTTTTTGAATTTCACACCATATTTGATAGCTTCTTTAATCGTTTTTTGTTCCGGATAGAATTCTTCTAATTCAGGATCTCTGGTTAATTCTATCAAACACATAGCTACCCATAAATAAGGCTCGCTTTCACTTTTATATTTATCATTAAGTGTCATTTTCTGAGCTTTCAACATACAATCTTCAAATCGGCCCATTACGTACAGGTCAATTAACTTTTCATGTTTTGCTCCAGCAACTTGAGATGTCGCGTTAAATGAGAATACGATTAGAAACAAAAAACTAATTGATAAACGTTGAACTACAGAATGAATTTTCATGGTCATAACAATTTAAAGTGCCATTTTTGGCATGTTGAATACTTCGCAAAAATAAGTTTTGAGACGAAACAATAAGTATTCCAAAAATAAAATTATATGAAGCTGTCAATTGGGGAACGAATAACGGTTAGTAAAAAGGATAAAGAGACGATCATTAAGATTTTAGGGAAGACTGAAGGATGGATGAATCATGCGTTGTTGGGATGGTTAATTTTATGGACATTTACAGGCTTATATGTGGTGTATTATGTTTTTTCCGGTAAGCTAACATCAGATCAATTCTTCTTCTTTATTACGTACATCGTTTTTTGGTTTTATTTTGAACTCAAAGTTTTATATAGTTGGTTATATAAAACATTTGGATACGAATTGATTAAAATTACACCAGACGAATTTTATATTAAAAAAACTGTTTTTTCGTATGGAAAGGTTCGGAGATATGTTCGTGAAAACGTAAAAGATATAAGAAAGGTCAAGACGGATCAAAAATCAATCAATGCGGCTTTAAATAAGTCATTTTGGATAGTTGGAAATGAGCAGATCGTTTTTGATTATATCGGTAAGAATGTTGGAATAGGAGTGCATTTAAATGCCAAAGATCAAGGAGAGCTTTTAATGCAAATCAGAAAAATATTAAAAAGAAAGTAAAAAAGCCCTGAGAGTTGTCAAGGCCTTTTTGTGTGGAGGTAGATAAACGTAATGAACTACTATTTATCAAAAAGTCTTTTTTCTACAAAATAATCCATACTAATCCGGCCGGGACCCTTTGTGAGAAGTGTGAGTAATAAGATGATATATGTGACAACTGTTTCTACTCCATTTTGAAGAATCACAAAACTTCCTTTATCCGTTAACCAGTTATAGTTTCCATGTTCTTTAAGAATACTTTTAGCTGTACCAATTCGTTCTGCAATCTCAGGATTCAATGCTGATTGACCAATAACGTACCAACCATGATCTATATGAACGGTTAGAATTGCCATCACCATCGTGCCAATGAGCGGAATGGAAATAAGTCTGGTACCAATTCCGAAAATGAGCATCCAAACTCCTAGAATCTCGGTAGTAGCTGCTAGATACGCCTGTAGTTCAGGAAAAGGTAAACCGAGGCCCCATTCTTCATTCCCAAACCACGCAATGGTGGCCTCCATATTATTCCATTTTTCCATAGCCGGAAAGTAGAAACCCAATGCCAGTAAGAAACGAATGGCCAAAAGGGGGAAATCCTGCATTTGCTCCAAAAGATTTTTGAGCATTTGTATGGTGTGTTTAAGTTTTTCCATAATAAACTGAGTTGATGAATAATGGTGCCATTTGGCTACAACAAACTTAGAATACCTTTAAAGGAAGAATTGTCATCATGGGTACAAATTACTTTGATTTACAAAAAGTTGCATGAATTAATATGGATGTATGTTGATTAATGGGAGAACTGATAATGATTCAATTTTTACTGGTATTGGACTGAATAAGTTAGTATTTGTAAACCGTCTTTAAATCCTTCGCAATTTTCATATTTTAAAGAATATATTGTTTGGGAATTTCCAAATAGGGGTGTACCTATTCCTAAAATGACAGGATTGAGTTTTAACTTTATTTGGTCGATGAGATGATGATCCAATAACCAACCTGCAAATTGACCGCCACCGCATAGATAAATATCGGAAGGTGAATGCTGTTTAAGTTCCAAAACCCGATCAACATTTAAATGTTCAATATGAACGGCTGAATGAGAATTTTGAAATTTCAAAGAATTGGAGAAAATGTGATGTTCCATTCCGGGATAGGCAGGTTGACCGGGCATCAGTCCAAATTGATAACCGAATTCATAAGTTCTGCGCCCCATGATTACAGTTTTGAATTGGGATAAATCGTTTTGATATTTTTCAATGGACTTTCCTTGATGAATAAATGCTGTCACATCATCATTTTTTCCGGCAATAAAGCCATCAACTGATTGCGCAACGTAATAGATAATTTTTTTCATAAGATTTCTTTTGACACAAATCTATTTGAAGGGTTTTGAGAAGTATTGGAAAAAAATTACCTCAGGGAATTTAAAGGCATCACATGGTGATAGGTTTTGTCTAGATTGAAATACTCTTTTGGGCTCTTAAATGAAAAACTTTTAAAATCATTGATAAAATGGGCTTGATCATAATAGTGACATTGCAATGCAATATCGGCATAATTAACTTGCGTAGAGTGATGTAATAATTGAATGGCCTTATTAAATCGGAATCTTTTTTGATATTGTTTTGGGGAAACTCCGTAATGCGACTTAAATATTTTGATGGTATGTTTTTGTGAATATCCGACTTGAGGGATTGTTTGAGCCAGGTTTAAATTTTGAAGACACATTCTTCTGGCAATGTAATGAGAGAGCAATAGATGGTTAGGTTCTTTTTTAATTTTAGTTTCAAAGAACTCTTTGAGCACTTTGATTTTATCAATTAAGCGTTTTTGTGCGATAATTTTTATTCTTAATTGGGGATACTCTTGAGGTAAAATCAAATCAGCATCAATGACCTGGTTACTAAATTCATCAGAAGGAATACCCAGGAGCGCTTTTAATCCTCCATTTTGGAATTGTACAGAGATTATGGAAGCATCTTTTTCTGCCTCATAAATTGTAGGTTTTGACTGTAGCCCAACAATCCAACTGTTTTGTACTGTAGTGAAATGATGTGGATTTCTATCTTGATGATTATAATACCGAGTATTTCCGTCCAATTCAATAATTAATTGTTCATTCAATTCGGGAAGTATTGCTTCATAGGTACTGTAAGCAGAGTATCCGGTATAACAGACAATAGACTTGATATACAGGTTTAATGGATATTGAGGATGATAAATTTCTACTTCCATACTATTTTTATAGTCGGTGTGAATGTACAGAAGTTTATTCATTCAGATAGGTAATTGGATTTAGATAAAGCATTTTTTTCCAACCCTGTCGGTCTTGATCTGCTTTCCAAACATATGGAATTAAAGTGACGATAGAGTAATGCAAGTGCGGTGATTTTCCTGCAGCGTTACCACTATCACCAACGGTTCCTATGATGGTGTTTTTATTGACAATGGACAGGGAGGAAGTTTTAAGTTCATTCAAATGAGCATAATAATGTAATCGCCATTTCGGTCCTAAAACCAGAACAAAATTACCTCCCATACTGATTTTTCCCGAGTAAAGTACAATGCCCCATGTAGCTGAATGAATTCGAGTTCCTTTTTTTGCGAAAATATCAACCCCTTTATGGGTAACAGATTTACCCCACGGATAAAACCAAAATGATTTTGAGTTGTAATCTGATTTCGTAGCTCCCTGAACAGGCATTTTCAGATTTTGAGGAATCATTAAACCCATTGATCCAAGTAGGAGAATACCTATAAGTATCTTTTTTCTTCTTTTCAATTTGCGAATCTAAAGAGTATGAAACCCAAAGTTAATTGATGTTACAAAATATTTTTGACCTTCATAAACTAAATAAAGGCTATCCATAATAAATGATATGATAATAATCACATATTATCAGGTTTTAATGGCAGTATTATTTTTTAGATTTGACCTGTTACAAAATCAAAGGTAAATGCAAATTATCAGAACAGATTCAACTCCAAGAATGAGTAGAATAGTTGAACATAACGGAACGATATATCTATGTGGTCAAACCGCAAAAGATGCTTCTAAAGATATTAAAGAACAAACTATTACAACTTTAGAGAAAGTTGAAGAATTACTTGAAAAATCAGGGTCGGATAAAAAGCATATTCTGTCGGTAACAATTTATGTTAGAGATATGAAAGATTTTTCAGCCATGAATGAAGTTTGGGATGCCTGGGTGGAAGAAGGATATCAACCGGCAAGAGCATGTGTGGAAGCACGTATGGCACGTCCCGAATTACTTGTTGAGATGTCGGTAATTGCGGCAAAGAGATAAATTTTGAATTTATGCGTCATTCCTGGTAAATAAAAGGAATACGAAATTTAGTCCATTTCTTCTTCTAATAGTAAATCTCCAATCTGATCTTCCAGGTTATGTAAAAAGTCGACACGTTGTTCTCCTCTAAGAGTTCCTAACAAATCTTTGATATGACTCATTGCGGAGTTAGCAGTGATTTGAGGAGTTTGTAAATTACCATTTACCTGCCCGATATCAGAATGTGTCTTAAAAATAGCTTTAGAATTATCCTTAATTCGCTCTTGGCCCCAAAACATTTCCCTTACATATCCGGTAGGGCCACTTAGGCCACTTCGATTATGTCCTCCATCTGTTTTATTGTATCCCCAGCCCATTTTGTCTAACGCGGTTTCTTGACCTCGGTCCAGATGTTGATGTTTTGATAAAACCACATCGGATTGATCTGGATAGTCAGGAACTCTATTTCCCCAGAAGTCTCGTAATGCCACCGTACATACAAACCTTCCATTTGGATTAGTTAAAAAATTGTTTGGACTATCTGCAATGGCTTGAACGTTGTATTGTACTGTATGTGTGAATAATTTGTGTCCCAGCGCATCATCTAAACCTTTGGCCGCAATTAAATACTCCTTTGCGGTAGCTTCGATTCCACTGGCATGTTTTTTATTTGCTTCTCCGGTTATTGGGAACATATTATCCCAAATTCCAAGTCCACCTAGTCGTGCATTTAATAGATGTCCTCTTACAAAGTTTCGTTCTCCATATTGACCATTTAATTTATGGACTGGGTCATTAACAGGATCTTCTGGAGCAGTTCCTTTCCTTGTATCGTTCCAATCCAGTTTTGCTTCAGTTTTGTGACCAACTTTCCAGGAATAGTTCGGACCAATTGGAAAAACAGGCCAACCAATATTTTGTGTTTCCATTTTTATGCGTGTCATCATCTGAATCGGAGAATCATTAAAAGATGGAATTTGCATTCGTTGTAATGTAGAAGTCTTTGAATCCGTACGGGCAAATTGGTTGGATTTAGTCCCCATAATATCGGCTTCTTTTTCCAGACCTGGATCATCATTGATATTAAATTGACCTTTCATCTGCATAGTAGGTTTTACACGTCCTTGTTTTTGTTGAACTACATGCCAGGCTTCATGAGGTAGATGTTTTTCCTGGCCTGGGCCTAGATGAATATTTGTTCCCTGAGCATATGCATGCGCTTGTAACTGTGCAGGTTTTGGAGAATTATAATGAACTTTTACATCATTCATAGAAAAGCCAGATAGATTTTCTATTCCAGATTTAAGTTGATTGGGGAGACCCGTATTATTCTTCATTTGAATAGAAGAAGGATTAATCGAATTTTGTCCTTGTGTAGTTTTAGATACATGCTTAAAGGCCATACGTTGGATATGTCTCTGTCGTACTGATTCCACACGATTGTTTTTAAAACCTACCTTGGGATGGCTCTTTTTTGGGGTGGTGGGATTAGTGTTTAAATCCGTTTTTTGTTTTGGTGATGTTTTTACGTGCGAAATCATGCGGATTGATTTAATGATTGATACATTCGGTTATCCGCTCTAAAATTACCTGATAATATTTCGATTTAAAACGTTGAAAACACCTGTTTTAGAATACCGTGAGATTACTTAAGAACGATCCTTTAACCCAAAGTCAATTCGCTGATCAACCATTCGTTTTAAAATTCCCAATTGCCCGCAATGCCACATCGTATGTTTGATATTCCAGTCCAGCGCTTCCAGTTTATTTTTAGCCAGGGGATGTGGGACATCGGTTGGCTCTAGTGCGTCATATAGTTCATCATCCGAAAGTGTCGAGATAATTTCAAGTGATTTTTCCTGAACAATCTTTAAATGCTGAAGTAAAGCTTTCGGGTCGATTTGATCTACTGAATCACGTGGTGCTGATTTGATAAACAATCTGGCATACAATTGAATTGGAAATTTTTGATACAGGTCATTTTGATGCCCGCGAATGACCATGATGGTATGAAAGTTAAAACTTAATAATAAATGCCCCACTTGCCAGGATACATGGGTATCCAATTGATCTGGAATTTTATACCATAGTTCGAAAGGAATATCTTCGACAATTTTGTTTACCCAGTTATAGGCATCTTTCGTTTGATATTTGATTAACTCGATTTGATTCATACGTATTTAGTTTTAGGTTGTTGAACATGACCAATCTGATTTCCTTAATTCGTAACGTCTATCCGTACAACCATCTTTTTCATTATAAAACTCCCGGGTTGCACGAAAGAATTTCTCCAGAATTTTTACGGATGGCAGATTCTCAATATTTACATCAGCTGTGAGCATAGGTATTCCCAATTTGGAAAAACAAAAGTTGATCATACCTTTTGTGATTTCCGTACCGTAACCTTGTCCCCAATAGGTACTTCTAAATCGATAACCAATTTCTCTTTGGTTCAGGTCATTTGTAAGAAGTGCGCATAAACCGATGAGCTCAATTTTTCCTATTTCATATACTCCCCAAATGACCTGATCACTTAATTCAGGAGAAGGGGAATAATTTGTTGATGATTCGAACCTTTTTAAAATATCCTCTACCGACCATTGTGGTTGCGGTATTGGCTTAATGATTTCTGGTGCCGACAATAATTCAATAAAGAAGTCCTTATCGGATGATTGGAGTTCCCTGACTTCCAATCTTTCGGTGTTAAATACGGTAGATATCATTTTACACTATTTTGATAATCAGATACTGCCTGGTTAAACCTGGATTTAAAATCAATTGGCTCCTTGTTCTGGGTCCATGCCATGTGAGGTAGTAGGAATAAAAAAAGTAATTGTTTAAATGTAATATTCATCTATGTCCAATTGGGAGTAATAATGGGCTAAAGATAAATTCATTTGCGTATTTGCATTTACTTTTTAAGATTCGTTATTAAATAATATTTCATTCTAATGGCTTTGAAGTAATGTGGATTTCTTGATTAACCGAAGTAAGACGAATTCTACCATTTGAAGCGATCAAAACTCATAACCTACAAAAAAGAAAATGTTGCTATCGAATGTATTACTCTTGATTGTGGTGTTACCCAATTTTGTTTCTTCAATTGGGTTAAATGGAGTTCTCATTGGAAAAGAAAGAGTATAATAAAGTCCTTTGACTTTAAATACATCGATTTCGCGATAGCTAATTGCAAATCCAATGGTGGCAGATTCTTTTCGTAAATTTTCATCAAGAATGGTATGGTGATATTCATTGATATACCAACCGAAAGACGGACTCATATAAAAGCCATCCCAAAATATGGGGAAATCATAAAAAGATTCAAACCCAAAAAGTGAACCTTCCACGTGATCGCCTTGAACCACCACAGCAAAACCGGATGATAAATGAGCTTCCGACATTTTAACGTTCATGTGGGTTAATCTAATCAGATGTTTATTGGAGAATCTAAGGCCGACCTCACCAGATAAAGATTTAAAATCATTGAAAACAGCCTGTCCTAATTCATAACCTATAAAAGGTTTGATTTTATGTAATGTTTGTTCATCGTTTTCTTGTGCTGAAGCAATAAAACTTAAAAATAGAAGTGTGATTGTAATAGTGTTTTTGATCATGTTCAATATTTTTTATTTGAACAAGAGTACATGTTGGGTTAGAAATAAAGTATCATTCTAAGGGATGGAAACTCCCATAAACACTAATATCATACAAAAGTATGAGGGCAATTATTGGTGTAAGACTTTAAGCATGAGTTCGTGCTTACTACTAATTTTAAATTTTTTGTAAATATTAGAAGTATGCGTCTTCACTGTTGGGAGTGAAATAAATAATACTTCTGAGATTTGGGCGTACGTTTTTCCCTGAATCAGTAAAGAGGCAATTTCCTGTTCTCTTTTGGTCAAATGATGGTTTTCAAAGTGCTGAATTTCTGGTGTTACATTAGTTTTTATTAACGATAGTCTTTTTAGGTCGTCTAAAAGTTTATGACCTGATAATAAAATAAACATTAAAGGAATAGTTAAACCGATTTTTGATGTAAAACCACTATTTGTTATGGAATAATTGGTAATTAATGAAGCGGGTACAAGAACAAGAAACAGTAATCCGAAAATCTGATTCATTTTTTCCAGATGATAAATACTTTTTTGTGGTTTTGTCATTTTTGTAAATATCATAGATGAGATAATTGATCCGCCCAGAAAAATCATTACAATATATTCCATATAGAAAAGCTGGTCGATGAGGTGAGCGATGTAAGTGGCGATAAAAAGAATACCAGATAATAAATAAAGAGTTCTTTGAAATGAAACGGGTATTTTGTGTTGTCTTTCTGACATTACGTTTATAGGGGTAGTTAATCCAACCAGAACCATAGATAACAAAATAGAAATATGTATGGGTTCAATAGAAGTACGCTCCGGAGCAATCGATGTAAATGTCATCGATACGATCAGAGTTAACAATGAAGAGGTAAAAGCAATTGTTTCCCATTTTTCTATATCCCGCAAATAACACATTACACTCACAAAAATGGAAAGCACTAATGTGGTGTAGGTGAAACCAAGTAAAATAATTTCAAATACTTCCATAAACAGTTTTATATCTCAGTAAACTTCTTTTGCAGTTCAAGAGTGAACTTATACAGTTGAATTCTATCAGAATGAAGTTGTTTGATATTCTCTATCGAATAGCGTTCCACATTTGCAGAAATCCCATCATATAAAAAGAATTGTATCGTATTTGGGGCAACAATTTTATGGTGATCAATAGGTCGGGCAGATTCTCTAAATCTACCGGCTTCACTTATAAATCTTTTGATTTCAGTTTTACTGATCTTTGATTTTCCACTATCTGGAAGTATACTCCCCATATTATTTCCATATTGACTATAACCTTTGGCATCGAGTTTAATCATATGAGTTTGGTTATCCATATTCCATTCGATAATAATAAATTCAAAGTTTTGCCTCATTCTTGGAGGGTAGTGACTCCAATACTCGTAAATGCTGTCTGTATTGATGTCTAAAAGTTTTTCTCTGAAATTTGAATATGCCAGATTATTTTCTGCCATTTTATCCTGACTTATTGGTGAGGCTTTAGTCTCATTGTCGTTCGTAGATTTATCAACCGAAGATGAACAGAAATTAAAAAGGAAAACAGCAAATAGAAGAACTAAAAAAATGTGATTTTTCTGAAGTGACATATTTAAGAATTAGGTACAGTAACAAATATACTTCAAAGGAATAAGTTGATAGGATATGTTTATTGGTGTTTAGGTTTTGGGAATTATGATCAAATAAAAAAGGGGCCAAAGCCCCTTTAAGATCTGAAATGAAAAAAGATTTTATTCCACAATCACACGATACCTGGATGAATTTCCATCAATGATCAATTCAACAATATATGCGCCTGATTTTTTCACCGAGGCAGGCATTTCAATGTGATCTCCATTGATTTTTATTTCACTTGAATTCAATACACTTGATTTTCCATCCATAGAATGAAACAAAACTTTAATGGATGCATTGTTACTAATTGCTACATTCTTTACAGAGAATGTTTGCCCTTTTTTAATTGGATTTGGGTATACCAAATCCGTTGAGGATACTACATTTTGATTTAAGCTTGATGCCTGATTTAATCCATTTCCATTGTTTGGTGCAATAGGAGAAGCATTTAGACTTATATCATGTGAAAATATGGTTAATGCCGTTGCATTGGAATTGGTAATTCTACAGTAATAGGTGTTGGATGCTCCTCCGGGATTGTTCAATACACAAACTCTGGTATTGCAATAAGGTATTGGTGTAGCTGAACCACCCGATCTGATAAACCATTGATAGTCGGTTGTACTCGGAATACCCGCATGATTTACTTCAATGGTAGCAGGCCCGGTTTGAATAGGATTTACCTTAGTTTGGTTAAAATAACTATGAGATAATCCATTTAAATTATAAGAGGAATAAGGCGCAATATCCAGAAAATCAAGTTTGTTGTTTACTAAATTAAAAGCAAAATTAGCAGGATAGGTACTGTTGGGGTTATCATATTCAAAATGTTCTAATCCGTTTGAGACCAGATAAACATATGACAAAGCAGGCATATTTTTCACATTAAATGAAGTAATGCTGTTACTGCCTAAATAAATAGTTTCAATAGCCGTTTGCGGAGTGCTGCTATTTCCAAAATCAATAGAACTATAATCACATGAATTGGCATTGAAGTATTTCAGGTTTGGCATATTACTTAGATCTAAAGAACCGCTGAGGTTATAGTTGTTTTGCATAGACAAATGATCAAGGTTTGGGTAATTTACCGGCCCTACGGTGAGTTGAGTTAAATTATTATTTCCAAGATCTAAATGAACAATGGTCGGAGCTACAATAACAGAGTTGAAAGATGTTATGTTATTGCTGGCCATACTGATGCGGCTGACTTGATTGGTAAGACCTAACAGCAAATCACTGATTTGAGCATTTTCGGCTTGAATGTTATTGATGACCGGAAGGCGGGTGAGATCTAATGGTTTGTTATTGAATAGATTATTAGAGATTAATACATAATGTAAATTAGGATGCCCTATGGATGAGGTGATAAAATCAGATATTTGATTGTGATGTGCAGTTACGGTTTCCAGAACTGGCATTGCGGATACATCTAAGGGACTGGAAACATTATTATTGTTTAGGATAAGATATTTAAGATTTGAATAATAAGCGGAATTACCAGGTTTGTTTTCATCGTGAAGTTCGAATGTGCTGATTCCTGTAAACTCAAAATGAAGTCGGTTTAAAGCGGGCATTCCTTTTATATTCAATGTTTTATTGGTCATACTATTGTCGGAAATGTTTAAATGAGCCAAAGCATCATAATAGTTATCACCCGTATTAGTAATGATATCTGTAAGATTATTTTTGGCCACAGATACCCATGACAGGTTAGGCATTGTGGATAGATCAATAGCACCGCTCAATTGATTTCCCCAGATATCTAAAACTCTTAATTCTGTTAAATCTGTAAATGAAGCAGGAATAGATCCGATAATATTATTTTGAGAGAGCCTGATTTCTGTAACCCTACACCCTTGAACTTTAACACCTTCCCAGGCATCGATTGGAGCTGATGTAAGCCAATTTGTTTTATCAGTCCAGGATCCAACAGTTAATGGTCCGTTTGAACTATTAAAAAAATCTACCAAAGCTAAAGAGTCTTTTTTTCGGCCTAAAGCATTGTTTGCAAATACGGTTACCTGCACGTCAACCGCTTCAATAATCCCATCAACCATGCAATTATATGAGCCTGCGTCATTGGGTGTAATGCTATTTAAAACCAATGTAGCATTGGTTTCACCAGGTATGCTGGAATATGTACCACTGCCGAAGCTGAGTGTAACCCATTGGTATGTGGTCCCCAGAGATGGTGCATTCAAAATAATATCGCTACCTTCCAGTCCTTGAACCTTGGTAGCCTTTTCAACGTTAGCTGATATTGCCGGAATATTGGCACATGGGTTTTGCGCCTGCACAGAAACTCCCAGGGTGAGTATACCTAGAATTCCCAAACTGATTTTTTTCAATGTTTTCATAATGATAGTTTATTGTTCACTATCAAAAATCCAACATCCGGGTTTTAAGAATTTAAATTTTTTGTGTGTTGTTGAGATGTTTTTGTGAGTGGTAGTATTTTTTTTGTGAATGGTAAAATCTGAAGAGAATAATTCACGTAGTATGAATCAAGTCGGGTTTCGGAGTGATACAGGTAAATACCGGAGATTGACCTCTAAATTAATGTATGGTTCTTAGCGTTTATGGAGATAGTTGAGTTTGACGGGTTACATTTTTAGACCTTTTACCAGAATAGTTGATTTAATGGACTCTTCTTTTAAATGGATGAAATTTAACCTGATAGGATCAGACATAAATGCGGATAATTTTTCGTCAGAATCAAATGACATAAAATGAATCTCATATGGTAATTCTCCGGTTTCGGATATAAAGGCTTCCTTATCTGGTCTTATTCTATATAGCATTTTGCCAGTATATTTTTTCATTAAAGGAAGTACCCATTTTTCAAATTCAATAAATGTGCTTTCTTTTCCTTTTTTGATAAAAACTAATTGAGTAATGTAAATCATTGTTTTTCATTTTTGGTCAGATATTAAATGATAATGGTATGAGGGAATATTTACTGATAGAATTGTTGATTTTTTGTTTTATCCTGAGTCGAAAATACCGGGCTTAACGCACCGACTCGAATAGTATAAGTTCAATATGTTTATTTTTTTCTATAATTACCTTATGCTTTGAAGATTCTCCTGGATGTATCCAAAGACCATCCCCTTTTTTGAAGTGCTGAATTTTTCCATCAAAATTCACTTTCATTTCACCTTCTAAGACAAATCCAACGTGTCCTTGCAAACACCAGTTTTCTTCCATAAAAGAATCAGAAAATCTTAATAATCTTAATCTTTGACTTCCTTCCACATAAATTTTTTGTGCGACACCTATATTGGGGACCTCCCAGTCAATATTTTCAAAATGAATTAGATTCTTTTTCATACTCGTATTTTAATAAAGTTACAATAGCAAAGTCTTAAACTATAGGTATTTCATCTAAACTAAAAAAGATAGGTAGCTTCTTTTTTCTGAAAACCTCTACTTCAAGGTCCGCACCGATTGAATCCCCTCCAATTCTAATAATCGCATCACATCGATCTGCAAGTGCAAGAGATATGGGCATCATGAGCTCATCAAATTTATCAAAACCTGCGGTTTCAATAATGGGTAATGCCGCATTTACGCCAATGATAGGAATATGTCCTTTCAAATGAACTTCATAGGCCACTTTATTCATTTCTTTGTGATTAAGTTTCCATTTTTCTTTGTTGTTAGAACCTGACGTATAAGGCCCTGAAATCATTATATGCATATGGTTAATTATAAATAAGTATTTAGAGGTTCTAATTTAAATACTTAAAACCTCATAATTATGGTTAGATAAATGTTGAGTCTATAAGCTTTTATCCCTTTTAATGTTCCGATTAAATAAATAGAGTAGAACGAAAACAAATGAAGTGGTCCCTAAGCATAAAGGAACCCAAATTACTTCTGTCCAGACCCAATGGGCTTCATGTTCGTTTCCATAAAATGCAAAACAAGGGATTATTAAAAAGAGTGCAGTGTAAAGGAATTTACTTTTCATACCAATTATTTTTGACGGCAATGTTGCGATAAGCACCAATTCAGGCAAATAATTTAGGGTTGAGAAAAGGTTGATTTTGAAATTATGGTCTGTAAATCATGTTTTTAGCTTTTAACTCTTTTCTGTTTTTAATGTCTAATTTTTTATAGATTTGGTTGATATGTGTTTTGAGTGTGCTCTGTTCGATATACAATTCAGATATAATCTCTTTATTCGTTTTTCCTAAAATTATTAAATCGTAAACTTCCTTTTGCCTGGTGGTTAATTCTGCCAGTAAAGAATTAAAATTGCCGTTTTTTAACTCGGACTGATTCTTAATTTGGTTGGATAGATCGTCTATTTTTCGTTTGTTAATTTGTAAATAAATCACCACTAAGAATGAACTAATCACTATCATCAAAAAAATAAGAACAGGGTAATTTTTTAATATTAAACTGACCTGACCATCATGAGAACGGATGGATACTGCAATGGATGATAAAACGATTGCAATTCCAAGAAAGTACTTTTGATATTTAGATAGAATGTGTTTTAATTTCATTGTCACAAGAAACAATCAAGTTCTAAATTACATATTTTGTTTTTAGAGTAGATCATTTTAAATCAATAGTTAATAAGTTTTTCGGTTCTTAATGTGAACTATTGTGGCTTTTTTCGTTCAACCAGATATTAATAATAGCAAAGATTAAAAAGAATAAAGGAATAACAGGCAGTTTGATTTTTAACGGAAGTACTTCATGTGGAACATTAGGATGAAGATGAACATAAATGGCCACCAACATCATAACTATAACTGAAATGTTGGTCATTGTAAAAACTGATCTGTGCCTTGTGTGTGGCTTTTTTTTGCCAAAGAAAACCAATAAAATAAAAATTAAGCCGCTTGCTATTTCTCCTAACTGGCCAGTCCAGTAACTAAATTGTTCAAAAGGTAATTCGCTGGATACAACCTGGGTGGTATACCAAAATTTGAAAGGATTTATAAATTTCAATGCTCCAAAAGCAAACATGGAGACGCCTAAAAACAGGCTGATAGTTTGAACTGATTTTTTCATTATAATATTTCTTTTAATGGTAAATGGTCAGAAATGGATTGACCATAATATGCTCGAAGAATTAAACCGTTTTCAGAGATGATAAAATCTGCCGGAATGCCCATTAAACTACCATCTCTTTTGGGTTTTATTGAACCGTAAAGTCTTTCTCCATCTCTTTTGTTTTTATAAGTGTTTCGTTTAAATGCGGAACTAAAAGTGATCCAAAACGAAGGCTCAACTCCGTATTTTTTGTAAAGCTTTCTGTTGGGGTCTCCTATTATGGTCATAGTCAAATTTTCATTTTTTAAGTATTCACGTAGTGTTGAATCGCTTGATTGGTAAACCACAATTAATTGATACCCCTTATCCTTTAGTTGAGATTGATTTTCAATGAGTTCTTGCATTCTTAAATTGCAAATCGGACAACCGGCATATCGCATAAAAAACAATAAAGTCTTTGAATTTGAGGGAATAGTAATTTCCTTTTCATAAATATCCTTTACGGTAAATGTTGGGGCTGTATCTCCAACATTTATTTTTTGTCCTAAACATGGGATGGAGAGAATTAAACCCAATATAAATAGCAGTTTTGTCATAACATTTGATTTTAGACAAAGGTCACAGAATGCTAGCGACTTGGTGAGGATGTTTGGGTCTAAGAATAGGACTTTTAGTCCATTTTGTGTTGTTGTCGGTATTGGGATGGTGTGTAACCCGTTTTTGTTTTAAAAACTCTTGTGAAATAGGACGGGTCATTATATCCAACTTCAAAGGCTATTTCTGAAATTCCTATAGATGTGGAACTGAGTAAACTCTTTGATTTTTCGATTTTATTGGCTAAGAAGTAATTACCGGGTGATGTAGAAAATTGTTTTTGGAACGCTCTTTTAAAAGACGATAGACTCATATTGGCAAATTTGGCCAGGTCTTCTATAGATGTGTTCGTGTACAAATGATTTTGAACAATGTCCTTTAAGTCAACTTTGTTTTTTGTAAATATATTGGAGAATAGGTCTTGTATCGTTTGGAAATTGCTCGATTGTAAAAGCAAAAGAATTAGTTCTTTAACTTTTAAAGACAGGAGATCCTCATTAACAAGTTCTGAATTATCAAAATAGAACTCTAAGTTTTCTACGAAACGAACCAAAACTTCGTCTTTTGCCAAAGGGGTAATATGGTGAAGTTTCCTGGGAGGAGAAGTAGAAACAGGTAGTTCTTGCTTATAGAGTTCTTTTAGAATAGAAGAGGGTAAATGAAACGCGATAACTTCTACTTGTTTAGCGATGTTGTTATTTACCCAATCCACAAAGTAGGTACCACACTTGAGTAAAACAGCATTTTTATGGTGGATAGTTTTTGAATCCGATATAGAAATAATATTAGAGTTCATATCTTTCATAAACAAAAAGCATCCTTCGTTTTGGAAAGAAGCCTCATATCTAAAAGGAAGTTGAATTGTGATTTTTTCAACTACTACAATGTCCTGATATGAAAAAGATTTCCTTGACAGAATCATAAATAATTAGGTGAGTTTTAAGTTATAGCAATGATATAAATAGCACTTTTTTGAATTTATTGCTTCCAAAAGTATTCATGAACTTCATAAGAGCGGTTGTTTTAATCTTATTCATTGATTAAATATGTAAAATTATGAAGCCGTGGAGCCACAAATACTCCGTAGATATTTTTGGAAGTTCACGTAGCCATTCTGCTTATTTATAACTGTTATATATTTCCTGGTAGTTCTCCATATTTACGGTTTTACCAGTTTCAATGTAGTATTTCATTCCAAAAAGATGCTGCCCCACATTTTTTCTTAATCGACCTTTCATTAAATGAATCATGAATCCTGGGGAAGCGGAATTTTGAGAAACCATTCTAAGTTCTGTTTTGTTATGTTCTAGTGACTTAAGTTTATAAGTTGCCGACAGATGTTTAAGCAAAGGTAAATTGTGTTGTATAACCTCAATTGTAACGCTTTCATTCTCTTTGAAATCAGTTATTTTTTCATCTAAAAATAACTTATCAGTGAATTGGCAATGTCTCACTACGTTTATTTCACCTTTCATTGCATTATTCAGGTAGTTCGATGACTGCATCGTTGGGTTATGGATATGGATTTCTCCATATTGGTTGAATAGTATGTCCCATACTTGTTCTACCGATGCATTGATTTCCAGAGTTTGTATTGAAGTATTCATGATTGTTGTTTTTTATTATTGTTTAAAGTTTATTAATTTTACTTTCGTTTCGAAAGCAAATGTAAATCACTTTCAATATGAAAGCAAAAAATATAGAAGAGAATTTCAGATCGGACTGTCCGATAAGTTCTGCATTAGACCTTTTTGGAGACAAATGGTCTTTATTAATCATTAGAGATCTTGTTTATTTCGGAGAACGAACATTTAAAGATTTCTCTAATGCCGATGAGGGTATTTCGTCAGCAAGACTGTCGGATAGACTATGCAAGCTGGAAGCATTAGGACTACTGATTAAATCTAATCATCCTACGAATAAGAAAGTTTTTATTTACAGTTTAACTGAAAAAGGGATGGATTTGTTTCCGGTAATTGCAGAGTATGTTCGATGGAGTAATAAGTACTTGAATGATCATATCAATGAACCTGCTAAACAGTTTTCAAAACAATTGGAAGAGGATAGGGAGCAGGCTTTAGCACAGTTTATGAAGAGGTGATTTTTATAAACGATTAGAGGAATCATTGGTCGATGGAATAGACTTTTGTTAGCCTTTGAATTTTTGCATTTAATTTGCTCTATCACTTTAAATATACCGTTCTCATTAGTCGAGTCAAAGGTGAAAAGAAGCAAAAATTACTTCCTTACGATTTGCCCTTTAATTAGCTCTCCTTTACCGATGAATTTTCCATCAGCATAGTAATCTTTAAATTGTGCAGGTAGACCTGTACTATAAGTAGAATTCGAAGAGTTTTGTAATTGGTAATGTAAGTGTGCTTCCGTTGAATTGCCGCTATTTCCAGTTTTTCCCAGTTCTTGCCCCTGAACAACAGTATCGCCTACAGAAACGATTACCGTTCCCTTTTTAATATGAGCTAGAATAGAGTATTCACCATTCAAATGGTCAATCATAACATAATTACCACTAGATAAATTGGGGTTCTCGTTGAGCTCTCCAGGAATATTATCTTCGATATTGTTTTCCACTTCTATAACTTTTCCTGCTCCCGGAGCGTATAATGGTTGATCAAAACAATAATAATCTTCGTTTTTACTTCCATTTCCTGAATGAGATTTGCCATTCACAAATATGACTATATCAATAGCATACCTTTGACCTAAACCCCATGTAATGAAATGATGCCCCCCATGTTGGTGTGTTCTCCCTCCATGAAAAATGTACCATTCATTTTTAAAAGGTAGTTCTAAATCCGTTTTCGTTTGATAATTCAAATAAATGTCTTCTTCAAATGTGCCTTGATCTCCTAAGAATGTTTTGTTGCAACCCCAAAAAGTACATATAGAACATAAAATTAAAAGGGTATGTATGGTGTATATTGATTGTTTCATATCGATTAAAATTTGAAGTTAATCCCAGCTGCTATTCTATTTTGTAATTCTCTATATATGTTATCAGATTGTAACCTGTCGTAACGAGAACGAAACTGGGAAACGATACTGAATCGGTGAGATAAAGCATATTGATATTCAACACTGAAAATGTAGCCTTGATATTTATCGGGTAAATAAATGTCTGAGTCTAATTTTCCGTGGACGAAGAATATTACGGGAATTGATAATTGTGATATTATGCGGTGTTTTTCATTTATCTGATATGCTACTCTTGAAGAAAAGTCCAGTCTTTGTCGAAGTTCACCTGCAATAGTGCCTCCATACAAGTGAGCTTCTAATTGTGTGAAAAAACCAAAATGTAAGACCCATTTGTTTTTATCAAACACCGGGTATAAAACGTTTAAACTTAATAGGTCACTTTTATACTCCAAATCTAAAGCTGGAATACGTTCAGAATTTAGTTCCGATTTCCAGTGTTGGTACTTCAGTTCTACGATTCTATATTTTTTCGTATGACGTAAATAATTGATCTCGAATACAGGACTCTGGTAGTTATATTGAGATACTGGTGCAAGAGTTAGATTTTTAAACCCACCCCAATTATAACCTATTTTAATGCCTCCTTCGTTTTTAAATTTTGTGTTTTGTCCGACTGAGATGTATGTAATAAGGCAGCTAGTGAGGAGGACTAAAAGCTTTTTTTGAATCATATTTGATTTGGCCATTTTGGATGAATTTAAGATGGGCCAAACCTAGTGCTGGTCAAGGAAAGTAAGGTTCCGAAACCTCTAAAAAGCACGAATCCGAACTTATTTTTGCGCTTTTTTATAAGTACTGGGAGTCATTCCAGTTAGTTTTTTAAAGGAATTGTAAAAAGTGGTTTTGGAAGAGAATCCACACTCCAATCCAATTGCCAGCAGACTGTAATGGTCAAACTCAGAATCCGACATCATCTTTTTTACTTCTTCCACACGGAAACGATTGATATAAGTTGAAAAATTATCTCCCGTAGTGGAATTGACAAGTCGAGAAACATAAGCCGGACTGATATCTAATAACTCCGCCACTTTTTCCCGGTCCAGGGTACTATCTCTATAAATTTGGTCATTGATACAAAGACTTTCTAGTTTTTTGAAATAAGAGTTTTCTTTGGTAAGGGACTCTGATTTCGTAACGCTATCTGTTGTAGATTGCTCAGGTTTTTTTATGACTGGACGTGTATGGTTTAGTTTTCGTTTGGCAAGTAACGTCCTAATTTCTTCCTGATCTTTTGCAATTCTAAATTTGAAAATCCCGAAGTAACTTATCCAGTGCATTAAGAATGCAGCAATTAGAGTAAGTATCATTATAATGGATGCAAATTCAAAATCTAGAAAAATGCCAAAAAGTAGAATCAAAACCCAGGAACCAAATAGGGTGAAAGTTAAAAGCCATAAATAAGTGAGCCATTTTTTTTCCTGGGTGTTATTCGAAAGTTTAATAAAAGTGTAGGTGTAAATAATAATACCCGGGATAAACAAAAAAATGATTAAGATTTCAATGATATTGCCTGAAAGTTGAATGATTGATGGAATTTGTAGTGCATTGTTAATTGGATCTTCATCCAGAATACTATGAATGAGAGAAAATAAATAAGGTATGAATAGCCATATTTTTTTTCTGGATTTTTTTAAGGGATGGTCAATTTGATGAACCACATATAAAAAGATAAAAATAGGGAACAGGGTGCCAGAATCTATTATATCAATAAACCTTAGAAGTGGATAGGTATTATATATCCCTGTACCTTCATCAAGAACAAAGTTTAGCAGAGAAATGGAAAGTGAAAAAATACCAAAAGCTAAATATTTGTTTGCTTTACTTTTAAATATCGGAGATTTTAAAATGATAAATCCTAAAACGATTCCCTGGAATATGGCAATGTTGAGAAATGTGACTAATAAGGTCATTTTATTTGTTTGTATTATATATCGAGAGTCAGACTTCTTCTTATGTTATGATAAGTTGGTGGATGGGCGTTCGTTTGTACATCAAAAATGAAAGCTATTAATGTTTGCTATAGCAAACATTAGATTTTAGATAATCGTTACCCCTGGGTTACTTGTATATCAGATACTTAGTTCTCATAATTTTATATTCTGATAATTGAGGCTCCCAGGATTCTTGAATCTGTTGAATAGATGTACCATTTTTAATTTGCTCTTTAAACGCATAAACACCTGCCAGCAAATCAATACTATTCATTTGATTGCTTTGTTTTCTGTCAAAAAACTTATCCTTTTCCGGAAATACGGCATACATTTCTATTAACCAGGAAAGATTAAGTCTTTTGCTTTTTCGCATTTCTTGAATATCATACTTTCTGAGATCAATTCCGTAACACTTTTCATTTTTAAATAAAGGTTCTTCACTCATTCCTTTAATACGCTTAGGGGTATAAGAAAATGAAAAAACATTTACCAGTTCCGGACTTCCAATGACGGTAAAAGGGAAATAAGTGCCACGACCGTGGTTGAGATATGTTCCTTCAAACAAACAGGTGGAAGGGTAGAGCATGACACTTTGTTGTGTGTTTAAATTAGGAGATGGGTTTACGGGTAAGATATATTCCATATCATGATGGTAATTCCGGACAGGAATTATTTTTATTTTACATTGTAAGTTATTTGGGAGCCATTGTTCTCCATTGATCATTTGTGCGAATTCACCAATGGTCATTCCATGCGATATAGGTATAGGGAATTGACCAATACCTGATTTGAGCCTCATATCCAGAACCGGTCCATCTACTAAATAACCATTCGGGTTTGGACGATCTAATATTAAAACTTCTACATCATTTTCAGCACAAGCTTCCATGATATCTCGCAAAACATTGATATAGGTATAAAATCGACATCCCACATCCTGGATATCAAAAATGACTACATCAATATCCAAAAGATCAGACTTTGAAGGTTTTCTTTTATTGCCATACAAAGAAATAATGTCAATTCCGGTGATTGGGTCTTTTTCATCAGTAACACTTATCCCCGCACTGGTATTACCTCTAAACCCATGTTCGGGACCAAATACCTTTTTTATATTTATTCCTCTCGATAGTAAACTATCAACCAGGTGAACCTGGCCAATAACACTTGTTTGATTAGCCAGTATTGCTACGTTTTTACCCTTTAGAAAAGGAATATATTTTTCGGTCTGCTCAGCTCCTGTTTTAATAGGACTTATTGGGTTTTGAGCAGAAACCATACTACTTATTCCAAGTATAAATAGTAAGAGGTAAATGATTGTTTTGTTAAGTGTCTTCAAATTATTTCGTTCTGTGTGTTAAGTCCAAAAATAATCAATCAAAGAGGCTTTGGTGTCTATGCTTGTCAAAAACATAGCATGTGATAAAGTGGAGTAGGAGTCACCAGAAAACAAAAGACGAGTTATAATTCAATCAAGATGAGGTTACTTTTATTGCTAATCATCCTGTTCGCGTTATTTTTTCATTTTGTAATTATAGTATCTAAAACCCAATTGCTTAAAAAAACTACATGCTGAATCATTATTCACCCAATGATCCAGTTGAATTTCTGTTACGTGCAGTTCATTAGCTAATTCAAATGCTTTATGCATTAACTTCTTTCCAATTCCCTGCTTTCTAAACTCATCGTTTATGGATATTTGATCGATATAAAGTATTTTTTTCTCGTGTTGAAATTCATTCTCTTTTCTGGTTTTTAGCATACATAAAATGTAACCTACCGGTTCAGCATCTATTTTAGCTAAAAAAGCATAGGAATCGGCAGAAATGAGAATTTCCTTAAAAAAATGAGTTGCAGAATTTAAATCGAACTTTTTAAAATCCTTAGGATATAGTTGGTGATGAAGAGTTTGAACAGGTTCATTGAGTTTTGAAATCACCTCATGGTCTTTTGTCTGTTCAATTTGAATATCCATTTCTATAAATGCTAACGTTGGAATATATTGTATGGTTTCTCCAAATTTATTGAATCCAAGGGATTTGATATGTTTTAATAGGGAACTAATTATTACGTTACGCCTTTGAGTTGATGAATAGCATTCTTGATGACAATGCAGAGTCGAAGTCATTAGTGTAATCCATTAGTCGTGATGGGCGGTATAAACTGCCGTTACGATCCCATAGGGCGGTAATACAGTTTATAAATTGAAGGCATTTGTTTTCTAGGTTAAATATTCTTTTAAAAATTTACCGGTATGGCTGGTTGGGTGATTGATTATGTGGTTTGGAGTTCCTTCAAAAATTACTTTACCACCAGATATTCCTCCTTCAGGACCAATATCAATAATCCAGTCCGCAACATGAATGATGTCTAGACTATGTTCTATTACCATCAATGTATTGCCGTTGTCTACTAGTTCGTTGAATAGCTTTATTATTAGCGATATATCCGATAAGTGCAGCCCGGTAGTAGGTTCGTCCAATATGTAAACATTTCCTTCTTTATGTAACTCACTTGCCAATTTCACACGCTGACATTCTCCCCCTGAAAGCGTAGATAAAGATTGACCTAATTTCAAATAGCCTAACCCCACCTTTTCAAGAAGTGATAGTTTTTTAAGAATCGCTTTTTGTCCAAAAAACTGTAAAGCTTGATTGATAGTTAAGTCTAACACCTCTGCGATATTCTTGTCATTAAATAGATAAATAAGAGCTTCTTCGTTATATCTATTCCCTCCACATTTTTCGCATTGTGTTTTAACGGGATCAAGAAATGCCATGTCGATATGAATAAAGCCCGCACCTTTACATTTTGGACATGCCCCTTTTGCATTAAAACTGAAAAAAGATGGATCAACATTGTTTACGGAACCAAATAACTTTCTTATATCATCAAATACTCCCACGTAAGTAGCAGGGTTGGAGCGATTCGATTTTCCTATTGGACTTTGATCAATTACAATAGATTCGGGGTGGTCTCTCAAAAATGCTTGATGAATCAATGAGCTTTTACCTGATCCTGCTACACCTGTGATACATGTGAAAACATTTTTAGGGATAGCTACTGATACATTTTTAAGATTGTTATCATTTGCATTTTTAATGTAGAAGTGATCTTTAGCTTTTCGGTAATTATCCTTTTGAGGAGCACCTTTTTGAAGCATTTTCCCAGTCAGCGATTCACTACCCTTAATGGCTTTAAATGAACCCTGGAATACGACTTCTCCACCGTGTATTCCAGCTTTTGGTCCCATGTCTACGATGTGGTCAGCAATTTTGATTACATCGGGATCATGTTCAACTACTAATATGGTATTACCCGCATCACGTAATTCAATCAATAAGTCATTTACCAAATGAACATCGCGGGGATGAAGTCCTACACTAGGCTCATCCAGTACGTACAGCATTTCGGTAAGACTATTGCCCAATTGCTTAGATAGTTTAACTCTTTGTGCCTCACCACCAGATAAAGTTCCTGTTTGGCGAGATAAACTTAAGTACCCAATACCTAAATCTATTAGGTTTTTAAGGCGATAATTGATTTGGTCTAGAACAGCAGATGCTTCGGTATTTTGAATTTTAGAGGTGAAGTCATGAAGTTCATTTAATTGAAATTGAGATAACTCATGGATATTTTTGTCGTTAATTTTTACGGATAGGGCTTTTTGAGATATTCGGCTTCCCTCACAAACATCACATTTTTTGGACTCAATAAATTGCTCAATAATTGATCTTCGTTTCTCGGTTAAGCTTGTTATATCTTTATTCAAATAACCATTCTTAATCTTAGTAATTATACCATTAAAATTCGCATCAAATGAAGTTTCTCCTTCACCGAATTTATATCTTTCGCCATCGGCATAGAGCAGGCGCTCTTTTTCATCTTTAGAGTATTGATTTAAGGGCTTATCTCGATTAAAGAAACCTGACATAGCCACTATTTTCCACCCAATCGAGTCAACTTTGAAGTCAGGGAAAAGTATTGCTCCTTCATTCAAAGATTTTGACCAGTCAAATATTTTGTTGAGATCAATTTTGTTAACCGTTCCAACACCACCACAATTGGAGCACATCCCCTCTGGCTTGTTAAATGAGAAACAACTGGAAGGACCAATAAATGGATTTCCAATACGTGAGAACAGTAATCTTAGGAAACTGCTGATTTCAGAAATAGTACCTACTGTTGATCTGGAATTTCCTGTGATACGTTTTTGATCTAGCAATATTACAGGTGATAACCCTTTGATATAATCGTAATCAGCTTGTTCAAATTTTGGTAAACGACTTCTGGCAAAGGTGCTGAAGGTGTCGTATAATTGTCGTTGTGCTTCGGCAGTAATCGTTTCAAATACCAGTGACGATTTACCAGAACCAGACACTCCTGTAAATAATACGATTTTGTTTCTTGGGATTTCAATATCAATGTTTTTGAGATTGTTTTGTCTGGCTCCTTTTATTTGAATTGTACTCATTGCTGATATTTAATATTCTACCGTATACTTTACTTGAACAAAATCATTTGCAAATTGTTTTACTTCAACATTCCTCAAATTAATATCCTTCTTGGTTTTGCCAAAAAGCGGTATTCCTTCTCCAAGTAACACAGGAATTTGTGTTATGCTCATTTCATCGATTAGTTCTGCATCTAAAAAAGATTGAATGGTTTTACCACCATCGACATAGGCCTGTTTATGACCTTTTTCTTCCAAGAGTGTCATTAATTTTTTTAAGTCACCAGAGTAGATTTCTAAACACCCTTTTAGGTTATCTGGCACATTTTTCAAAGTGTTACTCAACACATAAATCTTTGTATTGGAATACGTCTTTTTTAATGATTCGGCTGATAATTTCGAAATACTCCCTATGGTATTTCTGCCCATGATTATGCAATCGACTGAATTAATAAAATCATGCCAACCCATGTCTCCAATTTTGTTGGGATCAACATCATTATTCCCAGAAGTATGAAGCCAATCCACACTACCATCTTTTTTAGCAATAAAACCATCTACGCTTGCTGCGATATATACTGAACATTTCATAATTCTTGATTTAATTTTAGCAAAAGTATTGGTTAGTAAACTGCTAAAATTGTACAGAATTTACTTCAGTCTATTCTTTTGAAATTGTTTAGGTGTAATACCATGCTGCTTTTTGAAAACCCGAATAAAATGCGATTGGTCGTAAAAACCAGCTTCTAATCCTATTTGTGTTAGAGAAGCTTTAGGGTGTCTCTTAATAAGTTTTTCTGCATACTCCACTTGATTTAGCTTTATGAACTCATTTGGAGTCAGATTATACAACCGTTTAAATTTATCGATAAAGCCTTTATGGGACAATGAAGCATCATCGATAAAGTCGTTAATAGCACCATTTCGGAGCGAATCAGCAGAAATTGATTGGTTAAACTTTCGAATCTCCGGATCGATTACGATTATTTTTAAAAGTTTGATTAGGTGCTTTTCGACCTCTTGGAAATTTGGTGTTTCCGGAATGATTAAGTAGTCATAAAACAGGTCAGATATAATCCGCATCGATTCGCTGGCAAATAATTCCAGTAATAACCCGTAGTAATGTGGTTTTAGTATTAAGCCTACGTTTAGATGTTTACCTGCCAAAGTTGTTGTAAAAGGGCTTGTTTTTAACCCTGAAATTAGATAGTGTTCTGAAACGGAAACAAAGCTTTCAACATTATCTCCGTCTACTTGAAACACATCACCATAGTTAAAAATGAGCTCTGTAAATAGGGGAGCTTTATGTTTTAGTGATAGTTCGAGCTTGTCTTCATTCGCAACCCAAATGGTTTGAATTATCTGATTCAAAGGATATTCTGGACTATATGTAGCTTTATGATTCAATAAATTTTAGTTGTACTAAATGAATGCTAAAGTAGTGGTTTTTATGCATCAGTACATGTTCATCCATTAAATGTGATATCCCAAATTAATTGAATCCAAAGGATTTCATATGTTTTATAGGGAACTAATTATTACGCTACGCCTTTGAGTTGATGAATAGCATTCTTGATGACAATGCGGAGTCGAAGTCACCCTCCAAAATCAAAGAATAGTTATAATCTATAGAAATTTTGTAAGGAGCAGAGAATAAAAGGGTGTAGGGGTGTTAGTTTTAGTGAATTGATATGAATTTCCATATTATTAGTTATTCTGTTCTAATACAATGAGCGATTCTGGTACTAATTGTTCAGATGTTTCATGATTATAGTAAACTGGAAATGTATCTCCAATATTAATGATGTCGTAAGTCGATCTGTTTTTAAAAATGTAAGATCCTACTTTTCGTTGGTTTTTTATACTGTAAGAATACTTTATTAGAAAGTTTCGACCTGTATTATCAGAGTAATATGATTTATCAGTGATGGTACAAAATGTCATTACCCCATTTTCTAAAAGTATGTTGTTGTTTTCTTGTCTTTTTTTGCTGATAAAGTAGAAGCTAATTAAGCCAAAAGCAATTATTAAAGTTGATAATATAAGTTTTCGTTTTGCCATTTTAATGCTGCACAATTTAGATATATATGCTATATTCCAAATATAGTGAATCTAAAGTATGCATATATCATTGAGGAGTTAATGTGATTTAAAAGTTAAAGAATAGTTATAATCTATTGAAATATAGAAAACAGCAGGGCACAAAAAAGGGGCTAAAAGCCCCTTGATAAAATTGACACCCGAAGTGGGACAAATATCGAACTTTTTAATGCAAGATTCTAGTTTAATTATTCAAGACTCAAGATATGTATCTCTTAGATAATTGATTTGAGTTTTTTAATTTATTATTCCAATCGCTACAATTAATGCCAACGATTAGTATAAGAATAGTAGCGTGTTTCTTAGCTCCAACCTTTCAATTTGTTACTAAACAATAAACAAAGATCCTTACCTTGAATTTAGTACTAAAACCGTTATTATTTTTATGCATTGTTGTAAAACATTTTAATTCATTCTCCTACAGGGGTATCTATTCTTAATAGAAAATCTTCATTATATCATTTATGCTGATTGATAAAATCAATTACTTTGTTAGCAAAAAGATTAGGTTCACTAAACATAGGGCTATGTGTTGATTTCTCAAATATCACCAACTCTTTATCGTTTGAACCTAAGTTGTTATAAGCTTCATATGCATAAGATAGCGGGACATTCATATCATGTTTTCCCCAAAGAATTAGCGAAGGAATTGTGATGTTAGATAACTGATTGGTATAAGACACATCTTTAAACAATCCTTTTTCGATGAGAATAGATTGTATTTTTGTCGTATTCCAACTAATTGTAAAGAAATTGTATGTAAATCCATTATCAACATCTGTGTTTTCTTGGTTGAGCCCCAAATCTTGAGTAAGTATTTCATGAGCTTTGTTTGATTCCCTGTTCATTTTAAAAAAATCATCATCATTGTAATCTGAACTTACATTTTGAACCAAGCTGAGTACATTATTCCAATAACTTACACTATTTTCTAGTGCTATTTGTTCATTAGCTACATTAGTGAAATTATTTCTATATCTATCATAGACGCCTTTTGGGTCATGAGAGCCATCTACATTTATCCAACCCATGAAATCACTTTGATCTTTTAATAAAGTTGCAGGTCCCAAGGTGCCTCCCCAACTATGCCCCATTAAAAAAAATCGAGATTCACTTCCGTATTTAGCCTTTAGAACCTTTGTCAAAGCCAACACATCTTCTGCCATTAAATCTACACTCACATCAGATTCAGAATAATTACCCTGAGAATTACCGGAACCTCGTTGATCAAAATATACAACGACATTATTTTCTTCTAGTTGATTTTTAATGGTGTTTAATCTATATTGTAATCCAGTTCCTCCGGGACCTCCATGAAGTAATATTAGGAATACTTTTTCTGATGCGTTACCATGCACATAAGCTGGCATATCAGCATTTTTATGTCTTATTATAATTGTCTCGTTTAAGTTATTTAGATCTATACTCTCTTTTGTGCAAGAGAAAAGAGTGAAAACTACTAGTAAGATTGAAAATATTTTTAATATTTTTTGTGACATTATTTTTTTGTTTTAAAATTAAATCTGTAACCGTATTCTAAAGAGAGTATAGGTAGTGCTCCTGCATTATAGGGTGTTCGTATTGTATATCGTAGATTAAAATAACTTCCCGAACGCTTTTTTGCTTTACGAAACTTACCAAATCCAATTGCAATGGAAGGGGCGTAATAACTTCTACCGGGAAATCTTACCTTAGAAACATTTCCACCTTTCACTTCATAAGTTTCAGGTAAGAATGAACGGTAATATCCAAGAGGATTAATTTCTAAGCTGAGTTGCCTGCCTTTAAGGTTAGTTCTTCTGTATATTAGACCTAAATAAGTAGAGAGACCATTGTCAGTTTTGTTTGAAAAATTTGTTGAGTACCCCATACTTCCGTTAAATAAAAGTTGATGGGTAATTGTTTTTTCTCCTCTCTTTCTTTCTTTAATCTTAATTTTTTCTTTCCATAGGTATTCTGCACCAAAATTAAGTCCATTATCCCATAATAGATTTCCAAAATATCCAACTTTAAATTCAGTTCTATCTAAAAAGGAAGAATTGTTTGTTTGAGTTTGGGCTTTAAGATTTACTGATGCTATAAGCAGTAAAATGACACCATATTGTTTTATGCTCATTATTTTATTTATGTTTTGGGCGCAATTGTAAATACAATCTATGTGTTTGAGGTTCGAATACCTCTAAACTGAACAAATTGGAACTTATTGATGAGTTTTTCGGAAGGTGTTAGGTGTCATTCCTGTTATTTTTTCGAATGAACTTATTGCAACATGTGTGTAAATTTCGGTTGTTCTGCTACTATTGTGCCCAAGAAGGGTTTGAATATATCTTAAATTTGTTCCTGCTTCTAATAAATGAGTGGCGAAGGAATGTCTTAAAATATGTGGTGTTACCTGTTTGTTGACCCGTGCATTTTTTGCTGAATTTTTAATAACCTTTGATACGCTTTCGGGAGAATATTTCCCACCTTTTGCTCCCTCAAATAAATACTTTTTTGGTTTCCATTCCTTGAAATAAATCCTCAAGTCTTTCAGAAGTGATTCAGATAATAATGTATATCTGTCTTTGTTCTCTTTTTTATTCTTAAAGCTATTACGAAGTTGTAAAAAAGTTAAAGAATAGTTATAATCTATTGAAATAGAGAAAACAGCAGGACACAAAAAAGGGGCTAAAAGCCCCTTAGTAAAATTTGTACTCGAGATGGGAGTCGAACCCACACGTCCTAAGACACACGCCCCTCAAGCGTGCGCGTCTACCAATTCCGCCACCCGAGTAGATTTGCTGCAAATGTATAATTAATGGATTAGTCAAGTGAACGACAATCTAGTTTTTTAATTTATTATTTTTTTGCGTTACGATTTTGTGATAATTGCGTGATAAAATTTAAGCCTAAAAGCTATAATTTAGAGCCATAATTTGAATGATCTGATCATTCCTAAATATCCGAACTATGGCAGCAGCAGAATCAAAATTGTGGTATCTGGAACAGATTAACATTTTCAGGGACTTAGGCCCTGAAGATCTGGAAAGAGTAGACAAAATTTCATCGATGAAGACTTTGGAGAAGGGTAAGTTTATTTACTTTCCGGAGGAGCCTTCGAAGGTGGTTTTCTTGTTGAAAAGCGGCCGGGTGAAGATTGGGACCTATTCTGAGGAAGGCAAAGAAATTACCAAAGCCATTTTGGAACCGGGAGAAATCTTCGGAGAGTTGGCAATAGCTGGGCAGGAAAAACGGCAGGATTTTGCTCAGGTTTTGGATAATAATGTGAAGATCTGTGCGATACATAAAGAGGAAATGTTGAAAATACTCGAATCGATGCCGCGTTTGAATTTAAAGATTACACACTTAATTGGCGTGAGATTGCAAAAAATGGAGCGCAGGTTTGAGTCTTTGATTTTTAAAGATGCCCGTGATCGAATTGTAGATTTTATTCGTGATTTGGTATTGAATAAAGGAAAAAAGGTAGGGTTTGAGTATGCGGTAAAACATAAATTGACACATCAGGATATGGCCAATTTAACGGCTACATCTCGTCAAACGGTGACAATTGTGTTGAATGAATTGCGTGAGCAGGGCATTCTGGATTTTGACCGTAGAAGCATTATTGTTCATGAAATGGATGATTTAAAATAAGAAATAGCGCACAAAAAATTAAAAAATGAAGTACGTAGTATACATTGGGGAAGGGTGTCACGACTGTCATATTGTTCAAGGGTTTATCAAGGAAAATGCTCTGGATGTGGATATCGTGGATGTAGATAAGTTAGAGCAACCATTGGCATTTGATGTCTTTGTTCGTCCGGCATTGATGCGGGATGATACTTTGGTGGCATATGGATTAGATGTAATAGACCATTTGAATAGGGTCATGATCAAATCATAAATACATGAATTTTTTGGCGCATTTTCATCTGTCGGGTGACGATGAAGAAATTGCGATAGGTAACTTTATCGGAGATTTTGTAAGAGGAAGTAATCTGGATGAACTTCCACAAAATGTATTGAATGGCATTCAATTGCACCGTTTTATTGACGAGTTTACGGATAAACATCCGGTAGTGAAATCTGTAAACGAAATGTTACAACCCTATTTTTCAAAGTATGCTCCAGTGGTTTCAGATATTTATTTCGACTATTTTCTGGCCTCTAATTTTAATGATTATTCTGTAGTATCATTACGCGATTATACCCATGGGGTATATGATTTGTTAGAACGTCAAAAGCATATTCTTCCGGATCGTGCACGTAATTTTTATCACTTTCTACTGGAACGTGATATCTTTTTTGAATATGGAAACAAAGGAGGCATGCGTCATGTTTTTAACGGTATTTCCTCAAGAGCTCGATTTAAATCCAATATGGAAGAAGGGGTGCCGGTATTAATCAAACATGAAGCGGAATTATTGCCATTGTTTCAGGAATTTTACCCATCCTTGCAAAAAGCTTCTCAAGATTTTATTGAACAGCTCTAATTCTATTCCAACAGATGAGTTTAAAGATTATTCCCACATCGGACGAATCACCAACATTGTACAATGATGAATTGGATGAAACCTATCATTCACGTCATGGAGCGTATCGTGAGAGCGTTTATGTGTATATAAAAATGGGATTGGATGAATTAACCCACCTCAAAAACATCAAGGTTTTTGAAATGGGTTTTGGAACCGGTTTAAATCAATTGCTTACCTGGGAGTTTGCGGAGCAACATCAAATCAAAGTAGACGTCACCACCATTGAATTGTATCCATTAGAAGAAAAAATCTGGAAGCAGTTGGCTTATTATAGAAACGAGGAAGAAAAGGAAATCTATAAACAATTGCACGAAGCAGAGTGGGAGCAGGAACACAATGTTTCAAAGTATCTGAATATTTGTAAAAAGAAGACTTCGCTATTTGATTTTAATGCAGATGAAGTCTATCATATTATTTATTGGGATGCATTTGGACCTGAGGTACAACCAGACTTATGGACATTGGAGGTATTTCAAAAGTTATATGACTTCTTGTGGCCTGAAGGTATTCTAGTCACGTATTCAGCCAAAGGTCAGGTTCGTAGAAATATGATTGCGGCAGGATTTGAGGTAAGCAAATTACCAGGCCCTCCCGGGAAGCGAGAAATGTTAAGAGCTGTAAAACCCATATAGCATAAAATAGTTCAATGATGTATGTTTGATGCATCAATGCGATTTCCAATTCACATAACCATAGGTGTTCTATCCCTGTTTTTGTTTTTAACAGGATTGGAAGTGGACGCACAGGTACAAACAGATACATTAACCCCTCAGGAAGCTGCAGCACTACAAAAGAAACTGGATCGGGAATTGAAGAAATCTCAGCGGAAAACGTCTTTTCAGATATTACCTATAGTGTATTATACTCCTGAGACTGATTTGGCATTTGGAGCTACCGCTATATATATGTTTAAAATGCATCAAAAAGATAGTTTGCTGCCATTTTCTCAAATTCAACCTTCATTTATTTATACCTTAAATAAACAGGTTTTGGGTACCGTACACTATCAATTGTATCCCAATAGAAATTGGGTATTCATGGGTAAAGTGGGATATCTGGTATATCCATATTTCTTTTCGGGAATTGGGAATACACATGATTTATCCTATAAAGAATGGTATGATGCGACCTATCCGGTTTTGAAGATAAATGCGTATCGTAAGATTAGTCCAAAGGGTTTATCTGCGGGATTACGTTATCGATATCAAAATACACAAATCACATCTTCACCGGATAGTTTATTAGGACATGGAAATGTACCCGGAGAAAGAGGAAGTGTACAATCAGCTTTGGGTTTTGGATTTAAATACAATACCACCGATTTTACAGGATCACCAACCAAAGGATGGTATGTAAATGCCTATACCATGTGGAATTCTACTTCCTGGGGAGGAGATTATAATGATCAGATTTTGCTTTTGGATGCCCGTAAGTACCTTACGATATCAAAGAAAAAGGATGTGTTGGCACTTCAGGTTTTTGCCCAATCCCATACCGGAGATGTTCCATTTAACCTGATGTCAATGTTAGGAGGTCGATACCGGATGCGAGGCTATCAGGAAGGAATTTATCGAGACAGACAAATGCATGTATATCAGTTAGAATATCGTAGTCGATTGTTTTTTAAATATTTTGGTTTCGTATTGTTTGGAAATTACGGAGGTATTGGAAATGATTTTGATGAGGTGACATCCAATTATCGTTATACACTGGGAACCGGATTACGTTTTACACCGCTTCCTGAAAAAAGGTATTTTGTCCGTTTGGATTATGCCATTGGAGACGGAACACAGGGGTTTTATATTGAAATCGGAGAAGCGTTTTAACCAATTCTTCTTTGTACCAAAGACTCTACTTTGGTATATAACTGTTCGGGTTTATATGTACGCCAGGATTGGTCGTTTAACTCACCACCCAGTAAAAAATAGTGATCGATATTTGCGTCCTTAAAGTCATTTAAAACATGATCCCTGAAATTGAGTAGCGCAATCCATCCATCTTCAATATCTTCAAACCACTCTTCGTAATAGGAATCATCCGAACTATGGAAATTGAGTATATTTTCACCAATAAGAATAAACTTATTGATACCACTATCTGTGAGCGTGTCCACAATGTTTCTTTTTAGAAACATAATGTCATTATACAATGTATCATTCCATTCCCCAATAAGCTCAATAATCGCATATTGGTGATCATAATCTGCAAAGAGAATTTTGATAAATAATGTCTGAGATTCGATGTTATCCCATTGCGGATGAATCACATGATCGTAAATACGATCTTGAAATTCAAATTCACTATAAACACGTCCAAAAAAAGGGGAATTGGGGTCTTCTTCTGCAGTATAGAGATTACGCCAGTTCCAATATGGTTCTATCGTATGCATGCTGCAAAAGTATAGTTAAAACATTAGCATTTTATAGAAATATGATTTGAATATGAAATGTGTAAATTCGCGTGGAATAACCTACAAAGAAAGGTATACTAAGACACAAAATTATGAAGAAGAAATTATGGTTAGTGGGTGCTTTAATGTGCACGATGGTCGTTAATGTAGTTGCAAAAGAAGGAATGTGGATTCCTTTGTTATTACAACAGTACAACGCCTCTGATCTGGAGAATATGGGCCTGAAAATATCAGTAAATGATATTTATGATGCTAATAAATCAAGTATGAAAGATGCAGTTGTTTTATTTGGTGGTGGTTGTACTGCTGAGATCATTTCAGACCAGGGATTGTTATTGACCAATCATCATTGTGGATATGGACGTATTCAAAGTCATTCATCGGTAGAGCACGATTATTTGAAAGATGGTTTTTGGGCGATGAATCAAAAAGAAGAACTACCAAACGAAGGTCTGTCAGTTACTTTTATTAAGGAAATTAAAGATGTTTCAAAAATTGTACTAGAAGGAATCGATATCAAAACGGATGAAGCAAAAAGACAGGAGTTGATTGCTTCAAGAATTGATTCGTTAAAAAAGACGGTGAAAGAAGAAAATGGATATGGATCACAGATCAAACCGTTTTATCATGGAAATCAATATTTCATGTTTATCACCGAAACATTTGATGATGTGAGGTTAGTAGGTGCACCTCCCTCTTCCATTGGTAAGTTTGGTTTCGATACGGATAACTGGGTATGGCCCAGACATACCGGAGATTTCTCTGTGTTTAGAATCTACGCAGGGAAAGACAATAAACCGGCAAAGTATGCGGAAGAAAACGTACCATATAAACCCAGACATCATTTCCCTGTAAGTTTGGCTGGTGTGGCTGAAGATGATTTTTCAATGGTGTTCGGATTTCCTGCCAGAACGAATGAGTATTTACCATCGACTGCGGTGAAGTATATCATTAATGAAGAAAACCCTTCTAAGATCAGAATGCGTGATCTTTCATTGGGAATAATTAATAAAGCGATGAGATCAAGTGCAGAGTTGAATATTAAATATGCTGCAAAACAATCCAGAATTTCGAATGCCTGGAAAAAGTACAAAGGACAGATTTTAGGGTTGAACAAGACCCACGCGATAGAGAAGAAGCAAGAAATAGAGCGTTCGTTTAATGAAAAAGTAAATAACAATGCGAAGTATGCCAAGTATAAAGGTGTATTAGAAGCATACGAAGTACAGTATAAAGATTTTACGGCATATTCAATGGCGCGTAGTATGTTTATTGAGATTTACTATTATGGTCCGGAAATTTTAAGGTTCTCTAAAAAGTTCTCTAAACTATCGAAACCATTAACGGAAGAAGAGCAAAAGGCTGAAATTGAGAAACTGAAAGCGATGGCTGAGAAGTATTATAAAGATTATGATCCGCTGGTAGATGAGGAATTAATGAAGAATATGATTCCCGAATATTTGGTATCGGTAACTACAAGTTTGGTTCCTCCAACTGTCTTTAACATGTTTGGATATAATGACCCTAAAAAGGCCAATAGAACGTCTAGATCAGTATTTGATAAATCGATTTTTGCAAATAAAGAAAGACTCTTTGCATTTTTGGATAAATACAATTCAAAATCCTATAAAAAAGTAGCGTCAGACCCTGCATTTATTATTGCAACGGATATAGAAAACACGTATAGAAATGTGGTTTCACCGCATTATAAAAATGGACAAATGGAATTGGATAGTATTCAACGTGTATATATGTCTGGGTTAATGGAAGTATTACCGGATTACAAAAACTACTATCCGGATGCGAATTTCTCTCTACGTCTATCTTATGGAAAGGTAAAAGGAAGTGAACCTGTGGATGGTATGGAGTATAAATATTATACGACCATGAAGGGGATTGCACAGAAAAGAGATACTGCTTCATATGAGTTCAATGTGCCACAAAAGTTGATGGATTTGTATGAAAGCAAAGATTTTGGTCAGTATGCCGATTCAACCGGGCAAATGCATGTGTGTTATACGGCAACAAACCATACTTCCGGAGGTAATTCAGGAAGTCCGGCATTAAATGCGAAAGGCGAATTGGTCGGATTGAATTTTGATCGTACCTGGGAAAGTACCATGAGTGATATCATGTACGACCCTAACATATGTAGAAACATTATGGTAGATATTCGCTATGTGTTATTTATCATTGATAAATATGCAGGCGCAACACATTTAGTGGAAGAAATGGACCTGGTTAAATAATCAGGTCTTTAATTCTGCTTTTCCACTTTAACGATATACAATTTCTCCAATGCTTTTTCTCGGGTGTTCGGATTTAAGAACTCTCCTGTAAGCTCTGTATTGGGGAAGTTGTATAAGTTCTCGATTACTTGGTAGGTAATATTACTTTTCTTCAAACTACTTATGCCATCCTGGCTAGTAAATAAGTACAAATCCTGAGTTTTGGTTTTTTCACGAATGTAGTTGGCATTGGCCCAATGATGGAATCTATATTCTTTAGAATAGAAATTGATCACGTGATAATGTTTACCGTACGCCACAAAATCATCTACACCTAAGTCATGCTTCACAATCCAATCCGCCATTACACGTCCTGATTGGTATTGATTCATTTGTGGATAGAAATATCCATTCATCATGATATTGGTTCCAACCACGGCTACCAATGATGGACCCAATAGTTTAACAACCGGATTTGACTTGATGATCGCAAATGAGATAAATCCAAATATGCCCAATGGAATAATCCACCAAAAAGCATGTGTGGCCGGGAATACCCAATAGAGTATAAATAATACCAGAAAACCAATGAGAATGGAGAACACCAATTGAACCCATTTAAATGTAATGAATGGTTTTTCTCCCGATTTTTTGAGTAACTGATCTATATAACCCGCAGTAAAAATGGCTGCCATTGGCATAATGACCATGATGTAGTGTGGCAGTTTATAGTGAGATGTAGATAAAGCAATAAAAGGGAATACAAATCCGCCAAAAGTGTATAATTCAAAATTGGCCATAGGTTGAAATTTCGCATTGATCATTTGCTTTATTTTACCCCATAAGGCAAAGATGCCAATAAGCGACCAGGGCAAAAACTCCCATAAATAGTTGTGGGTAAAGAAGAAATATGAAGAGTCATCCTTCCAAACATTTTCACCGGTAATCCGACCAAAACTCTGTTCCCAAAAGAAAAAACGTAAACCGGAAACGCCAACACGCCCGTTTACACTGGCTTCCGGATTAAGATCAAATTGGGTGTAAAGCCCCCATAACATTGGAGTCAAAACAAGAAGAGCAATTCCGCCACCTAAAATCCAACGCCAATTAAAAATATTTTTCCAGTCTCTTTGATAAAGTAAATGGGTGCCAATGGCCATCACAGGGACTACCACACCAATAGGGCCTTTTGCTGTCATGGCTAATCCAACTGAAATGAAAGCCCATAAAAAATGAGAAATCTTTTTAGTTTGTAAATAACACACACCCTGCCAGATGGCAATAATAACAAAGTTGGTCAATAAGGTGTCGGTTCTTACATCATGGTTGTGGAGAATATAAATTTGAGAACTTGCCAATAATATGGCACTAATAACCCCGGTATTATGATTGTATAATCTTTTTCCCAATTTGTATGTGGCATACACTCCAAGTAGGGTAGATATAAAAGTAGGGAGTCGGTATGCAAAGTGGTTAATTCCAAAGATCTTTATGAAGATAGCACCTAACCAGAATAACAATGGTGGTTTATCTAAATAGTTGTTTTCTAAGTGAAATACTTCCAGGAAACTATTGGTTTGGGCCATTTCCATACTAATAGAAGCATACTGCGAAGCGTCTACCTCCATTAAATCAGGAACGAATAGTCCGACCATGTAAACGGTAAGTAAACCTAAAAATGTTGCAATGGTAAATCCTCTGGGAATATTGTACATAGAACCTATTTAATAATATAGAGCGCAAAAGTTGACAAAATTAAGCCGGATTCAAAAGAAGCATTCAAAATAATTTTAAACCGGGTTTTAAGATATGAATCAAATATGATACTTGTGTGACCAAATAGTTATAATTTGTGACCAAATAATTTGTGAAAACGAGTTTCTCGTCTAATTTTGCACCCATAACACAAACCAACTATTATGAAAGCGACAAAATATTTCTCTGCATTATTATTCATTTTTGCAATCGCATTCCTTTCAACTTTAGAATCATGTAAGAAAGACTCAGACTCTGGAACTGCTCCGGTAACAAAATCATCATTGTTAGCGTCAGGACCATGGGTGACTTCTTCGGCAATTATGAAATTGCCTACTGGTAATTTAGACATGTTTTTATTGATGGATGAATGTGAAAAAGATGATCTTGTTGAATTTATGTCTGATAAAAAGATCGTGGAAGATGCCGGAGCAACGAAATGTGATCCTAGCGATCCTCAAAGTGAAGATGCAGGTACCTGGGAATTTGCTAATAATGAAACAGAATTGATCATTACTGAGGGAACAGAGACGACCACACTTAAGATCATTTCTTTAACATCATCTGAGTTTATAGTGGAATTCACAGAGTTTGATGTGACTTTGCAAGCCGATGTAACCGGAAGGTTTACGTATAAGCACAATTAAGATATAAAAAAATACTGCACAATCCCCACACAAAAAAAGCGCTTTAAAGAGCGTTTTTTTTATGTCTTTACATTTCGAAATCAATCTTTTCCAGAATCAATCCTGAAGCGGGAGCGATATACGTAAGAGGTTCCGGAGTGCGCTCCATTAACATGATCTTCAAATCTTCTAAGGTGATTTCATGTTTTCCCAGCAGAATCAATTGCCCCATCATCAACCGCACCTGATTGCGCATAAACCCTTTGGCACTCACGCGATAGATAAAACTATCTTCAGGAAAAAAACTGGCAGTGTATTTTGTGTTTTCAACGATTTCTGAAGTGAGAATTGTTCGTGTAAACTGCGTATTTGCAGAAGGTTTGGTACAGAATGTCCCATAGTTGTGTGTACCTAAAAAAAGTTGCGCACCTTTTTTCATGAGTTCAATATCCAGTTGATCTTGAATTACGCACATTATGGAAGCACTAAATGGATGAGGTTTTTCTCCGTAGCTAAAAACGTATTCGTAGGTTTTGGTTTTAGCCGTATTGATGATGTTAAATTGCTCATCCACTTCCTCCACCTGGATAGCTCGAATATCAGCAGGTAAATTGATATTGACCATGCTTAAAAAAACATCCAGATTTTTGATAGGCTGAGAAATAAAAAGTTCGAAAGCACTATGGTTGGCTGATACAAGCGCATCGGTTCTACTGGTGCCCAGTGTTTTAAATTGGATGTCACCCAGCACAAATTTAAATGTCTTATCAATTAACTGATGTACGGTTTTTACCTGTGGTTGTTTGGCCCAACCGTGAAATCTGAATCCTAAATATTGGATATGAATGAGGTAATAGTACTTTTTATTAAACACAGATAAAGGTTTATTTTAATTCAACGTTTAGTAAATGGCAAGTGGTGAAGTAGAAAGCGATATACTTTCGGTTTTATTCCAAGCCAAAACGTTGTATTTTGTTTTCAATTTATTCATTCTTAAAAGCCATCCGTCAGCTGACGGGGACGGTGTTTCAGATAATCACGAAACGCCCTATTTACTATGTACTGTGTTAGCCTCTTTTTTTATTTCAAATTCTCGATAAATTCCTCCGTCTCTATTCATGATAATGAATTTGTCTTTTTGCCACTTTGATTTGTGTAAGTTTTTATAGAATTCATAAACAATGTTTTTTAAAAGAAAAGTCTCAAAAATAGTTTCTCCATCTTTTTTCTCTATCCTTAAATATGCATTTTGACCTTCATCATTAATATGAATTTCCACAATTGCTTTAAATCTTTTGCTTCTTTGCATCTTCGATAAGCTACTTTCAAAAGAGTATTTGAAATTTTGGTCGGATATTTTATCAGTAATTCCTAGTGCAATACCTTTATTCTCTTGATTTTGTTCTGGAACTCTTCTTAGAACATCTCTTAGTACTTCCAGAATGATTACATTTTGTTCTCCTTTAGATACCCTGAAGTAGTTTTTGAAATCAAACCCAATATAATCGTAATGGACATAGCCGTCAAAATTCCTTATTTCGCTACTAACTGCGTCTGTTCCCTTAACGCCAATATTTAACTTTAAAATATTGCCAAATTCGAATCGTTTTGGAATCATGTACAAGAAGATGTCTTGAACAGTATGTGTCGTGATATTGAAATCTCGTTGACTTAATCCATTCGGTAGTTCTTGTCCTGATCCTAGATGTATGCTTATGTCTCTCAGATATCTTGCCATATTAGTTAATTGAGGCTAACATCTGAATAATCATCAAACTGATCCAGTCGTAATACTGCATTTCCAGACTCATCTTTACCCAGGATAGGAACGAATTTCGCTCCCCAAATAATTTCATCACAGGTGTAGGACGTTCTGGAATGGATTTGTTGCGAATAGGTTTCATCATAAGCATCTATCTGCACCACCAATTCAACTTTATGCGCTTTAATTTGTGCCGCAGATTTTAACGCAGATGGCGTATCATCCTTGAATGGGTATACAATGGTCCAGCTGGATACCAGCATATTGATATGTTCGTATTCTAATTCCAGGTTTTGAAACTTTCTTTTTTCTCCCGTTTCTTCTTGTTCAACCCATGATAGAATTAATCGCGCATTGACATTGATGAGCTGATTGTCCTGTCGATTCGCCATACGAATCATTAATCCCTTTTTGGTTTCCTGAAATGGTGAAATCAAAGCGTATTTACTAAAAAGTGTTTTGGCTTGCGGTTTAGAAAACCGTCCATAAAGTAACCCTGTTGACATGGCAAAGCTCAATAAACCTAAAAAAGCTTCCAGAGATGCAATGATATTGTGGGCGGTTTTAACAGGTGAAATTGCACCAAATCCAACTGTGGTTAATGTTTGCGCACTAAAATAAAAAGCATCAAATACCTGATCTATAAAATTTCCAGAATGATCGCCAGAGAGACCGTCAATACCAAAACCTACATATAGGAGTGCAAAGAAAAAGTTGATCAATATATAACCGGTGAGCAGAATAGAGAAAAATGAAATCCATCCCATATTAATCAACCAGTGAAATACACTGAATCTCTGACTAAATGTAAGGCCAATTCGTTTTAAACTCACCGAACCATCTTTATTGAGTAGACGATTACCTTCGTTTTTCGTATTAGAACTAAAACCAGTATCGGAGATGTATTTGAGTAGCTTTTTTTTCATGTAAACCTAAACGGCTAATTAATTTTCCCCCTTATATTCAAATCCCAGATCATTGATAGATTGTTCAATCTCTGAAGCTTGAATGTTGGTTCCTTTAACGATTACCGTTTTTGAAGCGAGGTCTGCTTCCACAAATTCTATTTGATTTAATTTAGATAGATTCTTTTCTACAGATGATTTACAGTGGTTACAAGTCATACCATCTACACTAAATACTTTTTCGTTTTCTGACATATTTCTTTTTATGTTTTTTGGAAAATATTTAAGTCGAATACCATTAATAAGCAGGAGTGCAAGTACGATGGCGGATAAAATTGAAAACCATCCCAGATTTTCTGCGCCATGATTATGCGATCCCATTTCCATCCCCGGAAGTAGAAACCATTCCGTTGGCATTTGATCAACTGCCAATCCGATAATCAATGCCCCACCAATGATACTGGACAAATAAGAAATTAAAGTTTTGGTCCCCATGGTTTGTTTGATTACGGTCATGGTTGCCGCATTAGTTGCCGGACCAGCCATTAGAAAAACAAAAGCCGCACCTGGAGATAAACCTTTCATCATAAGTGCCGCGGCAATAGGTACTGAACCGGTAGCACACACATACATAGGAATAGATGCCACGAGAACAATCAACATATTTAATAATGGATTGCTCATGTTGTTTTCAATAAAACCATCCGGGATAATGGCTGAAATAAATGCAGCAATAACTAAACCGATCATGAGCCATTTAGAAATATCCTGTAAAAACTCTATAAATGCATATTTCAATGCAGTTTGAAATTTTGATCCCTGAATATGAATTTCAGGTTCGTTTTGATATAGATTTTCTTCTGTATCATCCACCGCATTGGTGATGGCTCCTCCAAAAATTCCCGTAATAAATGCGGCAATGGGACGGATTAACGCAAATGGTAAACCCAATAATGAATAGGTGATTAATATAGAATCTACTCCGGTTTGAGGAGTAGAAATAAGAAAGGAAACTGTAGCACCTTTACTCGCTCCGTTTTTATTAAACGAAATTCCCGTAGGGATCACGCCACAAGAACAGAGTGGAAGTGGAATACCCAGTAACGCTGCGTTAAATACAGAGATTAAATTTTTGCGACCTAGATATCGGGCTACTTTGTGTTTTGGAAAATAGACATGTAAAACTCCTGCCAGGGCAAACCCCAGAATCAAATAGGGAGCCATTTCTGCGAACAGATAAACAAACTCCTTAAAGAATGTGGAAACGAATTTTACAATGATATCCATTAACGCAAATGTTGATATTTTTCTCTTACACTTTCAGGAATAGGAACAGCATCTCCGTATTCATCGATTCTTACAAAGGTAACTTCTGTATCACAAACTGGAATTTCTTCTTCGGTAATGACATTATGCTTACGCGCATCAATTTTTAGTGTTACAGAGGTACGTCCCATTTTAACCACCTTTCCGTAAATCTTAATCAGATAACCGACTTTTACCGCTTTTCTAAAAACGACTTCATCAATTTTAACGGTGACCATATTCGGTGATTGACAAACACTTGCCGCCATTGTGCCAGCTGCTTCATCAATCCAGCTTAACATATTACCACCAAACAAGTTTCCGTGGACCCCAAGGTCCTTACCCATACAAATACGTTGATTTATAAATTCCATCCTTCAAAATTGACTGCAAATTTAAGGTGTAAAATGCACTAATTTGTAAGATATCTGATATTCCGATAAGATAAGATGCTATTTTTTTACACAAAAATTATAAAGACAGGTAATGTGTATATTTTTATATTGTAGATATTAATTTTTAGTCAAATTTTTAAAATACATATAATCTAACATTGATGTAACCTACCTTTACATGATAGAGTACCATCAACTGAACAAGCGAAAAATAATATATGGAGCAAATCATAAAGATTTCACAATTTGGAGAAGATACTATTGAGGGATTGAGCAAAAAACAAAAGACATTGAAGTCGAAGTATTTTTACGATGCCAGGGGAGATGAAATTTTTCAGCAAATTATGGCGATGCCGGAATACTATCTGACCCGTAGTGAAATGGAAATATTTAAAACCCAAAAAGAACAAATATTTCAACAAGTATGTCCCAAAGGATTACCATTTAACTTAATAGAATTGGGAGCAGGAGATGGCTCAAAAACCAAGGTATTATTGGAACATTTTTTAAGTAAAGGCATAGATTTCACATATTATCCTGTAGACATTTCTCAGCATATTTTAAATGAACTGGTAGATATGTTGCATGCTGAGTTTCCTGAGCTGGATGTAGTTCCATTGAATATGGACTATTTTGAAGCTTTGAAGAGCATGGAGCAATTTGGTGACCGAAAGAATATTACGATGTTTTTAGGATCCAATATTGGAAATTTCGAGTCGAATCAATTGGAAGTGTTTTTGTCTAATTTACAGGGTCATTTCAAACCTAACGATAAGTTGTTATTGGGGGTAGACCTCAAGAAAGATCCGGATGTGATTTTAGAAGCGTATAATGATAAAACCGGAATTACAGCTAGTTTCAATATGAATTTGCTGGTAAGAATGAATCGGGAATTGGGGGCTGACTTTTCATTGGATCAATTCAAACACTATCCTTTATATGAACCAATCACAGGAGAGGCCAGGAGTTATATTGTTTCTTTAGCCGATCAGAAAGTCACATTTGATAAATTGAACTTTGAAGTAGAATTTGAAGCAGGGGAGTGTATCCATACCGAAATCTCCAGAAAATATTCGGTATCGAATCTGGATGAACTAGCCATAAAATGTGGGTTTATGACTGCAAAGAATTTTTACGATGAGAAAAGGTATTATGTGAACTCGATGTGGGAAGCGGTATAAGCCACTTCCTACTTATTTCTTTTCTTTTTGAGTTTGCTGGCTTTCTTCTTACCTGCCATTTTCTTTTTTAACGCTTCAACCTCTTCAATCTCTTTCATCATGGCAGTGATGCTATCACTTTTTTCGTTTGAAGCAAACATGATATCATGGTAATCATCCATATGGATATCCAGTACTTTAATGGATTTGGTGATGAAAGATTCGATTTGTTCTAACATTTCTTTTTCATCATCACTACAAAAAGATACTGCAATTCCTTTTTTCTTTCCCCGTCCGGTACGTCCAATTCTGTGTACATAGGTTTCCGGATTCTCATCAGGTAAATCATAGTTGATTACAAAATCTACGTCTGGAATATCAATACCACGGGCACTTACATCAGTTGCGATTAGAACACGATTTTTACCATCTCTAAAGTTTTGTAAAACCTGTTCACGATGCTTTTGAACGATGTCACCATGGATGGTTTCGGTATGAATTTGAACCCGAAGCATGGCATTTCGAACACGCTCTGCGCGAACTTTTGTTCTGACAAAAACCAAAATCTTACTTTGGGGTTCGTCTTTAATGAATTGTTCCAAAAAGAAGCGTTTATCTTCCATTTTGATAAAGGCCACAGAATGCTCAATGTTTTTTGAAACCGGATCTTTAGGAGAAATCTGAATCCGGATCGGATTTCTGACCAAGGAATGCGCTAGCTTTTTAATCTTTTTGTTAATCGTTGCCGAAAAGAATAAGGTTTGATGTTTCTTAGGTAAAAAACGTTTGACATCCTCAATATCTTTATAAAAACCTAAATCCAACATATGATCTGCTTCATCCAATACCAGATGTTTTACACGATGTAACTGGATATATTTTTGACTCACCAAATCAAACATTCTTCCTGGGGTGACCACCAAAATATCAATTCCTTTTTCCAGTTTTTTTATTTGTGGATCTTGTTCTACACCACCGTATACCGCTAATGATTTTATAGACAGTTTTTTGCCCAGTGATTCGAATACCGAATGAATTTGCAATACCAATTCCCGGGTAGGAGCCATTACAACACATTTAATTCCATCCACTCTACGTTGGTTTTTGGTACGTTGAAGCATGTCTAAAATTGGAATGACAAAAGCAGCCGTTTTTCCAGTTCCGGTTTGCGCAATAGCCAATACATCTTCCCCTCTAAGAATAGGGGTGATCGCCTTATATTGGATATCTGTGGGTCTTTTGAAACCTTGTTTTCTAAGCTGTTCTTTTATTCTTTCCGCAATACGGTAATCGTCAAACTTCATGCTGCAAAGATAGTTTTCACATTATACTGACATGCACGGTAAGGGAGGTTCTGTTAGCGACTTGTGAAGATGAAGAATTAGAAAGTTTTAAACTTTACTTTTCTTCTTTTTTCAACGATATAGAAAGACATATATACACCATCTTGAGAGGTCTTAAGTGTTAATGGAATATTGTTTTTAGATAACTTATATACATCACCTAAAATGCTTTCATCCATGGTTAATGTGTATTCTCCATTTGGTAGATAGAACTCGAAGTGTCCATCAATATCGGTAAGTGTATTGTATGATTTACCTCCAACCGCAGTAATTTTGATACGAGACATGTCAAATACTTTGTCCTTATCTGCAATAGCAATTTTTTGTCTATCTAAAATCACATCTCCGTATACCTTAACCCCTCTTACAAAAGGAATGTAAATCTGACCATTGTTTAAAATAGTGATAGAATCAGCAATGTCCGGGAACCATCCTTCCATTTTATCAAGTGCAATAATGGATAAAGGATAGGTGCCGATTGGCATGTTCGCAATTTCGGCTTCTCCTTTCGCGTTAGTGATCACTTCATTTCCGTTGATTCTCACAATAATGTTTTCCATCACGGGTTCGTTGTTATCTCTTACATGGTTTCCGTTGACATCATAAAATGCCATTACGTTATTGGTGGCGTGACGTTTTTTCGCAAAAGGAACCGGGATCCCAAATTCTTTTCTTACACTTACACTTAAGTTCACATTACTATTCGTATTTGCGCCAACATTTCTATTGGCACCTGTATTTAAGTTATACGATTCGTAAATAGAAGAGTAGTTGCTGGAAGAATAGGTTACATTCATTTCAACGCCATATCTCCAACCCGAATTGGTGAAGTAATAAAATTGTGGATATACTCCTACATTGTGTCCATTAAAACGGTTGTTGTAGTTATACATCACTGAATTCTCCATCACATAATGTGGATTTTTAAATTGGTATTGGTTCTGAACTGAAATTCTGAAAGATTGCGGTGTAATTCCTTCACGTTGCATATTCACTAAAGCATTGGTAGATAATGCACCGTAGTTGTATTTTAAGCTAAAATTCCAAACCCGGTAACGTACCAAACCAGATAATTCAAAAGTGAAGTAATCCGATTTTACAGGAATATCAATAGGGTTATTATACGCTGCTTTTACATATACCGAGGATAAAACGTTTTTCTGGAAATCAAAGTTTGAAAAACGAAAAGAAAGACCTCTTGAATGTACACGGTTAGATAAATAATCAGAAATATTATAGAAAACTCCTGGTTGTACCGTACCGTATCTGGTAGATTTACTAAATATAACATTGTTAAAAATCATCTCCTGATCAAAAGCTACATTGTTACCTGTAGTATTGAAAGAGATCATTTTTTGGTAGTTGTTATTTACATAGATATTGAAATCTGGTTTTAGTGTGATAGACGTTCTGTGATTTCCTGTAGTTCTTTCTAGTGACCCATAGCTAAAGTTTGGTCCATTATACCTTGCCGAAAGACTGGTCTTTACTTTTTTGTGGAAATAGTTGGTAGAATAGTTACCACCTATCAGATAACCCTGAACAGAAAGTTCTCTTCCCGGTGCATTTACGTTACGATTAGAAACTGCACCCATAAAATTGAAAAAGTGTTTTTTCTTAAAGTTGAATGAAGGGTTTAAAGAGGCTACGTCAATAACGGTATTGGTTTGGTTGTTAATACCACGTCCGATTTTACCCGCAATTTTGACATCCTCATTAAGTTTAAATTCATGACCTACACCAAAAGATTCGGTTCTGGCACTTTTAAATAAGCTTGGATCGCGTACATAAAATGCAGATGTTTTTTGGTGTTGTGCATATGAGTGAGATGCTTTGATTCCCTGACCATAGTTGTATACACCAATTAAGTTACCACTTACCTGACCTACTTCAACAGTAGTTTTTTGATCATAATATCCAATATACCAGGGAACCGTTTTTAATAAGTCATCGTTCCAATAAGCTTGAGAGTAGTTTAATTGTGTGAAGTATGCGATACTGGCATGGTTGTTTAACTGTTTAAACCCTCTCATGTTGATAGACATAAAAGTGAAGTCAGAAAGGATATTTTGAACATTTGCTTCAACAGTTAATGGTAAGTTAGGATATCCGTAAGGAGATACTTTTACATTGTTTGGTAGACGCACAAGGTCTACTTTATTTCCTTTTTTGTAGATATCGCTACCTAGACCTTTAGGTTCAGAAGAATTGATATACACCGTATGTTTACGGTAGCTTAAGTTGGAGTTCGGATCGTGATTTTGTAATGAAATCTTTTTGAAATTTCTTCTGTCTGTATTTCCTGTGGATGCTCTATAAGTGATGGTTGTATCGTGTCCAGGTAAAAGTTTAATAGTAGAAGCACGATTTTTTAAGATTCGATCATTAGTATCGGTCAAAACCATCTGATCCTGGTTAGATTTATGGCTAATCAAAATATCCTGACTAAAATTACCTGTATTCATAATACTGTAATTGAAGTCTTTTTCTGTTTCACCATTTCTAAAATACAAACGTGCACCTTCTTCAATGGTCGCGTCCCATGAAACCAATTTCTTGGTAAACATAGTGAAATAGGCACTGGATAGTTGTTCATCCTCCTGATTCACTAGGAAAGTATTGATAATGATTTCCGTATTACTGTTCATCAATTGTTGAGGAATCAGAATAACCGGAATAAATATTTTTTCTTCAGGTTTTAGTTTATACGCTTTGTTATCGGTTAAGTTCATCCATCCAGCAGGGAATAAGATGTCTACGATAAAAGTTTGCTCTTCAGCAGTTTTGTTAATGATGGTGAGAACGTTAGAGATCACTTCTCCTTTTTTCAATTCTACCATTTCATTAGTGAAAAAAGCATTCACCTGATTGGGTAGTAATTCACGTTCTTTCTTTTGTGTTGTTGTGGAATCTATTGCCGTTGAATCGATATTAGAAATTAATGTATCTCCATCAATGGCGTTTAATGTATCTCCATTGATACCTCTAACCTGAGCAATAGAAATAGTGCTCCAGATAGATACAACAATAACTAAGAAGATCTTAATTTGGGGATGATATGTGTGGTGGTGAAAAGACATCCTATATATTCTCTTCTAATCGAAATTTGATGTTTAACTGAAAAATCCCGGGGTTAAACCTAAATCCTGGTTTTACCCGAATATCTACAGTAAAATTGAATTCGTCATAATGACTTAAATAACTACCAGGTCCGTTGGTGTTTAAAGCACACGTTCCGGCTGGTGTTACCGGTAACATAGGTGCGATAATATCGATCACATCCATGTTGTTAGTGAAAGTGGTAAATAAACCGTCAATTGGTGAAGTACCACAGCTATTACGGACTCTGATTTCCAGTGCATCAATTGTTGGATTTTGTCCTAAACCGCTTCCGTATTGGTTTAGTTCTTCCCATTCTGCAACCGGTGTGCCCGCAGCCGGATTGTTGTCGATGGTCATAATTAAGTTCCATGAACACAGCGGATCGGCTATCGCTTTATCTTCAACACGTACTTTGATTCTTGCCACACCATTGATGACATAACCACCTTGGTATTTCGTGAAGGAATCAAAACTCATCATTGCATTTACCGAAGTGTTCGGTTCTATTTGTACTAACCCACAGTGAACTTGTGCGTGAGCTACTACAAATAGCAGTAGAAAAACTACTAAACTGAATAATGATTTTATTTGGGGAGTGGTGTTCATTATTTTGTTTTAAATAAAGGAAGTGACTTCTGAAGCCACTTCCTTTGAATATGGTGGAAAAATTCTATTGATCTTCTAACAAGATGTACTGAACGTACATGGTGTAAACACCTGGCTCAGCATAAGCTCCAGCACCGTTAACAGATACTAAATCTTCAGCAGTTGCACCATCAGCATCAAATGCCATTGGGAAAATAGCTGGTAAACCTGGAAGAATTCTGTAATCAATAACATAATAGTAGTTAGAGTTTACACCATTTTGGTTCATGTAAGAACCACCTTCCATAAAATCTTGTCCAGCGATACCAGAAGTTCCAGCGTGACCAGCGATATATTTATCATTTGCAGTTGGAGCAGTGTTAGTACCACCGTTCACATACAAACTGTTACCACCAGCAGGAACTGAAGAAGGAGAAAAAGCACCTGAATAATCAGAGAAAGCTCCTACTGCAGCACCATCACCGTTGTTTGGTTGTGCTTGACGTAATTCTAATAAACTTAATGGTAAGTTTGGTTGTGCATTTGGATTACTGTTTCCGTAATCAATTTGTTGATCCCAGAACTCAGGTCCGTTTGTTCCTGTTGATCTTCCAACAGCGTATAAATCCCATGATACAGTTGAGCTTACTTTTAAAATAGTTGCTCCGTAGTGTGTAATACCAGCATAGTACTCATCGATATCGTCAAATACGAATTCGATTTGGTCTGGTGTAGACATATCCAATTGTAATACTGGCTGTAAATCCAGTGTTACTGTTACGTCTTTTTCATCGATCAACTGTGCGTTAACAGTTGTTAATCCAGCGAACATCATCGCTGCTGTAAGTAATCCTACTTTTTTCATAATTAGTGATTATTGGTTAGTAAAAATTTATATTCTTATTTAATTGTTATTTGCATTTTGGCAGCCTGTATTTCATCTGAGCCTTCATAGTCCAGAACGCCTACGGCTGTATATTCTCCAGGAATCATTGCTGGTAGTTTAAAGACAAAGTCTCTGATTAATCCTGGTACGATAGTGAATTTTTTTACGGTTAGTCTAACTTGAGCTCCTGTAGCGTTGTTAATCATATCTATGTATGATGTACAGTACGCAATACCATCACCTTTGTTTTCAGCTTCAATGAAAATGGTGTTTTCGTTATCCTTAGTCTCCATTTTAAAACCGGTCATTTCTACATTTTCCGTTTTTACTGTTGGAGGGTTTTGGTATACAAATACTCCGAAAGCGAAAGTTGGAACCACACCTAGTGCAACAGTACCAGACCCTTTTTGCGCTGGTTGTAATTGTTTTCTAGGCTCAGCTTGCTCAATCATAATGATGGACCATGCCGCTCTATTACCCGTTTCATCGTTAGGAATTGTAACTGTAAAAGAGATTTCTTTTTTCTCTCCTGCTTTTACTTCAAAGAAGGTTGGAGAAACATTCATCCATTTTGAAAGTGAATATTCACCTGATCCGGCTGGTAAGAATGAACTTTTACCTTTTCCGTTCATATTAAAATCATACAGATTAACCTTAAACTCTTTTTTAGACTCGGTATCGTTATTGATTTTGATTTTGTAGGTTTTGGATTGTCCAGGTTTGATGTTTAAGTGGAAGTGTGCCGGGGAAACTGAAATCCCTTTGGTATCTAAATCATTATTCTCATTTGAATCTGCCTCAACGGTTTCGATTTTAAGATCGGTTATTTGATAACCTGCAGCAAACGAAAAGGACATGATTAAAGTTGCTAGTAGAGAGAGTGATAATTGTTTGATCATTGTTTTTTTGTTTTATTAATATTTAAAAGTTTTGGGGATAACTTCATATTTACATGGCAAATGTAGATGGAGAGTTAACACTTGTGTTTCTGCAAAATTTTAATCTTTTTAAATATAGAATCACCAAAATATGTATTGTGTAGGGGTTTGATACGCATTTAGATTTATAGTGATAATCCTTGAATTTTTGATTAAAAATTGGGTGGGATACCTTTATTATATATAATAGGGAAAATGAAAATGTTCATTTTTCTGTGGAAAAGAAAAATGATAGAATTGACGATTTAACTGAATTTAGATGAAGATTTATAGGGAAAAGAACAGAATCTCTATGATTTGGGATTGATCTTATGGAGTAATTGAGGTCTTACTTTATGGTCCCATTCCGATTTAAGAATACTTAATACAATACTGTCACGTCTCCCATTTGGAGCCAGACAGTTACTTCTTAGTATACCTTCTTCTTTGCAACCAATGCTTTTCATTGCTGCAATGCTTTTTTGATTTCGGGCATCTGCTCTGAACTCTACACGTTCCATTTGCATAGCTTTAAATGCGAAGTCCAGCATAATGATTTTACAGTTTTTATTTAGACCGGTTCCTTGAAACTGTTTACCATACCAGGTATAACCAATAGATACGGTTTTGTGAAATAATTGAATATCATAAAACCGTGTACACCCGGCATATTGTTCGGTTCTTTTATCAAATACAATAAAAGGGTAGGATTTACCTTCCTGACGTTCCGCAAGGGCATTTTCAATATATTGTTTGAGGAGTTTTTCACTATTGGCCGGAGTTAAAGAGTATTTCCACAATTCCGGTTCATGAATGGAGTAAGTAATTAAATGTTCGAAATCATCCTTCTTCAACGGACGTAGCAGTACAATGTCGTTTTCAATGGAATAATGATGGTCCGGATGAAATTCTTTCATGGTAAATAATATTTAAGTTATCGACTCATTTTTTCAAATACCCAGGCCGGGCCAATTAAAAGAAACTGAAGATCTTTAAAGAAAGATGGTTTTTTACCTTCCAATTTGTGTCCGTAGAACTGTCCGATCCAGGCCAGTACAAAAATGGCTATGGAAGTGTACAGTAAAGGTGCTACATCTGATAATAGATAATTGCCATATAGCGAGAGCAGGGAAAATAGAAGCATCAAGAAAAATGTTTTGAAAGAAAGTCTTAAATAAAACACCATTAATATTAAAAGAATGGGTGTAGCCCAATTCGTTAAGGCAGGATAAGCAAAACCAAGTAAGTTTTCTATTGGCGCAGCAGGAATACTCATAATTAGCCCAACGATGCTAAAGAAAATTAAAGGCACACAAACAAAGTGAATTCTTTGATTGGTGATATTTTGATGACTTACTGCGTATTCATCAAACCATTCATTTTGTGATTTCATGTGCACTAAGATAGTTAAAACTCACAAGATCAGATACCACAATAATTTGGTATTAACGTTCATTAACTACCAATTTGCGACCCAAAAATGTACTTTCGCAATAAGAAAATGGAATCATGAGTTTAGCACGTAATTTTTTGTCAGAACAAGATCAATTAAAAGTGGTCAATGCCATTCAAGAAGCAGAGAAGAATACTTCCGGTGAAATTCGATTGCATATCGAAGACTATTGTAAGGAGGACGTGATGGACCATGCGGCATTTATTTTTGAAAAATTAGAAATGCATCAAACACAGCTTAGAAATGGAGTGTTGTTTTATGTGTCTATTGATCCACATGGGTTTGCCATTTTAGGCGATGTGGGGATCAATCAAAAAGTAGCAGATGGTTTTTGGGAAAATATTAAAAACCATGTGATTGAAAATTTCAAGAAGGGACAATATGCAACAGGATTGTCTGAAGGGATAGTGATGGCTGGAGAACAGCTTAAGAAATATTTCCCTTATGAAGCGGATGATGTGAATGAACTTTCAGATGAAATTTCGTTTGGAAAAAACTAAAGAGAACAATGCGAATTAAGAAATATATCCAAATACTCAGTTTTGTAATTCTTGGGGTGTTTTTAACCTCAAATGTATTAGCAAAAAGTAATGAACTTATTCCGGACCGCCCAAATCCAATGACTTTGGTAGTGGATGGGGCTGGAGTATTTTCTGGGCAGGAAGTGGCATATTTAGAAAGAGAACTTAATGCTTTTAATGATACCACGAGCAATCAAATTTTGATTGTAACCATGGCAAATTTGAATGGATTAGCTCCATATGAAATGGCTACCGGAATTGGTCAGGACTGGGGAGTGGGGCAAGGTGAATTTGACAACGGTGTAGTGATTTTGATCAAACCAAAAACAGCAGATGCTAAAGGTGAGATTTTTGTCGCAACCGGATATGGATTAGAAGGCGCGATTCCCGATGCCACTACTAAATTGATCGTAGCCAATGAAATGATTCCATATTTTAAACAAGGAAGAATGTTTGAAGGTGTAGAGTCGGGATTACAAGTAATAAAAGCATTGGCGGTAGGAGAATATAATTCAGATGCCTATGCCAATAAAGGCGGTTCAGGAGGATTTTCCATTTTTCCATTTCTATTCCTTATTGTTGTAATCATCATTTCGATGGTAAGCCGTGCCAGAGCAGCAAGGAGTTATAGTGTGGGACATGATATTCCATTTTGGACCGCATTAATGCTGATGAATCAGAGCAGAGGACACCGTGGTCACTATGACAATTTCACTTCCGGAGGAGGTGGATTTGGTGGTTTCGGAGGCTTCGGTGGAGGCGGCTTTGGCGGTGGAGGAGCCGGAGGAAGTTGGTAAAAAATGACAAGATGATGTTTGGCCGTTTAAAATCTATACTAAGAAAATTTGACCATATTCTATTATTGGGAAGTTTGATATTCCTGGTAGCATCGCCCATTTGGGAAGAAACGATGAATAGGGGGCTTTTGATTTCGGATTTGGCCATTATTATGATTGTGGTATCCGGAGTGAGTGTGACTTATACCCATAGAACAGATCGGTTTAATTTTAAGTTTTATTTTGGATTATTGACCATATTTATTTCGTTGGTAGACCTGATTTTAAATCTGGCTCCTGTTTATTCTGAGATAATTCAGATTTTTAGATTGAGTTTCTTTTTGATCCTTACGGTGGTGATGTTTAGGTTGATCATTCGTGCCAGAAAAGTAGACGCCAATGTGGTCATTAATTCCATATCGGGCTATTTACTTTTAGGAATCAGTTGGGCCATTGTATTGTGGATCTGGACGTATTCTCATCCGGGAGCGTTTAGTTTTGATACCGATTCTTCGGCTGGAATGTTTAACGAGATTTATTATGCATTCGTAACCCTGACCACACTTGGTTATGGAGATATGTTACCGGTAACAGCCCCGGCAAAATCGTTTGGGATTTTGATTTCAGTGACCGGAGCATTTTATAATACAATAGTTTTAGGAATGATCGTAGGTAAGTTTATTTCTAATGAAGCGATAAAAAATAAAGAAGATTAGAATGAGTTTTGGAAAATGGATAGGAGGCAGTATTGGGTGGTCATTAGGCGGCCCAATTGGAGCTGTAGCAGGATTTGCGCTTGGAGCTTTGTTTGACAATAGTTTGAATCAGCAGGCAGAAGACCCACAGGGATATTCACAATCCCAACAAACGACACAACCCGGAGATTTTGGAATGAGTATGGTGATTTTATCTGCAGCAGTGATGAAGGCAGATAATCGGATCATGAAATCTGAATTGGAGTTTGTAAAATCTTATTTGGTGCGTCAGTTTGGGCAAGAGCAAGCCAAAGAACTGGTAACTGCTTTAAAAGAAGTCTTAAAAACAGATGTACCGGTACGTCAGGTGTGTTTGCAAATTCGTTCACATATGTCACATCCCATGCGTTTACAGTTAATGCACTATTTGTTTGGTGTCGGTTATGCCGATGGAAATGTACATCGTGTAGAATTAAATACCCTTAATACGATTGCACGTTATTTGGGAATTTCTCAAAAAGATTTCTTTTCCATCAATGCGATGTTTGGAGGACAAGGTTCTCAGTCAGGTGCCCGTCCGGGAAGTTCTTCATTAGGACTTTCTTCAGCATATAAAATCCTGGAAATCGAATCAAATGTTTCGGACGATGAGGTGAAAAAAGCCTATAGAAAAATGGCCAAAAAGTACCATCCGGACAAAGTGGCTTCATTGGGACCGAATTTCCAAAATGCTGCAAAAGAGAAGTTTCAGAAAGTACAACAAGCTTACGAAGAGGTAAAGAAAGCCAGAGGGATGAACTAATTGGTATAGAATTTTTTAGAGATTGTTAAATTATTTAATACATGCATGAGCGATCTCATTAAAAACGTTAAATTCGCGCCAATCAAAAAATAATATAATTAAATATTTTAGAATGAATTTAAAAGGATTAGTATTGACCCTGTCCGCTGGTGTGGTGGTTCTTACAGGATGCAACAACGCAGGTGGAGAATCTACTTCTAAAGAAGTGGTTCTAAAAACAAAATTGGACACAGTTACTTATTTTATGGGAATGATGACTGGGAGTCAGTTGAAAGAGGCGTTTGCAATGGAAACTTATGATGAAGCGATTGTTGCTGCGGGAGCTAAAGCTGGATTTGAAGGAGATTCTGCTTCATTATTCACTAAAGAAGAAGGTGGACAGATTGCACAGGCATATTTCCAGGAAATGCAAGCAAAGAAAATGGAAGAAAAATATGGTTCGGCTAAAGCTGAAGGAGAAGCTTTCTTAACTCAAAAAGAAGCAGAAGAAGGTGTGATCTCTACAGGTTCCGGATTATTATATAAAATCAACGTAGAAGGTGCTGGAGACAAACCAGGTCCAACCGATAAAGTAACTGTTCACTATACTGGAAAGTTAATGGACGGAACTGTATTTGATAGTTCAGTACAAAGAGGTGAGCCGGCTACATTTGGTTTAAATCAGGTGATTCCTGGATGGACTGAAGGATTACAGTTAATGACTCCGGGATCTAAGTATACTTTCTACATTCCACATTATTTAGCTTATGGAGAGCAAGGTGCAGGAGAAAGTATTCCTCCGTTCTCAACTTTAGTATTTGAAGTAGAGTTAATTTCTGTAGCTCAAAACTAATAATAGGATGAAATTTTTATTAAAATCAGGTTTAATTGTTTTTGCCTTGATGTGTGTGGCAGGTACTGCCAATGCACAGCTGTTTAAGAAAGGGAAGAAGAAGAAAGCTGAAGAAACAGAAAAGATGGAATTAAACATGAATGATACGATGACCAAAGTGAGTTATTCTTTGGGAATGAACATCGTTGCGAATCTAAAACAACAAGGTTTGGATTCTTTAGATCAAAAAGCGTTTGCAGAAGGATTAAGAGCGGCTTTAGCAGGTGATTCAACTTTAATCTCTGACGAAGAGTCTAACCAACTATTGCAAGCTTATTTTACTGAATTACAACAAAAGAAAGCGAAAATGGCAGCTAAAGAAGGAGAAGACTTTTTAGCAGAAAATGCAAAGAGAGAAGGCGTAACTGTAACTGCAAGCGGTTTACAGTATGAAGTAATTACTCCGGGTGAAGGTCCTAAACCGGCAGCGACTGATCAGGTGACTGTACATTACAAAGGAACTTTAATTGACGGAAAAGTATTTGACAGTTCATACGACAGAGGACAACCAGCAACATTCGGTTTAAATCAGGTGATTGCCGGATGGACAGAAGGTGTTCAGTTAATGTCAGCTGGTGCAAAGTATAAGTTTTATATTCCTTATAACTTAGCATACGGTGAGCGTGGTGCAGGTGGTGAAATTCCTCCATACGCAGCTTTGGTATTTGAAGTAGAGTTGATCAAAATCAACTAAGAATAGATTAGAATTAAAGGAAAGCCTCCTCAACATTGTTGAGGAGGCTTTTTTGTTTTAAAAAACATGCATATAGGTGCTGTAAAAAAGAAATAAATATTTCATATAATGTGTTAGAGGTAAAACATGATGTGAAGTGTGTTTTTAATTTTTTAAAACTAAAAATGTTGTTTTATAACCAAATAGATTCATTTTATGTGGTAAATACGTATACAAAAATGTGGTTTATACGTATTGTGTGGTGAGGAATTAAAAATTACATTCGCTTTATACTTAATGAAACACACAAAACATTATGAAACTTTTTAAAACTCTTTTAGCGCTAACCATTACATTTAACTCTTTTGGACAGTCAGTTGATGATTATATAAGTAATCATAACATGACCTTTGAGAACATTCAAACTTCGGTTAAAGCCTTATATCAGAATAAGGCTATTCTTACCGATAGTGATTCTTCAGATTTAAAGAATTATGCCAGATGGGAGCAATTTTGGAAAACTAGATTGAACACTGATGGAACTACAGGTTATACAGATGCACCTGATGCTGGATTTGTAACTTGTGGAAGCCTGGGAAACTGGAAAAGTGAGGGGCCATCAACAATTCCCTTGGGAACCTTACCAATTAATTCTAATGGAATTGGTAGAATAGAAAGTATTGCAGTGTATGAGCAAAATCACGACATTGTATACGCAGGTTCAAATACCGGAGGTTTATTTAAAAGTACGGATTTGGGTAATTCGTGGCAAAGTATATTTGATGTGGATTCTATTCGTGTCCCAGGGCTGGGTATTGTGGATATCGTAATTCATCCGACTAATTCTGATATTGTATGGATTGCAACAGGATTATCGGGTCCAATAAGTTCTCGGTATGGAGCAGGAATATATAAAACGACAAATGGAGGGCAAACCTGGGAAAATATATCTCAGACTTTTAATGGTACTACCCAATATAAAATTGTTGCAGATATTGAAATGTCACCACTGAACGTCAATGAGTTGTATGTAACCTATGAAGGTCAAATCATGAGGACATTGGATGGAGGTACCACTTTTTCAGTTTTTAGAACGGACCCCAATGGACAAAAATTTGATAAGTTAAAAATGATCAATTCAGGGGGGGATATGTTATTGTATGTGACTGCGCATAAGAATGGTTCAAATCCAGCTAGGGTCTGGCGTTATAATATGAATACTACCATATGGACAGATATTACTGATCCCAATATGACCGGAGAGCGTTTTTTTATAGATGTAACTCCTGCAGCGCCAGATAATTTATATTTAGAATATGTTGGAAAAGCATTTATTTCAAATGATAGAGGAAACACATATACGTCAAAGACAGCATCATTTAGTGGGCAAATACCCAATCGAAACGCATTGGCGGTTTCTCCTACCGAATCTAACATTTTTTACATTGGAGGAAAGGATGTGCATAGGACTATTAATAATGGAAATAGTTTTGTTGAATATACAAGTTATGGTAGTATTCATGATGATATTCATTCCATTGCATATATATCATCATCAGCCTCTGGGACTAATGGTATAAATGATTCATTGTTAATCGGAACAGATGGTGGTGTAAGCTTAATTGTCGGCCCTAGTTCAGTATATAAAAAGACGCGAAATGGTTTAGATATCACACAAGCTTGGGAATGTGACGTGAATAAATATGGCAAGGCTTATGAAGTTATGGGAACGCAGGATAATGGAACCATGTTGCAGGTAAATGGCCAATGGAGAAAAATATCAGGTGGAGATGGCGGAAGTTCAATGTTTACCAATTTTGGAGGTAAAGAATATGTGATTCATAGTACCAATAGCTATATTGGTATGTCGGATGTTAATCAATTATCTTCTACGAAGACCATTGAAACAAATATTTGTGCTAAAGTAGGGATGCCGGGATCCTTGTGTTTAGGAGTGGCTACGCATACGACAGCATTTATGTTGGATACACAGGATCCAAGTGTGTTTTATTTTGGACTTCATGATGTATATAAACATGATTTAACAGCATCAAATATATATGCTTCGCAAGTAAATATATCACCGACATTAAACTCCAAAAGATATGTGTCTGACTTAGCTATGTCTTATACCAATTCTAATCTGATCTATTTATCTACGGATAGAACGCAATGGGGTTCTGGAACATTGATTGATTCGGCATTATTTAAAACCACAGATGGTGGTACAACCTGGACAGGAATTACTCCGGAATGGGCAGCTAGAGATAATTCATCCATAACGGATATTGAAGTCAATCCGGATGATGATCAGGAGTTATGGATTACGTTGGGTGGCTTTTACAATAATTCAAATACTCCAAATCCAGATAAAGTATTTCATTCTACAAATGGAGGAGCAACATGGAGTAACTATTCCGAAGGTTTAGAGAATTTTCCGGTAAATCAGATCAAATATGAAAAAGGTTCCAATGATCGATTGTATTTAGCTACAGACATCGGTGTGTTTTATCGAGATGCAACTATGAACCAATGGGAGTGCTTTAATTCAGGATTACCTTCAGTGGTGGTGATGGATATAGAGATAAATTATTGTCATCGAAAAATATACGCAGCTACATATGGGCGAGGGATGTGGAGTGCAAATTTGTTACCTTCTCAAGAAATATTTGCAGGGAATCCAAGTGGTGAAGTATGGAATACGGATAAAGAGCTGTATAGAACCGTACATATCAAACCGGGTGATAAGTTGATCATCAGTAACGCCACGATCAGTATGGCGGCCGGAACGAAGATTATTGTAGATCAGGGGGCGGAGTTGATTTTAAACTCCAGTACCATAACCAATGCATGCGGGGCTTTTTGGGATGGCATTGAAGTATGGGGAAATAGCTTGTATAACACGAACTCCCAGTATTGTCCTTCTGGTGCGTCTTGTTTAGTGGGTAAATTGACTATGAATTATTCCACCATTGAAAATGCAGATAATGCGGTACGCTTATGGAATCCAATGGACTGGAATATGCGTGGGGGAATGATCTATGCGAGTAGTTCATTCTTTAAAAACAACCGAAGAGATGTAGAGTTTATGGCGTTTGAAAACCACTATAATAGTGGGCCAAATGCCGGACAAGTAGCACCCTATCGCAGTGCGTTTTATAAATGTGATTTTATCATAGACCAGAACTATTTATTTGATGTGAAACCACCAAGAGATGCCATGGTAACGCTATGGCAAGTGCGTGGAATTGACTTTGACGGATGTGATTTTAAAAACATTTCCGGGCAGAGTTTAAACAAAGCAGGGATTTACTCCTGGGATGCTGATTATACCGTAAAAGAATGGTGTAATCAATATCCATGTAATACTCCGGTACAAAGTCATTTTATAGGATTGAAAGCCGGAATTGATGCGACCAGTAGCGGCATGGGTTATGCGTTTATGGTAGATACCACCAACTTTATCAATTGTGATTATGGTGTGGTGGCCAATGGCGTACAGCATGCGGTGATTACGAGAAATTCATTTAGCCTGGATGCCAACGGTTTTGGAGTACAACCCCCAAGCTCTATTGGGATTTATTTAAATGTAGCAGATCAATTTACCGTAACCCAAAATAAACTGGATGGACTCACGACTGGGATTCTGGCCCGTTCTACCGGAGGAGCGGTGAATCTGATTGATAAGAATGGTTTTGTCAATGCTTATTATGGGAATATGGCGTATAAGGATAATAATGATCCTAGTAACACATTCTTTGGGTTACAATATGAATGTAATCTTCACCAGAATCCAGGGATTTACGATATGACCATTCATGGGGGGACTGGAATTGCAAGAAACCAAGGAGCTTCAAATCATGCTGCGGATAACGCTTTTACCAATAGTAGCAGTTTGTTTCCCGAAAAGCATATTGCCAATAATTCTTCCATTGGAGTAATCATGAATTATTTTCATCATACCAATTCTGCTGGGTATATTTTGGAACCAACTGATATTGATCCTTTAAAAGTAATAAATCATAGTTTGTTCAGCACGATTAATCCAAGTGAAAATTGCCTATCCAGTATAGATCATTTTTTAAGTCAGGATCGTGGTCGGATGGATCAACAAAAGGGGGAGAGTGAACGCATTGTGTTTAACGAAGCCAAAGCCAATTACCATCAAGCACAATATGTATATACCAGCACGGTTGATGGTGGAGATACTTATGGATTATTAAATACCGTACAAACCACACAACCTCAGGATGCCTGGAATTTACGTAACGATTTAATCAATGATTCGCCATTAAGTGATGAAGTGATTATAGAAACCATCAATGATGGGTTGTTGTCCAATGCGCTACTTCTGGATGTATTGATGGTAAATGCTCATGCTTCTCGAAATGAGGAGATCATCCATTTGTTAGAAACCAAAACGGTTCCGATGCCCGCTTATATGATCAATACCTTTTTAGGATTATTTGAAGTCCTGTCACAACGTGATGTACTCGAAGCGGAAATCGCTCATGAAGCTGTAGCCATGAATAGGTCTGCACGATTGCTGATTGCACACTGGATGGCAGATAGTACCGGAGATGATTCAGATAGCATTCCGGCACTCTTGGCGGAGATCCCAACCCCAATGGCGGATTTACAACGTATTGCATATTACCGTGGGATGGGAAATACAGAGCAGGCAAACCTGATCATGAGTGCTATGGATGATGTGCATGAATTAACCTCCTGGCAACAGGATATGATTTCGGGAGTAGAGGATCTATACTATGTATATGATCAGGCAGTTTCCGGAGGGAAACAGCAATTGAAGGAGTTGAGTTCTATTACCGAGACGACTTTAGATAACTATAGTCAGGAAAGTGATACCCGGAAAGGGGTGTATGCAAAATCGTGGTTAAAGTTTAGTCAGGAAGAACTGTATTTACCGGAGATGGTAACCTATACCCCACCTGCAGGTAAAAGAGCCAGACAAAGTGTTTTTGAATTGCGTGACGTAGAAGAAGAAGTTATCTTTGAAATCTTCCCGAATCCGGCACAGGAGTATATTACGATACAAAGTGCTGGATATGCTTCTGAAAATGTGATTCGAATAGAGATCATTAACAGTCAGGGAAAAGTAGTATTGACCAACCAGAGAATGAACACGGAAAGCCAAAATATTAATTTGGGATTATTACCTACCGGAATGTATGTGATCCGTATTTTGGATGGAGAACGAGAAGTTCAAAAGCAAATGTTAGAAATCATCAAATAGATGAGATTACTTATTTTCATAATATGTTGTGGATTGTACATCAATTTAGATGCGCAATCCACATATTTTAATATGAGATATAAGTATGATCAAGGGATCAATGGAACTTTTGAAATCGTATCGGTTGAAGACCAGCTGTATTTTGATATGTCCACTTTGGATATTCAAAATAATAGATATGGATTTAATTTGAGAGGAATAGATTCTTTAGGCGACACTTTTTTATATGGTGATACCTTAATTTCTGCTCAAAAACATTATTACTCTGGAGGTTTAATAAAAACCAGAACTCAAAAGCTAGTGGATGCAGTGACTTTGGAGTATTCCAGTGGTGGGCAAAGTTTTGGCGTAGTTGCGTTCAATTTAGATGGAGAAATTCTATTTAAGACAGAAAGTCTTGATACGTTTTTATTTGTTACCATGAAACAAATAGCGGAGACTTCAGATTCTGGATATGTTTTAGTTGGAACAACTCAAACGATCCCAGCAAATCAATCCGGGACGGAGGATATGATATTAATTAAAACAGATAGTTTAGGAAACGAACAATGGCGTAAGACCTATGGGAATACCACAAATTTTGAACAAGGACATTCCATTGCCATTACACCAGATCATGGGTATATAATTGGAGGTGTAGTTTATCACCCGGATTTTACAGATGAACAGCGTCCATATATTATTAAAACGGATAGTGTTGGAAATGTGGAGTGGGAACAAACATATGGGGCCATTGATACCAATAATTTACCTGCATATGGTATTATGAATACACAAGATGGAGGATATGCCTTTGTTGGAGGTAGGGGTGTCCATAAATACACTGGATCGGATGTGATAAGGCCCTGGTTAGTTAAGATCGATAATCTGGGGAATTTATTATGGTCGAGGATGCATAAGGAAGGAGACGCAACTCATGCATTTTCAGAATATCAAGATTTAGTGGAATTACCCAATGGAGACATAGTGGTTTGTGGAACACATGTTCGGCCTAATTTAGATACCGTAAATTTTAAGGATAAATATAGTAGTATGGGAGTTATTGCTAAATACTCTGCGAATGGAGATTCCTTATGGAGTCGAAATTTTGTACACCCTGAAAATTTACAAAGTCCATGGTCGGATCATTTTTTTAATAGTATTGTGCAAACAGATGATGGAGGTTTTGCAGCAGCAGGATATTTATTACCCAATCTACCAGATACCGGAACGCAAGATACCTGGGTGGTGAAAGTGGATAGTTTTGGGTGTTTGGTGCAAGGCTGTGAAGTAGTGAGTGTGCCTCAAATTGAGACATCTATCGCAGCACTAAAAATATATCCCAATCCATCACATAATATTTTGAATATCGAAATCACACCCAATGGCAACCCACGCGAATACGATTTTGAACTGTATGATTTGCTGGGGAAACGTGTACGCACACAAAAACTGCAATCCTATCAAAATACCATATCTGTTTCAGGTTTAGCCTCCGGAATCTATACCTATAAAATAGATGAGGTATGGGGGAAGGTTGTGGTGGAGTAACTAAAATTAGAATTATGATTAGAATAATATTGTCACTTGCTTTTTGGGTTTTTAGTATTCACATTGGTTTTACGCAATGGATTGATACAACTCAAATATTTGGTATTGATAGTTGTAAGTTTGATTCAATCCCTCAATGGGTAAAATTAGATACTTCAAGCCAGAATATATGGCAGGTAGGAATACCTCAGAAAACTTTTTTCGATTCTGCATATTCAATTTCTAAAGCGATTGTAACGGATACAGTAATATCATACGACACTTCGGTTGACTCCTATTTTGAAATTACTATTCCCTTATCGTTTTATTTATTTGATGTATTGGTAGATTTTCAACATAAATTTCAAACAGATACCTTAAGAGATGGAGGACGTATTGAAGTGTCTTATGATAAAGGGGTAACGTGGCAAAATATCATAGAGGACACATTGGATTATGCAGTAATTTCTGAGTTTGAGAATATGTATGAGACCCATGACACTTTATACGATGGTTCTTATGGGTTTTCTGGATTATCAGATGATTGGCAACATACGAGGTTATTCTGGATTTGGGCTTTTCCCCTCAAAATGTTTCCTGATGATATGAGTCTTAGATTTTATTTCATTAGTGATACGATAAATACAAATAAAGAAGGGTGGATGATAGATGATATTGTAATATCATATGTGGATCTTGGTTCCGGAATATCAGAGAAATCTTCAAATTCTAAAATTAGCTTATCCCCAAACCCAGCTCAAGAAACCATTCGAATTCAATTTTTAGACCCTAATATTCGAGACTCTCAAGAATTAAAGATTTATTCCATCACCGGACAATTGGTACTGCATCAAATGATTTATCCACCGGAATCGGAGATCAATATTGAAACACTGGAATCAGGAGTGTATATGTATGCTATTGGGGATCAGAGGGGGAAGATAGTGGTGGAGTGATATAATTAAATAAAAAGCCTATGAGAACTTTATATCTAATAGTGATTTTATTTGGAATATTTGAGAAAGGAAACGCTCAAACTTATGTTCCGTTTCCAACCGAAAATATGAGGTGGAAAGGAATGGAATATATGTATTATCCGAACTCTAGGAAGTTTTATGATGTTATTATTGACGGAGACACAATTATTGGGGGGATAACATATCATAAACTTATCGAAAAAAGTTGGACGTATTATGCTCAGGGAGGTTTAACATATAAACCTCCAGTATTTTCTCAAAAATATATGGGTGTTTTTCGGAATGATAGCATAAATAAAAAGATTTACTTATTAGCTGAAGGATGGAATGAAGAGGAAATTTGGTATGATTTCAGTTTAAATATTGGAGATACTATGGTTAATCCTTTTCATCCGGTATCATATAAATCTGTAATTGATATAGATACAATTAATATTGACGGGTTAGCGAGAAGAAGATTGTTATTAGCCGAATGCGGTGATTCAACTAATTTATTGGCTAATTTATATTTTATAGAAGGCATTGGGAGTACTTTCGGACCATTCGCTTCGTATGATTGTGCTTACGAGGATTCTGAAATATTAAAATGTGTGGAGCAAAATGGTAGTGTAATCTATTATTTATTCGCTTTAGATTCTGCCTGTTCAATAATAAATTCGGTTGAGCATTTAGATGGTAGTTCAGAAAAGTTTGGAATATCCCCAAACCCAGCTCAAGAAACAGTCCGAATTCAATTTTTAGACCCCAATATTCGAGATGCCCAGGAACTAAAGATTTATTCCATCACCGGACAATTGGTACTTCATCAAATGATTTATCCACCGGAATCAGAGATCAATATTGAAACGCTGGAATCCGGTGTGTATATGTATGCGATAGGGGATTATAGAGGGAAGATTGTGGTGGAGTAAGGAGGGTTGAGTTTTGAGTGATGAGTAAGGAGCAATGAGCAATGAGGGTAGAGTAATGAGGGTAGAGTAATGAGGGCACTTCGGCTCCGCTCAGTGACCCATTAGTGAGTAAGTAACAGTTTATTTTTCGAACAAATAACGAATCCCTGAATCAACGTGCCAACCGGCAAAGTCTTTTGTTGTAACGTAAACGATAAGTGGATTTAATTTTGCGTAAAGTAGGTTCCCTTTAAAATCCATTGACTCAAAATGAACTGCGATTTCTACCCTTTTTGTGGCCTCACCATTAAACTCCTCTAAACCTCCTGCGTTAATAGGTTTCTGACCAATAGCGTATAAATCCTCTGGAGAAAGGTGCCCTTCGAATGAAATAACAGCAATAGAATTTGGTTCAACAATTAAGGGTAGCTCATTATTAAGTTTGATTTCATCAAGAGCATTATGTTCTATCAAAGTATTTTCTCCGCTATTGATTAGAACATATGCTTCAGAAATTAAAGCTTTACGATTTCCAGGGTTAATAATAGCCACTTTAATGTCTAATTGAGAGCCAGAAGGATCTGCTTCAATAACGACTACTTCTAATTTGTGAGACTCATAGAAATATGTGAAGTAGAAGCTTACTATGGAAATTAGGAACGCTCCAATACTCATATATAGCGTTAATCTCTCTTTTGCCTTGCTTTTCATTTCGAATGAATCAATATTTCGTGAACGGGTTTCTAAAGATACATCTTAATCTTTCATATTGATGCTTTTATAAGGGGTTAAAAACAAGACTGTTAATTATAAAAAAATCCAAACATAAAAAAAGGGAGCTAAAAGCTCCCCTCTAATCATTGATATGCGATACTAATTATTTAGCTGCATTATATCTTTTAGTTACTTCAGCCCAGTTTACCACGTTGAAGAAGTTTTCGATGTATTCTGGTCTGCGGTTTTGATATTTTAGGTAGTATGCGTGTTCCCATACATCTACACATAAAATAGGTGTTCCTTTTACCTCAGCGATATCCATCATTGGATTGTCTTGATTTGCAGTTGAAGTTACAGCCAGGTTTCCTGAAGCATCTACAACCAACCAGGCCCATCCTGAACCGAATCTTGTTGCGGCAGCTTTTGAGAACTCATCTTTAAAAGCTTCGAAAGAACCGAATTTTGCGTTGATTGCATCTCCTAGTTCTCCGGTTGGTGCACCACCACCGTTTGGTGACATCACTTCCCAAAACATACAGTGGTTATAATATCCACCACCATTATTTCTTACTGCTCCTGATTGATTTGAAATATCAGCCAAAATATCTTCGATAGAAGCATTTTCTAAATCTGTTCCTTTGATCGCATTGTTTAAATTATTGGTATAACCTGCGTGATGTTTGTCATGGTGAATTTCCATGGTCATGGCATCAATATGAGGTTCTAAACCGTTGAATGCGTATGGTAAATCTGGTAATGTAAAAGACATAATTATATTGTATTTAGTTATTAAATTCTGAGATTGTAAATCTACACGTATTTATTGAAATCTGAAGAGGGATAGGTATACAATTATTTATGGGATTATTTAAAAGATTAATAATAATTATACCGATTTTTTTGATGTGAGAAACAAATTAAAATATATCAAATGCTTTAGTTATTTTAGCAAAGTTTTCAATCATAAGTTCATATTGTAGATTCAGAATATGAGCGAGAAATTTTGGAGGATCATGCGCGTGAATAAGAATTTTAATTTCTGGGGTTTTATAGTTGTGCTCATTTGTTTGGTGGGAGTTCCTCAGATTACGATGGCGCAAAGTGAGGAGGATATTCTGAATAGTATCGGAAATGAGTTGGATGACGAGTCGGCTAAGAAAAAAGAAGCCGAGAAAGTAGAAAAAGAATACAAGGCGATAAAGCTAAAAGCTGATGCAGCTTTTAAGACTAAAAAGTTTGAAAAAGCCAAGGAGTATTATGGCCAGATGTTGAAGCTAAAACCCGATTCTGAATTTGCATCATCACGATTGGCTCTGATTGATCAGGAAATTGCCAAAGCCAAAGAAGCCGAAGCTCGAAAAAAATATGAAGGATTAATCGCAAAAGCGGATGCTTTAATGGCCAGTGAAAAATGGGATGAAGCTATAGCCGGATATAAGGCTGCCGCTGCGGCCAATCCGGATGAACAATATCCCAAATCTCAGGTTACAAAGGTAGAGAAGTTAAAAGCTGAGGCTAAAGCAGCCGCACAAGCTGCTGCCCTTCAAAAACAATATGATGAAACGATTGCTACTGCGGAGAAAGCTCTGGCTTCAAAAAGTTGGGATACAGCTAAGCAGCAGTTTTTAAAAGCATCTAAATTGAAACCGGATGAATCTTACCCACGAGAGCAAGCCGTACAAATTGATAAGTTAAAAGCGGAAGCAGAAGCCAAAGCAGAACAAATGAAAATGGATAAGCGTTATCAAACTTTGATTGATGCGGGAGATCAGGCATTGGCTGCAAAAGATTGGGAAACTGCAAAAGCCAAGTATAAACTGGCTATGGAGACCAAGCCGGCTGAAGCATATGCTAAAGAACAGTATAACTCGGTGGATAAACTCAAAGCTGATTATTTAGCCGAAAGAGAGCAGGCGCGAATTGACAAAGAATACAAAGCATTGATTGCCAAAGCGGATCAGTCGTTTAACTCGAAAGATTGGGAAGCCGCTATTCCGGTATATGAACAAGCAGCAGGGTTAAAATCTTCTGAATCTTATCCCAAGACCAGAATCACCGAAGCCAAAGGGAAAATTGCGGAAGAACTGGAAGCTAAAAAGAAAGCAGAGCAACAAGAATCGGAGTTCCAAAAGCACAAAAAGATAGGGGAAGAAGCATTGGCCAACGAAAAATGGGATATAGCCATAGAATCATTTGTGACTGCAAGTTCTATCAAACCGGACCATACCGATGTAAAGAAGTTATTGACTCAGGCAAAGTCCGGGAAAAAAGCAGCAGAAGAGTTGGCTTTAAAACAAAAGGCCGAAGAAGAAGCCCGATTAAAAACACAAAAACAATATGAGAGTGCCATGGCTTTAGGAAGTAAAGCCCTGACCGAAAAGAATTGGGATGGCGCACGAGAGGCATTTAATGAGGCTAAAAAACTAAAACCGGAAGAATCGGCTCCTGGAGCGAAGTTACAGGAACTGGACAAATTGATTGCGGAGGAAAAAAGGTTGGCTGAAGAGGCTGCTGAAAAAGCACGTCTGGAAGAAGAAGCACGCCTCAAAGCAGAGCAAGAAAGAATTGCAGCAGAAAAAGCCGCAGCAGAAGCAGCCGAGCAAGAACGATTAGCAGCCGAAGCTGCTGAAAAGGCCCGATTGGAAGAGGAGGCAAGACTCAAAGCGGAACAGGAGAAATTGGCGGCAGAAAAGGCAGCGGCCGAAGCAGCAGAGCAAGAGCGATTAGAGGCAGAGGCGGCAGAAAAAGCAAAATTAGAAGAGGAAGCCCGATTAAAAGCGGAACAGGAGGCCGCAGCATTGGCTAAACAACAAGAGGAAGAAAGACTTGCAGCGGAACAAGCCGCGGCTGCAGCAGCAGAACAAGAAAGATTGGCTGCGGAAGCTGCCGAAAAAGCAAGATTGGAAGAAGAAGCTAAATTAAAAGCCGAAGAAGAAGCTGCAGCTCAGGAAAAATTGGCGCAGGAAGAAAAGCAAAAGCAAGAGGATTTTGAAAAAGCGGTGGCGGAATATGAGCAAGCCATCAAAAATAGCGATTGGGATTTGGCACTTCGAGCTATTAATTCCGCTCAGGCCTTTTTCCCGGAGAATCCGAGAGTAGAAGAAATGCAAAGTGAATTGGCCAAACTACAAGCCAAAGAACAAGAAGCATTAGCGGCTGAAAAAGAAAAAGAAGCCAAGGCTCAGGCTTTAAATAAACAATACGAAGATTTGATAACCAAAGCAGATAAATCTTTCGGAAGTAAAGATTATGAAAGTGCAAAAGGGGATTACGAACAGGCACTCAAGTTAAAACCGGACGAATCTTACCCTTCCAATAGATTGTCTGAAATTCAGGAACTCATTTTAGCTCAAAATGCGGCAGCACTGGAAAAACAAAAGGAAATTGATCGTCAATACAGTGCGTTCATGTCCGAAGGAGAAAGTTTTGTTTCAGATAAGAACTGGGATGCCGCAAAATCAAGTTTTAATTCTGCGCTGGAGTTAAAGCCGGATAATAAAGGTCCTGTAGAACGTATTGCGGAAATTGATGCTTTGATTCAAAAGGAAAAGGATTTGGCACAGCAAGCGGAAGCATTAGAAGCAGATTATAAGGAACGCATGAAAAACGGTGATGCGGCATTGCAAAACAACAAATTTGCTGATGCGAAGCGATTTTATTTTGGGGCATCTAAATTAAAACCGGAAGAAGAATTACCGAAGCAAAAACTGGAAGAGACAGAGGCTTTGTGGGCACAGTTTTTAGAAGAAGAGAAAAAAGCTGCTGCGGCACAAAAAGCACAACAATTAGAGGATAATTACAATGGTTTTATTATGTCCGGAGATCAAGCATTAAGTGCGGAGTTATGGGATGAAGCCATTAAAAGTTATGAAGGGGCGATGGCCTTAAAACCGGAAGAGTCTTATCCCAAAGAAAAACTTAGTGTAGCCCGACAAGGGAAATCAGCTGCCTTAGCTGCTGCTGAAAAAGCAAGAGCCGAGGAAGCAGCCCGATTAGCAGAATTGGAAAAGGAAAGATTAAAAAAGGAGGCGGAAGCACAGCGTCAGGCACAAATGGAGGACGACTTTAAATCATATGTAGCTAGTGGAGATCAGGCTATGGATGGAAAAAATCTGAAACTGGCAGTATCTTCTTATAAGAAAGCTTTAGAATTAAAACCGGATGATAGTGGTGTACAGTCGAAATACAATAATGCTATGGAACAGTATAAAGTGGTGGAAGCTGAAAGACTGGCAGCGAAAAAAGAAAGACAACGACTGGCGGCTATAGAATTGGAGAAGCGACAAGAAGAGGCCAGAAAGAAAAGGGAAGCTTATTTGGCTGAACTACGTAAAAACTCTCCCGAAGAACTAGCCAAGAAGTATCCGGATGGAATTACAGAAGAAGTTGACACTGAAAATGATGTGGTACTGACCAAAAGTATCATTGTAGAAAATGGAGAAGGTCGATATCTGATTCGTTTCGATTACCCGTGGGGCGAACATTTTTATTACCTGAATGGTAAAAAAATCAGAGCAGACGCATACAATTGGAACATCCGCAAGTACAAATTCTAGAATTAGGCTTTTTTAACAATGGCCATAGTGAGTCTACAAGTACACACTAACTTTCGATCATCGTTAAATAATTCGATATCCCATATATGTGATCTGGTTCCAATATGAATTGGTTTTGCGATTCCGGAAACCCATCCCTTTATTCCCGGACGCACGTGATTGGCCTGGATAGATTGTCCTACGGCATAATATTGCTCAGGGTCCACAATCATAGAAGAACCAATGCTTCCGAGAGATTCGGCTAATACTACGGAGGCGCCTCCATGTAAAATTCTCATGGGTTGAAAGGTACGTTCATCTATGGGCATTCTCCCGGAGATGGTGTTTTCACCAACCTCAGTAATTTCTATTCCTAATGAATCATGAATGGTGTTTTTTCCCCGGTCTTCCCAATCCGTAATCTTGTAATCCTTATACCAAATCATAGTAAAAACATATTTGTAATGAAAGTTACATTTTAAACCTAAAAGCGCACGTAACTTTGTGCCCACAAATTTAGACAATAAGATTATGGCAACAATAAAATTAACAACACAGGGATTCAAAGAAAAGTTCTTTGATTTTACGCAAAAACAAGAGTGGGAGTATAACGATTCAGTTCCTGCAATTATAGATTTTTATGCGGACTGGTGTGGACCATGTAAGATGGTAGCTCCAATTTTAGAAGAGCTTTCTAACGAATACGATGGTAAATTGAATATTTATAAAGTAGACACAGAAGTAGAACAGGAATTATCTGCAGTGTTCGGAATTCGTTCTATTCCAAGTATACTTTTTGTACCGGTAAACGGACAACCAATGATGCAAGCGGGAGCTCTTCCAAAGGAAGCTTTGGCTGATATTATCAATAAAGAATTAGTCGTTACGGCTTAAGTAAAAGTTTAAGTTTAGGGTTAAGTAGATAGTAGAACTTTAATTTGTCGGGAGGCAAATTAAAGTTCCATTTAGCTGAAAAAAAACTGAAATAATAGTTGGAATATTAGAAATTGATCGTAAATTTGCATCATACTTTAAGCCCAAAAGCATTTTTCTACACCTATTTGTAGATCACGATATTTAAGAGTAGGGTTAAGTAGATGGTTGAAGAAGACCTTGTCGAGAGACAGGGTCTTATTCCTTTATAGACGTTTCATTTCTCAAAATAAAAGTAAAATTTAAGCCTAATTTGAAGCTTAATTAAAGAATAACAAATAGTTATTTAAAAGTTTTTGAGTGCATCAAAAAGCTGGTCGGTAGGAAGTCCCATTACATTAAAATAAGACCCTTTTATCTCTGAGATTCCAATCATACCTATCCATTCCTGAATGCCATATGAACCGGCTTTATCAAAAGGTCGATACGTATCTATGTAATATTGGATTGTTTCGTCAGAAAGGTTTTTGAAGGTGACATCTGTAGTCGAATCAAAAACAATTGTTTTGCTTTTTGATTTCAAGCAAACTCCGGTTACCACCTGATGTGTTCTTCCTGAAAGTTGCTGAATCATTTCAAAAGCTTCGCGCGAATTTTGCGGTTTTCCTAAAACTGTTTGATCAACGATCACTACGGTATCAGCAGTAATATATAAGTCATGTTCGGTTAAATCCGCAAACCAATCTGCTTTTTGGATTGCTAAAAATTTGGCCACCTGAATGGGAGGTAAATCATCAGGAAATGTTTCTTCACCCAGAGAACTTTTGGTTTTAAACGGCACACCTAAATCGCCCAAAAGCTGTTTTCTTCTGGGAGAATTGGATGCGAGTATGATCTGGTATTTATCGAGATGATTAAACATTAAAAAATAATTCGTTATTAATGATATAACCCAACGCGATCAGGTATATAATTCCTACAATTGAAAGCAGTTTATTCCAAGAACTCCAGGACATCAAAATAGTTTTATTCATCCATATAGTAATGATGTTAAATAAAATCATCAAGATGATCAGTAAGATAAAAATCAATGAAATCTGATCTGTTAAGTATTCTCCTCGAACGATATGAATACCAGCCAAAACAACTAGATAGAGTAGTGTGATGATCACTTTAGCTGTTTTTACGCCCCATTGAATGGGAAGTGTTCTGGCTCCTGATTTACGATCTCCTTCCAGATCTTCCACATCCTTAATCAATTCGCGAATCCACGTAATCAGGAATACAAATGCGGTATAACCTAAAAACCAAAATGCCACAAAGTTGAAATTAAAGTCTTTGAATTTTGTAATCTGGCTGATGTAAAAATTCTGAATCAGACTCACCTCATAGATCCCCACGGTTAGTGGAACCAGAGCGACCATAAAAGCCACAATAAGGTTACCAATCAGCAACTCGGTTTTAAAATAATAGGAATAAAACCATAATGAAATAGCCCCGGTAAGTTGAATGATTCCGAAATTGTAATTTCCGAAATGAAAGCCAATACCAAACCCTAAAATCAAACCGGAAATGGTGGTAATCTGATATAATAAATAAGCTTGATCTGAACTAATAAGCGAACCTACCGGATTCTTACCATGATTATGAGCATCTGTATTGACATCTTTAATATCATTAATAATATACCCTCCGGCAGCAATAAGTATCACACTCAATACCAGCAAAGCAAACCATATTTCAGGGATTTGAGATTCTAATTCCAGATCTACCTGCTTGCTAATAAAACCCAACATCGGTTTGAGTAATCCCCAACGTAACAGATACATGGTAACACCAATAATCAATAGATTAAGCGGACGAAACAGGTGGGTGATTTGCGGAGATTGTGAATTACTATTTACCATGTTAAATCTGATTTATCTGTCATCCATTTTCCTTGTGCACGCAATACTTTTTCAATAATATCTCTGACACATCCTTTCCCACCATCCTGATCGGAAATATACTTTGAAATGTCGCGAATTTCTCTTGCTGCATTTTGAGGACAAGCCGGAATTCCTACTTGTTGCATGATTTCATAATCCGGAAGATCATCACCCATATACATGATTTCTTCATCTTTCAAATCATACATCACCTTGATATCATCATAGGTATCAATTTTTTGAGCAATATTGAGGTACACGTCAGTTACTCCCATTTTGGCCAAACGCATTTTTATATTTTCAGAATTTCCACCTGTAATGACACAAATTTTAAAACCTTTACGAACCGCAAGCTGAATGGCAAATCCATCTTTGGAATTTAAACTTCTTAGTTGGTCCCCATTTGGCATAATGGTCACTATACCATCTGTCAGCACGCCATCAATATCAAAAATTAAAGTGGTGATTTTAGGTAGTCGTTTTAAATAGTGATCGCTCATTTTTTCCAGTTGATTATTGAATTACTGATTTGTGTATAAATATTTTGAAGTTGTGGTTCTCCTGCTAACATATCCAGATGTTTTTGAATGACCTGTTGGTCGTTTCTTGCGGCTGGTCCTGTTTGTACTTTTTCAGGAGCGCTTGTAAATGCTTTATCGATTGTTTCCCGAATCAAAGGTTCCAATATAGACAAATCCTGATGTGACTTACCCAGTTGTTGATTCGCAATAGTCAACATATGATTGGTGAAGTTACAGGCAAATACGGCCGCAACATGAATGTGTTTACGTGTATCCGAATCAATGGACCGGACATCTTCCGAAATAGAATGTGCGAGTTCCATTAGATCAGAATGTACGTCCGGAGTGTACCCTTCAATACACATTGGTACTTTTGAAAAGTCCAGTGCTTTAGTTTTTGAAAAGGTTTGCAACGGATAAAAAACACCCGTTTTAGAATGTTTTTTGAGTGCTGAGAGTGGAACAGTACCTGAAGTATGGGCAACAATAACGTCTGATTCCTGCAATTGATTGGAGATGTTTTCAATAACATCATCTTTTAAAGCAATAATAACCCCGTCAATGACCTGAAGATCCAGGTCCTCTAACCGTGAAATTCCCAGAGCGTTTACCTGAGAAGCTAATTTTTCAGCATTCTCCATAGTCCGACTGTAAACCGAATGAATGGTAATCCCTTTATTAAACAGATTGATGGCCAGATGTGTTGCGACATTTCCTGACCCTATGATTGATACATTTTTCACGATGCGCCAAAGTAATGGGTTTGATCTTGATTTCACAATGGTTTAGTGATTTCCACATCATAAAATATTGGAGATGCCAAGTTTAAAAAAATCGATTTCAATAATATTTAAATTAATAGCCATATTGTAGTCTGTCGTGAATCTATATCCTACATTTGTGAACTCTAGTAATAAAAAACAATTGATCATTTAATTGGTTGTATTTCAGTATAAAAGATTGATAATCTATAGATCATGAAAAGTATTTTTAAGCAGCTTTGGGGGTTCTTTATTTCCATGGAGTTTATGGCATTTTTAATATTGCTGTTTGCCGTATCCATAGGAGCTGCCACATTCATAGAAAATGATTTTGGAACACCGGCTTCTAAAGCCATAGTTTACAATGCAAAATGGTTTGAACTCATGTTATTTTTTCTGTTCATTAACCTTGTTGCGAATATCTTCAGGTACAAAATGTATAAGGTGTCTAAATGGCCCATTTTTATGTTCCACTTGTCTTTTATATTTATGATTGCTGGTGGAGCTGTGACTCGTTACATCAGTGAAGAAGGTCTACTACACATTAGAGAAGGGAAAGCAAGTAATGCGGTGGTGAGTGATAAGACCTATTTCCGTTTTAAGGTTGATGATCGCAAAATGCAATATAGTTTTGACCAGGCGGTATTTTTAAATCCTTTACATAATCCTGGGTTTAGTAATAGTTTGACATTTAATGATAAGGATATCCGTGTTTCGTATAAAGGCTATATTCAAAATGCAGTAGATACGGTAGTTGCTGATGAGAATGGTTCCACGTTTTTGGAATTGGTAACCACAGATGGACAAGGAAGAAAAACCAATTATTTAGAAGAAGGAAAAACTACCAATTTTGGATTTGTTACGGTAAAGTTTGGTGAAGGAAATACTAAAGATGGTTTAAGAATTTTCAGAGATTCAAATGGATTATCATTTATTTCACCTTACGAAGTAAGTTATTTGAAAATGGCAGACCGCTCACAAGGTGTTTTATCGGCAGATACCATTCATCCGTTTGAAAATAGAAGGTTATATCAAATCAATGGTGTAAGTATTGTATTTAAAGGTTTACATGAAAAGGTAAGAAAAGATATTACGACTTTTAAGGGCGGTAATGCGGCTCAGGGAACAGACGTTTTGGTAGTGGATCTGGAAATTGACGGGAAACATCAAGATGTGAAAATCAAAGGTGGGGCAGGTAGAGTTTTACCTCCGGAGTTAATTGAAGTGGATGGTTTAAACTTTAGTCTGGCTTATGGTTCAAAATATATTCATTTACCTTTTTATATTCAGTTGCGAGATTTCCAGTTGGATCGTTATCCTGGATCAATGAGTCCTTCTTCTTATGCGAGTGAAGTGACTTTGATCGATGAAGAAAAAGACATTCATGAAGAACATAGAATTTATATGAATCATGTATTGGATCACCGTGGATATCGCTTATTCCAGTCCTCTTATGATCAGGATGAAGGTGGAACAGTTTTATCGGTGAATAGAGATTTCTGGGGAACATGGTTATCCTATATAGGTTATATTTTGATGGGAGTAGGAATGTTCTTCACTTTGTTTATCCAGGATAGCCGCTTTAGTAAGCTTAGACAAAAGTTAGAGAAAATCAGAGGACAAAAAGAAGCGTTGACATTATTTGTCGTATTCTTATTAGGTGCGGGTAGTGTTTTTGCCCAACATTCGGATTCGTTAGCTGTTCCTAAAACTGTTCCAATTGAACAAGCCGAAATGTTTGGCCGTTTGCAGATTCAGGATCAGGGAGGAAGAATGAAACCTATGAATACGCTGTCTTCAGAGGTTCTAAGAAAGGTCGCGCGTAAATCAAGTTTCAATGGTCTAACTCCTGATCAGGTGTTGTTAGGAATGATCTATGATCCGCAACCGTGGCAGGTATCTAAGATGATTAAGGTTTCTCATCCGCAGTTGAAAAAAATGTTGGGAATGGATGAAGATGAGAAGTATGCTTCATTTATTCGATTTTTTAACGAGAAGTTTCAATATGTATTGACCGAAGATATTGCCGAGGCCAATCGAAAAAAGCCAAGTGAAAGAAGTAAATATGATAAAGATGTAATCGCGGTAGATGAACGTGTAAATATTTGTTACATGATCTATACCGGATCATTGATGCGTTTATTTCCATTACCTAATGACCCAACGAATAAGTGGTATGCGCCTGGAGATGCGGTGAACGTTTTTACGGGTAATGACTCGTTATTTGTGGCAGGTATTTTACCTATGTATTTTAATGCTTTGGATCAAGGGCAGGAATCTGGTAACTGGGAAGCGGCCACAAAAACCATTCAATCTATTTATAAATATCAGCAGAAAATGGGTGCTGAGGTAGTGATTTCTGATCAAAAGCTGAATTACGAGATTTTATATAACAAGGCGCGTGTATTTAACAATTTGTTTTTCTTCTATTTCACTGTTGGATTGATCTTTTTAATTCTATTGTTTGTTCAGTTATTCTCTGCAGACTCTAAAGTTTTGAATGGCTTGATTCAGGTGTTTAACTGGTTAATTATTCTAGGTTTTGCGGTGCACACTTTAGGATTAGTGCTGTTGTGGTATATCTCTGGTCATGCTCCATGGAGTAATGCTTATGAGTCAATGGTATATATTGCCTGGGCAACAATACTTTCCGGTTTTATCTTTAGTAAGAATTCTAAGATAACATTGGCCGCAACTTCATTGTTGACAGCGTTTATTTTAATGGTGGCACATTTAAACTGGTTGGATCCGGAAATTACCAATTTGGTTCCGGTATTGGATTCGTATTGGTTAATGATCCACGTGGCTATTATTACTGCGAGTTACGGGTTTTTAGCATTAGGTGCTTTACTTGGATTGTTTAATCTGATTTTGATTATTACAGCACCTAGAGGTATTCAAAAAATACAATTGACATTTAAAGAGTTGACTACCATTAATGAGATGACGATTACAATAGGTTTGTTTATGCTGACTGTAGGAACATTTCTGGGTGGTGTTTGGGCAAACGAATCCTGGGGAAGATACTGGGGCTGGGATGCGAAGGAAACCTGGGCTTTAGCCTCAGTTTTGGTATATAGTTTTGTAGCGCATATGAGATTTATTCCGGGTTTAAGAGGTGGATTTGCATATAACTTCACAACTCTGGTGTCGTTTAGTTCCATTATTATGACCTATTTTGGAGTGAATTACTATTTAAGTGGATTACACTCGTACGCAGCTGGGGATCCGGTTCCGATTCCAAGTTTTGTATATTATACCATAGTTATTGTGGCTATCATTTCTTTTGTTGCCTATCGTAGATGGAGTTCTTTTAATACTGGTAAAGACGCAAAATCATAAAGCATGGACAATCATTTTATAAAGTCAGATCAGTATACAACTCCCGAGGACCAATCCAGAGCTTTTCTTGATGTCGTGTCATTGGGAACTCCGGCATACTTTGGTGCCAGGTTTTTTTCTATGCTTTTAGGCAATAGAAAACTGGCGTTAGATGGAAAGTTTGATACGTATACCTGGGCAAGTCGGTCCATGGATATCTTTCGTTTGTTAGAATCTTGTGGGGGAAAATTTCACATTGAAGGATTGGATAACATTCTCAAATTAGATGAACCTGTGGTTTTTATTAGTAATCATATGAGTATGTTGGAGAGTATGGTTTTTCCAGGGTTGATTGCCGATAAAAGAGAAGTCACTTTTGTGGTAAAAAAGAGTTTAACCACACATTCTGTTTTTGGTCCAACCATGCGTGCCAGAAAACCAATTGCGGTAGATCGTAAGGATCCAATTGCCGATTTTAAAACGGTGATGGAACAGGGAGTAGAGAATTTGAAATCTGGAGTATCAGTAGTTATTTTTCCGCAAAGTCAGCGTATGGTAAAATTTGACCCGAAAATGTTTAATACATTGGGGGTTAAACTGGCAAAAAAGGCTAAAGCACCTATTATTCCGGTAGCGATTAAAACAGATTTCTGGACCAATGGAACAGTGTTTAAAGACATTGGAAAACTAGATAGATCACAGGATATTCATATCAAGTTTGGAGACCCTATAACAATAGAAGGTCCTGGAAAGAAAGAACATCAACAGGTTATAGATTTTATAAGTTCGAATTTAGATCAGTGGAATAGCTAACCGATACGTGTTAATTTGTATTTAAAAGTTTAAAAAGAATTTCACTAACCCTGTTTTTACTCTAAATTGTGCGTATGATTCGATGGTTATGGGTATTCAGTTTATGGATTTTAATCCCCTGTTGTGGATGTCGCGATACAGCTCCTCAAGAAAAAGTCCCTACCAATAAAGTTGTTCCTGAAGAACCCGGCAATAACATTGTATGGCATTGGGAAAATCGTTTTTCAAGAGAAGAGGTTATTCAAATTAAATCCTGGTTAAAAGAAATTGATTTAGCGGTTATTAAAACTCTGGGGGTGTATAATTTTGATATGCACTTTTATATTCATAGAAGTAAAAGGGGAGAGGAACCGGTGCCATGGGCGCATACTTCAAGAAGCGAAAAACAAGGTGTCCACTTTCATGTCAATATGGACTATGATTTGGATGCGTTTTTAAATGATTGGACGGCTCAGCATGAAATCAGTCATTTATCTATTCCGTTCCTGGGGTCTTCCAATGCCTGGTTTTCGGAAGGATATGCCACTTTTATGCAGTACAAGATTATGCAAAATCAGGGTGTTTATACAGAAGAGCAGGTATCTAAGAGGTTTCTAACGCGAATAGCAGAGTGTAAAGAAAGCTATCAAAGTGATCAGCCACTTCCACAGGTTGCAGATCAGCTAAGGCAAAATTGGGAATATCCGGATATGTATTGGGGTGGCTTTACATTTTTCTATGTATTAGATAAACAGCTTCAGAAACACCATAAAATGAAGTTATCTGAGCTTATTGATTCTTATGTGGATTGTTGTAGAGTGAATGATAGTACTCCTGAAGATTTGTGTAAAGCCTGGGATCAATTAATAGGTTCAAATTTAGCTTCGGAATTATTGCATCAGTATAAAACCGAGCCAGCTAGAAATATTTTCAAGATGGTAGAAAGACAATAAAAAAAGCCTCTCCATCTGATGATGAAGAGGCTCGTTATCTTTTTTAATGAGGTCTATTAAGTATCAATATTCGCATATTTGGCATGAGACTCAATGAACTCTCTACGTGGAGGAACTTCATCACCCATAAGCATACTAAATACACGATCTGCTTCCGCACCAGAATCAATAGTTACCTGACGTAATGTACGGTTCTCCGGGTTCATAGTTGTAGCCCATAGTTGTTCTGCATTCATCTCACCCAGACCTTTATAACGTTGGATACCTACACTAGACTCAGCACCTTTTCCTTTCATTTCCTGAACATAACCATCACGTTCCTCATCATTCCATGCATAACGCTGATCAGATCCTTTTTTCACTAAATAAAGTGGAGGAGTAGCGATATAGATGTTTCCTTGTTCGATCAATTCTTTCATGTAACGGAAGAAGAACGTCAAGATCAATGTTTCAATATGACTACCATCGACATCCGCATCACACATGATCACAATCTTGTGATATCTTAATTTAGATGTGTCCAGGGCTTTGGAATCTTCTTCGGTTCCAACTTTTACTCCCAGTGCGGTGTAAATGTTACGAATTTCTTCGTTTTCAAATATCTTGTGCGAAAGTGCTTTTTCTACATTCAGAATCTTACCACGAAGTGGCATAATTGCCTGATTTTCTCTGTTACGACCTTGTTTTGCCGTACCACCCGCAGAATCTCCCTCAACCAGGAAAATCTCGCTGATTTCCGGATCACGTGAAGCACAATCTGCCAGTTTACCCGGTAGACCAGAACCTGACATCACATTTTTACGTTGTACCATTTCCCGTGCTTTACGTGCAGCATTACGCGCTTGTGCAGCCAGGATTACTTTTTGTACGATAGTTTTCGCATCTTTCGGGTTTTCTTCCAAATAGTTGGCAAGCATTTCCGAAACAGCTTGAGATACAGGAGCATTTACCTCACGGTTACCTAATTTTGTTTTGGTTTGACCTTCAAATTGTGGTTCTGCTACTTTAACAGAGATTACCGCAGTAAGACCTTCTCTAAAGTCATCCCCTGAAATATCAAATTTCAATTTGGTTAAAAGACCAGATTCCTCAGCATACTTCTTTAAAGTACCAGTTAAACCTCTTCTAAAACCTTGAAGGTGTGTACCACCCTCATGTGTATTAATGTTATTTACGTATGAATGTAGATTTTCAGAATATGAGGTGTTATAGACTAATGCCACTTCTACCGGAATTCCATTTTTTTCACCATCGATGTAAATAACATCCTGGATTAATTGCTCACGATTTTGATCTAGAAACAGAACAAACTCTTTCAGTCCGCCTTCAGAAATGAAGTTGCTGGAAATAAAATTCCCTTCTTCGTCTTTTTCTCTTTTATCAGTGATACCGATTTGAATTCCTTTGTTCAGATAAGCCAGCTCGCGTAGTCTGTTTTCTAGAGTAGTGAAGTTATATTCTCTATTTTCAAAAATCTCTGCATCTGGTTTGAAAGTAACTTTGGTACCTGTAATATCAGTTGTGCCGATTTCACGTACATCGTATTTAGGAATACCTTTAGAATATTCTTGTTCGAATATTTTACCATCTCTATGAACTTCTGCTCGTAGATCAATAGATAATGCATTCACACAGGAAACACCCACACCGTGTAAACCTCCGGAAACCTTATAAGTATCTTTATCGAACTTACCACCGGCATGCAATACAGTCATTACAACCTCTAGAGCAGATTTCTTTTCTTTTTCATGATATCCTGTTGGAATACCACGACCATTATCTACAACCGTGATAGAATTATCTTCTTCAATAAAAACATCGATCTGCGTACAGTATCCAGCTAATGCTTCATCAATAGAGTTGTCTACAACCTCGTATACCAAATGATGCAAACCACGAACACCAACATCGCCAATGTACATGGCCGGACGTTTTCTTACGGCTTCTAATCCTTCTAATACCTGAATATTCCCTGCGGAATAATCTTGTTTTCCTTCTTTATTTTCGTCACTCATATGAGATATGATTTAGTCTAAATTTTAGGCTTTTTTTCGAGCCAAACACAAAGATAAAATTAGTGCGTTTTCAGGTCATTGTTGTGGAGTTAAATATGACGCACTTTTCCACATTTTATTAACATTTCCAAAGGATTTGGAAGTTTTGTCAAACTCATGTTTGGTTTTAACTATTTGGCCCAAAAAGCGATAGTCACACCGCCCAATACATTAATACCTTGAACTTGATAATTCCCCCAGATTTCATAGTTCTGTGAAAGTATGTTGTTGACATCCACAAATGCAGAAACCTTTTTAGTGAATCGGTATTCAATACCCAGATTGAAATCAAATAGTGGATCGATTTTACGCCCATACACCTGATAGGCCAGTTCTTCAGTACCATTGGTTTCTGTAGTTTTCACGTACTTACTACTCATAAATGTCATACTGGATTTGGCTACAATCTTGTCTTGCAGATTATATCGCACTGTTAAATCGGAAGTGAAATCAGGTAAATTCCAGGCTTTGGCTTCTCTTTGAGTTTGATAATTATTATAGTTCAAGCGCCACATAAAGTTCCACTTGTCATCTTTTTGATAGCCAATTTGAGCAGAAACATGCGTTACATCTACAGTATCATAAATAGGTTGATACACATTTTCATAATAGTAATTGCTCGAAATACCGTTTACCGGTTGATCACTTGTATAGAGTACCATGTCTTTAACCTGTTTATAACCTGCAGATAGATTATAGGAGAGGTTTGAGCTAATCAATCCACGTACCCCGGCATAGGCGTCATATGAAGTACGTGATGTTTTTAATTCTGAATACTCGTATAGGAATGGATTTTCAGTACGTAAAGTGTTAAACGAATTACGTTTTGCACTACCTGTAATTCCCACATAAGGAACGATGAGATTACGTACAACATTAAATTTAAACTCCGCATTCGGGAAGAAATAAAAACGTGTTTCATCACCCTTTTCAAAAGCAGTTTTGAATCCCGCCATTAAATGCCATTTATCACCTTTAAACTCAATATCAATAGAGGGTTTGATTAAAATGTTCCCTTTATAATCAACACTGTCCGATTTGGCTTTGTTGTAATCCACATCAAAATACAGGTATCCGGTTTCCGTACCGAAGTTTTTAGAAAATTGAGAAGTGATCAAGAAATTATTTTCAACAGTGCTATATGGTTTAACAGCAAGATTATAATAGTTAACGTCTACAATGTAATTTAAAGCATTACTATCCGAAATAAAACTTTGGATACCCGCTTTACCTTTATACATGATGTAAGTTTGCTCTGGATTCTGAGGATATAAATCGAGAATGGGTGCTTCTAAAACATCTCTGTTGATTCCATATTTATTAATTTGTTCGCGATCAAATATAAAACCCGCGTTGATGGCATGACGTTTCAACATTTTTTTAGCGCTGAGGTCGGCATTTTGCTTGGACATATAACTATCCCATCTGTTTTCAATTCCTCCATTAGAACCCAGGTGATGGACATTTAACCCCCATTGGAAATCTCGCGATCTTAAACTATTGATATGTAACTGGCCATAATTGTTTAAATAATTCCCCATTCCGGCTTTGACATATGCGCGATACAATTTGTTTAAAGGTTCTCCTTTAATCTTTACCGCGTCAATAGTGTCAGGAGTAAAACTGTATGCCTGATTTTGCGGAACCATATCATATGTGAAATTCGGTGCTTTTTTAGTCACCTGATCGATCACGGGTTGGTGATTTATTTTCTTTGCATTTTTAATGACCGGTTCAAATTCTCTAACGATTACTACCGTTTCACTGGATAAAGAATCGTCTTTGGTGGTTTGCGCCCATAGGGTAGATGTAAATCCTGTTAAACCTACAACTAACGCTAGAATTTGAGTATTTAATTTCTTATTCATTGTCTTGTGGTTTTTGAGGTATTACTTCTTCTTCCAATTCTTCTTCGTCAAAAAGATCATCAATTAAATCATCGTTTTCTTCATCGTCAAATGTGACTTCTTCTTCAGTCTTGCTTTCCGGCTCTTCGAAGTTGCTATTTTCCAGCGCAGTCAGATTATCTAGTTTGGATTGTGCAATAGATAGAATTTCTTCATCTCCTTTGTAATTGGAAATTATGCTTTCTAGTGTGGTTCTGGCCTGGAAATAATCTTCTTGTAACACATAAATATCAGAGAGTAAAATAAGACCGTTGGCTAACCATTTTGGATAGGTAGGTGTATGTTGTGCCAATTCAAAAATGACCGATTCACTAGAATCAATCTTTTGTTGTTCATAAAGCATTTCAGCAATACGATATAATGACTCGGCCGATTTTTCTTCCTGAGAAATAGTGGTCACTTCACGATATAATGATAACGCTTGAGTGGTATCATCTAACATACGATAAGAGTTGGCCAAAGTGAATTTGATATGGGCTTCTCTTTGTACATCATCCAATGAATCTTTTAATAGGAACGAAGCTTCCTGAATAACCACTTGATGTGAATCGATTTGTGCAGCACTTTTAAAAGCCCACCAGTGTACATCGTTTAACTCATCAGCATTGATTGTGGTTTGTTGGAGTTGTTGGAAATAAACCAATGATTTTCCGTAATCTTCCAGTTTGTAGCTGATTTCAGCAGCACGTTCCAAAGAAGGTTGGAAAAACAAAGGATCGTTAGATTCCACATTGAAAACATAATTGGGTAAAGCCGCTCCGAGTTCTCCCATTTGATATTGACTTTCTGCCAGATAAAAATGTGCTTTGTTGGCAAAAATCGGATGATCAAACCGGTCGATGTATTTCTGGAATAATCGGATAGACTTATCCAGATTGTGATCCATATAAAAATCTTCAGCCGAAGCATAAGATAAAGAATCTAAAGCGCCATCAGAAATATTCATAAATGCTAACGTGCCAATGTAAGCTTCATATTCATCGATATTGCCTGTGGCTTTATAGATCGATTGAATTTGGCTCAGTGCACTTTTAGATTCGGAATAACTTGGATATTCTGCCACAACTTGTTTAAAGGTTTTTAGAGCTTTCTCATTTTCATTGTTATTGTAATAAATCAAGCCCATGTTTTCTAAAGATCTTTTACGATACGGATTGTTCGGATCTCCGGAAACTACAGTTTCAAAATTGGCAAGTGCCTTTTCGTTTTGATTTAAAATCATGTAGTTTTTCCCCAATTCATACAATGCCCCTTGCGCATAGGTAGACTTTGGGAAATCGGCTAAAAGCTTTTCCAAACTTTCATTTTGTTGCGCTTTCTTTTTAAGGAGACCCTGAGTGATGGCATATTGATACAATGCGTAATCGGCATTTCTACCTCCTTCAACAAAGGCTTTTTTATAATATTCTTCAGACAGTAAATAACTTTTAGTAATGAAATAACAATCACCTGTTCTCAGTAAAGCATCATGTCTTCGTGTTGGACTGGCATCGGTATAATTCAAATATTTTCTAAACCACTTGGCACCGTTTTTATAATCCTTTTGCTGATAGTAAGCATACCCCAATGAATAATTGGCAATTTTAAATTCCGGGAGTAAAAACGCGCGAGGTTCGAAAATAAAATTCTCATACTCATCAATAGCTTTTTTATAGGCTTTCTGGCGGTAAAAAGATTCTGCTATCCAATAAGAACTTTGCGCATTTAAGTCTTTATCCTCGGCCTGAGCTTGAGACTTTCTAAACGACTCCACAGCATTCTTATAATTTCCGTTTTGGAATTGCTCTACAGCTAAATTGAATTGGAGTTGTTGGTACACCTTTTTTAATCTGGGATCTAATTCTTTAGTAGTTTCCAACGAAGCCAATGCTGCCCGGTAATTATTGGTAGACAAGTAAATATTGACCAAATACTCGAATGCTTCATCCTTTTTTAAAGCATTTGGATATTTCTCTAAATACTGGATAAATGCGTCAATAGCATCTGTATAAGGATCATATGCGATTTCATAAGAAAGCTTGGCGTAGTTTAATAATGATTCTTCCGCAATACCGGCATTATAATCTAATTGAGAGGCTTTGAAAAAAGCATTTCTGGCATAAGGTTTATTATCTGCTTTTAGATAACATTCGGCCATGTTATAGATAGATTTTTGGGCCAGTTCATCCTCTTTCGCACTAATTCTGGAAAAATACTTAATCGCATCTTCATATTCCTCATTTTCCATCATAGCATATGCCAGTTGGAAATAATCTTCCGGAATTTGTTGTTCTCCTTCTTTAATGTAAAATTTCAAATAAGGAATCGCCTGCGCATATTTTTTTTGATTGAAATATGCATCCCCAACCAGTTTTGAGATTTCTGGTTTTCTTTTTGTTTTGGTATGATCCAACATGGGAGTAGCATAACTGATCAAAGTATCATATCGCTCTTGTTTGTAATAAATCTGCGTGATGTAATAGGGAATAATCACACCGAATTTTTTATCCGATCTGATTTTATTGAAACCCTGGATCGCAGATTCGTAATTCCCTTCCAGATACGCGATGTGCGCATAGTAGTAATTAGCAGGAACATAGTATGGGGTTTGAATATCCACCAATTCATGAAAGAAAGGGGCAGACTTCTCGTAATTCTCTAATCGAAAGTGGGCGTAACCCAATCGGAAGTTATATTCATACAACTCACTATTGCTAAAACTAAAAGCATCTGTTTTGGCGAACCAGTAGATGACCTTCTCCCATTTCTTTTTTCTGTAATTATATTTTCCCAGTTGGAAATAGGCATGTTTTACCTGCGGACTTTCCGGGTAGTTTTTGATAAATTCTTTGAGTTGGAATTCAGCATCTTTATTGAACAAATTCAGCGCACAAACAGCTTTATAATACGTAGCGTTTACATAAACTTCTGAGTTTTTATCATTAATTGAACTTCTGGTTTTTTCAAAAGCATTAATGGCAGCGCTGTATTTTTCTTTTTCCAGGAGTTCTAATCCCTCATTATACCATCTTAAATTTGAGGTATAAACTCTTGTTTCCTGGGCATTTATTTGTTGTGAAAACAACCCGAAAACCGTGAGTGTTATTGCAAAAAATATCTTTTTCAAATTGTCTGGCTTTTATTTGTATTAACAGGTAAAAGTACTTTGTATTGTGAGGGAAGTAAGATTTTGGAGATGGGAGTTATTAACGCAACTATGTTAAAGTATTTGGACATATAAAGGGATTAAAATTGATTCTAATGAAAAGTGGTAGAGTCTTACGAAAAATATAAATTTGCTGTAAACGTCACAGGTATATGTCAGAATTTGTAATTGAGCTAAAAAACGCCAAGATATTTCAGGATAAAACAGAAATTTTATCGGATGTAAATCTCCAAATTGATAAAGGGCAGTTTTTTTATTTAGTGGGGCAAACGGGAAGTGGAAAGAGTTCGTTATTAAAGACATTATATGCTGATTTGCCATTAAAGGAAGGATCAGGAAAGGTAGCGGGATTCAAGCTCAACAAGATAAAAAGAGGTAAAATCCCATTTCTAAGAAGAAAACTGGGGATTGTATTTCAGGATTTCCAGTTGTTACCGGACCGATCTGTGTATTCCAATTTGATATTTGTAATGAAGGCTACCGGGTGGGATAAGAAAAGTGAGATGGAAGAGCGTGTGACTGAGCTGTTGGAGCAAGTAGGTTTGAGTGATAAGAGAGATAAGATGCCACATGAGCTTTCGGGTGGTGAGCAACAAAGGGTTGCAATTGCGAGAGCTTTAATTAATAGACCTGAGATTATTTTGGCAGATGAGCCTACCGGAAACCTGGATACGGAGACAGCCGAAAAAATCATTCACTTATTATCTGATATTAGCATGGGTGGAACTGCGATTTTAATGGCGACCCATGATCAGAATTTAATGGAAAAGTACAAATCAAAAACGATTCGTTGTCACGAGGGTAGAGTAACAGTAGATTAATGGTTTCAGTTTTAATTCCGGTATATGGTGAATCAATTGATGCACAATTAGCCAGTTTGGCGATTGAGGCAAAGACATTGGACTATGCCGTTGAAATCATAGTATGCGATGATGCCAGTCCGAGTCCGCGTCCTCCAGCTTTTACTAATTACAAGGGAATTGAATATAGGTTTATTCAGCTTAAAGAGAACATCGGCAGGTCAAGAATCAGAAATTTTTTAGCCAAAGAAGCGAAATACGATCAGCTTATTTTTATCGATGCAGATTGTCAACCTATTCAATCGCGATTTATTGATACTTATCAGGTTAAGTTTGAAGAGGATACTGTTTTGGTTGGAGGCCAATTATTCGCTCCCGAACCACCGGGAAGTATGGATAAAATGTTGCGGTGGAACTACGGGACAAATGTGGAGGCGCGCACATTAAAAGATCGTGTGAAAGCACCATATAGATCTTTTATGGCCAATAATTTCTCGATTTCTAAGAAGATGATATTCCAATATCCTTTTGATGAAACGCATACCGGGTATGGGCATGAAGATACTTTGTTTGGAGTGCAGTTAAAAAACAATGATGTCAATGTTGTGCATATAAAAAATCCGATCCGTCATTTATGTAATGAAACGAATCAGGAGTTTTTAGAAAAAACGACCGAAGGTGTTAAAAATCTGGCGCATTTATACCATCAGGGTAAATTAGATAAACATGTGCGACTGATCAAGATTTACGAAAAGTTAAAGAAAACCGGGTTTGTAAGATTGACACGTGCTTTGATGTATAAAAGACAGCGTGGATATTATCAGGATTTACTGAAAGGAAATGCTAAATTGAGAAAGTTTTCATTGTATAAACTGGGAGAGTTTATGCTGGAATTAGATCGAATTAAAGAATCTGTTGTACAGGATTAATCTTCCGGATGCAGTTCTTTCCATTCTTTATACGCGCTGAGATCTTTGTTGACTAAAGTCAAGGCGAAAGAAAAAACAGATACATCATCAATATAACCTACAAATGGGATATAATCCGGAGATAGGTCCATGGGGTTGAGTACGTAAAGTAGTGTAAATACTATGGCAGTCAGTGCATACCATGGAATTTTAGTGTAATCCTTTTTCCAGTAATCTTTAATGAGGGAAAGCATAACTTTTCCCTCATCAATATATTTTTCGAACCGATTATTGGTTTCTAATTTGGATTTGATTTTGGAAGACTCTCGAACCACTTTCTCAACATCTTCCTGCCCGATTTTTTCCGCATTTTCGGTAACGAAATCTTCGTTGATTTTTTGTTTTCTTTTTCTTCTAAAAATCATTTGAATGATGTGTTTCTTTACTCCATAACCCTAAAGATAACCAAATATTGGATTTAGGCCGCAATTTCTAACTCCACTCTGGACATCCATTTCTGAAAAAGTTCTTTTTCCAGATTAACGGCAAATTCAGCATGCGTTTTCCAATCTTCAGAGAAATCTTCTAATTGTCTGGTCATTTCTTCCAAATGTCCAATTTCTTCTGCGATAATGGATTTTACGGTCACACGACTTTCATACTTCTTTAAAGCAGATTGATAAATTTCATATAAACTATCTGCACGAACTTCAATGGCATATGTTACTAATAAATAAGCTGCATAACGTAGTTCATATCCGGTTAAATTTAATTTAGTTTGAATGTAACGACTTACCTGTGTATCCAAACGATGCAGATATTGATAGCTTTCTGTTGGGGCTAATAGATTTTTAAAAGTATAATCTTCACATCCATCATAGTTTAATTTAGATAGTTGTTTTTTTAGATAGTAGGCATGACGTGCCTCCTCAGCGGCATGTTTTAAAATGATCAAATTCACTTTGGTAGGGTGTTCTGATGCAGATATTTTACGTGCACCTGAATTTTCCATCATAGAAAGCGTATTGAGCCATTTGGCATGCCATTCATTATTTGAAACTATGTTATTGATGATGTTTTCAATATTCATTTTTAACTATTTATAGCTAGTTTAATAGCCTGAGTGATTTTATTTATTTCAGTAGATTCTATTATAAATGGCGGCATGATGTAAATCAATTTTCCAAAAGGGCGAATCCAAACCCCATTTTCAACAAATATTTTTTGAATTGACCTGACGTCAACATTTTCTTTCATTTCTACAACTCCAATGGCACCAAGAACTCTAACATCCCGAACTTTTTCGTGATTTATTAAAGGGGATAGCTCATTATGTAGTTGTTTTTCAATTCTATGAATGCTCTCTTTCCATGGTGAATCAAGTAACAATTGGATACTCTTAACTGCTACAGCACAGCTTAACGGATTGGCCATGAATGTAGGTCCATGCATAAAGACTCCTGGAGTTTTACCAGAAATAGTTTGACTCACTTCATCGGTAGTGAGTGTAGCAGCCAAACTCATATAACCACCGGTAAGCGCTTTTCCCAGGCATAAAATGTCTGGTGAGATTTCGGCATGTTCAACGGCAAACATTTTTCCGGTTCTTCCGAATCCTGTTGCGATTTCATCAGCAATGAGTAGGACGTTATAGGTGGTACACAATTCTCTAACCTGACGTAAGTATTGCGGACTGTAAAATCGCATTCCTCCGGCACCTTGTACAATGGGTTCAAGAATGATACTGGCAATATTTTCATGGTTCTCCACAATCAATTTTTCCAGAGAGTCTATATCACCATCTCGTAAATCTTCATCAAATTTAGACTGAGGTGCTTCGGCAAAATAGGATATAGGAAATGCATTTTTGAAAATATGATGCATTCCGTTAACCGGGTCACAAACCGACATCGCTTTGAATGTATCGCCATGGTAACCGGATTTGATGGTGAGCACCTGATTTTTGTTTGGAAGATCTTTTGCATACCAGTATTGAAGGCTCATTTTTATAGCTACTTCAACCGATACAGATCCGCTATCACAATAAAATACTTTTTGCAATGGGGCAGGAGTAAGATCCACCAGGAGTTTTCCTAATTCAATAGCCGGCTGATGGGTGATCCCACCAAACATGACATGTGACATTTGTGCCAGTTGATCGGTAATGGCTTTATTGAGTTCGGGATGATTGTACCCATGAATCGCAGTCCACCAGGAGGACATACCATCGACCAACTGCTTGCCATCTGGCATTTTAAGGTAAACGCCCTCAGCAGATTCAATTGGATATACAGGAATAGCATTCTCTATGGAAGTATAAGGATGCCACAAATGTTCCTGATCAAACTGTAATCCGGATTCCCAATTATAGTTGGACGTATTTTCCATATTCATGAATAATTTCAGAAGTGATTTCCCCTTTGATAGGAGGAATTTCTCCTAAGTTTTGACATCCCGACATTTCAAGAATAACTTCTTTAGATGCTTCATTAGTTTCACCATTGAAGATTAGTCCAGCGATTTCTATTTGGTGTGACTTTAAGCATTCTATACTCAATAAAGAATGATTGATACTACCCAGATAGAAGTTAACCACCAGGATAACCGGTAATTTGATTTGTTTAATTAAATCAAGATTGGTAATCTGATGATTGATCGGAACTAAAATACCTCCAGCTAGTTCAACCACTAAATTACCGGTGCTATTAGGAAGTGTTAAATCCGTCAATTGAATTTCTCTACCTTCAAGATCTGCTGCGGCATGTGGTGACATGGGATGATTTAATCGAACTCCTTCCGGATGGATATGTGTTTGCGTATTAGATACCCATTTTTCAACTTTTATTGAATCAGATTGATCCAGATCTCCAGCTTGCACCGGTTTCCAATAGTGGGCTTGAAGTTTTTCTGTAACTATAGCAGAAACAACGGTCTTTCCGACTTCCGTGCCAATTCCTGCAATGATATATTGTTTTAAATGACTCATAAAATACGTTCGAGATTTAGAAATAAATGATCGATTTCTTCTTTAGTATTGTAGGAGTGAAGGCAAAATCGAATTCTTTCGCTACCCTTTGCTACCGTTGGACTTAAAATGGGAAATACACTGATTCCATTTTGATTCAATTGATGTGCGATTTCTTTTACAGTTGAATTTCCAGGAATAATCAAACTTTGTATCGCACTGGAACTAGTTATCCAGAATGCATTTTTCGAAATTTTTGATCTGAAATAGCGGATGATCTCAAAAAGCTGTTGACGCTGAGTGTTACTGTTTTTTATATGCTTATAGGCCGTACGAATAGACTCAATGTGAATCGGAGATAATCCTGTGGAATAGATAAATGACCTGGAAAAATTAACCAAATAATCGATCAAAGTTGGTGATCCAATAATAGCTGCTCCATGAGAACCAAATCCTTTACCATATGTGATGATTCGCGCAAACACTTTTTGTTGTAATCCCAATTCCACTGTTAACCCTTGACCTTCTTTACCATAAACTGCAGCAGAGTGTGCTTCATCCACAATAATCTGTGCATCATATGGTGCACATAGTTGCGTAATAGACTCAATATCTGCCAGATCTCCATTCATGGAGTATAGCGCTTCAATAACTACAAAAATGTTTCCAGTAGCCTGTTCCAGTTTTTTCTTGAGGTCAGCCAGGTTATTATGTTGAAACTTAAACCTTTTTGCATGACTTAAACGTGCTCCGTCAATCAACGATGCATGCGCCAGTTCATCCAGAATAATTGTATCTCCTTTAGCCGCAATACATTGTAATAGTCCGATATTAGCCTGATATCCCGAAGGGTAAATGAGTGCAGCTTCGGCATCATGAAATGATGCGATTTCTTTTTCTAAGCTGATGTATGCACCGTTGTTTCCCGATAAAAGACGAGAACCAGTCGCTCCATTTCCAATGGCATTTTGGTTTAATACCTCCAGAATCTCATGATGAAGGTCTGAAGATTTTGCTACCCCCAGATAATCGTTGGAACAAAAATCAATACCGGAGACAGAAGGTTTAATATTTCTTTTTAAACCTTCTGCTTCACGTTTTTTTAATATGGTATTGAGAATTTCCAATAATTAAGCTTCAACCGTAGTTTTTTTCTTTTCGTTTTTAAAGGCTTCTCTTGGGGTAAGACCCAAAATATCAAACATCTCCATATCTGATTTTACAGATGGATTAGGAGTAGTAAGTAATTTGTCTCCTGCGAAAATTGAATTTGCTCCAGCCATAAAACATAAAGCTTGTTCGCTGGTAGGCATTTCAGTTCTGCCCGCAGAAAGTCTTACCACAGATTTTGGCATAACAATTCTTGCTGTAGCCACCATTCTGACCATTTCATCAAACGGAACTCTTGGTTGATCTTGCAAAGGTGTTCCTTCAACAGGAACCAAAGCATTAATTGGCACTGATTCTGGATGTTTTTCCATAGTGGCCAAAACCTTTAACATTTTGATGCGATCTTCATTGGTTTCCCCTAATCCAATAATTCCTCCAGAACATACCGTTAAATCCGCTTTACGTACATTTTCAATGGTCTTTAAACGATCATCATAAGTACGGGTAGAAATGATTTCTCCATAGTGTTCTTCTGATGTATCGATATTATGGTTATATGCGTAAAGTCCTGCGTCTGCAAGTTTTTGAGCTTGATCTGCATTTAGCATTCCTAGCGTACAACATACTTCCATATTTAGGTCATTGACTTCTTTGACCATTTCTAATACACGATCAAATTGTTTGTTATCTTTAACCTCACGCCAGGCAGCTCCCATACATAGTCTTGAAGAACCTTGTGCTTTAGCTTCTTTGGCTAAATCAATGACTTCCTGAACAGGCATTAAACCTTGCGCTTTTACATCAGTATGATATCTTGCTGCTTGCGGACAATAGGAACAATCTTCAGGACATCCTCCTGTTTTAATAGAAACCAAACTACTAATTTGAACTTCAGAATAATCTTTATTTTCTCTGTGCACTGATGCAGCTTCGAATAATAAATCTAATAATGGTTTATTATATATGGCACTAATTTCTTCTGTCGTCCAGTCGTTTCTTACTATACTCATTGTTTTCATTTTTTTCCAACTGACAAAGGTATTTTTTGAGTGACAATAATCACTTTTTTCTTTGCCATTTTATAGTCATTTATACATGTGTTTGTGAACTAGAATATTATGCTAAACGATAATATTAACAAGAGGTTTTTTATGAAATAACGAAATAAAATTGCATGAATAATGACTTCAGGTAAGGTCTACTATTTAGATAGTTTTCAGGTTAAATTTTATGAATTGAAAAACAAAATGCATTACTAAAAGCAATGGAGTTAAGTAACATTTTTTTTGAATAAAAAGAAAGTTTATATCATAACTAGAATATGACAGAAATATGTTTTTGGGGCTGGGGATTCATGTTTTATTCGCATCGAATTTTAATGAATTTAGCGGGTATTTTATGTTATCCGTTGACAATAAGTTGAGTAGGATGAAAAATGTTTTTTTAGGGATAATTCTGATTTGTTTTGGAATTAAAATTAATGCGCAAGATGTATCTGATCAGGGAATAGATTTTGATTCTGTAGAGGTCACATCTTTTCGAACCATTCAGAATATCACCAAAACAGGTAGGAATGTTTTGGTTATTACATCGGATAAAATTAAAGAGCTACCAGTGCATTCCACTGATGAACTCTTAAGATATGTTCCGGGAATGGAAGTACAATCCAGAGGTGGATATGGTGTTCAAAGTGATTTGACATTAAGAGGTTCTACATTTAATCAAGTACTGGTAATGGTAGACGGAGTACGAATAAATGATCCGTTAACCGGACATTTTAATGGATATATTCCGGTTCCCCTGTCAGAGATTGAAAGGATAGAGGTCATTAAAGGTACGGCATCATCTATTTATGGTGTGGATGCTGTGGGTGGTGTCGTAAACATCATTACGAAAGTGGAACCTAATAACGAGCAATTGGATATTGATGCGAGTGCCAAGGTTGGCTCCAATAGCTACTCAGGATACGATTTAAGTATTTTTGGGAAAGAGAATAAATGGAAATTCTCTATTGGAGCACAGAGTAATAAATCAAAAGGACAACAATTTACCAATCCCAATTATTATTTGGTTGAAGGCGTTGCACCCAACTACAATACATGGTTTGAGACCAATACTTTTTCGGGAAGTGTTGGGAGGTCTTTAGGAGAACATTGGAAAATAGGATTACGAAGTTCATTTGATGAAAGAAATTTTAATGCAAAATATTTCTATACTGCGAGCGCCTATGATGAATCTGTAGAACGAACATCCGTTTTCTTTAACGATTTGAAATTATCCGGAACAGCGGGTAAATTTAAAACCGAAATCGATTTAGCGTTTAGACAAAGTACAGACGAGTTTATTTTTAATCCATTATTTACTAAAAATAATCATACCACGAGATTTGGATTATTACAGGTAAATCAGAGCTATAGGTTATCAGATCAACATACGTTTGTATATGGTGTTCAATTAGATACGCGCTCTATTGAAAGTAACGATAGAGGGAATCATACCAATTCACATGCAGGTGTTTATGCGCAATGGATAGGAACATATATTAAGAATTTAACATCTACGGTGAGTTTAAGAACCGATTATGATGATAATTATGAATGGGAATGGAGTCCTCAATTGAACTTGGCTTATATCTACAATAAGTTTGTTTTTAGAGGAGGTTTAGGTAGAGGGATTCGTGCGGCTGATTATACGGAACGATATGTTTCTAATAATTTAGAAAAACTTTCACCTGGAAGAAATATTGGTAATCCGGATTTAACAGCAGAGTCTTCCTGGAGTTATGAAGCTGGAGTGGATTATTACTTGAATTCAGGATTGAAGATAGTGGCTACAGGTTTTTATCGGGCGTCTGATGATTTGATTGATTATGTACCAACTCTGGGGAGTAAGATCAATAATGTGCCTGTTCAGTTGGTTCCTGATGAGAACTATCTATATTCTCAAAACTTATCTATTGTCAATACCATGGGAGTAGAGGTAGAACTTTGGTATACCAAACAATTTAATTCAGGTGATGCTTTGACGGCTTCATTGGGATATACCGGACTGGAATCTTCTAATCCTGAAGGTACGGTCTCCAAGTATGTTTCGGCTCATGCAAAACATTTATTGAATGGTAATATTTTGATGCGTGTGAATCGATTTGATTTTGGTTTAAGTGGGTTGTACAAAATGAGAGAGGCGGCTTACTCTAACAGTTTAGATGTGGAATTAAAGCCTTCTTATACCGTAGTCAATTTGAGTGTAGGCATGAGTGTGTTGAATAATAAATGTAAAATCCAGGGTGAGATTATAAACTTATTTGATGAAGACTATAGTGATATTTTAGGTGCACGAATGCCGGGTAGATGGTTTAATATTGGTGCGAGTGTTAAACTATAAGTCCAAAGTTTATTTAGATGTGAACTGCTTTAAATAAGCCTCGAAAGATGTTGACGTTTTATAGACTTCATCATGAATAAAATGAAGTAACGGTATATATTGAGGGGCTTTCCAAAAACCTTGAACCGGAGAAATAATTTGTAGAGATTCATCCATATACACAATGGTAGGATATGCAATTCTACCATTTACGGGAGCAATAGCCTTGGTAAATTCGTGAGTGCCATTTCTTCGGTTTGCATTTGCCGGATTGTAAGCTTTGTTTACAAAATCGATTCCCTTGAAGTTAAAGGTCTCGTTACCTTCCGCATTAAATTTTACCGCATAAAAATTTTCATTAACATATTTGATGACTTGTGGGTTCCCGAAGGTTTGACTCATCATCATTTTACAAGGACCACACCAGTTGGTATATACATCAATAAGAACCTTTCTGGGCTCTTTTTTCATGGCTTCCTGCATTTCAGATACGGTGAGCCAGTGAATTTTATCCTGATTCTGTGCAAAGAGATTGACACTTACAAATAGGGCCAGAAAAACAAGAAACGAAGAGGTCTTAAACTTCATCTTTATTTCTTCTTGATTTGCTCATTCGCTACTTTGATAAAAGCAGATGGTCCACCAGGAACATATCCTGTTCTCCCTAATGGATTAATATTGATTTGGCCTTGATCGTTATTGGTTAGCGTAAAAAACCAAATAGTTGGATAACCACTAACCCCCAAAGCACGTTGCATTTGTTGGTTTTGTTGCCTGATATTATCCGGAATTTGAAATGATCTTGGAAAGTCTAATTCTAACAGAATCACATTGTCTTTAGCCCATGCAATAAACTCTGGGGTATCAAATACTTCTCTTCTTAATTTTTTACACCACCCACACCAATCACTTCCGGTGAAGTTAGCCATAATAGGCTTTCCGGTTTTTTCAGATAATGCGTTGGCTTCTTTAATGCTGGTTAACCAACCAGGTATAGATGCGGTATATGATGTAGCCAACCCAGATTTGAGAGGCTGTGCTTTAATATTGTTAGGTGTTGCAACTGCAAGTAAAGCTACGAGTCCGATAAGATTTAAGAACTTCATAAAATCAATTTTCTTCAAATTTAAATTTATAAATTAAAAAGGCGAAACTTTTTTGTTCCGCCTTTTTGGTCTTTAACAGTATATTATGAATGATTCTAGTGAATCCCTTTCATCGCTTTGTTAAGTAGAGGCGAAATTACAAGTAACGCAACTCCAGAACCTAACATTAACATAGTGATGAATGGATACAATTCGAAATCATATTTTTCAAGGATACTTTCTAGCATACCTGCTACATAGTTACCTGCAGCAAAACTGGCCATCCATAACCCCATAACTACAGAAACGAGTTTGGTTGGTGCCAATTTGGTAATCATAGATAATCCAATTGGTGATAACATTAATTCGCCTAGAGTAAGCAGTGTGTATACCGCAACTAACCAGAATGGAGAAACCAATACTCCTGTATCGGCAAGGCCTTTAGCTTGTGACATTACCCAGAATGCAATGGCACCCAGGAATAAACCAATAGCAAACTTTAATGGTGTTCTTGGGTTAAATTTCATTTTATCTAGTTTTAACCACATAAGAGAAAATAAAGGTGCACCAATTAGGATCACTAATGAATTCACATTTTGAAACCACGTTGCAGGCATTTCCCAGCCTCCAATCATACGGTTGGTGTTTTCTTTGGCGAATAAGTTGAATGTACCACCAGCTTGTTCAAAACCAGCCCAGAATACGATGTTGAAAATCGCAAGAATTACGATTACGGACATTCTACTCCATTCACTAGGGCCTTCTGTACCTTTGAAGATTACAATAGCCAATCCTAAGATTAGAATAGCAAACATTGCAGTGGTAATGTAGGTCGTTACATCTTCAGGAATAAGCCCCCAAATAGTAATTACAGCTAAAGTACCAGCAACTAATCCTACAGAGGTCATGAAGATTTGAGTCCAGTCTTTTGTTCCAATTCTCACAATGTTTTGATCTCCTTTCGGAGGTAAACCATTGTTTAAAAGTGTTTCTTCCTTGTAATTTAACCAAATTACACTGATGATCATACCAACACCTGCAGCAAGGAATCCATAACCCCAGCCAATACTTTCTCCTAAACCACCAGCTACGAAGGTTCCTAAAATTGCCCCCAGGTTAATACCTAAGTAAAAGATATTGAATGCCGCATCTTTCATTGGGTCATTATCATCATAGAAATCACCTACGATAGTAGAAATGTTAGGCTTGAAGAAACCATTACCGATAATTAAAACACCAAGTCCAAAGTTGAATAAGAAGTTTCTGGATTCAGGCTCTAAATCTTGAGCCATAAAAGCACTTCCAGCTAAAAGTAACTGACCAACAGCCATTACGATACCACCAACATATATGGTTTTTCTTTGACCGAATAAATTATCAGCTACCCATCCACCTAGAATCGGTGTTAAGTATACCAATCCGGTAAATATCGCATAAAGCTCTAATGCCTCATTTCTGGAAAGTCCAAAACCATCATTAACAAGTTCCGCAGTTAAGTATAATGTTAATAACGCACGCATTCCATAGTAACTAAAACGCTCCCACATTTCTGTAGCAAAAAGCGTATAGAGTCCGGAAGGGTGTTTTGTCCGTGCGTTTTTTACTTCAAGTTCATCGTTTGAATCCAGTGTATTTTGATTATCCATGTTTTTATATGATTTTTAATGATTCCAAATATATCAATTCTATCCACTTTTGTGGAAGAAGCTTATTTATAGTTTTTCAAGTAAGAAGTTCGTGAATTTGGTAAATAGATGTCTACGTGTATTTCCGCCATAAATGCTGTGATTTTTATCGGTATACATGTAGAAGTCATATTGCACATTGGCATTCACTAACGCATTTACCAGTTCCGCAGTATTTTGAAAATGAACATTGTCATCGGCAGTACCATGAACTAATAAATAATTTCCTTTAATCTTTTCTACAAAATTGATCGGAGAGTTGTCATCATATCCCGATGGATTTTCTTGTGGAGTTCTCATATATCTTTCCGTATAGATATTATCGTAATACCTCCATGTAGTAACAGGAGCAACTGCAATAGCCGCTTTGAAATAATCTGCGCCTTTAGAAATGGCTAAAGTGGACATATATCCGCCATAACTCCAACCCCAAATTCCAATTCTTTCAGGGTCAACATATTTTTGGGTTCCTAAATGCTTAGCGGTTTCGATATAATCTTCTACTTCTAATTTACCCAATTGCTGATAAGTCATTTTCTTGAAATCAGCACCTCTTGCTCCGGTACCACGATTATCTACGGAAACAACAATGTATCCTTTTTGAGCTAATAAGTGATGCCACATCATATTGTTATCCCAAACATCTTTTACAGTTTGAGAACCTGGTCCGCCATATATAGTAACCAAAACAGGGTATTTCTTATTCGGATCAAAATCAGCAGGTTTAATCATCCATCCATTCAATTCAGTTCCATACGATGTTGGAATTTTTATAAATTCTTTTTGACTGATTTTGTATTGTGCCAGCGTTTCTTCAAGTTTTTTGTTGTCCATTAACTGCGCTAACTCTTTACCATTTTCCAGATTTAAAGTTGTGGTATAAGGTTTATTTGCACTGGAGTGGGTGTTGATGTAAAACAAGAAATTATTTGAAAATTCAGCATTATTCCATCCCTCTCGTTGGGATAGTTGAGAGATAGTACTACCTTTCAAATCCATTTTATAAATGTGTCTCTGCATTGGAGAAACTTCAGCAGATTGAAAATAGATATTTTCTGATTGTTCCATTACGCCATAAAAACTGGTTACATCCCATTTACCATTTGTTAATTGCTTTTCAATACCTGACTGGTAGTTGATGCTGTAAATATGCTTAAAGCCATCCTTTTCACTGGTAATAAGCATTTGCCTGGAATCTGGAAGGAAAAACCAATCTTCAATCACTTCCACATAAGTTTCAGAAGTCTCATGATACACCACATGTGAAGTATTGGATACTGGATCAACAAAGTGAATGGTTAAATCATTTTGATGACGATTTAAAGTTTGAATGGCCAAATCATTTTGTGTTGCCCATTTAATTCTTGGAACATATTCTGTTTGTGGGAAATTGGCTTTGACCGACTTATTGGATTTGAGGTTGTAGATATAAATATCCACCTTAGAATTTTCTTCACCAGCTTTTGGGTATTTAAATCTATAATCTTTAGGGTAAAGTTGGTTCTGATACATGATCATATTGAATTCTTTAACCTGAGATTCATCAAATTTGTAATAGGCAATATGTTTATTGTCTGGAGCCCAGGTAAATGCTTTGTCAAAAGCAAATTCCTCTTCGTATACCCAATCCGTAGCTCCATTGATGATTTTGTTGAATTCACCATCTGTAGTTACTGCAGTTTCTTTTCCTGATTTTAAATCATAGATATACAGATTATTATTTCTTACAAAAGCAACTTTTTTACCATCAGGAGAAAAAGTAGTATAACGTTGTTTTCCGTTTTGTGAGATTTGTTTTAACTCAGATTTCTTAAGGTCATAGATCCAAACATGTTCTCGCGTAGAGTGGCGATAGATTTTTTCTTCATCCGTGGTAAACATGATTTTTGATTCATCAGCAGAAAACTGATAATCTGAAAAATTAAAAGGCTGATTGATAGAAGATGAGCTAAAAATTGTTTCCACAGAATCACCAGTAGTATAACTGTATTTCACAATGTTTTTTCCATTTTTAGATCTGGTAATGGTGGTGTAATAATTTCCGTTATGCATGGATCTTAAACCCCATACGCGTTTAGATCTGAATGTACTTTTTGTATATATATCGTCTAATGTGATTAATTTATCCTGGGCAAATGAAGAAAACCCTAAAAATAAAAGGATGACAATAAGAGTCGTTTGATTTCTCAACATATAATTTGATTAGAATACTTGAATTTTTTTGCTGCCGCAATATACGTCACCGAATTAACAAAAAGAATGCCTTTTGTTTGGGAACACTAAATATATTCAACAAAAAAGCCGATTTGAATTTCAAATCGGCTTTTTTGTTGATAAAATATTGTGATTAATAGATATACGGACTATGGTGAGATTTTACAATCAACAAAGGATTGGTATTTCTACTTAATACTTTCTCTTCTCTGGTCGTTCTGAATTTATCTAAGAAATCAGGAGAACTTTCGAATACGATACCTATAATTTCAGTTTTGTTGTAATTGGTACGGTCTAAAATTAAATCTACTGCGTCTTTCCCATCAGCCCATTCTACACTGTAATCGATTTTATTATCCGCAAAGCGTTTTTTAAGTTGTTCTACAAAAATGTGCTCTTTGGTATCATCTCTTTTGGTGTTGCCTAATCTCATTGGGAAAAGCGCAATCTTAAGACCTAAATCTTTAGCGATTTTAATAGAAATGTTGGTCTTTTGTCTGGAGTTTGGTTCTAATGTCAGCGGGAATAAAACTGTTGTGAGTTGTCTTACTGTTTCTCCACTTTTTAATGCGATAACCGGATAATTCGTTTTATAAACGATGTCCTTAATATTTGGTCCTAAATCGTATTTTGATTTTACATCATAACCCACCACTAAAAATAGAGGCTCTAATAAATCTATGGTTTTAGCAATTTGCGTTACAATGGTGTTTTTTTCACCAGGAATGATTCTCCAACTGATATCCAGATTATGGGACAATTCGCCATGACTTTCAATCACTTTTCTGAATTCGTCATTAAAGTAACGTTCGGTTTTTGATCGATCGGTATTAACGTGAATTAATACTACCTCAGCTCCATTTTTTTGAGCTAGAAAAAATGCTTCGCCCACTGCGTGAATAGAGGCTTTGTTAAAGCTAATAGGTACCGCGATTCTCTTACAAACATCCATAACTTAATTGATTTAATTGGGCGGTGAAAGTATTATTTAATTTGTTTTTAACCAAAATAAAGGTGGAATGGCTCCTAAAAAAAAGAGTCTGAAAAAATCAGACTCTAATTGTTTTATACTGTGTGTTTAATACAAGAAAGGACTATGATGAGATTTCACAATGAGTAGAGGATCTTGTGTTAATTGAAGCAATCTCTCCTCTCTGGTCGTTCTGAAGTTATCTAAAAAGTCAGGAGAACTTTCAAAAACCACCGAAACAATTCCTGTATTATCTTCTGCGGTTTTCTCCAGAAGTATTTTTACTTCATCATTTCCTTCTTCCCATTCCACATCATAATTTATGTTATGATCGTCTAATTTTTTGATCATATTGTTAGTGATGATTTCCTGGTGTACATCATCTTTTTTGGTATTGCTAATACGAAGAGGAAGTAATTGAAATTTCAAATTCATGTCTTTAACAAACTTGATAGAAATATTTGTTTTTTGACGAGAAAATTGCTCCAGTGTTAAAGGGAAAAACAGTGTTGTTAATTCTTTAACGGTTTCCATATTTTTCAATGCAATTACCGGATATTTTGTTTCGTATATAATCTTCTTGATATTCGGTCCCACAAAACGATCCATACCACGCTTGATCTCGTAACCCACTACAACATATAACGGATCAATCTGATCGATGGTTCTGGCTAAACGCTCAACGATTTCACCCTTTTCACCTGGGACAATTCTATAAGATACATCAACTTCTTTTGCAGCTTCTCCATTATCCTCAATCATTTCATTAATGAGTTTATCGAAGTCTGCTTCTGTTTTGGTAGGGTCACAATTAATGTGGATAATGACTACCTCTAAATTAGCTCGCTTAGCTAAAAATAGTGATTCAGAAAATGAATGACGCGAAGTTTCAGTGAAATCAACGCTTACAGCTAATTTATATTTGGTTTCCATGGGACATAATTTTTATATGTTAGTATTTCGAAAGTAGTTAATAGTAGTAAGATATACAAATACTTTTAGGTCTGTTATCAACGGGTTTTCAAAGAAAAACGTATGACAACTCTTCGGTTTTTTGCCCTTGCAGAATCATGCGTTTGAGTATGAGTAAGTTGATCAAATGAAAAGCCTTTTACTGCTATAATATTAGTTTTATAATGGTTTAAAATCCAATTCTTAATAAAAAACGCTCTTTTTTGGGATAAGGTGAGGTTATAGTTGTGAGGTCCTTTTTGATCTGTATGACCTGAGATACTTAAATTGTAATGTTCTAGTGGGATTTTGTTTAGTTTTTGTTGGGCCATTTTTAATTGTGCATCGGTGGCTTGAGATTGATCAAAATCAAAATAAATAATAATTGAATCGATAGTTGAATTTAGAGGTTTTTCGGTTGGAGTTGCTGTTTCAGTGTTTATAGGTATTTCCTCAACTATAGTTTGTTCAATTGATGGAGTAGGTTGCTCTTGCTGAGTGGCTATTTCAGGAATCAATTCGGAGTTGTCAAAAGCTTTGAAATAAGAAGTGTTCATTTTATAAAATGTGTCCTTATCCTCGCTTTTAAATGAATTACCTTCTAAAAATACTCCGGAGTCAAAAGCATCATCTCCAACATCCGCAATGGCAATTTTGATATTGTATTTTCTACCTGGAACGACTTCGCTATAGGCAATAAGCGTTTTGGTCATTCCATCATATTCAATGGTGGGTGTTCCACTGTTCTCACCAAATGAATTATCTACGTAGAAATTAACATGTTTTCTGTGATTAATATTATTCACGGTAATGGGTAACTCTGTATTCGGAATAACCGCTAAATTGGTCATTTCACCAGTTTCCAGATCGGTCAGGAAGAATCCAAATACATCATTAAATGTAGAACCTACATATTCAGGGTATTCTTCTGATGCAAAGACATAATTAAATCGGATCAGATTGTTGGTTGCGCTAAAATCAAACGAAATGGATGTGGCATCGTACGTTTTAAACTTGGCCAAAAAATGTAAATCCTGATCCCCGCGAGATCTATTGGATGTGGTGAATCCAGTCCCTTTATTAGGGCCTTGCGTACTGGTGGCATGTCCGGTGGTTAAAACTAATCCTTTGTCAATCGTTATTGGAGTTCCGTAGTTATAAAATACTCCTCTGGCTTCATGTGTCCCGTGGAAAGTGACATTCCATATTTTTATAGAAGAATCTGCCATTAGAATATTGGACACCATGAATTTTTCGGTTGGGTGTATATCCACACGCATTTGAGAAATACCGGTATAAGAAATGATCAGGATTGTTGCGAAAATGAAGATAGATTTCAACGTCTATAATTTTACGAATGGTTTTTGAATGATAATTTCATCATTGATATCTTTGATAATCAAAATATAAGCGCCTTTTTGCAATGGGAGTGCTGAAAATGAGAATTCATTTTTACCTTCCAAAACGTTTTGACTTCCTAAATTGACAATTAAACTTCCCGAAACATCGTAAATACCAAAATTACCTAAAGTGTTTTTAGCTATTCGAAATCCTACCGTCATACGGTCTGTAACCGGATTTGGATAAAGAACATCGCCACTTTTGACATCAATTGGCGGACTTGCAATTTCGGAAGTACAGTTTTTTGCGTCTGTTACGGTTACTGTAAACCCTTCACAAAAATTGATGATATTATGACTGGAAGTCACACCATTGGACCAGGAGTAGGTGTATGGCGCAAATCCATTTTGAGTAATTAAGTTTACTTCAGAATAGCAGTTAAAATAATCTCCTTTATTCACGATTTGTGAATTGGTCATCACGTTGGTGTCCGAAACAGCTAAATGCGTAAACCAGGTGGAAGAACTTTTTTTGTCAGTACCATAAAATCCTGCTGTATACACCTGACTTGGATCGTTTGGCAAAGTTTGCATACCGAAATAATCGCCCCATCTTTCATAACTCCCGTTTAAACGTCTTACATAGTCATCTCCACTTTTGAGTCTAATAATCTTGGAATAACCATCTATAAAAGAATGACGTATGGCAGAAACTCCTGCGAATTCAGTAGCTGAAGTATGGTTAAACGCAATTAATGATCCTTCATAACAGCCTTTACCATTATTGACATAAGAGATGTTTGGGTAGCCAAAATCCAACGAATCGATTGTGATAATGTCAGCGGAGATTTCCGGGTTTTTCTTTAAGGATTCCTTCTGGATGATTTTTCCATGGTAAATTCCTGATCTCAGTGTTCCAAAGTCTTTAGAATTTCCTACAAATTCATAACATTTTTGGTTGGAAGAATTCATGTAAGATATAGCACTTAAAAATCGGGCATCATTTGTTTGAAGCCCATCTGTTAAATCGTTTGGATCGTCATCGGCTTGAATTCCATTTGGGGGAACCCCATAATTAATGGGTAAAGACAAAGTATAAATATCTTTATCCTGATTTCCTCTGTTAATTTCAACTACAAATAGAGAGTCGTTTTGAATATCAAAATTTCGGTTTGAAAAGAAGGTGAGTCCTTTCTCTGCAGCTAAAGAATTTGTCGATGCCTGAACTGGTGTTAGATTTCTAATGTTATTGCCGCCATAGGTAATGTCATCATACAAAACCGTATTTAGAGCGGTATCTCCTCCAAAACCTTCGTCCATTGGTAATTGCCAAACGATACTTCCTTGAAAACCAAGTTGCCAGGAAGTGTTGGCCTTAAGCAAGTTGAGTGACAAATACATATTGTCGTTGTCGTAACCCACCATTGGAAAGTCACTCCATTGATCCACACCTCTTGGATTTCCCGGGATCATATAAACATACCATGGATCACGGGGATCGTTTGTAGAACTAAATCCAACAATAGTTTTTGAATCTGAAGGTTGTCTTCCTGAAAGAAACAAGAAAATAAAACGATCCCGTTCCGGGATGTATAACAATTTGGGATCAAATGGAAATTCTACGTTAGGGTTTACGATATAATCCTTCCCAAATTGAGCAAAGGAGATGGTATAGGTACTGCCAAATTCATCAACAAATAGGTTAGAATCTCCCGTTACATCATAAGCCCATAAAAAACTATTCACACTAGCCAATAAGTAGTCATTACTTAACGCCATAGTGTTGTCTAAAGGTGTACCTCCGTTGTAAATGTCTTCCAGGTCAATTTGGGCAATGTATTTACGCATTTTCATAGAATCCAAAATAACCGGAGTAGGCAGATCGCCATATTTAATTCCATCCGCATTTCCCTGACGGGACTGATTCATTTGTGCAGATTTTACTTTTTGTTGGTTCAAAAACTGTTTATATCCATTGCCCCCAGGATTTGGTGCTTCCAGATTTTTAAGGAGTGGTGCATATTCGGTGGGTTGATCTTTAGGATCAATCACACTTACACCTTTGATGACCACTTTTTTCGAACTGATCTGATTTTGCGCAAATCCGATAAAGCTCCACATAAAAATAACTCCTAGTACAATTTTCTTCATATGCCCACTAAACTTGGTTCCGAAAATACGAAAAATTGTCACATTCAATAAATTAATTTTGGAATTGGGTCATCCGAAAAACGAGATAAAATAATCTGTTGTAGCGCTTGTAAAACATGTTCTAGATGTTAGTTTTGAAAACGAAGAAAATTCTAAATATGAAAAGATTACTATGGAGTGTGGGTTTGACGCTTTTTGGCTTCATGGCACAAGCCCAGAATAATGTGGATTCAGTTGTCGCTGATACGGTAATGCAGGAATCAAAATCCGATTCCATAGGGAATCCTTTATTGAATGAATCGAAAGAAGAATTTTCGCTACAAGATTCCATTAAATATTCAGCATCGTATCAGTTTCGAGATGGCTTTTATATAGGTAGAAGAGCTTTTTTGGAAAATAAACCGATTACGTTGGATAAGGTGTTAACTACTATTCCGTATACCGATCCGGACATCTATCATAAGATTTTGGCAAAGGGAAATATAGAAGCGATGCAGCCGGATAGTACATATAAATATTACAGTGTGGATCAAATTTTTGGATTTGTTCAGAACAGAGTGTTTTATGTAAATCTGGGTCAATTGGGATTTGTACGTATGTCTAACTTTGGTAGAATTTGTAAGGTTTCATATGATGCAAGCAGACCAAGAGTACAACCTACTGCAGGTGTGGGTATGAATAGCTGGGGTGGAGCAGGAGTTGGTGTAGGGGTCCAAATTAATGGTGGCAGCCAGATCACCGAGTATATTTTTAGGATTGATAAAGGTCCTATTGTGGAGTTTACACCAGAGATGTTGCTGGAAATGATTAAAGATGATGAAATAATGTTTAACAATTATGTAGGATTGAATAAGAGGTACAGATTAAAAGAGATGCATAATGTCTTGAGAGAGTACAATCGAAGAAATCCTGTGTATTTACCAATATATAATTAATAAAATATGGCTGACGATAAGCAGATAATATTTTCAATGGTTGGGGTGAGTAAAGTAGTACCCCCAAATAAAAAAATCCTGAATAATGTGTATTTGTCCTTTTTCTATGGGGCAAAAATCGGGATTCTCGGATTGAATGGAGCAGGAAAATCCACCTTGTTAAAGATCATTGCGGGGTTAGAACCCACTTCAAGTGGAGAGGTCACCTTTTCACCGGGTTATTCTGTAGGTTATTTAGAGCAGGAACCAGAATTGGATAATGAGAAAACCGTTATCGAAGTGGTAAGAGAAGGGGCTCAGGAATCTGTAGATTTAATTAACGAATACGAAGAAATTAATAACCAATTTGGTTTGCCTGAGGTATATGAGGATCCGGATAAGATGGAGAAACTCATGGAAAAACAGGGTAAGCTTCAGGATAGAATCGATGCCTTAGGCGCCTGGGATTTGGATAGTAAATTAGAGCGTGCCATGGCTTCATTAAACTGTCCGGATTCAGATGCTAAAATTGGAGTGTTATCTGGAGGAGAACGTAGAAGAGTAGCGTTAGTGAGATTATTGATTCAAGAGCCGGATATTCTTTTACTAGATGAGCCTACCAACCACCTGGATGCGGAAGCGGTAATGTGGTTAGAGCATCATTTGGCAGATTACAAAGGAACGGTGATTGCGGTAACTCACGATAGATATTTCCTGGATAATGTTGCGGGTTGGATTTTAGAATTGGATAGAGGAGAAGGAATTCCATGGCAAGGGAATTATTCTAGTTGGTTGGATCAAAAATCAAAAAGATTGGCCAATGAAGAAAAGCAGGAATCAAAAAGACAAAAAGCTTTAAAACAAGAGCTGGATTGGGTACGCCAGGGAGCTAAAGGAAGACAAACCAAGTCTAAAGCGCGTTTGAAGAATTATGATGCCATGTTGAATGCCGATGTGAAGGAGCAGGAGGCAAAACTGGAAATTTTTATTCCACCAGGTCCGAGATTAGGAAACGAGGTTATTGAAGCGGTGCATGTTAAAAAGGCTTTTGGAGATAAGCTGTTATATGAAGATTTGAATTTCAAACTTCCTCCTGCTGGAATAGTTGGTGTAATTGGACCAAATGGAGCGGGTAAATCCACCATTTTTAAGATGATTATGGATGAAATTCAACCAGATGGAGGTGAGTTTACGACCGGACAAACGGTGAAGATTTCGTATGTAGATCAGGCACATGCAGATATTGACCCGGAGAAAACCGTTTGGGAAGTGATTTCTGGTGGACACGACAATATTGAGTTGGGTGGTAGAACCATTAACTCTCGTGCATATTGCGGTAAGTTTAATTTTACCGGAAACGATCAAAGTAAAAAAGTAGGTGTACTTTCAGGAGGAGAAAGAAACAGGTTACATCTTGCTATGAGTTTAAAACAAGAAGCAAATGTAATTTTACTGGATGAGCCAACTAATGATATTGATGTCAATACATTAAGAGCACTTGAGGATGCGTTAATGGAATTTGCAGGTTGTTGTGTGATTATTTCTCACGATAGATGGTTCTTAGATAGAGTCTGTACACATATCCTGGCATTTGAAGGGGATTCGCAAGTATATTTCTTTGAAGGGGATTTTACGGATTATGAAATCAACAAGAAGAAAAGATTGGGAGATAACCCTCCTGGAAAATTCAGATATAAGAAATTGATGAATTCTTAATTTAAACACCTTACTGAAATAATCTGCCTGGTTTCTTAAACCAAGCAGATTATTTCAGAAGGTTATTCATTATAAACTCATTCGATCCTTAAGTTTAACCGCCTGTCTTCTCGATATTTCAATTTTCTTATCATCTTTAAGAATCACAAGTAGTCCACCGTTAAACCAGGTTTCAATTTTATCGATCCACTTTAGGTTAATGATGTGCTTTCTATTGGCACGGAAAAATAGTTTGTCACTTAATTTTTTATCCAGATTATTCAGAGATTTCAAAATAAGTGGTTTATTATTATCGAAGTAGACTCTAACGTAATTCCCTTCCGATTCGAAAAGTCGAATTTTTCCGAGTTCTATAAACCAGCATTTGTCGCCATCTTTTACAAAAACCTGGTCATTTTCTCCGAGTTGTTCCGAAGGTAAGTTGCTGTCTCCGCCTTCCTGTCGTTTGTTGTTGATTTTTTGAATCACCTTTTTTAAAGACTCATCAAATCGATCTTCCTCCACCGGTTTAAGAATGTAATCCAGTGCGCTAACTTCAAAAGCTTTTAACGCAAATTCATCATACGCTGTGACGAATATAACCTCGGGAGTGTAAATGATCTCTTCCAGAACATCAAAGCCATTCTTCCCGGGCATTTGGATGTCTAAAAAGATAAGATCAGGTTTTAATTCTTCGATTTTGGTAATGGCTTCATCAGCACTACCACATTCATCTAGAATCTCAATGTTTTTATGATTTTCCAGAATACGTCTTAGTTCTTGCCGAGCTAAACGTTCATCATCAATGATAAGACACTTAATCATAGTTATATCGGTTCTTTGGGTAAACTTACGCGTGTTAACACGGTGTGATTATCTGAATTGGAAATCTTAAAAGTTGCCTGATCTCCGTACAACAAATGTAATCTTTGTGTAGTATTTATAATTCCAAAACCAGTTTCAGGTTGTGAATTTTCTATAAGTTCACCGTTATTTTCAATTTCAATAATAAGATTATCTTCGATAACATGGGCACGTAAATCAATTTTTCCACCCTCCGGAATTTTTGAAATGCCATGCTTAATACCATTTTCAATTAACGTTTGAATCATGAGTGAAGGGATTTGATAGGTATAAGCTTCTTCATGAATATCGGCTTCGAAATCTAAACGCTCCTCGTATCTGGTTTTTTCCAATTCTATAAAGTCATTCACAATCGCCATTTCTTCCTCAAATAGAACCGTTTTTTTACGTCCCATCATCAAAGTTTTACGAAGGATGTTGGAAAGTTGCGTTACCGATCTTTTGGCTTTAATGGGATTTTCATCAATCAATGCACGAATACTATTCATGGAATTGAATATAAAATGTGGGTTGAGTTGGGATTTAAGTTTGTTTAACTCAATTTCATTTTTAGAAGCTTCCCATTTTAAGTTTTTTATTTCTTCGGTTCTATAGCGTTCAAAGAACTGGTAGGCGAAATAGATGACACTCCACATGCCCAGTAATAGACTCCAGTTTAAAATATTTCCAATGTTACTGGTGAAATCCAAAGGTTGAGGTTCATGAAACATAATGAATCTACCCAGAATATAAAGTGCTTGAAAAACAAAAGAAAGAATAATGACAGCAGTAAGAATGCTGGGAATCAACTGGGAAATATTAAGTTTTTTCCATCCCATTTTATGAATCCAATTCCTATAAATATGTGTACATCCTATTCCTATCACATAAATTAAAAATAATGCGGTAACGAACTTAAGTGTGATAGGCTCATTTTGGATGCGTATAAGGAACAAGGCAATGATGGTATAGAATAACCAACCTCCAAATTGGAGTAATAGATATAACTGATTTTTTTTCATGTGCTCTTTCTCGTTGTTCAAATGTAAGTTTTTGTGTAGAAGTGGTAAACTGAAAATGATAAACGGAATTTCAAGTCGGTGAGGGGTTAAAAAGATGAGATAAAGTGAAAAAAAATGGGCATAAAAAAAGGAAGTTTTTATTTCTAAAAGACTTCCTTTTTAAGTGGCTCGGCTGGGGCTCGAACCCAGGACCCTCTCCTTAAAAGGGAGATGCTCTACCAACTGAGCTACCGAACCGTGCTTTTTCAAAAGCGGGTGCAAATATATATAGAGTTTATAGATTACCAAGTGTTTTTTTATTCAATTGATTTTTTAACGTAAAAGGAGGTTTGTAGAGAAAGTATGATGCAAAAAAAAAGAGCAGAATCGATAAAAATCAAAACTGCTCTTTTTGATGTGGCTCGGCTGGGGCTCGAACCCAGGACCCTCTCCTTAAAAGGGAGATGCTCTACCAACTGAGCTACCGAACCGTGCTTTTTAAAAGCGCGGTGCAAATATACATAGAGTTCGAAGATTGGCGTGCATGAAATTCGATTTTTTTTAAACTTTATTTTATTGTCTTCAAAACCAGTTGGTTTTATACTTTTGAAACAGAAGATGCGGGTATTTTTAATAGGTTATATGGGTGTGGGTAAAACCACCATTGGGAAGAAGTTAGCCAGTCGTTTAAGTCTGAAATTCATTGATTTAGATCATTTTATTGCAGAAAAAGAGCACTTAAAAGTAGCTCATATTATTGAACGTAAAGGGGAGCAGTATTTTCGAATTCTTGAAAAAAAATATTTAGAAGAAGTCTGTGAATTAGAAAACATTTTGGTTTCAACGGGTGGCGGAACCCCATGCTTTTTTCAAAATATGGATACGATTAATGCGAATGGAAGGTCAATTTTTTTGAAACTGGATGAGAAATCGCTAATAAATCGATTAGTAAATAGCAGAGATTCAAGACCATTGTTAGCCGGGAAGAATGCAGAAGAATTAGCCGTGTTTATTCAGAAACACCTGAATGAAAGATTACCGTTTTATGAACGTGCACATTTAGAGTTTGATATGATGCATTTAAACTCCAAACGTCTGGATGATTTAGAAAATGAAATAAAACGCCTGGAATTATTCTAGATATACAATATCCTGTTTTCCAAACTCAACCGTAATATGTTCTTGTAACGTAGTAGAAAGTGTTAATCCAACAAAATCAGCGCGGATAGGGAATTTTCTATGTTTTCGATCAATCAAACAAACTGTTTGTAGATTCTTTACGCTAAAGTCCAATAGGAATTTAGCGGCATATACCAATGTCTTTCCGGAGTTGAGTACATCATCAACGAGTATAACGGCTTTATTTTTCAAAGTTTTGGCATCAATTTCAGAATTTAGTCCACTATTGAGTGGTTTCTTTTTATCCATATTGATACCATGTAGTTCGATATCTAAATCTGAAATCTTTCGAAGTAAACGGGTCAGTCTTTCTGCTAAAACATAACCTTCCCCATGAATTCCCATCACTACAACCGATTTTTCCTGAAAGTTATTTTCATACAATTGATGGGCGATTCGGGTGATTTTTTGTTCCACCTGTTTGTGATCTAGAATTACCGTACGTTCTTTTACTTCTGCCATGCTTCAAAAATATTGAATTGGTAATGAATAAACTTATTTTTTTTCTAAAATCATAAATAGCTCATTGTTGACTCTTGGTGGAATAGAGTTGTGTGCTACATTCATAGTTTTAATATGGAAATATGGAGAAAATAACTCTAAATATTCGTCTTGATCTCCACCAAAAGGAGGATGATCTTTAAATAATTCAATATTAAAAAGAAGTCCGGCCAATTTCCCTTTGGGTTTTAACAAAGCATGCATTTTTTTGACATAGTCTATTCGCATTATTGGAGGCAAGGCGCAAAAAAATGTTTGTTCAATAATTAGATCATATTGCTGGTCGTGGGTGAAGAAATCGGCATTAAAAATTCTATCCCGTGGGAATTCCGGAACCCTATTTTGAAATCGATCAATGGCCTGGTCAGAGATGTCAATAACATGTGTATTATGAAAATCATTATTGAAACAGTATTCAGCTTCCCAGGCGCTACCACATCCAGGAATCAAAATATCAATTGACTTATCCTTAAGTTGATCTATGTATTCCTTAATAGGAGTGGAAACGTAGCCAATGTCCCAGCCGGTTTCATTTGATTGATATCTACTATCCCAGTAATTTTTATCGATGATTTCCATATGGTTAATTTAATTGATTGGTCGTGCAAAGTAATGCTTTATTGTATTGGTAAAACATACCTAGATGTAAGTATTTATTAGGGTGTAGGTAAAATCCACTCATATATAATACAGGTAATTTTACCTACATGCAAAAACTATAAAATGAATATTTTGAAGATCAATTTAAATCTCGCCTATGGAAGTTTTAAAAATCGCATTTTCACAGCTTGGAATTCAAGAAATTGCAGGTGATGAAAACCAACCTCAAATTGTGAAATATGCCCAGGAAACAGGAATCTCCGGAATTCATAATGATGAAATTCCATGGTGTAGCACCTTTGTAAATTGGTGTGCAATGAAAGCAGAATTACCCTATTCTGGAAAACCGAATGCACGATCGTGGATAAATATTGGTGTCGAAACCACTCAACCAAAGCCGGGAGACGTGGTGGTGTTTTGGAGAAGTAGTCCGCATTCCTGGAAAGGACATGTGGGATTCTTTCTGGGTTTTGATGAAACAGGAGACAAAGTTTTTTGCCTGGGAGGGAATCAAAGTAACTCAGTATCTATTGCCGCTTATGATGCATCTAAGGTTTTAAGCTATAGAGTATTGTCTGAATCTACAGCGTTGGAAGTCCCAACTCCGATTTTAAAACATGGCTCTAAAGGAAAAGAAGTGATCAAATTGCAGTTGGTGTTGAATCATCTAAAATGTAATTGTGGAGATGTGGATGGCGATTTTGGAAACAAAACGGCTTCAGCTTTAAAACTGCTCCAGGCGAATAATCAATTAGAAATTGATGGAGTGTATAAGGATACAGATCAAACGGCTATTGAATCATTGTTACAATCTTAGTATAGAATTATGAGAGTACAAGAAACACGAAATACAGAAAGTAAAGTAAGAAGTAATTCGAATACGTTTCAAAGACAAGTTATACGGTTTATAGATAATCGTCCGTCTACAGTGAAGCAATTAAAACTTCAAAATTCAACGAATGATTTGATTCAAAGAAAAGTGGATGGAGCAGTAGTTCAAAGAGCTGTAAAAGAGCCTACGATGACAGGATCTAATCATGGGCAAACCGTTAAATTAAATTTAGCAGTAGGTGATACGGTAAACGATGGGGGAACTCCTAGCGTGGATCCTGATGGGTACGATGAACTAAGAACAATTAAACAATCTCATGGAAAAGGAGCCCCAAATTGGGTACGTTTTCATGTCTTGAATGCGAAAGCTGGAGGTCCAGGAAATAACAAGGGTAATCTAACCCCGGCTACGGGAAAAGGAAATCACTCTACCAGTTGGACGGATTTTGAAACGGATATAAAAACGGCAACTGCGAATGCTCTGGACAGGCCATTAGATGCCAAAATAAAAGTAAACTACAAGCAGAGTAAAACGGTGTATTGGTCGGATGGTACAAATACAACAACTACCAATAACAAAAACTACCCTAATAGTATTAGTGCAGAATTAGATAGTCCTGCATATCCAAATAAAACGTATTCATTAGATTCAGGAGACGACTTGGGAAAGGTACCGCAACAGTTTAACAATAGTGGTTGGAAAGCCTATTCGGATTCTATGCATACAACTCAAATAGATCCAGATTAATTAGGGTATTCTGTTACCAGGTATTTAAAAGTATTGGTCATGTTATCAAAAAAAACACATTCAACTCAAAAATCAGAGTCTAGAAATCAAACATCTAATCCATCCGTTCAATTTAAAGATAATCGTAATCCATCGGTATCGAATGTTCAAAAAATGGCGAATAATTCCATACAGATGAAACCTAATAACACAGGATTACCGAATCAACTAAAATCGGGAATAGAGAATTTATCTGGGTATTCTATGGATGATGTAAAAGTGCATTATAATTCTCCAAAACCCGCTCAACTTAATGCACATGCCTATGCACAGGGTACCGATATCCATGTAGCTTCAGGACAAGAGAAACATTTACCCCATGAGGCTTGGCACGTGGTACAACAAAAACAAGGACGTGTGCAACCTACCAAACAATTAAAAGGCAAAGTCAATATTAATGATGATACTGGGTTGGAAAGGGAGGCAGATGTGATGGGAGCGAAAGCTTTACAGATGAAAAGAGAAACTACAGGTATTAAACAAACCACAGGAGTTTCAGGTTCTATTGTACAAAGGGCCTACGCAACAGTAGATCCACAAACCGGACCAATAGAATTAACCTGGTCAGATACCTATAGAGCTTTTCGAAGTATGACAAATAATGCGCAACGTGAAGGTCAGGAGGTAAAAAATACTTTAGGATTTACGGAAGCTTTAAATGCAGCTAGTTGGAGTGGATTTGGAAAGTCTCCAAGGAATTATCACCGTGCTCATGGGTATGCCAAGTCTTTTGGAGGAGGTGGTGACATTTCAAACGTAGCCTGGTGGCCTTCTTCTGACGAATCGAGTTGGACACTAGATGAGGATAAAGTAAGAGGAGGAGGTCAAGGTCCTATTGCTGCGTGGAAGCCGGGCGATGGCGAAACAGGAAATTTTGAGGTGAAAAGAGAATTATATCCTGCCACAGATTTTAAGCCTAATTTCTTAAAGGGTATAAATTCAGCAATTAACTGGGCATTTAATGATAGTAGAGCAGCATGGAGGAGAGCTATTGCAGCTTCAGAGAAGACCACATCTATTCGTAGTTCCGATCCTAGGTCAGGAGGACGTGTTGAAATGAAAAGGTATAAACTGTCTGAAATTAATGCTGCAAAAGAAACAGCTAAAAGTGGAACAGATGTTAAATATAATAATTGGTTGGATAGCATATTTGGAGCCGCAACAGGATTGTTTATTAAGAAGATGGGAATGGATTATACGATTACAGAAACGGGGGATGATCCAGGTTCAAGTAGAGGTAATTTATCAAAATCATATACAGCTATAAAACCAAATGCATCTTCGTTTGGGTTGAAAGATAATGTACCTGAAAGGTTGTGGAAGCAAATTCTTACTGGTACACTTTTTACTAAAGGAGGAGCAAGTGTACCGAATATTAAAGCTGAAAGTGTTGATTCCCAGGTTCCATATGATGTACCAGTAGAATTATCATCTCACGAAGATGGATGGGGTGCAGAATAATTAAAAAAGAATAATGTATCAGAATAGAAGTGTGAAAAAAAATCAACCTAGAGTTGATAATACGCAATTTAAAAAAGTACGACAACAAGTTGCTTTTCAAGATCAACGTAATGATCAGGTAAGTCAGTTACAAGAAATCGCAAATAGATCGAATAAAAGAATGAATAATACTGGACTTCCTCATCAACTAAAATCAGGAATTGAAAGTTTATCTGGATATTCTATGGATGATGTAAAAGTGCATTACCATTCATCAAAACCTGCACAACTCAACGCACATGCATATGCGCAAGGAACAGATATCCATGTAGCTTCTGGACAAGAGAAACATGTACCCCATGAGGCTTGGCACGTGGTTCAGCAAAAACAAGGACGTGTGCAACCTACCAAACAATTAAAAGGCAAAGTCAATATTAATGATGACACTGGATTAGAAAGAGAAGCGGATATGATGGGAGCGATGGCATTACAGATGATGGAAAAAAATGATAGTAGTAGTCAGATATTAATAAAAAGTAATACCAAGCAACTTCAAAAAGTAGCTCAATTGGTGACCGAGGTAACTTGGACGACCCAAAATTTTGAGTATAATCCGGTACCTCCAGGTGGAGGTGTTGTTGGAGCACTACCAGTAGCCAACGAGTTGGTTGGAAAAAAAATGACGGCAACATTAGATCCGGCAGATAATGTAGATGGAAATAAAACAACCAGTAACGAAATGCCAGGTTTATTTGCAGGACTTGCTCATTATTGGAACCCAGGACATACTTGGGTTCGTGGACATTTATTGAATGACCACATTGGCGGACCTAATTCAAGGCCCAATTTATTTCCGATAACTAATGCGGCAAATTCTGACCATTCAAATCAAGTTGAGAAGTATATTAAAATTTGGCTTAGAGCAAGCAGGCCTGTTAGTTATGAGGTAACAGCAACTCAAGATGATGGCAATGTAGGACCAAATGGGGTAAGAAATGCGGGAGGAAGTTTTCATTGTTATGCTCATACAACCGATGATGGTCCAACACAGAGAGTTAACAAAACTATTCAATCAACACCGAGTTTAGTAGGCGGAGTTGCTGGACCAACAAGTGCAGTCACTAGACATAATAATAATTGGTTTTGGTGGACTAATGATAATAATCCAGGAAACGCAGGAGTAGGAGGTGGAAATAGAGATAGAAATAGAGGTGCAGGGGCAAATGGTGGAGTTGGTCCTATCGATTTTGAAGCCGATAATGGGATGAATGCACAAGATATGGATGATTGGGAAACAAATCAACAAGCAGGTTGGTGGAATCGTTACTATATGCTTTAGCATTTTACTATTTAAGAAGTAGTTGATAGGTTATCTAATGGAAGGGGGCTATAGAAAACCTAATGTACATTCACCATAACTTGTCTAGCCTTTGAAAAGAAGATGACTATGAACCAATGAGTAGTTGGTAGTTTACGAAAAGTTTAAATTTGCTGTGCTATCTGTGATAACATAAATTCAGTTCAAACGGTAATGCAAAATACAGAGATATTCTGTGTTTTAAGATAGATAAACATTAAATACTCAGAGTTCCCATCATTTAAACGGGAACTCTACGTATGAATTGTTTTGGTATTATTCCACCAAAAGCTTTTGAACTTTTAGAATTTCATGCTGAGAATTGACCAATTGGGACACATAAACACCAGATTTAATATGATTAGGAAGTTGTAAGGTATTTCCATGGAGTTTTTGTTGCCAGATCAATTTACCGGATCCTACCTCATAAAATGCGACAGATAAATCCGAAGTATTAACTCCATTTAAATCAAAATGAATGACATCTCGAATAGGATTTGGATAGATAAAGACATCATGCGATTGAACTGTAATTTCTGGTGTGCTCGTAATATTTTGGTTTCCAAAAAAGATTCGCATACTGTCCGGGGTAGTAGATTTTATTGAAGAAGACTGATTGAATACATCGTCATATGCAAAACCATAGGAGAGGTTGTTGATACTCACTCCGTAACTATGCCAGAATTTGGCATACCAGTTATATGGAAAAGTTTTATAATATTTTGAACTGTCCGACCAAATTTGAAGACCAATATTCGGAGTGGTTACGTTGATAACATGTCGATTGATTGCAGCGCAAATTTCTTTTTGCATGTTTTTATCCATATCGGAACCACTCGCTAAAACACCACTTCCATCAATGACTTCAATAGTGGTAGGTTTTCGGGTAATAGTTCCGGTAAGGTTTTGATTCCCTGTAGCACAACTGTCGCAAGTAAAGATTAGAGAATCGTTAGAGACCCGACCTTTCCATTTACCCAGGTTGCCGGCCTTAAATAATAAATCTTCATTGGTGTATTTAGACCATATAGAATCTATATAGGATTTAAAGTAATTATGATGCGGTCCATTGTTATTAAAGTATGCCGGAGTTTTAGAAGGTTGGCTGATTACACCTGATGTGGCATCTAAACAACCAGAGAAATCAGATGGAGCCAAGGTCGAAAATTTGGACGTTATGGTTTGATAATCTAATAGTTCTCCTACGCGGACATAAGTATTACCACTGTTGCTTGTGAGTCCTAAACCAATAGAGCGATGATAAGAGTCTACACGAGATGTATTGGCGTAAAACCCGGTATTATCATATGTCAATTCAATGAACTCATATAGAATCCCTGCATTGGGATCATTTGGGTTTAGAGGATTGGGACCAGCGTAGCCTTTTACCGTATCCTGTTCAAAGAAGTATAGGTAAAGCTGACTTCCTAAAGAAAGGTAAATTCGACATCCTTGAATTCCTTCAATGGGAAACGATTTATTGGGAATATCGCTCAGTTTCATAAAGCAATCGGCAAAGTAGGAACTTCCATTCGGGCCGGAATTTGGAGGGCCTAAAATGGTATTGTCAGCAGTATCCATAAGGTTTTGTTGTCCATTAGATAAATCTAACCACACGTAATCTTTTGCTGCATTTAATTTTTGTCCCACTACAGCAACGTAAACGTTACTATCTGCATATCCCGTATTATTTGTGATTTGGATCGGAAAGGCGGTTTGGGCTTTCGAGAAATATTGGAAAAATAAGAATCCCAGTAGGAGCAGATACTTCAGTTTTAATGTAAAAGTTTTCATATGATTTGATTTTGATTTGTTGCATAGTTGACTCTTTATCCCACGTTCACCGTCACCTGCCCAGCCTGAGAAAAGGAAATTACTCCAGCCCACATGCAGTTGAGTGTACATGAATTATTGAGCGTAGGCATATTGGCCAGTAAAACGGTAGGTGACCCAGGAACCCATGGTGCTGGGGTAGCAGGAATACAAGGCATAGGGGTGAGTACACCAAATGCTGCAGCGGTAGCAGATGCCACAACCGGGTTGGCGATTGATGTACACATGGCAAATGGCAAAATATTGACCATGGGAATATGATCCATGATATTGGCATCCGGCATATTATTGGTCATCACTCTATTTGTGGGTAATACCATTAAAGACGAAGGTGCGGTTCCGAAGGAGCAGGTCATCATGGCTCCCATACATACTTGTTGTGGCATATTTAAAAAAATTAATGTTCTATTAGTTTATAATTTATCTTTCATTACTCATTACTCATTACTCATTACTCATTACTCATTACTCATTACTCATTACTCAAATCGTCTTATTCGACTTACTATATTCACGTCTAATACCAGTAATGATATCATTATACTGGATTTCACGTTTTTTACGTTTGGCAGCTTCCAGTGCACAGTATCTTAATACATTGATCATTTCCCCGCCACTGATTTCATAGGTTGTGGCTAATTCATCCAGATCAATATTGGATTCTAAATCAAAGTATTGTTCCACAAGGTTTTTCCATAATAATTTGCGTTGTGCCTTAACTGGTTTTGGGAAATGAATCATGGTTTGAAAACGCCTGGAAAAAGCTTCATCTATATTTGTTTGAATGTTGGTGGCCAAAATGACCAATCCGGAGAAATCTTCTATTCTTTGAAGCAAATAGGCCACTTCCTGATTGGCATATCTATCATTGGCTCCTTTGGTTTGTGTACGTTTACCAAATAACGCATCTGCTTCATCAAAAAATAAGACCCAATCTTTATGTTCTGCTTCGTCAAAGAGTCTTCCTAAGTTTTTCTCGGTTTCCCCGATATATTTTGAGACTACGAGAGAAAGATCTACTCGAAATACAGGACGGTTTATGGTTTTTCCGATGAGTGATGCCGCCATGGTTTTTCCAGTTCCCGGAGGACCATAAAACAATGCGCGATAACCGGATTTTAGTTTTTTATATAAGCCCCAATCATGTAAAATGAGATGGTGATATTGCATCCAGTCAATGATTTCCGTTAGATCGTTTTTTACGTTTTCGTCTACGATCAGATCTTCCCATTCTTGTGGCGTGGATATTTCCTTTGCCGGGAATTTTGAACTGTATTGAGGTAATTGTTTTTTTCCGGTGATAAAGAAACTGAGGTATTCGTTGGATATGGTGAGTTTTTGATGTAGCCCAAAATCTTGTTCCTGATCATAGTCCAGGATGCCATTTCTATAAAGTGGATGTTGAATTTGAAAATTGTGAATAAAATAGAATTTCAAAGCCATATGATCTCCGCTCAAAACAAAAGCTGCAGTTTCCAGAGTGGGTAAAAAAGCGGATGAATCAGGAAGTTTATATCCTCCAAATTCTGAAAACTCAATATCGAGATTCTGATTTTTAATTAAAAAAACATCTAAACATTGGGGTTTAACGTGTGGAATGATAGATAAAATGAGAATGATACGTTCTTCAAATCCCAATTGATATTCTTTTACAAATTGACCATAGGTGGATTGATCCTCTGAAAGGTCTGGTAATCCGATATCATATATGGATTGAAATTCAGATTCGTTTTTAAAGTATAACGTAAGCGCTGTATTCACTACTGCTTCAAACCAGGCAATTTCCTGATAAATAGTCTGGGCATTATTTTCAAGAATATTTATCTCCATTCTACTTGTAATATTTTTTCCATCCAACTGAGTTTGATTTGCGTAATATTCCATGGAATTTGATCTAGTAGCATGTCATATGCTTTTTGATCAATTTTCAGATGGAAAGCATCTTCATCTTCTTCCAGTTTTCCCATTCGAATCAAAAATGAGGCTCTAAGACCTTCGATAGACGTATTGTTAAGCGCGGTCCATTGTTGTGTGATAGCATGTAAAAGACCATTAACCGTTTCTTTTTCAGTATCGGTTAATTCTGTTACCGATGTAATAGGATCAGCTATTTGTAAGCCGCATAAGACTTTATGAATGATAAGCTCGTGTTCTTCTTTTCCCACACTGCCGGTGGCTGCATAATCCAGTAAATGAACTGCTCTGGACTGACTCTCATGATCAATGAAAGCGTTGTTTTGGGTAAGACCGCACCTCTCGAAGAGCATTCCCAAATAGGGCGAAAGAATAATTAATCCAGAGAAGTTGATGTAAATGGGATCTAGATACTGGTATCCCTGTTCTTCACCCAGTCTGCTGTAATTATCATCTTCTGGTTTTTTACTAGTGGGAGATGTATTAGGGAGGTGATTTGAATGTGATTCTTTTTGAACATGGAGTAGGAATTCCAGTTCTTTTTCTGAAGGGGAGGACGTCATGAGTTTTTCTTTTTCTGTTAATATGGTAGTGCTGAATTTTGTCTGGTTCAATGTGTTTTTGAGTAGATAGAAAATGAGTGTGCTCCAATTTTGTAGGCCCCAGGGGGTAAAACCACCGGTTCCTATTTTGATCAGAATGAGTTGGAAGAATTCAGATTTTATTTTTTTTCGTTCTGTTGTGGAGATTTGAATACTTTCAATAAAATTTAATGCAGTTTCAAAGTGTTCTTGATGTGTGTGGTACAAAACATCCTTGATGTGATGGGTCAAATCCTTTTCACTCATGTTTTCAATTAATTCTTTGGTAAAATCTGTTTGACCAAGCCACTCTTTATGTTCACTTAAAACGATTTTAAAATCAGTTTGCCATTCGATATACTGATTTTGCGTTCGATATTTTTTTAATCTTTCAATGTAACCTTTGGCTGTTTGATCAGAGGTTTTAGGAAACTGAGTATTTCTACTTGGCGTTGATTCTAAACTTATTAGAATATTCTGAATGAGCAGGGGGTATTGCTGTTTTACTTTATCCAGAGCATCAGAATAGTCTTTTACATCGATTGATATTTTTAATTTTATAAGGGTGTCGACAATAATGTGTCCCCATTCAAATAAAGTCCAGTTAGAAGTGTTGGCCGTGCTAATTTTGAGAAGAACCAGGTCATAAAACGTACTTTGAAATTGTTTCGATTCCTGAGCACTCAATTCCTTCATAAGATGTTGGTAAACACCAATTGCAGCTTTAAAAAAATGTTGTTGTTGACTACTTAGTTGGAGTTGAATCAGGTCGATCAAATTCTTTTCGGATAAGTTGTTTACAATCGATGTCCTAAATTCTATTTGCTGTAGCCATTGATTCATCACAGCAGATTTTTGAATGGTAATCTGTTCTAACTGTTCTTGAATAGATTTGGAAGAAAGAGAAGAGTCTGAATTGTAATTTGTCAAAAAGAGTTGAATAGTTTGCTGGGCAGAATCTAAAAATAAAGATTTCGAATTCAGGTTTTCTACCCATTGAAGAATCTCTTTTTTAGTAGGATGACCTGCAGTAGACGCGTAAGTTTTTAGAGTTGTTATCCAGATCTTTCTGGTTGCCCCATTGGTTAAGATAGAGGTGGAGTTTAACCATTGTTGAAGTGATGCAATAATTCTTTTTGAGGTGGAGGAATGGATTAAAACTTCCAGAGATAATTTATTGAATTCTGCGACCTGAGTTTTTGAAATGCTTGAAACAGGTATAAATCTTTTGAGGAGCAGTTTGTGAATACGAATTAGAAAAAGTGCTTTTTGCTTTTGAGATGTGGTATCAATAGCTTGCCATATTTTATAGATGTTTGAGGTATTGAAAATGCTATCCAGATTCCGGGTGTTTGATTTTCTAAGAATAATCTTAAGCAATACCTTTTGAGTGGTAGAATTTTTCCATTGTATTTCAAAGTCTTGATTGAATTGATCGAAATCGTATTGCGGTATCCACCAGGGCCATTTTTCAAAATGCAGAACAAATGATAAAACCTTTTTGAATTGTGTTTTTATTTCCCGTTGCTGATTGGTGTCAACCAATTGGATATAGGTGGGATCCGTAATCATTTTTTGCAGCGCTTTTTGGAGCGGTGAATTGTTATGAGGTAAAGTGCTTAAATAATTTTGAACTAAAACCTCAAAGGAAATCTTGTATTGACTACTGATTTTTTGAAAAAGCCTAAAGGTGTGTTTTTGCCATAAAAAATATGGGGTGAGATTAATTACCTTTAATTCTTTGGTGATGCTTTCTATAAGAAGTGGATGAACATAATTTTTATTTGGACCAAAGATGTTATTAGAATTAGAGCGCATCATGAGTTTGGTTTCTCTAGAATTTAATTCTTTGGTAATAAATGAAATGAGTTCAGGAGATTCGAATTGCGTCTTTAATTTTTCCTGAAGAACATTCAGAAATTCAGGAGTTTCAATTTTTGATTCGAATTTAGTGAGCCAAACCGGGAGTTTCGTTTGTAGCCATTCCGACCAGGTAAATGCGTCATTTTGTGAGGTGAAGTTTTTTAATTCTGATAGGATAGAAAGGATAATTTCATCGGAATCATTGGGAAGACTGGCGTCCAAATTCGTGGGTTGAGAACGGTGTTGAAGAAATTCAGAAATAGTAGTTTGAAATGAATTACTTTCTGATTGGTTCATTTCAGTTAGCAGGGTAACCAATTGATTTGAATAAAAATCGATTTCTTTTTCAATCGCAATCAAAAAAGAAAGGGCAGGATTATCTTTAGATAAGGTTAAGGCGTATAAAATAAGTTGGGCTTTATGTTGTTCAATTTGTTGGATCAGATGAATTGAAGCCGATGAGGCGGTAGTTTTTTTAGATTTCAACTCATTCCAGAATCTTTGGATTTGATGTAGTTGGATGGGAGCTCCAATTTCCAAGAAAATTGTTATCGTATTCGAATCCAGAAGTTGAATAAGTTGGAGTATTATTGGTGGATTCTGAAACCATTTTGCAATATGCGCTTTGACTAATTTATCTGGATTTTGAAATAACAATTGCAGTTTTGATTTGAATTGTTCAGGCGAAGAGATTAAAGAACGTGCCGAGTAAGTTTGATGATTTAAAAAGAGTTCGATTTGTTCGATGATATGCGATAAGTTGGTTCTGGATTTTTGAACCTTTTTTGCCGAAATAATGGACTCATCCTCTTGAAGCTCGATAACAAGTTTCTTAAACTCCGGAATTTGTGAGGTCTCCGGGTTTAGGGTAACGCCTTTTGATATGATTTCCAGTAGCACTTGATAAGTGAGGTTGTATTTCAATGCAATTTTTTGAATTAAGAATTGCAAAAAGCTTTTCCTGTTGTAGTAACTATTAGGAGCGTTAAACAAATAAGCCAAAATAATCTCCCAAATGGCATTTCTGAAGGTGGAATAACTGCTATCAATAAATTTAGTTTTTTGATGATGGTCGAGCATATTCCGTTTATAGGTGACCATATATTCTCCTTCAGTAGGTGCTACATGTGTTACAATACTTTCCAGAGATTCTTCTGGAAATTGGAGGATCATTCGCTTCCTGATCTCCTGCTTTTTTCCGTATTGAAATAAAAGTTCGGTCAAACTATCCGGAGCTTCTTTAAAGAGTTCATGCAGCAGTTTTTGAGGCGTATAGGATGAAGAGGAATTCCATTTTAAAAAACCGTTAATCAAATAATGCTCAAACTGTTCAAGTTTTTCGTTATACCTAATAATTTTTTCGCCTTTTCGGAGGTTACCATCAGATTGAATATTGGATTTGAAGAATTGAATTAACTGCTCTTCCAGTTTGAATAGGAGTTCATTGTCCAAATTGTGAGAAGAGACGGTTCCCAGGTCCAACTCAACCTGTTTGAATCTATAAATACTTTTAGGGTCAGAAAAACGATTAAATATCTTCTCAATCAAATCTTGAATGGCAGATTCTTGCAAAACACTTATGGCCGACTGGTATTGATATGCATTTCGTTCATCGAAAGAAGTAATGTGAAATTGCTGTGAGCCAATGATATGTTCTGTACTATCAATCATTGCAGCATTTGTTGATGTAAATTTTGAATCATTTGAATAAGTTGGTACGAACGATTCAGTTGCTCTTGATCCAAACTATTTTTACCCAAAAGAGAGAGCCATTTGTAGTACAGTTTTTCAAATGCAACCATTTCATTGAGATCTAACCAATAGGTTTGAAATGCAATATGAGCAGGAACTTGTTCGAAAACAATGTTGTTGAATTTAGCCTTAAAACTATTCGATTGAAAGCGAACAGGCCAGGCGGGTAAAACGAAGCTAATTTGGAAAGTGAAGAATGTTTCGTCTACTTTTTGATTTTCACCGTAATAGGCAAAATGGGTGAACTGGTCGGCAAAATGTTTTTCAGCGAACGTATACAATTGATCTACAATTTTTTTGATGCAGCTCTCAGATTCATGTTTGTGATCATATGTATTCACCGTAACCGCTAGTTGATCTCCACGATTGTTTAAAATTTGAATCACGTATTTGTTATCGCAGGTAATACTTCTGAATTGAAGGGTTCCGGTACCAATCAGATTATCAATAAGTTCCTGTATGATCTGATTTCGATCACCAATAGATTTTAGCTCAAAATGATTGAATTCGATTTCAGTATTTTCATCCAGAGGAATAGAAAAAGAAAAACCAAAATGATTTCCATGATAAGCCGGAGCCAATAATAAATGCTCAATGAGGTAAAGACCTTCACTCTTTTTGTTGAGTTCTACCAAAAAGTTAATGGAGTAATCTATAGCATCTTTTGCTTCTTGTTCAGATTCAGAAATATGGATGATATTGGAGTTCCCTCCATCTTTGGCAAAAAGTACATAGTAAGATTTTTTATAATCTCCGCTTGTTTCTTTGATGGTGTAATTTCTGCGAATAACACCATTTTTCAATGTGTCGTCCAGAATGCTATTGGCGTTTCCTAAAAAATAAAATGCATCTCTTAGGTTTTCTACTTTGTCATCCACAATAACGATATCATCAGCCAGGATGATTTCCATATCCTGGGTTTTAAGTAGAATTTCCAGTTTTTCATTAACGATATCCACCCCGTCTTTTTTCTGGTAAATTTTAATACCGGAAGTGAGAATAACCTCTGATAATGACTTTAGCTGAGGGTTATGAATCCCCATTAAAATGGCCGTTTTTTGAATCAATCCCGGGGTGAGTTTGTTTTCCAGATCAATAAAACCACTACTGATTTCAACCGGCTGTGTATAATCATATGCTCTTGCGCGATTATAGCTCAATTCACCATAATGCTTAATCAGCTTTCTTTTCCATGAGAGCAAATCGGTTTCAAACGACTCATCCGTTAGTCTTTTACCATAACTGTTGGTATTTATTTTTCTAAGTGCATAAGTCGGAAATTGCTCTGCAAATCTGGCCAATAAATTATCCGCAACTTCATTTAATCTCTGGATGGCATTCGGGTCAAACTTGTTGTTTAACGAATGGAGTTTTTCTTCCCAGTGATATAAAGTATCCGGATGTGCATCTGATGAAATTAATTCGCTGAGCTCTGACATATCGGAAAGTGATTGATAGAAGTATGATTGATAATTTCTATCCTTTACATCATAAAGTGTATATAGATTGCATAACTGGCTTAGAAAGTTGGCAAATAGCTGATCAAATGGAAGTAAGTAAGCTTTGAGTTGATTGGCTTGTGCGTATCGTTGAGGTGGTAATCCTGTTTGGAGTCCAAATGGGCCAATTCCATACACGATTGGAAATTGGTTACGCACCGGATAATAGGAAATAATGTTTTTTGAAGCTCCCTTTGGAATATCAATGGTGTTTATGGATTGAGAAACCGATTTAAAACTGCCATAGTTCATCGCCTGAATGTACGAGAACTGTTTGTGAACCTCATTAAGATCGGGAGAGAATTCCACTCCTTCATTTTTGAAAATCAGGTGTTTATTGTTTTTCGGGAAAAGAAGAATAGGTGAGGTGTTTTCTGGAAGAATTAACCCTTCCTCACGAATTGGGATCCAATCTTCATCTTTTTGATAGGTTAGAAGAAATTGATCCACACTGATGACATCCTCAATTTTGGCTATGATTTTTACGATATCCGATGGGACTATTTTTTTTAGTCGACCTTTTAATTCCGATTCTTTAATGAAACCATTTTCTAATAATGGACCATCAAATATTTTATTGATGTTTTCATCTTGATCTTGCAATTCCCATAAAGAATAGAACAAAATTTCATGGGTTAGAAAATCATCAATTTGGTAATAAATCTGCGCTAGAATTTCTTCTCCATTCGCATTGGAATTGAGGGTTAAAGTCAAATCCATTTGAATGTGAAAGGGAGAGAAGATGGTTACTCCATATAAATCTTCACATAAATTTCGGTGGGCATGAAATAGGGTTTGTGCTTCTGATACGATTCTGTTTTTTTCTTCAGCAAAAGCTTCAGGATCCGTATCATAGTCATACAGTTCAATAAATAAATGATAAAGTCCTTTTAAATCATTGCCTTCATAAGCAATGTTTTCATCTTGTTGGTTTTGCCCCTGAACTTTTAACCAAACATTTTTAACGTTGGTGATTTGATCAATAAAGATTTTCCGATAGTCATTTTCTGTTATGGGATTGGTCGTTAAAATATCTGAGGGGATAAAGAAACCATTATCACCTGATTTCAGATGTTTTCCCTTAGACTCCGCCAGAATATCTTTTATGTGAAGCTGCGTTTTGAAATTAACATCTGTAAAAATGTAAGATAGATTTTCCAGAATGGTTACTCCGGGATCATGTTCATTAAAATCAGTCCATTCGGCACCTGAAAGCTTTTGTAACAGTTCTATACCCTCGGTATAAATATCGTGGTAATCTGTATGCGTATCTTCTATTTTATGGATGAATCCCTTTGACATAAACGTCTTATTTTATTGATTAAACAGAGACATTATTTCATTATCCCAAAGTTTGGTGATGTAGTATTTTATTTCTTGATCTGATCCGTAATTAGAGCGTGTACGTAGTTGAAGTTTATAATCGTATGTGCTTCCGGTCCAGCGTAAAGCGAGTTTATTCCACCACCATCCATAATGGGCCTGTGTGGTCTTGATTTTACTTCTGGATTTACCAAATGTGCTTAGGGCATGGCCAAATAAGAGCGCATATTTCCCGGTTTTTTCTTTACCAACCTGGGCTACAATCTCAAATGCCGTGCAACCATTTAGATCAGAAATAATATCATGCCATTTACCATCTGCGGGGATGGTAGCTAGTTTGTATGTTCCGACACGACTTTTAGCGCCTAAAATTCCATTGACATCTAAAGAAGTTTGCGGTGTATTGGTATCAACACCAATGTTGCCACCTTTCTTAAGGAAGATTCGGGTGTTCTTTTCGGTGTCAGAAATAGGTTCAACTATACCCAGTCCCTGAGGTGCTTCTTCCGATAAATCTATTCCCCATTCAGGTAATTCGTCCTGTACTTTTTCATAAAAACTGATAAGGCGGTCAGAATCTGTCCCTTCAGGTGAAAGGATCAATCCATCTTTAAGGTTTTTTGAAATACCATCATCTACCTTATTAATCATGGAGTCAATCAAACTTCCAAAATTGGTTTCATTTGGTCTGCTCCCGTTGCTAAATAGGGATTTCAAGCTCCCTCTACTTAAAGGTTTTTCGCTCATTTTTGTTGTGATTTATCTTTAAACACAAGAATGGAATCTATTAAATCTTCACTATTTTGAAGTGCGATTTTTGAAGGTTGTGAATTGGAACGTGGTGTGAATTCTTCGTCCGATTCCAGAATAAAATCAACTCCGATTTGCATATTGCAAATTCCTACGTCAATATTGTCTGTAGTTTTTTGATCAGGCAGTTGGCTGATTATTCTGTGGTTTTGCATAGGTGCCAGAATAGCCCATGGAGTCGTGGTTTGGATTTCTTGTCCACCCTGATAAACTCCAAGACTGAATTCTTCGATATTGGTTCTGATAATATGTTCTATGGTGAGTTTTTTGATGGATTTGATAAATGATAAGTTGTCAATAGAACTAACGACCATAGTTGGAACAACCGTACCACCAATTCCCCCAATTCCGGTATTCGAATTGGATATTGGAGAGAGGAAGTTCGAGATATGCTGGTTGAGTTGATGGATATAATAACCACCATTATCCTCAGGCATAAATTCTACAATACAATTCACCAGTAAATACTCTACCGTTGGATTCATCACCTGAATGTTGACAAATGGATTGGACCATTTTCGTAAGAAAGCTTTCATTTGATCTAAGGCGTCTTCATTGAAATAATGACGCTCACTATTGGTCCATTTAGAGCTGATCACAATGACTTTTACATGCTGAGGAACCGATTGGAAGTTCTTATTGAAATTGGTGCATTTCACAATTTGAACCTCGTCAAAGTTTTCCAGTATAAGGCGTTCGTAATCCCAGATGTTGACGGCTCTTGATTTATGTCGGAGTCTTTCGCTGACACGTGTATAATATTGTCTGGAAGATTCCACTTTTTTTCCTCCCAGAGAATTTCTGAGTTGATTGACCTTTTTGATATCCGGATGTTTTCCAACCAACTTGGTAATGCTTCCTGCCGGGATCATTTGTCCAACAATTTCAGGCGAGTTGTCTGTACAAATAGCTTTAATTGCATTGAGGTGGATGCCTTTAATGATCGGATAATGGGGCGCATTATGATCCGTAGATATTCGAATCCAGTAAATTTCCTCTGGATTAGTTGTTTGGTATTGCTTTTTTTGAGGCAGGATGAGTTCAACTATTCCCGATTTTATAAAGCCATTGGTTTCGTCCAAAACGATATTCCCTTGCTCTAATTCCACCCATTCATTATGTTGACGGTATTCCCAGGTCAATCCATTTGGATTAATTTGAGTGGAAGTACTGGAATGAAGGAAGTGGAAATATACCGAAACAAAAGTATCTTGTTTTATTCCCGATAGTCCCAATATGAGATAGCCTTCGGCTGAATAATTGGCCAGAAGTTTACGGCTTCTAATTCGATGTCCCAGGATGATATCCGTAGTCCCAAATGGGGTGATATGATAAAAACTACCCGTATTTTCGGCAGAAGCAGAGCTTTTGGCAAGGCTTTCTGTGAAGTAAATAGTATCAGAGGCTTTATAACTCACCGAAATGCCGTTTACTTTCGGTAGGTATGGTTTATTAGGATAAGGAATTTGAGTTTTGTTTTTGGCATTAAATGTAGCAATGTCGATAAACTCTTTTTGATATAGATCATTCCCAAAACCTGCAGATGGATTGGTCAAGGTAAATTTTATAAAGCCACTTTGAGAAGTGATATCGTAGGTAAGCGGGGTTGGAATATTAAAATTCTGCGCAATACCCAGTTCGGAAAAATCCTGTAAATCTATTTTTGTGGAGTCCTTTAGCTTTACGCTGGCATATCCTTCAGGTGTGGTACAATTTTCAGTTTCAAATAAATTAAAAACCGGTATCTCCGGTGCCAGATTGGGTAACCAATATCCGTTAGATAGAGCAGTAAACTGGACATTAAAAGTATCATTATTAAATTCGGTAGAATAGCCGTTGTAATATGTTTTAAACCCTCCAAAGTCATCGGGGATATTTGACCATTCGATATCGATTGTTAAGGCCTCGATTTCTTTCTGAAACAATTCGGGATTCCCAATCATTAAGAATGATCCTTTTTCCGGAATAGGTCCAAATAAATCAAATGTCTTATTAAGCGGCATCTTACCCACATTATTGTAAAGTGTTAAGTCTTTCATTTGTGTCACCTGAACATCTATTTGAATAGAATCTAAATCAACACCTCTAAAGAAAGAATACAAATAATTGGGAGCATATGGGTTAAGTTCAACTTTAATAGATGGCCAGGAAAGTGATGGCGAAATTTTCTCGCTCGTTTCCACCGCAGGTGAAGCTGTATCCAGAAATAGAAGGATAGAAAAATTGTTACATGCTTCATCATATTCTATGGTATATTCCGGAATGGAAACCCAACCGGATTTACTGGAGTAAGAAACGTTAAACCCATTTTCGAAAACATCTGAAAATACTGTATCCATAGCAATGCCACGATTATCTTTAATCTCATTGAGCAATTTCCAGAAAGTGTTAGGTTGGTCAGAGGATTGAAGATGAAACTGCAAACTGATGTTTCTGTTTCCCTCTTGTAAAATGAGAACAGAGGAACCAATAATAAAACCCATCTCTGCGATGGAATCAGCTTGAATTTGAGTATTTCGAATACTTCTTTTATTGGCACCAAATGTGAACCATTTATCTTTTGAAGATGCTTCTTTTCCTTTGGCAATTAATGTGTTTTGTGAAATAGATGAAACCAAAGGCTGATCGGTTCCTACTTTGATATATGGATTGGATTCGAAAAGTAGCGTTTGCATTTCAACCAATTCCATTTGATAGGCAATAAGAGGTTTTTCCGTTTCGAAAATGATATCGGATTTGCTACCGAATAATTTCCCTGCAGAAAGTTGTGTGCCTTTGTCTACCAGTGCAAACTCTATTTCCGGTAGTAATTCGAAATTGACAATTGTGTAAGTAGGTCTTCCTGTACCGTGTGATTGTTTTAGAATATCTGAATAGTAAAAATCTAAATGTCTTTGAGATAGCGTATTGATCTGACTCTGCGCTTTTTTAAACAATAAGGAAAAAGCAACATATAAAGCATTATTGGGGGTGAGGTCATTTTTGCTATAGATATTTTTTTCAAGATATTCTTTTGTGAATTCCTGAATATGAATGATGACTTTATGAAAAGTATGAAGTGACTTTTCCAAACTGAAAGGAGTAACGCTCTCCGGTGGTTTGGGAGCTCCTAGTTTTTGTATGGTAGGGGATGTTTGGTTGAGTTTGTTTTGATAAGTAATAAGGTGATCTTTTTGCAGGGACAAAACGTCCACCAGAACATTTTTTATTTTGTAAGCTAACTTTTCCTCACCGTGGCGCATTAAGTGGTGATACCATGATTCTACCTTATCGTACCATTGAATAAGTTTGGATACAATGTCTTTGTTTAATTCGGAATCTGTGGTGAATTGAACATCATTGTTTTGAATGATTTTGTTTAATCGATCAATCGGTTCGTTAATAATATGAACCATTAAGATGATAGGATCACTTTTGATGACTTCATTCCACTGGCCATCATGTTCATTGTTCAGATCATAATAGTTAATGTGTTTGAGTAAGGAAGAAATATATCCCAGAATATCCCAAAAAGACCTTTGGTCAATTTGAAAAGGACTGTCTAAAAGATTGTCATTTAATCTTTTGTCTCTTTGTATGCCATTTCTTCTTTCAATCATGAATTACTGTACAATGCTTTGTGTGATTTGTTTGTGATATAGTTGTGGAATGTCAGTTCCTTCGATTTTATAATAAGGGAATACCAGATTAAATCTCGTATTGGTGGTTCTAATGGTGTAGTCTAATTTGATCCGAATGATTCCATCCTGAAAATCTGTAGCATCAATGATGATATCATTAAGTTCAATTCTGGGCTCGTAATTGATAATCGCATCTTTGATAAGTTCTTTTAAAAAGAACTTTTTTGAATTTGAAATAGATTCAAATAAATAGGTTTGAAGGTCGCACCCATATTCTGGTAGCATGGTACGTTCGCCCAGACTGGTACACATTAAAACTTCAAGTGATTGTCTGATGTCATTTTCTCCTTCTACCATTACAACACCTCTGTGGTCTTTGTTATGAAAGGTAGGAGGGAAGCCCCAACCGCGTCCTAAAAACGAATTATTCTTTTTCATAATTAATTTATACCTACAATACTTCCTTTAACATTCATTTGACCATCACTGCTGATGGTACATTGCGCACTCCCTTTTACGGTTGTTGTTTGGTTACCGGTTACCGAAACGGTGCCTCCGGTACAGCTTAAAGACTGATCAGCTTTAACGGTTACGGACATTCCCTGAACGGTAACGCTTTGTGCAGCTTTAAGCGTAAGGTCTGAAGCACTATCGACTACGATACCGCTATCATTCATTTGGATTTTATTGTTGTTTTGATCCTGAAGCGTAATACCTTTATCCTGATCGCTAATTGCGATGGTATTATTTCCTGGAGTCAATAGCGTGATGACTTTGTTTTCCTCATCAAATTTTAGTTGTAACTGACTTTGGGTAAGAATAGTTTTTATGGTGTTTTTTTCATCCGGTGTTTCCGGAGCAGGAATAGAACTGCTATACACACTGCCTAAAATAATAGGGAATCTGGGGTCGTCATTCATGAAACCTAAAATGACTTCATCATTTACCTCGGGCATAAAAAATGCGCCAAAGCCATTGCCATTATAGAATGTACCCAATCTGGCCCAAACAGCTTCTCCATCTGCACCCAGAATCGGGATTTCCACCTGAACTCTAAATTCATTATCCGGGTCATCATAAATTTTCTTAACAATTCCCGTTTGAAGTCCTTTTACACCTGGGAGTAAGCCAGAGGCAATTGGAGTTGATACCGGATGATTTTCAACAAACCATTCAGAAGAAAGTCCAATTTTTACTTCAGTATGCCATTGTCCATGATCCAGAATATGCGTAACCCCGGAAATATATCCATTCCCATTAAAGCGGTTACTCATTCCAGTAATTTTGATGGTGGAGTTAACTTTTGCTTTGGACGAACCTTGAAACGTAATGGAACCTTTAAATCTGGAAAGCCTGGATTTTAAAAGAGCAGCATTGGCCCAATTCTCAATATCGCCCTGGGTAATGGGTACCGAAGCATTGAGAGAGTTATCTCCAGCGGATAATACATCTGCTAAAGTGGAACCAGTAATGTCTCCTTGTTCATTTACAGAAGGTTCACTGGCCGAAGCATTGATGATGCTTTGAGAAGACATGTCCCAGGCATTGCTTTCCACACCTGAATACTGTGAAGTAGCGTCTAATTCGCCATCAAATTCGATAATATCATAACCAAATTGAACCTCTAATGCCGGAGAATCCGAAACTCCCGGTTTGGCAACGGTTAGTTTACCACTATCGGTTACCACTACAAGTCCATTGATTTCGGAACGATTGATGATAAAATCCCAATCGGTGGAGTAGTATTGAACCAGCTCTTTATGTTCAACAGAAGTGGCAGTAACGTCTGTTTGAAGTCCATAATTCCCAGCTAATTGCTCCATTATGGCACTATCCTTCATATCTGTGAAAATGGCATTCTTTCGGTTTATTGCTGCAGCCAGAGCTTTATCCTTGCAAACCACAACCAGTTGAGAGCCACTATCCTGTCCAATCTTTAGGATTTGTTTAGTGACCACGCCTTTGAAAACAGAATCTTCCTGTCCTTGATATCCCAATTTGATTTCAATTTCACTACCTGGCTTGAAAGTGTCCGAGTCCGTGATTTCAAATGTTTGACTGGCCGTATTTCCATCACGTACGGTAATCTCTGCTTCAGCAATTTTATTGATATGCTGATCTATTCTTAAATCTAAAATTTCATACGTGGCAGGGATTTCACTACCTGCAGAAAGAATAGTATAAGAAACGATACTGGCGTCAACTTTTAAAGGAGAATTAGGCATGTCTTACTTTATTGGAGGTAGATATAGTTGTGTTCCCGGTGTGATATCCCGGAAGTTTACGATTTTATTAAACTCAGCCACTTGTAAATAGTAATTTGCATTTCCATAGGTTTTATAACAAATCAATGGAAGTGTATCTCCTTCTTTTACGATAATCAAATGTGTCAGATCGGGAGATTGGTTATTGGCCTCTTTGGCTATATTAGAAGCACTTACCGCCTCTTCGAATGTAACCGAAGCTTTGGCACGTAAAGGGGTCCCATCCTTTTTAAATAAGGAATAGGTGATATTCATACTGGTAAGTTTACATTTGAATACCAACGAGCCCCATGATACGATTAGATAATTGGGTTCGTGAATTGTGCCGTTGTAAACAAAACAGATGTTTTTGAAATCATCGATTTGCGTTTTTACAGGAGTTTTATTGTTTTCTATAGCTCCTGTTCCATCAAAATGAATGTCAAATGAGATAGTTTCCGGTGGAATTCCCTGAAATAATAAAGTAGTCCCAGGAGCTCCCTGAGCCGTATGGTTATTGTAATTTGCTTTATGATTGTGTGTGTAGGATGCCGGATTGATAGATACCGTACATTTTCCATTTCCATTCCCAGAGTATTTATTATTGGGATATGCAACGATTGTCATTTTGTTTTGTGAAGCCATACTATCGTTCCTTTTTTCTGCTCAATTGTTTTTTGATTTCTTTTTTACATTCTCTGGAAATGAATTGTTTAATCTGATTCATATTGAGGTCACCTGAAGCGGCATCTTCCGGGTCTTCAATTTTCACTTTAATAAGTAGTTCTCGAATTTCTATTGACATGGTTATCTGGCTTGGAAATTACTATACGCAAATTCTAAAGTTTCAATGGCAATTTCATTGTTCATAGAATTTAAATCTGAAACAGACCATTTTACCGGCCAGGCATTGTTAAAACTCCATGATTTTAGAGGTTTTCTGGAAGCCTCTAAAAGATGAACAGTAATCATTTTTGTTTCTAATGTGTTTTCCAGATTTCCTGTTAAGGTATCCATACACCATTGAGCGAGTTCTGAATCTTTAGGAACCAATCCACGTTTTAAAACCAGATTTGAAAATTTTGCAGTGGTGGGAACACGGTGTTTAAAACCGTTGACTCCACCTTCTGCAATTTCTTCTATCCCCATTTCCATTGTTATTCCCGAAACTTCTTTAAAAGAAGCTTCCACTTGTCCGGAAATACCGGAAAATGAAAGCTTAAAATAAAATGATACTGGAGGATATATATTCATGATTAACTATTTGCAATGGTCAATCCTTCATGTGCCAATTCCAGTGTTTCCACTGCAACTTCGTTCGCATCAGATTTTAAATCCGGACTTGAAATTTTGGTTGGCCATGCATTGGACAGGGTCCATGTCATAGTTGGACTGCCTTTTTCATCTAGTAACTGAATCGTTACAGTTTCTCTTTTAATGGTATTCATCTTAATATTATCATACCATTTCCAGAAGTTATTGTCTTTAACAAAAACACCTTTTTTAAGCGTGACATTCCCGGTTTTTGCGATTCCCGGCATTTTGATAGTAGAGAAAATCTTACTATCACCATGTCTGTATTCAATAGGTTGTGTTTCTGTATCTAATCCTGAAATTTCCTGAAAAGAAACTGTGTTGTCTTGTGAGCCTAATTTTACTTTGAAATAAAACTTTGGTAATGGCCACACATTATCTTGAGTTGCTCCGTCTGCCATAATTATATTTTTTTAATGTTATTGTTTTAATGATTAACCTTTTTGCATTTCTTGTTGGAAAGTAATTTCAATGAATTCTGCAGGATGAGATACTGCAACTTTTACTGCTACTCTCATAATTCCATTTAGAATATCATCTGCAGTCATGGTACTGCCCAGACCTACGCTTACTGAAAATGCATCCGCAGGTTTAGGACCTACTAATCCACCCTGGTTCCATAATCCAGTAAGGAAATTACTGATCATCCCTTTGACATCGACCCATGTACCTGCGTCATTTGGTGCAAATACATAAGCTTTTGCAGCTTCCTTAACAGATTGTTCTATGTAAATAAGGGTTCTACGTACATTGATGTATCTCCAATCATTTGAGTTACCATCTAATGTTCTGGCACCCCAAACCAGGTTTCCTCTTCCGGTAAATGCACGAATCGCACAAACGGATTTACCGCTAATAGGCATATTTAGGTCTTCCTGCATTGCATTGTCAATCTTAATGGATGGAGAAATGGTACTTTGCATTCCCACATTGGCAGGAGCAATCCATACTCCTTCGTTATTATCAACTGTTGTATAAACACCTGCCATACCAGAACTAGGAGCCATTAGGTTCATATTCCCCATGATTGCTCCCATCAATAGTTGATAAGATTTACTTAAGTTTTGTAAAACTGTATTTGCAGCGTCTAATGTTGGCGCATTAGGATCAGCTGGAGTTGTAAATGCGGAGATAATTTTCTCTATATCCGGATTAATAACTCCTTTGTCGCTGGTGAATTCATCGGTCAACATTTGTTTCACCTGTGCATACGAACCTTTCTCAACGTTTTTGTACGAAATTTCAGAAGTTTGATACACTGTTGTATGTAACCATGGATAGTAAACCGCACCATAACTGTTAAATTTAGCTATCGAAGGTTCCACGCTATTTCTAAATTGTTCCACACTAGTGGTGCCTACTAATGGCTCACTGAATCCACCAGGAATATCTAAGATGGCCACACGGTTCATCATTTCGCCACAGTGATTAAGCATTTCATTTTGTAGCGAATATGCATTGGCATAAGTGCTTTGTAAATCGGTTCCTGTCGGATCTTTGATTTCTACCACATCCGGAATGACCAACATTGTTGGTTCCGTTTCTTTTTTAAGTAGTGTAATGGCATTCATGAAATCAGTGGTGTCTGTAATAGACTCTTTGGTATAGTCATAACTACCGATAGTCATGATATAACAATCACCTCCCCCATTTTCGTAGAAGAATTTGATACTACTATACAATCTATAATTGATAGTTTTATTCTTAATCGTATAAGAATATCCACCAGAATTAAAGCTGGCATTGGCTTCCAGAGCGGTAAAAACATCTTGTGCTTTTTTTACTGCAGCTTGTGCTTTGGCAATATCAGCTGGAACCTGAGGTTTCGCTTCCTGAGCTTTAGTCAGCGCAGCTTGAGCAGTGGTTAATGCAGTAATATTGGGGTCTTTTTGTGCATTTGCTAAAGCTGTTTTTGCATCAGTTTGTTCTTTAGTAGCCGCAGTTACCGCATCTTTTTGAGCTTGAGTCGCATTATTTCCAGCTTTCTTTACTGCTGCATTTGCAGCATCAAGAGCAGCTGTAGCCGCATCGACTAATTTGGATAAAGCGTCCACACGTTCAGGTAATATCGCAGAGGTGATATTGTATTGAACTTCTGGAGGTGTGTTTCCAAAAATGGTTAGAAATTCTGTTAAAGAAGTTACTTTAACAGCTTTGTTAACTAGACTTTTCCCATTGTAGGAAGTCTGTGCAGTATATCCGATAAATGCCGGTACTGCCGTTGCAACAGGTACAACCGCATTTCCAAAAGCATCCAGTTCCTGGATATAAACCCCGGGGGTTTTCATTGTTGTTGACATAGAATTATTGATTTAAATTAAACATATACGATATTGGATGAGCAAAAGGAATTTGTATCCCCTTTGCGGTTGTATGGTTTTAGATTTTGTGTATTTGGATTGGGCAATAACATTTCCATTTGATTACTACGGTTGGAATATTGATTGGTAAAATCCAGATATAGTTTAGGATGTGTTTTTGGTTCCTTTTCTAAAGGAAGTGGTATTGCTGAGGTAAAAACCTGAGCAGTTTGACCATTAAACATTTTGGTTTGTTCTGGTCCGTTGTATTTTTCGCCATCTCCACCGCTTACCGTCATTTCAGAGATATTGATTTTCCTTTTTGAAGGAACAACGATTTGATATTCTCTATAGGTAGACCGTGTTTGAAACCTTATTTTTAAAGGCGTGTCCAAACTTTGCGAGATCACATCCAAAGGATGAATACAAAGAACTCCGATACAGTTAGTGTCTAGTTCTTTTGACGAAACAAAGAAGGTTTCTTTGATTTCTCCATTTATTAGAAGTTGATAAACCCCAGATTCCTGACTGGATAAATTTATGTTGTATTCTGAGTTTTTAGTACCATCTACTGAGGTTGATATAATGGGATCGCCATACATGGGCTGAATCTCAATTTGTACATTGTTGTACGGTAAAGAAATATTAAAAACCAAAGGTCTGTGAAGAATCAGGTTTTTATCGGAAGCAAAATCGCTGTTCTGAATATCAATATTTGCAGATGTTTCAAAGAACAGCAATGCAGATGGTTTAGCAGATATGTCAGTATAATTGAAAAAAAACAAATCCTCAGAAATGATTTGAAAGTACATGGGTTGAATGGCTCTAAAATCTTCTTTCTCGAATGTGGATTTTTTATTTCCAACGTAAAAAGAGGTCGTATTCAATTTTTGTTGGAGTAGTATATTGTAGTTTTTACAGCTGGTTACGGTATTTTGAAGTGGTGTAAAATGGATATTTGTACAAATACTATTTGTGAAATAGGTGTGCGTTACCTCAATATTTAACCAGTTATGATACTTAATATCCATAATTAGTTGTTTTTGAGATTAGGATCACCCTGTAACCCACCCACACCTGAGATTTCTTCTTTGATGAGGTTTTCCTGCATAGTGATCATGCGTACTTTATATAAGATAGAGGGAACATATTTTGCCCCAATACCACTCCAGATATGGCTTAATTCGTTTATTGGAAGATTGTAAATCTCGAATGTTAATTTCTCTAGCGGAGCAGGCATATCCGGGTTGATGCTTTTCGTGAAATAAGTATTTGCTTGAAATATCCCGATGACGGAAGATAGCATTTTCAGCGCTTCAATGTAATTTCCGGAATCGTAATTGGCAGATACCAATAAGTACAGGTTAAGATGTACCGGAGGGGAGACTTTGCCATAACTATTGGTATTTCCTTGTACATAATTGTTTAGCGACTTAACGGTGGTTTCATGTTCTAAATTAATAACTGAAATGATCACCTTATTTTCAATTTGATCCGAAACTGTTCCATCCGGATTAATCAAACTACTCACAACCACACGGTTTTCGTCAATCCCGTAGTCCATTTTGATCTCCTTATTCAGGAAATTGGATATGAATGTGAGTGCTTTAGCGATCATGTTTTATCCTTTTGATTTATTTACCATCATTTCTATAGCTCCAATTACAGTTCTGGTGAAATAGATACCAACCAGACTGAATAGGTAACAAGCAATGAATAACGGTTTGTTATGAATAATTTCCAGGATGGCACTTTGAACCTTTGGGGATGCCCAATTCTGAATTAAATATGTTATAGTGAGCCCCATGGGTAAACCCAATACCAATACGAAGACTATCCATAAAAACTCTTTAGCAAAGAGCTTTTGAATTCCGGCAAAGAGCTTTTTCAAAACACCTGCATCTTTGGCCAGATTGGCTTTTTCCTGTGTTATGGCGCTACTCATGGTCTGTTATTATCTATGTTTTTAATAATTCGGTTTACGATATACATCCCTATACCTCCCGATGTAAATCCAAAGAAGAATAGGATAGTCTCATCTTGAATAACTTGTGTCCACCTTAAAATGACTATTAGAAATAACAAGATGGCAGAAATGTAATAAATGGTGTAGGCGGTATTCCCAAAGAAGAACATTCTGGTATTGGGTTGAAACATGGAGATTACCAATCCTACGCCTCCAAAGAATACGACAAATGAAAGTGTATATAAAAGAACGGTTTTGTAATTGGTTACTGTACTGAGAACCGATTCAATTTGTGTAATAGTTTTCATAAATCCAGTCAAAGAAGTTGATTTGGCATTGAGCGAATCGGCTGTTGTCTCTGAGACTCCTCCTTCTGCAATGATTTTAGTATTACATAGGTTTTGTGAAATAGATTTCCACATTTTATGATATCCCTGATCATAACCTAATGCCCAGATCCCCATTCCGGTAAGTTTTTTACTCTTTATATAATTGAGCTTAACGGCTAAAGTGGAATCGTCATCAAACCAGCATTGACGATATTGTGAATGATCAGAATTAACAACATAGCTGCACCAAGCGCTTTGGCTTATAGTATCGTATTGTATGGCAAAAGTGTCTACATAGGTTTGGATATAGTCCAAAGTTCTGTTGCCAATAAAACTTTTCACTTTGGAGCCCAGATTACCATTTTCGGTTTCCCAGATCACCCCGTAATACGGAAGCGCCAGAATAAGTTTGGATTCGGGAATATGATTTGTCAAATAATAATCTACAGATGTACTCAGATTATATTGTTCCCATTGTTTTCCACTATGCAGCGGAGCTACCGGCCCAGCTACCTTGCTGGTCGAACCATAGTATCCATATCCCATAATCACGAATTGATCAACTACGGGTATAAGGGCGGCAATGTTGAGATATCCTTGCCAATCTACTGCTGGAATTGTAATATAAATCTTGTAGTCTTTATTTGCCTTTTTTAGTTCCTGGTGTAGTAACGTAATGAATTTTGAAAAATCTTCTTTTTGATCTTTTGATACTCCCTCAAAATCTATACAGACACCATTTCCGGACCTTAATTCGAGCAATGATTTAATTTCTGAAATACAGTTTCCAATGGATTTACTATTTGTTAAGAACTGTCGGTTATTTGCTTCGCTAAAATTAGTAACGGTTAATAGAATGTCCTTTTTATAAGCATGTGCGGAATCGATTACCGGAGATGTTTTCCAATCATGAATAGTTGTGGGTTTTCCTGTTGCCGGATCTACTTCATATGAAAAATAGGCAATAGTGCTTAGTAATGAATAGTTAAGGTTTTTATATAAGCTGTCTTCCCAGTAAGGATACCAGCCCAAAACTTCATAGTCTAATGTAAACGTACTATCAGGTTGATAAGGGGTAACTGTTAGTGGAATGTCTTCGTGTTTGACATTATAGGGATACCCTTGACGTCCTTTGGTGAGCTGATGTTGTTCGTGAATAAATTGATTCACCAGTCGAACCGAATCAAAATGGTGGATTAGGCTTTTAAACGAAATGGCATTTTCAATTTTCTTTAATTCCTTTTTAAAACCGGATTCGGTTTTTGATTTTGTACTTGAGGAATCACTTTTTTGAGCCCATACAGATGATGAGATAAGCATACTACCACATAGTATATATATAAAGTAGCGTATGAATTCTTTCTTATCTAGCATGTTACTACAAAGTCATTTTAGTCTGATGGATATTTTTTTGTGTATAGATTAAAGAATATCGTCATGTGGTTTTTAAATATTTGGAGTTGGTAGGCACAAATGCGGCCAAATCCTTTTCAATTTTAGACATAGTTAGACCCGTAAACAAATAATAATCATGTGATTAATACGCGGTTTTTCAAAACAGGTAATTTTACCTAGGTACCCAAAAAAGAGTGTTGAATTATTAAATACCCTGTAAGACTTTAAATCTGAATTGAATGAATTTTGAATCCATAGAAATGAAGACCAATGACCTTAATTCTGAATTAAAGTTTAAAAAAGTGATTTTTAAAGTGGGTTGTTGAAAACCTAAAAAAATGATATGAAATCGGGGTAAAATAGAAAGAGTTTTGATGCTCAAAAAGTCTTGATTTTATAGTGTTTTTCAAGTAGATTTTGAGTTGTTTTTTTACCTGTTAATTGAAGAAAAATAGCAGAATTTTAAAAAGATAATAACTTCAAAAATAAAACGTTGAAATAGATAAGGATAGTAAAATTAAATGGGATTAAGCTGTTGTTTTATAGTGTTTTATGTTTTTGTTTGTGAAAATCAGTCGCTTTTAAAGTAAGTAAAAAAAATCAAAAAAACGCGATTTTTTGAATTAAAAATAATTAACAATTGAATGAAGATACTAAAAAAAAATCTCGTTGAAAACTAATGGAAATTGTGAATATATTATGCTTGGATTTTGGGTAGTAGGAAACATACTTTTCCAATCCGAAATCGAAGGGGCAAAATCCCAGTAAATACGGGGAAATCTTATTATTTTTTATCGAATAGCAATTTAAATTATGGAGTTAGACATCGACCAAAAGAAAGCACAGGATGCTGTTGAAAGCACAAAACAAACACCTCAAACATATTCTTATGAAGAAATTTTAGAAGCGAGTACGGAGTATTTTGATGGTGATACCCTGGCTGCGAATGTTTGGTTAAATAAATATGCTCTTAAAGATTCTGATGGGAATATTTTTGAGAAGACTCCGGATGATATGCATCGAAGAATGGCAAAAGAAATTGCCAGAGTGGAATCAAAATATCCAAACTCATATTCTGAGGATGATATTTATGATGTCATTAAAGGATTTAAATATATAGTACCTCAAGGTGGTTCGATGTCAGGGATTGGTAATTCACATCAGGTGGCTTCTTTATCTAATTGTTTCGTCATTGGAAATAATGGAAAAGGAGATTCGTATGGTGGGATTATGAAGATCGATCAGGAACAAGTTCAGTTGATGAAACGTAGAGGTGGAGTTGGTCATGATCTATCTCATATTCGTCCAAAAGGAAGCCCGGTAAAGAATAGTGCTTTAACTTCTACCGGTGTGGTACCTTTTATGGAACGTTATTCGAATTCAACAAGAGAGGTTGCTCAAGATGGTCGTAGAGGAGCTTTAATGTTGAGTATTTCTATTAAACACCCGGATTCGGAAGATTTTATTGATGCGAAGTTAGATGGTACAAAAGTGACCGGAGCGAATGTATCAGTGAAAATTGATGATGAGTTTATGCAAGCAGTTAAAGAGGGAACAGATTACGTTCAAAAATTCCCTATTGACTCTGACAATCCAAAATATACAAAGACTGTTAACGCAAAACAATTGTGGGATAAAATTGTTCATAACGCATGGAAATCTGCAGAGCCAGGGATACTATTCTGGGATACAGTCGTAAATGAGTCTATTCCGGATACCTATTCGGACTTAGGTTTTGAAACGGTATCGACTAATCCATGTGGTGAAATTCCTTTATGTCCATATGATAGCTGTAGATTATTAGCTGTAAACTTATATTCTTATGTAAATAATCCGTTTACCTCTGAGGCTTCTTTTGACTTTCCGTTATTCAAGAAGCATGTAGCTATGGCGCAAAGAATCATGGATGATATCGTTGATTTGGAGTTGGAGCAAATTGATAAGATTTTAGAGAAAATTGATTTAGATCCGGAAGACGATATTATTAAAAGCGTGGAGCGTAACTTATGGAATAATATTAAAAAGAAGGCCATTGAAGGTCGTAGAACAGGTGTAGGTATTACTGCGGAAGGAGATATGTTAGCCGCTTTGGGAATTACTTATGGTTCTGATGAATCGATTTTCTTCTCAGAAAAAATTCACCGTCATTTAGCTGTTGAAGCATATAGATCTTCTGTAATTATGGCTAAAGAAAGAGGTGCTTTCCCAGTGTACGAATCAAACCGTGAAAAAGGTAATCCTTTTGTTGAAAGATTGCGTAAACAAGATCCTGCGTTGGTTCAGGATATGGAAAAATACGGAAGAAGAAATATTGCGTTGTTAACGATTGCTCCAACCGGAACAACAAGTATGATGACCCAAACAACTTCTGGTATTGAGCCGGTATTTATGGTGGCTTATAAAAGAAGAAAGAAAGTAAATCCAAATGATACAAATTCAAGAGTTGATTTTGTTGATGAGGTAGGAGATTCCTGGGAAGAGTATCAGGTATTCCACCATAACTTCAAAACCTGGTTAGAAGCGAACGAATATGATGTGAATCAAGTTCAAACTATGACCGATGAGGAGTTAAAAGAAATTATTGAAAAATCACCTTACCATCAAGCTACTGCAAATGATGTGGATTGGGTACAAAAAGTACATCTACAAGGGACCATCCAAAAATGGGTAGATCACTCGATTAGTGTAACTGTAAATGTTCCTAATGATGTAGAAGAAGGTCTGGTTAGTCAAATTTATCAAACTGGATGGGAATCAGGATGTAAAGGAATCACAGTATATAGAGATGGTTCCAGATCTGGTGTTTTGGTATCAAATGAAAAGAAAGAAGAAGCAGATGAAAATGTATTTGCCGAGACTCAAGCGCCAAAAAGACCAGATACTTTAGAGGCTGAAATCGTTCGATTTATGAATGATGAAGAGAAATGGATTGCAGTTATCGGTATACTTAATGGACGTCCATATGAGGTGTTTACAGGTAGAGCAGTAGATTCATTCTTCTTACCATCTTATGTAGAAAAAGGATGGGTCATTAAATCTAAAGATGCGGAAGATTCTACCAGATATGATTTTAGATATGAAGATCGTGATGGTTACGGAACTACTATCGAAGGTTTGTCTCGTTCCTTCGACAAGGAGTTCTGGAACTACGCGAAATTGATTTCAGGAGTATTACGTCACGGAATGCCATTACCATTTGTGGTGCATATGGTATCTAACTTACACTTGAAAGACGATGCTTTAAATACCTGGAAAAATGGTGTGGTTCGTTCGTTAAAGAAATTCATTCAAGACGGAGAAAAACCAGTGGAAAATCAATGTCCGGGTTGTGGAGAAAACAGTTTGATTTATCAGGAAGGTTGTTTAACATGTAAATCATGTGGACATTCTAAATGTGGTTAATCAAAAAAGAATAAATAAAGATAAGGTGATTTCATAACGAAATCACCTTTTTTGTTTTGTGATAATCCTGATTTTAAGAGGGGAATAAAAATAGTTTTTCTTTCGGCTTAAACCTTTTTATTTAGTTGAGGTCTTACAAAGGCAATCAGTTAAACTTAATATACTATGCTTATGAAAAGGTTATCATTTATCATCGTAGCAATAGCGCTATTGTCTTTAGTAGCGTGTAAAAAAGAATCAGAAACATCAGGTTCTAATAATACAAATACAGAAGGAACGGTTCCGGATGTTTATAAAAAGATTTACGGAGCGTCTGACATATACATCTCCGGAGATTATGTGGTGATTGAAACCCCGGGAACCCCAGATCATAAGAGTCCATACTATTTAGACACCCAATGGGAAAATGCGCTGTATGAAGCATACAATGGAAATAATACGCAGTTCCATTTAAATCCAAATAGAATTTCGGAATTTACTATGACATATAAAATTCCATTAAACCCGTCCATGGATGCTAATCATACGGTAACACCGCTGGGACCAATTGGTGTTTCATTGAATGGAGTGGCATTTTATAATCAATATGCCGGGCCAAATAATCAGCCGCTTACAGATGAAATCAATTCGTTTGATCAGTTTAACGGGCACCCACAACAACAAGGAAATTATCATTACCATTTAGAGCCTGTTTATTTAACAGCGAATCATGGACAAGATGCATTATTAGGTTTTCTTTTAGATGGATTTCCTGTGTACGGTCCGATGGAAAATGGACAGTTAGTACAGGAATCCGATTTAGATGATTATCATGGACATACACATGCAACTACAGATTATCCGGATGGAATGTATCATTATCATATTACGTCATTAGATCCTTATATTAACGGAAATGGTTACTATGGTGTACCAGGAACAGTTTCGCAATAGTATCATTTTTTTGAGCCTAACAATGACTATGATGATTTCTTGTTCACCTAAGAAGATCCGACATCTTGAACAGGTGAATGAGGAATCATCTCAATGTCATCAGTCCGGAGGCTTGATGTATGTTGATGGAGAATTATTTTCTGGTCAATTATTCAAACTATACGCTTCAAGTAAAGACACCATGTATGTCAGAGGTTATATGGAAGGAAAACGAAATGGAGAATGGCGCAAGTATTACCCAGGTTTGCAAATGGCAGAAATACGTTTTTTTAAAGATGGTCAAAAAACGGGATTATATAGAGGTTGGTGGCCATATGGAGAAAAGAAGTTTGAGTATACTTTCAGAGACGATGAATACCATGGTGTTTTAAAAGAGTGGAACCCGGAAGGAAAACTGGTGCGCGAAATGAACTATAAAAAGGGACATGAAGATGGTGCACAAAAAGTATGGTATGACAATGGAAAGATTAAATCGAATTATGTGGTTAAAAATGGTAGAAGATATGGGCTTTTGGGAACAAAAAATTGTGTCAATATTTCGGATAGTTTATTTGTGGATTAGCGTTGTATTATTACTGACTTTATATTCATGCGCTGAGCCGGTAGAACGTTTACCATATTTTAATACACCGGATTTTACGCCACATTTTATTCAGGATGATGCAGAGGTAGAACAAAATATGACCCATACAATAGGTACGTTCAGATTTAAAAATCATCTCGATCAAAATGTGACAAACGAAAACGTTAAGGGAAAAATCCATGTGGCTGACTTTATGTTTACCAGCTGTGGTAGTATTTGCCCTAAAATGACGAACAATATGAAATTGGTAAGCGAAGCTTTTATACATGATGATGCGGTGATGTTGTTGTCTTATTCGGTGACTCCCTGGAGCGATTCCGTAGAAAGACTGAATGAATATGTTCAGGATAAAGAGATTAAAGATCCGAATTGGTTCTTTTTGACAGGAAGCAAAAGCGAAATCTACAATTTAGCCAGACAATCCTATTTTGCTGAAGAGGACATAGGGTTTACAAAAGATAGTACGGAGTTTTTACATACCGAACATTTTATTTTAGTAGATCAAAATCAAAGAATCCGAGGGATATATAACGGAACATTATTAGTGGATGTCAAACAGCTAATAGCAGATATTCATACTTTGAAAAAAGAATGAATTTTAGAAAGGAGAATCGTATTCATCTAATCCAGGCCAGGATAAATCTCTCTCATTGATAATAGGGTTTTGCGTATCCCATTTTTTACCAAAACTGTCAAAATGAATTCCCTGATCATGTGAGGGCTGATGTTCGGTTGAAGTAAGGTAAGTCATAATGGTATGATCTTCCAGACTCTCAAAACCATGCGCCAGACCTTTGGCTAAATAAAGCGCACGATGATTGTCACCAGAAAGTTCAATACTGGCAAAATGACCATAAGTTGGAGAAGATTTACGAATGTCTAAGATGACATCATTTAAACGTCCATGGTTACAAAATACAAGCTTATCGTGATCATGAGGAGGAGTTTGAAAATGCATCCCTCTAATCACTCCTTTATTGTTGATAGAGTAGAAGCTTTCTGAAAAATCCGTATTCAATCCAGATTCTTTCATGGTAGAAGCATGGAAGGTTTTAACGAATCCGCCACGCGCATCTTCAGCATGAAATAAATCAATTACAAATAAACCGTCAATATTGGTTTTTCGGACTTTCATAACACCACTTTAGTTATGCAAAGGAAGCTAATTTATCAAAATAGGAACGTACCTGAGCAGTCGTTTTTTTTGCCCATTGAGACTCAGTCGTTTTGTACCAGTCAATGGTCCAGCTCACCGTATCTTTTGCATTCAGCATAGGTTGCCAGTTCAAAGTGGATTTTGCTTTTTGAATATCCAGTTTAAGTAATCCGGCTTCATGCAATTGACCTTCCACCTGTTGAACTTCGTAAGAACCACTTCCCCAAACATCAATAGAAATTTGAACCAGTTCTTCAACAGTTAACTCATTTTCAGGTTCAGGACCAAAGTTGTACGCAGATGCAAAAGCTACAGGATCCTGTGCCATTCTAGCACCTAACAATAAATAGCCATATAACGGATCTAAAACATGTTGCCAGGGTCTTACCGCCTTAGGATTTCTTAAAACCAACTTCTCGTTTTGTCCCAATGCACGTGCCAAATCGGGAATGATTCTGGCTTCATTCCAATCACCTCCACCAATTACATTGCCACTTCTAACCGTGGACATTGATTTATGATGCGTATCGTATTGATCGGGATTTAAAAATGATAATCTATAGGATTGACTCACGATTTCCGCAGCTGCTTTTGAAGCCGAGTAGGGATCATAACCACCTTTTGGTTCGTCCTCAGTATAAGGCTCAAGTCTTTCTTTGTTTTCGTAAACTTTGTCTGTGGTAATATTGACCATCACACAAGGTTTATCCAATTGTCTGAAAGCATCCAGAACGTGTAGTGTTCCCATTACATTGGTATCCATAGTTCCTAGTGGGTCCGCATAAGATGGAATCACTAAAGCTTGTGCGGCCATATGAATCACAAAGTCAGGTTGGAAGTCCAGGATGGCATGTTTTACTCTTTCACGATACCGAATATCTCCAATAATAGAAGTACACAGTTGATCTCCGTTGATTTGGTGATATAAATCCTTCTCAGATTCCGGTTTTAGAGAAAAACCGACAACTTCAGCGCCCAATTCTTTAAGCATGACTAAAAGCCAGCTCCCTTTAAATCCGGTATGACCGGTTAGAAATACTTTTTTTCCTGCGTAAGTTTTTTTGAGTACATCCAGCATTACCAATTTCTCCATTTTGGTTGTTGTTCCCAAAGTGAGTTTAGATCTTTATTGTCTCTTAGTGTGTCCATACACTTCCAGAAACCATCATGTTTATATGCTACCAATTCACCATCTTTTGCAATGTCTTCCAACGGTTGACGTTCCCACATAATATCATCGGCATCATCATGAAGATATTTAAATACCTCAGGTTTTAGAATAAAGAATCCACCATTAATCCAGGCGCCATCCTCTTTTGGTTTTTCGACAAATTTTTGAACTACATTGTTCTCATCTAAATCGATCACGCCAAATCTACTACCCGGTTGTACGATACTCATGGTACAAATTTTACCATGTGCATGGTGAAATTTTAATTCATCCTCCATATCAATATCGCAAACACCATCCCCATAGGTCAACATGAATTCTTCATTTCCGATATATGGTTCAACCTGCTTCAGTCTTCCGGCTGTCATTGTTTCCAAACCGGTATCCACTAAAGTCACCGTAAAAGATTCAGATTTGTTTTTATGCACTTTTACCTGATTGCTTTCTAAATCTACTGTTACATCCGCATTATGGTAATAATAATTCAAGAAATACTCTTTAATCATATATCCTTTGTAACCCAAACAAACGATGAATTCTTTGTGACCATAGGACTCATACATTTTCATGATGTGCCATAGGATAGGTTTCCCACCTATTTCAATCATTGGTTTTGGTCTTAAATGTGATTCTTCTGAGATTCGGGTGCCTTTACCCCCGGCAAAAATGACTACTTTCATTCGGTATTTTATTGTGCCTGCTTAGCAGCGATATGTCGCAAATATAACACATTGACTATGGATTAATAAGTTTAAGTTTCTTAAAAATTATAAGCTAAAAACTACCTGAAATAAACCTGTAGAAAATGCGGGTAGGATGTTGATGAATTCTGCCAATAAGAGCAATTATTGCTTTATAAATTGCTGGACTTCATTCGTATGACTGTTCGTGTATTTGATAAAGTAAATTCCTTTTGGAAGTGAACTCATATCCAAAACTTTTGGACTCAGTTGGTCTGGTTGCATTACGACTTTACCCGAGATATCTAAAATGGTAATTTTAAGATCGTCTCCGGTCAACTGTAAATGTAATAAGTCTTTAACAGGGTTAGGGTAGACACTATTTTGTTCTATGACGAAATTTTGTTGTGTGATACTGGTGGTCAGATCATCAGCAAATTGAACTGAGGTGATTGCCCCCAGTTGTGTGGTTACGGATAATACTGGATAACCTTCATTTTGGGTATACCATTCGTAAGTGGTCTCCATTGATGGAATAGAAGTCCCAATTCCAATAAGATTTACGTAAACCGTATCTGCTTTTATAATATCCGTTTTAACACGTAAGACATTAAATGTACCACCGGGAGTTTTTAGAATCCCCCAACCATCTACTACATAATTTAAGGTGCCACTTTGTCCTATGGTTCCAAATGTTGGAACCTGAATGAGATAAGCGTAATTATCACTATTTGCATCATTGTAGTTCAGCGGAAGGTTCAGTTTAGTTTTAATATCTGAATACTGAGTAGGTAACGGTGCTCCCATAATGGTAGTCCCAATTCCGATTTCATTCCATGCGTTTGCTGAGTTTTGAGAGAAAAGATAGTTGTTACTCAAATCCAAAAAGCCACCAATATTTACATCGGGACTCTTGCGTGCTTCTGAAGCTTTATACGGAGGATTTAATGGATTGTTAAACATAATTTGATAGAAGAGTGGTGTTTGAGATACATCCTGAAATATAATGGTGTCCCTACTGCTTCTAACTAAATCTCTAAAATCCCAGGTTTGATTAGGACCGGTTTGTGTCAAATCCAGATTGGTGGCGGTAGAATTTGAACGGATATATGATTTGCCGGGTTGTGGAAGATCAAATGATTCAATAGTGACTTGTGCCAATGACGAAAATGCGTATAGAAAGAAAGCGAGAGATATAAGTCTTGTCATGAATCCGGTGTTTACTCAAAAATAACAAAAATCGAACCATAAAAAAACCGTTTTGATTAGGGGCCAAAACGGTTTTTAGGGGCAGATGTAAAGGCTCCCCCCTTTACATCCTAATGAAAACTTATACCACAAACGTAAAGGTGTTTTGAAATTTATGCAATAGGGGATAACCCCTAATTTGTTAAATGTCTAATAATTTGTTTATTGAAGACCTTCTAAATCGGTATGGAGTTTTTCCCAGTTGGACATAACCGTTTCCAATTCTCTGGACTTTTCGGCATGTTGAGTATAGAGCTCTTCTGGATTTGAATCTGCAATTTGCGCTAATTGAGATTCGATATCGGAAATTTCTGCCTCCAACTTCTCAATTTTTCTTTCTGCCTTTTGAATGTCCTTATTGATTTTTCGAGTCAACTTATCGTTTTCCTTTTTCTGAAGGTAAGCATCTTTCTGGGCAGACTCTTTACTCGTTTTAGTAGAAGGAGCCTTTTTGGCTGATGCTTCAAAATCTCTAAAAGTATCCGATTGGTGTTTACGTAAAAAGTCATTGATGGGTCCCAAATGTTCCTGAACACGTCCATCAATAAATTCAAATGTTTTATGTGTTAAACCATCTAAAAAATCTCTATCATGTGAGACTACGACTAAGGTACCATTGTATTCTAAAAGCGCTTTCTTAAGCATTTCTTTAGAGGCAATATCCAAGTGATTGGTTGGCTCATCCATGACTAATAAATTTCTGGAAACCAATAGCATTTTAGCTAAAGCCAATCGAGATTTTTCACCACCGGAAAGTACCTTCACTTTTTTATCCATATCATCTTCCTTAAACAGGAAAGTGCCTAAAAGACCACGCATACGTGCTGGATTGGTCCACTCATTGGTAGCAATGTTTTCTATGGTTTGATATACAGTAATGTCCGTATCTAAAGTGTTTTCCTGAACCTGAGCGTAATAGTTCATCTCCACATTATGTCCAAGCGTGATTTGACCTTCGTATCTCTCGTCTTCACAAAACAATTTAAGGAAAGTGGATTTTCCCATACCATTTTGTCCTACAAGTGCCACCTTTTCACCTCGGTTTACTTCCAGGTTGACGTCAGTAAATATTTGATGCTTGCCGTAGGCCTTGGCTACATTTTCGGCTTTTAAAACTACCTGTCCGGATCTTTGCGCTTCTGGAAATTTGAATTGAATACTACTATTGTCTACAATATCAATTTCGATACGTTCAACTTTGTCCAGTTGCTTTTGCTTGGACTGTGCCGCCTTAGCTTTAGTAGCTTTTGCCTTGAATCGTTCAATAAAACGTTCTTGTTGTTTAATGTAATCTTGCTGATTTTTTTGCGCACGTAATTGTTGCGCGATACGTTCTTCTCTTAGCGTTAAATATTTGGTATATGGAACTTTATAATCAAAGGTCTTACCCATTACGATTTCAATCGTTCGATTGGTGACATTATCCAAAAACATTTTGTCGTGCGAAATCATCATCATCGCACCGGCATAATTTTTAAGATATCCTTCCAACCAAATAATCGCTTCAATATCCAGATGATTGGTCGGCTCATCCAATAATAAAAGGGTAGGTTTGATAAGCAGAAGTTTTGCCAACTCCACACGCATTTGCCATCCCATGCTAAACTGGGTCATTTTCATTTGGAGCTTGTCTCGCGTAAAACCCAATCCAATCAATATTTTTTCGGCTTCACTTTCTGGATTTCCCAAATCAATAATATCCAAACGTTCATGTTTTTCAGTGAGTTCCTGAATGAGCGCCTGGTAAGCATCACTTTCGTAATCCGTTCGGGTTTCCAGTTGATGATTGATATCTTCAATCTCCTGTTTAAGTGTATTCATTTCTTCGAAAGCACTTAAGGCTTCTTCCAGAACTGTTTTTTCAGATTGAAACATGAGTTCCTGTGCCAGGTAACCCAAACTCTCATCGCTTGATACAGTTACAGAGCCGGAGTCTACCTTCTGGCGTCCCATAATAACTTTCATAAGTGTGGATTTCCCCGCACCATTTTTACCAACTAATCCAATACGATCTCTGGAGTTAACCAAAAATGAAATATCCTTAAAAAGATCTATTCCAGAAAATGAAACACTGATACCGTTAATACTGATCAAAACAAATTAATTTAATGTGAATTTTGAGAGTCACAAATTTAACCGATGAGGCATTATATCAAACGAATTGATGAATTAAGTTACTTTTGATTTTCTAAACAATTGATGATGATGAAAAAGCTTTTTGCATTCCTTTTTTTAATACCATTTTTTGGATATTCGCAATCTCTGGAATTCTCAGGGAAAAGCCTTGATTTTCAAAATATGCTTTATCCGGATTCGAACAATATCAACGTGATCATTGACAATACTTCCGGATATGATATCAATGTAACCGGAGTGACTTTCTTCTCTAAATACGATCATCGACCATTTTATGTATTTGACTCTGTTTTTACGATTACTGCGGGAGGTACCCATACCATGACCGTGTTTTTTAAACCCGAGCAGAACATTTTCCATGAGATGCAAGCAGTAATTCACACAGATTTCAGAGGTGATTATTTGTTGGATTTAAGAGGTTCCGGATTGTATGGTAACCCTTATTATTCAGGGACATTTGATAAAAAAGAGCAAGCACTTAAAGACGAGTTAAAAAACATATTAGCTTCTGGATATCAACAATTGTCATATAACGTAGCACGAGACAATATGTATGGAAGTATTGATAACGTGAATGGTGATGTCACTTGTGTGTATACCGCCAGAGTAGCCACGTTCAATACCCGTCCGGGAGCAAATTCCAATAATTTTAACTGTGAGCATACTTTCCCACAAGGTTTTTTCAGTCAGGGATTACCTATGAGAAGTGATATTCACCATTTATTTCCTACAGACGTCACCTCTAATAGTCAAAGAGGAAACTTAAAATTTGGGGTTGTTTCTGGAACGCCCAGCTGGAGTAATGGCGGATCAAAAAAAGGTGGAGGAGTATTTGAACCTAGAGATCCGCATAAAGGAGATGTAGCTCGAGCTTTATTTTATTTCGTAGTGAGATATCAGGATTATTCAAATCATGTAGAGGGGCAGGAAGCTATATTAAGAGATTGGTATTACAATGATTTACCAGACGCGAAAGAAACACAAAGAAATGATGACATCTTTGCGGTACAAAACAATAGAAATCCGTTTGTTGATTATCCACAATTCTTAAAACGAATCCAAAAGATATCGGGGAATTCCGTGGCACCTACAGTTAAAGCTTTATATGTATCGAGAGATACTGTTGACATGCGTTTTGAAACAGATAGTCTGTATTATACGATTGGAATCGTAAATACCGGAAATCAAACCATAACTATGACCAACTTTGATATCCCGAATTCCAATAATTTCTCATTGGCGCAAACACATGGAACAGAAGTGTTGGCTCCTGGAAAGGGGTTAGAGATTAAGATCAACGTAACTCCTACCGCAAATACCATAGCCACTGACTTCTTAACTTTTGATTCGGATGCTACTGGAATGTCACAGGTAAGTATAGCACTGTTGGGAGAGTGGACTACGGTTTCTACTCCGGAGATTGAAGCGAAAGATGATGTAGAAGTTTTTCCAAATCCATCCACTGAAAGTGTAAATATTGTTTGGGAAGGGTATTCCAATTATCAAATTCAAATTTACAATGTACTTGGTGAACTGGTATACAATGGACAGAGTTATGCGAATAGAAGTAATATTCAAATATCCAACTTAGAAGCAGGTGCCTATTGGGTAAAGGTCATCAAAGGAGAACAGGTGAGAAAGACGGTGTTGATGATAAAATAATGAAACAGAAAAGGCCTGAATATTCAGGCCTTTTTTATTGACTCCAGAAAGTACTTAACTATTTCAACTTATCGTTAAACACTTTTTTAAACTTCTCTACTTTAGGCTGGATGACTAACCTGCAATATTGTTCATCTCCGTGTAGATTAAAATAATCATTATGATAATCTTCTGCGGGATAGAAAATATCAAAAGCGGTGATTTCTGTAACGATTGGGTTGGCATAAGCACCGACTTGATCTAATTCAGATTTATATTTTTCCGCCAATTCTTTTTGCGTTTCAGAAGTGTAAAAAATAGCGGAACGATATTGCGTACCTACGTCTCCACCTTGTCGGTTTAAAGTTGTGGGATCATGAACCTTCCAGAAAACTTCCAGAATTTCACTAAATGAAATAATTTTAGGATTAAATACGATTTTAGCTACTTCAGCATGACCTGTAGTTCCATTACAAACTTCTTTGTAAGCCGGATTTTTTATATGTCCACCAGTGTAACCGGATTGAACGGATTCCACACCATTGAGCTGTTGAAATATGGTTTCGATACACCAAAAACATCCCGCTCCTAAAATTGCAATTTCATTTTTACCCTGTTCCATTATCAATCAATTTTATCAAGGACGAAATTAATTTATTCCATGAATAACGTATGTTTTTGATGGAACCCTCTGATTGTTAATTTTTTATTAATTTTATAAGCGAACAAACCTGAAACGCTATGAAAAACATTTACACTCTTATGATCGCATTATTCAGTGCAGTTTTTGTTTCTGATGCGAATGCCCAATCTTACAATTTTGATGGATTAACTTCCGGTGATGTCGGAAGTTTTTCGAATGGCTGGTTAGGATCTCCAACTACAAATTACAGTTGGCGCGCCAATGCTGGACCAACAATTTCACCCGGAACCGGACCAGATGTTGATCATACTTTAGGAACCGCAGCGGGAATTTACATGTATGTGGAGGCCTCATTACCTGCAGCTGTGGGAGATACGGCCTCATTAATTAGTCCCAATATTACATTAACCGGAGTGCCGAATCCAGGGTTGAGTTTTTGGTATCATATGGCTGGAACGGCTATGGGAAATATGTATATCGATGTATTAAGCGGAGGAACGTGGCAATTAGGAGTTGACTCTTTGATAGGTGCTACACAGGCAGACCCTACCGACCCCTGGTTAAATAAGGTAGTCAATTTAGGAGCTTTTTCAGGAGTGATAAAGGTGAAGTTTAGAGCTGAATTCGGTACGGCATGGTCGGGAGATATGGCTATCGATGATGTAAGCTTAATCCAGATGACTCCTTTTGATGCGAGTTTAAATAAAATAATTCCATCTCACCCCTATTATATGACACCGCATTCTCAGTTGCAAACAGTTACTTTTTCTGGTGTTGTAAGCAATGAGGGAGCGGATACGATTACCAGTGTCACTTTAAATGCTTCGGTGAATACAACCCCAATGTCCGGATCAATCACTCAAATTTTACCATCTACTGAAGACACTATTGCTTTAAGTTCTACATATACCCCAAGTACAATAGGTTTATATATCGCAGATTTTACCGTTTCCATTGCCGAGAGTGATACCACCTTGTTTAACGACTCGGCACAGTATATGTTTGAAATTTCAGATACCATTTATTCAAGAGAAAACGATAATGTAACTCAGGGAATTGGTTTTACCGGAGCTACGGGTGTGTTTGGACAAATGTTTGAAATATTTAATACCGATTCTTTGACTTCAGTTTCTTTCAAATTAGTAGGTCCTACCATAAATGATGATATCAAAGTAAAAATTTACCAATGGAATAATACTACCGGATTACCTGGTGCAATTATAGATTCTACAGCCAATTTTAATATCCCGGCAGATACTGCGCAATGGTATACTTTACGGTTCCCATGTGATCGGGTGCTTACACCGGGTAAGTACTTTTTTGCCATTGAGCAGTTGGCAACAAATAATTTATCTATGGGATATACTTCTGAGTTTTATGAACCAGGGGTGACGTGGTTTGACGGGGGAACGGGATGGACTTCATTTGAGTCTTCCGGATTTAATGTGTCTCTGGCTATTCGTCCAAATTTTGGTATTGCTTCCTGGCCTACGGTATCTTTAGGGAATGATACCGGATATTGTGCCGGTTCTTCTATCAATCTAACTGCTCCATCTGGATTTAATTCCTACTTATGGAGTAACGGGGCCACCACACAAGTGGCTTCCGTATCTATGGCAGATACTAATTTTTGGGTTGAAGTAACTAACGCCAGAGGCTGTGCTGTAAGAGATACCATTGTGGTTAGTGAATTACCGCTACCCATAGTAGTTCTTCCCGCTGTGGTTGGAATTTGTGATAATACCTCGGCTATCTTAGTGGTCAATAATGACCCAACTTATACTTATTTATGGTCGACCGGATCAACAGATTCATCCATTACGGTGAATACTCCCGGAACATACCATGTAACAGTGACGAGCTCTGACGGATGTTCTGAAACGGGATTTTCATTTGTCCAGCAGGGAATTACTCCGGTGGCACAGATCAATGGAGATACGGTGCATTATTGTCAGGGTAGTTCCGTTCAGGTTTCTGCACAGGGAACCGGAAATCTATATACCTGGAGTAATGGAACAACTGGAAATCCAACCTCGATTAGCCAACCGGGAATTTTTGTGGTAACCGTTACATCTCCTCAGGGGTGTTCGGATATAGATTCTGCATTTGCTGTGGAACAACCTGCACCTCCTGTGTTTTTATCTGATACGGCATTGGCTTTTTGCGATGGTGACTTTGGTTCCTTGCATGTAAATACAATTAATGGGGCTTCATATTTATGGTCTACAGGAGATACGACTTCGAGTATATCTACAAATCAGGCAGGTACATATTGGGTACAAATGACCGTAAACGGTTGTTCTAATGCGGATTCAGGTTTTGCTACCATATATCCAAAACCCATATTGAATTTTGGACCCGATACTTTGATTTGTGATACGGCAACTATAACTCTGGATGGAGGAGTTGGTGTGAGTTGGATTTGGTCCACAGGAGAAACAACACAAACAATTTCTGTAAATACTGCAGGAAGTTATTCTGTGACTACAACCAATAATAATGGATGTAGTGGCTCAGATACTATTGTGGTGACCACAGAAATATGTGTAGGTATTAACGATATCACATCAAATGGATACGAGGTTTCATTATATCCTAATCCTACTTCGGATAAGATTTACCTGGATTTAAGACAAGATTGGATGAATTCAGAACTCAGAATTGTTGATGCGAAAGGCGCATTGATGTATACTAAAAAGGTTCAAAATGAATTAGAAGAAGTGGATGTGGCTCATTGGGAAGCAGGAGTTTACTATGTTCAAATCAGGGTGGGTACGGATACCTATTCTTCTAGTTTTATCGTGAAGTAATCAATAAGTTATAATAAAATAAAAAAGCCACCGGAAGGTGGCTTTTTTATTTCGTAATTGTTGAAATAAGCTTATCGTACCATAAACATTTTGACTTGTGAATGCGTTTGATCTAATCTTTCAATTAAGTAAACTCCAGAATTTAGATCTGAAACTGAAATGGCTTGTGCTACACCAGAATAGATCAATTGGCCACTTAGATCATATATTTTATATGAATATGGAGCGTTATTTGTATTTTCAATGAACAATGTTTCAGAGACTGGATTTGGATATATATTCCAGTTATCTGTCAGATTTATGTACTCTGTAGAAAGTATATGGATGATTTCTGTTTTGCTCTGCTCACAGCCATTTTTGTATGTGGTTAAACGAACTTCATATTGTCCTGTAGAATTAAATACATGTATGGGGTCCTGAAGAATGGAATAAGTTCCATCGCCAAAATCCCATTTCACACTATCTGTATTTTGAGACGTATTGCTAAACAAAACCGTATCAGATTGAATATTAAAGTTAAAGTCGGTGATTTGGTTATAACTGTTAATTCTCCATTGAGAGAGGTGGTTTAAGACCGTACTATCACAAAGTTGTTGGATATGACTTGCTTCCTGTAAGGTTAATGATGAAATTTCAGAAGTCCCCAAAGACGGTTTTTGAAATATAGAAGAATAAAAGGTACAGGCCGCAATATATGAGCCTTTTGCATTTGGATGAATATCTCCAAATCCGCCCCACAAAATATCATTTTGGTTGGCATTCCATTTATGACTAAAAACTTCTCCAACAGGTGCAAAAAAGGTTTTAGTAGAATCTGCCAGATATTCTAAGTTGGTTTTAATGGCTGACATGGTATTGTTATAAGTTACCAAATTGGCAGCACTATTTCCCCATACACCATAGGAAATTTCATAAAATAGGATCTTACAACATGGATTGTATTTGTAGATAGAGTCTAATAATGTTTGCGCTCTGGAATAGGTTTCCTGGATGGAGAATGAATAGCCCGGAGATTCATTCGACCCCGGTTGAAGTACAATAAAATCCCATTGTTTTTGCTTGAAGTGACTATACACATTTGGATCATTGACATGATTAACAAAACCCGTTCCTCCAGGAGCATAAACTGTTACCTCTGTGGTATCATCAAGAGAGTTGGCGATGGACTCAAATGTTTGCGGCATATTATTGAAGTAGGTAATACTATTTCCAATGAATAAAATCTGAGTTGTATCCTGAGCGCGTGATTTGATTGCTACAATCAATATCAAAATAAGTATAACCTTTTTCATAGATGTCTAAAAACACCCCAAGAACGTATGGACTTGAGATCAGTTGCCGTTTCCTAAATGAATTTGATGAATGACCTATTTATGTAGATATTCGAAATGTAAATTAATGTAAATATGAGGTAAATTAATGAGGAAACCATGGAGGAAAAATTTTATCCAATAGTTTTGTATTATGTATAAAAGACTTATAAAATACATAACTTTTGTATTCTTATTGATACCGGGTATTGTCTTTGGCGATGCACCAGAATCAGATGTATTAAAACATGAAATGGTTGCGATGCGGATGATTGGTCATGAGATATTAAGAAGTGTTGGAGACAGTACTTCCAGAGTGCTACCAATTCAAATGAATGGTGGCCGGTATCAAATACAATTTGAATCACCATTTGATTTTAGCCCCGATGATTTGACGTTACATATTGATAGTGTAATAGCGGAATATAAAATAGCCAGTCATTATATTATTGAGGTTGAAGATTGCACAAGTCATCAAGTGGTTTATGCTTATGAATATGGAATTCGAAAAGATTCCTACGTCATCCCATGTCGTGGAAGAGAATATCCTGTGGGTTGTTATGAAATCTTTTTTACCAAATTGAATTCTTTGGTTGATCTGGATAGAAATGATACTGTTTTTTCTCCGGCTCAATTTATAAGTGCCATACCCGATGTAGAGGAGAAAGAGGAAGGTAAATCAAAACTAGCTTTATGGATACTACCTTTAATTCTGGTGATGGGATGGTTGATGATCCGAAGAAATCGAGTGAATAAAACGATGCCTGCAAGTATGTTGGTATTGGGAAAATATCATTTTGATACAAAAAATATGGTATTACAATTTGATGGTGAAAGTGAAGTATTGACCGGGAAAGAGACAGATTTATTGACTTTATTATATAATTCTGTAAATGAGACGTTAGAAAGAGAGAAAATACTGCAAAGCGTATGGGGAGATGAAGGAGATTACGTGGGGAGAACGTTAGATGTATTTATTTCTAAGCTAAGAAAAAAACTGGATCGAGATCCAAATATCAAAATCATCAATATTCGAGGAATTGGCTATAAGCTGGTATTGAATGATGCTTAAAATCTGTAGAGGTGTGGATATCCAAAAATAACGAATAGTAGGTATGGATATAGCCAGATTTTAATAGTAAAATTGCACCAAACAGAAAAGAAATATGAAAAAGCGAATCTTATTGGGGCTGGTTATATTGTTTTTAGGTATGCAGTTGTTTAGAATTGATATGGACAATCCTGTGGTAAATTACGAACAGGATTTTATTTCGATGATGAATCCTCCGTCTGAAGTGGAAAGTATTTTGAGAACATCTTGTTATGATTGTCATTCTAACGAAACCAACTATCCATGGTACAGTAATGTTGCTCCGGTTTCCTGGTGGGTGGAACATCATATAGAAGAGGGGAGAGAAGAATTGAATTTCTCAGAATGGGGAACTTATGATGCTGAACGTAAAGATCATAAACTCGAAGAATGTGCTGAAGAAGTAGAAGAAGGTGAAATGCCATTGCAACCCTATACGATTACGCATGGTAACGCGAAATTGAGTGAAGAACAAAGAGAGCTCATGGAAGAGTGGTTTAATACGGTGAGATAATAGAATAACAAAGATTTACAAATCCCGAGTGTATTCGCATTCGGGATTTTTTTTGTCCATTAAAATATCTTTATTTTCGAATCGTTATCCAGCAATAAACCACAGAAACTTATGATAAAACGTATTGTTCGCTACGCAATCGGGCTTATTCTAATAGGCATAACTCTATTTATATTGTTTGTTGTTGCGGTCAATTATGAGGTTTTTGGACACCTATATAGCAAAAAAGAGTTAAAAGAATTTAAAAATCAACTGGCTACTGAGGTCTACAGTCAGGATAAAGTTCTGATCGGGAAGTTTTTTGCAAAAAACAGAACCAACGTGACCTATCAGGAGTTACCTGAACATTTGATTCATGCGTTAGTGGCTACGGAAGATGCGCGTTATTTTGAGCATGAAGGAGTGGATTCCAGAAGTTTGATACGCGTATTATTCAAAACGATTTTGATGAACGATGCCCGATCTGGGGGAGGAAGTACGATCACACAACAATTGCTGAAAAACATGTATGGTCGTCAAAGGTTTGGACCTTTTACCATTTTGGTGAATAAAACCAAGGAAGCATTATTAGCCTATCGTTTAGAATCTATTTATGACAAAGAAGAAATTCTTACTTTATATCTGAACACCATACCCTTTGGAGAAAAAGTTTATGGTATTGAATCAGCCTCATTCCTATTTTTTAATAAACCGGTTTCAGATCTAAATATTACGGAAAGTGCCGTTTTGGTGGGCATGCTAAAAGCGAATACCTACTATAATCCGAGATTGTATCCTGAACATGCGTTTCGAAGAAAAAACGTGGTATTAAATCAAATGCATAAATATGATTATATAGATCAGAATGTTTTGGATTCTTTAGAAAAAGAGGAAGTGATACTGGATTATGCGAATTTAGAATCTCAGGGGCGCGCCAATTATTTTATGGTTGAGGTCAAAAAAGAGTTAAAACAAATTTTGGAGACGGTTTCGAGTCAGACCGGGAAAAACTGGAACTATAGAACGGATGGTTTGATTGTAGAGACCACACTAGATTCAAAATTACAGGACTATACTTTAAATGCATTTAAAGCTCATTTATCTCTAAAACAAAAAAGATTGCTAAAGCAGTATCAAAGTGGATCCTCGTTAAAGGATTTAAATGCTTTGGTGTCATCTATTATTCAAAGAAACAAATGGGAAGACCGAAAGAATACTATCGTAAGAGCGGAGGTTTTCTCCTGGGATAGTATTTATTATGACTCCATAACTGTAACAGACAGTATTAGAAATGCATTGCTAACGATTCAAGCCGGGTATTTGGCCATTTCGCCTAAAAACGGAGCAGTAAAAGCCTGGGTAGGTGGGATTGATTTCCGAACTAATCCTTATGATCAGGTATTGGCAAAAAGGCAGGTGGCATCGACTTTTAAACCGGTCTTATATGCTGCAGCTCTGGAAAAAGGAATGTCGCCCTGCGATTATTTAAGTAATACGCCATTGGAATATGAAGATCAGGGAGGATGGAAACCATCTAATTATGATCATTCTGAAGGTGGAGAGTATTCATTAACTGGAGCATTGATTCGGTCAAAAAATATTCCATCGGTGGACTTACTTTTTAAAGTCGGTTTCGATGAAGTTGATTATCTCTGGCGCAAAATGGGTTGTACCGGAAAATTGCATCACACTCCGTCAATGGCTTTGGGTACTGTTGAAGCCAGTATCAAAGAAATGGCCATTGCCTATGCAGCTTTTGCTAATGGAGGTTTTAAAGTAAAGACTTATACTATAGAAACGATTAAAACGGCAAATGGGGAGGTGATTTATGAAAAGAAAAAGGCGGACTTGAATGAATCAATCCTGGAACCACGCTCGAGTTTATTAATGAACGAAATATTACAGAAAGCTATTAATCAAGGCACAGGAACTGCGATAAGATCAAAATATGGAGTCAGTATTCCCTGGGCAGGTAAAACCGGAACTTCTCAAAACTATGGGGATGCCTGGTTTGTAGGGTATAATCCGGATGTAGTGATGGTAAGTCGGGTAGGGAATTCATATTCATCGATTCATTTCAATTCAGGGTCAGAAGGTTCTGGAGGAAGATTAGCCTTACCTATTGTCGCTTTAACTTTAAAACAAGTTCAAAAATCACCGGAGGTTTTAAAATTATACAATAAAGATTTTAAAGACCCTTCATCACCTTTATTGCAAGAGTTGAATTGCCCCGACTTTGAAGAGGATAGTACTTTGGATAAGTTGAAATTATTTTTGAAAAAAGATAAAACTACCATCAAGGAACAAGAAAATAAAGACAAACCCTCCAGAAAAAAGTCCAAAAAGAAGAAAAAAAAGAAGGGTCTATTCAAAAAGAAAAAATAGAGTTTAATCCTTCGCAGATCAAAGGGTTACTCTGCGATTTGTTTTCTATACCTTACTGTTTATAGTACTTTCAGGGAACTACCTATAAGTAGGTAATTTTCAAAATCCACCCATTTGTTATTTGGAATGAGTCTAAATAGAGTCTTTATTTGCAATCTATTTAGAATCAATCTAAATAATTTTTTAGATGAAAAACAGACTTATTATACTTTCTTTTTCGATCATCCTGTTGGTAAATGGAGTTGTGGGATATGGACAAAATTTGACCTCCCATGTTGCGGATTCAATTCAACAGATTCAGTTGGCTGAAAAACTTGCAAAAGCAATCAGTAAATTAAGTATGAAAGCTTACGGGGTGGTAAACTATTACAACTACGATTGGCAAACGGATCCGGATAGAAGAGATGCTGTTGATTTAGAGCGAATCAATATGTATATGAAGTATCGTTTTACTGATAAAATCACTTTAAAGACGGAGTTTGAAATAGAGCATGGTGGAACAGGAGCGACTATGGAGTTCGATAAGTTTGAAGAGTTTGGAGAATTCGAATCAGAAATTGAGGCGGGGGGAGCGGTTTTGTTGGAGCAATTGAACATCACATTTAATTACAAACCCTGGTTAAATATTCGTGCCGGAAGATTGAAACTTTATGTGGGTGTTTCTTCCAAACTGGATTTACCGGTAGACTATTTTACAGGATACCGTTCAACCATGGAAAATACGATTTTACCGCTGGGTTGGTACGAAGTAGGATTAGAAGCATTTGGCGATATAGGACCTAAAAAGAAATGGAGCTACAAATTGTATTTGGTAAATGGGCTATCCAGTTCTGGTTTTTCTTCTGCGAATTGGATCAAGCGTGGTTTTCAAAGACGTTTCGAAGTGGCTAATGCTGAGAATTTGGCAATAGCGGGTAGATTTGATTATAACCTTAAAAACAAAAGTTGGGTAGGCGTTTCAGGGTATTTTGGAAATTCAAATGACAACCGTCCAAAACCAGATTTAAAGGGTATTCCAGGACATGTAAGTATTGTGGATGCACATGCCTGTTTGAATTTCAAGAAGTTTAAAGTACGCAGTATGTTGATGTATGGACATCTACAAAACTCTGATTTGATATCTGAAGCCAATAGAAATCTATCTAACAATTTGAATGAAAAAAGAACTCCTGTGGGATCTGATATGATAGGTTTTTTCGTGGAGTCAGGATATGATGTCTTGTCATTTACAAAAGTGAAAGACAAACAATTGTTCGTTTTTGGTCGATATGACTTTTATGATACTATGTATGGTGTAGAACCTGGGATATTTAAAAATCCAAGATGGGAGCGAAGTGCGGTCACATTTGGAATCAATTATTTCCCACACCCAGAGGTGGTGATTAAGTCGCACTACGCCATGAGAACTTTGGGATTGGCAGTAGATAATAAAGAAAACACGTTCTTGATTGGGATTGGATTTAAATTCAGTACACGCAATTATTAATTAAAACTATATGAAGACACAATTAAACTGGAGAAATACGACTGCTATTGGTTTAGGACTTATGGCAATGACTTTTACATCGTGTAAAAAGGATTCTACTGAGACGCCTACAGCAAAAAAATCGTATGGCGCTAATATTTCAAATATTGGTACAAATGTGATCACTGAGACTTATAAAGAATTAGCTGCTAAATCAGCAATTCTATACAGTGAGGTGGTGAAGTTAAAGGACAATCAATCTGCTTCAAATTTAGACATTGCTCGCGGGGCTTGGAGAGATTCGCGTGCGCCATGGGAAAAGTCCGAAGGATTTTTATTTGGTCCGGTAGATACTAAAGGGATTGACCCGGCAATTGATAGTTGGCCAGTAAATAAAATTGATTTAGATGCGGTTTTAGCAGGTTCGGATGCTTTGACCGAAAGTTTTATTGACGCTTTGGCCGGAGAACTTAAGGGATTTCACACGATTGAATATCTACTGTGGGGAGGAACCGGTAACAAGCAAGTTGGCGATTTTACAGCTCGTGAATTTGAGTACTTGTTAAGTGTTACTGAAAATCTAAAGAATAAGACTAAAGTATTGGCGGATTCATGGGATCCAAGTGGGGAGAATTTTGTTAAGAATTTAACAGAAGCAGGGACTTCTTCAAGCATTTACTTAACCCAAAAGTCTGCACTACAAGAGTTGGTTCAAGGTATGATTGGAATTGCTGATGAGGTGGCAAATGGAAAAATTAATGACCCGTTATCGCAACAGGATTTAAGTAAGGAAGAATCACAATTTAGCCATAACTCTAAAAATGATTTTGCGAATAATATTCGTAGTATTTCAAATGTATATAATGGAAAATTCAATGTAAATGGATTAGGAATTTACGATGTGGTAAAAGAATCAGATCAAAATTTAGCAGATCGTTTAAATGATGAAATTAACGCAGCGATCACTGCAATTGATAACATTCCTGGAACTTTCAGTGATGCCGTATTCAATAATCAGGCAGCTGTAAACGAAGCAAAAGATAAAATAACGGTAATTCAAACCACTCTGGAATCAGAGATCTTACCGATGATTAACAATTTATAATTTAGGTTGATTTAGTGTTATACCCCTAAATGACGGTGGTGCCCATTTCAGTGGGCACCACTTTGTTTTAAAATGAGAGAGAATAGAATATCACGGGACCTTTTTTTATATTCCGTAATTGCAGGTCTGCACATAATGACATCGTGTCAAAAAAGTGAAGAAATTAAACCCCAATCCGAATCAAGGTTGTATGCTGGTGGAGAGACCACCATTTTTGAAGAAAGTAGTTTTGCATTCTCTTCACCGGCATCAAACCTTACCGGTGATAATTTGGCGCAACACTTAGATGGTGATGCGGCCTTTGAGCAGGTTTTTGTAACTCCTCCGGCACCTTTAAACCAAGGATTGGGATCCATTTATAACAATAGTTCATGTATAGCCTGCCATCCTAAAGACGGTCGTGCTCCGCACCCGACAGAATTAAATGGCTTTACAGGATTGTTTTTAAGAGGGAGTATTGTGGGGACAGATGCACATGGCGGACCTTTACCCATTCCGGGTTTTGGTGATCAAATTCAACAAAACTCAGTAATAGGAACCAAACCTGAAGCGGATTTTGCAGTGGTATATACCGAAACTGTGGTCACATTGGATGATGGAACGCCTATTACTTTACGTAAACCGGTTTACTATTTAAAAAACACCTATATCCCGTTACCTTCACAGGTGATGTTGTCACCCAGGGTTGGACCTCCTGTATTTGGATTGGGTTTGTTAGAAGCTATTCCAGAAGAGGATATTGTGGCATTAGCAGATGAACAGGATAGTGACCGTGATGGGATTTCCGGAAAGCCCAATTACGTATGGAACCATGAAACATCAACAATGCAATTGGGTCGTTTTGGATGGAAAGGAATCAATCCTACTGTATTACAGCAATGTGCAGGGGCATATAACAATGATATGGGTATTACTAATCCCTATTTTCCGGTGGAAAATTCGTTTGGTCAAACGAATAACTCTGACCCAAACCCTAATGATCCGGAACTGGATCAACAATCGTTGGACGATGCTACGTTTTATTGTAGAACTTTAGCGGTTCCAGCACCAAGAAATGTCAATGATGAAGAAGTATTGATTGGAGAAAAACTGTTTGAAACAATAGGTTGCGCGAAATGTCATGTACCCAAACATAAAACGGGAGTATTTCCGGGAATCCCTGAAATATCTAATCAAACTATATATCCCTATTCAGACATGTTATTGCACGACATGGGATTTGGATTAGCTGATGACAGACCCTCTTTTAACGCCAATGGGCAAGAGTGGAAGACCAGACCATTATGGGGAATAGGTTTGACAGAAGTGGTGGGCGGACATACACATTTTTTACATGATGGCCGAGCCAGAAATCTTACCGAAGCTATTTTATGGCATGGCGGTGAAGCAACAAAATCAACGAGCAACTTTAAATCTTTAGATACACAAAATAGAAAGGTGTTAATCACATTTTTAAACTCCTTATAAAACCATCGTAAACGAGATTTTTCCGTTTAACATATTATCTCAGTTGGATTTACAGAATGATTTATATTTGGTGATAACCAAACTTAAATAACATGATTGTATCAACAACAGAAACCATACCTGGAAAAGAAATCGTTCAGATATTAGGTGTCGCGCGGGGAAGTACGGTTAGAGCTAGAAATATAGGAAGAGACATATTTGCCGGATTGAAAAACATTGTGGGCGGTGAAATTAGTGAATACACTAAGCTGCAAGCGGAGTCCAGAGAGCAGGCTATGCAGCGTATGATTCAGGATGCGGAAAGATCCGGGGCAGATGCCATCGTAAACGTACGTTTAACCACGTCAATGGTCATGCAGGGGTGTTCTGAAATTTTAGCCTACGGAACTGCTGTAAAACTTTCTTAGGATGGAACTTTTTCCACTTGTAATTTTGGGATTTTACGGTTTGGGAGGAATTATTCTATTTGTTTTGTTAATCTATTTTATTATGAAAAGAATAGAAGCTAAAAAACAAGAAGACTTTGAAAACCGTGATAATTAAGTACTATGATATCTAAGCCAACTGAGTATACACCAAATGCCTATTTTAAATCTATAATTGATGCCGTTCCGGAGGAAGATTTAATTTCTGCATTGGTGAATTCCAGGGTAGAGACCATCGATTTAATTCAAAATATTTCGGCAACTAAAGAATCTTATGCTTATGCTGAAGGTAAATGGAATATCAAACAATTGTTCCAGCATGTAATTGATTGTGAACGCGTGTTCTGTTACCGTGGATTGAGTATTGCGCGGGGAGATACCCAAAAATTACCTGGGTTTGATGACCAACTATTTGTAGATAACGATTATACGCAACGAGTAGATTTAAATACTATTGGTGAAGATTATGCCGTTTCAAGATTAGCAACGATCTCTTTATTTAAAACCATTCAACCCGATGTGCTGGATTTTGAAGGAAATGGGAATGGAATTGTGGTTACTCCCAGAATCGTAGGGTGGTTTATTGCCGGACATAATTATCATCATAACAAAATCATCAGAGAAAGGTATCTATAAAGATAAGATTCTGTTTTGAGCGCGATTGATCGCGCAATGTAAGTATGAGGTTAACCCTTTAACACGTTCAATTTGTAAGAACTATAAATACTGTTTTTAGCCCTCAAAATCAGTGAAAAATCATTTCGTGAGAATTTTGTGATATTCTACTGTTACCTTTGTGACCATGAGTAAACAGAGGATTTTATTGGTAGAAGATGATCCATCCATTGCGGAGTTGGTGAAACTTCATTTGGAAAATGCTTCATATGAAGTGGATCATGTGGATACCGTACGTGCCGGAATGGATTATGCAATGAATCAATCCTATCAACTTGTTTTATTGGATTTAATGCTTCCGGATGGTGATGGTATGGACGTGTGTAGAAAGCTACGTATGGAGAAAATTCAAACTCCAATTATAATCCTTACCGCTAAAAATGAAGAGATCGATAAAGTTCTGGGATTGGAATCCGGAGCAGATGATTACGTAACCAAACCATTTGGAATTCGTGAGTTTTTAGCCAGAGTAAAGGCCAGTATACGCAGGGGAGAAGTTTTACCTCCAATCAAAGAAACTGAAGTTTTAAAGTTAGCAGATTTAGAAATAAATGAAGCAAAGCGTAAGGTGATTTTACGAGGAAACCCGATAGATTTAACAAAGAAAGAATTCGATTTATTATTTCTGTTAGCACAAAACAAAGGAGTGAGTTATACGCGTGAAAAATTATTGAATTTGATTTGGGGATACCAATTCGAAGGGTACGAGCATACAGTGAATTCTCATATTAATAGACTACGAGCAAAGATTGAAAAAACACCAAATAAACCAGATTACATTTTAACATCCTGGGGAGTAGGGTATAAATTTAATGATGAAATATAGCCTATGAAATCTTTACAAAATAGTTTGTTTTGGCGTTTATCTCTGTTTTTTTTACTGGGGCTCATGGTCCTGGCCGGGGGATACATCTATATTACGTATTCCACTTCGCTAGAGTATTCGCAGGAAACATCGCAAAAATTAAATAGATCCGTTGCCAAGCGAATAGCAAAACATACCAAGCCATTTTTAAATGGAAGTCTGGATACACTTGAAGTGAAGAATATCTTCCATAATGTAATGGTTTTGAATCCATCGGTTGAGGTGTATCTGTTAAACAATGAAGGGGAGATATTATCTTTTTATGCGCCATTTGGTAAAGTGAAATTGACCCATTTAGATTTGGGACCGATTCATGAATTTGAAGAAAATCCGGATGCGGTAATCAAAGGAGAAGATCCTCGAAACCCAGGGGTATACAAAATATTTTCTGCTTCAAAAATATTAGACAGCGAAAATCAAGTGGGATATATTTATGTGATTCTGGCAAGTGAAGAGTACACCACGGTAACGAGCATGTTGGAGAATAGTTTTAGAATGAAGCTTGCCACCAAGTCAATCTTAGTTACATTGATATCGACTATCGTTATAGGTATGATTTTGATATGGTATCTGACTAAAAATCTCAATAAGATTATAAAGTCTGTAAATGATTTTAAAAATGGAGATTTGAATGCCAGAATTAATCTTAAAACCAAAGGAGAGTTATCCGTATTAGCCAATAACATTGATGAAATGTCGGATACGTTAGTAGAATACATCAACGAACGAAAATCGCTTGAAAACTTAAAGAAAGAGTTGATTGCAAATGTCTCGCATGATTTAAGAACCCCATTAACATCCATTCAGGGATATGCGGAAACATTGGTGATGTTAGATGAAAAGTTGAGCAAAGAAGATAAAATGAAATACACCAATTTTATTTTATCGAGCACCGAAAAAGTAAAGAAACTGGTAGATGATTTATTTGAAATTTCCAAACTGGAATCGAATAGTGTGCGGACGCAATTTGAGACTTTTTCCATTGAAGAAATGGTTTCAGATATTGTTTCCAAATATGAACTGATTGCTAAAAGCAATGATCTGGAATTAGAGTTTGAGTCGAATGTTAAAAAGCCGTATGTCTATGCAGATATCGCTTTGATTAATCGTGTCATGCAGAACTTAATTGATAATGCCATTAAGCATACACCATCAGGTGGAAAAGTCAAGGTGATCATCCAAATGATCAACGATCAACTTATGGTATCGGTTAAGGATACAGGAGTAGGGATTCCTGATGGGGAATTACCATACATATTTGATCGATATCGCAAAGGAAATTCTGAATCTGGAACTGGTTTAGGACTGGCGATTGTAAAGAAAATATTGGAATTACATAATAGCGAAATTGACGTGGTGAGTGTACTTCAACAAGGAACATCATTTACATTCAACTTACCGGTGAAGTAAGTATAAAGATCCTTCCTCAAACGTATATACGTTTGAATTTAAAGGCACTTAGAGATCATTCTTTAAGTGCCTTTCCCATTTCATGACAATACATTGACTCTAAGTTGAGGATTCTATATTCTGTATATGTTTTCGTGATATTCTCGTGATTTTCTACGGGTACGTTTGTATCGTAAAGTTAAAAAAACAATATACTATGAAAATCAAAGCATTATTATTTGTAGCGGCAGCTACAGCAACTATGGCCTCATGTAAGAAGGATGACACGACCGAAACCCCGAGTGCAGAAACGCAAAAGTTTAAAGTGACCATTGAGAATGTCCAAACCCCATATATGTATCAGTCATCGGGCATATTTAATACTCCGGTTGGTGCATCTATGCCTGGAGGGGCAGGTCCTGGAAATGTCTATGAGTTTACGGTAAATGCGGATCAGGATAGTAGATTATCATTTGCCACGATGTTTGTGGGGTCAAATGACTTGTTTTTTGCTCCGGATGAGGGCGGTTTAGCACTTTATAATAATGGTGTAATGGTAACAGGAGATGTCACCTCTCAAATTAAACTTTGGGATGCCGGAACCGAAGTAAACGAAATGCCTGGTTCGGGAGCCAATCAACCTATGAATCAATCGGGCCCGAATACTGGTCCGGCAGAAAATGGAACAGTACGTGATATTGTGAATGTAATGGATGGATTTACTTATCCTTCAGTAGCCAGTACAATTCGAGTAACTCTAACTGCTGGAGCTAATGCAAATGAAGTCGTGGTAAGAATTGAGAATTTATCTGGAAGTACTACACCAATTGCTCCTGGAGTCTGGGCGGTACATAAATCTGGATATCCAATTTTTAGAGAGAATATGGCGGATGCCGGAAATGGATTGGAGGCTTTGGCTGAAGATGGTTCACCAGTAGCATTAGGCGCCTATTTGGAAATGAATTCAGGAATTAATACCCCGTTTGCACCAGGAGTTTGGGCTGTTCACGCTTCAAATGTGAAACCGGTATTTATGTCTGGAGATAACAGTTCTGCTGGTTTGGAAGCACTTGCTGAAGATGGAGATGCTTCGGTACTAGGTGCTGCTTTGGAAACTACCAGTGGTGTGACTTCATCAGGAGTCTTTAATACACCTATGGGAGCTTCATCACCTGGTCCGATCTTCCCTGGAGATAAGTATGAATTTACTTTCACTGCGACAAAAGGAGAGTATTTATCTATAGCGACTATGTATGTACAATCTAATGATTTGTTCTACGGATTTGGACAAGATGGTTATGAATTATGGAATGGAAACTCTCCTCAAAGTGGCGATATCACATCAGTAATCCAGTTATGGGATGCTGGAACAGAGGTCAACGAGTTACCTGGATTCGGAATGAATCAACCCCCACGCCAATCAGGTCCAAATACCGGAGCTGATGAAAACGGAACTGTGATTCCGGTAAATGATGGATACACCTATATCATGAATGACAAGAGTATCAAAGTGACCTTGTCTTTAAACTAATCATCCTCCCATAAGTGAAGAGAAGCTGCAAAGTGTAGCTTCTCTTTTAACCACTTTCGAACTATTATTTTTGTTGAACGTAAATCGAAGTAACATGAAAAAGCTAGGAGTCATATTATCAGTACTATTATTAAGTGGCCAGAGTTTATGGGCCAATCCAAAAGAATTAAATCACGGAAAAATGGAAGTAGCAGTATTTGGAGCAGGTTGTTTCTGGTGTGTAGAAGCAGTATTTCAAGAATTAAAAGGGGTATATAGTGTTGAAAGTGGATATACAGGAGGCACTTATGCTAATCCCACCTATAAAGAAGTGAGTTCAGGAAAAACGGGACATGCAGAAGTAGCGAAAATTACTTACGATCCGAATATTGTAAGTTTTGAAACGCTTTTGGCCGTATTCTTTAAAACACATGATCCAACCACTTTAAATTATCAGGGTGCAGATCATGGTACCCAATATAGATCAGCAATTTTTTATACCAACGATTATCAAAAAGAAACAGCTGAACGAATCATTAAAGAACTGAATGCGGAGAAAGCATATCCCAAACCAATCGTTACCGAAGTAGTTCCGTTAACGAAGTTCTGGGTAGCTGAAAATTATCACCAAGACTATTACAGTAACAATCCAAGTCAAGGGTATTGCACCTATGTGATTCAACCTAAATTGGAGAAGTTTAGAAAAGTATTTAAAGATCAGTTAAAGTAGAGTAGTAGTATAGATGAGAGAATAGGGGTGGAGTAATGCTTCCATCCCTTTTTTATTAGTTATCGAACCATCTGCTATTACGTGTCAGTTTCAAGTCTTGTAAGAATCCCTGTTTGACTTTAATGTTCACCATAAAACTTTTTCTAGACCCGAAAGGAATCACGTTTACATCAATCTGCCAGCAATGCAAATCACGATAAATATCCAATGTAGTATATCCCAATTTGTTTTGGTCAAAATCATACGAAGAACGCATTCTTACTTTCCATCCCGGAGTTAAATTAATACTCCCTGAAAAGGTGAGTGAGTTCACTACTGTAGCTTCTTCAAGTGGTTTATTATACGTCAATACATAATTGACTTTTAAATCCCAGGGCACATTAAAATTCACATATCTTTCTTCCTGATAAATCGTATTTTCATCTTGAGGAGTGCTGATTTCGTTTATCTGATCATTTTGTTTGGTGGTACCTAACGATTCTCCTGATAAGGATAAACCCACACTGGTTCTTAATTGAACAAGTCTTAAAAACTGTCCGGTTTGGTTGTAGTGAAAATTCTTACTTCTACTATATTTTTCGGTAACAGTGCCATTTTCCGAATCAACTATGGTTTCTTTATTAAGACCATAAAAATCAGAAGTCGTACCCGCCATAATATTTACAAATTTTCCAATTCTGGAACGAATATCCATCTGTACAGGAGACCAGTTAAATGAATCGGCCAACATATTATACGATGTACTGAAATTCCAGGCATCTAATAAATTCACATTGGTGTACTTATCTGTAGTGTCATTACGCTTTTTATGTTTCATCTCCACAATGTTTTGAAGTTGGAATGAAACCAATCCCATTTCATTTCCATTTGGCGTACCGTAAACGGAACCATCAAAAATGGTATAGCGTCTTGTATTTCCAGAAGTGTCCACTACAGTTTCTCCAAAATATTCCGGGTGAAGATCACTTAAGTTTGGTTGATACGAAAATGTCACAGTTGGGGTCATCGTATGTCGTACTGCCTTAATCCGTTCACCCTTAAAAGCAAATATTCCATACAGCTTGGTCGATAGCGAAGTATTTAGGTTTAAGCTACCAAAACGATTAAATCCGGAAATAGTGTCCTTGACCACCGCTTCTGATGCGGTATCAAATTGCTGTGTAAATGATTTAAAGTACCAGGTTTCACTATAAGCTATCCCGGGAGAAACGTTCAGGTGTCCTAATTTTAAAGATGTGCTGGTATTTACACGATGTCTCACACCATTATTAAAATCACCAATAATGTCTTCAGGTGTCATGGGTTGATTTTCGGTATCCGCGGTAGGAAATATGTTGGTGATTTTTGTAGAAAGTTCATTTTTGAAACCTCCGGAATAAGTGACCCCAATTTTTTCATACCATTTATCCCTGCCAATTTTATTTTTTCTTTTTAACGGATAGATTCTAGCCATGGTAAGATTCACCTCAGGTAAAACAAAATTGATAATAGAATCCTGATTGTTTTGGTTATGACTGGCATTCACGGTAGCCGTAAATGGACTTTGTCTGAATTTCTGTGTGTAGGTAATATTCGAGGTATACTCGTTTCTTAAGAAATTACTACTGGAAGTATTTAAATCATTCTGGAAATAATCACTACTACCAATATTCACTTGCGCAGTAAATGTACTGTTAGGTCTGGCTTTGGGATCCTGAGTATGTCTCCAATTTACAAAGAACGACTTTTTAATGAGTGCATTAGGGTCGTCTTTATCACCTTCTTTATTATTTGTATAACTGGCTCTAAATGATCCATTTCGTTTATACCTGGTTTTATAATTGGCAATAGCCCTACCAGACCAACTACCATCGGAGTAAACATCACCTCTAAAAGTTAAGTCGAATTGATCGCTAAAACCAAAATAATATCCCCCATCAGTTAAACTAAACCCCTTGGTTTGCGAACTTCCAATGGCAGGAATAAGAATTCCGGAAGTTCTTTTATCTTGATTTGGGAAGAAGCCAAATGGCATAGCTAAAAAAGTAGGTACATCTTCTACAGCCATATAAGCTGGGCCCGTTACAATTTTATCATTGTTAATGATTTTTAGTTTTTTAGATTGAATGTAATAGTGCGGGTGATCCAATTCACAAGTGGTGTAACGTCCATTTTTAATATAAAATACATCCTGAGATGCCATTTTTACTTTTTCCCCATGAATATACCCGCTGGCCTCCTGGGTCGTAATCTTTTTTATGAGCCCCTTCTTACTTTTAAAGTTATAGGTCATTTCACCCGACTTATATTCCTGACCTTTTTCAATAAACACCGGGGTGTTTTGCAATTTCCCTGTGGAATCAGGTAAACCTTTGGCATAAACTTCATTATTTTCAAAATCAATTTCCAAATAGTCAGCCTGAAGTTCAATAGATTCATATTTTACCCAGGCATTTCCCCACATATAAGCTTTATTATGACGATTATCAATCATAATAGAGTCATCACCATGATAGGTCACTTTTGATTTAAAAGTAGATTCGGCTTTTTTAGGATCTTTGATAATTTCTTTTATAGAATCCAGTCGAGTAGAGTCAAATGGTACGGTATCCCCTTTTACACGTGCGACACTATCATTATATAAAATGAAATCCTCAAGGGAGTCTTCAAAATCTGTATAATCTTTTTCGGTTGGAGACGTTGCAATATCATCACCAGAATTGTTGGCATATGCATTGATAACATTGCATTTGAATACCATAACAATTAACAGCAAAACGTGAATTATTTTATGCAGGTTGAAGATGCGAAACAATTTAACCGAATATTTTTGTTAAAATAAATTTGATGCTGCAAAACTAAGAATTCGATTATGGTAACAGCAATTCTTAACAATTTGAAAGAAAGAAAATTTAAATGAAAACGAAATTTTTAGTTATTGTCCTGATTGGCTTGGTTTTTCCTCAGATGCTTTGGAGTCAAACCCCTACTGGTTACCAAATAAAAAGAGTGATAATTGATGCCGGACATGGAGGTAAAGACCCTGGTGCCATAGGAACAGGAAGACATAGTGATACGGAAGCGGATGTGGCTTTAGATGTGAGTTTAAAACTAAGAGAGTATATCCTAAAGTATTATGATAGCGTGGAAGTGATTATGACACGCGACTCTGATAATTTTGTAGAATTAAGAGAAAGAACCAAAATCGCAAACGAAGCAAAAGCAGATTTGTTTATCTCCATTCACTGTAATACCAATGGGAATAAATCGGCCTATGGAGCTGAGACATATGTGATTGGAATGCATAAATCAAAAGCCAATATGGAAGTGGCTAAGCGCGAAAATCAGGTGATTTATTTGGAGGAAGATTATGAAGAAAATTATGCTGGATTTGATCCCAATTCTCCGGAAAGTATGATTGCCTTAACCATGATGCAAAGTCAGTACTTACAGCAGAGTATTCTGTTTGCCAATAAAGTACAACAACAATTTGAACACCGTGTGGGTAGAAAGAATCGTGGGGTAAAACAAGCCGGATACTGGGTGATTTCTTATACCTTAATGCCAAGTGTACTGATTGAACTAGGTTTCATTAGTAACAATACCGAAGAGGATTTTTTGAATTCTGAAAAAGGAAAAGTGTATATGGCCTCTGCTATTTACAGAGCCTTTAAGGAATATAAAACGGAAATGGAAGGTGTGGATGTTTCTAAACCAAAGTCAGGAACGACTCCAAAACAAGAACAAAAGGAAGATCCTGTAAAAACGGATATCAATCCAAATGCATCAGTACCAACTGATTTGTCGTTAAAACCTGAAATGAAAACTGTGGAAGGAATAGATTACCGCGTGCAAGTGGCATTATCCACAAAAAAATTAGAACTAAAGAGTTACAATTTTAAAGGATATAGTGATATATCCATGATTGAAAAGAACGGAAAGTATAGATATTTTTTAGGTCACTTTTCCAACTTTGATGATGCGGTAGCGTTTCAGAGAGAGTTACGCAAAGAAGCTTTTAAGGATGCTTTTATTGTGGTGTTTTACAAAGGGAAAGAAATTAAATTAAAAGAAGCTGAGAATATCATAAACCAAAATAAATAGTAGTTTTCATTCGGTAATTTGACGAAATTTGTCAACTTTGGAGATTATTTTTTCTAGATGGGAGTTAAAGAAATTAAAGTAGGCATATTATCAATTGCGGGACTGGTTGTTGCGTATTTCGGTTTCAATTATTTAAAGGGAAATAGTCTACTCAACGAAGGTACAGTTCTGTATTCTGTTTACGAAGATGTAGAAGGACTTCATGTAGGAAGTAAAGTGGTTTTGAATGGATTTCCAATAGGAAGAGTTCGAAAAATCACATTTGCCGGTAGTGGAGAAGGTAAACTGGTTGTGGAATATGTCATAGTGAACGAATCCATTCAAATCAAAAAAAATACGGTGGCCCAGATCTTAAGTACTGACATTTTCGGTTCTAAGGCCATCAACTTAATCATTAAAGGTTCGGATCAGTATGTGGTTTCCGGTGATACATTGGTAAGCCAGGAAGCAGTAAGCATGATGGCAGAGGTTGAAAACAGATTTGAGCCATTAAAGGTGAAATACGATTCTACAATGACTGCGGTTAAGGATTTATTGATAAATGTGAACGAAACATTTGTATCAGTAAATTCAATGTTGGAAAACGAACGCAAAAACATTCATCAAATTACCACTAACGCGGCTTCCATTACCCAAAATCTGGAAAAAAATAATGAACATATTTCCAATAGTTTGAAAAACATGTCGGCATTGAGTGACTCTTTGAGTCAGGCAGATATCAAGAAAATGTTGGAAAATGCAAATTTGGCTATACTTCAAATGAAAGCCGCAATGGATAAGGTCAATAATGGTTCTGGAACCATGAGTAAAATGCTAAATGATAGTTCGCTGTATGTGAATTTAAATCAATCTGCCATTGACCTGGATTTGCTTTTGAAGGATATGAAAGAGCATCCAAAACGTTATGTTCACTTTTCCATCTGGGGAGGGAAAGACAAAGAGGATAAAAAAGAATCTGATAATTAGAGAGAGGTATGATAAGTTCGATAATTTTTATAATTATTCTGGCAGCTGGAATTTATGTGTTTGCCAAAAAAGTGGGGTTTGTTAGAAGAAACATTCTTTTGGGTAAGGACATTGATCGTTCCGATCGTAAAGATGAGAGATGGAAAACTATGGCTCGAGTGGCTATGGGGCAATCTAAAATGAGTGCACGTCCGGTAGCTGGTTTATTACACCTTTTTGTTTATGTTGGTTTTATTCTGATTAATATTGAAGTATTGGAAATCATATTAGATGGGATTTTTGGAACACATAGATTGTTTCATTCTATCCTGGGAGATTTCTACTTTATGATCATTAACTTCTTTGAAGTACTCGCGGTTCTGGTTATTGTAGGTGTGACGGTATTCTGGATTCGAAGAATGATTGTGAAAATTCCACGTTTCTGGAGTAAAGAAATGAAAGGATGGGCCAAAAATGATGCTTTGTATATTCTATACATTGAGTTTGTTTTAATGTCTGCCTTATTAATAATGAATGCTGCCGATCAGGTTTTAATGGCCACACCTATAGACCAATTGGAAGCTGCGGGCTTATCAAAATATGCATTGGGGTTAGATGGTAAATTTGCGGTAAGTCAGTTCCTGACGGGGTTGATGCCGGAAAGTTTAGACGCATTGCATTACGTGGAAAGAGGAGCCTGGTGGTTTCACATTATTGGAATCTTGTTATTTTTAAATTATTTACCATATTCTAAGCACTTCCACATTCTTTTGGCTTTCCCAAATACGTTTTATGCGAAATTGGAGCCTAAAACAGAATTAAATAACCTGGAATCAGTAACTAAGGAAGTAGAGATGATGTTTGATCCTTCTGCTGATCCTTATGCAGCACCGCCAGCTGGTGCAGAAGATGCGGTTCCCGAAAGATTTGGAGCCAAAGATGTTCAGGATTTAACCTGGAAACAGTTAATGGATTCTTACACCTGTACAGAGTGTGGAAGATGTACTTCTGTATGTCCTGCAAACCTGACCGGGAAATTATTGTCACCACGTAAGATCATGATGGATACACGCGATCGATTAGAAGAAGTGGGACAGAACATAGATAAAAATGGTGCGAATTATGACGATGGAAAGTCATTATTAAACGATTACATCCAACCGGAAGAATTATGGGCATGTACTACGTGTAATGCGTGTACCGAAGCTTGTCCGGTGTTGATTGATCCGGCATCTATTATTATAGATTTAAGAAGATATTTAGTGATGGAAGAATCGCAGGGACCATCTGAGTTAAATGCGGTATATACCAACATTGAAAATAATGGAGCACCTTGGCAATTTGCTCAGGCAGATAGATTAAACTGGAAAGACGAATAGTCTAACAGGGAAGGGATTAATGAGTATGAATGGTGTAAGCTGTTCAAATGAAAAATCAAATTTTGATTTTTAGAATTCGATAGCGAAATGGAAAACAAGATTAAAGTGCCTACAATGGCTGAAATGACTGCAAGCGGTGAAACACCAGAAGTATTATTCTGGGTGGGATGTGCTGGTAGTTTTGATGATAGAGCCAAAAAAATTACGAAAGCATTTGTGAAGATATTGAACAAAGCAGAAATTAAGTTTGCTGTTTTGGGAACGGAAGAAGCTTGTTCCGGAGATCCTGCAAAACGAGCTGGAAATGAATTTTTGTTTCAAATGCAGGCCATGATGAATATCCAGGTAATGAATGGATATAATGTGACACGTGTGGTGACCACATGTCCGCATTGTTTTAACACAATAAAAAACGAGTATCCCAAACTAGGAGGGAAGTATGAAGTACTTCATCATACCGAGTTAATCAATAACTTGTTGGAAGCTGGAAGAATTTCTGTTGAAGGTGGTCAGTTTAAAGGTAAAAAGATCACATATCACGATCCATGTTATTTAGGTAGAGGAAATGATGTGTATGAAGCACCACGTGATGTTTTAGGTAAGATTGATACGGCATTGGTAGAGATGGTACGTTCGCGCAGAAATTCTTTATGTTGCGGTGCTGGTGGTGCTCAAATGTTTAAAGAAGCAGAGAAGGGAGACAAAGAAATATTTGTTGAAAGAACAGAGGACGTATTGAAAACCAATGCGAATGTGGTAGCAACAGGATGTGCTTTTTGTAACACGATGTTAACGGACGGAGTAAAACGTTTTAACAAAGAGAGTGAAGTGGAAGTATTGGACGTTGCCGAGTTAATTGCAAATGCAGCAGACCTATAATATGAATACAGTATTATCACATTTACCTGACCATTCTCGCGTATGGATTTATACATCTTCAAGAGCTTTTACGCCTGTGGAAGAAGAGGAAATTAGTCAGCTTGGAAAATCTTTTGTTTCAAATTGGAAAGCGCATGGAAGTGCACTTGAGGCAGATTGTATTGTGATGTATAATCACTTTGTTATTATTGCTGCCGATGAACAGGTCGCTGGTGTTTCGGGATGTGGAATAGATAGTTCCGTTAGATTTGTTCAGGAGTTAGAAAAGAAATATCAGGTTACATTACTGGATAAATTGAACATTGCGTATAAAAATGAGTCCATGGAAGTGGTGGTAGAACCTATGTTTGATTTTCAGGGGAAAATGGATCAAGGCGCTGTACATGCAGAAACCATTGTTTTTAACAACCTGGTTGAAAATATGGGAGAGTTAAGAAAACAATGGGAAGTACCATTAAAAGATAGTTGGCACAAACAGCTGTTGTAACCATTTTGAACAAAGACTATATTTGAAGCAAATAAGATGATTTCAAATTCAAGAGAACGGAACTTGTCCGGAATGAAAAATATATAAATGAAAAGAATTGTTTTAGCATTACTCATTTTAGGCGTATTATTCGTTATCAGTTGTGGTAACGACCCAAGAAACGATGCGTGTTATGATGCCGCATTGGCAAAGTCGATGGAAGATTCGGTATGTGTTGCCACTTGTGATGGGGTATGTGCATGTAATGGAGTTACATATTGTAATGAATGCGAAGCAATGAAAGCTGGATTTGAAGTGTATCCTGGAGATACCATTCCATGTAGTCAGAAATAAAAGAAAAAACAATATAGGAAGCTCACATATATGTGGGCTTTTTTTATGCGTAATTAATTGTAATAATGATGTTGGAGTAAATAAGTTGATCAGGGTGATGATGCAGAAAAATAGTTATTTCCCTTTGCTTCTCTTTACAATGCGTTCAGGAACCTCTTTCCAATAGAAAATATCTTCTCGTTTAGCTGGACGTTCATCGATTCTCCAATAAAAATGACGTAGAATCTGCATATCCGGTTTAACATCCTTCATAGGATGAAAGGTGCCGTCAGGTTGCTTGAAGAACTTGATGTTGTTGATTCCTAACGAGTCTACATAAATACTCATATTGCTACAATCCAGCCGGTTCATACCCATCAATTCCTGATTTTCATCTCTGACATAATAAATCGTTTGACCTGATCTGTTGACGTCAATTCTGTAGATTTCATTATCTTTAAAATGAGCATAAAGAGATTTTCCTTTGACCTGATTGTACAAAGCGGAATCCTCTTCAGAAACCATAAATGCTTCCTCAAATATTTGCATGTTTTGAATAACACCATCGTAAGTTTTGATGACGATTTCCTTACCTGTTACCTGATTACTATCAATCCAAACTACTGGAGTAATGAACATACGAATTGTAGAGTCCACTTCCGAAAATGTCAATGAATCACATTTTCCCTGTAAGTCGGATTTAAAAAACTGAACATGATTATAGGCATGTATAAGTCGATGCGTATTGGTGGGGTCGTAATCCGTGTACATCGTATCCGAATGAAGATAAAGAGAATCTTCAGTAAAAATTAAGACCAGCTCAATATGACCGGAAACAACAGACTTTTTCTTAATGTTATCGTATTTGGCATAGTCGCCATTTACTTGAGTATTATTGGTTGTATCTAAAATCTCAACCGAACCAAAAGCTTCACCGGTTTTTGATTCCTGATGATAGATCACACTGTCAGATTTTAAGACTTGTCCATCGGATTCAATAACCACGTCCTTAGAAAACGTGGATAGTTTGGTCTTTTTGTTATACCAACCACTGCTGCATAAAATAGAACTGGAATCCCCATACATTCGGGTCGGGCCATGGAAATAAACGATATCCTTGTTACCATCATATTCCATGGTATCAGAGTAAATCTCGTAATCTTTAGTGATGTATTTTACTGAATCCTTAAAAAAGAATGATTTGGTACTGGAATAATAATAGCCAATTTTACTATCTAATTCAGAATGATCATCAGTATTGACAATATGCCCACCGCCATAATATTGCGCAACATCCTTTTGTGTATTGAAATCTAAATGGCGTGTTTCTAATACTTGATTTTCACTGATAAATGTGACCTTACCCCGGAGTTTACCTTTCTTGGTGTTGCCATTATAAATTAAAGAATCACCACGCATTTCTGTCTTTTTACGTGGGTCAATGATTTTTACATGTCCAAAGGCTTTCATTGAATTGGTCTCTGAATACAGAACTGCACTATCACAGTACATTAATGACGAATTCTGTTTAAAACGTACATTACCCTGTAAGATTCGAACCTTACCATGGGCTTCTTCGTCATAGACCATTTTCTCTGCACCCAAAAGCTTTAATTTGGACTTTTTCTGCCCTAAAGCCATGAATGAGGTACCCAAAAAAAGGATTATCAGAAATACGAAATATGTACTGGAAACCTTCAATGAATCAAGGATTTAAATTTGGAGGACAAAAAAAGTGATTAAACTTCAATCTAATCACTTTTTTTAAATTTTATTATCAAATCGGTTTAAGATAAAATAGTTTGATCTCTTACCAATGTCTTTTCTCTATCCGGTCCAACGGAGACAATTGCGATCGGAACTTCCAGTTCGTCCTCCAAAAACTGAATATAGTTTTTCAATTCAGCAGGGAAATCATCTTCCGAATTTAAGTTTTGAAGATCATCTTCCCATCCTGGGAAAGAAGTGTATACAGGCTCAATGTCATTGTCTACAATATCGTATGGGAAGAAATCGATTTTTTCACCTTGATACATATAATGTGTACACACCTCTACATTTTCAAAACCACTTAAAACATCTGCTTTGGTCATAATTAATTGAGTTACCCCATTAATCATAATGGCATATTTAAGCGCTGGTAAATCAATCCATCCACATCTTCTGGCTCTACCTGTAGTTGCACCAAATTCGTGACCTTTTTTAGCCAATTCAGCACCATTGTCATCGAATAGTTCAGTAGGGAATGGTCCGCTACCTACACGCGTACAATATGCTTTAAAGATTCCGAATACTTCACCAATTTTATTTGGTGCCAATCCTAAACCGGTACATGCACCGGCAGTTACCGTATTAGATGATGTTACAAATGGATAAGATCCAAAATCAATATCTAATAAAGAACCTTGTGCGCCTTCTGCCAGTACAGTGGAACCACTTTTTAGTGCGTTATTCACAGCATGTTCACTATCTACAAAAGGAATTTGCTTTAATCTTTCCACGCCAATGAAAAACTCTTGTTCGAGGTTTTCCAGATTGGACAGATCAAATCCGTATTGATCTAAGATTTTAATATGCTTGTTTTTTAAAGCGTCATATTTTTCCAGGAATTTTGGATGCGTAGTATCTCCAACTCTTAATCCATTTCTTCCTGTTTTATCCATGTAAGTTGGCCCAATACCCTTTAAAGTGGATCCAATTTTGGTTTTCCCTTTTGCTTGCTCAGAAGCAGCATCCAACAATTTATGTGTTGGTAAAATTAGATGTGCCTTTCTAGAAACCTGAAGAACTTCATTGATGTTTACATTAAACGGTTCAAGTGCCTCAATTTCATTTTTAAGTATAAAAGGATCTATCACAACTCCATTTCCGATCAAATTCATGGTATCCGGACGGAAAACCCCAGAAGGAATGGTATGTAAAACATGCTTTTTTCCTTCCCACTCAAGCGTATGACCTGCGTTTGGTCCACCTTGAAATCTTGCAATAATGTTGTATTTGGGAGTCAAAAAATCAACAATTTTACCTTTTCCTTCGTCACCCCATTGTAACCCTAATAATACGTCTGCCTGCATTGCTGGTTATATTTTTATTTTGAATTTTCTTTATCTGATTGTTCAGGTGAAAAGTTAGCGTAGATGTTTAAAGAATGATATAAAACTTCCACCCCGAATTGTTCTGCGATACTGTTTTTGATCATCTGAATTCGCGGATCGCAGAATTCTATGACTTTGCCAGATTCTACATCAATTAGATGATCGTGTTGCTTGTTGGCAAAGGCTTTTTCAAATTGCGCTTGATTTTTTCCAAACTGATGTTTACGAATTAACCCGGAAGAAAGTAGTAGTTCGATAGTATTATATAAAGTAGCGCGACTCACTCTATATTTCTTGGTAGTCATTTGATTGTACAACGATTCTACATCAAAATGACCATCATGACTATAAATTTCTTCAAGTATCGCAAATCTTTCGGGCGTTTTACGGTGCCCGTTCTGTTCCAAAAAGTTGGAAAAGATTTGTTTTACCTGCTCTTTTCTTTCCGTGTTTTCCATAAGAAAAAATGACAGGCAATATTACCGAATTTGTGGGGTATAATAAAGCTAAAACTTAAGTTTTAATGTAAGTTATCCACCGGTTATAAAATCTTTAAATCTTAAAATGTGAATGGAATGTGGAAATAAATCTTAAAATGGGTTTAAATAAGTCGTTCATAATCTTTTCTAACTTAACAGAAAACATATTTTTGGAAGCATTAATTAACGAATCAAACATTAGTAATGAGATTATTCACATCATTTTTATTCACACTACTAACCTTAACCCTAGTAGCGCAGAACAAAAGGCCTGACCTCGAAATTATTATCGGAGAAGAAATTAAGCTTAAAAAGAAAGAGCTGATTGACAAAATCATCGGAAAAGATGAAGATGGAACATACGTAATGGCCAAGTACGGCTCCGAAGTCACATTGTTTTATTACGATAATGACTTAAACCAAAAACGTAAGAATTCTTTTAAACTGGAATACCAAAAACATGATTTATGGTATATGGGAATTGTACAAATGAAAGACGAGTTTGTACTGTTTACGACTTACCGGGATAAGAAGGAGAAAATGACGTATTTGTACAGCCAGATGCTTAACAAAGAGTCTTTAACATTTTCGAAACCAAAAGTATTGGCAAAAGCTTCTTATGAAGGATATAAGAAAAGACAATCTACGCGCTATTCTTTTACAACATCTGCAGATTCAAGTTATTTGTTGTTTGTCTCTGATTTACCAACAAATAAAGACGATAAAGATAAATTCGGATTTATTGTTTACGATAATGAGATGAATGAGGTATGGAGTGAAAAAGAAATCGAAGTAGATGAAGAAGAGGATGATTTCTATAGATACGATATGCAAGTTGGAAATGACGGAAAAATATATCTATTGGCTAAAGTGTATGACACATCCAGAAAATATAAAAGAGGAGAAATCAACTATTCTTTTAAAATGATGGTTTATGATGAAGAAGGAGAAGGAGAACCAGAGGAATTTGATGTTACATTAGAAGGAGAGCATGTTACAGATATCACATTTGAAAGATTAGACAATGGTCAAATTCAGGTCGCTGGATTTTATTCTACAGATGGATACGGACAAAATGGCGTATTCAATATGCTGTTTGATGCGGATCACACTATTTCAAATCAATCTACCACAGAGTTTCCAACTGATTTTATCGTTCAGCATTCTTCGGAGAAATCGAAGAAAAAAGCAAAGAAGAAAGAAGCGAAAGGAAAAGAAATTGAAATGTACTCTTATTCTATTGATGCATTAATAGAAAATAAAGATGCTACAATTACCATGATTGCAGAGCAGTATTACACCTATACGACATCTTACACGGATGCAAATGGAAATACGCATTATACCACACATTATATTTATGGAAATATCATTATCGTTAAGTTCGATGAAAATGGAGATGTCGATTGGATGGAGTTGATTCCAAAGCGTCAACACTCAACTGACGGTGGTTATTATTCCGGATATGCATTAATGCAACTAGAAAATGGAAATTTGGTGTTTGTATTTAACGATAATCCTAAGAATAGTTATTATGATACATCTGGTAAATTCTATACCTGGAATCCAAGTAAAAAGAATACAGATGTGGTGTTGTTCGAAATTTCTGACGAAGGACAATTAGGAAGATACATCTTATACAAAGGAGCTGATGAGGAAGTAATTAGTCGACCATATGTAAGTGTACCGGTAAGCGATAATGAAATGATTATTTTGGGACAAGCCAGAAAAGCAACCAAGTTTGTGAAGCTTGTGTTTTAGTGCAAGTTTAGAGTATTCTATTCTAAAAGCCGTCCCCAACACTGTTGGGGACGGCTTTTTTATTTTAAAATTCTTTATTTTTAGGAACTCATTAACTAATCCATCAAAATATGAAAGGAATTATATTTACCGAATTCTTAGAAATGGCCGAGGAAAAGTTTGGCTATGAAATTGTAGACGAAATACTTGAAAAAGCCAATGACCCACATAACGGAGCTTATACCGCTGTTGGAACGTACGGGCACTCGCATTTGGTTCAATTAATTGTAGAACTACATAAAAAAACAAATGTTCCATTAGAAGTATTACTTAGTACCTATGGAGAATACCTATTTCCTAAACTGGTTGAAAGTCATCCGGATTTATTAAAGGGAATCTCAGGTACATTTCAATTACTCATGAATGTAGATGGTTTGATTCATAGTGAAGTTAGAAAATTATACCCTGAAGCTAATCCACCACAAATCAAGGGAGAGCAAATAGATGCACATACCATGAAAGTAAGGTATGATTCCCACCGAAGTATGGGAGACGTGGCAATTGGATTGATGCATGGGTGTGCAGCCTATTTTGGAGAAAAATTAGAAATTGAAAAACTGGATGACGAGGGAAATAGCGTTTTGTTTTTAGTCAAAAAAGTACTCGATGAGTAACAGAGAAAAGCTTTTAGAACGAAAAATAGAACGAGAAAGGCTAGCGCGGAAAGAGGCAGAAAGAATTCTGGAATTAAAAAGTTTTGAGTTGTATGAGGCGAATTTAGCGCTGAAAGAACTTAATGCCAGTTTAGAAGATCAAATAGAAGAGCGTTCGCGTCAGTTAGAGATTAACGAAGTACGTTTTGAATCTATCGTTGAAACCGCATCTGATTTAATTTACAGATTAAACGCAGATGGTTTTTTTACCTATGCGAATCCGGTAACCCTGGAAAAATCTGGCTATACTATTGAGGAGTTAAAAAAGAAACATTTTGCCGAGTTGGTATTACCCGGTCACCAGCAGGAAATGATTCAATTCTATTACAATCAATGGGAAGACGGAATAGTAGATAGTTATAAGGAGTTCCCGGTGTTATCTAAAACAGGAGAATTGTTTTGGCTGGGCCAAAACGTAATGATTCAATTTGACGATGCCGGAGACATCTTGCAGGTAAATGCAGTGGCCAGAGATATAACGGACGCTAAGATTTCGCAAACCAGATTAAACAATCTGATTAAGAATCTGCATACTGCGGTATTGCTGGAAGATGAGCAAAGTAAGGCTGTAATTGTGAATGAGTCTTTTTGTGAGCTATTTGGCATAGATAAATCACCAACAGAACTTATTGGTGAAAAGGGATTTAATCTGTTAGAAGAAATCAAAATCGCATTTGATTCGGAAAAAGCATATGAAGACCGTATTCATGAATTATTAGCGGATAAGAAGTTGGTCATAGATGAAGAGTTGGAATTAAAAGATGGTAGAATTATAGAACGATCCTTTATCCCCATTTATGTAGACAACTATTATAGTGGCCACATGTGGAACTATATAGATGTGACGAAGCAGCGTAAATACCTGAAGAACTTGCAACGGAGTGAGGAAAAGTATCAGCGTATTATAACGAATATGAACCTGGGATTAATGGAAGTGGATACTGAAGGAATTGTGCAGTATGTCAACCAGAGTTTTAGCGAAATGAGTGGATATAAATTATCCGAAATACTAGGTAAATCATCTTCGGAAATTCTTTTGGATGAGGAAAACATGGCGTTTATAGATTCCAAAATTGAATCGAGAAAAACTGGGGAATCAGATACATATGAGGTTGCAGTAAGAAATAAAGAAGGCGAAGAAAGATGGTGGTTAATAAGTGGTGCACCGTTGTATAATGAGGTGGGAGCTGTTTCCGGATCTATTGGGATTCATCTGGATTTAACCGAACATAAAAATCTGGAAAAAGAATTATTAGAATCTAAGCAGGAAACTGAGCGAACCGCTAAAATAAAAGAAGTGTTTCTGGCTAATATGAGTCATGAAATTCGCACTCCTATGAACGGAATCATTGGGATGACCAGAATGTTGTTCCGTACAGAATTGAGTGAAAAACAGCAGTTTTATCTGGATATTATTAAATCCGCATCGGATAATCTGATGGTAATTTTGAATGATATATTGGATTTGTCAAAAATTGAAGCGGGGAAATTTACCATAGAAAAGGAAGCTTTTGATTTTAGTAAAATGTTGCACCACGCGCGTCATGTAATGCTACCAAAAGCCGAAGAATCCGGATTAGAGATTGAAGTTAAAGTTGCCCCTGAAATCAATCCATCTTTTTTTGGAGATTCACATCGGATCACTCAGGTATTATTGAATTTAATAGGAAATTCCATCAAGTTTACTCCTGAGGGTGTGATTCTGATCCAGGCAGAATTGATTGGAAATACGGTAGATCGACAGTTAATTTCCATCGCGGTGAAAGATCATGGTTACGGTATGGATCAAGAGTTTCTGGATAAGATATTTGAGAAATTCACGCAAGAAGGAAGTTCTACTGCACGTAAATTTGGTGGTACCGGCCTCGGGATGAATATCTGTAAAGAACTGGTGGAATTAATGGATGGAAATATCTCCGTAGAAAGTGAAAAAGGAAAGGGAACTACAGTTACAGTTCAACTTCCCTTGGACTTACATGAGGGGATGATTAATTCTACAATCGAGGAAATAGATTCGGATAGTGTGAATCATTTGAAAGGTAAAAACATCTTGATTGCCGAGGATAACTCTATGAATCAAATGGTTGTAGAAGCCACTTTAGAGCCATATGAGATGAATCTAACATTTGTAGAGAATGGAGCCGAAGTCATTGATGTTTTACAAACCGAAGAGTTTGATCTGATTTTGATGGATGTTCAAATGCCGGTAATGGATGGTTTACAAGCTACCGAAATTATCCGGGATCGATTAAAAATGGATATTCCGATTATTGCATTAACCGCCAATGTAATTGAAGGAGACGAAAGAAAGTACTTAAATATTGGAATGAATGACTTTGTTCCGAAACCTTTTGAAGAATATCAAATTTTAGGGAAACTCTCATTATGGCTGGGGGTAGATTTGGATCTGGAACCTGAAAAAGTGGTTGTAGCCGGTGGGTTGTATTCCATGGATAAATTGGAACAGATCAGTAGAGGTAGTGAAGAATTTATCAAGAAAGTAGTCGGAATTTTTATTCGTGAAACGGAATTAACGACTGCGCAGTTTAAAGAAGCTCTCGATAAGAATGATTTTGCAGAAATCAAGAAAATTGCTCATAAGATGAAACCGGTTATTGATCAGTTGAGTATTTTGTCGTTGACCGATGAAATCAGAGAATTAGAAAAATGGGCTGAAAAAGGAGAGAATCTGGATAGAATAACCACTATCATTCAGAATTACTGCGACATCATGAACGCTATTTCTGATGATTTACAGCAGAAGAAAATGAATTAGAAGGTCTTTTATTTCGATGGATTGAAAAAGTGAAATTTGTGTTTCCCCTTGCTAAGGTTTTTCTATAGATTTGCGACCTCAAACCTTAAATATTAAAAAAATAATTCTATGAAAACCTTAATTGCATTATTACTTGTTGTCTTAACCTATCTACCTACTAAAGCACAGGATGTCTGTAATGAGATTAGGATTGACTATTTAGAATCTTCAGATGCTGAAGTTGATGCACTTCCAATTTTAAAATGGAAAGATGGATATTTAGCCTGGGGGTCTAAAAAAAATGAAATTTCTGTTGGATTTGCAAACAAAGAAATGAAGTTTGAAGAATTAGATGTATATAATTTAAACACTAATAATGAAGATTTTATTGATCTTAATATTATAAATGGAGAGATAGTACTTATTGTAATGTCTGGGGAGTACAATAAAAGCAAAAAAAATAGTGAGTATCAATTATCCATTATTCCATTTGAAACGGAGACTATGCAATTTGGTGAGCCTAAGATGGTTCATAAAGTTATTGCAACAGATAAAGATTTTAAATTCGATGTCACTATCTCTGAAAATGAAGAGTTTATTTTGGTTAATGCAGATATTCAAAACAAAAAAGAAAAACAAAATGGATATGATTTTGTTGTTTTAGATAGGGAGCTTCAATTGGTTTGGAAGCGAAAAATAATATGGCAGGGTAAAGGTTTTATTGCGCCTGGTGTATGGGATCAACATTTTACTAATTCTGGTGATTTGGTATTAATAGTAGGAACAAGAAGTTTCAGTAATCCAGAATATTTTAAGAAGGATAGTAAAATGTATATTTATACCAAAGACCAAGAGAATCCAGTTGAGGTGGAGGATATTGATTTTAATATAAAGGGAAAGGATAATATTTACATAGATCATTCAAATGGAGATTTTGAGTTATTCTATGACGGTTTGGTTAAAGATGATAATGTAGTTTATGGAGGTGTTCGAATAAGTTCAGAAACGCACAAAGTAGTTAATGAAACCTTAACTCCAATATCACTGGAAATGCAAACTTTGTTTTTAGATGATAAAGAGGTTAAAGATGTTAAAAGTAAAGTCTCTAGAGGCAAGCAAGTGTTTATACCTTTTTCTTATCATTATAAGGATATAATTATTGGGGCTGATGGGAGTCTATATTTAATTTATGAAAGATTATACTCAACTCAATCATCTATTAGTTCTCCTGTTTTTTACTATGGAGATAATATTAAGATTTTAAAATTTTCCAAGAATCGAGAATTTGAATGGGCTAGTGAGATTGAAAAAGATCAGTTGTCAAGAAATTGTTATTGGTGTACTGGGCATATTTTGGTTGAATTGAGTAATGGTAATCTTGGATTTATATATAACGCTGTAACTAAATATGATATGAATACAAGTAAAGATGATATGAAGATATTTTATTCAGAGCTGGATATTCTAGACGGAGAGATGAATCAGTGTCTTCTTATTAATAGTACAGAGGAAAACTGTTATTTTAATAGATCATATTATAGTATTCTGGAAGGAGAGTTGTATTTAGAGTTTCAAAGAAAGGACAATAAAGAAAAAAGAGTATTACTAACTTTTGACTAATAATAACAGTTTGGATAGGGGTTGGTTTGATAATTAAAGCTTACTCAATGGTGAAATTTCACTTTCCAAAGTATGTTGAATTCATTAAATTTGCAGCCTTAAAATTTGAATATTTAAAACATACAATATGAAGGAAGTATATATAGTTTCTGCGGTGCGTACACCAATGGGAAGTTTCAATGGAATTTTATCTTCTGTGCCTGTAACCAAGTTAGGTGCAGCTGCGATAAAAGGAGCATTAGATAAAGGTGGTATCAAACCGGAATGGGTACAGGAAGTATTCATGGGTAATGTGCTACAAGCTGGTGCGGGACAAGCTCCGGCACGTCAGGCTGCAATCTTTGCAGGAATTGAGCAAAATGTACCATGTACGACTGTAAACAAAGTATGTGCTTCAGGAATGAAAGCGGTGATGTTGGCTGCACAATCTATTATGACTGGTGATAACGATGTAGTTGTTGCAGGTGGTATGGAGAACATGTCGCAAGTGCCACATTATATTAAAAACTCAAGAGGCGGATTTAAGTTAGGTGATTTTAAAGCGCAAGACGGTTTAATTTTGGATGGTCTTCAAGATGTTTACAATAACTTCCATATGGGAGTTGCAGCGGATATGTGTGCCACAGAGTGTAATATTTCCAGAGAAGAGCAAGATGCATTTGCAATTGAATCATATAAAAGATCGGCAGCGGCTTGGGAAGCTGGAAAATTCAATGATGAAATCGTTCCTGTTGAAGTACCACAAAGAAGAGGGGAACCTTTAATGGTTACTGAAGATGAAGAGTATAAGAATGTGAAGTTCGAAAAAATTCCAACATTACGTCCGGTATTCAAAAAAGATGGATCGGTAACTGCTGCAAACGCATCGACTATTAATGACGGTGCATCTGCTTTGATTTTAATGAGCGGAGAAAAAATGCGTGAGTTAGGTGTAACACCGTTAGCAAAAGTAGTTAGTTACGCAGATGCGGCACATGAGCCAGAGTGGTTTACCACAGCTCCATCTAAAGCATTACCAAAAGCATTAGCTAAAGCCGGTTTAGAAAACTCTGATATTGATTTTTGGGAATTAAATGAAGCATTTTCTGTGGTAGGAATCGTAAATACACAGAAATTAGGATTAGACCCTGAGAAAGTAGATGTAAATGGTGGAGCAGTATCACTAGGACACCCACTAGGTTCTTCTGGATCAAGAATCCTGGTAACCTTGATTAATGTATTGAAACAAAATGGAGGAAAACGTGGTGCTGCCGGAATTTGTAACGGTGGTGGAGGTGCTTCTGCATTTGTATTAGAATTAGCTTAAACGTTGTTTAAAATAACGTTTAGTTGTTAATAAGATCATTATGAATGCCCGACAAATAAGCAGTCCAATGCTTTTATTTGTCGGGCATTTAGATTTCTTTCGAGCGATTCGATTTATTTAAAGCGGACCAAAAACAATTAGAATGAAGTACGGCATTTGTGCCTTAAGTATTGTCCCATGCAGACTAGAGCCTGCGGATACCAGTGAAATGGTGTCTCAATTGTTATTTGGTGAAATTTATCGTGTCATTGATGAACGCAAGAAATGGGTGAAAATCCGTGCGGCACATGATGGTTATGAATCATGGATAGACCGAAAGCAACATCGAGAAATAAAACGAGAAGAGTTTATGTCTTTGGAAAAAAGTCCAAAAACATATTCCATTGAATTAATCTCGTTATTAAGATCACTTCAAACAGAAACATTTTCCCCTCTGGTTATGGGAAGTGTTTTACCTCAATATTCGAATGGAGTGGTCGCGTTTTCTGATCAAAAATTTGAATTTGAAGATGAGGTGTTACAACATCCGTCAATGGGACGTGACTTACTCATCGAAACGGCATTTTTATATCTTAATTCACCTTACCTGTGGGGAGGAAGAACACCTTTTGGAATTGACTGTTCCGGGTATTCTCAAATCGTATATCGCATGTGTGGAGTAGACCTGCCTAGAGATGCTTCTCAACAGGCTGAAGTGGGAGACCGATTGAGTTTTATTGAAGAGGCGACCCCTGGTGATTTAGCATTTTTCGACAATAGTGAAGGACGAATTACCCACGTAGGGATTTTACTTGGGGACAACAAGATCATCCACGCTTCAGGAAAAGTACGTGTAGACCGTATTGATCATCAAGGTATATTTAATGATGAGATGCATGATTACTCTCATCACTTGAGATTAATTACCCGTGTGATTAAATAGATTTCAACTGATTTTTTGATCTGCCCTAATCTAAATTTTCTTCCAGAAGTACGGAGTGAATAAGATAAGAATTGTAAATAATTCTAACCTTCCGATTAGCATCAGGAATGACAACATCCACTTGGTGAGCATAGGCAAATGTGCAAAATTGTCTACTGGCCCCACAGAACCTAAACCTGGACCTACATTACCTAAACTAGTTGCAACGGCACTAATGGTTGTCATAAAATCAACTCCGGTTAAAGCAACGGCCAGTGACCCAAAAACGAATATGGATAAGTACACGATAATAAATGCTAAAACATGATGCGTTACGCTTTGGTTTACCGCATGATCGTTTAATCTCACCGGTAATATGGCAGATGGATGTAAGATACGTTTCATTTCTAAAAAGGAGTTCTTAATCATCACCAGATGACGTACAATTTTAACTCCACCTGCAGTAGAGCCTGCAGATCCTCCAAGAAACATCAGGAAGAAAAACATGACCGTAAGAATAGGTGCCCATGAGGTATAATCTGCCGAAATATATCCTGTTGTTGTGATGACAGAAATGACTTGAAATGTAGCATCTCTGAAAGCCGGTTCAAATTCTGAATCTGTGAATATTAAAATTCCAGCGGTAGTAAATACCGAAAAAATGACCGTAAAGAAGAGATAAGTTTTGAACTCTTCGTTTTTCCAAACTTTTTGAAACCGACCTTTTAACCCAAAATAGGTCAGCGTAAAATTCACCCCGGCCAGAAACATAAATATCATCACCACATATTGAATATATGGGGTAGATTCGTAATGTGCCATGGAGGCATTTTTTGTCGAGAATCCACCAGTGGCCATCGTAGTTAAACTATGATTGATGGCATCAAAGAAGTTCATTCCACCTAAGCGTAAAAGGATCGTTTCTACGACAGTGAGTCCCAAATAGATTAACCACAAACGTTTGGCGGTATCCGCAATTCTAGGTTTTAGTTTATCCGGGCTAATTCCAGGTGCTTCCGCAATAAAAAGCTGCATCCCTCCAACACCTAACATCGGCAAGAGGGCAATAGTCAATACAATGATTCCCATACCGCCTATCCATTGGGTTAAACTACGCCAAAATAGAATTCCCTTGGGTACGGCTTCAATATCGTTAAGGATGGATGCTCCTGTGGTAGTGTAACCAGACATGGTTTCAAAAAAGGCTTCATGAATGGTCTCAATTGAACCACTTAACAGGAAGGGCAACATTCCAAAAGTGGACATAGAAACCCATCCTAGCGCCACCACTAAATATCCCTCTTTCTTGCTCAGCTCTTTTTTGTTTTTCATGCGCATGGTGGCCCATACGGATAAACCCAAAACAATGGAAATCAAACTAGCTGTAAGTAGTGGGAAATAATCTTCTTTATAATAAATGGAAAACGGAATGGCCGTTAGCATAAATGCACCATTAAGTGCAATAAGCATTCCCAGGATTCCGAATATGTTTTTAAAACTCATTAGTTAAAAAATTCTTCAACAGTATGAATAGCTTGACGAGAACATAAAACCACTACACGATCTCCGGTTCGAATTCTGAAATCTCCATTTGGAATAATGGAACGCTCTTTACGAACTACCCCACCAATTAATGCATTTTTAGGGAATTTTAGATTTTTGATGTATTGCGTGGTAATCTTAGATTTTTCCTTCACCACAAACTCCACGATCTCGGCATCTACACCATGAATACTGGTGATGGCCATAATATCTCCTTTACGGATATATCGGAAAATAAAGTTAGCCGCGATCAATTTACGATTGATCAACGTATCCACACCAATATTTTGGGACAAATGGATATAATCTACATTCTCCACCAATGCGATGGTCTTTTCAACACCATGTTGTTTGGCTACCAAACTCGATATAATGTTGGTCTCCGAATTTCCGGTTAAGGCAATAAATGCATCCATATTTTTGATGCCTTCTTGCTCAATAAGGTCAGAATTTCTACCGTCACCATGGACCACAAGAACATTAGGCATTTCATCAGCCAGATCAAAGCACTTATGTTTATCCTGTTCTATGAGTTTGATATTGTATTTTTCACTTAATTTCTTAGCCGCATGTCGTGCAATATAGCTGCCACCCAAAATCATCACATTTTTGATAACTTTCTTTTTGATGTGACTGAAGCTTAAAACACGATCTACTCCCTCTGGATTGGCTAGAAAATAGGCGTGATCACCCGGTAAAAAGCTGTTATTTCCATGTGGAATAATAGTTTTTCCATCGCGAAGTAAGGCTACGGTGATAAAATCATTGTTGGGATTGAGATAAGCTAACTCCGCTAAAGTTTTGTTTCTAAGTACACATTGGTCATCGACCAAAATCCCCAATAAGGTAAGTTTACCGTCTTCAAAATCAAATACATCCGTCAGAACGGTAGAGTTTAAAAGACGTTTAATCTCTTTTGACGCCAGATATTCCGGAGAAATAATTTCATCAATCCCCAAATCTCGCAAGTAAGCACGCTCACGTTCTTGTAAATACTCCAGATTCTTTACTCTGGCAACTGTTTTTTGAGCACCCAAATGTTTGGCAAAAATGGCAGTGGTAATATTGGTTTCCTCGGAAGACGTTGCGGATATAAGTAGTTTCGCAGATTTAATATCTGCTTCTTCTAATGATTTATACGAAGTACAATTTCCTTTTACTGTGGCCACATCAAGTTTGGAAGAAATGTGCTTTAATTTCTCTTCATCTCTGTCGATTACGGTAATTTCCTGATTTTCGTACGACAATAACATGGCCAAATGAAACCCAACATCTCCGGCTCCGGCAATAATAATTTTCATCCGATTCTAACTAATTTAAACTCCATTTTTGAGGCGTCCAATATACATGTATTTTATACAATATCATTCACCTGTCTATTTTATACTTACCTCGAAAGAATTGTTCCCTTTCTATGTGTAAATGTATAACCGTTTCCAATTCCAGAATATGATTTAGATACGGCATAATTTACGATAAGGATCAACTTTTTAGGTGTTAAAATGATTCCCCAATTTTAAAGTACAATCCCCAATCACCCTTACCCACAGCGATATCCATTCCTACATTCATGTGATTTTTTTCAAAAACCATATATCTGAATCCGGTTCCAAGTCCAGGTAAAATCAGTCCATTATCTCCATCATTAATGGAGCCAAATATGGAAGCAAATCCTAAGAAACCAACAAACCCTAACTTCTTAAATGGATTGTAACGATATTCACCTTGAACAGCTATAATTTGTTCCCCACGATATTTCCCGAGTGAATATCCTCGAATATCGGTTTGTCCAACCACAAATTGTTGGTTAAAGTTTAAATCCCCAATTCCAAATCCTGTATAGACTCTGGTTCCTATGATATCTTTTTTATTTTTCATTTCAACGAAATAGTCAAAATCCATTTCAATTTTTTGTGATATGAACTCATTATCTAAAAATTCAGGAAAAGTGGAGTAGTCCAGATTGGCTATAAAACCATTGTGTGGGTAGTACACATTGTCTCTAAGGTCTAGTGAAGCAACAGCTCCCAGTCCATTCAAATAATCTTCTTGTTGTGGTGCATTGGCAATGTCAAAATTGGTGATCAACTTGGTGTAGGTATAGTTGGCCCCGAGATATAACTGTTTGTAAACTTTCCGTTGAAGTTCTACCATAAAAAAAGTAGCACCTGTATTGTAATCGATATATCCCGGAGAAAATGGCATGTCCAGAAAGAACTGGAAGTTGATGTTCCCTTGTCCGCCAACTAAGGTGGCCCGGTATTTATCTTCATTAAAATAAAATCGATTAAACTGAACCACAAACCATGACTGTGTAGTGGTGTACATACCAATAGCACCGGACAGTGACGATGGAGAAATAGTATCCTTTTTGCTCAAATTGTACATCGCAATGGGAACCGCACCCACAGTAAAACCCAGGCTCCTATTATAGTCAATATATGGGATGGGCATAAACTTAAAATCATCATCGCTTCTTTCCTTACTTCCACCGCCAGAATCTGGTAAACCCTGACTAAAAAGGTGAGAACTACAAAAGCTCCAAATTCCAATGAGCAATAAAAGCCGATACAATATTTTCATATTGATGTCATTAGTTAAAAATGCCAAAAGTAGTATTATTCGTGCATACGGATAAGCACTTACATATGATGAATCAAGGCCTTTTGGTTTCCTTGATATTTATGGGAGTACTGGAATCTACTTTGGAAATAAAAACATCGGTTCCATGTTTTTTTCTCATTTTTTCAGCAAATACAATTCCCATAATACAACCTAAAACAGCTAAAAGTGAGCCCACCACAATTCCATACGGTTGAGGTAAATAAACGAATGCAATAAGCCCTAAAATAATACCTATAAGGGTTGGCACAATAAATATGCGGAGCCAAAAGATGATTTTAAATACTTTGTCCAAACTTTGAGATATATAAGGGAAATATAAAGGGAGAATTATTCCCCTCAAATTACATTTAAGGGGAATAAGTTTTTAATGGTCTAAGATCATGGAACGTACCCATTCGTTTGGAATCATATCAATGGAAAGATTAATCCTTTCAGTTTCCCCTGGGTTTAAAACCTCATGTGGGTCCGTTAATCGCATGTACCAACATTCACCTGGTTGCATAGGTACATGTGTATCATTTAATAAAAACTGAACCTGATCATTGGAGTAAATAGGTACGGTCAACCTGATAACGGATTTTTCTATTTCGAGACCTAATGTAGGATCGGTATGACGTTGAAGAACTCCTCCCGGTTCTAATCTAAGCACGCGAACCAGAGTGACATCCGTATGTTCCCTAAACGTATTGATAACTTCGGTAAGATATGGACTGCTTTCCAACTGTGGAGTATTTAACCAATCTGTCCAGGATCCATCTGCATAATCATCGGCAGGTGGAGGGAACGGGAGTGAAGTGTCCACGATATGTGCTGGAGAACGTAATGGAATGACATTGTAATGCGTAAATTCTTCCAGATTCATGTTACGAACTTCTTCCAACATCTTTTTTGCATCGAAAGTAATAGGCAGTTTCACACGGTCTTTAATAGCTTCTTCTGTTTGAGCTGACATAGTAAATGTTTTTTAATAGAGATAATGAATAATAAGTCTATCAGACCTTTACTGTGTGGTTGGAGCAATAGTCTGGTTAATACGGTAAAACTAATATTTTTTACGATTTAAATTAAATATTAGGCTGGTATAAATTGGAAAATCAAGATGAAAAATGGAACGTAAAAAATAAAATTCAATTTAAATGCAACGATGTTGCATTTAATATTATGTTTGCACCATCATTAAAAAATATCACAATGAAAATTAAATTTTTTGGAGCATTAGCGATCAGTTTATTAGTTGGACTATCTGCTTGTAAGAAAGAACAAGAAACACCAACTGTCCCGAATGAAGAGGAAGTAATAACCACATTAACGTATACTTTAACACCTACAGCTGGAGGAACACCAGTAGTTTTCAGTTTTAAAGATTTAGATGGAGATGGCGGAAATGATCCCGTTATTGTTCATGCAGATTTAAAAGCAAACACGGAATATATGGGTGTGATTGAATTGTTAAATGAGCAAGAAACTCCTGCTGAAGATATTACAGCTGAGATTAAAGAAGAAGATGATGAACATCAATTTTTCTATCAGAATGACATTAGTGGATTACATGTACACTATATGGATCAGGATGATAATGGCAAGCCTGTAGGACTTAAAACACATGTGGTTACCGGAGCGCAAGGAAGTGGAGTACTTACTGTAACTTTGCGTCACCAACCGGATAAATCTGCTTCTGGAGTATCTGATGGAGAGATTGCAAATGCGGGTGGAGAAACAGATATAGAGGTAACTTTTAATGTGAATGTTCAATAAGTTTATTCTTTTATTTTTTTTATCTATCGGATTTTTAACCGGTAAAACTCAGGAATGTAATTACCATATTCAAGGTGAAGTTCTGGATGATCAAACTAACAAGCCAATTCCATATGTAAATATTTACCTTAGGGAATTGCAACAAGGGGATGTAAGTGATTCAGTTGGACAGTTTGTTCTTCATAATTTATGTACCAAAGTTTATCAAATAGAAATAAGTTGTGTTGGTTATTCAGAACAGCATTTAAATGTATTGGTAAATTCCGATACGAGTTTTACGGTTAAACTCCGATCGAATAGCGAGATTTTACAAGATCTCACTATTTTAGGAACTTCAAGTACAGCATCGACCCAGGAGACAGCTGTACTGGATCAATTAACGATTACAGAACGTAGTCATAAAAATCTGGCCAATATGCTGGAGGATATTTCTGGGGTAACCACTATAAAAAGTGGAAATAAGGTGTCAAAACCTGTCGTACAGGGATTGTACGGAAATCGATTAACTTTATTGAATAACGGGGTTGCGCAGAGTGGGCAACAATGGGGTGTAGATCATAGTCCCGAAATTGATCCTTTGGTCGCATCCGAAATTTCGGTAATTAAAGGGGCCAGTGCATTGGCCTATATGGGAAGTTCATTAGGCAGTGTGGTGATTGTAAACCCCGGAGAGATTCCACAAGAAGAAGGTTGGCATGGCCGCGCATTGTATGTTTATGAAACCAATGGCCGCGGACATGGAACCAATCTACAACTTCGAAATTATAAAAACGGATGGGCCTGGCGTACCAATATCACGCTCAAGCAGAATGGAGATTTACATACTCCTGATTATTATTTAACCAATACCGGTAGCAAAGAAGCCAATGGTGCTTTTCAGCTAGAAAAAAGATTTAGCGATAAGTGGAAAGCAGATGCGTATATAAGCTCGTATAATACGGAAATTGGGATTTTGAGAGGTTCTCATATTGGCAATACAACCGATTTGGAAGAGGCTTTACAAAGAGATGAACCCTTTTTTACGAAGAGTACGTTTTCGTATGATATAGAACCACCGCGTCAATTGGTAAATCATCATTTGGTAAAACTCCATACGCAATACACCATTGACAGTACACAATGGGTAGAAGTTACCTATGCGGGACAATGGGATCTGCGAAAGGAATTTGATGTCCGTAGAGGTGGCCGGTCGAATATTCCTGCTTTAAGTTTAAACCAATGGTCGCATTTTGTTGAAGGAAAATATCACGGATATTTTGGTGAATACTGGAGTTTAGTGGGGGGAGTTCAATATAGAAGTATTGACAATACCAATGATCCGGAGACCAATATTTTACCGCTAATCCCTGATTATTTGTCCTATGAAAATGGAGTGTTTGCAATTCTTAAAAGACAATGGAATAGCTGGGAAATAGAAACCGGAGGAAGGTGGAATAGTGTGGATCAAAGAGTTGTGAGAATTACCAACGGGTTTCCACGAGAGATTGTACGTTCTGAAAATGTGTACAATACATTCGGAATTCTGGGAGGAGTCACTTATCAAATCAGGAACGACTCAAAATTAGCTTTTAACATCGGGTATGCATCAAGAAATCCTGAAGTCAACGAATTGTATAGTAATGGACTACATCAGGGAGTTGGCGGTATAGAAGAAGGAGATCCGAATTTGAAAATTGAGAAGTCATTAAAGACAACCTTGTCCTGGAGAAGCCAATTGAGTCCTAAATGGAATGTATCTTCTGAATGGTATTTCCAATCCATACAGGATTACATCTATCTGGCGCCACAAAATGAAATTCGATTAACCATACGTGGAGCTTTCCCTGTGTTTAAGTATGAGCAAACCTTTGCACAAATTATGGGCTGGGATGTCGGGGTAGTGTTTAAACCCATTGAGACGCTGGAAACCACTTTAAAGTATAGTTGGATTAAAGGGAACGATTTAACCAAAGATCTGGGGTTAATTAATATGCCTTCCAATAGCCTGTTTGCTTCTGCAAAATATGACTGGAATGTGGATGGTTTCTTTTCAAAGGTAGATTTTACACTGACCAATAAATATGTATTCCAACAAACCAATATTGTAGAAGGACAGGATTTCGTTTTACCTCCCGATGCATATAACCTGATGGGCATGAAAATATCAGGTACTGCACCTATGAAAAAAAGTGAATGGCACTTTTTTATGACTATTGATAATTTATTGAATGTAAAATATAGGGATTATTTGAACAGACAGCGTTACTTTGCAGATGATTTGGGAAGAAGTATTGTATTTGGTGCTTCATTTTCATTTTAATGTAGTATCATGGATGAATTAAAGACATTACTTAGGAATAGAAATTTGAAAGCCACCGGAATACGGTTAGAGGTTTTGCAGATTATTTCTGAATTTGAAAATGCGATTCCATACACCATATTACAAAAAAAACTAACCAATTTTGACCGGGTTACTTTATACCGTACCCTAAATAGTTTGACCGATAAAGGAATCATTCATAAAGCGGCCATTGACGAAAACGATACGTACTATGCTTTATGTGAACATACATGCGATTCCACGCATCATCATCACGAACATATTCATTTTAAATGTGTGGAGTGTAAGTCAGTATCCTGTTTGGATATAGAGTCATCATTTCAAATTCCTATATCCAACCATGACATCCATCAAATAGAGGTAGTTGCCACTGGAGTGTGTGAGAACTGTAAGAAGTGAGTGATGAGGGAAGAGTGATGAGTAAGGAGCGAATAGTATTGAGGTTAGGGTAAAGAGTAATGAGTTTTGAGGGTCGAGTATTGAGGTGCGAGGAGAGTAGTGAGGGCACTTCGACTTCGCTCAGTGTCCCATTATGGGTTTTATATATTCACTTCGGATTACTGTACAACAAGTAAAGCGTTTTGAACGTGAGATATAACCAATATTTTCGTTAATAGTTTTATTTGAATAATGATATTTGCGCCCCCTGAAATAACACCTTTCCCAACTCCCAACTCCCAACTCCCAACTCCCAACTCCCAACTCCCAACTCCCAACTCCCAACTCCCAACTCCCAACTCCCAACTCCCAACTCTCAACTCCAAATACACCCTCTGTTAAGAATTCTTCATTTCCTGTTCCCGAAATTCCACCATTCTGGGATCATCATAATCGATTTCGGTATGCGGAACCAAATCACATTTGTGAAAGTGACCATCATATTTGTTATTAATTGGGTAATAAATATTCTGATTCAGTAAAGTACTCAATAAAAGTTGTTCCAGTATTTCGATTTTAAAATCTTCATTATCTTCTATGTGATAAAGCTGATAGGTAGTTTGGTCTGATCTGACATATAATGAATGATCCACACCTTTTAGACCTCTCATTTTATATGGAAAAGTCAATTCATCTACATGATCGTATGGGATATGCCAACCATTATTGACCTCAAAATGACTTAACATTTCTGTTTTTCGTTCTTCATTGAAATATATTTCTGCGGGTTTTTGAGCATCTTTATATGCTAAAAACAGTTCAGAAGTGGCCAGCCCCACATTTAAAAATGGCATACTCGAAGTAGCTTCTCCCAATAGTTCAAACAACTTCCCTTTATCCAGATTTTTAAGAAACTCCCATTTCATAGGAATAAAAAGAATTTCATGTAGCGTGAGAATTAGAACACCAAAACCTTTACGTGGTTCTTCATTTTCTCTGGTGATTTTAAAGTTTACATTCTCTTTTACGTACAGTACATTTTCAAATTCATCCATTTCTTTAATGGTTTCGGAGATATCAAAATGTTCTTTTTTCTTGAAGTCTTTTAGCATTTGTTGCAATAACATCATCACCCCGACATCAGAAGGAGCTTTACGATCCAGGGCATGGGTATAGGGCAAAACATCTTCTTTACACGCTTCTTGTATGGTATACAAAATACTTTTGATGGTAAGTACGGGTGGAATACCGGCTTCGTTTTTGAATATTTGGGCGACTTCAAAAATTCCTTTTCCCTGATCTAAATAGCTATCGACTTCGTCTAATTTTTTGTCTAGGGTAACAAAGACTTCATCCATGGGGTCTTTACGTGTGGTGGTATAAATAAAATAGATCAATGCAATGACACCATATCCAATAGATATTGCTCCAAATGGTTCCGGATAATCTACAACAAATGGCATAACAAGACATAGTAGGATGATGTATATGTTTTTGAAAAGCTGCATCGGACTGATGGTATTGGTTTCTATAAAATAAAACAATTCATTCCGGATAATGAAGCTTTTTAAAATGAGGCTTCAATGGAAGAGTGTGCTTTTGGACAAACAATTCCACCGAAAAGTCACAACTATAAATGGACTCAGAAGGCAATTTGATCTCATGTGGAAATCAAAAAAATGTGGAAACTACGTATAAGGAATGTGGTTTATACTTAGTTTGTAATAAGCGTAGAGTAGGGAGCAACGAGAGACAAGGAATGAGTATTGAGGTTGAAGTATAGAGTAGTGAGGGCACTTCGACTTCGCTCAGTGTCCCATTATGGATTTTATATATTCACTTCGGATTACTGTACAACAAGTAAAGCGTTTTTGAGCGTGAGATATAATCAATATTTTTCGTTAATAATTTTATTTGAATAATGATATTTGTGCCTCCTGAAATAACACCTTTCCCAACTCCCAACTCCCAACTCCCAACTCCCAACTCCCAACTCCCAACTCCCAACTCCCAACTCCCAACTCCCAACTCCCAACTCCCAACTCCCAACTCCTTACACATATTTCTTTAAAACCAAAGCCGCGCAATGTCCGCCAAAACCAAAACTGTTGCTGAGTGCATAATTCACCTCTTTTGTGGATTTTTTGCCTAGAGAGAGATGAAGTTCGGTAGGAATACTTTCATCAACGTCTGTGGTATTTATGGTTGGAGCAATCCAATTGGATTGAACAGTGAGACATGTCGCAATGGCTTCAATGGCTCCGGTTCCTCCCAGTAAATGACCGGTCATGGATTTGGTAGCGCTAATTTGTAATTGACTTAGATTAGATTGAAATAGTCTCTTTATGGCGTTGATTTCGGATATATCTCCTACACCTGTTGAAGTAGCATGAGCATTGATGTAGTCAATATTATTAGGAGAGATATTTGCTTCGGTAATGGCATTTTCCATGGCCAGATATGCACCAAGTCCATCGGGGTGAGTTCCTGTAATGTGGTATGCATCTGAACTTTCGCCTCCTCCTACGATTTCCGCATAGATTTGTGCACCTCTGGATATTGCAGAATCCAGACTTTCAATGACCAGAGCACCAGCACCTTCACCTACCACAAATCCATCTCTATGTGTGTCAAATGGTTGAGAAGCAGATTTAAAATTTTCATTATTTGTAGACATAGCTTTCATCGCGTTAAAACCACCCACGGATGATTCGGTAATTGGCGCTTCAGATCCCCCTGCAATGATGATATCGGCTTTGCCTAATCGGATATAATTAAAGGCCTGAATGATGCTTTGCGTGGATGAAGCACATGCAGTGACCGGACAATAATTAATACCTCTTAGACCATGTTTAATAGAGATTAAACCGGATAGACCGTTAGATATGATTTTGGTGATAAAGAACGGATTAAATCGGGGGGTAAAATCGCTTTGGGTATAGTTGATGATTTCTTTTTCAAAAGTCTCAAAACCACCAATTCCACTGGAGAAAATAACTCCAATTTTATCTTTGTTCAGTTTAGAAAAATCTAGTTTAGCATCGGCAATAGCTTCATCAGAGGCGATCATGCCATACTGACTATAGCGGTCTAGCTTTCGTATTTCCTTTCGGTCAAAGTAATCTTTGGGATCATAACCTTTTAATTCGCAGGCAAATTGAGTTTTAAATTTTTTCGGATCGAAACGCGTGATTTTGTCGGCACCCGATTCACCATTTAATAGGCTCTCCCAATATTGATTTACATTTTTTCCGATAGGAGTGATTGCTCCTAATCCTGTGATAACAACTCTTTTCATAATAGTTAATTATATATACCGTACGGTATATGTTGAGGTAAAAATTTTTAGATTCTTAATTCTTGAATTTCTTTTTCTAATGCGTCAATGTTTTTTAATAGGATCTCAGGTTGATCTAAAGTTTTGGCGAGTAAGATACTTCCTTCCATAAGCGCAATAATTTTGTGTGAAAACTCCATTGTGTTTATATCCTGAATCTCTTTTTTACGTACTCCGATTTGAAGAATTTCATTGGTGGTATTGGCCCAGTTATTTATTTTTTGAACCACTTCATTTTTTAGAGGCTCATTACCATCATCAGCATCTACAGCCGTGTTTAAAATGGCACATCCACCATTATTAAAAACCTGGGTATAATGTGTTCTGAAATGGTTCAGGAAAGCTACCAGTTTGTCAATGGCATGATCTTGCGACTGTATTTTAGCAAATAGCTGATCTGATTGGAATTTGTAGTTGTATCTAAAAGCTTCAATAGCCACTTCGTTTTTGTCTTTGAAATTGCCGTAGATACTACCTTTGGTAAGGCCTGTAGCATTGGTTAAATCTGATAAATACGTACCGGTATATCCCTTTTTATTAAAAATGGAAGCGGTTTTTTCGATAATAAGACGTCTTGTTTTTTCAGATCGAACCATAACACAAATATACTGTACGGTATATGAAATGCAAATTATGAATGAATCATTTACAGATTAAGATCTGGTGTAATCCATAAATTGGATCACAGATTTACCATGAAACAGAGATCAATCGATATCGAATTGGAATTCTACAATCTGCGTAAATATAACATTGGCACTCGATTTCCTCTGATTCCAGCGGGGCTATGGTTTTTTCTACAGTTCGATTTCCCGACCAGTTGTTACATGATAACTCGACTTTTACCGTGATGGACTTACTATTGTGCAGGTTTTTTACAGAATGTGTTCTGCTACATTGATGCCTTTCACCAATAAAATAGGAGTAATAATCCTTGGGGTTTTCATCCTGCTCTTCCTTGTTTACATATGTAAATGATAGAAGTAATATAGATAATGGAAAAACAATTAAAGCTAATCTTTTCATAATTAAATAGTTATTTCCTAAAGATATAATTATAGATTCATTTGAGAAGAATGTATGGAGCTATTTTTATATGATTTAATCTAACCGTTTAAAATAAATCACGATTTCATGGTAAAAACTGGTTTGGTTTCCATGAGGGTAGCTATGGACATATCTAAGAACCATATGGGTATCATTTTCAAAGAAGGTCCATCTCCGATTTAAAGGGTCATTTCTTTCGTAAACAACAGGAAACGAATGGACCACCGGATAGTTGTCATTTTTTGGAACAAGAAATCCCAGACCATAAATCAGTTCCTGGCCGGAATATATTTTTGCTTCTTCGCAACGGAGTACCAGTGTTTTTGAGATAGAAGTAGAATCTGTTAAATTTAAAATCTGAGATTCCTGTTGAGCTTGTTTGTAGGTCCAGGGATCATCCGAACCATACGTATGTGTCCAACCGGTCTCATGGATAAACATAATTTGATATTGGCCGGAAGACCTAATGTTCATTTGAACTTTAGAAGAGATAAAAAAATCCTGATTAAAATGGTCCAGATCAAAGGTGTCAATTTTTGAATTGGGATAAATCTTTTCGGATTCAATACGAAGACTATCCATAAAACCCTGTCCCATACTTGTAGAAGTAAAGCCCAAAAGAAGAATGCTTAGGATATAAAACTTGGATATATGGTTGATTCTCATAAATAGTGTTTAATCGGGTATTCGGTCAAAAACTTTTTGTTCTTTGTTTAGTTTAAAACCAATGGTTTCATAGAATTTATGTGACTCCAGTCGAATCGTATTACACCTTACTCTAAGCTTTGAAATATGATGATCTGCCGACCAGATAACGATCTGTTGAACCAATTTTTTCCCAATACCCATTTTTCGAAATTGGTTATCAACTATTAAGCCACCGATTTCCATAAACGGATCGGACTCTACTTTAAGCACATAAAAGCCATGAATCCATCCTACAATTTGCTGATTTAAAATAGCTACGAACACCTGATGATTTGAATCTTTTAGCATCAGATCGATTCTGGTTTTAATGGCTTCGTAATTTGAATGATAACCCAATTGGTCAGACAGCTGAGCAATTGATGGTGCATCTTCTGATTGGACGGATCTGATGTGTAGTTCCAATGCGTAAAATAATTTGAGTGTTGAATAATCTAACTATCAGGTCATAAAGATATTGAAGATTTTAGCCCCATTAAAATTTAATATCGATTTAGCCGTTTACCGAATTAGATGATAAAAAAAGTAATTTCTTTCTTTGCCCACCCCATCAGATTGTCGGCTTTAAATACCATTCTGATTGTTGCCGCAATTATTGCCAATTCTATCTGGCAGGTCTTTTGTAATCCTTCAGATTGGGCGCTTCTATTTTTAGGAGTATGTTTTTTGTATACCATGGTTTTACCCTTTATGATCAAATCCACCAGGTATCATTTTATAATTGGATTTATTGGCGCCCTGTCTTTTTGGACATATATCTATTGTATCGTTTTTCTGGCACATATGAATCTTTGGGGAGTCCTAATGTTTTTTACTGGAGTGCCCGTTTTAACGTTTGTGCCTCATTTTTTTGCCGTTCAAATATGGTATAAGCTTTTTCTAAAGGAAGGTTCTAAAATGATGCGTAAAGCATTTTTAGTAGGTTCGGTAGGTTGTATGATTGGTGTTTTGGCTATAGGTTTTATGTATGCATCTGCACTTGATGATATGGAAGATTTTGAACAATCAAATTATAGTGAATTGAAACCTCATTTTTTTAATGAAAAGATATTGGGAATGCATCTTATCTATCATACCAAATTTTGCGAATATGATGGTTGGCGTCCTCCTGTCCATGAACCTCTATTAGTACTCGGAATGTGGATGAATGGTGGGGAATGGGGTATAAATATTTCTTTGGAAAAGCGGGTAGCATTATATCAAAAATTCTTTCCGGATAAACCTGTTCATTTAGAATGTAGTTGCGCCAAAATGTATTCTTCGACTTATCATAATGATGAATTGTTTAAGTAATCACCTGATATCCGAAGAACATTCCCATTGCAATAAGTGCGGCTATTGCGAATCTGATCCACTTTGTTTTTGAGGTCAGGTCAGATTCCTCGTTTAAGAGTAAGGTTTGAAAAACGTGTACGACTTTCTTTCGTTGCTGAATAAAAATAAATATCAAAACCGATTGAAAAACAATGGCATTTAACAGAGCTCCTTCATTGATTTTGTAGAGAATATCTAATAAAATGATATTGATAAATACCGGTGTGAGCAATACTGCTCCAAGGAGTTTGGTTTTTCTGAAGAGTAGGAGGAAGGCTCCCGTGACCTGAATGCTTCCTACAACCAGTGGATATATTTTGGTAGTTCCGAAAAAGGCCCACATGATTTGAAATTCCGTAGCGTCTTTGATTGCAATTTCTAGCAGTTTGGCTCCTTCAAATTGTTTCCATTTAGCAATGCCGTAAATAAAAATGAAAAAAGCCGTCCAGAATCGAAGTGCCAGTTCCAATAAGTCGAGTTGAAATATTTTTTTGAATTCATCCAAAATCAAAAGCTTAGAAGGCTAAAGTTAGGCTTTTAAGTATCGGGATGAGCAGATTTATGATAGACGGTTTTATATCATCATTAAGGTTTCTTCGGGAATCCAACCAATACTACCATCGGGTAACATAATCTTTAACCATTGTCCGGATGTTTTAAGGACTTTCACTTTAAGTCCGTTGTGAACCACAAATAAAACCGTACTGGCAGTATTAGGTTCGGAATAGATATTGGTTCTGGTTTCGAAGATAATGGCATTTTGCTCTGCTATATTTTTATGATATTGCGCGCGGGCAAATAAGAAAGTCATTCCCGTAGCCAGTAAGAGAACTAAAAATAAATAGAAGGACAATTGCTTGACTCCGGTAGATCTGGCCATTAAAAATAAAAGCAGACTCAACATTCCGATGACGCTAAATACAATACTCATATATGCCCATGTATCCATGGCAAATGAATTGACCAATGTATACCACCATTCCTTATAAAAAGGGGTAGGGAGTGTTTCAATTTTATCTACAATCTGTTTATTGGCCAACGCCAGATTGTATTTAATATCTTCACCATTGGGTTGCATTTTTAATGCACGTTCGTAATATAGAATCGCTTCAGTGATTTGATTTAATTTATAATAACAATTACCGATATTGTAGTATAAATCAGAGGAACGCATTCCGGATTCTGCAATTGCATTATAAGATTTTAAGGCATCTTCAAAGTTTTGCTCTTGATAGCTTTGATTGCCTAAAGCATAAAGTGAATCGTAATGTCCGGTAAGTTCAGAACCCATTGTTAGAAACTGAAAACCAGATATCAGGAATGATATTAATAGGAACTGTTTCATTTGATTTCGTCTTCAAGTTTAACAATAATGTTTTGGGCTTGCGCCAAAAGCGCTGTATCACTGATCTGACTCACCGGAGCAAATCTGGCCATTTCACAGTGGTCTAGCGTGGTAATGAGCAATTGAACTGTACTTTCTGAAACTTCATGTTTAAGAAGTTTCTGTTGTATAAATGATTTGTTTAAATCTGTGTTTGCAATGTTGAGCTTATTAGCGAGGTAGCCATTTAAAGCTTTAAAAACAGATTCGTAAAAAGCATTTTTGTTATTGGTTTTAAGTGTTTCTTCCGCTTGATTTAATAAACGTTTGGCAAATTTCGTAGCCTTACGTTTTTTCATACCGATGGTATCGGCTTGTAATTCATTTTGTCTGCGTAAAATAACATAAGCCAATCCGGCTAAGAATACCGGAACAACAATCCAGAAATAATACCATACCGAATTGAAAAATGAAGCACCTTCGATTTCTAACTCTGGATTTTTGGTATGGATAAATCTGATATCAGTACCTAAACGAGAAATGTCCTGTCTATTCACATCTGTTCTTTGCCCTCCGCCTGAGTTTGCATTGGCATTGCCGGTCACATGTACTTCTACATCTTCAGATTGAATGGTTTTGTATTTTTTGGTAGCCAGATCAAAGTATGAAAATGAGATAGAAGGAAATTCATAGCTCCCACCATTTCTGGGAATGGCCAGATATTCCCAGGTTTTTGATCCAGCCAATCGATTGGTTTTATTGTTGACACTTGACTTTAATTTAGGATCGTATACTTCAAATTCTTGCGGCCAGTCCGGAACGGGGTGATCAATAAGAGGAATATTACCAGATCCGGATATTTTTATGGAGTAGTTTAAAGCATCATTGACCGCCAGCTCAGTTGGGGTGATCGAAGTCGAAAAATTAAATTGCCCCACAGCACCAGAAAACCCTTCCGGAGCTCCTGGAGGAAGAGGCTTTACATTGATTTTTATAGCATTACTTTTGAGGAGAACGTTCACATCTTTCATTTGATATCTGGGACCAAACCAGGTATTCACCTGTTTGGAACTTTGAATTTGAACTACAGCATCAACTTCCAGAGGAATTAAGGTCAATTCACCTGTTTTTTGTGGAATCAAAATAGTTTTTTTCAATGTGAAAACATCGTATTGCATTCCCTTAATAATTTCACGCGTATGATTATTGTTATTGCTGATTTCGATGTCGGAGGTATAGAATCCATCAAATTCCGGCATTCTTTGCGCTTCAATTCCGCGTAAACTTGCCCGGTTATACAATTTATAAGTTGCTACAATTTGCTCGCCCTGATACACAGAACGTTTATTCACTTCCAAACGAATAAATATATTTTTCTTTAATTCCTTTTTACGTTTTTCCTGTCTATTGACTTCAGATTGTGTGGTAGCTGATCCTCCGGTTTGATTTGCAGAAGCTGCCGTAACGGTAATTTCCACAGGTTTACTTTTATAGCTTTTACCTTCAAATTGAATTCGTGCAGGTTCAATGGTATATTTTCCCTTGTTTATTGGAGAGAGGATATAAGAATAACTCACGCTACTGGACATTTTACCATTGATATAGCGCATTTCTGAAGATTTACTCGGGCCTCGTAAAATCCTAAAATCTTTGGTAAGATTACCTGGTGCAGTAAAGTCATCACCAGAAGCATTAAATTGAAAACTTAAGGTGAAATTTCCTCCTTCCGGTATTGTGTTTTTGCTTACCAAAGCATTTAAAACCGGAGTTTGCGCAGATGCAATACCTGATGTTATTAATAATATGAAGAGTATCAATCTATTCATCTACCAATCTTTTTCTGATTTTTTACGTGAAGCGGCTTTTGCTTTCTTTTTTGCAACGTTTTCTCTGGTCTTTTTTTCTTTGTCTTCCATGGCCTTTAACAAGCGCTCGGCATCCGCTTTTGACATCTGACCAGGTTGCGGTTGTGGTTCAGCCTTTTGATCTTTTGGATCTCCCTTTTCATCTTTAGGATCCGCATTTTGATCCTCTTTGTTTTGGTCCTTCTGATCTTCCTTATCCTTGTTTTGATCTTTGTTTTTCTGATCGTCTTTATTCTTCTCCTGATCTTTTTCCTGGTCTTTTTCCTGGTCTTTGTTCTGATCCTTATTTTGATCTTTGTTTTTGTTCTGATCTTTATTTTGGTCCTTATTGTCTTTATTCTGATCCTTATTTTTATCGTCCTTGTTTTGGTCGTCTTTGTTTTGATCCTGATTATCTTTATCCTGCTGCTCCTGTTTTTGTTGCTCCTCCAGTTTTTTTCGCGCGTATTCGTAGTTATATCGTGCCTTCGAATTTTGAGGGTTTGCTTTCATGGCATTTTTAAACGCATTCATTGCATCCTGATATTTTTGCGTTTGCATATGCGCATTTCCCATATTGAAATAGGAATCGGATTTTATCTGTGGGTTTGTAGTTGTTTGTGCTAGTTGTTCGTAGGTTTTGATGGCATCCGCATATTTCCCTGATCGATATTGGGCATCACCTAGATTGAATTTAGCACTTTCCATCTTTGGATCTATTTCCAACGCCTTTTCATATTCCAGAATAGCCTTTTGGGTAGAATCTATCTTATAAGATGCGTTTCCTTCACGTACCCACTTTTTAGGATTTTGAGAAAACCCAAAAAGTGTAATAAACAACCCTATGAATGCTATAAGATATTTCATTTTCTGACTTCGAATAAATTTAACTTATCCATAAACTTCATGCGTTTTTCAGGCCATAAAATTTCCAGAATCAAAAGTAGAACAGCTGCGATTAAAAAGTACTGGAAACGATCCTCATAATCACTATAAATTTTTGATTCCAGTTCGGTAGTTTCCAATTTATTGATTTCATCTAAAATAGATTTCAAACCAATGTTACCATTATCGGCTCTAAAAAATCGCCCACCACCTGCTTCCGCAATATCCGTAAGCATTTGTTCATTTAACTTGGTCACAATCGTATTGCCCTCTTTGTCTTTTCTAAAACCCAATTGGATTCCATTGCGATAAATAGGAATTGGGGCACCTTGTACGGAACCCAGACCAATGGTATATACCACAACACCCATTTCTTTTGCTTTTTCTGCCAGTTCTACAGCATCTTCCTCATGATCTTCACCATCTGTTACGATGATGATGGCCTTACTTGTTTTGGTATTGTAATCGAAAGATTCTAAAGCCATATCCAATGCAGCCCCAATAGATGTTCCCTGATTGTTGACACTGGTAGTACTTAAAGAATTGGTAAACAATTTTGCGGCAGCATAATCTGTGGTTAAAGGTAGTTGCACATAAGCACGACCGGCAAATACAATGATGCCCAATCGGTCTCCATCCAGATTATCAATTAACTTTTCAACCCCCATTCGGGTACGTTCCAAACGATTTGGACGAATATCTTCAGCCAACATACTGTTTGAAACATCTACGGCCAGCATAATATCAATACCTTCACGTTTGGCTTCATATAATTTACTTCCTATTTGAGGATTAGCTATTCCCAGAATAAGAAAAATCCATACTCCGGAAAACAATATAAAGTGCATCCATTTGGATTGAAAACTCATTTGCGGCAAGACATATCCTCTGAACTTGACATGGCTTAGTTTTCGTACCATTCTTTTGGTCCAAATTAAGTCTATGGCAAATAGAATTGTGATAACGAGAAGTGCCGCTAACCACCACAAGTGTTCGGTATGTGCTAAACGAAACATTAGATCGAAATAGATTTTAGGATGGTTTTACGTAACAAAAATTCCAGCAGTAAGATGATGGCTGCCGCCATAGCCCAACTATAGAATTTCTCATTTCTCTTTCTAAATTCTTTGACGTCAATTTCAGTTTTTTCCAATTCATCAATTTGGGCATAAATACCTTCTAAAGATGCATTATCGGTTGCTCTAAAATATTTGCCATTGGTTTGCTTGGCTATTTTTTTCAGTGTGATTTCGTCAATAGAAACACGTTGATTGCGATATATAATTTGACCATTGGGTTGAGAAAATGGCATGGGAGCCATACCATTTGTACCTACCGCAATAGTATAGACTTTAATACCAAATTTACGCGCAATTTCAGCCGCAGTTAACGGAGGGATATCTCCGGAATTATTGGTTCCATCGGTCAGTAATACCACTACTTTACTTTTTGCTTCACTTTCCTTAAGTCGGTTGACGGCTGTAGCCAGACCTAAACCAATTGCAGTACCATCTTCCACCATTCCATTTTGTAAGCTTCTCAATAAACCTTTAATCACGGAATGATCAGTGGTTAATGGTGATTGCGTATAAGCTTCTCCGGCATAAATCACCAGACCAATTCGGTCATTGACTCTTTTATCTACAAAATCGGCAGCAACTGACTTAGCCGCTTCTAATCTATTGGGTTCCAGATCACGTGCCAACATAGATCCTGAAATATCCATGGATAAAATAATATCAATTCCTTCGGCTTTAATATTCTGCCAGCTACTGGAAGATTGTGGTCGTGCGATAGCCACTAAAATGAGTCCCAGAGCTATGGTTTTCAAGACAAAGAGTCCGTGATATAAAATAATTTTAAAAGTTGGTGTCGCATTTTTAGCAAATGAAAGTGTCGGTAAATTCACTTTGGTTTTCCGACTTTCATATCTTAGAAAATGCCATAACCATAATAATGGAACGATAATCAATGTCCATAAAACCCAGGGATATGCAAATTCTATATTATTCATTTGTGGTATCCGATTCTTCTATAGATTCTACGATTTTTGTGTTTTCTACCAATTCAAAAGCAACAAGCATACATTGCTCATTTTCTTCCGGTAGAGGAGTGGCTTTTGCAAATTTTACCAAATCAGAAACGCGTAATGATTCGATAATTTTTTGACGCAAAGCCTTGTCCATTTTAGCCCTTTTTAAAAGGTGTTTAATTTCATCGGTGGTAGATTCTTTTACCGGAATATGAAATCTATTTTCAATATACTCTCTGATAATATCTGAGATTTGAATATGATAGGCTTTGAATGCACCCGCCTGCCAAAGTTCCTCAGACTTCAATTGATGGAGTCGGTCCAGTGCCAGTACATGTGCTGAAACCCTTGCGATAACAGATGAGGTAGATGTTTTTTCAGGTGTTTTTCCCACAAGGAAAGCAATAATGGCTGCTAAAATGATGGCTCCATAGGCCATTAATCCATAGATGTAATATTCCTGAATGTATTCCAGTAATGTCATTGGAACTTCAATAGGTTCCACAATATCAACAAATCCCTTAGTGGTATCTACTTCCACCGTATTGACTTCAAATAGAAAGGCTTCTGAACTGAATGGGATGGAATCAATCCATACGGTAATTTCAGGAAATGCCCATAATCCCGAATCAAATGAAGTAATGACCCATTGTTTTTGATATCCTAAAATTTGAGCTTTGGTAGTAGAATCATCAAATAGTGTATCAATGGGGTGTGATTCAATAATCTCTATAGGTGTAGTGATGGTATCTTTAAATTCAGGCCAGATAATATCTTCGGTAGCCGATGCATTTACTTGTAACTCCACCCGAACCTGCTCGCCAATTAAGATAGATTGACTGTACGGATTGATAGAAACTCTATTGGTTTTCGCAATAGATAATATGCTTAAGAACGAGACAATAATGAAGAGGCCCCATTTTAAAGTGCTATATTTAGAAACCTCAATCATCGTTTAGATTCTCTTTTTTTGAATAGTTTCATTAATGGCTGTACATAGTTTTGATGAGTGGGCATAATGGCAGAATCTACACCTGCGGTTTTAAAAGTCCGTTCCAGATCTTCTTCGAACCTTAAGAGTTCACGTGTATAGGTATCCTGAAACTTTTTAGAACTGGTATCTGCCCAAAACACTTCTTGTGTTTCGGGATCAGTTAATGGAACCAGACCCACTTCTGGAAATTGACTTTCGATTGGGTCGGTTACCCGCAGCGCCACCAAATCATGCTTTTTATTAGCAAGTTTAATGGCTTTTTCAAATGGAGTACTGATAAAATCAGAGATCAGGAATGCAATGCTTCTTTTTTTAATTACTCCGGTAAAATAGCTAAGCGCCATTTCTATATCTGTTCCTTTGCTTTCTGCTTTAAAGTTGAGCAAGTCACGAATGATATGCAAGGTATGTCCACGCCCTTTTTTAGGTGGGATAAACTTTTCAATTTTATCGGAGAAAAAGATGACTCCGATTTTGTCATTGTTTTGAATGGCAGAGAATGCCAGAACCGCACAAATCTCAGTCACATAGTTCCGTTTTAAAATTTCATGACTTCCGAAATCTTCCGAGGCACTTACATCTACAATAAGCATGACCGTTTGTTCACGTTCCTCTTCAAAAATCTTTACATAAGGATGTCCCATTCGTGCGGTGACATTCCAATCAATCTTTCTGATTTCATCACCGGGTTGATATTCTCTCACTTCAGAGAAAGTCATCCCTTGTCCTTTAAAGGCACTATGATACTCTCCAGAAAAAATCTGATTAGATAACCCACGAGTTTTAATCTCAATGCGTCTGACCTTACGTAATAATTCTTTCGTTTCCATTTAGTGTGGTAGCAGGAGAATATTTTAAGGAACTTCTACTTTGTTCAGGATGTTGTTGACAATATCCATACTGGTAATGTCTTCTGCTTCCGCTTCGTATGAAATACCAATACGGTGTCTCATGACATCCATACATACGGCACGTACATCTTCCGGAATCACATAACCTCTTCGGTGGATAAAAGCATAAGCTTTTGCGGCTAAAGCCAAACTAATGGATGCTCTTGGAGAGGCACCAAAGCTGACTAAATTCTCATGATCGTTTAAACCATAATCTTTAGGATATCTCGATGCAAAAACAATATCTACGATATATTGTTCAATCTTCTCATCCATATAAACCTGACGCACTACCTCACGGGCTTTTATTACATCATCAGGTTTACACACAGGATTTGGTTTGGTAAAACCATTGGCCTGCATATTCATTCTTACAATTAATTTTTCTTCTTCTCTGGTTGGATAGTCAATCACCACTTTCATTAAGAAACGGTCTACCTGCGCTTCAGGAAGCGGATAGGTACCTTCTTGCTCTACCGGATTTTGGGTAGCCATTACAAGGAATGGCTTAGGTAGAGGATAGGTGGTATCTCCAATGGTGACCTGACGCTCCTGCATCCCTTCAAGTAAAGCACTTTGTACTTTAGCAGGAGCACGATTGATCTCATCTGCTAAAACGAAATTGGCGAAAATGGGACCTTTTTTGTTGGTGAATTCACCCGACTTCGCATTGTAGATAATGGTCCCCACCAAATCGGCAGGAAGTAAGTCCGGAGTAAATTGAATTCTGCTAAAATCCGCATCGATGGTTTTCGACAAAGTAGTAATGGCCAGTGTTTTTGCCAGTCCGGGTACACCTTCCAAAAGTATATGTCCGTCTGCCAACATAGCGATCAATAATCTATCGATCATATATTCCTGACCGATCAGTACTTTTTTCATCTCCATTCTAACGAGATCAATAAAAGAACTTTCTTTTTGAATCATTTCATTGAGTAGTCTAATGTCCACAGCGGGGGCAGAAGTAGCAGCTGTATTTTGATTCAATCCGTCTGATTGTAACATATCCATTTCTTAAGCATTTTTTAGCAACCAACAAATATGGATTAATGATAATTTTAATCAAATCAGACCTCGTTAAATTTTGTTAACAATTCTGTTTGAAAACCTTAATTTCATTGATGTTTTGAAATTACTTTGGATTTTTAAATTGGCGAAAATGGATTCAGAATTGACACTTGAAAAAACGATAAAACTAGTGCGCGAATTTCATGATGCTTTCGGTATCAATAGTATAGACCAACCTTCGGTCAAATTAGATCCAAAAACGGTGCAATTGCGTTTTGATTTAATGCAGGAAGAAAATCAGGAATATTTAGAAGCTGCGCAAAGTGGAGACTTGATAGAGGTGGCCGATGCTTTAGGAGATATGCTGTACATTTTATGTGGAACGATGTTGACACATGGAATGCAGGGTAAAATTGAAGAAGTATTTACAGAAATCCATAGAAGCAATATGTCGAAATTAGGTGCTGATGGAAAACCGGTGTATCGTGAGGATGGGAAAGTGTTGAAAGGAGAAAATTATTTTAAACCCAATATTGGTGCGTTTTTTGATAAATAGTTACTTTCGAAAAACCAGGATGAAAATACTTTAACTATGAAAAACCTTTTACTTATTAGCCTTTTGGCTCTTATCATGTCTTCGTGCGCATTTCATGCGGGAATGATGACCGGGAATGCCAGTATTACCGACAATAATTTTAGAGTTGTCAAAATCATTGATGGTCAGGCGTTCACCACGCATATTTTAGGAATTGGAGGACTTTCAAAGTCCGCATTAGTATTAGAAGCCAAAAAGAATATGCTAAAAAATCACCCCTTGCGAAAAGGACAAGCTTTGGCCAACGTGACTGTTGATGTTAAAAAAACTTTTGTGTTGATTTATGTCAAAACATTGATCACTGTTTCAGCAGATGTGATAGACTTTAATCCTGAAGACTCGGATAACGAGTTTGACGAGATCATGCCTCAGTACTATAAGGGTAAAACGATCAATATAAGAAGTGATATAAATGTTGGAGATTCTGTATACTATATATCTTATGGAATACTCAAAAAAGGACGTGTTGATGCATTAGGGAAATCCTCAGCTAAGATCGTATTTCTTTTAAAGGACGGTACAGATTGGAGAAGTACTTTTTCATATGAAAGTATTTTAAGGATGAACAAATTAGAAACCGATTCGAATAACTATGGTTTTGAAATTGGTCAAAAAGTAGAGTTTATTCTGGATAATGGGGATATCAAACAGGGAACCATATTTGGTTTAAATTATAAAAATGCTGGAATACGATATGATTATAATGATAAAGATGGAAGTATTCAATGGGCTTTGATACCTTATGGAAGAGTCAGGAGTTTATAAAACTCTCACCACCCCTTCAGGAGCCAATTCTTGTAGCGTCACCTGTTCAAAAGTATTGGTTAACTCCGGATTATAAGGTTTAGAAACTTTTACATAGTTTTCGGTAAAACCATGCATCATTCCGTCCTCATCCTGATGTGATTCCCATAAAACGGTTTTGGTTTTGCCCAATTGCGTTTCGTTGAATGCACGTCTTTTCTTTTGCGATAGAATTCTGAGTTTTTCGCTACGTTCATTTCTCAGAGGCATAGGTACTGGGTTTTCCATACGATTGGCAATCGTATTTGGTCTCTCGCTGTAGGTGAAAACATGGAAATAAGAAACCGGTAAATCTCTTACGAATTCAAAGGTTTCCATAAATTCCTCATCGGTTTCCCCAGGGAATCCAACAATGATATCTACTCCGATACAAGCGTCCGGCATGGCTTTTTTGATGGTATGTACCCGATCTGCATATAACTCCCTCAGGTATTTTCTTTTCATGTCCTTCAGAATTCTGTTAGAACCTGATTGTAACGGTACGTGAAAATGGGGAACAAACCTGTTGCTTTGCGCAGAGAAATGAATGATCTCATTGGTGAGCAAATTCGGTTCTATAGAGGATATTCTAAAACGATCAATTTGAGTTTTGTCCAAAACCTGAATCAGGTCATGGAAATTTTCATCAGTTCCAATTCCAAATTCTCCGGTATTAACTCCTGTTAAAACCACTTCTTTGACATCGGTTTGCTCAATTTCACTCACCACTTTCATCGTTTCGGCAATACTTTGCGAACGACTGTTTCCCCGTGCTAGTGGAATGGTACAAAAAGAACAGAAGTAATCACATCCATCCTGGATTTTTAAAAATGTACGCGTACGATCTCCTACAGAATAGGAAGGATAGAAGGTTTTGGCGCGACTCACTTTTTTATAATGGGCCTGTTTGTCATCTCCTTCCAGTTGGTCCATGTATTTCGCCACATCAAACTTTTCACTCGCTCCTAAAACCAAATTAACTCCAGGGATGTTTAAAATTTCCTCAGGTTTTAATTGGGCGTAACATCCCAATACCACCACCTTAGCTTCGGGATTATATTTCTGCGCACGTCTTACAATATTCCTGCACTTACGATCTGCATTTTCGGTCACAGAACATGTATTGATCACATAAACATCTGCTCCGTGTTCGAAATCTACCTTGGCATAACCGGCATCTTTCAAATTACGGGCAATAGTGGATGTTTCCGAAAAATTCAGTTTGCATCCCAGCGTGTAATATGCAGCAGTATTATAAGCTTTCATAGGCGCGCAAAAGTATATCGTTTATATGAAATAATAGATGCATATATTAGTTGATGAATGCGAATATTCTGTTAAACCCGTTGGAGCCTCCATAAATTTGATACAGATATAGCAAAAGAGGGTTGGAGAATACTAAAGTTGGTTTTATTTTTGCTTTCCCCTTGCCACATCGATCTGATGTCATTTTAACCAATGAATCAATTTGTTTAGAGTTCATAAAATTACATCTGATCACATACTAAATTGGCTAAATTTGCGTGTTCGTATAAACTAAACATCACCATGATACATAAATTCCCCAAGATTGTTTTGTTCATTTTATTGAGCTATTTGATGTTCACCGTTCCGGTTTATTCTCAGGAAGATAACGGTGGCAATGCAGGTAGTTCTGAAAAAGTCGGGAAGGCAGATTTAACGATTAGCGGAACTTTATATGCGGACGGATTGCGTTTGGAAAACGTGTCTCTATTGCTTAAAGAAGATGGTGACGTGGTGGATGAAGTACGTAGCGATGCCAATGGGAAGTTTAAAGTAAAGATCAAATTAGATAAAATATTTACCCTACATTTTGTGAAGGACGACTTTGCAGATAAGATTGTAGAAATCGATACCCGAAACGTTCCGGATAACAATAGAAAGTATCCGTTTTATTATAAAGGTTGGAGAGTAGATATGTACCCGCTGGATTTGGATGTGGATTATTCGATCTTAAAAAAACCTGTGGCAGTTGTAGTGTATAATCCAACTGAAGATGGGTTTAGTACGGATAAAAAATACGAACGTTCTGTACGTCCAAGTTTAATCAAGTTGGCAGATCAGGTGTATGAAGCCTATGAGCAAAAAGATGTCAATTCTGAAGAGGCTTACGATGACTATATGTTGGCGGTAAAAGATGGAGATGCTTTCTTAAAAGAAGGGGATTATGAAAATGCACTGATGCAATACGAAGCGGCCAAAGAAATTTTACCTAGAGAAACCTACCCAGACAAACAGATTAAGAAAACCATGGCCATTATGCAAGCCAACCAATCTGTGGATGAACAATATGCGACACATATTCAGGCGGCAGATGACGCATTTGATAATAAAGAATGGGAAACGGCACGTAAGAATTATGAGATGGCCCATGATGTCAAACCAAAAATTGAATATCCAAAAGATCAGATCGATAAAATCATCAAGAATATAGCTGCAGAGAAAGCATTGGCTGCTGAAATGGCTGAAAAAGAAAGAAAAGCAAAATATGATGCGGTGATTGCTTCAGCTGATTCTTTGTTGGCCTTGTCTAAATATGCAGAGTCAAAAGGTAAATACAATGAAGCCGTGACAATGGATGCCAAGCAGGTATATCCTAAAACGAAGATCAAAGAAATTGATGCGATTTTAGCGAAGAATGCGAAAGCTGATAAGGATTATGATGCTTTAATGGCGACTGCAAATACACAAATGAATAATAAGGAGTATGAAGCAGCGAAGGGTAGTTATAATCAGGCGTTGGCATTAAAGCCGGATGAAGCATTACCGAAAACAAAAATCTCTGAAATTGATGTGATGTTGGCCAACATGGCGGCATTAAAAGCTAAAGAAGCAGAGTTGGCTGCGCAAAAAGAAGCGGCATTGAAAGAGCAGTATGATGCCATGATTACTAGTGCGGACGCATTGATGGTCAACAAAGAATACGAAAAAGCGAAAGCGGAGTATGAGAGTGCTTTGGCATTAAAACCAGGTGAAACGTATCCGAAAACGCAGATTGCATCGATCAATGATACATTAGCCCAATTAGAAGGTATCGATAAGCAATACGATAAGTTGATGGCGAGTGCCGCAGAGAAACAGCAAACCGGAAAACTGGAATTAGCCAAAACGGATTATCAGGCGGCATCAGAGTTAAAACCAACGGAGCAAAAGCCAAAAGATGAAATTGCTGCGATTGATGCCAAATTAGCGGCTATGGCCGCTGAGATTGCAGCCAAGGAAAAAGCGCTGGAAGATCAATACAATGGATTAATTACCAGTGCTGATGGTGCATTAGAGAATAAGGATTATGCCAAAGCAAAAACCGATTATGAAGGGGCATTGGCATTAAAACCAAAAGAGGAATATCCAAAAACGCAGATTGCATCGATTAATGCTACATTAGCTCAGTTAGAAGGTATTGATAAGCAATACGATAAGTTGATGGCGAGTGCCGCAGAGAAACAGCAAACCGGAAAACTGGAGTTGGCTAAAACGGATTATCAGGCAGCATCAGAGTTAAAACCAACGGAGCAAAAGCCAAAAGATGAAATCGCTGCGATTGATGCCAAATTAGCGACTATGGCCGCAGAGATTGCAGCCAAGGAAAAAGCGTTGGAGGATCAATACAATGGTTTAATCACCAGTGCAGATGGTGCATTAGAGAATAAGGATTATGCTAAAGCGAAAACCGATTATGAAGGGGCATTGGCCTTAAAACCAAAAGAGGAATATCCAAAAACGCAGATTGCATCAATTAATGCTACTTTGGCCAAGTTGGAAGGCATTGACAAGCAGTATGATAAGTTAATGGTGAGTGCGGTTCAAAAACAACAATCAGGTAAATTGGAATTGGCGAAAGCAGATTATCAGGCGGCATCTGAGTTAAAACCGAATGAGCAGAAACCTAAAGATGGTATTGCTGCGATAGATGCAAAACTGGCTGCCGCTGCAGCTGAGTTGGCCGCTAAAGAAAAAGCGGTGGAAGATAAATACAACGGTTTTGTAGCTGAAGGGGATGCACAAATGGCATTGGAAAAATATACAGAAGCGCAAACGGCATATGAAAGTGCATTGGAAGTGAAACCGAAAGAGGAATATCCAAAAACGCAGATTGAGGTGATTAATACCAAGCTGGCTGAACTAGCTGCTGCTGAAGCAAAAGCAGAGGCGGAGGCACAGGCATTGGCAGAGAAAGAACAAAACTATAAAGCTTCTATCGCGAAAGCAGATCAAATGTTTAAAGCAGGAGATTGGAATGGTGCGAAAACAGAATATCAAAATGCACTGACCATTTTTGAAGGGAAGACCTATCCAACCAGCCAAATCATGCAGATTGATGAAAAGCTTGAATTGTTAGCTGCTGAGGAAGCGGCCAAAGCAAAAGCACAGGCAGAGTTAGATGCCAAAGAGGCACAATATCAAACGGCCATTAAAGCGGGTGATGCAGCATTGTTAGCGAAGGATTATACCAAAGCAAAAACGGAGTATCAAAATGCGCAGCAAATTTTTGCGGATAAACCATATCCGGGAGTTCAATTGAAAAAAATTGAAGGTTTGGAATTGGAGGCCCAAAGAAAAGCGGAAGAAGAAGCTTTGTTAGCGAAACAAAGAGAAGAAAACCAGCAAAAGTTTGATGCTTTAGTAGCTGAAGGTGATGACTTTGTACAGAAAGGAGAATTAGAGAAAGGGAAATACAAATATGAAGCAGCGCTTAAATTAATTGCGGGTGATGCGGTAGTGACTCAGAAAATGCGTGATGTATCTGCGAAAATTGAAGAAGCGCGTAAACTGGCTGAATTCCATGCGAAGAACGATACGGAGTTTAACCGTCAGTTGGCTGAGCAATATCCAAATGGTTTAAATGAAACTACGAAGAAGGGAAGTAAAACCACCACCAGAATTGTAATTGTTGCCAATGGTAGAGGGGATGAGTACAAAAAAGAAGTGTATAACTATGGTGCGGTTTTCTACTTTAAAAATGGAAAGAAAATTGACGAGAGTACGTACAATAAGGAAACCAAAGGACATTAATTATATTTAAGATTTAGATTTGAAAACGAAGCCTCTTTTGCGAAAGTAAAAGGGGCTTTTTTAATAGACTTTTATTGGTGCTGTTTGGGAAGAGTTCAGTGGATGTATGAATGAAAGTTTTTCTATTCGATTTTCACAGGATTTTAGCAGTATTACCCGTAACATTTTTATGTTTCAATCGAGGTTAATATTTTGTTTATAGAAGTATTACGAAACTGTAAGATATGTTACAATTTAAAGTTTAGGTTTGTTGCAATTTTGCCTGGTTTCCAATAAGATTTTATTGTGAACCTGAAAAAATTAAATTTGTGAACTTGAAAAAATAAATAATAAAATGTCAGAAGAAATAGAACACTTAAAATGCCTAATTATAGGATCTGGCCCAGCAGGATATACTGCTGCAATTTATGCTGCCAGAGCGGATATGAGCCCAGTGATGTATACAGGAATGGAGCCTGGAGGACAATTAACTACTACAACTGAAGTAGATAACTTCCCGGGATATCCGAATGGTGTAGATGGAACGGCAATGATGGAAGATCTTAAAAATCAAGCGGTACGTTTTGATACCGATGTAAGATTTGGTAGAGTTACTTCTGTTGATTTTTCAAGTAAGCCGCATAAAGTGGTGGTAGATGAGAAAAAACACATCACTGCAGATACTGTAATTATTTCTACTGGAGCTTCTGCCAAGTGGTTAGGTTTAGAAAGCGAGCAAAGAATTAGAAAGAGTGGAGGTGGTGTTTCTGCCTGTGCAACTTGTGACGGATTTTTCTACAGAGGAAAAGATGTGGTAATTGTAGGCGCGGGAGATTCAGCTGCCGAAGAAGCTACGTATTTAGCCAAGTTGTGTAACAAGGTGTACATGTTGGTGCGTAAAGACAAAATGCGTGCGTCTAAAGCGATGCAACACCGTGTAAACGCTACGGAAAACTTAGAAGTATTATACAATACGGAAACGGTTGAGGTGTTAGGTCAGGATGTTGTAGAAGGTGTAAGAGCTAAAAACAATGTAACCGGAGAAGAACAAGACATTAAAGTGGATGGATTCTTCGTAGCTATTGGACATAAGCCGAATACAGATATTTTTAAAGACTTTATCGATGTAGATGAAGTGGGGTACATAAAAAATGTTCCGGGAAGTTCAAAAACCAATGTAGAAGGGGTGTTTGTAGCGGGCGATGCTGCCGATCATACCTATCGTCAGGCAATTACCGCTGCAGGTAGTGGTTGTATGGCTGCTTTGGATGCAGAAAGATATCTTGCTGCGATGGAATAATAGTTTAACTATTTGACCAAATAGTCAAAATTTGTGATAAGATAAGGAGGCATATGTCTCCTTTTTTTTATTTTAGTCGCAAATTGCACACCTTTTGAATTTATTCATACTATCATTAATTACCTTTCTCATTCCAGTCGGTGTCATTGCCATTGGATTATTGGATATCTATTCCAATAGAAATAAAGGAATCTCACGAACAATATTCGGTGCATTTTTATTTTCTGTTTTAAGCTTCTTTTTATTTAACCTCATGACCGAGGTAGAGATGGGAGAAACGCAAATTGTTGGATTCGTTGTACTCATGCCATTTTCTATGTTGGCCGGACCGTTAATGTTGATGTATCAAAAATCCCTGATGGGAATGAAACATAAATTGCTGGGGCATCAAAAGATCGCTTTAAATTTTGTACCTGCTATTTACAGTGTGTTGGTTTTGGTAGTGGGCCTCTCCATATTTTCGCTCAAAGATGTAAACGATATTCTAACCTTACAGAGATTGGAATCTGGAGCGACCAATATTGTCATCGCGCGTTATGTATTGGTTTCAGCGCATGTATTATGGTATTTACAGTTGTTTTGGTATACCAAAAAGATTCGATTGGTGTATGACAAGCAAAAACGCAAATACGGTAAGTTTTATGCGCAGTATGAAGAGCGAAACGAAAAACTGATGATGCGTGAAGTGGTGATCCTGATGATGGTCGGTTTTTACGATTTGATGTTCTGGGTAGTGCGTGTGAGAAATCCGTATTTAATGATTTTGGTAAATGTCATTTTTGGAATCATACTGGCTTATTTGATTATTGCTGGAAGGGAACAAATAGACATCAAGCGTTATCGGATGTATAAGTTGGATTCGCACAAGCATGAGTTAAAAGATGCGTTTTCCAATAACGATAAAGTAGATCGAAGAAAAAAACGCCTTAAACAAATGGTTTAAGACGTTGTTAAAAAGATTAATCTTCGTGATATACAATTTCGTAATCAATTTTTGCTGCTTTCTCTAGCATGGCTGTAACGCCACAATATCTTTCCTGAGAATACACTACCGCTTTTTCCACTTTGTCGCGGTTGAGATCTTTTCCCCAGATATTGTATGTCAATTTGATATAATCATAATATTTTGGATGTTCTTCGGTTAAAGAACCAGTCGCAGTCACTTGTAAATCTTTAAAATCCACACGCATTTTTTTAAGTAGCGAGATCACATCCAAAGAGGTACAGCCGATGAGTGAAGCTAAAATAAGAGGTTTGGGTCTTGGGCCCTGATCATTCCCTCCAAAGCTCTCATCCGCATCTAAAATCATTTCATGACCATTGACCTCACCTTTAAGAGACATGCCACCATTATATCCAAAAGAAACTTCGTGATTCATATGTTCTAGTTTAAATTATTGCAGTACAAATGTAACAGGAAATCATCTGAAGTTAAGTGACATTTATCCAGTAAAAATGATTGAATAGGCCTTTTGGTCAGATACGGAACAAATCGTCATGTTTGATGTCTTGGGGAGAAGAAGTTTAGCCGGAAAGTGTAAAAGTATAGACATAAAAAAAGCGGCACTGGGCCGCTTTTATATGATTTAAAGTTGGGGATTAATAGAAATAGCTAAACCCAACATTAATGTTTAAGAAATTGTGACTTTGGTGTCCACCGGCTGGAAGAATATAGTGATACTTTGTATTCACAAAGAAATCTGCACTTCCACCTGTAGGGAAGATCACACCCGCTTCCGGATAAAAACCAAAGTTCCAGGTATCTTGATTATAGGCAAAACCGCTAATATCAAATCGTTGTAACACACGATATAAACCAGCTCCGGCACCTACAAAAGGAATGACTTTACCTTCCGGATTGAAGAAGTAATTACCTGTTAAGGTCATTGGGAAATAGTTTAAATAACGCAATTGCGTTCCTGATAAAGTCATATTACGATCCGGAATTTCAAGGGTTCCTTTGTTGATTTTTTGACTCAACACCTGCCAGGAAATATTTAATCCTATGGAAGCGTTATCCGACATCATTTTTTTCCATTCGATGCCCATCGCACCCCAGCTGTACTTATCGATGAAGTCTTTAGTTTCACCCATTGGTGCAGCCATGTTATACGTAATTGCGAAGAAATTGTCCTGAGCGAATACACCTGTAGATAAAACGCTCGCTAGTATAAATAGTTTAAACTTTTTCATCTTATTTTTTATTTAAGTAAGCAGATTGAGTAAATGCCTGGTTTACCGAATATTCAATTCTACTCAGGTTATTGTTGTTTGAAGAAGATACCAAACCATTTAATCCTCCGGTCCAGATCACTTCAGCCGGTTTGTCAGAATGATCGTAGTTTTTTACGTCCATCATAGACATCAATACCGTACCCGTAGTATACGAGTAGTAAGAAACACCCCATCCCGGGTATCCCCACCATGGGTTCCATCCCCAACCTGGGTAACCCCATCCCGGGTAATATGATGCGCCAACAATTTTGTTGGTCCAAACGGCCGCTTCTAAATATACGTCAGGTGTGTCGCCTTGTGCGACTTCTACCCATCCGTAGTTCATCATATTTTGTCTGATTCCGCTGATAATAATATCCGCTTCATCTTTTGGATAATCTGGTTTTTCTTCTGTGGTATCATAAACGATCACTACAGAATCATACAGGTAATAAGTTTTGTAGTCATCAAAATTTACATTGTCAGCAAATCGGGTCCCTACTAAATCAAAATCTTCAATAGTTCTATCTTTCTCTGGATAACAGGAAGCAATCACTCCGGCTATAAAAAGAAAAGACATCCATTTTGTTAGTTTCATAATTTTCGTAATTAATTAGTTTTTTCTGTTGCGCGAATTTAACAAATTTTAAAGCACAGGCAATGTACTCCGTCACATCAATAGTTGTCAGAATTGCAGTTTTAGTGTCATTAAAACCTGATGTCTAAAAGCGAATTTCCAAATATCGCGACACCCTGTCAGCATTTAGCGTTTGGTATATCAATTGAAAAGGGCGCCACCATATAAAATTACTAAAATGGCGAAAGGAAAAATAAAAGTAGAATCGGGAAACATATTTCCTGTAATAAAGAAGTTTTTATATTCTGATCACGAGATATTTTTACGTGAATTGGTTTCAAATGCAATTGATGCTTCATTAAAATTAAAAGCATTAAAACAAGCAGGCGAATTTTCTGGTGATGTAGATGATTTAAGAGTAGAGGTGAAAATTGATAACGATGCCAAAACATTAACCATTTCGGATAATGGTATCGGGATGACGGAAGAGGAAACCAAGAAGTACTTAAACCAAATGGCTTTTTCCGGTGCGGAAGAATTCTTAGAAAAATACGAGAAAGAAGGTAAAGAAGCGGGCATTATTGGTCACTTCGGATTGGGTTTCTATTCTGCATTTATGGTGGCCAAAGAAGTAGAGGTCAACACCAAATCATATAAAGATGCAGATGCAGTACAATGGACTTGTAATGGAGATCCGGAGTACAATATGAAAAAGATCACGAAAGAAAATCGTGGTACCGATATCGTTTTACATTTAGATGATGATTCTTTAGAGTTTTTAGAAGAAAGCAGAATTGGTGGCATCTTAAACAAGTACTGTAAATTCTTACCGGTTGAAATCAAGTTTGGAACAAAGAGTGAATCTTATGACGATCCAAGTGGTGAGAAAGATGAAAACGGAAACGTAAAGCAATTACAAAGACAGGTAGATAATATCATCAACAATCCAACTCCGGCATGGACCAAAAAGCCTGCTGATTTGGAAGCGGATGATTATAAAGGTTTCTACAGAGAGTTGTATCCGGCTACATTTGAAGAGCCTTTATTCCATATTCACTTAAACGTGGATTACCCGTTCAATTTAACTGGAATTTTATACTTCCCGAAATTGAGCAATAATATTCAGGTACAGAAAAACAAGATCAGCTTGTATTCTAACCAGGTGTTTATTACCGACAACGTGGAAAACATCGTTCCTGAGTTCTTAACGATCTTACATGGGGTGATCGATTCTCCGGATATTCCATTAAACGTGTCTCGTTCTTACCTACAGGAAGACAAACAGGTGAAACAAATTTCATCGCATATCTCTAAAAAGGTGGCAGACAAGTTGGCGTCTATGTTTAAGAAAGACAGAGCTGATTTTGAGTCTAAATGGGACGACATCAAAGTATTTATGGAATATGGAGCGTTAACCGATGAAAAATTCTTCGATAGAATTAAAAAATCATTGTTGTTAAAGAGTACCGATAACTCGTATGCGACTTTAGCGGAGTACGAAGAGAAAATCAAGGAAAACCAAACCGATAAGGACAACAAATTGGTGTACTTGTACTCTGATAATGCTGAAGAGCAACACGTATTTGTAGAAAGTGCAAAAAACAAAGGCTATGATGTATTGGTATTTGATACGCCATTAACTCCGCACTATGTACAGTTCCTGGAAACAAAATTGGAGAATGCTTCATTTGTACGTGTAGATTCTGATACGATTGACAAATTGATCAAGAAAGATGAAGAAGTAGCGTCTAACTTGTCAGAAGATCAGGAGAAAGAATTGAAAGAAGTGGTGGAGAATTTGGTAGACAAACAATCTTACACGGTTCAATTTGAGGCAATGACCGAAAACGATGCGCCTGTGATTATTACACAGCCTGAGTTTATGCGTAGAATGAAAGATCAGCAAGCCATGGGTGGCGGTATGATGGGAATGGGTAATTTCCCGGATATGTACAATTTGGTAGTAAATGCCAATCATCCGTTAACGAGTAAGATTTTGGTAGAGGTAGATGCAGATAAAAAATCAAGTTTGGCACAACAAGCTATTGATTTGGCATTGCTTTCTCAAAACTTATTAAAAGGTGAAAAACTAAGCGCTTTCTTAAAACGAAGTGTAGAATTGATTGATTAATAAAGCTTAAAAGAGGAGGCTTTCAGATTTGAAAGCCTCTTTTTTTGCCTACTTTTATCGATAACTTATTTAAATCAGAAAATATGAGAAATTTATTAATAGGAATTGCGGCTATAGTGGTCTTAGGACTCATTGGGTTTTCATGGTTTACCGGAAAATATGATACGATGGTGGCTATGGAAGAAGAAGTAAACGCTTCATGGGCAAATGTGGAAGCACAATACCAACGAAGAGCCGATTTGATTCCCAATTTGGTGAGTACAGTCAAAGGGTATGCGGCACACGAAAAAGAAGCTTTAACCGCTGTTATTGAAGCGCGAGCTAAAGCGACTTCTGTAAACATTGATCCGAGTAATATGACCGCACAGGATATTCAAAATTTTAATGGGGCGCAAACCGGATTGGCCAGTGCATTGTCTAAATTAATGGTAGTGGTAGAGAAGTATCCGGATTTAAAAGCCAATCAAAACTTCTTACAGTTACAGGCGCAATTAGAAGGAACCGAGAATAGAATTAGTGTAGCCAGAACCAGATATAATGATACATCTAAAGAATACAATAGATATATCAAAGGGTTTATAAACAAGTTTATAGCTTCAAGTAGTGGTTTTGAAGAGAAACCTTATTTCGAAGCCAAAGAAGGTACAGATGTAGCTCCTGAGGTGAAGTTTTAAGGAAAACATATAATTAGTGATGTAAAGTCGGGAGCAGTGCTTCCGGCTTTTTTTGTTTTAGCCCATGTGATTTTTCCCAATCTAGCTAAATAATTCCATATTTTGGAAAAAATGGATGATGTGAATTTTTGTAGTGTGCTGATTTTTAAGGTGTAATAAAATGGGTGGGGTGTTTGATTACGATCTGCCAATGAGTTTCACATCAAAAAATAAATGCTATGAAAAAGATCGCTTTATGGATTTTGTTTGTACTAGGTATAGCAACTTCTGCACTTTCCACTGAACCACCTGCCATTGACGGAACCTATATGACCACGGGTTCTTTTGAATACAGTTACACTTCTGATAAATGGGTAGAGCGGGAAGCCACCGCACAACTCATTGAGGTTTCTATCGAGAATGGCACACTAAAATTGGGTGAGCAGGTTTTTACGATTCAAAAAATGAAGGTAAAAACCAATAAAAAATCAGGTTATGTCAATTATGAATTTAAGTTACAGGATGCCAATGGAGAATGGGCCGAAGCTTCATTGATTGTGAGCCAAAACCAAACTGCCGGAAATACCAAACCTTCCGAGTTTTATATTTTTAATTCCGGAGCGGAGATCTCTTACGATATTCAACCCTATCATTATGAACAAACTTCATTGTAGCCAGGTTTAGGGACAACCTCAAAGCGGAGTTGGCGCAGTATCCATGCTGTACTGACTGGCTTTGGGGTTAATGTTACCAGGAAACGTTTTTGGTTTGAGTTATCTATTTTTCTTCATTTTCTACAGGAGTGATTACAAGCTCTTTTTCTTTCCATTCTATTTGAATAAATTCTCCTACTTTAAAGCCTAGTTTTTCCAGCCATCTTCCTTCCATTCTAATTTCCGGAATCCATATTTCATCAAAGGCTCTTTTACGCAGTTTGGGTTGAATTTTAATTTTTTTCATTTTTTATTTCTAGTCTAATTATTTTCAAATAACTCATTTTAGTTTTCGTTTAACGAAAATTAGTTGACTCTATGCCAAAACTTAAATACAATAGAATTAAGGTTGTTCTTGCGGAGAACGAGAAATCAGCAAAGTGGTTAGCCGAGCAATTGGGTAAGGATAAATCTACGGTCTCACGATGGTGTACTAACGACATGCAACCGGCCGTAGAAACATTCTATAAAATTGCTGAGATACTAGATGTCGAAGTGCGCGAATTGTTTGTGGCTTCGAAAGGGTAAACTTCTTAGTTTGCATTAAGCAAAACATTTAAACCCATATTTTTCTAATTGGAGTTACCAATTGAAAAATTATCTTTTATAAACGGTTAGTATAAGAGATGTTGCCATCCCGAAAGATAGCTATGTTTTCTTAGGTTGTGATATGTAGTTGGTTTTATTACGAAGTTTGTTATTAATTCATTTAACACCTTTTTGTAACCTTAAAGTACCTGTCGAAATTCTTGTTATGTAAAATTGGACTCTAAACGTTTACATGAAGAATCTGTAATCAAAAATATTGTTTACAATTTCATTAGACTGCTTAACCACACTCGCAAAGCTCTGAGAATATTCAATCGTCACAGGAAGTGTTTTATACAGTGTATTATTGTTCCAATCAACTTTCGTTAGTGCCATAATACTTGAACACGTCTCATGCCACCCATTACTTCCTGAAAACTTTCGGATTAGAATTGGGTCTGGGATTGCTTTTAATGCTGCTTCTTTGAAAACGGGTTGATTCGGATTTTGAACATTTACTCCTACTACACTGCCTTGCGTCCAGAGTAGGCATTCGTTTTTAGAAATTGGTAAATATGAACCTCGTTCCAATGGATAGCCAGATGCGGAAGGCTTATCGTTATATTGATTCGGCCCATCAATTTTAAGACCGAACCAGTTTGATTTTCGTATAATTTGAATCAATTCAATTTCAGTTTTATCACCGAAAGCGTCAAAAATGCCATCAATTTCATCATCTGTAAAGTGAGACGTTTTATGCACAAATATCTTTTTTGGAATCTGCCCACCGTGTTCATTCTGATAAATTAGAAGACTTTTAGAAAGGACGGACAGCATTTCATTATAACTAAGAAATGGGTTTCCTTTATGATTTGTCACAAATTCTTTTGTGTCATAAGCAACAAATTTAAACCCTGTGCCATCTGGATCAAAGACTTGACTGCAACAAGTGGTGTAGTCAACCGAACCTCCCACGGATTTCATTGCATAACTCAATCCTATGTAGGCTTCGTCTTTATCTAAGTCTGCAAGTTTCCAAGGAATACCTCCTGCTTTTGCATAAAGCGCAACACTCAAGCCCCACATTACATTTGCTCTGCATTCACGGTTTAACGAATAATCATTAATAATTTGAATAGGAATGTTTTGAACTGCAAGTTTAGCTTTTAAGCGATCATGTAAATCAAAATTGTCGCCTTCGAAGCATTGTTCCCATTTGGATGGCAGATACAGTATTAGCACATCAAAATCACTTCTGTTTCTAAGCAAGGTACCAACATTGTGCAAAATCATATTTAATAACAATTCTCCATTTCCATTTTTAGAAACCTGGTCGAGCGTATCAGGTAACTCCATTTTTAAGTCGTCCGAACCAACACCTATGTTAACCTTAAACACTTGTGAAAAACCTGGGTACTTAGGATAATAATTCTTTGCATCACGTGGGGCAAATGATGAATTAAACTCATGTATTAACGTCTCACATTGTTGTGTCATTCCGAATGGAGAGATAGTAGCAAGTCTAACTGACATCGGATAGGATAAATCAAGTCCGTATGGTCCATGTGTGACTAATCCTCTCAAGGGATGAATGTCTTTATTCCCATTCGCAAAAAGTAATTGCGGTTCTGGTAATTTATAATGGCGACTGATTTCGGACATAGTTAGGATTTACTAAATGCTGTTCTTGTATTAATAGTGAATCTAACAGGGAACTCTTCATCTGGATATGCGCTAATTACGACATCTGAATTTGTCTTTTGATTCTGGAATATTACTTTGATCCACGCATTTAAAAGAGCACTTGACTGCTTGTTATATCTGAATTTCAAAGCATTCTTAAGTGCTTCAGAATGATTCTGACGTTCTTCTTTGGGTTCAATCCAAATTGTCGGTTTCAATGCTAACCATAGTTTATCATTTCTTGACTCTAAACTTATTTCAAGCGCCTCGCACCAGTTTATATTTCCGCCCTTGTTTGTTCTCATGCGTGCGATAAACCTAGAGTTAGATAAAGCATTGATTATTGGTTGAAAAACCGAATCAGTTGCCATTTCTCTTTTAGGAATAAGCATAAATTTCTTACTTCTTGTGAGGTGCAATGCAGGATGACTTCCTAAAGCGACCGCTAATGCCCTTTCATAAAGAGAGTGGTAAATAGTACTTTCTGAGATGAGAGCTGCTGGATTCGAAAGTTGAACTTTTTCGATAGACTCAAAGCCTACATTTTCAAACATCGTTCTTAGATTCGCCTCATTTCCCCAAGCATGAATTTCCTCCGCCTTTACTAAATTGGCGTGTGGTTTTTTCTCCTGAACAAGAGAATAAAAATCTTGTGTACTTATTCCGGTTGAAAGTTTGATCTCAGCGCATTCATTGCTAACTTCTGCAATAGGCAATAGGTTCGTTCTAATTAATGGAAATTGAGTACCACATTCATTTGTTGGAATGTTTACCTCAGTAGATCGATTAGCCTTAATTTTGGAATTAATGTCCTCAGGAATATTACTAATTTGTTTCCAAGTTGCCATTAATAGCGTGTCAAAGGTTTCAATTTCGACAATATGTGCATTAATCCCTTTTTCGGATGCTTTTGCAATAAGAGATTTTACAGAATCAGCGGTATGGGAAATACTTGTTGTAGTCCAGAAGAGTCCTGCAGGAAAAGCATTCGTTTGTTCAATAGCTTGATCAAACATTTCCATCACATTTGAATCTCGTCCACTATAACCAGTAACGACCATTCCAAAACGGGTTGAAGCCGCGATAAACGCTTGCATTATTTTTGTATCATTATCTTTTAAATCTTGGGTGAGATTTTTAATTTTTTGATATTTGAAATCTCCATGAATTTTGGCGTAGATCGGAAACTTTTCTTGATTAAGCGCTTCAAGTGCCGCGTAAGAACCTTCTAAGTTAAAAGTTTGTAAATTTTCTCCTGTGACTTGTGCATAGGCTTTCTCTATAACTTCATCAAAATTAGTTGTGTAGGCTATTTTTGCATTGTTACTACCAAGTAAGCCTGCTAAAGCTCTATGACTAGTATTTAAAGATATATGTTCATTACCAAGTTTTTCTGACAGATATTTTTGTTGCAATTGGTAATCTTCATCAAAGGTCAAATCGAAATAGAAACTATATTCTTCTGGACTCCAGAGACTAGGGTATCCGCGAGAATCCATGTAGCCCTGCACCTTGGTTTTTATTGCATCGTTGTTTATATCATGTGTCTTGATATCTTCTCCTTGTTCTGCGCAATAATGCCGTAGTTTTAAATCCCAAATAAGGTCTGAGGCAGTAGGCATATTTGCTGAGCGAGATGTACCTGCACCAAGAAACCACATCATTTGAGATGAGTTTGATTTGTAATTCTGAATCAAGGATTTTAATTCCATTATGACTGTTTTTTACTAATATAATTCAGACTAGATTCTAAAAAGGAATTGTTAATTACTAAGTCGTTTTGTTTGAATCAAATTTAACAGTTTGTTTTTTTAGTAGTTTAAATATTGTAATCCAATTTCAAATACTTACAAATGACTGTAAGCGTTTGATATCATATGGGTTCAGTAAAACTAGAACTTCCAAACTTTTTAAAAAATGTGGTAAATACGTATTTTATAGATGTGGTTTATACGTATAAAAAATTTGTGATGTGCTGGTTTTTAGGATGTAATAAAAACGTGTTAGATACAAGAAAACATACGAGGTTGAATAGGTACCGCATATTTTAAGAAGGTCGCTGTATAGTGTTTTCTATGATACTCATTAATTTCCTTGTATACGTGTCCACAGTTCCTGTAACAGTTTCTTACCATCTCGAGGCGATTTCTCTACTTCGGTTAATTCTACTTCACCATCACCGGTGGGAGTGATAGCATATTTAAACACAAAATTTTGGGCATGGGAGTCCATGCCCAGCATACCAAAGCGCAAATCGTTAAAGTAAAGCGTATCGTTTTCCTGGGTGATGATATACCAACCTTTCGAGATGTGAATCATCCGTTGAATGCGTTCATTTTGGGCTAACTCACCCAACAAATGATGATCTTTAGGATAGGATCTGAATTGAATAGGCTGGGTATCAAAAAAGGAATAATCGGCCAGTAGATACGCATCTTTGGTATCTACATTGGCACTCCACAAAATGGTATTGAGCGGTGCAGGTCGGGTGTCTAATTCACTGTATTTGATTTGTTGTTTTTCCAGTGCTGCTTCAAACTGAGAAGTAGCTATAAATTTAAGTAGGAAAGTCAATGCCAAATAACTCGAACTGATGATTAATCCCAGGTTATTATAAAACTGTCTTTTGGGATTGGTACGCTTGCGAATCAGTGCTAAAATCAAAAATGTGAGGAAGGGGAGCGTATACAACGGATCAATCACAAAAATGGTTTTGAATGCCAGACGTAAATCAAATGGCCAAAAGAGTTGTGTCCCCCAGGTGGTGTGGGCATCTAATATAGGATGGGTGAAGAACGCCCAGAAAAATAACCAGGACCATCCTTTGAAATCTTTATAGGTTTCGTACCGGGTCACGAGCCAGGCAAAAACAGGCGCAAAGACCACCGAAAAAACAATGGAATGTGTAAACCCCCTATGGAGTTCCAATGCCCGGGTGGTATCTGTAAAATGAGAGGACAACACATCCAGATCAGGAATGGTACCCGCAATGGCTCCGTACAGCATGGCCTTGTTCCCGGCTTTCTTTCCCAAAGCTAATTCTCCTACTGCTGCTCCTAAAACAATCTGTGTCAATGAATCCATGGTCGCAAATGTAAAGAGAAGCGTGGAGAGTTTGTTGGATAATTATATTCCTCAAGTTTTAGAGATATTTATGACAGCTAAATTTTTTAACATGAACCAAAACGTTCATTCCTCCAAATGTTGATACACCCATTGCTGTCCGTTACGATCTATAATAATCATCAGGTTATTTTCAAGATATGTGAGATAGCCGTTAAAGATCAATTCGGTTTCTTTTTGTCGTGTTTTTTTGGCAAAGCGGGAATCGGTGAAATGCAGATATAAATACCAGACGCCATTTAATTTGCTAGGCCGGGTATTTAAGGTGCCAGACCACAACAATAGCGGACATTTCATACAGGATTGTTCAATTTTAAAGCGGTATGCCGAATCAATTTGAATGATTGTAAAGGGTTGTGCATCTGGAGTTTTCCATAATTGCAAAGAAGGTTCATGTGTTATTGAATCATCAGGTGTAACAGTCTGGGTTAATACCCATGTGCCTATTAATTGTTGAGATGGAATGGATTCTTTTGAAGTTGGAGCATCGTCAATTGTTCTGTTATGCTCAGCCTTCATCAAACCTCCTATACCGAAGAGTAACACCAAAATGATTGAAATCTGTTTATAGCGCATATCTTATATTGACCCTTATAATACGTTTAACAAGTGGTGTTTGGTATAATGAGCAGGCGGTTATTTAAAATGTAGTTTCATTCCTTCATGTGAAGGTGTAAATCCTAAATCGGTATAAAATTGAATGGCTTGTGGTCTGGTTTTGTCTGTAGTTAATTGTAGTACGTGGGCTTTTCGTTCCTGTGCTCTTTGTATCGCCCATTCAAACATCATTTTACCTATGCCTTGACCTCTTTGGTCTTTTCGAATGCGAACAGCTTCTATTTGTGCCCGAATCCCTCCACGGTAAGTCAGGTAGGGAATAAACGACAATTGAAGTGTTCCAATAATCTCAGAATTTGGATTTTCAGCTACCATTAATTCCTGGTTAGGATCTGCCTGGATACGTGTAAAAGCGTCAAGATATTCCTCAGGTAAAGGTGTTTGGAAATTCTCTCTTTGTTTTCCCAGTTCGTCATCTGCCAACATGGCTATGATAAAGGTTAAATCTTGTTTTGTGGCTTTTCTAAATTTCATTTATTGTTGGAAGGTATTTTTACAATACTACAAAGGATCAGTCACCAGAGAGGTGACTGATCTGTATAGATTTTAACTACGCTTTAATTTCTTTCCAGTTTTTTACGATCCCAATTGGAAACATGGACAGCTGCTTCGTAAGTTGTTTTTAAGAAATCGGATAACACTTCTTCCGGGTTTTCTGCTTTTTGAACGTCTTCGTATTTTAAGAAAAATTCGCCCATTTCTGCGCTATAAAATGCTTCTTGGGGTAATACTTGTTGTGAGCCAAAACGGGCATCGCTCGGATAGGCATAGGCATAAAAAACGGGCATAGGAGAATCTTTAGAACCCGGCCAAAATCCGGCACTGCTCACTTCTTGTGAATAGGCTTCCTGCATCACATCTAATGGCATATTGGGCATTCCTCCGGGGTGGAGTGGAGCAGGATTTCCTGAAAATCGGGTGACGGCTAAATCAAATGCCCCCCAAAAAAGATGGACCGGACTGGCTTTACCTATAAACTCACTTCTGAATTGGTTAAAAACGGCATTCACTTTTAGCATCGCCTGCCAAAGGGTGTGGGCCACTTTTGGATCGTATGATTTGTTAACGGTATTCTCTGCAAAGGGAATAGCCGGTTCCATTTCATTGGGTCTGGCATGTATGCGTACATGAATTCCTATGCTGGATAGTTTTTCAAAAAGCTCCATATAAAAATCTGAAACTGTTTGGGGTTCCAATGCCATCGTTAAGGTGTCGGCATGGGAACTTTGAATTAAAAGCTGATGCTTTCTAAAATCAAAATCGATTTGGAAGATTTTACCTTCATATGGTATGGCATTGGTAGAATATCCATTTGGTGTTACATATAAGGTGGCATGCCAGGAGTGATTTTGCCAGGGCATTGTTCTTAATCTTATTTTTCCTACAATCTGAATCCATTGATGTAGTGTTTCAATGGTATCTTGCATTTCAGTAAAATTTAGAATCGGCCAGTTTTGATCTTTTTTCATCTGTATTCGTTTTAAGTTGAAGCAAAATTACTTTTCACAAAAGGGCTATGCATTCATCTAGATTAAGAAATCGGTAAATTATGTGCGCGCCATTTTTCCGCGAATGGTACTGAGTGCTTGTGGCGTTATTCCCAAATAGGTGGCGATCATCCGTAGGGGAATTCTATGATGTAGATCCGGATAGGTCTCTAAAAAATAGGTGTAACGGTCTATGGCAGGCGAGCCCATCAACATCAATACTCTCCGTTGTAGCTTTGCCATTCTCCTGTATAACAGTTGAGCGTTTTCCTGCATTTTTTCTGGTAAAATGTCAGTATGAAACATTCGGTCTTTATTAAAGGTCACTACTTCAGTATCTTCCAGACAATCAATAAAAAGTTGTACCGGCTGTTGATACTCCAGAGCTTCTATATCAGCCATAATCCAGTTTTCAGGGGCAAACATGAAGATGTGTTCTTTTCCTTTACTATCAATGATATAACTCCGAAGAAGTCCTTTTTTGACATAATAAGTGTATGCTTTAGTGTCGCCTTCAGCCTGGATGATCTGTCCCTTTTTGTATTGGTGCACAGTCGCATGTGGATCGTTCCGAAGTATTTCTGTTAGATTTTCCATTGATTTTTAAAGAGATATAATAGCCACAAAGTTTGGGATACAAATTAGGGAAAATCTTTGAATTGGGGTACTGCTTTATACTTATGGATAAAGATAAACAAGGGCGTAAAAGAAGATGATTAAGTAGAAAAATACCATTTCACCATTGCTCTTCCAAACCTCTTACACGGTCTTTAAACGAGGAGGTTTTGATTTCATGATGTCCAAAACGTTCGATAAATCGGTCCGCAATTTTTTGTACCCATTGGGTTTCAAAATCCGGGTCCATTCCTTCGGCTTTGACTACATCTTTTCCAAATTCATCGGCACGATAATATTCGGCTTTAGAGATTTGGTTGTAAGCATCGGCCGGGATACAAAATCCCCATTTTACACAAAGGTCTCCTAAAAGATAGATGAGTTCTCGTTCCATTGGTGGTACATCATTTTTTACCCTGAATCCCATAAGGCTGAATAGTTAAAGGTCTTAAAATTAATATAGTAGTGAGCTAAAAGATACAAATATTTTTTGATGTATATAGAATGAGACTAAAAATTTGATTGGAATTATTAGGGACTAAGTTGTATATTTGAGAGTGTTGTCATTCAACTAGTCTATACTACCGAACATTACAACCTCTTACATTTGAAATATCCCCACAAATACCTCAAACCGCTGTTTACATTTATTGTTTTCGCCCACAGCTTTTTCTTAACCGGAGTGGGGCAGGACTGGCTTCCTAGTATCATTACCCCTGAAGATTTTGGATTAAAAAATTCTTCATTTCAAGTTTATGATATTGAGATGGATTCCAATGGGTATGTATATTTAACAGGAAACGCAGGAGTTCATAAGTTTAATGGAAAGTCATTACTTAATCTTGGCCAAAAACAAACTGGAAATACTGATTTATATACTTCTTTTTTTAAAGACAATAAGGGTAAAATTTGGCTTCGTGGAATGAGGGGACGAATTGCTTATATAGAAAACAATGAGGTCATTCATTTTGCTTATGCAGATTCCATTAAAAATAAGATTCGTGGTGGTTTAGAAAGTTTGTATGTTGACTCTAATGGCACAATACATTTAGGCCTTCGAGCGAGTGGGTATTATACTATATCAGATAAGGGAGTTATACGAAAAATAGTAGGAAAGGAATCTTTATTACATGGTTTTGTAATTCAACAATTACCAGATGGTCATAGTTTTTTATACAGTGTTTTTCAAAAAGAAAAAAATGGTAAGACAAAATTGAATCTTTTTTATCAGTGTAAAAACGGACAGTTTGATACAATTTTAACTCTGAATGAAACTAAGGCTATTTATGAATCGACCATTTTAGAAGATGAAGATCAAATCAATTTAATTTCTTTTGGGGGAAGAGATATTGTCAAAATAAAAGGAAATAAGCTTCTGGATCACGTTTATTTTCCATATAATACTTTAAAGCTTTTTGAGGATTCGGATAAGAATTTATGGATTGGAACATTAAATAATGGAATTCAAAAAATTCCTGGAAACAATATTGGATTTCTTGCTTCAAATAACGCACAACAATATCTAAATGGTGCATCAGCAGCTATTGTAGAAGACCAAAATGGAGGAGTGTGGTTTAAATCTGATAGTTTAGGCTTTGGCTATATACCTTATCCAAGAATCGTTTCAAATACTTCATCTGAATTCAATAGAACCACTAAAACCACTTACCATATAGTCAGTGATGGTAAATCCGTTTTTTACATTGATGATAAGAACAATGTTACGGTTATTTCTAATGATTCAGTTAGCTGTTTTGAGGCTCCTTTGAATAAATCGAGTCACCTTAGAGATAATCAAGATCAATTCACCAATGGAATGGTTTATGATTCTATTAATGGTGGGTTATGGTTCCTCTTTCGTGGTCAGTTAGTATTTAGAAATGATTCCATTCAGAAAATTATAAAAATTGATATTGGTGATTATAAAAACCAAATGATAAGAGACTTCGCAATATTACCTGATGGTAATATTTTATTGTTGTTTCAATACTCGATTTTACTTTATGATCATAATTCTTTTTCGGTGATTAATAGAACCATTGATCGTGCGACTTGTATTTCGGCAAGATCAAAAGATGATATTTTGATAGGGACATTTGGTGGAGTTTGGAAACTTAATGGGAAAGATTGGGTTAGACCTTCCAATAGTTACCCTGTAGATCTGGAACATACAATTGACAATATTGAATATAGTAATGGTATTTACTTTATAGCTTCTATTAATAAACCATTGTACATCCTAACGGAAGATACGTTTAAAGTGGCTACTACGAAATCAGGTAACCAGATAAATACGTATGACCTTAGTATATCTCCGGAAGAGAATGTTTGGGTAAGGTCGTATAATAGTTCTCAATTGATTTGTTTTAAAAAGGGTGAATCGGATCAAAAGGGAATTGTATATGATTTTGATGATATGGCTAGACGAGTAATTACAATGAAATCTTTTTTAGTAACAAGTGAAATGATTTATTGGGGTGGATATGATGGTGTTTTTTATGCCAAAATTTCTGATTTAAATGAAGCTAAAAGAAGTACGGAGGTTACAATAAAAGAAGTAAGAGTAAACCAAAAGATAGTTCCGATTCAGAATAGATATACTTTGGGTTTCTTAGAAAATTCGGTCTATTTAAAATTTGAATGTATCAATTTTAGAAGAAGGAATATACAATACAAATACAGATTGATGGGCTTTGACTCGAATTGGGTTGAGGAAGAATTTCAGGCAACTCAGTATACCAATTTAGATCCTGGTAAATATCAATTTGAAGTAGCAGCTAAAATTAAAGAAGAAACATGGGGACAGCCACGAAAAATAGTGTTTGAGATTTCGCCACCTTTTTGGAAAACCTGGTGGTTTATTGCATTAGAGGTGATTTTAGTATTAACGGTAATAGGCCTCATTATTCGTTTTAGAGAAAAGCAACTGCTTGTGAAAGAAAGTAGGAAAGCGGAATTACAGAGATTGGAGCTTAGAGCACTTAAAGCACAGATCAACCCTCATTTTATATTCAATTCTATAGCCTCAGTTCAATATTACCTGGGAATGAACAAAACCATAGATGCAGAACATTATCTACAGCGGTTTTCCAAATTGATGCGCAAAGTGCTCGAAAATTCAGAACAGACCAAAGTATTACTCAAAGATGAACTGGCATTAATGAGCAATTACATTGGTTTGGAGTCAGAGCGATTTCAGGGTGAACCTATTCAACTTGAAGTAAAACTAAATGATATAGATGCCGAAAGTGTATTTATCCAACCTACATTGTTACAGCCCTATATTGAAAATGCGATTCGACATGGTTTGAGAGATAAAAAAGGGAAACGAATGATTCAATTAATTTTTACCCGTGTGGATACGCAAATGAAAGTGGATATTATCGACAATGGAATTGGGCGTAAGGCTGCCCGGCAAATGCAGCAATCGAAGGAAAGACGATCTTTTGGAATGTTGATATCCAATAGACGAATTGAGTTGATGAACAATGACTCGGATAACCCGGTTCAATATAAAGATCTGGAAGACGACAAAGGAAATAGTTTAGGAACGCATGTTACATTTTTATTGAATATCAAACTGACCTCATGAAAGCACTTATAGTAGATGACGAGTTTATGCCCGCTGAGCATCTTAAGTTATTGGTAAAAAGACATTGTCCGGAAATTGAAGAAAGTACAATTATGACTTCATCGGTTGATGCATTGAAGTATTTAAGTAAATCAGACATTGATATTTTATTTCTGGATATTGAAATGCCCTATTTATCGGGAATAGATCTGGTTGAAGTACTACCTAAAAATAAAATACCATATCTGGTATTTACAACAGCGCATAAATCATATGCTATAAAGGCATTTGAGTTAAATGCTATTCATTATTTGTTAAAGCCGATTGATCCGGAACAATTAAAAGAAGTGATTTCAAGGATTAAAGGAGCAGATAAGAATTTGAACACGCAATTACATACGCTGGACACTCCGGAGAAAAAGTTAAATGTGGTCAATTTACCATCGGGTCAGGATTATGAAATTGTAATGGTATCGGATATTGTCCGTTTACAAGGTAGTGGCAGTTATACGACCTTTTATTTACAAAATGAGCGCGAAATAGTAGTGAGCAAAAGATTAGCCTATTATCAGAAAAAATTGAGTCCCACTAATTTTATTCGAACGCATCAATCTCATTTGGTGAATATGAACTTTATAAAACGCTATTCCCGATCGGATGGGGGATATGTCACATTAAAAAATGAGAACACGGTTCCGGTAAGTAAATCAATGAAAGAACAAGTGAAGCGTTTTTTGGGAGTTTGAAGTTTATAAAACACCCTATACTAAACCGGTATAGGGTGTTTTATGGATCATGATTAATTTACAATAAGTTTTTCTCTTAAACTATTCCCTAAATTATCGTCTGCCTGAATAAGGTAAATTCCGGTATTCAATTGACTAACGTTTAATTTTTGATTGGGTTTTATCGTGGTAGATAAAACAACTTTTCCACTGATGTCGGTTATTGTTACTTGGATATTTTCTGTAAAACCTTGTAACATAACATACTCATTTGTGGGATTGGGTAACAACTGAGTTTCAGTTGTATTCAGGTATGTGTTTTTTGATGATTTATTATTTTGAGGCATAATAATGGGAGCCATTCCGCATTCGTCACATCCATGTACTATGGAATTGACCATCAATTGGGTATAACAATATGTATCATAACAGATGTTTCCATCAGCTCCAAGAGCTTCAACAGTAACACAAATAGTATACGTGCAATTTGCAGGACTATTTCCATAATCATGTGTAGCTATGGGAGTTGTTGTAATAGAAGAACTTCCATCTCCCCAATTCCAATAGTATTTATTGATGTAGGTACCGGAACCAGCTGTGACTGATAGGGTTTGTTCATAAACGTAACAATTAACGTTTTGAGAAGAAACTCCGGTAATGGTAATGTCGCACGGCAACTCTTCATGGCATCCCTCAATAATAGCAGGGGCTTCTGCATAAGTAGAAGATGAATGGAAAAGGATATCATGAGTCAGTTCAAAGAAAACAGGTGGAGTTTTAGTTCTAAATTGTTTTTCATTGGATTCAAAAACTACCTTTTCATTACATTCTTCAATAGTATTTCCAACGGCATTGGTTTTATTGATCGTAAGGTTATAAGTGTTATTACCCGTAGAACCTGAATAATCATAGCTTAGAACCGCTAATCCATCTTCCCAAAGACAACTAATATCTCTTCCGGTTAAACCTAATCTTCCGGTTGAAATCCAGGAGTAATAATCATGATCATGAGCCCAATGAGCTGGTGCATTATTTTTTGTATATCTGAATTCTGAAAATAAAAGTGTGTTGAAGTCGATTGTAAGTACCGCAGGATGTCTGGTATTTAAGGGTGAACTTACTCCAGTGTTATAAACATCACATGTAATATAAATTTTGTTCTGTGATGGATTCAATGTAATATCCAAAGGTGCAGCCATTGAAATTGTACTTTTTGATTTAGGGTCTAATTTATATTCCATAATATTTGAAATATAGGCGGTGTTTAATGATGCGTCTTTAATTTCGACTAAGTATATGATATCTCCACCAAGGCTTATATTGGCTAATATTCTATCGTTGGCGGCATCATATGCTAATCCCTTTACAGACGCGACCCCAGTCCATTGTTGTATATCTTCAAGAAAAATTTCTGGTGATATGGACCAAATGGAAGAGCCATTATAATCAAATAAAGTGATATCACCATTGCTTTGAAGTGCTCCGCCTTTTAGATTAGAACCCAACTGAACAATTCCTACACCAGGTATATCTATTACATTGGTGGTTGATGTTATTCCTGTCGTACGACTTTCTTTTGACCATAAACCATAAAGATTATTATCCAGGCAAATTAAAAGTCCTACATCATCAGGAGTGAAGAGACCTCCTCCTGGAGAAACGTAGTGCGGATATGTACTGATATCTTTATCGGCCCAACCACTGATGTAGTATTGCTCAACACTTGGAGCGTAAACGATATCTAAGCCAAATTGATCTAAATGGTTACTGTAAATATCTGGCATTAGAATAACCATGTCAAATAGAGATCCATCTACCTGATTTAATCGCATTACAAATATTCTTTGTTGACCACTTTCAACGGTAGAACCGGTTAACAAAATATATTTATCACCTTGTAAACTAATGTCTAAACATCGTTCATCATCTCCGATATCATGGTAAATTTCCCAGATGACATTTCCGGAGACGTCTAAACGTTGAACGTGAATATCAGTGTTCGTTAAAGAACCAGCAGGGTATACCGTACCTGCCATAATGATATCTTCACCAATAGATTCTACACTATAGTGATTGTGATCCATCCCATTATTATGGGTTTTGATAAACTGGGCTTTGAGCCCAAAAATTACGCTAAGAAATAAAAGCGTGAAAAGTGATTTTTTAAGCATATCTAATTAGATTTAAGATTATTAATATGCTAAATATCCCTATTTGAGCCCTCTGCGGATTCTATGAATATAAATTGGTCAGGTATAAATTCAAATTTGGACTTTTTGAGTTCAAGACATTTTCAATTTCTTCGAGTTTACAATTTTATTTGGTGAATTATATGATAGAGTTGGTTTTCAATTGCACCTTAAACTTCTCAATCTGCCTTCTATGTCTTAGTACATGAACAATAGCATGTTGCATGAGTTGTTCCACATCATAAGACTGTCCCCAACGCACTTTGATTTTTTTGTCAAAATCGTATTCGGTTAATTTGATATGGGGATGGTCTAAAAACAGTTGCTCTGTATACTGAAACATGCGATCAAGTGCAGCGAGATATTCATCCAGATGATCTAATAAGATCACAGGTCGATAATCATCCTGTTTACCCATCCATTTTCTGATTTCAACCGCATAGGTATAGCCGCTTTGTACAATATGTGATAAAATGGTTTGTATGGATTTGCATTCTTCATTTTGTGTTTCGGCATCTACAATATGAATCAATTCCTCACGAGTCAAATTCAAAACGGTTTGCTTTAATTCGGTTAAAGCTTTTTCGTATTCATCCAGTAGGGCACCAATGGCTCCGTTGGTTCTAAATGGTTTTGGATTCATGTTCTATCGGTTAATTGGTTGAATAGATATACTTACCTCCTGGAAGATTGAATTCATTAGGCCGAATATCTCTTCGATTGAGTTTACAAGTAAACTTTCCATGACTGTCAATAATAAATGATGACTCCTCAAGGATTGTTTTTTGACTGAAATTGATTTGTCCATAAATTTCATCTCCAACACCAATTTCATTTGATATCACAGTTTTGATTGGTCCTAATAATTTTATCGTAGGGCCTCCAATATCAGAAGTTTTACGAATCCAAATATTAGAAATGTTGTTTTTAATCTCAATATGTATGATGTCTTGAGTCCAACCAGAATTTCTAAACAGATGAATGAATAAGGTCGTATCATTTGTAAAACAGTAACAATCATCAATATTTACAGTATCGTTGAATACTTCTTGCGAACCTGAATAATGCTGGATCAGGGTGCTGAGACCCTGTTTATCCAATTTTGAAATAATCAGATTATTAGAATGGGAGGAGCAAGAAAACAGAAAGCAACAAAGTACTTGGTAAAAATGTAAGTTTCTTTTTTTCATGGTTTTAAGCCTTAAGCTTTTAGCCTTGGTAATAGTCTTCTTGACGGACCGAAAGTTTTGTAAATTAGATATAGAGATGAAATGCTTTAATAATACTCAAGTTAATGACAAGGATAACCCACTTCAATATGAGTCAATTTTTGATTTTCAAATGTAAAGCGTATGCCACAATAAGGGCGGTTGGACTCCGGACATGGCAATAGAATGTTTTGGATCATGAGGTACTGATGGTTATTGTTATTCCATGCGTTAAATGGAACCAGATTCATTTTTTTGATCTTCTTTTTAAAGGTGGAGTAGGACATTCCTTTTTCAAACGTATTCAGACAATAATTCAATTCATTGAGTTCACAACTATAAGTATCTTCATACCTCTGTCTGTTGTTGGTCCGATATTTATCGACTATCCAAAACAGATTGGACCCTATTAAGGCTAAGACCAAAAGGGTGATAATGTGTTTACTGTTTTTCATTAACTATGAATTAATTTGGGTCAAAAAAAGTAGTGCTTCCAACCCCACCAATAACCCAACTATTTTTTATTCTTTCCTGACGAATGGTTTTGATAATCCAACTTTCAAAGTTAGAGTCTGGAATTGTGATTTCTGTATTGTCATCCAGAGTAATATATAAATCACCTGTATTTGAACATTCTGCTTTTTTGATTTTCAATTCTATTAAGTCTAATATGATTTTTGCGGTTTCTATGTTATTAGGGTCTAATACTTTGGATTGATTAAATCGATTCAAGGTGAAGTTAGCGAATATATCGATGACGATTATTGGATTATTTGAGTTTTCAGTTTTTAATTCAATTCCTAAAAAATGTTGTAAATCAATACCAGAGATAATTAGCCCTTCAAGTGGTAGGATATATGATTTACCCTGTGCGATTATATTAGATTTGATCATTTTCAATTTTAATACTTTATCAGTACAACGATTTTAAAAATCCCTGCGCGACCACATCCACAGTCGAATGATGTGCCCCCCAGATGTCATATACTTCTTGTGCCCATTGGGTAACTAATGCTTTACGTTTTGTAGTATTATCCGAAACTGCCAAAATATCGGTAGTGGTGATGTGTCCTCTATGTAATAGCGGTGGAGGCGTTAAATACTCATCTGATTTATCTTTTTTGTATCGATTTAAATGATCACTTAATCGTGGAGAGTGGGCATAGGTCCAGTTGATCTGATAGTTGAAAATCAAATGTAGTCTGGACAAATGGAAGTGGTTGTTCCATCTTCCATGAATCTCGGGATGTTGCAGGGTATGTGCATCGACAATAAAGAAACGGTATTTGTGATTTTCCGGATTGGAAAAATCAATATCCTGAAAACCTACATTGAAAATCTCCAGACATTCATGAACCCCTCTTTGAGTGTGTGCACCACAAAATTGACATGGTCCATCATCTAAGAGCATCACCCCATTCTTTTTGGCTAAATCGATATAGTCTTGCATGATTTGTTTTACGATGAATGTCAACAAATCTAAATACTAGAAATTGAATCGACTAATAATTCGTTTAATTTGAGAATGTTATTGATTTTGAGGCTTTCCAAATCCTTCAAAAACACCCAACCCGAACAGCGCAAAATCGTATTTTACCGGATCAATTGGATCATAGGATCGTAGTTCAGTCATCAGCTCATTTAAGGCTTTCCAATCGTTTTGTTTCCGTTTAAGAATACCTAATTGTCTGGAGACATTGGCGGTGTGGACGTCTAGGGGTAAATACAAATGTTGCGGTTGTACCTGATTCCAAATCCCAAAATCCACACCTTTATCCGCAGAGCGTACCATCCAACGTAAATACATATTGATCCGTTTGGCTGCGGAACCTTTTAAAGGATCAGAGACATGTTTGTGGGTACGGGGTAAATGTTCAGCTTCAAAAAATACTTTTTTGAAGTTCGAGATATTGGCAGCCATATCTTCCGGATGTGTGGCGAATACAGATTCCAATCCACCATGATTCTGATAGATGTTTTGCAAGGCATTAAAGAATCCTTTGAGGTCATCAAAATTGAATGTACGGTGTTTAAAATCGGCAAAAGCATCTAAATCAGAATCTTCAAAACCACAAATAAAATCATAAGGAGCCATGTCCATATGTTCCATCAGAAACTTTGCATTTCGGATGATTGTTTTCCGTTGTCCCCAGGCAATGGATGCCGCCAAAAATCCGGAAATTTCAATGTCTTCTTTTTTCGAAAAGAGATGAGGAATTTGAATCGGATCAGATTCAATAAAATTCAAGGTCTCGTAATGTGCGGCTTTTTCATTCAAAAAACCTTGCAATTCTGATTTGGTCATGGAACTATTTACTGACTGATTTTACCATCCTGAATCAAAAGTTTACGATCGGCCATATTAGCCAATTCATTGTTATGCGTTACAATCACAAACGTTTGCTCAAAGCGATCACGCAAGTCAAAAAATAATTGATGTAACTCTTTTGCTGAAGCTGAATCCAGATTCCCGGAAGGTTCATCTGCAAAAACAATAGCCGGTTTATTGACCAGTGATCTGGCTACGGCTACTCTTTGTTGTTCCCCGCCTGATAGTTCTGATGGTTTATGATGCAATCGATTTTCTAACCCCATAAAAGTTAAATATTCCGTAGCTATTTTAGCTGCTTCTGATCTGGAATATCCGGCAATATAGAGTGGGAGCGAGGCATTTTCCAATGCGGTAAATTCCGGTAATAAATGATGGAATTGAAATACAAATCCAATGTTTTTGTTACGAAATTTAGCCAGTGCTTTTGACTTTAATTGACTCACTTCTGTATCCATGATACGTAAGCTTCCCTGGTCTACTGCATCCAGTGTGCCGAGAATTTGTAAGAGCGTAGTTTTTCCGGCTCCGGATGCCCCAACTATTGAAACCACTTCGCCTTTGTTGATCGACAAATCAATTCCCTTGAGAATTTGTAAATCATCATAGTTTTTATAAATGTTTTTGGCTTCAATAACGGTCATACGTATTTTTTTGATGCTGCGAAAATAGGGGATTCCCCTTTATATATAAAAGCAAGGAATAATAGGATTGATAAATTAAATATTGATAGTTTAAACAATTGTTAGTAAGCCCTTTTAAATTGATGTTTTTTAGCTCCGTATTTTCTACAATTAAATGTTACATTTGGGGCTTTAAATTTGAACTAATTTTTTAAAGATATATCAATGAATCTGCATGAATATCAGGGTAAGTCCCTTTTGAAAAGTTACGGAGTAGCGATCCAGGAAGGAATCGTAGCAAATACTCCTGAAGAAGCTGTTGAAGCTGCGAAGGAATTAAACAAAACTACTGGAACTGACTGGTGGGTAATTAAAGCGCAAATTCACGCAGGTGGCCGTGGTAAAGGTGGCGGTGTTAAATTGGCTAAATCTCTTGACGAAGTAAAAGAGATCGCTGGTAACATCATCGGTATGAACTTAATTACTCCTCAAACTTCAAAAGAGGGTAAATTGGTAAGCAAAGTTTTAGTAGGTCAAGATGTATATTATCCTGGTGATTCTGAGCCGGAAGAATATTATATGTCTGTAATGATGGACCGTCAGGCAGGTAGAAATATCGTGATGTATTCTCCGGATGGAGGTATGGATATTGAAGCTGTGGCAGAAAAAACTCCGGAAAGAATTTTTACAGAGGAAATCGATCCTAAAGTAGGTTTAACCGGTTTTCAAGCTAGAAAAATTGCTTTTAACTTAGGTTTATCTGGAAAGTCAATGAAGCAAATGGTAAAATTCGTTTCTTCATTATATAAAGCATACGAAGGTATTGATGCTTCATTATTTGAAATCAATCCGGTATTGAAAACAAGTGATGATAACATCATCGCAGTAGATTCAAAAGTAACTGTAGATAACAGTGCGTTATACCGTCATAAAGATATCGCTGAAATGCGTGATATTACTGAAGAAGACCCTTCAGAATACGAAGCAGACAAAGTAGGTTTGAACTTTGTGAAATTAGATGGTAACGTAGGTTGTATGGTAAACGGAGCAGGACTGGCAATGGCGACTATGGATATCATCAAGATGTCTGGTGGTAACCCGGCTAACTTCCTGGATGTTGGGGGTACTGCCGATGCACAAAGAGTAGAGCAAGCTTTCCGTTTGATCTTGAAAGATCCTAAGATTGAAGCTATTTTGGTTAACATCTTTGGAGGTATTGTAAGATGTGATCGTGTAGCACAAGGGGTGATCGATGCATATAAATCAATCGGTGATATCAAGGTTCCGGTAATCGTACGTTTACAGGGAACAAATGCGGAAGAAGCCAAAGCATTAATCGATAACTCAGGACTTGAGGTAACATCTGCAATTACATTGCAAGATGCAGCAGATAGAGTAAAAGAAGCGGTTTAATCCGTAAACATATTCAAATAAAAATCCCTTAGCAATTTGCTAAGGGATTTTTTTATGTCCATATTTTAGGCATTAAAAAAGGGCGAGATCAAAATGAAACTCGCCCTTTTTTCAGGTAATAACGCCTTTATTTCATAATGGTCTTGGTGTAGTTCCCATATTGAGAATTTAATCTTACATAATATACGCCTTGAGCGAAGTTAGATAAATTCAGTTCTACTTTATTTTCACCATTTACACCTTGTGTATATTTCGTTTGAACAATTTGTCCATTCGCATTCATTAAGTCAATTCTGATTTCTTCAGAAGCGTCTAAGTTAAATGCGACCCATACCTGATCCACTACTGGATTTGGATATACTGAAACATTTAATTTATCCGTTTCTACATTTTCTACAGAAGTAATATCCCAGTTGTTGGTGAAATATGTTTTGTATGCTCCGGCACCATGTGTACCTACCACACAGAAACCATCACTTTCACGGTAATCAATTTGCTCAATCACCACGTTTCCTACCACATCAGAAGCTTGTTGAATCCATTCTGTGTTTTCTCCATCCATAGTAGGTGTGGCAAATAATCCGATAGAAGTACCAATTAATACAGAAGAACCGTTAGCTGTTTTGATAAATCTGGCCCATCTGAAAGAAGGTCCGTCACCAATGTAATCTAATTGAGGAGGAACTCCTGTATCTGTATTCCCTTTTAAGTTCCCTTCTACATTGCTCCAGTTACTTCCGCCATCTTCTGTATACCAAATACTAATCACATTATAGTTAGAGTAAATCACTAAAATTTTATCTGCATCATCAGGATCAACTGCGATACATGAAGTATAAGTACCGGAAGTAATTCCAGTGGTTAAATCGGTCACTGTGGCGTTTGAAGAACCATTGTCTTCAATTTTGTAAATTTTTCTATTACGTGTGCCCACATATACCACACCTGGCGAACTCTTAGATGCTGTGATAGCTGTAATATCATTTGATACAGGTAAAGTGGCAATCTGCGTCCATAAGTACTGATTATTGTCAATCGCATTTAAGTTGCTGTTTCTCCAAATCGTATTATCATTTGGTAGGTACATACGGTTGTTATCCGATGGATCCAATATAAAAGGATGCACAAATAAATAGCCACCACTTAAACCTTGAGGGTTTGCACTTCTTCTTGATAGCACATCTCCGTTGGCATTTAATTTTACACGTCTGATATTCCCGTTTTGAGAAGAAAAGTAGTAATTGTCTTTCCCATTTTCTTTAGCACAATAAGAACCATCTGCTCCCATAGTGAATAACCAGTCCGTATTGGTATCTGCCGAATTGGTCCACCAGCTACCATTATCCTGATAACCCGAGCACACTACCTCAGTTTCCAATTGGTGATCGATAGCAATTCCGTAAAACTGAGTGGTCTGATACCCCTGATTAAAACTTTGCCAGATTACTTTAGATCCCGTAGGATTTGTAGTGAAGTGTAAACCACCATCTGTACCGGCTAATAGTTCATTTGGATTATGTGGATTGAAAGCCAGACTTTGTTGATCCGGGTGTTGATTATCCTGATAGTAATCAAAATTTGAATATCCATCTGCATCATAACCACCCAACTGTCTCATACTTGAATTGTTTGAGAAACCGTTGTTCGAACGGAAAAGATTCGTTCCCCCTAAGAAAACCATGTTTTCATTATCCGGCTTTACCGCTAAACTCATACAATATGAACCTTGCGTATTTAAGCTATATCCGTTTACAGGAGGTAGGTTGTTGGTTCTATTATTCCATTGACCTCCGGCACCATGTCCATTACCCGATACATAAGTATATTTCCAGAATGTAACACTGGAAGACCCGGTGTTTGGAGTGGCAGAGTAGAAATACACTACATTCTCATTACTTGGAGCTACAGCCATTAAAGTACGTTGATGGTTTCCTGGAAGATCGGCAGGGGAGATGTTGGTCCAATTGATTCCATCATCAGAACGCCAAAAACCCGGAGAACTTCCGGTACCACTAATAGTAGCATAACATACTCCAGTACTGGTAGTAACCACATTGGTGTAATCTGCACCAGAATTTCCACCCAAAACTAAAGTCCACGTTTGGCCATCGTCTTCACTTCTACGAATTCCATTTGAAGTAGCAGCGTATAAGATGTCTTTATCGGTACGAGAATTATCCATCGCAATATTGAAGATATAACTCCATTCCGTACGTTTTTGAACCAATGCAGCAGTAGAAGGCATATGCGTCCATGTAGCACCATGATCAACAGATTTATACATTCCGCTTCCATAGTAGTTTGCAGAAAAGCTCTTACTTGCAGAATTACCTACTGACTCTCCGGAACCATAATAGAATACATTTGATTTTCCAGGTCTTTGATCTTGCATCACACAAGAAACGGCTGATTGATCTTCATAATTTGTTACACGTTCCCACGACTGACCAAGGTCAACGCTACGCCACATACCTCCGGAAACCCCTCCGGCTAAAATGATATTTGGATTGTCTTTATGAAATGAGATGGCACGTGTTCTACCACCTACGTTTCGAGGTCCAATAGGAATAAATTCCTGAGCACTGGCTCTTGAATTTTTTGAAAAAGTTTTTGGAACACTAGAAGCGAATGCCAATTCACGCATTCTAATATTTTCCGGTATTTTACCGGTAGCAGGATCTTTTAATCGTTCCAATTGAAACTCTGCGCGCCCTATAACAGTAGCTTCATGTTTGGAAAGTTCTTTAGTTTCATTATGCGCACATGAAATAAACGTTGCTGTTAGAACAGACGCAAAAAATAACTTGGATATTTTCATTAAAATATATTGATACGTTTGAATTTGTAGGCTAGCAGCCACAAACAATAATACTTATGTGTTCGAAAACTTGAATACGCTTCGTAGCATTGGTGTGATTTTCGAACCGCGTAAATATATATTCAAAATTAGAACTGGTCAAAACAATTCAATCAATATGTCATGTTTTGACATTTTTACGACTATTTTTTAAAAGCCGTAATTCTGGTTTCTTCTTTTAACTGGATAGAAAGTTCCGATTCAAAAGCAGATGTAATATGCTCATAAGCATCGTAGTTCTCATTTTTTCGAGCACTTTCTCTAATCTCTACTAAAAATTTAACCAATGCATCGGTACCCGGATCAGAACCAATAAGATCTTTTCGTTCCCTTAAAGTTTTGATGATTAAATCTTCAAAGTGAAAGTTTGTTTTAGTTGATCCCATCTCCAATGTATTTTAAGAATTCAGCTTTAATATCTTCTTTTTTGAATTCACCACTATATTCCACCGTTACAGTAGTACTGGTTCTATCTGTAATTCCTCGACTCGTTACACATAAATGTTGTGCTTCAATAATTACCGCAACAGAATCAGTATCCAGTGCTTTTTTCAGTTCTTCCATGATCTGAATCGTCAGTCTTTCCTGAACTTGTGGTCTTCTGGAATAATAATCAACGATACGGTTGATTTTGGATAAACCAATTACTTTTCCTGTAGAAATGTAAGCTACATGTGCTTTTCCAACGATTGGTAAGAAGTGGTGTTCGCAGGTAGAATTCACCGAAATATGTTTTTCTACCAACATCTTATTGTAATCGTACTTATTACTAAAGGTAGACATCTTCGGTTTATTTGCAGGATCCAACCCGCTAAAGATTTCGTTTACAAACATTTTAGAAACCCGATGTGGAGTGCCTTTTAGACTATCATCGGTCATATCCAATCCAAGGGTCTCCATGATTTTAAAGAAATGCTTTTCAATAATTTCTTTCTTCTCTTTTGGCTGTAAGTCAAAAGCGTCTGCGCGCAATGGAGTTTCTGAAGAAGATGAAGCATGAGCATCACCCATTTCATCCATTAGATTTTCTTTATATTTCATCCTTTTAAACGGTTGTGAGCAACACTATAGCCACTCCGAATTTAGCGGGCAAAGTTAACCTATATATAAGATGTGTGAGCGGAAAAAGATATATTCTTTTGTTAAAGGCGTATAGCAAGAATTAATATTCAACCAATTCCAGATTTAAGGTACCTTCAGAAATAACGGCCGGAGTTTGCGTAGGATCAGCCGCATATAAAGACCCTTCAAAAGAACAATTTAATACCTTATTGGAGTATCCGTTCACCGTAAGTACAAAATCATCCGGGTTGGAAGTATTAGAACCATAAGGAACGTTATTTTCATCTACATAGGTCACCGACACCGAAGATTCGCTGGGTAAGATGCTGTATTTAACGGTATGCGGGAAATCAATATTTTCTAGATCAATTCTTTCGACTTTAAAGATCAGACGTTGCGGATTTCCGTTGGCCACGAGTCTTTGCATTTCTATGGTTTGATCTTGAAGAATTACTTTAAATTTAGCTTCGATCGGAGTTTGATTGACCTTAAATGAAATGTGGTTATTCACGGGAGTAGGAGCAGTCCCACCATCACCTGATGACTTTTTACAAGATTGAATAGTAAAGAAGCTGGAAATCAGTATAAAAATAAATGCATTTTTCCACATAATGTAACGTTTTAAGGAGTGTGCAAAATAGTAAATTTTTGGCGCCTGCTAAAAACTGATTTTTATCATCAATTCTTTTTGTGTTTGTATGTGTAAAAAAATTACATTTGCGTTATTAAGAATTATTCTAAATAGTGAGTCGTGAAAGTTTTTATTGCCGAAAGTAGTTTTTTAGTACGAGAAGGTTTAAAATCTGTGATCCATAATGTTCCCGGTGCATCTCTGGTAGGTGAAGCCGAAAATAGTGGAGAACTGATTCCTATGTTAGTGAATGCATCTCCTGATATTTTATTTATCAATTACGCTTCACCTTTAATCGTTGAAAGCGATGTGGAGTTAATCATGAATACATTACCGCACATTAAGGTGATCGGAATTACCGATAGACCGGAGCGTACGAGTGTCATGAGATATATAAAAAATGGGATAGATGGGCATTTATTATACTCTTGTGATTTTCAGGAGATATCTGATTCAATGACCTATACCTTAAAGGGCGAACGTTTCTTTTGCGGGAAAGTGATTGAGGTAATTGATAAAGAAAACTCACAAAAGTCTTTTACTTGTGAAGGAATCAAATTATCGAAGCGAGAGTTGGAGGTGATTGGATTAGTTGCTCAAGGATATTCTAATAAACAGATCGCAGAAGAAATGTTTTTATCTGTACACACTGTTTTAACCCATAGAAAAAACCTGATGAGTAAATTGGGTTTGAAAAATACAGCTGGATTAGTGATTTATGCGGTGCAAAATGGATTGCATGCTGAATTAAACTAACAATCAAATTAAAAAATACGAATGAATAAGATAGGATTGTTTTACGGTTCTGACACTGGGAATACAGAGGTTGTCGCAGGGTTGGTTCAGAAAATGATGGGAGAAGATATTGTAGATATTTTTGATATTTATGATGTAAGACCGGAAGATATTGCCCAATATGATAAAATCATTTTTGGATTATCGACCTGGTATGACGGGCAATTAGTCAGTGCTTTTGATGATTTTGAATTGTCTTTTCAATCTATAGATTTTACTGGAAAAAAAGTCGCATTGTTTGGATTGGGAGATCAATTTGGATATGCGGATTATTTCATTGATGGAGTAGGAATCATCGGAAAATACGTTTTGGCTCAAGGCGGAGAATTAGTGGTGAAATGGCCAACTGATGATTATGACTTTGAAGAATCTAAGGCGGATATGGGTGATGGATATTTTATGGGGCTGGCGTTAGATGAAGATAATCAGGATGATTATACCGAAGAAAGATTAGAAAAATGGGTGCCCATGGTCAAAGAGGCCTTTGGCGTTTAACTACAATGACATAAAGATTTATAAAAAGAAGTCCGGTTTTGCCGGACTTCTTTGGTTTAGGTATGTCAGTATTAGCTAACTGCTACCTTTTTATCGATGTTAGTGATCACATTAAATGTTGGTGGGGCCAGTAGGTGTTGTTTTACCGGACATTGATCTACAACTCTTTTAATGGCACTGTTGTATTTTTCAGGGAATGATTCTGGTAAATCTACATGGATATCAATATCCTTTACTTGATTAGTCGCATAGTCATAATTCATACGTTGGATGATTTTTACATCGTCTGTAGAGATTCCGCGTTGGTTCATAAATGCTTGGACAAATACAGCTGAACACATTCCGGCTGTAGCCAAAAATATAAGGAATGGTGAGACTTCCATGGTGATTTCACTTCCGTTCATATACGGGACAATACGTCCACGTTGATCATATTTTATTTCTATTTCCATTTTAGTTAACTTTTGTTTTGTACTGCAAATTTGTGCTGAATGGATGGTCACTTTTTGTGATAAATATTGCAGATAAATAAAATATGTAGACTATGTGAAATTTTAGTGAAAATTTAAAATCACTTTAAAAGGCATGCATGGATTCTATAAGTTTGTTAGATAAAATTTGATGTGATGAACAATTTTGAATTTCAAAATCCGGTGAAAATCCTTTTTGGTAAAGGACAAATCGAGAATATAAAGAATGAAATCCCTGCCAATTCGAAAGTATTAATGCTTTATGGTGGAGGAAGTATAAAACGTAATGGTATATACGAACAGGTAAAAGATGCACTGGAAGCATATGAGGTGATTGAATTTGGTGGGATTCCGGCCAATCCGGAATATGAGATTTTGATGGAGGCGTATCGAATTATTAAGTCCGAAAACATTGATTTTTTGTTAGCTGTAGGTGGGGGGTCTGTCATTGATGGAACCAAATTTTTAAGTGGCGCAGCAGCGTATGATGGTGAAGATCCCTGGGAGATATTGGCTCAGGGGATTCCAAGTTTGACCGGAATGCCATTTGGTACTGTTTTGACTTTACCGGCTACGGGTTCGGAAATGAACTCCGGAGCGGTGATCACCAAGGCATCTACCCAAGAAAAAAGAGTGATGGGAGGAAAAGGATTGTTTCCAAGATTCTCCGTTTTAGATCCATCGGTGGTATATAGCATTCCCTTACGTCAATTGCAAAATGGCGTAATTGATGCTTATGTGCATGTCATGGAACAATACTTAACGTATTCACATAATGCATACATTCAAGACCGATTTTCAGAGGGTATTTTACAAACATTGATTGAGGTGGGACCTCGGATTGTAGAAAACCCGAACGACTATGATTTAGCTGCAAGTTTTATGTGGTCTTGTACAATGGCTTTAAATGGTTTAATTCAAAAAGGTGTGCCTACTGATTGGGCTACGCATATGATTGGACACGAACTAACCGCATTACATGGCATTGATCATGCACGTACATTGGCTATTATTGGTCCAAACTTGTATAAACACCAGTTTGCAAATAAGAAAGAAAAGTTGGCGCAATATGGAAAGCGCGTTTGGGGATTATCTGGTGATGACGAAAGTGTGGCCAGACAAGCCATAGAACAAACCATTGCATTTTACCATCAAATGGGAATGAAAACCAAACTTTCCGAAAATGCAGAAAACTACGATCAAACTTCACAGGTTGTTTATGATCGATTTGAAGAAAGAGGTTGGTTAGAAATGGGAGAGCGAAAAGAAATCGGGCCTAAGGAGGCGAAGGAGATTGTGGAAATGTCGTATTAGTATTAGTTATAAATATATAGAAACAATTAAATTGTCTAATTGAATGATGGCTTTTACATTTGTCATAAAATTGTCAACATGAAAAGTCATCATTTATTATTAGGAGTTATCTTGTGGGGAGCAGTAAGTTGCGAACCCTCTAATACAGATCAGAAAGAAGTATCAGCACCACAGAGTGAACCGGTACAAGAAGTTAAAAACGAGCAAAAGGGAACCAGTCATCCGGAAGCTTTAAAGAAAGCGCAAACCTTTTTTGATGTTTTGCCTGATGTTGCCGAAAACCCGGATAATCCAATAACTCCTGAAAAGGTTGCTTTAGGTAAAGCACTCTATTACGATGTGATTTTATCAAAAGACCGTACGATTTCATGTAATTCATGTCATAATTTAGATACTTACGGGGTGGATAACTTAAGTTTTTCACCTGGTAATGATGGAACATTAGGAGGAAGAAATTCTCCAAGTACCTTAAATGCCGCATTACATATGGCGCAGTTCTGGGATGGTAGAGAGCCGGATGTGGAAGCACAAGCTGGAGGTCCGGTTTTAAATCCTGTTGAAATGGCGATGACAAGTGAAGAAGAGGTGGTGGAGCGTCTTTCAGAAGAAGATCAGTATATTGATATGTTCGATGCGGCATTCCCTGAAGATGAGGAAGCGATTACCTATGAAAACATGAAGAGAGCGATTGGAGCATTTGAACGTAAATTGATCACAAAAAGTAGATTTGACCAGTTTATGCATGGTGATGATACCGCATTGACAGATGAAGAAGTTGCGGGTATGGAAACATTTATATCTGTAGGTTGTATCACCTGTCATTCATCTGCGACATTGGGCGGAAATATGTATCAAAAGTTTGGTGTTTATGGTGACTATTGGACACTTACCGGAAGCGAAAAGCATGATGAAGGAAGATTTGAGGTAACGCAAAAAGAAGCGGATAAATACATGTTTAAAACGCCTTCGTTATTAAATGTGGCTAAAACGGCACCTTATTTTCACGATGGGAGTGTAGATGATTTAGGTAAGGCGATTCAAATTATGGCTAAACTGCAGTTGGATAAAGATTTGACAGATACAGAGGTGGCTCAGATTGAAGTGTTTTTAAATGCACTTACCGGAGAAGTACCTGCGGAATTAAAAATGTAAAATTGGAATGGAGTTTTAAACTTCCATGATAATATGTTAGATTGGCCTGCTATACGCAGGCCTTTTTATTTTACGCTTATGAATAGAAATCAAATTTTATGGATACTTGTTTTGATTTTAGGATTTACATCTTGTAATCGAAAATCGTGTGTGAATAGTTCTATTGGTTGGTCGTATGGTCCGGATGAAAAGGGATTTAAATCGAATCCGTATATGTTTCAGAGCTACAGAGAAAGTTTTGAGGCCGTTGGGCACAACCCTGAGTGGAAAGTCAAATTGGAGAGTGATGATATAATATATTCGGATATTCGATTGAGTGAACCCGTTACTTATCATTTGATGACAACATTTGATTCTAATCAAGTCACCTATACCGGGATAGATTCATTGGGCAATAAGATTGTCATTGATTTTGTAAAAGCAGACTGTAGAGATCAGTTTGAAGGTAAAACCAGACCATTTAGAGTACATGTGACACGCAGCAATAGTGCATCGGAATCCGGTCAAAGCGGTTGTGGGGTATATGTCGAAGACTCCAGATTAGAAGGGAAATGGTGGATTCGTAAAATGAATGGGAAGAAAATGCGTAAAACCAATAATGGAAATTATGGGGTACTTACTTTCAATGTAGCAGATGATCGTATTGGTGCACAAATTAGTTGTAATTCTATAGGTGGAAGTTACATGTTGGAAAAGAATATTTTACATTTTAATAAGAATACGATTACAACTTTAATGATGTGCAATAAACACATGGATTTGGAAGAAAAACTAATGAAAAACATATCGGGTATTTCATTGTCTTACAGTTTTATAACTGATGACCAATTGGTTTTGATATCTGATAATCAGGCGGTGTTTGAATTGGAAAGAGCACAATGAAATTAGTTGTTCGAGATATATTTTATTGAAATAGAAAGTTAATTTTGGGAGTCGAATAAATCAACGCATATGAAATTGGTATCATGGAATGTAAATGGCATTCGTGCTGTAGCTAAGAAAGGACTATTAGAAATTGTAGAAGGATTTGAAGCAGACATAGTTTGCTTTCAGGAAACCAAAGCACAGGTACATCAGGTGGAAGAGGTTTTAGCGCCTTTAAATTTACATGTGGTGGCTAATGAAGCGGAGAGAAAAGGATATTCGGGAACCGCTATCGTTTCGAAAGTAAAACCAATTTCAGTGACCAATGGAATTGGAGTTGAAGAACACGATCAGGAAGGGAGAACAATTACTGCCGAATTTGAGAATTTTTATGTGGTGAATTCCTATATACCCAATTCAGGTCAGGGATTAAAAAGGTTGGATTACCGTAAGCAATGGGATGTAGATATGTTATCTTATCTGAAAGGTTTGGAGGCCAAAAAACCGGTGATTTTTTGTGGTGATATGAATGTGTGTCATCAGGAAATAGACATTGCCAGACCTAAACCTAATTATAACAAATCTGCGGGTTATACGCAGGTGGAGATTGATGGGATGTCTAATTACATTGAGGCTGGTTTAGTTGATACATTTCGAAAATTATATCCGGAAGACGTTAAATATTCCTGGTGGAGTTATAGAGGTGGGGCCAGACAGAAAAATATTGGCTGGCGTCTGGATTATTTCCTGGTATCTGAATCTTATTTTTCGAATGTGAAAGATTCTTATATCATGAATGAAGTAATGGGCTCAGATCACTGTCCGGTGGGGATTACAATATAGTACTCTTCCACCATTTATCTTTATTCTTTTTCTTACGTTCTTCGTGTTTGATTCTACGTTGATCTCTGCTTTCGCTACCGAAAACAGAATCTTCCAATCCGTAAAGAGTCGTTAACCAAAGCATTTTAAAGAACGCATCGTTTTTGCTTTTTGGAAATTCAAAATTGCCCTGATGGTAGAATTTATCTCCCGGGATGTTTTGAGTTTTAAGAATTCCATTCGCTAAATCAGAAACAACTTTGTTAAAGAACCCTGGGTTTTTAGAGAGTTCTTTAGATTCTAGCTGGAGCTTTAAATCACGATAATGGGCATCCATTTGTCCACGTCCACCATGGCTATCCAGCGTACTATTTATTTTTAGAGCAACCATTTTACCATCCAGAATACTGATTCTAAGTATAGGTTTTAAGATGGATGTGAATTTCTTTAAATCCAGATTTTTAGCATTTACGTCAAACTGTGTAGTGCTCACTTTACTGGCAAGATCAATCTTAAGTTTTGAGTGGATATTTCCGGTATGATTCAATTGTGTGGTTACCATAATATCAAGATTCTTATTTTGATCAATTCTTCTGGGTATATTGGTAATATTATAAGCCATGATATTCATATTATGGAACTTTAGTTTACCATGCTGTGTGGTATTTTTCCCAATAATATCCAGTTCTATTTGTGCATCGGTTATATCTGCTTCATCTACATGAATAGGAAAAGGTAGTGATTTGATGATGTCACCCAACATGGGTTTGTTGTCATTGGGATGAAATTCTAAAGTTGAATTGGTGTAAACGAGTAGTTTTGGCTTGTTTACCTTCAGATTAGAAATATCTATTTCTTTATTGGTCAACCAGTCTTTAAGGTTTAAACTGTCCATTTGAATGGCGTTGACATTCAACTGTAACCAGGCTTTTTTGTATTTTCTACCTCTCCAGAAAGCAGTTGGCGAAACTCTGGGTTTTAATTCAAATCCCTCAACAGATAAATGCTCTTTTTCACTATTATAGTTAAAAGACTGTAAACTTAAATGTGGATTGTTTTTAAGATCTGCTATGATATTTCCAGTATGAACGAAATAGTTTTCAAATTCAAAATAGTAAGTACTATAGAGTGTCTTTTTATTGGCTGTAACATTAGTAATACGATAATCAATTTCTTCCAGTTTGATTTGGTTAATCGTATCCAGTTGTTCATTCAGCTTGTAAAATGACATGGCCATATTATCCAAATGAATTTCCTTGATTCTGAATGTATCATAATTGGTCAGGAAAATACTTCTTAGGTCAATAGTATCTTGCTGGATGGTATCCTCACCTGGTACGCCTTCATATTGATATACATCAATAATGGGTTGATGTATTTTAAATTCGTCAATGCTAATGTTGCGTTCGTTGAATGCTTTCATGTAATCGAATCCAATCAAGGCAATTTCATCGATATGTACATTCAAACTGGTGTTAGCAATCGTTTTGCCATCCAGATTTCGTTCATATGTGACCAGGCTATCTTTTGGTGTGGCGTTGATATTGATCAGTTGAATTGAACCATCAATGAGGTTCAGTTTAATCCTTTCTAATGACAATAGATATTTGGTTTCAGGACTCTCATTATAACTCTTAATGATTTTGTTACGAATGATATTCTGGGCGATTTGTTGGGCATTGAAGTACAAATACCCCAATCCTATTCCCAGGGCAAGAATTAGTATCCCGAGAAACCAAAGGAAAACTTTTTTAAATTTCATTAAGTATAGTAATAATGATCGATAAATATAAAGAATTATCGAATATCTAAATGTTTAGAATTGAACTTTATATCCGAGGTTAAATTCAATCCAATCCGCCTGACCAAAATTCACTGCTCTTAGGTTGGCTCCTGCGTACAGTCCTTTGAATAATGTATAACGTACACCAATTCTTTGGTAAAAGAATGGCGTAGGGTCGTGGGTGGTTCGGTAAAAGTAAAAGCCAGGTTGTAAAAGCAACGAAAACCTATCAATGTTGTATTCGTACGATAAAACCAAAGCGAGTTTGGCCTGTTCGTTAAAAGGAACCGGATATGTTGCATTGTTATCTCCATACGCCAAACCATGCACATTGTCAGATGGATCAACAGTAAAGTCAATCCCCGCTCCAATTTTTGATCTTCTGGAAATTTGTCGTTGATATAAAAGAACAAAGTTGTACACCGTAAAACTCATTTCTCCAAATTGCTGTTGATATTGTGGATCAGAACCAGATACATCAATTTGTTTGGTTCCCATGGCATAGGTCAACGATACTTCATTGGAAGGTTTGAATTCCGATAGTTTTCTTGGTACAAATTGAGGTCTTTCTCTACTCAAACTGTAGGTGATAGCAATTCTGGGATCCAAAATATTGATTCCGAAATTGGGCATTTTCAAGGCGCCATTACTAGAATGACTCAATCCTAAGCTAGCTTCAAAACCGAATCTATTGGTAATTCTTTGATGGTACAATACGCCCAAATGGGCATATATAGATGCGGTAGAACCCAGTAAAACATTATACGGATTAGATACCGAATCAAATGGATTCCATCCGACACTCATTCCAAAATGAAAAGCCCAATCTATTTGTGCGTTTTTCCATCGGTGTATGGGCCCTTCCATCAACGCATATAAAGATATTGGCGAGCCGATTTCATCTGTTTGAGGAAACCACATATATTGAATTCCAAAACCATATTTAGGGAAATTGTTGAGTTGATGCCAATCTTTTTTTCCGATTGTTTGGAATAGAATTTCTCCTGTAATGTTTCTGGCTTCAGTAATTGGGGAGCCATTTTTGTTTTCCGTTCTTAGAAAATCATTCGTAGTAATGACGCTGGCATGCCCATAATTCAGTCTAAACGAAATAGGACTATCCAAAGATGTTTTTTCATCCTTGTTCTCTTGTCCATTTCCAATTATGATGGTGAATAAGAGAAGAGTAAGAAAAGTTAATCGAAGTAAATTCATGTTTGTATACGAGGCTTCAAAAATATATTTCTGGAATAGTTAAAAAAATAGTTTGATAAAAATCTGAATATTTGAAATTGAAGCGAAACCATCTGTGTAATAACGTGAATCAAAGGCTATAAATTCTTTGCATTTGAATATATTTGCTGGCATTGGAAAACCTATAAAAAACATGAAGATGCTCGACAAAGAATTTTACATCAAAAATGGTTTAATCTATGGAGTAGTTAACATCGTTTACATGATGATAACCTACGTTATGGGGATTGATACAATGATTAGTTACTGGAACATTGGTTTCTCTTTGGTCTTTAGTCTGGCAATAATGGTTTTTATGGGAACTCAGGTAAAAAAAGCAAGAGGAGGATTCATGACATTAAGCGAAGGATTTAAATCGCTAATGGTTATTTATGCTTTGGGTACCTTCTTGTATTTGTTGTTCAATCACGTGTTAGGTACAGTAATTGACCCTGAATTACCAGGCAAAATAGCTGAGGCGACTATAGAAAAAACCATGTCGATGATGGAAAGTTTTGACTTGCCTGAAGAAGTTTTGGATGAGACTTATAATGAAATGGGGAAAGTAAGAGAAGATATCCATGACAATTACACAATAGGTGGTTTTGTACAAACATATGTTACTATGGTGGCGATGGGAACCATAGGTGCTTTGATTGGTGCAGCGATTACTAAAAAAGAAAATCCTAATCCATTTCAAGACGATTCGATTAACTTACATGAATAAATCAAATACATTAGATATATCGATAGTTATTCCTCTTTTTAACGAAGAAGAATCGCTACAAGAACTTGCAGATTGGATCTCCAGAGTAATGGATGCCAATAATTATAGCTACGAGGTTCTTTTTGTGGATGATGGAAGTACAGATACTTCGTGGAGTATTGTAGAATCTATTAGTAGTTCAAATAAGAATATTAAGGGAATAAAGTTTAGAAGAAATTACGGTAAATCCGGTGCGTTACATGTAGGCTTTCAAGAAACCAAAGGTGATGTGGTCATGACGATGGATGCGGATTTACAAGATAGTCCGGATGAAATACCTGAACTGTACGACCTGATTATGAAAGATGGATATGATCTGATTTCCGGTTGGAAAAAAGAACGTCATGATCCAATTTCAAAAACGATCCCTACGAAGTTGTTTAATTGGGCCACCCGAAAACTATCGGGTATTGAACTAAATGATTTCAATTGTGGTTTAAAATCTTACAGAGGACAAGTTGTGCGTTCTATTGAGGTGTATGGAGAAATGCACCGTTATATACCTGTAATTGCCAAGAGAAGTGGTTTTACGAAGATTGGAGAAAAGGTAGTAAAACATTACCCCAGAAAATATGGCGTAACCAAATTTGGATTGGAGCGATTTATCAATGGATTTCTAGATCTATTGTCTATTTCTTTTGTTACCAAGTATAGCAAAAAACCCATGCACTTTTTTGGCTTTATTGGCACCATTATGTTTTTTGTTGGGTTCATTTTAGCAACTTTTCTGGGAGCTGAAAAACTGTATTATTTGTTTATTCATGAACCGCTTAGACTGGTTACAGATAGTGCGTATTTCTATATTGCTTTGGCGATGATGATCATGGGGACTCAAATGTTTTTAGCCGGATTTTTAGGAGAAATGATATCCCGATCGTCAAGTGACCGTAATAAGTACCAAATAGAGAAAATCACAAATATTGATTAATAGTTTGTAAAGGAAAATGGATTTGAATATTTCAATTATTGTTCCAGTTTTTAATAGACCCGATGAGGTAAACGAACTATTGCAAAGCCTCAGCGAACAAACAAAAAAAGGATTCGAAATAATTATTGTCGAAGATGGTTCAAACATCAAATGTGATGATATTGTAGAACAATTTAAAGATGTTCTGAATATTAAATATTTCTTTAAAAAAAATTCTGGACCCGGTCAAAGTAGAAATTACGGATTTGAAAAAGCTGAAGGTAATTATGCTATTTTCCTGGATTCAGATTGCGTTATTCCTAAAAGATATTTTGAAATTGTATCTGAGCAATTGACGAGTAATTATGTAGATGCGTTTGGAGGTCCGGATGCCGCTCATGCTGATTTTACCAGTTTACAAAAGGCGATTAATTATTCAATGACTTCTTTTTTTACCACCGGAGGTATTCGGGGTGGAGGGGAGAAATTGGATAAATTTTACCCAAGAAGTTTTAATATGGGATACTCGAGAGATGTGTTTAATAAAACTGGTGGGTTTTCGAAAATGCGTTTTGGTGAGGACATAGATATGAGTATTCGAATTCTGGGTAATGGTTTTCAAACCAGGTTGTTCAAAGACGCATACGTGTACCATAAAAGAAGAACGAATTTAAGACAGTTTTACAAGCAGATTTATAATTCGGGTATTGCACGAATTAATTTATATAAACTCTATCCATCATCGCTTAAATTGGTTCATTTTGCGCCTTCGGTTTTTTTTATGGGTTTGTTGACCGTTCTGTTAGGGAGTATTTTCTATTCCAAATATTTATTGATTTTCCCGCTGATTCATATAACAACTATTTTTATGGATTCTTCCATACAGAATAAAAACCTTTTAATTGGGTTACTTTCTGTGATAACGAGCTATATTCAATTACTAAGCTATGGTTTAGGATTTATCATGGCTGGTTGGAAGAGAATTATTTTGGGACAGGATTTGTATTCTGCATTCGATAATTCGTTTTACGATTAATTTTCGAAATAGTTAAATCTATGAAAAATAAGCAAGTATTTCAATTCTTAAAAACTGCCATTCTATTACTTGTGGTGTTGGTAAGTACAGAAGCATTTTCTCAAATGAACGTAACCGATAAAGAAGGTCGGAAACAAGGCTATTGGGAAAAGAAAAGGCCTGGCGGTAAGGTACATTACAAGGGCCAGTTCAAAGATGATGTCCCTTATGGAAAGTTTAAGTATTATGACAAAGAAGGAACCATTTCGTCCATCCTGGAGTATATTACTTCTGACACTGTAATGGCAACACATTATCATTCAAATGGAAAAAAAGCGGCATATGGTTACTATGTGAACCAACAAAAGGAAGGAATTTGGCGTTTCTATGATAAAAAAGGAATTATAGCCAGTGAAGAAGCTTATTCAAAAGGCAAAAAAGACGGAAAATACATTGTATACAATTTAAATGGTTCGATCTCAAGAGAGACTTTTTTTGTAAAGGGTGTAGAAAACGGATATAGAAAAACATATGACAGCGAAGGTAATTTGTTAAGTGAGGGGGAAATCAAAGATGGGCAGATGGATGGTGTGCAGATTATTTATTCAAATGGTAAAGTAAGCGTTAAAGGTGCGTACAAACATGCTGTTAAGGATGGAGACTGGGTATATTTCGATGATAATGGAAAACAGATTAAAGTGGAGCACTATGAATTGGGGATTAAAAAAGATTAAGAATTTCGGAATATGTATGATGTTGATGATGGGAAGTTTCTCATCATTATGGGCACAGGTGGCGCCAGAAAAATATTGGATTCCATTTACAGATAAAAACAATAGTCCATATTCGGTGAGTTCACCTTTGGCGTTTTTATCACAAAAAGCTATTGATAGAAGAAATGCGCAGGGAATTGCTATAACTTCTCAGGATTTTCCAGTAAACCCTGCGTATATTCAGGGGGTACAACAAGCTGCTAATGTCAATGTGTTGTTGCAATCCAAATGGCTCAACGGTATAGTTATTCAAACCACAGATACTGTAGGCTTAGCTCAAATAATGGCTTTGCCGTATGTAGATTCTGCAAATGCTGAAAGTGTCATAACTGAAGGAGAAGAAGTGGCATCTACTAAAATGGAAGTAGGAGGAATGATTTACAAAGCGGAAGACTTGGAAATGGGAGGTGCAGAAGCTTTGAACTATGGGATGTCTGAACACCAGAATCGAATGATCGGTGTAGATTTTTTGCATGATTTAGGTTTTACAGGAGCGGGGATGACCATTGCGGTTTTGGATGCAGGATTCTATGGGGCAGATACAACAACTGTTTTATTGCCATTATTTAACAACAATCAAATTCTGGGAACCTGGGATTTTGTGGATGGCCAAACTGTTGATTATACGCAACATTCTACGCATGGAACAGGAGTGTTGGATTGTATGGGAGCTAATATGCCAGGGTTTTATATTGGTTCTGCACCAGATGCAAATTATTGGTTGATTCGTACGGAAGATGCACCCACTGAAAATATTATTGAGGAATATAACTGGGTAGCTGGAGCGGAGTTTGCAGACAGCGTAGGTGCGGATGTAGTCAATACGTCTTTGGGGTATACCACTTTTGATGATCCTTCAAAAGATCATACTTATGCTGATTTAGATGGAAATACAACTGTAATTACCAGAGGAGCGGATATCGCAGCTTCAAAAGGAATGTTGATGGTAAATAGTGCGGGTAATTCTGGAGCAAGTTCATGGTATTATATTGGAGCTCCCGCTGATGGAGATAGTGTATTAGCGATTGGAGCGGTATCGTCAAATAGAATCGTAACAAATTTTAGTTCAAGAGGTCCTGCAGCAGATGGAAGAGTAAAACCAAATGTAATGGCTATGGGTGGAGGAGTACCGCAACCTATTGGTGATTCTGATGTTCAATTTATTAATGGAACATCGTTTTCGGGACCAATTTTAGCAGGAGCAGCAGCTTGTTTATGGCAATCCAGATCAAGCTATACTAACATGGAAATATTTCATGCTATAGAAGAGAGTGCGGACAAATACCTATCGCCAAACGATCACTACGGTTATGGAATTCCGAATATGGGAATGGCCCACTTTATTATTACCAGTGTAGATGATGTTTCAAATGATGGCGGGAGTATTATAGGATACCCAAATCCAACTCATGGAATGATTTATTTACCGGTTGGGCAAAATACATCTATCGAAATTACCATTTATGACTTCCTGGGACATCAAATGAAAAATGAAGTTAATCCATCGATCCAAAATGGAAATATTGAAGTAGATTTAGCTTCGTATCCAGCGGGAATATATTTGTTAGAAATCGTATCCTCAAGCGGAGTACAGGTGGTACGTGCTATAAAACAATAGCGATCGTTTTATACTTTGGTTTGTGCCAATTTGAGGTCATATTTTCCTGTACCTAGTTCATTTAACAAGGTGAAGTGACTTTTTAAAGCGCTATAAAAAGTTTTATGTTGATGATAAGGAACATTAAATTCTTTAGCCGTTTTTTCTACGATTTTTGAAATATCACGATAATGTACGTGGCAAATTTTAGGAAATAAATGATGTTCGATTTGATGATTTAGTCCACCAATAAACCATGAAAATATCCGTGCATTATTTGCAAAATTAGCTGTTGTTTTCATCTGGTGTATGGCCCAGTTGTTTTCTACCGAACCATTATGGTCCGCTTCAAAAAACTCGGTTTCTTCTAATACATGTGCTGGCTGAAATATTAAGGCTAGCAATAATCCAGTGATACCATGCATGAGTATAAAACCAAGAAAGGTTTGCCACCACGGAAGGTCAACAATTAAAATAGGTAAAACCAATGTTAACCCCAGATACCAGATTTTATGAAAAGAAGCCATTCCCAATGCTTTCCTATACGTAAGTCCTTGAGAACCTAGTAGGTTCTTTTTATTATATGTCGAAATTCTCTGAAAATCCTTACTAATAAACCAATAAAGTGTCATCAAAGCATATAAAAATGGCGCATAAAAAGCCTGGTATTTGTATAACCTTTTTCTTTTCTGGTTGGGAGAAAATCGCATAACAGGGTTTTCAATATCGCCATCATATTCGTTAATGTTAGTGAAAGAATGGTGCAACATATTATGTTGGATTTTCCAATTCGCATCATAAGCTCCAATAAAATTGATTAAAAAACCATAAGCTTCATTTACCATTTTGTTCTTGGAATAAGCTCCATGATTGGCATCATGCATAATGGATAAACCAATACCAGACATTCCAAATCCCATTAACCCCCACATTCCCATAATAGGCCATAGCCCGGTAACCACACCTGAATACATTAATATCATAGGAATAAAATACAGGGAGATCATGAAGAATGTTTTAAACTTCATTTCGGTATTGGCATATTTGGATACATTTTTATCCTTAAAATGCTGATTTACTCGCTTACGTACTTCTGAAAAAAATTCTGGTTGGTGGGTGGTATTAAATTTAATAACCGGTCTACTCATGTGTGGAAGTTTTCAGGCGTAAATATAATCGTGAAACGCACTTAAAAAAACTAAATAACAATAAGTTATCCTCAGGGATTTAGGATGAGTGATATTAAATGATAATTGGGAAGTTGAATGATTCGTATTTTAGTTAAGAATCATTCAAACCAGTTAACGTCTGTTCATGGCACGATCCATATCCCTTTTACTATCCGCCTGCTTTAGAGACTCTCTCTTGTCAAAAAGTTTTTTTCCTTTTGCCAATGCGATATTCAACTTTGCATAGCCGCTTTCAGAGATAAATAATCGCGTTGGAACAATGGTTAAACCTTGATCTTTGAGTTTTTTCTCCAGCCTTTTTAGTTCTAGTTTGTTAAGCAGTAACTTCCTTGTACGTGTAGGAATGTGGTTGACAAACCCTCCTTTATCATATTCTGAGATATGCATATGATAAATGAACAATTCATTATGATCAAAACGACAATAAGCCTCCATTATACTGGCTTTACCTTGTCGAATAGATTTAATTTCTGTGCCTTGTAAAACTATACCGCAGGTGAAGGTTTCCAGGAATTCGTATTCATGAGAAGCCTTTTTATTCTTAATAACAATATCGTTTGACATGTTTAACGCGAAAGTTTTTTGATGTAAATATTTTGAGCAACGATATTTGAAATGGTTAAGTTGTTACTTGACCCCACCAAAATATCGATAGAATTATCGTAATCATTGATATCTTTTACCCCAACAGATTGACCAAGGGTAAGACCTGATTTTACCAGATAATTTAAAAAATCGGGAGAAGTGTCTTTTAATCCAACGATCAACCCAAATTGATTTAATCCCAGTGTAGCGATGGTCACATCCTGATGATATTCCATACGACCTTTTGAATCCGGAATAGGGTCTCCGTGGGGATCGTGTTTAGGATAACCCAGAAACTCATCTAATTTATCAATAAGCTCAATACTTTTTACATGTTCCAGTTCTTCGGCAATATCGTGAACCTCACTCCAGCCAAAACCAAGTTTTTTGACCAAAAAGGTTTCCCAAATTCGGTGTTTACGAACCAGAATTACAGCTGTTTGAAGTCCTTCATCTGTAAATTGAACACCTTGATACGGTTTGTAAACGATCATGTTTTTAGACGATAGCCTTTTTAGCATATCTGTCACTGTAGGGGCCTTAGTTTTTATTTTTTCAGCTATTTCATTTGTAGAGGCCGTGCCTTTGTTGTTTTCAATAAGTGAAAAAATAGTTTTAAGGTAATTTTCTTCAGTATGTGATAACATGATCTTTGACATTTAAGCTTACAAAATTATTTAAAAAGCTGTGGATCGTTTGACTCCGATGTTATTTTATCTACAACAGAATGTTGTTTTATGATTCTTTAAACAAATAGTAAAATATGAAAGGGAACATAGGTTCGTATTAAATCGTAAATTTGTGTGTAATTAAAAAATAACCGACTATGAATGATATGAGTAAATTATTGGTAACCCTAACGGCTGGATTTGCAGCAGGTGTGGTAGCAGGAGTTTTGTTTGCACCGGAAATGGGGGAGAAAACAAGAGAAAATATTAAAAATAAAGCTTCTGAGTTGGGTGATGAATTAGATAAACACTATCAAACCGAAATAGAAAAACTAAAAGTTAAGGTTTCAGAATTGACGGATGAATTGAAAACAAAAGTAGAGGAGTCCGGGATAAAAGATAAGGCAGCAGATGTAAAATCTAAATTAGAAGATGCTACAGATGCCTTGAAAGAGAATATGGCATAGCCATCCTGAATTTTGTCGGGAATAGAAGTTCATTTTGATCTTTTAAAGATTAGTGATTTAAAGTATTAATATGTCGTTTCTTAAAATATCTGAGTCTATAAAAGAGGCTGCAAACAAGATTATTGATTTGGTTAATGCGCATTTGGATTATTACCAAATTGTGGCATTCGATAAATTGGTTTTCCTGTTGTCTAAATCGATATCTTCTGCCATTGCTGGTTTTACCGTATTTATGGTAATCTTTTTTGGCTCTTTTGCTTTAGCCGAATTTTTGGGAGAACTACTCACCCATATTTCGATTGGTTATTTAATTGTAGCCTTATTATATGGTATTGGCGGTTGGATTTTATGGAGAAATAGAGTAGAGTGGATTTTGAATCCTATAATCGCTGCTTTGACAGAGGCAGTGGAAGAAACCGCTCACGATTTGGGATTAGACCCATCGGATGAAGATAAAAGTGAAATGTCAAAACCTGATGCGTTATGATGAAAAGAAGAGTCAGGCTAATTTCCGAAATTAAGTCTCTGGATGACTTAAATCGCTTGAAATTAGAAAAGAAATATGAAATGCAGTTAAAGCGCCTGGAGTTTAAAGCCAGTTTGATTCAAGTGCAAATGAACCTACAACCTGAAAACATAAAAGAAACATTCAGAGAAGAGGGTAAATCGTTTGGACAAAGACTCGCTATGAAATACCTGCCAGCATTTTTATTGAAGTTTATGAATAGGTCTAATCAATAAGAAACCTGAATAACCCATGGATCTATTTACCAAACTAAAATTAAAAATAGATCAGTATCCTATTGATATCTGGGAAAAAGATGTAACTGTTTTACGGAATGGGTATTTAAAAATTCCCGGAAGTAAAGACACCAATGTTTATTTTATTGAAGAAGGTAGTTTGAGAATCATCCTGGAGCGGGAGTCAGAAGAAATTACTTTTAGATTCGCATACACTGGAAATTTTATTTCAGCACTAGATTCGTACATTACCGAAGCACCATCTGATTTTGGGATAAAGGCAATAAAAAAAAGTAAAGTACGCGTCATCAAAAAATCAAATTTTGTTCGTTTTTTAGAAAGTGATCCAACCCATTTTAAGCTTTGGCAAGACCTTATGAATGGAGTTATTATAGATCAGGGGGAACGTGAACTGGATTTATTGACCTCTTCACCTAAAGAACGATATTTGAGAGTTTTGAAGCGTAATCCCAGGTTGTTTCAAATTGTCCCTGGTAAGTATATCGCATCATATCTACGAATGACCCCTGAAACATTTACGCGCGTAAAAAAATCTTGATTTCAATCAATATTTAAAGTTTAATGATACACGTACTTTGTTTGAAAATAAATCAAATGAAGATATCGAATAAAGCACTGATCATTGAATTAAATGAGAGATTGGAAGAATGTGTAGAAAACGTTACACTTCTGACACAATTAGAGCCTGAAATTTTGATGTGGAAAGAAAACCCTAAAAGTTGGAATGCACTAGAGTGTATTGAGCATTTGAATATGTATGGAGACTTTTATATTCCTGAAATTCGAAAAAGAATTGAATCTGTAAAACCAAGTAATAATCCCGATAGTTTAAGTTTTAAATATAGCTGGTGGGGTAATTATTTTGTAAACGCTGTGGCACCAAGACCGGAAGCTGAATTGAATAAAATGAATGCCTTTAAAAAGTTAAACCCAATTTCGAAACCTTTAGATATTTCTGCTTTGGATAAGTTTTTAAAGCAACAAGATGAGTTAAAAGAGCTTTTGAAACAGGCAGAGAAAATTGATTTGAGTGCGATCAGAACCAATTCAACTATTCCAATGGTTAGACTAAGATTAGGAGATACTATACGCGTAGAAATATATCATAATCAAAGACATGTAAATCAGGCATGTCGAACTGTTGAACGGCTGAAGAAGTACCATATGCAGGTAAGCTAAAAAAATACTGTACTTTAGGCTGCTCAAAGTATAACATGTGAATACCAAATCCGAAAAAAATATTATTGTAGAATTACAAGACTCTAAAGAAGCACCAATGGATTTGTTGGAGCTTGCTGACCCTTCAATTGATCAGGTAAATAAGTATTTGAAACACGGAAGATGTTTTGTTTTAAAGTTAGACCTTGATATTATAGTTGGGGCAATGGTACTGCAAGAGAACTCTCCGGATAAAATTGAAATAAAGAATATTGCAGTTTCTGAGCAGCATCAAGGTCAGGGTTTTGGGAAATTAATGTTGAATTTTGCCCTGGATTTTGCCACTAAGTCCGGATATCAAAAGTTGACAATTGCCACGGGAAACTCGAGTATTGGGCAATTGGCATTGTACCAGAAGGTTGGATTTGAGATCGTTGATGTTGTGAAAGATTATTTCATCCGGAATTACTCTGAACCCATATTCGAAAATGGTATAACTTGCAAACATCAAATAGTTTTAGAAAAGGATATTTTAGCTTAACCTTATGAAAGTTTATACCCGATGCATAGAATGTAGAGAGGAAATTACTTTTTCAACCTTTGCGCCTAACAGAGTGGAGATGGCTATGAGAGAAGGGGAAAATAAAAAAATGGACTGTTCCAATTGTCATGCTAGAATTACCGTTCCGATAGATGATATATATACGAAGAAATCAACTTTAATAAATTGGGTGGGGCTCTTTTTGTTTATTGTCGGATCTGCTTTAACCTTTCTATTTGTATATCCCTTATTGTATCAAACTAATAATCCTTACGGGATATATGTGACATCAGGTTCTTTATTGTTACCTGGTGTGATATATGCTTTGTTGAAGAAACAAGATAGTGATAGAGTAGGTAAATTTAATAGACATAATTTAAAAGGACGCGTCCATAATATTGGTCGTTAAGTATCTTTGGGAAATGAGTATAAAAGATCGATTGGCGTCATCCCAAAATAGAAGAGATGAAGAACCTAATATTGAATTGGCCCTGGATATCATTGCCACAAAGGATGAAAGCGCTGTTGCCGAGTTAATAAAACTTTTGGATGGAAATAAAGCGATTCAGAACGATAGTATTAAAGTGCTTTATGAAGTGGGAGTTCTAGAACCTCAATTGATTGCTCCGCATTGGAGGGTTTTTATTCAGTCATTAGAAACGAAAAACAATAGGTTACAATGGGGGGCAATGACAGCACTAAATCAAATTGTGAGATTGAACCCTAATGAGGTATATAATCATCTGGATGTTATTATGAGTGCTGTAGATAGAGGTTCGGTCATTACAAGAGATCAGGCGGTTAATATTCTAATTTATTTGGTAGCACAAGAACCTTATGGTGAAGAAGCGTACGAGTTATTGAGAGAGCAATTGCTAAGTTGTCCAACAAATCAACTCCCTATGTATGCAGAACGGGCATTGAAGATTATTGATTCTGACAACAAAGAGAGTTTTATTCAGACGTTGGAATCCAGATTGCCTGATGTAGAAAAGGAAAGTAAAAAGAAAAGAATTGTAAAGGTGATGAATCAGGTGTCTAAAATATAGTCTGTAATTTTAAAAACAAGAATTACTGCCCTGACATCATGTGTCACAATGGCTTTGTTCTTTTGGAAAATTAAAAATTAAGAAATGGAGATAAAAGACATTCAAGAGTTTTACATTATTGGAATATCTGTAAGAACAACCAATGCGAACGGACAGGGAGCAAAAGATATTGGTGGGTTATGGAACAGATTTATGACTGAAGGAATAGCGGATAAAATTCCCAATAAATCCGGATTTGATATTTATTCTGTGTATACCAATTATGATGGGGATTATACAAACCCGTATACAACCATTTTGGGATGTAAAGTGAATAATATAGAAGAGGTTCCGGAAGGAATGGTTGCGCATAAAGTGGAGGCAGGAAGCTATCAACCATTTGTAGCCAAGGGAAATTTAAATGAAGGTGTGGTTGTTACAGAATGGCAGAAGATTTGGAGTTCAGATTTAGCGCGTAAATACACTTCTGATTTTGAAATCTATGGAGCAAGGGCACAAAACCCGGAAGACGCAGAAGTAGATATTTATATCGCTATATAATAAATACTTACACTTAATCGAATGGTACGGGTGATATTTGGTTCAAAAAAATCTACAGTGTCATAGTGAAGATATCCTTTGAAGCCTACATCTTTGTCCTATTAGACAAGATTTGTTGTTTCAAGAAACATATATAGATGTGATCCTGCCATTAGGGATTCCGAATATGTATACATATCGGATTCCCGATGATTGGGTGGAACAAATTGGGATTGGACATCGTGTGATTGTTCAGTTTGGTAAGTCCAAATTGTATAGTGCTATTGTGTATAAAATTCACAATGAAGCTCCCCAAAAATATCTGGCGAAAGATATCCATATGATTCTGGATGAAAAACCTGTAGTTCGCGAAACTCAGTTGAAGTTTTGGGATTGGATTAGATCTTATTATCTATGTCATCCTGGAGATGTTATGAGTGCGGCTTTGCCTAGTGGATTAAAACTAAGTAGTGAAACGCAGGTCTTATTGCAATCGGAATCTCCAATTGACACCTCTAAATTAAGTGATGATGCGTTTTTAATTTATGAGGCGCTTGAAATCAATCAGGTATTATCTCTGGATGAAATTTCCAAAATACTGGATCGAAAGACGATTTATCCGGTCATTAAAACCATGTTAGAGCAAAATGTGATTGTGGTTTTAGAAGAGATAAAATCGAAGTTCAAACCCAAAAAGGATAAATATGTAAAACTGAATTCCGAATATCAGGAAGAAGATGCGATGCGGGCGTTGTTTGATCGGTTAGGCAATGCCCCTAAACAATTGGCAATCTTGATGAAATATATTGAGTTGAGTCAAATGTTTAGTGACAAAGAGTCGTCTGTCAAACAAAAGGTTTTATTGGAGGCTAGTCAGGCATCTTCTGCACAACTAAAGTCTTTGGTTGAAAAAGGAGTGTTTAAGGTAGATGAAGTAGTCGTTGGAAGGTTGGGGCAATACTCTAATTCGGAATCACATCAGGTCACTTTAAATCCTGACCAGGAGAAAGCATTGCAATCTATAAAGGAACAGTTTGAAAGTAAGGATACCATATTATTACATGGGGTCACTTCATCGGGAAAAACAGAAGTGTATGTAAAGCTAATAGAGTCCGTATTAGAAAAAAAACAAAAGGTACTTTACCTCTTGCCTGAAATAGCACTGACAACTCAGATTATTAATCGATTAAGAAAATACTTTGGAGACAAAGTAGGCGTCTATCATTCTCGATTCAATCAAAGTGAACGTGTAGAGATATGGAATAAGCAATTAAGCTCCGATTGTTATGATATTGTATTAGGAGCGCGTTCATCCATATTCTTACCATTTGACAATCTGGGGCTAATCATTATTGATGAAGAACATGATTCCAGTTTTAAACAATATGAACCAGCACCCAGGTATCATGCCCGGGATTCAGCGGTGGTATTAGCCCATATGTTTGGAGCCAAAGTATTAATGGGTTCCGCAACTCCTGCCATAGAAACCATGCATAATGCCGAGATGGGAAAGTATGGTTTGGTGACCTTGACCAAACGACACGGAGGTGTGAAGATGCCTCGAATTGAGATTGCAGATTTGGCATATGCGCATAAGAAAAAACAAATGCAAGGTCATTTTTCTATGCAGCTAATGGAGAGCATTCAACAAGCGCTGGAAAAAAAGGAACAAGTCATTTTGTTTCAGAACAGGCGCGGGTTCTCACCATATATTATATGTAAATCTTGTGGGTGGACGCCATATTGTAATAGATGCGATGTGGGGTTGACTTATCATAAATACTTACATCGATTAAAGTGTCATTATTGTGGTTTTGAAAGTCATGTTGTCAAAAAATGTGAAGCCTGTGGTTCTCATGAAGTGGAGTTAAGTGGATTTGGAACAGAGAAAATTGAGGAGGATATTTCTTTGATGTTTCCGGATGCCAGAGTAGGTCGTATGGATTTAGAAACTACACGCTCAAAAAACGCTTATCAGAGGATTATCTCAGAGTTTGAAGATCACAATATCGACATTTTGGTTGGAACTCAGATGGTCACTAAAGGATTGGATTTTGAAAATGTAAGTTTGGTGGGGGTATTAAATGCAGATCAGTCATTAAATTTTCAAGATTTCCGAGCACACGAAAGAAGCTATCAGTTAATGTCTCAAGTCTCAGGTAGAGCAGGGAGGAGTTCTAAGCAGGGATTGGTGATTATTCAAACCTTCCAGCCTAAGCATCCCATTATTCAGCAGGTGGTACAGAATAATTATGAAGGGATGTATACCCGAGAATTGAATTTGAGAAAGGAGTATATGTATCCACCATATTTTAAATTATTGAAATTGGTCCTGAAACATGCCAATAGAGATAAGCTGGTAGATGCGGCAACCGTTTTGGGAGATATTTTAAACCAAACGTTTGGTTCGCGGATATTAGGTCCGGAATTTCCTGGAATTCCGCGGATTAGGAATAAGTACATCAATCATCTTTACATTAAGATTGAACATGAAGCTTCTATCAAAAAGGCTAAATCTATTTTGCAATCCAAAATTTTAGACTTTAGACAAAACAAAGAGTTTGGATCGGTACAGGTTTTTATTGATGTGGATCCATATTAGAATGAGGCTTTGAACTTCACCTTCCCTTAAAAACGATTTTAAAACTGTATTTCACATCAAATTTATGTGCAATTCAAATTGCATTATTGCATTTCACATAGCTCATATTGTAACTCACATAATTCATAAGGTAGCTCGTATATAAAGTTATTTCCGGCCTTGTATTTACACAGTACGTTTGTTTCAACAAATCAAACTAAATCGTTTAAAATCATTAATAAATACAAGATGAAAACAAATAAACTTAAATTCAAATTTGTACTCACCGGCCTTACCATGGTAATGCTATTATTGGGAGTACAATCCTGGGCGTCAGAATCAGATTCTGATGGAAAGAAAGGAGAAAAAGCAGCACCAGTGGTCACTATGAATGTAGAAGTAGTGGATGGAAAAGGTGACGTAAAATATACTGATGTAGTAACGAGTGCTGATCCAACATTGGATTATAATCTGGAAGAATTACCATATGGTGAATATACTGTTCGCGTTAAAAAAGGTGATCAGGTAATCAATTCAACAACAATGTCCAATATGCCGGTTTCGCAAGAAGTGATAACGGTTATCGTTGTGGACGCGAAAGGTAATCAGGTATATTCTTCTAAGGATTCGAGCGAAATGTATAATCTGGAAGGAATGCCTAAAGGAGAATATACAGTTAATGTATATCGCGGAAATCAATTAATCAACACCAATAAATTGAGTCAATAAGTCAGGATTGATAGTAATGTGGGTTGGGAAAATACCCCTTTTTCCAGCCCACCTGATTTTAAAAATATTTAAGAATCTCGTAGCAGGGTAAAGAAAAGAACTAGTTTCACCGGGAGGTGGAACTTTTTCTATTTACGCCATTTTGTAACTACGATAATCTTAAAGCTTCGTTTTTCAAATGTTCTCCATCAATTGGAACCACACCCACTTTTTCACATACCAGCCCTCCTGCTAAATTCGCTAGCCTTGTAGAGAATAAAGGATCCATCCCTGCAGCTAAACTTAAAGAGACCACGGAAATAACCGTATCTCCAGCCCCAGAAACATCCGCGATATTTCTTACATGTGCAGGGATAATTTCTCCATGCTCCCCTTCATTGATAAACATACCTAATTCAGAAAGTGTTACCAGTGCATTTTTACAATTTAAAATCTCTTTGAGTGTATTTACTCCAGTCTTTAAATTGATCTGATTTACAGGTTCTACATAGATATTCAAACCCTCTCGAAGTTCTTTCAGATTGGGTTTAAACAAGGTTACATTTTCGTAAGCATTGAAGTTTCTCTTTTTGGGATCAACTGTCGTTGGAATATTTAGTTCGTTTGCTTTTGTGACTATTGCCCGAATAAGTTCAGGAGTGATTAGACCTTTATCATAATCTTCAAAAATGACCACATCAATTTTAGAGTCATCCATAATCTTCAATATTTTGGATGTCATTTGATCGGTGACGTTTCCGTTTAGATTGGTAGAATCCTCCTCATCAATGCGTAGCATTTGTTGATGTTGACTAATTACACGGGTTTTAACTGTAGTAGGTCTGGAATCATCTTTTAAAACACCAATAGTGTCTAATTCATTTTGTCCCATCAGATCATAAAAATGATCTGCATTTTGATCATTTCCAACTACGCAGCAAAGAATAGGGGTGGCACCTAGTGCTTTAATATTTAATGCCACGTTAGCAGCTCCACCCAGTCTGTTTTCTTTTTGGTTTACAGAAACAACGGGAACCGGAGCCTCTGGGGAAATTCGATCTACAGATCCGAATAAATAAGAATCAATCATAACATCACCAATTACCAGTGCTGTCAGATTTGGAAATGTATCGAATACTCTGTTTACTAAATGCGGATTCACTTATTGTAATTTATCTAATGCGGTTTTTATTCTTTGAGCTGCTTCAATGATAATATCATCACTGGTGGCATAACTTAATCTGATACATTCCGGATTTCCGAATGCATCTCCAGTTACTGTTGCCACACGCGCTTCATCTAATATATACATCGATAAATCCGATGCATTTTGAATATGATAATCTTTATACTTTTTACCAAAGAAACTACTGATATTTGGGAATATATAGAAAGCTCCTTGAGGGACATTTAGCTGAACACCTTCGATTTTACTTAAAGCATCGATGATGATGCCACGTCTTTTCAAAAACGTAGCTTGCATTTCTTTTGTCACTTCTGGATCAGCTTCCACAGCTGCTTTAGCAGCCATTTGCGCTATGGTATTGGCACCAGAGGTAAATTGCCCCTGAATTTTCGCAGCAGCTTTTACAATCCATTCCGGAGCACCAATATATCCCAATCTCCAACCTGTCATGGCAAAACCTTTAGCCACACCATTAACCGTAATCACACGGTCTTTAATCTTTTCTATGGTTCCGATACTTGCGTGTTTTCCGGAGAAATTGATGTGTTCATAGATTTCATCAGAAATGATATAAAAATCTTCTTTTTCAGCTGCAACTTCGGCTAATGCTTCTAACTCTTCTTTGGTATATACACTTCCACTTGGATTACATGGAGAACTGAAGATCATGAGACGGGTGTTTTCAGTCAAATGTGCTCTTAGTTGTTCCGGAGTGATTTTAAAATTATTCTCAATGGTTGTAGGAATAATGACTGGTTTGGCCTCAGCAACTTCGGCCATAGCATGGTAACTCACCCAATATGGCGCTGGAAGTAAAATTTCTTCTCCCGGATTCACCAAACTTAAAACAACATTCATTAAGGATTGTTTAGCTCCGGTTGAAATGATGATATTCTCGGGGCCGTAATCCAAATTGTTATCTCTTTTGAATTTACGCGCTATTGCTTCTCTAACGTCTAAATACCCGGTAACTGGTGGATAATGCGTATAGTTATTACGAATGGCGTCAAATGCAGCTTCTTTGATAAAGTCTGGTGTGTCAAAATCTGGCTCACCTAAACTTAAGCTGATGATATCAATTCCTTGTGCACGAAGTTCTCTTCCTTTTGCTGCCATAGCAAGTGTTTGAGATTCGCTAAGGTTCAGAATGCGGTTCGATATATGTTTACTCATATTCTAAATATAGATCGTTTCAAAAGTATAATAGATTGGGGTTATACAAAGGTGTATCACATGTTTTTGTATCGTGTAACATAAGGATTGATAATTAGATTTTGAAATTGATATAAATTTGAGAACTTAATACAACTAGAAATGAACTTCAAACTAAGAGCCTGGCAAGAGTCAGATGCTGAAAGCCTGGCACATTTTGCCAACAATCAAAAGATTGCGAATAATCTAACGAATAAGTTTCCACATCCTTATTCATTGGAAAATGCAAAAGCATTTATTCAAATGGCGATGAGTTATAAGCCCACACAGATTTTTACAATTGATATTGATGGTATTGCAGTAGGTGGAATAGGGGTTCATGATCATGATGATGTGTATGTCAAGAATATGGAATTAGGGTATTGGTTAGCAGAGCCTTATTGGGGAAATGGGATCATCACGGAGGCGATACGACAAATTGTATCATATGCATTTGAAACATTCGATATTACCAGAATATATGCCCGGCCATATGGGCCAAACCAGGCTTCACAACGTGTTTTAGAAAAAGCCGGATTTACACTGGAGGCTAGATTGGAAAAAACGTTTTTTAAGAATGGAGACTTTTTAGATGAATTGATTTATGCAGTACGAAGAGAATCGCACTAAAGTTTAAACACTGGATATCTGTAAATGGATTCATCAATAATAATTTCAATGTAGTATGTTCCAGTAGATAAATGAGCTAAATCTAAGCTATAATTCAATTGCTGTGAATCTAACTGTTTAAACATTAATTGATGTCCAACTTGATCTATTAATCGAATTTTTGATGTGCTGAAATTCCCCTTAATAAGAATCGAAACAATATCATTGGTAGGATTAGGATAGATTGATACGTCTTCAATTGATGTATTTTGTGCTATACCAACATTAACAAATGTGAAACAAGATGAAGTATCTGTACAATTGTTTTGGGTAACTTCAACAGCATATTGACCGCTGTTTTCTACTTGGTATAAGGAACTGGTTTGATTAGGGATATTTGTATTCGTATTACAATCAATCCATTGGAAACTGGCATTTGTAGCTTGGGCATCAAGTGTTAATCCATTTCTTATAACCGAAGTGTCTACCGGAATAATGGTTAAGTCTAGTGCAACAATACTATCACAACCTTGAGCATTTGTGAGTGTATATGTGGGATTATTCGTACTAGAGGTATAAGATACTCCATTGATCCAGGTATAATTCTGACAGGCAGACACAACATCTGTAGTATTCGAAGAATGATGGATTGTTAGGTTTAAGGTCACTACAGAATCACAGCCCAAACTATTGCTTAAGATATGGGTTGCTGTTGTATTATTTGAAGTGTATGTTATTCCGTCTATCCAAGTATAATTATCACATGTGGTAATGGTATCAGTTGAAGTAGAAGGATGATTTATTGTAAGATCCAAATAGACGATACTGTCACATCCATTAGAGTTTACGAAAATCATAGAGTCTAAAGAATTGCTGGAAGTATAGTTGGTTCCATTAATCCAGGTATAGTTACCACAAGCTGAAATCACATCGGTAAGACTATCCGACTGGTGGATGGTGAGATTTAACGCGATAATGCTATCGCAACCGTTACTATTTGTAAGTGAATGGGTAGCAGTATTGTTGTTGGAATAGTAGGTGATTCCATCTATCCATGTATATGCATCACAAGATACAATAGTTTCAGTAGTTTGATCCGAATTGTGGATCGTTAGGTCAAGTGTGATAATGGAATCACATCCCAAACTATTGGTAATAGTATGAACAGCAGTATTATTACTCAAAGTATAAGTGATACCATCTAACCAGGTAAAACTGTCACATGCGGTAATGTAATCAATAGAACTATTGGAGTTGTTTAATGTTAAATCCAAAATAATCGTTGAATCACAACCATGACCATTAGTGAGTGTATGGCTAGCAGAATTATTGCTTGAATAGTATGTGTTCCCATCTATCCAATTGAAACTATCACATGCAGTAATGGTGTGGGTAGTTGAATCTGATAAAATCGTAAGGTCCAGACTTACAATAGAATCGCAACTGTTGGAAGCGACATTAGGAAACGTATAGGTGGCCGTGTTGTTTGAGGAATAATACGTTATACCATCTATCCATACTAAGGAGTCACATTGCATATGAACATCTGTCGAGGCTGCATGATTTAAAATGGTTAAATTCAAATAAATCACAGAATCGCAACCCAGACTATTTGTTAATGTATGCGTAGCAGTATTATTATTTGAAGTATAAGTATTTCCATCGATCCACGTATAATTTCCACAAGATGTGATTGTTTGAGTATCTGATGATGGTTGATATAAAATAAGATTCAGAGTAACTACCGAATCACATCCTGCATTGTTGGCGAGGATAGTAGTAGCCGTATTGTTATTTGATGTATAAGTCACTCCATTGATCCAGGTATAACTACTACAAGCAGTCTGATAGTCAATGCTTGATGTGGTAACGCAGGGTTTTAATTTCTGTATAAAGTAGTCTGAATTACCTTGATTGGAAATACTGAAAGTATCTGCATTGGGATCAAAATCCAAGTTTCCTGAAAAATAACCCGTAGTATATACCTGATCGTTAGATGTTAATCTAATAGCGTTTGGGATATCGTTAGATGGGCTTCCCATTGTTTTTACCCAAATTAAGTTTCCATTGGGATCCAATTTTTGAATGTAAATATCCAGATCATAGATTCCAGTTGTGCTTCTAGATATCACACCTGAACCTGGATCTAAGTCACTTGTACCAGAGTAAACACCTGAACAAATTAGGTCTCCGTTTGGTTTTACAGTAATAGCTCTTGCAACATCATTTGAAGCTCCTCCTATAGTTTTTACCCAAACAAAATTACCCAGTGTATCAAGTTTAATCACATAAGCATCGTATTCTCCTAGTGAGCTGACCATTTGCGTTCCAGAGTTTGGATCAAAGTCTACAAGATTGGAAAAATTACCTACGGAATACACGTATCCATTGGTATCTAGAGAAATACTCATTCCCATATCAATGTAACTTCCTCCCATGGTTTTTACCCAAATCAAATCTCCTGAAGAATTCAATTTTTGAATAACAATATCAGCATCACCATTTGAAATTTTGTTGGTAATACCTGCTCCCGGGTCAAAATCAACCGTATCTGCAAATAGCCCTGTCAGATAAATATTATTTGACGCATCCAGGACCATGTCATTATCTTGATCTAATTGAATACTTCCTCTTCGTTTGGCCCAAACAAAATTTCCAGTAGCATCAAGTTTTAATACAAATGCATCAGATTGTCCATAGGAGGTAAAACTTGAAACGCCCAATCCGGGGTCCAAATCTGTTGTCCCTCCAAATTCACCTGATACATATATATTTCCATAGTTATCTATTCGAATGGTTCTACCCCGATCATAGGATATGCCTCCTGTGCTTTTAGCCCAAATGAAATCTCCGGATGAGTTAAGTTTTAAAATAAAGATATCGATTCCTCCGGCAGAAATCAGATTATATGTGCCACTACCCGGATCAAAATCTACTGTATCATTGAAATACCCTGTAACATATACGTATCCCGAATCATCAGTGGTAATAGAATTAGCATCTGAAGTGAAAATATTTCCAATTTGTTTCGCCCAGACTAAGTTTCCAAAAGAATCAAGTTTTTGAATAAAAATGTCTTCATTGCCATGGGATGTATATAAAACAGAATTGGTTCCAGGGTCAAAATCAACAGTACCGCTAAATTGACCGGTCACGTATACATATCCGGAATCGTCAATAGTCATATCTCGACTTACATCATAAGAAGTACTACCAAATCCATGTGCCCAGTCCAAAGACATATCTTGGGCATATAGGTGGTGAATGAAAAAGAATATTGAAACGATGATAAATTTCTGGTAAGAATGTGAGGATTTCATATACAGTCTCTGAAAATGGAGTTGAATATTTAGATCGTAAATATATTATGATTAAGTAGATATAAAAAAACGAAGTTTTTAAGAAGAATAATATTTGCTTAAGACCTTAAATGAATTCGAATGAATTCGAATGAATTAGGTATAAATTATATCTTCGGCACCCAAATCAAAGAATCAAATATGAGAAGTAAACTCGTAAGCATTTTTATCTTAACCTTTCTAGGTGTAAATGCTTTAGCACAAGGATATTGGCAGCAACATGTGGCCTATTCAATGGACATTGATATGAATGTTGAAACGAATCAATTTATAGGAAAACAAGAACTGATATATACGAATAACTCACCGGATACTTTACATAAGGTGTATTACCATTTATATTTTAATGCGTTTCAACCTGGAAGTATGATGGATGTAAGAAGTAGAACAATTTCTGATCCGGATCGAAGAGTGAAAGATAGAATATCTAAGTTATCACCTGATGAGATTGGATATCAAAAGGTTGTGTCGTTGACCCAAAATGAAAAAGATGTAGAGTACGTCATAGAAGGGACTGTCTTAACCGTGAAATTGGCAGTTCCCATTGTACCTGGTGAACAAGTGGTTTTTAATATGGAGTTCAAAGCTCAGGTGCCAAAACAAATTCGTAGATCGGGTAGAGATAACTCAGAAGGTATTGAGTATACTATGACACAGTGGTATCCGAAAATGGCAGAATACGACAAAGATGGTTGGCATGCGAATGAGTATGTTGGTCGTGAGTTTTATGGGGTGTGGGGTAGTTTTGATGTGCATATTACCATTGATTCCAATTATGTTTTAGCCGGGACTGGAGTAATCCAAAACCCGGAAGAAGTAGGACATGGTTACAGTGATACAAAAGCAAATACAGACAAGTTAAATTGGCATTTTAAAGCAGATCATGTGCATGATTTTGGATGGGCTGCTGATCCGGATTATCAACATGATATTGTAAAGGTCGATGATCAATTACAATTGCATTTCTTTTATCAGACTGATACGCTTGTCGGTCAGTGGAAAGATATTCAGCCAGATGTGGTAAGAATGTTTCAAATAACCAATGAAACTTTTGGACGTTATCCATATTCGGACTTCTCAGTAATTCAAGGTGGTGATGGTGGAATGGAGTATCCAATGTGTACTATGGTTTTGGGACATGGATCACGTCATGGTATGGTCGGATTAATTACACATGAAAGTATTCATAATTGGTATTATGGCGTATTGGGAACCAATGAGTATAGGTATCCATGGATGGATGAAGGAATGACCACTTATGCTGAGGAATATGCTATGGATAAACTGGATAGTTTAAATGGTGAGAATTTCTTAATGCATTCTTATGACTCTTATAGAGCGCTTGCCGTGAAATGGGCAGAAAAAGAAGAGCCTTTGGCTACTCCTGGAGATTTGTTCGATTACAATCGGGTATATAGTATTAGTGCTTATTCAAAAGGTGCCATTACTCAAAACATGTTGAGATATATAGTCGGAGATGAAACGTATTACAGAGCTATATTGAGATATTTTGAAGAATGGAAATTCAAACATCCTACACCAAGTGACTTACTGCGAATAATGGAATTGGAGTCTGATATGGAGTTGGATTGGTTTTTTGAGCATTGGGTAAATACTTTACATCATATTGATTACGATGTAAACGTAGTGGCTACAGAAAAAGGAGCGCAGATTCAGCTTAAAAACGTAGGGAACTTTCCAATGCCAATAGATTTGAAAGTGACACTTAAAGATGGAAAAGAAATATGGTATTACATTCCATTAAGACAAATGAGGGGAGCAAAACCGACTGATGGAACCACACTAAAACCATGGGCCTGGGTAGATCCAAATTATACTTTTGATATGGAATTTACGGAGGACGAGATTCAAAGTGTAGAAATTGATCCCAATGGGATGTTAGCTGATATTCATTTGGAAAACAATGTATTCCCTCGAAAAGAACTTCCAAAGGAGGAAAAGCCTAAATCGAAATCCAAAGGAAAAAAGAAGAAAAAGAAAAACAAAAAGAAGTAGGTAGATATAAGCAAAAGGGGAGATGATAGGAAAACAAAAGGTCACGTTGATCGTAATGTCTATCGCATTGGTTGCTTTTCTAATGGTTAAAGTGATACCGATTTTTAAGCCTAAAACAACGACTCATGTTTCGGGTAAGGTGAAATTGGAAAATTCTGGATTGGGAAATTACAATCAGGGAAAAGTCCGATTTATATCAGAATCTGGTGATACGTTAGCAAATATCAATGTAGAACTAGCTGATACAGAATATAAGATTACAAAAGGATTAATGGATCGTACCCAAATGAATGAGAACCAGGGGATGTTGTTTGTATTTAATTCCATGGAAAAACGTTCATTCTGGATGAAGAATACAAAGATTCCCCTGGACATTATATATATCACCAGTGAAGGTTTAATTGATTCATACTATCAGTCCACCACACCATACTCCATTGAACCGTTACCTTCGTCTGGTGCCGCGCAATTTGTGGTGGAAGTGAATGGCGGTTTTATAGAACGTCATAATCTAAAGAAAGGAACAAAATTTATATATAATAGAAACTAGATTAAAAGAAAATGAAATCTAAGATTTTAGGAATAGCATTTATGCTGATAGGAACGTTGACCTACGGTCAGGCAACATACAAATTATACACGAAAGATGGTAAAGAGGTATCCATGGATAAAATGGTGAAATCTTTGGCTAAATCTGATGTGGTGTTATTTGGGGAATTACATAATAATCCAATCTGCCATTGGATGCAGTTGAAAGTCACGCAGGCTATTTATGAAAAAAATCAAAAGTTGACTATGGGGGCTGAAATGTTTGAAGCGGATAATCAATTGTTGATTGATGAATATTTCAAAGGGTTTATACGTCAAAAAGATTTCGAAAAAGAAATGCGTTTATGGAAAAACTATGAAACTGATTATAAACCTCTGTTAGAGTTTGCCAGAGCAAATCAGGTGAATTTTGTCGCTACCAATATTCCGAGGAGATATGCGGCATTGGTAAATCGTAGAGGTTTTGTAGTATTAGATTCGTTAACAGAAGTGTCAAAGTCCTACATGATGCCATTACCAATGGTATATGATACGACTAATCCAAGTGCGCAAAGAATGTTACAAATGGATTTTGGTCATGGAAAGGGAGGACCAAAAGTGGAATCTATGGTAAAAGCTCAATCAGTTAAGGATGCTACAATGGCACACTTTATATTGGAAAATCTGGAAAAGAAAACCACGTTTATTCATTTTCAGGGAGATTTCCATTCTGCCCATTATGGTGGGATTTACTGGTATTTGAAACACTGGAAATCAGGACTTGATGTATCTACCATCAGTACGGTAGAAGCCGGTGGTAACTTAGAGTTTAAGGAAGATTATAAAGAGCTCGGAGATTATATTTTAGTTATTACAAAAGAAATGACAAAGACGTATTAAACTGATTAAAATCAGCTTAGTCATTATTTTTTTACTGATTTTCAATAAAAAAGAGCAGAAATATAATTTGACAGCATTAATAATCTTAAATTTGTTGTCATTAATAACATAATTGTAATGAACAAAGGAAAAGTAAAGTTCTTCAATGAAACTAAAGGTTTTGGTTTTATTGTTGACGAAGGCTCAAATAGTGAGTATTTCGTGCACGTATCAGGTTTAATCGATGAAATCAGAGAAAATGATGAAGTTGAATTTGAACTAAAAGAAGGTAGAAAAGGATTAAACGCTGTGAACGTTAAGATTGCGTAAGTATTTATATTTTTTTATATCTAAACCTGTCTTCGGACAGGTTTTTTTATGCCTTTAATTCAGGAATTCCTGATCAGTTAGCGCGTTTAGGAAGTGAACGAGATCATTTCGTTCTGTAGATGATAATGTAAATGGCTGTACCAGGTCACTTTTGTTTGGATGATTCCCGCCTCCTTTTTCTAAATATCGTACAACTTCGTCTAATGTTTTCATTGAACCATCATGCATGTATGGAGGAGTAATAGCAACATTTCTTAAACTGGGGACTTCAAATTTTCCCACGTCCATAGGTCTATAGGTGATTCTGGCACGTCCACTATCTTCAAATTGATGTTCGATTCCGATATTCTGATAAGAGAAGTCTGTAAAGAGTACACCCGAATGACATGATATGCAGTTTAATTTTTGTGAGTTGAACAATCGTAATCCATTTTTTTCACTTGAGTTTAAAGCGTTTGAATCTCCTAAAATATATCTGTCATAGGCTGAATTTCCCATAACCAAAGAACGTTCGAAAGCAGCGATGGATCGCGTAATTCCAAACACATTTGGCAGTGTATCAAATGCATCTCTGAACATTTTGATGTAGTTAGAATCTTGCTTTAACCTTTCAAGTACCACCAGGAAATCAGCACCAAGTTCATTGGTATCTATGATGGGAGCCAGTACTTGTAATTCCAGCGTTTTTACACCACCATCTTTATGAAACAAATCTTTAAAGGCTACATTTATTATAGAAGGTGTATTACGGAAACCTTGCGCTCCATTTGTACCAATACTTACCGCAACACTGTCTGCAAATGCATGTTGAGGTTGATGACAGGATGCACAAGAAATATTTTGATTTTTGCTTAGTCTGTTATCAAAAAATAAGCGTTTGCCTAATTCAATTTTAGCGGGCGTTAGATCTTTGAGAAAATCTAGATTTAAAGAATCAAAATGTTGAGGGATGTGAATCACATCTTGTTCCTTATTTGGGATCGTTTCACAACGAATAAAAAGAAGTAATATGATAAGGCTATAACCCCATTTCATTTTTAGTTGAATGCATTTTGAAAGTTGTCCATATATTGAATCGCTAATGGCTTATTATCTACGGTATGAGATTGACCATCTTGTATAAGATCAAAAGTATATTCACTTTGTTTAAGTAATTGATATAAATCCAGATTTATTGTTACATCCGTACCACCAGCACCGAGAGTAAATTGTTTGGCAACAGATACTTCTGGACGATATAAACCTTGTGTTCCGGTATGAATCACAAAACTGGCCGTATCATTTTGTCCAATTTCATATCCTTCAACTTTTGAAAAAATATACTGTGTGGACCAGCCCCAATACATGTTATTGGTTACACTTAATGGATGGGAGCTTGCAAATGTTGCAGGATCCATGGCATTTAAATCTTGTCTGACACCCAGATCAAACATGATAGCTTTATAATTACCGCGTACGATGCTTCCACTGATAGTTGAAGTGTTTTGCGATGCGTCAATAAGGCCTACATCAGATATAAGTTCTTTACTACCATCAGATTTTACGCCAACGATGTTGGATAAGTAGTATTTCTTCTTGGTAAACCACATATCGTTGTTTTGCGGACTTTTATATATACGATTGTATTCCAATGCCTCTCCGTTGTAAAAATGCTTAAACTGAACATTTAAAGGTTCTTTTATAACCGGGTCCGGCTCTGGATCCCCCCCGGAACATCCTGAAAAAGATTGTAAGACTACAGCTATGATAAGAACAGATAGGAAATTAAATATATTTCGTGCAGTGAATTTCATAATCATATTTAAGATGAATACTTTGGTAATAATACTCAAATATTTGATGGCGTCAAACTATTTAGTTATCGTTGACAAATATATGAGACTTTAAATTCTAAGTCGGTGATATTTCATACGTACTCTACGTATACTGATAATGCTTGGTTTCTAAAGCATAGATTTATAATCAAAAAAAGCTTTTAGTTCACTAAAAACTCTTTAAATAGCCATAGTAAACGGTGGCGAGTTAGAGAACTTTATATAAGGAAGATTTAACTTTTTTTATGCTGTTAAAGAATTGTTAAGCCAAATTTGTGCGGCATTTTATCTTCATTTTTGGAGTCATTACGGCAAAGCAATTACATTTGTAAACCTCAGAAAATAATAGAATAAATATGATCAAAAAGGTATTACTCTTAACTACTGTATTTATATCCACGTTTAGTGCATTTGCACAACACGATTTCACATTTAAAATTGATGGTATTGCAGACACCACCATGTATTTAGCTAACTATTTTGGAGGTAAAATGTATTATAATGATACTACCATAGCTGATGCAAATGGAGTGGTCAGGTTTAAAGGAAAAGAGAGCAAACCAGGAGGTATTTATGCTGTGATTTTCCCGGATAATAAAACATATTTTCAGGTAGTTGTTAACGAGGAAAAAATCGTTATGGAGACCACTATACAGAATCCGGAAGCTAATATGGTGGTTAAAGTGTCCGAAGAAAATAAGGCGTTTTATGCTTATTTAAACTTTGTGACTGGTGTTCAGAAAAGAATGGCCGATTTAAACAATCAAAAATCGCAAGAGGGTGCGAATGTTAAAAAGATCGATGCGCAGATTAAAGAAGAGCAGGAAAAAGCGGAGAAGTTTAAAGCAGACTACTTAAAGAAAAATGAGAAATTGTTTGCGGCCAAAGTACTTAGTACTTCTGATGAAATAAATGTTCCTGAGTTTAAGAAAGAAGATGGATCGAAGGATGATCAAAAACGATTTAGATATTATCGTGATCACTATTTTGATAATGTGGATTTAAAAGATGATCGTTTGTTAAGAACACCTGTATTAAACCAAAAAATTGAAACGTATTTGACTAAGTTAACTCCTCAAGTACCAGATTCAATTTGTGCGACTGTTCAGTACTTAACCAGCCAAACTGCTTCGGATACCAGTTTAATGTACAAGTATATTATTCAGTATACTACGAATACATTTGAAAAGTCTGATATTATGGGAATGGATGGTGTATTTGTTTGTATTGCTGAAAATTATTATGCTGAAGGAAAAGCATGGTGGGTAGAAGATGATAAGCTGGATGAAATCTTGAAAATGTACAATACCAGAAAGAACTTGCTTATTGGGCAAAAAGCGGAGAATATAGTGTTAATGGATGTAGATTCAAATTGGAGATCACTACATGATATCAAATCGAAATATACTGTTGTGGTATTTTGGGACCCGAATTGTGGGCACTGTAAAAAAGAAATGCCTAAACTTCAGGAATTCTATGAAGAAAACAAAGGTAATGTAGAGGTATTTGCAGTAAGCACAGAATTTGATAATAAAGATTGGCCGGCATTTATTAAAGAACAAGGATATAACTGGATTGATGTCTCTGATAATCCAGAAATTAACAAGAATGCACATAAATACATTCTTGAAGGCAAAACGACTTTGAACAGCTTAAACTTTAGAGATTACTGGGATATTTTTTCAACGCCACAGTTCTATCTGTTGGATGAAAACAAAGTGATTATTGCGAAGAAAATTAATGCAGAACAAATGCCGGATTTTATTCAGCAATATGAAACCAGAAAAGCTGCAGAAGCTGAGGAAGCAGAAAAAGAAAAGAAATCTAAGAAGTAGGTTAAAACCTAATTTTAAAATGTTGACGGGATAATCTGGTATCAAAGAATACTATCCCGATAAAGAATAAATCTAAGGTCACCACAGTTTTGGGGTGGCCTTTTATTTTTTCCCATGTCTGGCGCATTTCCTCCGACCAGTGAATGTCGTCAAATATGAAAATACTTTGATCAGTTATATATTTCAAACAGATTTCAAAGTAATTTAAAGTTGGAATTGCTCTATGATTTCCATCAAAAAAAACCAGATCGGCAGCACCTGTTTTTTTCAAAACATTGGGGAGTGTACTCTTAAAATCACCTAAATGACTCGAGATATTCCCTAATTGAAGTGCATCAAAATTTTCTTGCGCAACTTTTAGCGTTTCCGGACAACCTTCTAATGTGTGAATAGGTGTCTTACTTTGTGCCTTCGCAAAATAGATGGTACTTAAACCTAAAGATGTACCCAATTCAATGACGCTTTTAGGCTGAAAGTACTGAACCATTCTATAGAATAGCCGTACGTATTTATCAGGTTTAGAAGAGTTTTTTGCGATGTCATTTACCAGGCGTGCGGGATTTTTATTGATGATAGACCCCGCTCCTAAATCGGTGATTGAAATAGTTCTGGAATCTTTAAGTAGTCTCTGCTTCAATTTGGTAAGCTGATCGTAATCCAGGTTTTTAGGGTCACTATATAAAACTTCATCCAAAAACTTATAGACAAACGGTGAGTGAATGCCATGACGATTATAGGCCACCCATTGATGTTTGATATAAGAGAATATAATATGAAGTTGATTCATTAAACACAAAAAAGGGGTGGAAAAACCACCCCTTAACTTATAATATTATGGAATTTTACATTCCGTATTTTTTCATTACTTTTTCACTAATTCCAGTGAAAGAGAAACCTCCATCGTGGAATAAGTTCTGCATAGTTACCATTCTGGTATAGTCAGAGAACATCATTACTGTGTAATCTGCACATTGCTCAGCAGAGGCGTTACCTAATGGAGAAATATCTTCAGCGAAGTTGATAAACTGATCAAACCCACCAACACCTTTACCAGCAGTAGTAAGGGTAGGAGATTGAGAAATAGTATTTACACGAACTTTTTTCTTATTTCCATATTGATAACCAAAATTACGCGTAATTGACTCCATTAATGATTTTGCATCAGCCATATCATTGTAACCTGGGAATGCTCTTTGAGCAGCAACAAACGATAAACTAATTACTGAACCCCACTCGGCCATCGCATCTAATCTATATGCTGTTTGAAGTACACGGTGTAACGACATTGCCGATACATCTAATGTTTTGTGAAACCAGTCGTAATTTAAGTCTGAATATGGTTTTCCTTTTCTAACGTTAGGAGACATTCCGATAGAATGCAAAATGAAATCTAAAGGTCCTCCAAGCGTTTCAACAGCCTGACTGATTAATTTTTCTAAATCTTCGTTATTAGTAGCGTCAGCTGGAATAATAGTCGATCCGGTATCTTGAGCAAGTTGATCTAAAGCACCCATTCTTAGAGCGATTGGTGCATTTGTCAAAACAAAAGTAGCACCTTCTTCATGAGCTTTTTCAGCAGTTTTCCAAGCAATCGAGTTTGCATCAAGGGCACCAAAAATGATTCCTCTTTTTCCTTTTAAAAGATCTTTTCCCATTGTAAAATTTGTTTGAAGCAAATATATTATTTTATGAATGAAGGCAATTTTTTTTAGATTTAAATTACCTCATAAAATCACTATTTGGAAGGGCGGTCATTTTTTTGCTCAAAGTAATACCTAAAGTCTAACGACAGGTAAGAAGCATTAAGTTTTGTATTTGCAATGGCCACTGGAGTATTATACAATCCAATATTCGCTACAAATGGATCAGCAAAAGGTTGATTAAAAGAAAAACCCACATAAAAAGTTCCATTGTTTGGCGGGTGTATTTCCCAACCCATATTGGCCAGGAATGATCCCTGGATCCAGCTCACACGTCTCACTTCTACTTGCCATTCATTATCTTCAGAAAAGATGTCACTAGGATAAAAATCGAGTTGAGCGCCTAATGATACGCTGAAGTAGGAGTGATCTGATGCTCTAAGTCTTACCATGCCTTTAAATGGAATTTCATATCCAATAATTCTATAATCTATAGAGCCATTGTAGCTTCCAAACGTACTGTCAATCTTTGTATTGTAGTTACGTTGTACAAATCGTAATCCGGATTCCACAGCTAGAGTTTTATTAAATTGCTTGCGAATCGTCATTCCAAATACGTAGCCAAATTTTTGACTATTATCAATTTGGACGGAGTCCAGCCCGATGGTTTCCGTACCTCCTGACAGGAAGTTGTTGGCTACCATGCCTTTAAACTGGAAACCTCCACTATATCCTTTGGATTGGCTATAAACTAGCTGTCCTAAAAGTAAAATCGTAACAAATAAAACTGTCTTTTTCAATGTTTAAAGAGATTTTATATATCCGGTAATGGCAATGGTCATAATAATGAACATGAGAATAACGAGTCCGTACCGTAAAAAAGTATTAGAGATAAAAGGTTTTCTATATTCACCTATGGCCAAATGATTTAGTTTGATGACCTCTTTGGTGTTTAATTTATTAACGGCATAAAAGTACTTGTAGTTTGGTTCTTCATCATCAAAATTATGTTCAAACCATATATTATGAGAGCGGAGTAGCTTCTCAAAATAGTCACTTTCCAATTTTGTTTTAAAAAAGAATATGGTATACCGGTTATCGCTTGGATGCTCGCGCCAATTGGTAAAATCAAAGGAAGGAAGATTCATATTACACGTATCTTTTGGCCAACCCAAAGACTGGAATTCCTTCGAATACCATTCAATTTACATAGCTTTGAGACGGTTGTGCCGTATTGCGCTGCAATTTTATATAAATAATCTCCATTTCGCACGGTATAAAACACACTTCCTTTCGGATATCCTGCAAATCCGTGTTTGGTTTTTCTTAAAACCAAAGTGGAATTGATTAGTTCTTGTTCCGTATAATCTATGAAATTCAAAGGGTTAATAGGCACACCTTTAAAACGTATTTCCCAGTGTAAATGACTTCCTGTAGAATGACCAGAACTTCCTCCCAGGCCAATCAGCTCTCCCGCTTGTACGATTTGACCGGGTTTAACTTTTATGCGATGAAGATGTGCGTATAAAGTTTCTAATCCATTAAAATGACGAATCACCACCACACGTCCGTATCCTCCATAGGTGCGTGCCACACGTACCATTCCAGAAAAAGCGGATACAACAGTATCCCATACTTGTAAGTCAATATCAATCCCGTTATGCATTCGGCCATCACGCCAGCCGTATTTGGATGTCAAAACATCATTTATTGGCATTACGAATTTGGGGCTTTGTTTGGTGCCAATAAGTTGAAGCTGGATTACAGAGTCTGTACTGGCCAATTTTTGAGAGTTATATGGATTGGGAGTAATGGTGTTCCAATCCTGATAATAATAATCAGCAGGATATTGACTGGTGTCAATAGTCTCTTCAGCTAAAGACATTGAGTTTTTTTGATGGTTGGCTATATATTTATTCAGCTCATTAATTAATGCAAATGGAACTTCTTCCAGTTCAAATAAAGAATCAATGGTCTCATAAATAGCATCAAATTGCATTGATTTTATTTTCAAATACAGATGTAACTGAGAGATTAATTCTTTAGGCGGAGTAGGAGCATGATTCAGAGAGTCTTCGTATACCCGCAATTGATCAATACTCATGGTATCAATACCCTTAAATAAGTATTGATTTCCATATACTACTTGAGCAATTAAAGTGTCTTTTTTAGGTCCTTTGTCACTGGCTTGAACAGAAATAGAAAAAATTCCTAAAAATAAGGCAATACATAGCTTAATTCCCCAATAGAAATGTAAAGTTGGCTTCGTCATGCAGGTTCAAAAATATACTTTTATTAAAAAGATAGAAGGAAATAACTTTTGTTGAAACAAATTGATTCTATTTAAGGAGTGGATGGCGCATAGTTCCCTCCGGATAGAATTAAGGCAATTTTTTTGTTTTGAAAGTATTCCTGGTTCTTGATCACAGCGGCCAGAACTGTTGCTGATGATGGTTCAACTATGATTTTCATTCTTTGAAAAATTAGTGTCATAGCATTTCGAATTTCATCATCATTCACACGAATGATATCTTGAACTCCATTTTGAATGATTGACCAGTTCAAATTCCCCAGGGTGGTCAAAAGACCATCAGCAATGGTATGCGGTTGTTGTTCTTGTATTAATTCTCCAGATTTCCAACTTTTATAGGCATCATCTGCGCCAAATGGTTCTGCTGCTATCACACGGGTATTTGGCGAGAAGTATTTGGTAGATAGAATGGTACCGGATAATAAACCTCCACCACCAACTGGTGTGATCATATAGTCTAATTCTTTAATATCCTGATAGACCTCCTTAGCAGCTGTAGATTGTCCGGTTATTATATCTATATGGTCGTACGGAGGAATAAAGGTAGCCCCAGTATTTAAAATGATTTCTTGGGTAAATTTTTCTCTATCTGATTGGGTAGGAGGACAAAATGTAACGATACCCTGGTAATTTTTGACGGCATCCACTTTGATCTGGGGCGCGTTTTCGGGCATAACCACATAACATTTCATATTGTTTTTTAGCGCAGCCAGAGCTAAGGCTTGGGCATGATTTCCTGATGAATGTGTTACCACACCCTTCTGACGTAAATCTTCTGGAATATTAAGAATAGCATTTGTGGCCCCTCTAGATTTAAAAGCACCAGCTTTTTGAAAATTCTCGCATTTAAAGAACAATGAAGTCTGTGTAATTTTATTGAGAGATTCAGAAGTCAATATCGGAGTATGATGTATGAATGGAGAAATCCGTTCATGTGCTTGAATGATATGGTCTTTGTTAATCATCCAAATCTTGAGTTTGTGGTAAACTGACCATAAATGTGGTCCCCTGATTTTCTGAGCTTACAAAGTCCAGTTGGCCATTTAATTCTTCGATAGATTTTTTTACAATAGCCAGTCCCAATCCAACTCCTTCAATATCGTTGGTATTTGAAGCGCGATGGAACATCTCAAATAAAAACTTTTGGTCTTTTTCCGGAATCCCTAAACCATAATCAATGACCGCAAAATGGAGCATGCCATCATCAATATTAAATTTCACCTCTATAATTTCAGCATCTGGTGAATATTTTGCAGCATTGCTTAGAAGGTTGGTAAAGATTTGGGTGAATAAACGTTTATCGGTTTTAAATAAAACGGGAACTTCCGGTCCAAATTCTAATAATATAGAATGGTTTTTACCGACTCCGTTCTCAACAGTCTGCACGATTTCATCCACCAATTCTCGAAGGTGTGTCGGTTCGATTTCTGGTTTTAAGTTTCCGGATTCAATTTTTCCAATAAGTAATGTCTCATTAATAATATTGGTCAGAGAATTTACCGAACGATCAATATTTTTTATATGCTTACTTACCTTTTCGGCTGGGGAATTATTTTCCAAATGCATTTCAATAAGTTCTGCTGAACTTTTGACACTGGTCAGAGGAGTTTTGATCTCATGCGAAATGATATTCACAATTCTTGATTTTAATTCGTTGAGTTCTCTTTCTCTTGCCAATGAAACTTTTAACTGAGCTTCTGACTTTTTTCTTTTAGCCACCTCCTTGTTAAGAGCCTGATTTTTAGAATTAAGTTCTTGTGTACGTTCCTTGACTTTTTCTTCAAGATTGGTATTCAGTTGTTTGAGTTGATCCTGACTTCTTAGAAGTTCTTTCTCCAAATTAAAGCGTTGCATGGACAGTTCAATAACCGTCCGCAGCACACCTTCTTTTACCGGCTTAGAAATATATCCATAAGGATGCGTATTCAAAGCACGATTCATGGTGTCTTTATCTGATAATCCGGTAATGTAAACCACAGGAAGATCATAATCATCCATGATCTGATTGGTTACCGTAATACCATCAATTTCTCCGGGGAGAGAGATATCCATTAAAACCAAATCAGGATTGGAACTTTCAACTAGTTGTAAAGCCTCTGAACCAGAGTATGCAATACCGACTGATTGATGCCCCATTTGCGTGATCACACGCTGAACGAAAAGTGCAGTCACTTTATCGTCCTCGGTAATTAGAATTTTATATGACATGGCCTCAATATTTGTAGCTAAAGTAACGATTACATGTTGTCTGGTAAAATACTTTCTGTTAAAATAAAACCAGCGGTATTATGTAATGTAACAGTAAAATTGTTACTTTGCAATGCAAATTTGACAATGTATGAGAGGCCGCAGAATTAGTATTACTTGTGATGAATGTGATGTTCAGAAAATTTCGAAATTCGGTACCCTTTGCGCGAAAAATTTAGATAAGGTTAATTATAATAAATCTTGTACCGCATATAAAAAGGGGCAAATCATTTTTCACGAGGATACAAGACCTTTAGGAGTTTTCTGTATCAATAAAGGAAGACTTAAAGTTTATAAGACCGGTGATGATGGAAAGGATCAAATTATTCAGGTTTCTAAACCAGGTGATTTGTTGGGATACCGTGCAATGATCGGAGAGGATTTATATCCAGTTACTGCTGAGGCCTTAGAGGATGTTCAGGTTTGTTTTATTCCAAAATCGGAATTTGAAAGATTGCTTACCGATTCTCCTGATTTCTCAAAAATGTTGCTAAGAGAAGCATGTCACGAATTGGGAATGATGACCGAATCATTAACCAATTTAGCACAAAAATCTGTTAGAGAAAGACTCGCTGTATCGTTGTTGATGTTAAAGGATATTTATATCGATGAAGAACGTCCAAATGAACCTGCGGAAATCAATCTTACAAGAGAAGATCTGGCAAATATTGTAGGTACAGCTACGGAGACTATTATTCGTTTGCTTCATGATTTCAAAGAGGAAAACTTAATTCAAACAAATGGGCGTAAGATCATGGTATTGGATGCACAACGTCTGGTGAAAGTAGGAAATATCTACTAGAAAAAAATTAAAAAATAAAGCATAAAAAAACACGGTCATCGACCGTGTTTTTTTATGCTTTAAAGTTGTTGTTTATTGTACAAATACTTTTTGTGCTGCAGAAATACCCTTTTCGGTTTGGATTGCAACAACATAAACTCCTGATGTTAAATCAGAGATATTAATTTCCTGGTAAAAGTTTTGACCTGCACTTGTCGTGTTGATGGTTTTAACGATTTGACCAGTAATACTCATAATCTGAACTTGTGCGTTATTGCTTGTGTTTTTAACAAAAACAGTCATTACATCACCTTCAGTTTTGATCTGAGAAATTTCAGCTTGACTTAAATCATTTACACTAGAAGCAAAATCAAAAGTAAAGTCTGCGCAAAATTGTTTGTTTTGATCTTGATTGGTATATAATACTGGTGGAGCTGCAACAATTACCACACCGTTTAATGAAGCACATAGATTATGTGTTCCGGTAGTCGTATTAGCACCCCAGGCACTTGTCAATACAAAGTTTTGAGTAGCATTTGGACTTAAAGCAATAGCCAGATTTCTTACCCAGGCTGCTCCATTTGGATCTGTTACCGGAGTACCATCAAGAGTTACAGCGTAAGAAAACTGAGCACCACTTGGAAATGTTACTGCAGCATCGTTATTTTGAATTTCAATCTCAATTGTAGTCAGGACGTTTCCGCCTCCGGTACCATCAATGTATACTGTTCCTGTAGGTTGAATAAAAGAGTTTACCGATAAGTTGGTTGGAGTTCCCTGTGAAAACCCGGCAGCACCTAAACTTAAGGATAAAGCAAAAAGTAGAAGTTTTTTCATAAGTTATTTCTTAATAATAGTTCGTAAATTAATTTGGGCTCTAAATTAGGGAAAAGTAATCAAATCTTAAATTATTTTTTAACTCATCCTTAAAATGAGCTAATGCGCAGAATTACAGTGGTTTGGTTTTGATGCTGAAACCAGCAGTTAAACTTGGATAAGGGTATTGAGTTCATCAATAATTCTCTTAGATACTTTGTGAAAATATCTCTTGTTTTCGTACCCTTTGATCCATTGTACTCCATGAATGGCATTGGATACAAAAACTTCTTCAGCTTGATCTAATGCATTTACACCTACAGGAGTTTCAAGTACTTCCAAACCCAGTTGAGGTGCTAATGCCAAAATATTTTGGCGCATAATACCGGGCAAACATCCTTCAGAAAGGGGAGGGGTAATCAATCTTTTATGAATGATCATGAAAATGTTTGAACTAATAGTTTCGCAAACTAATCCTTTGGAATTTAAGATAATCAGATCATTCACCTGTTTTCTTGTTTTAGCCAGACCTGCTTTTACAAAAAGAAGCGCATTGGCGGATTTTAAACCGTTGAAAGCATGAATGGGTTTAAAAATTTCATCAAATACACCAATAGATAACCCTGACTCATTGAGTTGATAGTTATTGATATCTGGCGTGGTCTCCAGTAGTATCGAAACTTCATTTGTTTCAGGGGTATAATATCCTCCATCATTTCTAAATACAGATATACGAAGTCGTGCCCCCTCCTTTAAACGGTTACGTACAAGCAATCGTTTGATTTCTTCGTTTAATACGGTTTTTAATAATTGATCATTCCAATCATATTCCAGTATTTCCATCCCAGAATATAAACGCTGTAAATGCGCTTCTAAAAATAGCGGAAGTCCATTTACACATTTTACAGTTTCAAAAAGCGCATCACCATATCTAAACGCTCGGTTTGTTACTGGTAGAACTGCTGTATCCTTTTGAAGTAATTTGCCGTTTAAACTGATATAACCACTCATTTCAAATGATTTAAAATAAATTCAATAGATTCATTGGGTTGAATGAGAAATCCGGGAACACCTACATTTTTAGCAGCAATAATATCACGCTTGCTATCACCAATCATAAAGCTTTGCTTAGGATCAATATTGTGAATAGCAATGGCCTTCTCCAACATTAAAGAATTTGGTTTACGGTCCAGAGACTTTCCAACTGCATCATGATGTGGAGAATAAAAGATATCGGTAAGTTGGATATCGTCATTGCTCAATTGATCTGCCAGATAATGATGTACTTTTTTGACATCATTATGAGAATAGATTTTTTTGGCAATTCCTCCCTGGTTGGTGATGACGATAAGAAGATAGCCTAAATCCTGTGCATATTTTAAAGTAGAAGATACCGAAGGTAATATTTCGAAATCTTCCACCTTAAATGTATATGTCCCACGTTCTTTATTGAGCACACCATCACGGTCCAAAAAGAGTGCTTTGTTTTTTGGGATCATGAGAAAACGCTTAAAATTTGCTGGAAGAAGTTTACAATCAATGCAGGTTTAAATGCAATGGTTGCTACAACTCCGAATAACGCACCAAAGTAATGGGCATCGTGTCCAATTCCATCGTTGATACCTTGCTCTGCCATTCTTTTTTCATACCAGATATACAATACACCAAATACAATTGCCGGAATTGGAATTACGATCATAAAGCCTAACATACTGGTTGGATACATGAGAATATAGGAAAACAAAACAGCGGATACTGCTCCAGATGCTCCAATAGAACGATAGTATGGATTATTGGCTTCTTTCTTCAACGTTGGTAAAGAAGAGGCAATGATACCTCCAAAGTAAAGAACGATAAAATAGAATGTCCCAATGTCTCCAAAGAAAGCTTTAAAGGAAGATTCCACTGTACCTCCAAACTGCCATAATACAAACATATTTACCAGTAGGTGTGCCCAGCTACCATGTAGGAAAGCATGGGTGATGATACGATAATGTTGTTTTTTATGTGATACCAAATACGGATCAAACAAGTATTTATTGAATAAATCTCTATTGTTAAATGCCGGAATGGAAAGTAACGCAGTAGCTCCTATGATTAAAAAAGTGATCATTCTATTGAATATTATGGATGATATTGAACCACCTTTTGGTCAATCTTGCCGAAGATGGATGAATCATTTTGATCAAACATTTCAATTTCAATCTGATCGCCATAAGTCATAAATGGAGTGGAAGGTTTACCATCAGCAATAATTTCCAAACATCTTACTTCTGCCAAACAACTTGATCCGGTAGGACTACCTTGATTGGCTACAGTTCCCGAACCAATTACGGTCCCAGCCATTAACGACCTTGATTTTGCGGCATGCGCAATCAGTTGTCCAAAATGGAAAGTCATGTCCTGTCCCGCATTTGGAGCACCTACTTGTTTTCCATTTAAGGTAGAAACTAGTGGTAAATGCACTTTACCACCTTTCCATGAATCTTTAAGCTCATCCGGGGTGACGGCTACAGGAGAAAATGACGTCCATGGTTTAGATTGATAAAAACCAAATTGTTTGTGCAATTCCTGAGGAATTAAATTTCTTAGAGAAACATCGTTCACAATGGCGATCAATTTAATATGATCTACAGCTTTTTCAGCCGAAACACCCGCAGGTACGTCATCGGTAAACACGGCAACTTCAGATTCGAAGTCAATACCCCATTCATCATTTTCAATTTCAATGTCCTGGGTTGCTCCGATAAATGCATCACTCGCGCCCATATACATCAATGGGTCAGTCCAGAATGTTTCAGGTAGTTCCGCATTTCTGGCCTTTCTTACCAGTTCCACATGTGTCACATAAGCACTACCATCTGCCCAATGATATGCTCTGGGGATTGGTGCCATAGCTTGTGTAACATCAAAATCAAATGCATCCGACATTTCGTTAGCGTTGATTTTACGTGAAACGTCCTGTAGTTGTGGCTCAACCTCAGCCCATCTATCCATTGCATCCTGCATTGTTGATGCAATATGGGATACAGAAATGGCTTTGGTCATCGTTTTATTAACCACGACCAATTGACCATCTCTGGTATTATTTTTAATTGTTGCTAATTTCATGAATTATTTAGGCTTTCTTTAGATCAAGGGAATTTCGGGAATTTTTGGAAATCAGGATCACGCTTCTCTAAGAATGCTTGTTTTCCTTCTTGTGCTTCTTCCATGAGGTAGTACATCATAGTAGCATCTCCGGCAAATTCCATCATTCCGTGTTGACCATCTAATTCTGCGTTTAATGCACGTTTAAGCATTCTCAATGCCATTGGGCTACGTTTCATGATAGTTTTACACCATTCCACTGTAGTATCTTCCAAATCCGAAAGAGGAACAACTTTATTAACCATTCCCATTTTTTCAGCTTCTGCAGCTGTATACTGTTCACATAAGAACCAAATTTCACGTGCTTTTTTCTGTCCAACGTGACGTGCTAAGTAGTTAGATCCAAAACCACCATCAAAACTACCAACTTTTGGTCCGGTTTGTCCGAAACGGGCATTATCCGATGCAATAGTTAAATCACAAACCACGTGTAAAACGTGACCGCCACCAATAGCATATCCGTTTACCATTGCAATGACCGGCTTAGGCAGCGAACGAATCGCTTTATGTAGATCCAATACATTTAATCTTGGAACACCATCTTTACCAACGTATCCGCCAATTCCTTTAACGTTTTGATCTCCACCTGAACAAAATGCTTTGTCTCCAATTCCGGTTAGGACTACCACACCAATTTTGGGATCTTCTCTGGCGATAGTCATCGCATCCAGCATGTCCATATTGGTTTGTGGTCTAAAAGCGTTATATACTTCCGGACGATTGATTGTTATTTTAGCAATACCTTCAAAAAAATCGAAGTAAATGTCTTCATATTCTTTGATTGTGGTCCATTCTCTATTTGCCATTGATTTAAATTTATGGTGAATAATATGTTTCAACCCATTGATCCTTTGATCAATGAATAAGATTTTTAAAATATTGTTTTAAAATTTCAGCATTTTGGATTTGCGGTGTGGTAATTTCTAAAATACCAGCCTGATCAGACTCCGAAAGTATTTTAAATTGTTTTTCTACCATATCCAAATTTGACGCGCAAAGATAATTAACGTCAAAACCTAAAGCAATGTGTTTGATGCTGTTTTTCTGATGGGTTTCAAAGTGGTTCTCTAATTGCCCGGTACTGTTGGGGCCATCAATAAACCTGAAGATTCCACCTCCCGAGTTGTTGATGACAATAACTTTGATATTCTGAGGAATATGTCTGTGCCACCATGCGTTGGTATCATAGAAAAAGGATAAATCTCCCACAATAAGATAGACCGTTTTAGAACTTACGATAGCGTTTCCGATTGCAGTAGATACAATTCCATCAATTCCACTGGTACCTCGATTACATTTAAACTCCAGTCCATTTTTCCAATTTAGCAATTGGGCATACCTCACTGGGGTGCTATTCGCTAAGTGTATAATGCTGTTTTCTGGAATCAGGTCGCATATTTTTTGAGTGACCGTTAAATCAGAATATGGTGCATGGGTCATGTATTTTCCATGAGCATCTTGTCTGGACAAGTCTAATTTTAACCAATGCGCTACCCAGTCAGAAGAGTTCTTTTGGACCGACCGAACCAATTTTTCAAGAAATACGGACGGAGAATATTCCACATGATGCGTTAAACACTGATAAGTGTTTAATGGTGGGGATGTTTTTTGAATATGAATATGGTTTTTAGGTTGATGGGCTCTTAAAAAAGATTTAATTCGTTTTGAAACCACATTTCCACCAAAGGTAATTAGCAAATCCGGGCGAAATACTTCTTTTTCATCATCAGTAAAAGGGGTGATCAGGCGATCAATATTTTTAATAATTCCTGATATTTCTATGTTGGAAGTAGTTTCTGACAGGATCAGAGCGTTTTCGGATATTTTAAAAAGAGATTCTTCTAACTTGGGGTCAGAATCCATCTGTCCAATCAGAACCATCTTTTTTTCTGAAGTGTTCCAGATATCCTTAATCATATGAATATCTGTATCCGAGACTTCTTCTGTTAAATCAATAGTTTTTGAAGTCTTTAGATTTGGTTGATATTCCTCACTATTATATAATGGTTCTTCAAATGGCATATTCAGATGAACCGGACCACCATTCGAAAGCATATTAGGTTTTGAGAATCTTAAAGCAGCTTGAATACGATCAATGTTTTCTTGTTCTTCTTTACCACTTTGGGGAGTTTCATTCAGCTCCGCAGAATACAAAATATGATTTGCAAATACATTTTTTTGCCTAATGGTTTGACCATCTCCCTGATCAATCAAATAGGCCGGACGATCTGCAGATAATATGATTAATGGAATATTTCTATAATATGCTTCTGCCACTGCCGGATAATAATTCAGTAAGGCAGAACCGGAAGTACATACCAGTGCCACAGGTTGTTTGGTTTCATCTGCAATACCAAGAGCAATAAAGGCAGCAGTACGTTCATCCGGTACCGAAAGACAAGTATATTTATCGTGAGATGTAAAACCTAAAATCATTGGGGCATTTCTGGAGCCCGGAGAAATAACAATATGTTGTACCCCTTTCTGCCATAGTTTATCCAGAAGTTGCTGTACACTTTTTTTATTCGTTGTGATCAATTCTTACGTAATAAAATATTCAAAAAAAGGTCTAATGAATTATTAAAGAACGCTTAACAACGTTTGAGCTTTTAGCATTGTTTCTTCCCATTCTTTTTCTACATCAGACTTAGTGGTGATTCCTCCACCAACGTACAAAGCTAGTTTCTTTGGGTGTATTTGCATACATCTTAAATTCACAAATAATTCTAATTCTTTATCGGCATGAATCCAACCTAAATACCCAGTATAATAGGTACGATTATAAGATTCAATTTCAGATATGAATTTTTGCGCTTTTTCCAAAGGAACTCCGCATACCGCAGGAGTAGGATGCAAAGCTTCAGCACATTTTAGAGCTGTTTCAAAATCCTCCTGGTTTTTAGATGAAATTAAGGTTCTTAAATGAATTACCGGACCAGCCTGAACCGTCTCACGTTCATTAGTGATAATAGGGATTTTCAGATCTGAAAAAGTGCTTTCTATATATTGCGTAACATATTCATGTTCCTCAATTTCTTTTTGCGTCCATAAGGGTATTGTATCGGAATCTGATTTTTGTGTGCCTGCCAGAGACATAGTTGAAATCATTTGATTTTTCCAACTCAGTAATGTTTCAGGTGTGGCACCTAACCAGGTACCCGAATTTTGATGTTGGAGTAGGTAGGTAAAGGTGTTTATATGTTTTGATCTTAGACTAATTAAATAATTAGCTAAATCTAAATTACTTGGTTTATTGTGAGTTGTGATTCTTGAGAAAATAAACTTGTTTAATCCCGCTCCGTGCATTGTTTCAATACCATGTCCTAAGTTTTGAATGTATTGTTCTTTAGAGATTTCTTCAATGGACTTTGTTTTTTTGATCTCTGGGGCCGATTTTAGGTTTTGAATATCTGCAATATTTTGATCTGTGAGTTGATCAGAGTCAAAATGAAAATGTGTTTGAATTCTAATCTCCGGGGTATCATCCGATATTTGAAATGGATGAAAAATGAATTCTGCTTTTGTGCGTATATCAGAGTTCGGATTTTCAATTACAATTGAAAAATTTTGTTTTCCAGGATAACTAAATACAACGAAGTTTAAATTTTTATTTAAACAGATGTTTACGATCTTTTGAAATAGACTCATATGTCTGTCTTAACGAATTTTACTTTTTGATTTATGTTCGCTGTGGAGATTGTAGCAATATAACAACCGGAATGGAGTGTGCTCACATCAATAAATGTTTTACCAATATCCACTTGAGCAATGGAGGTAAGAATTAAACGACCTGTTACATCATAAATACGAATGGTCGTTTCTTGTTGACCGGATAAACTAAAACTAATATTCAAAACATCACTCACAGGATTTGGTTGAATTTTGATGGACTCGACAAATGGTTGTGTGGTATCCGGTGGTGAACAGCCCAGAGAATTTAGTAAAAGCTTCCTACTGGTGTTTAGAGTTCCTAACATTCTATTTTTTTGTCCGTATGTGAATGCCGTTTGGCATTGGTCATAAGTATAATCCATGTAATTGATCCACATATCCCCATTAGGTGCGTTATTGCATGATAAAACGATAGCGTTGGGACATTTGGAATTAGACTTTTGTTGAGATGGAGTATCAGAAATTCCATCATCAAACTGACACCCCTCTTGAGGTCCCCAAACATGCTGGAGGTTTAGCCAATGTCCTACTTCATGAACCAGCGTTCTTCCCATATTGAAAGGTGCCGGAATGTATGATTTATCACCACACACTTTGTAGTTTAAGACCACACCGTCAAAATTAGGTTGTGCTTCTCCTGGTAAATAGGTGAAACCTAGCAAGGTATCAGTGATTTCGCAAATCCAAACGTTCATATAATATCTGGGATCCCAGATTTGGGAACCACCTTGTGTCGGTCTGTAATATTTATTGGTATTTCCAATGTTTGGAATATTTGTTTGTTTTCTAATAATTCCGTTGGTAGGTTGCCCATCAGGAGTTTGCGTAGCCAGACAAAACTCTATTTCTGTATCTGCAGAAATAGATTTAAACCTTTGAGGGGTAAGAATAGTATCCGCATTTTGACGTCTGAAATCCCTATTTAAAACATTCAACTGCGCCAGGATTTGATCATCCGGTAAGTTTTGAGCATCTGTAGCATATAAGACATGAAATACGACTGGAATGGTAATTACTGATTGAGTCTGCGGATAATCGGAAGTATTCCTGATCCATTGCTGAAGCTCCAGTTCATTTTGAAATATTTGCTCCGTAACTTCAGGGAAAGCCTTACGGATAGAGTCACTATGTTGTTGCTGATTACATTTATGGATATTCCCAGATGATTGTGCATAATTGCCAAAAGCAATAAAAAATAAAATCAAAACAAGATACACCCTCTGCATGGTTCAAAAATATGAGTATTCAGGAGTGCATGCAATATTTGTAACTGTCATTATTCTGTAAATTTTCAAATTGGTAAAGGATTAATGATATTGGACAGAAATAATGCGTAAAGAAACCTTTAAATTTGTGGAAAATCTAAATTATGGCAAACCGTATTTTAATCGTTGAAGATGAACCGTCATTGTATGAAGCGTTAAAACTTAATCTAGAACTGGAAGGGTACAATGTAACTGTGGCCGTGGATGGAGAACAAGCGTTAGAAAAGTTTAAGGCAGGACATTTTCACTTAATAATACTGGATGTTATGATTCCTAAAATTGATGGTTTTGTGGTATGTGAAACCATCCGTTTGGAGAATTCTAAGGTGCCTATTATGTTTTTATCGGCAAAGAATAGTGCAGAAGACAAGATTAATGGATTAAAGACCGGAGCAGATGATTATATGGCGAAACCATTTAATCTGGAAGAGTTTTTACTCCGTGTAAATTTATTGGTTAAAAGAGGTCATGAATTATCAGATTCACAACTGGAAAGTTTTGATAATTTCGAATTTGGTGGAAATAAAGTGGATTTTTTAAGTTTTGAAATTGAAACCTGGAACGGAGAGCAAAAGACACTTTCTAAACGTGAAATGAAGTTGTTGAAATTGTTGATTGAGAAAAGAGGAAAGGTCGTTTCAAGAGAAGAAATTTTACAGAAAATTTGGGGATACGATGTTTTTCCATCGACTCGAACAATTGATAATTACATTTTGGCTTATCGTAAGTATTTTGAGAAAAATCAAAGACAACCAAAACATTTCTTTTCGGTACGTGGGGTAGGATATAAGTTCGAATCCGAAGACCAGTAATCAAAATGAAGGGATTCACCCCTTAGCCGTTGGTGCATTTAAAACTCCTGTTAACTTTGCTAGCGAGGTTTAAATCATCGTATGAAAACATATTTACGTTTATTATTCTTTATAGTTCTGATTTGGAATGGCGGGTTTTTATCTGCTCAACAATATTCCAGAAATTCTAACCAAACTATTACTTATGATGAATTGATTCATCAGTACCAAAGACTTTCTAGTCAATATCAAACTTGTGATTTAATCACATTTGGGGAAACCGACTCCGGTAAGCCTTTACATCTTTTTTTAATAAATGCAGATAGTGCATTCTATCCGGAAGCACTGCAACAAAAGACCATTGTTTTAATTCAAAATGGGATTCATGCTGGTGAACCTTGCGGAATTGATGCCAGTTTAGAATGGGCAAAGTCTGCAATTGAGAACCGTAAAATTCCAGAAAATGTGGTGATCGGGATTATTCCGGTTTACAATGTAGGAGGAATGCTGAATAGAGGATGTTGTAGTCGAGCCAATCAAAATGGTCCGGAGATGCATGGTTTTAGGGGAAATGCCAGAAACCTGGATTTAAACAGAGATTATATCAAGAATGATAGTAAAAATGCAACTTCTTTTGCAAGATTATTTCACTGGTTAAAGCCTCATATTTTTATTGATACACATACGTCTAACGGTGCGGATTATGAATACACCATGACCTTATTGTCTCCAAGAAAAGAACGTTTGGACGCGCACTTGAGTCAGTTTTTGGTGGGAACCTTAGAGCCTTATATCTATGATAACTTTAAACCTTTGACTCCTTATGTCAATGTTTTTGGTACTACACCAAATGGAGGTATTCATGCATTTAACGATTTACCAAGGTTTTCTACTGGGTATGTTTCGTTGTTTAATTGTATTGGTTTTACCACTGAAGCGCATATGTGGAAACCCTACGATGATCGGGTAGAAGCAACCAGAGAATTTATTGATCTTATAGCTCAGTTTTCCAATGTACACTCTGCTGAGATTATTCAAAATAAAAGAACCTCCGACTCAGAATCACCGATGCAATTCGAGGCGGTAAATTTAAAATTAGATACCAACAAGTTTGATATGATTCCTTTTAAATCATACAAAGCGGAGTACAGGTATAGTGAAATTCTAGGGAGAAAACAGTTGTATTATGATAAAAACGCACCAGAAGAAGTTTCAATTAAGTATTACAATTATTTTGATAAGGTAGACGAAGTTCAAATTCCTCAATATTACGTGGTTTCTTCGGCCTGGGGAGAAGTGATTGATCGATTAAAAAGAAATCAGATTCAAATGATGGCTATAGAGCAGGATACAACAATAAATGGAGTTGGGATGTATATCAATTCCTATAAAAGTAAACATACGCCATATGAAGGTCATTTTTTACATTCACAGGTTGAGGTGATAGATTCGGTAATTCAAATGGCTTTTAAAAAAGGAGATTATATCATTCCTACAAGCCAGGCAGGTTGGAGGTATTTGATCAACGTTTTGGAGCCAAAATCACAGGATAGCTTTTTTGCATGGAACTTTTATGATGAAATTGTGCAACAGAAAGAATGGTATTCTGCCTATGTATTTGAGCCTTATGCCCAACAGATGTTGGAAGAAGATCCGCTTTTACAAATGGAGTATGATCAACTAATGGTAAATGATAAAAGATTTGCTGAAAGTGGCGACTACAGGTTATATTGGCTGTATAAACGATCTCCTTTTTATGAACCGTCACACAATCGATTACCTATTCTTAAGATTTTGTAATGAGTCGAATTAGAGTTCTTCTACTTTGCTTTTTGGGAGCTGTATTTTGGGTTCAGAATGGTCAGGGACAATTTACCCGACATTGGAACGAAAGCTTTAGTACCAAGGCCGCTTTGTTATCTGGGGCGGTAGTCGGTGGTTATGCAGATGAAACATCTATTTATTATAACCCTTCCATATTGAGAGATAGTAATGAAAGTAGTTTTACTTTTTCCAATGGACTGGTAAAGATCGATATGGTGCGTTACGAAAATGCAATGGGTGATGGACTCAACGTACAAAACTGGGAGCCTACAGTGGCTTCGGGTTTTATTTCCGTTGGATTATACCCAAAGGATCAGTTTGGATTGGTTTGGAAGGCTGCTGTGTTTAATAAAACCAATTTTGACAATAGTTTCTCGGGAGAACATCGAACGGAATTTGATGTGTACCAAAATATTCCGGGAAATGAACAATATTTAGGTAAGGTAAGTTCTCGTAGAGAATATAATGATTATTGGTATGGGCTAGGGGTTGCGAAATCTTTTAACTCTAGATTTTCAGTTGGCGCCAGTTTTTTTGCACGAAATTCGAACTTAAGATACAACGCTAGAAAACAAGTGGAGGTGACCGCGCTCGATACGATAGAAAACAGACAGATGGTTTCTGTGAATAATTCCACTTCTTATATTAAGGGTTATTGTTGGCGCGCTACCATAAAAATGGGAGCGAATTATGCTTTAAATGATAGAGTGAAATTAGGATTGGTATTTACATCTCCATCTATGTTTGTTTTTGGTAGTGCAGAGGCTGCAAGTAATATCTCATATGTGAATGTGCTGAATCAGGACAACACGGAGTTTTTGCCTGACTATATGTATGATGAAGTGGGTAGTAATTTAGGGTTTAAAATTAAAGATCCCATGTCTATAGCAATGGGGATAGATTACCGTTATAACAAATTTTATCGTTGGAATGTTACATTAGAATGGTTTGCCGGATTAAAACCCTATAGATTTGTGGATGAACGAAAAGGCGATGTGAAAAGTACCAGTACAGAAAATGTTGTAGAGCAGGATGAGTTTTTATCCTTTGCGGCTGGGGGAAACAGTATTTTGAATATTGCAGTGGGAATGGAAAAGTTTTTGCCTAATAACAGGTCATGGTTGTTTGGGTTTAAGACAGATTTTGATGCCCTAAATAATTATGATTATAAAGATCTGGCTCCACTCAATAAATTATTAAATGCGAAGACAGATTATTATCATTTCTCTGCTGGGAAAAACTTTGCGTTTTTGAATTTTGATGTGCTTTTTGGTATTGAATACTCTTTCTCAAGAGCAAAGAACCAACCTGCATTTGCCAATTTCACTCCTCCAATTCATGTAGAGTCGGAGACACCATATAAACTCGAAGGAGTACAACAAAACAATATGAATTTTAAAGGCGATGCCATCATATTGTTTGTAGGATTGACGTTGCGGAAATAATCTATTATTTTTCCATAAGTACCACACTTTCTACGTGGGCGGTATGTACGAACTGATCTACGATGCTGATTTTTTTGATGACATAACCTGCAGCAGAAAATTCTAACAAATCTCTCGCTTGCGTAGCTGGGTTACAGGAAATGTAAACCACTCTTGAAGAATTTAATTCTATGATTCTTTTCAAAGCCTTAGGTGTAATTCCCGATCTTGGAGGATCTAAAATTACCGTCTTAATATTGTTTTTGTATTCCGGATGTTCGTTTAAGAAATTCTTGACATCTGCTGCAAAAAACTCTAAATTCTGAAGCCCGTTCTTTTTTGCATTTTTTGAAGCATCTTCAATAGCCTTTTTGATAATATCAACACCAATCACGCGTACATTTCCTTCAGCTTGATTAGCGACCAATTGACCTATCGTACCGGTTCCACAAAAAAGATCTACTATGGTATCTTGATCAGTGAAATTTTGATTTAAAAAAGTATAATCAATAGCCTTTTGGTATAGAAGCTCTGCTGATTGTGGGTTGGGTTGAAAAAAGCTCGCAATACTGACATCAAATTTCAGATCATGGATTTTTTCTTCCAACCGGTCTTCTCCATAAATGACATTAGATATAAGACTTTCATCTTGCGTACGATCACCCTGCCCATCATTTAAGGTATGAATAACGCCTGCTAATCGTTCTCCAACGATATCTTTTAATAATTGAATAAAACCCTCAGAATCAAATTGCTCTAAATGCGAAGAACTTGTGGTGAGTTTAAATAATATCTTGTTACTATAAAAACTCTTTCTAACTGTCAGATATCTATAAAAGCCATGATGTCTTACCGGGTGCCACGCGGGTAAACCTGATTTTTCACACCATTTACGAATAGTTTGTATCCCATTTTCAATTTGTGTATCAAATAGCCCGGAATCGGCATTTAAATTATCTACCACACGCCATTGACCACGATGCTTAAATCCAAGTCCAAACGCATCAATATCTGTTTTTTCTTTTTCATCCCATATAATGGTAGAAAAGGAATATTCCATTTTATTTCGGTAATGCCAATCAGAAGGAGATGCTATAAACGTATCGAATAATTCTGACGTGTTTTGGACATCACCCAATCTTTGGAGAACATCAAGCGTACTCTTTTTTTTATGCTCTTGTTGTTTTGCTACAGGCCATGTTGCGTATGGGGCACCTGGTATAGCCTGATAAGGAATTTCATATTCGTCCTCAGAACGATTTACGATTTCAGTAACCTTCGCTTCCGCATATTTTCTCTTTTTCTTAATAATACGGGCTTTAACAGTCTGTCCGGGGAAAGTGTTTAAAACAAAAAACACATAATCACCATCTTCAGTTTTTACTTTAGAGATTCCCTTTCCTCCAAAAGCGAGGTCTGAAATTTGAAGTTCGATTATGTGACCTTTTTTTATTTTTTTGATATCCATACCGTTTTATTAAGAGCGTGCAAATTTATTGATAATTCTAAGTAGAAAAATAGTAGAGAGCAGATAGGTGTAAATTTATCTAAATAGGTTTTTTTACATTTTAATCTCAAAACTTTGAGTTATTCTGTCAGTGATGTAAATGAAATTAAGGTTTTTTGATATAATATTTTGAAAATAGATAAATAAAGCACTTATTTTATTTTTGTTTGTGGTTTTTTTAGGTTTTGTTGAAATAATGTTTTGTTCATGTGTGGGGATGACGTGTTTTTTTAAAGATCGTTGCAATCTTTTTCATTAAACTTTCAATAGGTGTATGTGTGCTGTAATTCATGCATTTGGAGATATTTAGGTGTCTATATTTGCGCCACGTATGAAAGCACCACACCACCTGTTAAGCACATTTTTTGTGCTGGCTCTTTCATTCACATACGCAAAAGCAATCTCCCCAGATTGGTGTATGGATTTGAATTATAGAGCAGACATAATCTCTAATAATGTTGGAGGTAATAATTCTTGTGATACCACTGTGTATATTGATTTAGATTTATGCGCTGGTTCTCTGGTCACGATAAACAATCAAACGGTTTATAGTAGTGGATTGTATACTGATTCTTTAGTAAATATTGCAGGTTGTGATAGTATAGTCGTATACAATGTTTTGTTTAAACCCCATTATTTATATTACGCTTATGATTCCATTTGTAATGGAGATAGTATGCTGATAGGAAGTGAATGGAGAAAATCTCCAGGTTTGTATTTCGATACATTGTCATCATTATTAGGTTGTGATAGTGTAATGGGGGTTTACCTTTCTTATAAGGATAGTACACAGATTCATAAAACTATTTATAAATGTATAGAAGATTCAGTTCTTATTAGAGGAGAATGGCAGTCCACCCCAGGGTTATATTATGATACTGTTTATAGCACAGTTTTATGTGATTCTTTCTTTGTAACACAGGTTATTAACTATTCTAAACCCACTGTTCAGGCTACAGCTTCCAGTGCTATGATTTGTGAGGGAGACTCCGTGTTTTTGAATGCTTTAGGGAATGGAACATTAATTTGGAGTACGGGAGATACAGGGAGTTTTGTATCTGTCCCACAGATTTCTACGGATTATCATGTAACTATTACCGATTCGAATGGTTGTACTCATTCGGATTCCACTTCAGTTTTTGTTCTTCCACTGCCACAATTATCGGTTCAGTCTACCATCAGTTTATGTGAAGGGGATACGGCTAATTTAAATGCTTTAGGTACGGGAACAATTACCTGGGATTCAACATGGAGTAATCCGTTTCAAGTTTCACCCGTTCAAGATACTTTTTATACCGTTAGAGCAGTAAATAATTTTGGTTGTGAAGTAAAGGATAGTGTTTGGGTCAATGTATTTGAAAATCCAACATTGAGTATGCAGATACCTGATACTATATGTGCCGGAGATTCTGTTTTATTGAAAGGGGTTTCCAATGCAAACGTGTTTTGGAATTTAGGTTTAACGAATAATGCATATGTGCAACCTCAAACGGGAACCAGATTTATAGCTACAGCTCAGTCAGTAAATGGGTGCGAGACCAAAGATTCTATAGATGTAACAGTATTATCATTGCCTTCTTTGTCGATAAATTCAATACCTCCAATTTGTGAGGGAGATGCTGCTATATTATATGCCAATACCAATGGGCAGTTAAATTGGAATGTAGGGGTAGGAAATAACATCCTATTATATCCTCAAATTACCAGTGAGTATTTTGTAACTTCTACAGGAGTTAACGGTTGTCAAAAAAGTGATTCGATAGAGGTGATTGTTCATTCCAATCCGATTTTGGCAGTAGCAAACACACCGTCCATATGTGAAGGAGATTCGATGGTACTCAACGCTGTATCAAATGGAAATATCAATTGGAATGTAGGAACTGGAAATTCAGTAATAGTTGCACCAACAGTATCAACGGTTTATCATGTCACAGCCACAAATTCTTATGGATGTTCCATTGAGGATAGTGCAGTTTTAAATGTGCATCCAAAACCCGGGTTAAGTATTACGAATACCTCACCTATTTGCTATGGAGATTCTATCAATTTAATAGCGAATTCAACGGCTAATATTCAATGGGATGTGGGAACCGGTAGTTCTATTCGAGTAAGTCCGATTCAAAATAAGAAATATTATGTAACCGCTACTGATAATTTAGGATGTACGAATAAGGATTCTGTTGAAGTAGTTGTTTGGTCATTACCAAATTTGAGTATCGCTCCAATAAATCCCGTATGTATGGGTGAATCCGCCATAATTCAAGCCAATTCAAATGCATCTGTGTTATGGAGTACTGGTGCTATGGGTTCTACAATTTCGGTGACACCGTCTGTTAGTACAACATATCATGTTACAGCGACCAATGTAAACGGATGTAGTAAAACTGACTCGGTAAAGTTAACCGTGATGCCAAACCCAACATTAAATATAAATACCTCAGATACGATCTGTGAAGGAGATTCCATTTTATTAAATGCTTTTTCAAGTGATCCATTGGTATGGAATGTTGGTGGAAGTTCGACATATGTTGCGCCAACAACTACCACCCATTACTATGTAACAGCAACAAATAGCGCTGGATGTACCACGACCGATAGTATACAGATCATAGTAAACGCAAAGCCACAATTAAGCGTAAATACAGTAACCCCAATATGTATGGGGCAATCGGTGGTTTTGCATGCCAATGCCACATCAGCAACCAATGTTTCCTGGAACACAGGAGTAGGGAATACAGTGGTGATAAGTCCATCCAATTCAGGTGTATATAAAGCAACTGCTACAAATGTTTTTGGATGCGAATCATCCGATTCAGTTTGGGTTACGGTATATCCGCTACCAACTCTAAATATAAATAGTATTGCACCAGTTTGTTATGGAGATCCGGTAACGCTTTCGGCTATTTCGAATGGTAATGTGAATTGGAATTTTGGTACTGGAAATCCAGCTCAGGTGACATTGGGCAGTTCTACGTATTGTACAGCTACTGCTACAAGTTTAAACGGTTGTGTGCAAACTGATTCTATCCATGTGCAAATCTTACCAAAACCATGGTTAATTGTACAGCCCTCCTTGAATGAAATTTGTTTGGGAGATTCTGTAAATATTTCAGCCTATGGGAATGGAAATGTAGTTTGGCGTCATGGTGCTACAGGAAGTGTAACTGTTACACCACAACAAACGGAAACATATAAGGCGATTGTTCAAAATAATCAGGGATGTAGTGATTCCACTGAAGTAACAATAACTGTTCATGATATTCCATCGTTAAGTATTGGTTCTGATACGGTAATTTGTCAGGGAGAAGATGTAATTCTAAGTGGAGTAGGGAATGGAACAATCACCTGGAACGCAGGAATTCCAAATGGAGCGATTGTAAAGCCAAATCATTCAACTACCTATACAGCAAAGATTGTGGATATTCACTCATGTGAAAATACGCAAAGCAAACTGGTGAAAGTAAACCCTCTTCCGTTGGTGCAAATGGATCCTTTTTCGCAATCTCAGATTTGTTTGAATCAAACCAATGGTATTGGATTACCCAATGCAATCCCAACGGGGGGGACATATTCCGGAGATGGGATACAAAATGGTAAGTTTTATCCACAGTTAGTTGGAACCGGTACACATACGGTTACGTATAAAGTAAAAGATGGTAATGGATGTGAGAATGAATCTTCATCCAATATTCATGTATCAGTTTGTACGGGGATTACTGAACCAGAAAATGATTTTATCAAAATATATCCAAATCCTGTCAACAATGTTTTACATATTGATTTGAATTTGAACCAAATTGTAAAATATGAAGTTTTAGATTTATCGGGAAAGTCAATACAGTCGGGTGTTTGGAGTGAAAATGGAACGCAAAAGATATCGGTTGCAGAATTTTCAGCTGGGTTATACCTCTTAAAACTGGATGTGGATAAGAGCGTAAAGTTTATTAAATTTATAAAATATTAAATGCTAACTATCTATCATTAAGACGTTGGTCTTGATGTTTTTAAAACACTAACTACAATTACTAATTAAACACTTACTACAATGATTGATGTTTGGTATTAATAACTGTATAATTTAGAATTAACAGTTAACTAGCATAAAGAGGTGAAGAATATTCTTCACCTCTTTTTTGTTTTATAAGATGGGGAGAAACGTTTAAATTCGCGCTATTGATAAAATAAAATTTTAGGTATGGCAAGTACAATGGAAAAGTTAGGCTCAAAGCACTATATCGAGATGGAAGATAAATATGGCGCACATAATTATCATCCGTTACCAGTAGTTTTGTCCAAAGGTGAGGGTGTTCATGTTTGGGATGTTGAAGGAAAGAAGTATTATGATTTTTTGTCTGCGTATTCAGCAGTGAATCAGGGACATTGTCATCCTGAAATTATTGGAGCTTTGAACGATCAGGCTTCTACTTTGACGTTAACCTCACGTGCATTTTTTAACGATAAGTTAGGTGTTTATGAAAAGTTTGTAACGGAATACTTTGGTTTTGAGAAAGTATTACCAATGAATACTGGAGCTGAGGCTGTAGAGACTGCGTTGAAATTAGCCCGTAAGTGGGCATACGAGAAAAAGGGAATCCCGCAAAATCAAGCCAAGATTATTGTTTGCGAAAATAATTTCCACGGTAGAACGACTACGATCATTTCTTTTAGTAATGATCCGGATGCACGTCAAAACTTTGGGCCGTTTACGACCGGTTTTGTACGTATTCCTTATGATGACATTGATGCGTTAAGAGAAGCTTTAAACGACCCCAATATTGCGGCATTTTTAGTGGAGCCAATTCAGGGCGAAGCTGGCGTATATGTTCCGGGAGAAGGTTATATTACCGAAGCTGCTAAATTATGTAGAGAGAAAAACGTATTGTTTATTGCTGATGAGGTACAAACGGGTGTAGCGAGAACAGGTAAGTTATTAGCGGTAGACCATGAAAATGTAAAGCCGGATGTTTTGATTCTAGGTAAAGCATTGTCTGGAGGTGTATACCCGGTTTCTGCTGTATTAGCGGATAAGCATATTATGGAAGTGATTCATCCGGGACAACATGGGTCTACATTTGGAGGGAATCCAATGGCCGCTGCCGTTGCAATTGCAGCATTGAATGTGGTCAAGAATGAAAAACTAGCAGAAAATGCAGAGACTTTAGGTCAGTTATTCCGCTCTGAAATCAACAAATTGGTAGGGAAAAGTAAACTGGTATGTCAGGTAAGAGGTAAAGGGTTGTTGAACGCTATCGTGATTGATGATTCTCCAAATAGTACTACCGCATGGGATATCTGTATGAAGTTGGCAGAAAACGGATTATTGGCTAAACCAACGCATGGTAACATTATTCGTTTTGCACCGCCATTGGTCATGACTGAAGAGCAAATTTTGGATTGTGTTCAGATTATTAGTCAAACGATTTTAGATTTCGAAAAAGCATAATTCAAATTAAATGTAATTGCAAAGCCCTCTCTCCAATGATTTGGAGAGAGGGCTTTTTTATGGAATAGATTTAAAACAAAAAAACCGGTAATTTTCATTACCGGTTTCAAGCTCTTGTTAGTGGTTTAGACTGCCAAGACAGTGGTTAGTGTTGTAAGTGGTTAGCGGCTTAGCTATGAAATAACCAAGTAGCTAGTGGTGTTTTGGTGTATTAGTGGGGGAAGCATTTAAACTTCTTGAAGCAAATATGTGTGGTAAATCTCTTATGGCGATACACTATAATTTCAAATATTTTAAAATTTAAGTGTTGTTTTAAATTTAGAATCAAACATTATAAAAATAATGAAAAAGCAGAATTAAATGATGTTAATTAAAATAATATTTTGAATTAAAATGTAATTTGACTTATTTGTGAGAAATGAAAGCATAAAAAAAGCCGCCTCAATAAAGTTGAGGCGGCTTTTCGTTTTATATGATTATAAACTACAGATTACCGTATGTAGCGCTATAGTTTAACATTTGTTCTTCAAATGAATTAGCATACTTAATTTCAAAACCTACAATGTCTTCACCTGCTGTTACAGGAACAATCATTGGGTTTACAAAACCAGAGAATGCAGGAACATTTAATTTTTCAGAACGAGCCAATACTTCATCGTGAATTTCCGGATCTACTTTTACTCCGTAATCTTCAACTAAAGCCATTCCAGCTTCGTAATCACCTTCAGATTTGATACGTTGGATTTCTCTAAGTAAATCACCGAAAATGCTCTGAAGTTTTACATAATCATTGATTACAAAATAGGTCTTTCCATCTTTGGTAATCTTTTCAATTACATTTTCAGCTTGTCCTTTTTCGTAAGCCCAAGAAGCTACCAATTGACGGTTACGCATATGTGCTTCTTCTAGGTTTTCTCCTTTTTTAAGACGTCTCAATTGAACCATCATACCATTTCTGATATAACTATCGTATTCGGCTTTACCAACTTCCAAAGACTCCATTAAACCGATTTCAATCAGTTTGTTGTTCATTAAGTAATATAAAGCTACCAGATCTGCTCTTGCTTCTTCTAATGTAGAAGCGTAGTTCTTTAATGTTTCTTTTGGAGTACCTACACCCGGGTTTAGCTGACCAGAAGCATGTCCTACCACTTCATGTAGGGCAGTGTGTAATTTACCACCAAGTTGACCGTGTTTTTTAGCTCTTTCTTTTTCTTCTTCAGAATATGCAAATTCATCGGTATATGCCCCACCACTGGCATTATCATATGCTGCAATGATATTTCCTAAACTCACAGATTTAGATCCATGAGTGGCACGAATCCAGTTGGCATTCGGTAAGTTTACACCAATAGGAGTGGAAGGAGAACTATCACCTGACTCACCAGCAACTGTAACAACTTTATAAGTCACACCAGTTACTTTTTTCTTTTTATGGTCATCCATTATTGAAGAGTTATCTTCAAACCACTGAACATTATCCGCTACTACAGCCATTTGTTTAGAAGCTTCAAAATCTTTGATCTGAACAACTGTTTCATATGATCCCTTATATCCTAATGGGTCATTGTAAACCTCAATAAAGCTATTGATGTAATCAATGTCTCCTTCAGTGGCTTTACACCATGCAATGTTATATGCATCCCAGGTTTTTAAATCACCCGTTTTGTAATAATCGATTAATAATTTTAAAGCATCTGCTTGTGCTTGATTTTCTGCTACATCAACAGCTTTTTCTAACCAACCTATGATTTTGGTAATTGCCGGTCCATACATTCCATCTGCTTTCCAAACGGTCTCTGATATCGTTCCATCCGCATTTCTTACCAACTTAGAGTTTAGGCCATAAGAAATAGGTTCTTGAGCATCTGCATCAATAATTGAAGCATAATATGCCTCTGCTTCTTTTTGTGTAATATCCGGATCGTAGAAATTGATAGCCGAACTCAAGACTAAGTCAGATTTAGAATCAAGACTTACTTTCTTAGCGTCTTTTGCAGGATCAAACATAATATCAATAATCTCAGCATCCAGTTGCGTACCAGTTTCTGTTAAGAGTTGATTAAAATACTCTTTAGAGAATTCAGGAGTGAATTTGTAATTCGCGTAATGATGGTGAATTCCATTAGAAAACCAAACACGTTTAGTATACTCCATAAAATTGTTCCAGTCGGCAGAAGCCTTATCCGATTCGTGGTTTTTTACAATGTTTTCCAGAGCTTTACGAATGGTAATGTTATGTCGGTAGTTTTGATCCCAAATAATATCACGTCCTTCATAACCAGCTTGTGTTAAGTAATACACTAACTTTTGCTGTTGAAGAGTCAATTGGTCCCATCCAGGAATTTGATATCTTAAAACTCTTAAGTCTGCGAAATCTTCAACAATCCATTCAAAATTGGTAGTTTTTTCTTCTTGTACCATTTCCTGTTTGTTTTCTGTTGGTGTTTCTTTGGGTTCATTAGTCGCACATGAGCCCAACATACATGAGGCTACAATGGCTCCAATAATAGTATTTGTTTTCATTCAATATTTATTTTCAGTATAGCCACAAATGTAACGATTGAGATGCGTAAATCTCAATTTATATAGAATGTTTATACACAGAAAATTAACTAAACGAAATGTATGCAGTAAGAATTAAAAATGGTTCATATGGTTTTATAAAAGGAAGGTTTACCAGTTGCCTTCTTCTTCGTCTAAAAACATCAAAGCTTCGGTAATTTCACCAAGAGATTTTAGATCTTTATTTTTTGTGGCAACAATTTTACCGGCATGATAAGTTTGAATAGCTTTCTTAAGTTTTTTATCATTTTCATACATCTTACCTAATTTGAAATAGGCATCGGTATATTCCGGATCATTAATGATCAGGTTTTCGATAATGTTTATTGCTCTTTTTCGGTTGCCAGCCTGCTGATGTTCCACAGCTGCAGCAAATGCCAGATAAGAATCTTTAGGATTTTTTTCATGCATTTGATTGATGAATTGTAGTCTGTTTTGTTCCATGTTTTAGGTTTTACTCTCTCAAAGATAACGGAAAACGATCCTTATACTGAGCGGAGATTAAAACGTTATGAAACGACTTTTCAACATTATTGACGTATAAATCAATACATTATGCATGCAGATTAAAACTAGCGTTTTTTCCCCTTTTCGAAAAACTCCACAAGCTTTTTGAATAGATCAAAATATAGGGTAATCATCATTATGATACTCATGCACCAAAGTATACCTACATTAAACCAAAAAGTATCTATAAGCTGTCCTCCAAGCTTTTTATTGCCGGCATAAAAGTGAGAGCGAATTCCAGCTGCATCTCTAAAAACGGGATCAACAATAGGTACCAAAGCATTGTCAATCACAATAACCTTATTGAACTTATTATTGAGCCTAACCATATCGGTAAGCGATTCGTTGTAGTATCGTTCTTTCAGGATATTAAAATAATTGTCTTGATCACTTGTTTTTTCAATGTTATAAATCAGCCTATCGCGCTCCTTAGACTGATTGGTAAACTCTTTATTCAAATATTTTTTATACTCTTGAAGATAGAATTCAATTTTTTTAATTCTTTTTTGATCTATGTTAGGAATTGCAAAATCAGAACTAAATACAAATTGAGGGAATTCAATTCCTGGGTGTTTTTGGGCTATTTCATTTTGGATAATTTTTCCCAGACGATTGATCTTATCATTAGATTCCGGATTCTTCAAATTATATCGAATAAATTGAAGCTGAGATTCCAATTCACTAATCCAGTAAGTTTTTAGATAATTGATTTGACTTAGTTTTTTATCCACCGGATAAAGTTGTTTTTCCAAAGGATTATCCTTGAACTGAGAAACCATTAAAGCTTCATAGGCCCATCGCGAAGCCATTGCTTCACCAATTACAGGAACTACTTTCCTGGAGCTTACGGCAGGGTTTAACCTGTCAAAACTTACAATTACCCCACTAAATATGAGTTGCGGAATGATCATAAATGGTATGAGGATATATATAGCCACAGCCGAATTAAAACTATTGGAAATATTAAGCCCCACCATATTAGCAAAGAAGGAAGTGGAAAACATGACTAACCAGTATCTCCAGTACATGGATTCTATTCCCAAAATGGAATTTCCAACCAGAATAAAGAATAACGTTTGTATAGCTGAAATAAATAAGAGTAATACAAATTTGGAGGATAGGTAGCTTCCTTTGCTTAAACTTAAAAATTTCTCTCTTTTTTGAAGTTTTCGATCTCTAAATATTTCTTCGGCACTGACGGTCATTCCAATGAATAAAGCGACCACAACGGCCATAAATATATAAGCAGGGATATTTTCATTAAATAAGTATTTGTAAGCTTCCTGTCCATCTCTGCTCCATGCTGAGTATCTTACGAAATAAGATATAAACAAAGCGAGTAGGGGAGCTTCTAATAGATTAATAATGAGATATTGCTTATTTGTAATTTTAGACAATACATCCCTTTTTAAGAATATTAAAAACTGCTTAAGCGGATGCGGAGTAGACAATGAACTGGGAAGTTGTACTTCCTGCTCAATGGGTACTGCCGTTACTTTTTCAGGTTCGTTCTTTTTGTATTTTTTATACCATTCCTGCGGAGGTGTTTTTCTACGGTCAGTTTTTTTCCCGTATTCGTTTACTACTTTTTGATCAATAATATCAAAAATGAGTTCCGAGTTAACATTACCACAGGTCAGACATTCGCTTTCATCTGCATCTATATGCCTGGCCAGACTTTTAAAGTAAGTGACACTTTCTACAGGTTCTCCATAGTATATAGTATAACCGCCATTGTCTAATAATAGCAGGCGATCGAAAAGCTTAAAGATATAGGAGGAGGGTTGATGGATTACAATAAAAACCAGCTTGCCCTTAAGTGCCAGCTCTTTCATTAAATCCATAATGTTTTCAGAGTCTCTGGAAGATAATCCTGAAGTGGGTTCATCTACAAAAAGAATAGATGGTTCACGGATCAACTCCAATGCAATATTTAGTCTCTTTCTTTGTCCACCTGAAATAACCTTGTCTATGGGATTTCCAACCTTAAGATCTTTGACTTTGTATAGGCCAAGTGATTTAAGTACATCATTCACCTTATGAGTGATTTCAATATCTTTTAGATTCGAGAAACTCAGTTTAGCACTAAAGAATAAGTTTTGAAATACGGTAAGTTCTTCAATAAGTAGGTCATCTTGAGAAATGAATCCAACCACCCCTTTGATATCTTCTTCATTTTTGTTGATATCTACACCGTTAATAGTGACTTTTCCGGTAGTGGGTTTATAATTCCCATTCAAAACATTCAGCATCGTAGACTTTCCGGATCCACTGCCTCCCATAATTCCGACAAGTCTACCTGTTCTTTCTCTAAAGCTAAATTCGTGAAGACCAACATCGCCTGACGGAAAGTTGTATGATATTTTGTGTGCCTGAAAAACAATTTTTTCACTGGCAGATTCATTAACAAATACCGAAAGAATATCACTAAAATAAACCGGGTTCATTTTATTGCCTCTAAGGGCCGAACCACTATTGAAAATGTATGTTCGTTCAGGAGCTACAGCAGAACCATTTAAAAACAGACCTGAGGATCCCACATATCTAAAAACATACATGTTGATTTCTTTGATTTGTAAGATGATGAGGACCCCATCAAAATTAGCTCCTGAGATGTATTTGGTTTTTTTGAATTCCTTATGGGCTTCCTTGGAAACAACCATCATTTGACTGTTATCCGGGCAACTCCCAATTTTTACCTTGGTAAATTCTACAGCATTTTTGTAATTCTCTTCTGAGATACTGAAAGTATCGCAAAGAATCTCAACGAATCTGGCTTCATGTTCTGAAATATTGCCATCCACGAAAATGTATTCCAGTAATCTAAATAGAACAATAAACTTTTGAACCTTGCTAAGTTCTGCATTAATGCTTTCGCAAATTGATTTTACATTTTCCGGATTAAGTGCTTCTTCGTAGCTGGAATTTCCAGAATGAAATTCATGCAGGTATTCATCGTAAATCTTTAGAAATTTATCGACACGTTCCTTTCTTAATTCTGTTCTTAGAGAGTGCTTAATGATATCACGACTCTCGTTGGTGATATCATTCGTGTTGGATGCTAGCGCAAAGAGCTGCATCATCGCCCTCAATATTTCCTCACTCATGGTATTAGTAGGTTTTTACTTAGTTAGTAAGTGACGGTTTGATTAAACTGTAGTTTTAAAAGTACTTTTATTTCGCGAAGCTAAATGTTTGTTTAGGTTCTCGGCAATGTAAAGCATGACTAAATTATAAATTTTTGATGGTTCCATCTGTTTGGACCGAATAACATGTTAATCCTTGAGAAAAGACTTCCGGTTTGGTAATGGAATTTCCCAAAAGCATTCTGGCACACTCCTGGATTCCTTCTGGAATAGAAGGGTGTGCATGAATTAATTCAGCGAGTACACGAACACTTTTTTTCATAGAAATAAGCAAGGCAATAGCTTCAATTGTACTGGATGCATGCGCGCCCAACACCCGCATTCCTAAAAGTGTCATTTCATCATCATCAGATACGATGAGTTTGATAAAACCTTGTTTCTGACGCATAGCAATGGCACGATTCATATAGTCAAAACTCATCTTTGAAACACGGTATGGAATACCCGCTTTTTTAGCCTGTGTTTCATTCATTCCAACTGAAGCTACTTCAGGATTCAAGAACATGATTGTTGAGATGTTATCGTAATTCAAAGGTTTTGGGTTGGTGCCAAAAATACGTTCGACAGCATGACGGCCTTCTAGTTCAGCAATATTTACCAGAGCAATATCCGCAGTAAAATCGCCAATAGCGTATATGTTAGGAATTGATGTTTGGGTGTCTTCATCTTCACAATATCCACGGTTATTTAACTTCAATCCAATTTTGTCCAATCCAATGTTTTCCGAATTAGGAACTCTACCTACAGAAACCAGAGCTTTCTCTACATATCTGATCTCTTTTGTGCCATCTTCAAATTCCAAAATATATTTAACCTGGCCATTCTCTATGGTCATTTCGCTTAGACTGGCTCCTTTATGAATATGGACTCCATTGGCAGCTAAATTAGTGGCGACCATATCCGATATATCCGTATCCTCAAAAGGCAAAATACGCGGAGCCTTATCAATGAGGTATACTTTAGTTTTTCCAAAGTTGGAAAAGATTGTGGCAAACTCACAACCGATAACCCCAGCACCAAGAATTACAATACTTTCAGGATAATGCTCCATGGAAAGTATACCATCACTAGTGTAAATAATTTTTTCATCAATTGGAATATTAGGAAGGTATCTTGGGCGACTTCCTATGGCCAAGATAGTATGGTCTGCAGAAATAATGAAGTCATCCTCATTTTCCATTTCTACACGGATTTCCCTAGTGGACAACATGGATGCTGAGCCTCTAATAAAATCCAGTTCACCGGATTTGACATAAAAATCGACTTGAGATTTTAACTGCTGAAATTTTTCATTTACCGCCTTGTGCGTTTCATGGACAACGGCAGAAAAACTAAGATGAGAATCGTAAACGTAATAGCCATATTGGGAGGATTTCATCATTTGATAATTCTGCGAAAGTTCCCACATGGTTTTTGAAGATAGTGCTCCGTTGAAAATACCGGCTCCACCTACGTTTTCTCTTTCAATTAGACATACTTTTTTCTTGAAGTCGATGGCTCTCATGGCTGAAGCAAAACCGGATGGTCCCGCTCCAATAATGCATAAATCGTAATGTTTCAAGGTCTTATGGTTTTAGTTTGTTTGACTAAAGTAATATCTTCCTTTTGGAATTCCATAGATTCGGTTCAAAAGTTATGAAACAGTTAAATTATATTTGAAAATATTACAACTGTTTAATTTCAAGGTGTAACTTTGGAATTAATTTGTTACATCAAAATAAGAAAGATGAAAATGAAAATTGGACTGTATAGCGCTGTTTTAGGTGCTATGTTTATGGCTTCATGCGGTTCAGAACCCAAAGCAGAAGACCAGAAAGTAACCGTGCCTACTGAGCAAACTGACGATACTGAAATAATAGAAGTGGAGGAGTTTGTGTTACCATCAACGGTTCAGATTGGAGATTTATTCAGGAATTCAGGATTGGAATATGTAGGAGGACTAACATTGGATCCGCAAAAAGCTTCAAGTTATAATACAACTTACGATAAGTATTTTGCTTTTGGTACTTACTGGACAGATATGACGTATTGTGTATTGAATAATCAAAGTCAGGAAGCACGTAAGTACATGAAGGTGATCAAGGATTTATCAACGGATTTAGGTGCGGGTGAAGTTTTCGATAATAAAGAGTTATTAGATAGATTCGATCGTAATCTGGAGAATAACGATTCAATTTTATCTATTTTGATTGAGATTGATGAGCGTACCGATGCTTACGTTGAAGACAATGGTCAGGAAGAGTTTGCGCTTGTGGCATTTGTTGGAGGATGGGCTGAAGGAATGTACTTAGGTGTTTCTACAGTTAGTTTAACGGATCATTCTGAACTTACTGGAAGAATCATTGAGCAAATGGTGATCTTGGATAAGTTAATCGAAGGTTTAGCTCCTATAGAGGGCTCTAGCAAACGAGTTGATGTTGTGTTAAAACATATGAGAGAATTATATGACTTCTATATTAATATTCCAGTGATTGCTGAGATGGAGGGTAATATTACTGAGGTTGAAATACCATCCACAGATATGAAGTTATTAGGGGACAAGATTTTAAAATTAAGAAACTTAATCGTAGAATAATTCTATACTAAATTGATATCAGATGAAAGTTAAATTTTTATCCATCGTGTTCCTATTCATAATGATGGGAATGGTTTCTCCAGTAATTGCGCAAGAAGGAGAAGATTTTTGGACTGAGAAGGAAGAAAATTCAGAAACCGAGAAAAAGGAATCTAATACTGCTACAAATAATAATTCTTCACAACCAAAACTGAAACCGGTTAAGAATAGTTGTGAAAATAGAAATGAATTAAGAGAAGAAGTACGTTTATTGATTCGTCCTTTTAAATACAATCTAGCAAAAACAACTACGGTTACTTATAAAAGGTATCCACAGTTAATGCGTGTTTTGATTCCTATATACAGTAGTAATGATCATCGTATCATTTTTAGTACAAAAGGCTTACCTCAAAACATCCGAATCAAGATATATGATAAGGCAAAAGGAGAGAAGAAAAGAAAGTTATTGTTCGAATCTAATCCGGATGAACCTATTAATACCTTTGAATTAACAGAGGATTTTAAAGGTTCGTATCTTTTTGTAGAGTATTTAATCCCTCCAACTGATGCGGAAGATAGATCTTATACCAGCCGAGGATGTGTAGTGATGATGATGGGATACCTTTTCTTACCAGAGGAGGAAAGTGAAGGTACTATGCAAACGCATTAAATAGAAAGCATTAAATAAAAAAGGCAGCCACGGCTGCCTTTTTTATTATGTGTTTTTTTTAGATTCCTAACTGTCGAACTTCTTTTTCAAATAACTCAAAGTATTGCCCAATGTGAAAGCCATCCACTAATGCGTGATGAACTTCTATGGAGATTGGCATTTTAAGTTCATCGTTTAAACTATAATATTTTCCGAAAACCACTCTTGGAATACTATCACTCAAATCATTTTTACGAGCGTGTTGAAATGAGGTAAAAGATACCCATGGAATCACCGAATAAAAGATCATATTTAAATCTCCCTGTCGGGGTTCAAAATCAGGATCTGATTTTAGTTTTTGAATCGCTAATTCACCTTTTTGAACAAATTGATGGATATCCGATTCTATATCAAAATAACAAAAAGCAAAAGTGTGGTCATCGAGTAAAATAGTACTTCCTGCCTGAGTAACTTCATAATTTCTTACCGAATCTTTATATAGTCTGTATCTAAAGTTCTCGATTTGATTAATCACTTTCTGAGAGACAAACAATGTAACCAGAAAAAAAGAATAGTTGTGCTGTTTACAAAATTCTTTTAATCGCGAAACATTCACAGGGGCTGTGATATTATAGAACGGAGAATCAAATGTTTTGAAGAAATCAAATGTGGATTTTCTGTTCCAGTTCTCTATTGAGATTTCTTGATATTTATGGTTGGAGTTGTCCATTTTTTTTAATTGAATGCAAATAAAAAACTAGTAAATATTAAACCAAAGCTTTTTTGTATGTTCGTGAAAAATCGAACTATGAAATTTATTTGGGCATCTATCTTATTTGCGTTCTTAGCTTTAACCTCTTGTAGTACGGCACCAACTCCGCAAGCGCAGGATGGAAATGTAAAAGAAGCTGTTTTAGCGGAGTTATTCAAGCAACAAGATTGCTGGAATAATGGGGATATAGATTGCTTTATGAACGGATATTGGAATAGTGATAGTTTGGTCTTTGTGAGTGGCGAACGTGTGTCTTTTGGATGGCAAAAGGTAACTGATAATTATAAAGCTAAATATAGTTCTAAAGAATTGATGGGGACTTTAACTTTTGAGATTGATAAGACAGAACAATTGTCAACTGATGCTATGGTGGTGATAGGTTCCTGGAATTTGAAAAGAGCGGATGTAGATTTTGGAGGGAAATTCTCGTTACTTTGGAGAAAGATAAACGGAGAATGGAAAATTGTGATTGACCATACGTCTTAAAAGTAATAAAGCGATTATGAAATCGCTTTATTAACTCTTGCTATACTTATTTTCTTTTTACGTTCAAACCATTTTTTGCCTAGAATCATATTCATGATTTTATCGAAGGGCATGGTAAAGCCCATAAAAAAGGCGCCTTTCATCAAGGTAATAGGATCACGTGCCAACATTCTGTAGGCAACAGAAATACCACCTTCCAAATATGTGTTGTAATGCCAATAACCACTTGGCATAAAAATACCATCCCCGGCTTCCTGAATCACTTCACAACCTTTAACATGTTTCAAACCTGGCCATTTTTCGAAATCAGGATTTTTAAGTTCTGCCAAAGAATGCGTGTTGTAAGGCACTTTATATAAATATTTCCCTTGATCAGGCGCAAATAGAACAACTCTTTTGGTTCCGTGAATTTGAGTCAACAGTACATTTGAGTTATCTACATCATAGTGCAATCTTACTTCAGTATCTGTTCCTCCAAGAAACATAAAACCAAAGGTTTTCATAATTCCTTTATTAATGAATTTGGGACAAGAGAAGTCTTTTTTTAGGCTCGGATACTGTTTATATAAATTGTATCTGAACATTCTGATCGTACTTGGTTCCTTTTTGGTAATGATATCTAAAAACTCACCAAAAGGCATATTAAAATCAGGGTTTACTGTAGTAGAGTACACGTGTCTTTCCTTAGTATTGTCAAAAACACCTACTTCTAAATCTCCCATTTCTTGTTTAAACCAATCAATAGTCCATTTTTTTCCAGCAGGTTGAAGGTTTGCAAGTCCTTTTAAGAGAACAGGTTTTTGAGGAATTAAATATTTCCTTTTAAATTCTTCTACAGTAAGGTCAGCAGCGTTTTCAACTGCACATTCTAAACTTAAATCTAAAGCCATAATAAACTCAAATTCTTGAGATTTTTTTAATTGCTAAAATATTGATGGTTTAATTGATTTATTGAAGGCTCAAAAGTGAATGATTCATATGAGAATACCAATTTAGAAAGGTTAAAAAATAGAAAATGTTGCAATTATCTTACACTATAAAATAAGAAGAATACTCAGAATTAGAACTCCCAGTGATGTAGTGAAGATCATTCCAAAGGCCACTTTTTTGGAAGAATTAACCTGAATTTCAATTAATCTGGAAATACCTACTTGAGTTAAAAATAGCACAACAGTATAGATGCTAAAAACGAGCCAGGCACCCCAATTGGTCATCCATTTGAAATTGTAGTATCCCTCGTCAATAAAAAATAGAAATATGGTTATGAAAACAGAATTGGCCAATAACAGGAGTGGAGTATTTGTTTTTTGTATGGTAAGCTCTGAAGTCATCTGAGTATAATTTGATTACGTTTTTATATCTGGATAACGTGTTGCGATAAAGGATATTACATGAAGAAACAAAAATGCCCCATCTAACTCAGTTAGATGGGGCATACTTTTTTTGACTTATGTTTAGTTTAAATGATTCATCAATTCGGGATTTTCCGGGTTTTCAGAATCTTTAAATACGTTGCTAAATATGAATTTACCATCGCTTGCATCAATGCTGATATGAGCGCCTGCGTGGATATTTCCAGAGAGAATTTCTTTTGACAATTGGTTGAGCAATTGTTTTTGGATGACTCTTTTTACTGGTCTGGCACCAAACTGAGGATCATATCCTTCATTCGATAAGAGACGAATGGCCTGATCGGTGATAGAGATATGAATATCCTGTTTTTGCAACATTTTCTGAACTCCTTTGAATTGTAATCTTACAATCTCATGGATATCTCCTTCATTAAGCGGTTGGAACATGATCGTCTCATCAATTCTGTTTAAAAATTCCGGTTTTAAACTTCTCTTTAACAACTCTAATAATTGTGTTTTTGTTTTTTGTAATACACTATTCAAGTTGGAAGAGTTGATTGACTGGAAGCTTTCATTGATGATATCAGACCCCATGTTAGATGTCATGATGATAATGGTATTTTTAAAGTTCGCTACACGTCCTTTATTATCTGTTAATCGACCATCATCTAGCACTTGTAGTAAGATGTTAAAAACATCGGGATGTGCTTTTTCGATTTCATCTAAAAGAATGACGGAATAAGGTTTACGTCTAACCGCTTCCGTTAATTGTCCACCTTCATCATATCCCACATATCCAGGAGGCGCTCCAACTAATCTGGAAACCGCATGACGTTCTTGATATTCACTCATATCGATTCTGGTCATTGCGTTTTCGTTGTCAAATAGGAACTCCGCTAATGCTTTAGCAAGCTCAGTTTTTCCAACTCCGGTTGTTCCCAGAAAGAGAAATGAGCCAATTGGACGGTGTTGATCTTGTAATCCTGCACGACTTCTACGTACGGCATCACTTACTGCCTGAATGGCTTCTTCCTGACCTATAACTCTTTGATGTAATTCAGATTCCAGATTAAGGAGTTTCTGTCTTTCAGATTGAAGCATTTTGCTTACCGGAACACCGCTCCATTTAGCTACTACCTCGGCAATATCTTCTGCGTCCACCTCCTCTTTAATGAGAACAGAGCCTTTGTCTTTTAACTCCTGGAATTTGGTACCCAGTTGATTTAACTTCTCCTGAGCTTCAACTAATTTTCCGTATCTGATTTCCGCTACCAAAGCAAAGTTCCCATCTCTTTCAGCGCGTTCCGCATCAAGTTTATATTGTTCGATTTGTTCTTTGGTATTTTGAATTCCATCAACGACCTGACGTTCACTTTCCCATTGTGCTTTTAAATCATTTCTTTTATCACTAAGTTCCGCAATATCTGCATTTAGAATATTTAATTTCTTTTGATCTTTTTCTCTTTTAATGGCTTCTCGTTCGATTTCCAGTTGTCTGATTTTTCGTTCAATTTCATCTAACTCAACCGGCATGGAGTTCATTTCCATACGCATTTTAGAAGAAGCTTCATCGATCAAATCAATCGCTTTATCCGGAAGGAATCTATCCGTAATGTAACGTTGAGATAATTCTACTGCAGCCAAAATGGCCTCGTCTTTAATTCTTACCTTATGATGTGTTTCATATTTTTCTTTGATTCCTCTTAAGATAGAAATGGCATCTTCATCATTTGGTTCATCAATCGTTACTTTTTGGAATCTTCTTTCTAACGCTTTGTCTTTCTCAAAATATTTTTGATACTCCGCTAACGTAGTGGCTCCAATCGCTTTCAATTCCCCTCTGGCTAATGCAGGTTTTAAAATATTAGCAGCATCCATTGCGCCTTCACCTTTACCTGCTCCAACTAATGTATGGATTTCATCAATGAAAAGAACAATCTCACCATCTGCAGAGATGACTTCTTTTACCACCGCTTTAAGACGCTCTTCGAATTCTCCTTTAAATTTTGCTCCGGCAACCAAGGCGCCCATATCCAAAGAGTAAATACTTTTACTTTTTAGGTTATCAGGTACATCACCATTAATGATACGATGTGCCAAACCCTCGGCAATAGCTGTTTTACCCACACCAGGTTCTCCAATTAGGATCGGATTGTTTTTAGTTCTTCTGGATAAAATCTGAAGAACTCTTCTAATTTCTTCATCTCGGCCAATCACCGGGTCTAATTTCCCTTCTTGTGCTTGCTGGTTGAGGTTAATTGCATATTTGGAAAGTGATTGATAATTATCTTCAGCATTCGCGCTGGTTACCTTTTCACCTTTACGCAGTTCATTGATTGCGGATAGCAAATCTTTTTGATTTAATCCGCTATCTTTCATCATACGTGCAATTTCATCATTCCCTTTTAGTAAACCTAAAATGATATGCTCAATGCTGGTATATTCATCACCATTCTTTTGAGCAATATTTTGTGCATTGACTAAAGCTTGAGAAGCATTTTGAGATAATTGGATTTGTCCACCGCTTACTTTTGGATAAGTTCCAATTATTCTGTCAATAGCTTGTGAGAAGATAGAAACGTTTACACCCATTTTCTTTAATAGAAAAGGAGTAACGTTTTCGTCTACCATTAAAATGCCTTTTAGAATATGAGCAGTATCAATAGTTTGTTGTCCATTCCCCAAAGTGATTTGTTGTCCCTGTTGAATGGCTTCTTGTGATTTTATTGTGAATTTATCGAAGTTCATTTGTTTATTTTTTTCGTGGTTCGGTTGGCGTTAGACAAATTGTAGACCGATTGGTTTTTTCAGAATTCTTGACATGCTTTAGATGAGGATTGTGACTATATGTCTGATGTATAGTGGGTTTGAGTGAAAAAATGTCTGGATTTTATAATGTTGAGATATAAAAAAAGCTCAGAAGTAATTCTGAGCTTTTAAAACTTAAATTATATTGGGTTTAGTGTTTGCCACATCCTTTTTTGTTTCCACAAGATTTCTTTTCAGAGCAGTTGGATTTTTTTTCGCTTTCCGATTTTTTTGTGCATTTCCCTTCCTTTTTACAGTTGTCACTGCACTTTTTTTCGCCTTCTTTTGGCGTACACTTACCATCGCATTTTCCGTCTTTACATTTATCACAATCTCCATCAAGGTCTACCGCAAAAATAGAAGTAGACTGTAAGGTATTGGCATTTACATGAATGGTTGCAGTGGTCAGTGTAAATAAGAATAGAGCTACAATAGATAAAAAGTTGATTTTCATATAAAATGTTTTTTGTGTTATAGTCAGTAAATATAGAGGTTTAAGTGGCTCGAAGAGAAAAAAATAAGCTAATTATTTGTTAAGAAAAAAGGCCTTATGAATTTCAAAAGGCCTTTAAAAATGAGAGTTTTTAAGTTTTATTGTTCCCCACATTTTCCCTCACCACATTTGTGTTCTTCGGTTTGTGTGCTATCACCACATTTACCTTCGCCACACTTGCCTTCTCCACATTTATGATCTACATCTGCTGAGTCAGATTTAGAACATTCTTTTTTACATTTTTCTGCACATGCTTTTTGGCATTCTTCATCACATTTAGAATCGCCTTTACCACATTCGCCTTTACATTTTTCTTTACAAGTCGAAACACATTTCTTCTCGCATTTGCCATCCTTCTTACATTCTTTATCTTTTTTGCACTTACCGTCTTTTTTGCATTTCTTCTTACATTTCGCATCACCTTTTTTACACTCTTTTTTAGATGTTTCAGAATCATCTTCATTTTCAGTTTGCTCTACATTGGCTTTTGAAGCATCATTTTCAGTAGAAGAGTTACAACTGGTTAAAACTGTAAAAACGGTAAATACAGAACTTAATAATAGTAGCGAGAGAGATTTTAATTTCATATTTGGTTTATTTAAATTGTATGCGATAAAAGTAATAATAATTACCAAAGCACAAATTCTCTTGAATTTATGTGTAATTGAAATTCGTACTGTTAATTTGAAAACCTAGAAACAAAACATATGCGTCACCTTATATTAGTTTTAATATGCTCATTTGGAGTATTTATATCACATGCACAAGACACCATTTTGTTTAATAATGGCGATCAAATGATAGGGGAGTTAAAGACTTTGGATAAGGGGGTTATTACATTTAAAACCTCTTATAGTGATTCCGATTTTAAAATAGAGTGGAAGGGGGTTAAAAGACTTAGTACAGCTACAATTTTTTTAATTACGTTGTCTGATGGAACTCGATTTAAAGGAGCCATTGCACATGGTGATTCCGTGAGTTTAATGCTCAAAACAATGGAAGGGGAAAAGTATGTGAGATCTAATGAGATTGTGTATTTAAAATCATTAGATGAAGGATTGTGGAGTCAAATCTATGCGAATGTAGATATTGGTTTAAGCGTAACGAAAGCCAAAAACCTGCGACAATTAAATGTTACAGCTGGATTGGGGTATTTAGGAGAGAATTGGTCCTGGGATGCGCGATATAGTTCTTTAAATTCTACTCAGGACTCTATTCAGCCCACTATAAGAAATGAGGGAGGAGTTTCAGCCAATTTATTTTTACCAAATGATTGGTTTTTAACAGTAGCTACGGATTTTTTATCGAACACGGAGCAATTGTTGGATTTAAGGACAAATGCCCGTGGAGGTTTTGGTTATTATATCGTTCATAAAAATAACTGGTATTGGAGTTTTGCCGGTGGTGCAGCTTACATTAATGAAACATATAGTAATGGGGAGAATGGAAAAGAAAGTATGGAGGGGTTTATAAGTACCGAACTAAATTTATTTGACTTTGGAGACTTCGGACTGTTTACCAAAATATCTGCATATCCGGGAATTACAGAACGAGGAAGGTTTAGAACTGACTTTAAAATGGATGTAAAATACGATTTACCACTTGATTTTTATGTGAAAGGTGGATTTACATTGAATTACGATAATCAACCTACCGTTGGAGCAGGTGAAGTGGATTATGTTTTAAATACCGGGTTCGGTTGGGAATGGTAATTTAATCTTCAGAGGCTTCAGAATGCTCTGAATCTGACTCATCGTCCAGACCAGAAGGTGTGGCAGGTGGAATATGAATAAACTTAAAAGATTCGTCATTGGTTAGTTTATAAAGCAAAACCACATCAATGGCAAAATGAGCAGCCATAGGAGCCACGAGTCCAAGATAGATTTTCATGTAGCCTAAAATACCAATAACTACGGTCATTGTCATGCCATAGATCATCATTTTTCGATCCCTCGGGTCCAGGTAACCATGAATGGCTACAAAGAAGATAGCAGTGATCCAAACACCCCAATAGGGTTGTATGATGCCTCTAAAAAGAAATTCTTCACCTACACCGGCACAAAACGAAATAAAAATAATTTGCCTCGTACTCATTCTAAAACTATGGATCAAAACCCCATATTTCATTTTAATCTGAATGAAGCTTTTATGATTCACTATAGACCAAGCAATGTACCCTGCAAGAATTCCGAATGCTAATCCGACTCCAAGTTGAATAATTAAATTATGGGGATAAAGCCAATTAAACTCAAACTCCCAGGGGTTTGATTCAATAAAACCTACGAGGGTAATTCCGATCATCGGAAAACCTAGTAAGGTGGCAAACCCCATGGCATATAATCTAGATTTTGGCATTTCTCTTTATAAGGGGATGCAAATCTACATAAGTGATCCAAGTAGGGAAGTAATAATCAAATGATTTTATAGGTTTAGAAATATCTATTTAACCGGCATAAAAATGTGCGTGATCAGCTTGTTTTCATCCGGCTCATCTCTTGGCGTGTTTTCATATTGTTCCCACGGAGAACCGTTCATCTCCAAATTGTTTTTGGAACGATAAGCATCCAAGGCTTCCCAAACATGAGCAGACTTGTTATATGGACCAATATGAGTTGCAGTAATTACTTTACCAGCGTATGTATGGCCAGGTGCGATCCCATTTTCAGAAACTTCTGCAGGTTTTGTTGTTACAAATAAAGGTTCAAAAACTACTGACTTAGGCGGGGCAAACTTATGATAAACAATTCTGGAATAACCACTTGGAGTAAGGTTGTAAAGATGAATATATGCATCCAGTTTTTGGTAACTAGTAACAATTTTACTTTCTAATTCGGCCAAACTACAAGAGTCTTTTAAACTTACACATGAAATAGACTCAACCGTGGTTTCTTCAATTTGTACATCGCTATAATCGGGAAGTGATTCTTTTTCAGCTTCACTAATTTGTTTTACAGATTCCAGTCCCATTTCAAAGGTAGACCCCACAATGTCATCCATATAACGCCCCATAATTCTCATAAAAGGATTGTTGCCCATGTTCATGTGTACTTCCCAGGTGACTTTAACACCATCTTCGGCTTCAGCAAAAATCATTAATCCTTGTGCCGGTTCATCTCCCGGTTCTCCGAACAATAAATCAGATTGAATCAATTGATGGGGTACAACTTCAGAATATTTAATGGTTCCTTTTCCGGAGTTTTCTGAGGTCCAGGAATAGCTAGCCCCAACACCTTGGGTAATATCTCCTAATTGTGTGATCATCGTAGAATCCTGAGCTTCCCAGGGAGACCATTTAAGCCTTTTTTCCAGATCATTAAATTGGTCAAAAACAATTTCCATAGGCGCTTCGATTACAATAGAACGACTTACAGAAACTTCTTTGCTTTGGAAAAATCCAAATGCTACAAACAGTAAAACAAGAATGAGGAGGGAAGTACCAATGTATTTGAAAGTTTTCATCGTGTGGAGAATATATAACTGGTTGATATTAAGTGAGCGAGAAAAATACTAATTTATTTGGAATACAAAGACCAGATCATGTTAAAACGATCGTTTTAACATGATCTGTAAAGTCATTTAGGATATTAAAACTTCCCCGTCCATTTCTTCTGGAATTGGGATATCCATAAAATTCAAGATAGTTGGTGCTACATCTGCTAGTTTTCCATTTTTTAACTCAGGTCTTTTATTTTGATCAATAAAAAACCAGGGTACAGGTTGTGTACTATGCGCAGTATTTGGGGAGCCATCTTCGTTCATCATGCAGTCTACGTTACCATGGTCTGCTAAAAGAATGATGCTATAACCGTTTTCTAATCCTGTTGAAACCACAGTTTGCGCACAATCATCCACCGTTTCAACAGCTTTAACTGCAGCTTCCATGACACCGGTGTGGCCTACCATATCAGGATTGGCAAAATTAAGAACCACCAAATCGGTTTCTTGATTTTTTAATTCGGCTACTATAGCATCTCGTACCTCAAAAGCGCTCATTTCAGGTTGAAGATCATAGGTGGCCACTTTTGGAGATGGAATTAGAATTCTTTTTTCTCCGGAAAAAGGCTCTTCACAACCACCATTAAAGAAATACGTAACGTGTGGATACTTTTCAGTTTCGGCAATACGAATTTGCTTTTTTTGATTTTGTGCGACAACTTCTCCCAGAGTGTTGTTAAGATTATCTTTTCTATATAGGATATGAAGTCCTTGAAATTTAGAATCATAATTGGTCATACAATTATAATGGACATTCAGTTTTTCCATTCCATAATCATTTTCGATACCCTGCGTAATAGCAGCTGTAAGCTCTCGTGCACGATCACTTCTGAAATTAAAATGAATAATAACATCGCCTTCTTGAATCGTAGCTACAGGAGAATTATTTTCGGTTATGACGGATGCAGGTACAAATTCATCGGTAATGTTTTGTTTGTAAGAACTGTCAATAGCATCCTGAGCTGAAGTAAATTCGGCTCCTTGACCATTAACGATAAGGTGATATGCCTGTTGTACACGTTCCCATCTGTTGTCGCGATCCATTCCATAATAACGACCTACAATGGAAGCTATCTTTCCGGAGTTTTGGTTGAAGTGTTCTTCAATATCTGCTAAAAAACCTTTTCCGCTATTGGGGTCCGTGTCTCTTCCGTCCATGAAAGCATGAAGAAACAGGTTATCGAAATTTAACTCCTTTGCGTATGTTGAAATGGCCTTAAGATGATTAATATGAGAGTGAATACCACCATCGGAAAGAAGTCCCATAACATGTACCTTCTTGTTATTTTGAATGGCGGTTTTAAAAGCATTTACCAGAACTTCGTTTTTGTAAAAGGTTTGTTCTTGAATGTCTTTATTAATTCTTACAATGTCCTGATAAATGACCCGACCAGCCCCCAGATTCATGTGACCTACTTCAGAGTTACCCATTTGCCCATCTGGAAGACCAACAAAAAGTCCGGAAGCTTCTAATTGCGCGTTCGGATACTTTTGATAGAGTGAATCTAAAAATGGTGTTTTGGCTTTATGAATAGCTGATACTTCCGGATTTTTCGCGATTCCAAATCCGTCAAATATCATAAGGATAACTTTATTGCTCATGAACTCTTCTTTAATTTTCGGCAAATTTAAAATTTAAATAAAATGGGATGTGTTAGTCGATATCTTCAATAATAAGATGTAACCCATCCTCTTTGATCTCAATCAGATGTTGTTTGTAGAGTGATCCAGCAGCCTTTTTAAAGGTTTTTTTACTCATTCCAAAATAGTCTCTGATTTCTTGTGGGTCAGATTTGTCGTGGAATGGTACAAAGCCATTTTCTGATTGAATTTTTTGATATAGGGCTTTGGCACTTGATTCAATAATTTCTACACCTTGAATATCCAGTACTAAATCGATTTTTCGATCTTCTCGAATTTTCTTTACAAAGCCTTTATGATATTCTCCAATTTGAACGGTTTTATTCAATTCAGTGCGATAAAGTAACCCCACATTTTCGTTATTAATAATGGCTTTATATCCAAGTGGAGTTTCCTTGTAAATTAACAATTTAACTTCTTCTTTTTCCGCGACAATGATTTCTTCATTGTCAATTACATTCTCAATTTTGGTGGTTCCTACCAGCCTTTCGGTCTCGGCATCTAAATATAAAAACACGACATGGGTATTTCCAGCCTTTACATTTTTGGTTTGCTCTGCATATGGCACAAACAGGTCTTTAGACAATCCCCAATCCATAAAAGCGCCCACAGCAGTTACCGACTTCACCTCTAAAGGTGCAAACTCATGAAGAAGAACTTTGGGTTGTTCGGTCGTAGCTACAATCCGATCCTCTGAATCAGTATAAAGAAATACATTCAACTCGTCACCTAATTTCATAGATTCTGTGACATATCGTTGCGGAAGAAGTACTCCTTCTCCAAAAGGATTTTCAGCTGGATCTACATCATCAGTAATATCTTCCGGGTTACCATCAAATTCTCCCAGATAACAGCCATTACTTCTAAATCTAAGGATATGTAACTTATTGAATTCTCCTAATTCCATTTTTGTGATTTAATGCTGCAAAGATAGGTTAGCTCGATAGAGTGGTTACCGATCTTATGGTTTGAATTTATTGAATAAAGAAAAGCCCATGACTACCGGCTACAGCGCCAATGAGTGTGAGCATACTAAGTGTTAAAAGTACCCAGTGGAATCTTTGAATGAAATGAAAGGTTTTTTCAGGATTTTTTTCTGCGTTTTTTTGATACCATTTATGAAGAACAAATGGCTCTAAGATAAATAGAACAATGGTAAATACCACCCATATCATGGTCATAGCTGTAATCCACCAATACTTGGGTTGATGGTATCTATCCCAGGCATCTAATTCATACATCATATAAAAACCACTTATGGCTGTGAGGAGAGTCGTGATTTTTGCCTGTAAGGAGAACTTACCTTCGATTTTTTCGAAAGTATCAATCTTATCTCTCTTAGAGTTCATTCGTCTCACTGCAGGCAGAATTACAGTGGTGACCATGGCAACACCTCCAATCCAAAAAACAACTGCAACTACGTGAATGATTCTGGCAAGTGTGAAATAATGCATGATATGTAATTGAGATAATTGATAAGTTACAAAAGAAAATGCTTTCGGGATTGAATGCAAGTTGAAGGGATTTTTTCTAAAAAGATGTGTAAAGAATATTACTCGTTTTTGACAAAGTAAACTTATGAAACATCATTTTTTAAGTTTTAATATGATATAGATCAGTATTTAAATTTTGTAGTCATAAATCCACCATTTTCATACTAAGATAGTAGACTGTAAAGTCAATGTATATGTGGATTTGATGATGCCCTAACGATTTGGTAAAATTGAAGCCTCAAGAGATAAAAATTTATTAACCTAACCATTCAAGATGAATTACTTAAGATGCAAAACTTAGTCGCCATTTTTATATGGATAAATGTTAATTTATAAGTTGATTAGATTCAAATTTTGCTATGCATGTAGATCATAATTTAATACGTAAATACAAAATAAATTTGAGTAGTAATAATCAGAAAACAAACAAAAATTAGATGAAAAAACATGTAGTAATTTTCGAGGCCCGAGGTGGGTCAGACAAGGGTAAGTATGGATTTAGAAGAGATTCCAAGCCTATTATTGACTCGTTAAAATCCAGAGGTTGGACTGCGGAGATTATTTTTTATTCGGATGAAGATCGTGGCGAGATTTACCGTTACACCACGAATAAAGCTGATGCGTATATCAGTAGAGTTAACCCAGGTAATTTACCAAGTGAAGTCGGATATTTCCAAATGCTTAGAGAATTGGTATCAAATGGAGTGGAAGGGTTACCACATCCTGATGCTATGGTGGCATATGGAGCCAAAAATTCGGTAGAGAAACTAAAAGGTACCGACATTGTGCCTGATGATGTATTCACGTATTATGACTTTGACACCCTGAAAGAAAAGTTTCCTAAAAGTTTATTAAATGGAGTACGTGTCATTAAGCAAAACAGAGGTTCTACCGGTGAAGGAATTTGGAGAGTTGAAGTATTGGGAAAAGAAAAGTTTAAAAATCGAGTGCCTCTTGATGCGAAATTGAAATTGACAGAGGCTAAGGATAACCACACAGAAGAAAAAACACTCCAGGAATTTTTAGAATTCTGTATTCAGTATTTGGAAGGGGAGAATGGAATGTTATTAGACATGCCTTTCTTAGAAAGAATTGTGGAAGGTGAGATTCGTGTATTAATGCTTAGAGATTCAGTGGTAAACATTGTACACAAAAAACCGGCAGATACAAAAGATGCTTTTTCTGCAACGTTATTCTCCGGAGCTAAATATAGATATGATAAACCAGAACAATGGCCCGATTTAGTGGAAGCGATATCTAAATCTATTCCAATGATTCAAAGAAGATTGGGGAATTATGATTTACCATTAATTTGGACAGCAGATTTTATTCTGGATACAGAAAAGAAAACCGGAGTAGATAAATATATTTTAGGAGAGATCAACGCTTCATGCGTAGGATTTACCACCCATTTAGAATTGAGTGAAAATATTGCAGATGAGGTGTTGGCATTATTAGATGCTGAATCTGCCGTAAATTCCAAATGGGCAGCTTTTACCAAGTAACTCTAATTTGAACCTAAGTGCGCTAAAAGGTAGTTGAATTCTCGACTACCTTTTTTTATGACATTTTATTAACGTTCACTTGATATGAAAACTATCAATGAAAATAATCATGACTTACATTTGCCAATCATATTTTATTGAATCTAATGCGTAATACATTATATATATATCTGTCAATAGTTTTATTCTCTTGTCAGCCAGCCGAAACAAAACAAAAACATACGGGAATTGCGTCATCACCTAAATTGGTGGTCGGAGTCGTAGTAGATCAAATGAGATTTGATTATTTAACTCGTTATGCGGATAAGTATGGGGAAACCGGATTTAAGAGATTGATTGGTGATGGATTTCAATGTAAGTCGCATCATTTTAGTTACATGCCAACATTTACTGGGCCAGGACATGCGTCAGTGTTTACAGGCACGACTCCTCAAGTTCATGGAATTATAGCGAACAACTGGTATGACAAATCTATAGATCGCTTGATTTATTGTGTGGAAGATACATTGGTTAAATCAGTAGGTGGAGATTTTAAAAAGGAAAATAGATCTCCTAGAAATATGTTGGTGACAGGATTGGGGGATCAAATTAAACTGGCCACCAATCATAAGGGAAAAGTGATTGGAATTTCCATTAAAGATCGTGCAGCAGTATTACCTGCTGGGAAAATGGCTGATGCAGCGTATTGGTTTAAAGGAGGAAAGGATGGGGTGTTTATCTCTTCAACATATTACATGGACGAATTACCAGAATGGGTCCAAACATTTAATCAAAAACAATTACCTGAGCAGTATTTATCTCAAACATGGGAGACTTTACTTCCGATAGACTCATATACGGAGTCTAACCCTGACGATAATCATTATGAGCAAAGTATTCATAAAGGGCACCGTCCAACATTTCCATATAATCTTAAAGAGATCAAGCAAGAAGAAGGGTATAGTTTGATAAAGAGTACACCTTTTGGAAATAATATACTTGTTGATTTTGCTAAAGAAGCTATTGAGAATGAACAATTGGGACAAGATGATATTATGGATTTATTTACGATTAGTTTCTCGAGTCCGGATTATATCGGTCATAAATATGGACCAAACTCTATTGAAATAGAAGATACATACTTGAGATTAGATCAGTCTATTTCTGAATTGTTGGCGTATTTGGATCAAAAAGTGGGGAAAGGTGAATATGTATTATTTCTTACAGCTGATCATGGTGCAGCTCAAGTGCCACAAGAGCTAATAGATCAGGGAGTTGAAGTGGGGTATTATAGTGATTCTACCATATGGGCTTCAGTTAATTCGGGACTGACCAAAAGTTTTGGAGTAGATAGTCTGGTAAAGAATTATTCTAATTATCAGTTCTTTTTTGATTATGATTTGATAGCGAAACACCAGATTAATGTATCTGAACTAAGTAAAATAACTGTTGAGATTGCTATGCAGCAAGATGGTGTGAAATCGGCTATGACCAAAAAAGATTTGATCTCTCAACAGTATACAGATAGAACAAAAGAGATTGTTCAAAAGGGATGGAATCATCAACGTTCAGGAGATGTTGCTTTGATTATGATGCCCGGATGGATTTCAGATGGTTATGAGGGAAGAGGGGGAACTTCTCATGGCTCCCCTTGGACATACGATACCCATGTTCCGTTCTTGTTGTATGGTTATGGTGTAGAAAAAGGAGAGACACAAACACGAACTCGAGTTGAGGATATTGTGCCAACGGTTTCTGCCATTGTTGGGATTCAACCCCCAATGGGATGTACTGGTAAGAACGTACATCAGGCGATTCGATAAGTAGTGAGATAATAGAAATAATCTTTTGAAAATAAGTAGTTAGCAGTTTTTTTATTTTGATCGGAAGACTAAATTTGGCTTTCGAATCTAATAACTAAACAATAATTCAAAATGAAAAGAATCTTATTAATTCTAGTGCTACTATCTATTTTCAATTTTTCAAACGCGCAAGATTGCAATGTATTTTTCCCTACTGAAAAAGGAGCGAAGTTTGAAATTACCAATTACGATAAAAAAAATAAAGAAGTAGCGAAGGTCAAGCACGAGATTAAAGAAAGCACATCAAGTGGAAATGGTGTGGAATTAAAAGTGCAGGCTAAAACCTGGGATGTGAAAGGGAAAGAACTGGTGACTACTGATTATTTGGCAAAGTGTGATGGTGGAAAGTTTTATCTGGATATGACAACCTTTATTCCTTCCGATAAAATGGCTTCAATGGAAGGAATGGAGATGGAAATGGCAGAGTCGTTTCTGGAGTTTCCTGAGCAGATCAAAGTGGGTGACAAGCTTCCCGATGGAAAAGTGAATGTAAAGTTTAAGTCCAGTGGGGTTAATATTATGAGTATTGCAATTCACATTACCAATAGAGAGGTGATGGCTGAAGAAGAAGTAACGACTTCCGCAGGGACTTTTAAATGCTTTAAGATAAAGCAAATTTCTACGACCAAGATTGGAATGATGACCGTAACTTCAACCACGTATACCTGGTTTGCTATGGGAGTGGGTATGGTAAAGCAAGAGGTTTATGATAAGAAGCAGAAGTTTATGGGGAAATCAGAATTGACTGCTTTTTCAAAGTAAAGAACAAAAACAAGATTATAAAAAAAGGGTTCGCATATATAGCGAACCCTTTTTTGTTATGATAACATTTCTTGACGGAGTAGAAACTCTAATTGTTCGTTTGAAAGTTTGAGTTGTTCCATCATAAACTTGTTTTCTCTTCTTAGTCGGTGTGTTTCGAATGCATTATTAATAATATTTCGGAGATATGTTTCGTCCCATGGTTTTTGAACGTAGTGATAAATTCTGCCTTTATTAATGGCATCAATTACGGCCTGAATATCAGAAAATCCAGTAATCAAAATTCTAATGGTTTCGGGATAATCATTTACAATAGACTCCAAAAACTCGACACCTGTCATAAAGGGCATTCGTTGATCCGTAATAACGATAGAAATATTATTCTGCTCAAGAATTTTACGACCTTCCGAACCAGATTCTGCGGTAAAAATTTTATAATCCCTTCTAAATGCTGCCTTAAAACTGATTAGGTTATTTACTTCATCGTCAACATACAGAAGTTGCATTTGATCCGATTTAGCTGGTTTATTTTTATTTTCTGACATAAAAATTGGTATTATGGGGATTATAGGCTCGAAAATAACCTAATTCTTTTAAACCTTTTGACGAAATATTAATAAATTAATTTTTAGAGATAGCATTTGAATCAGGATTGATAATCAGTCCCATATGCCGATAGGTTTTTATTATACTTTTGGATTTATAGATGAATTTACTTAATAAAAATAATGAGTGATAATTTTAAACGCGTTGATAATCAGCATGATGTGATTCGTCCTGATTTCTTCCGGTTAAGTGATTCTTCTTCAAAACTATCATTACATACGTTGTTGTCGCAAAATCCCCATATTTCGATAACAGATGAAATTGATGCGCAAGTTCAGGAGCTGATTAAATCACGGCACCCTGAAGGTTTGGAGACAGAAAATCTGGAATCGAAAGTTAAATCAGTATTTGGATCTAAGAGCAAAGACGAATATGGTGTATGGGTATATTATCCATGGCTTGGTAAGGTAGTACATATATTGGATGAAGATGAATTTATAGAACTTCGAACGAATAGAAATTGTAACAAAATTACCACCGCTGAACAAAAGGAACTTTCAAAGAAGAAGATAGGTATCATGGGACTTAGTGTGGGGCAGTCTATTGCTTTAACACTGGTTATGGAGCGAGGCTGTGGGGAACTACGTTTAGCAGATTTTGATCATTTGGAACTTTCCAATTTAAATAGAATTCGAACACCTTTATATAATTTAGGTACACATAAAGTAGTGGCTACCGCAAGGGAGATTGCGGAAATAGATCCATTTATTAGTGTTAAGATTTATAACGAAGGGATAACAGAAGAAAATATTGAGGATTTTATGTTTTCTGGTGGGAAACTGGATCTTTTTGTAGACGAATGCGATGGGTTAGATATGAAAATTTATGCCCGTGAGTTTGCGAAAAAACATAGAATTCCTGTGATTATGGATACTTCAGATAGGGGAATGATCGATGTAGAACGGTTTGACTTAACACCAGATCGACCAATTCTTCATGGAAGATTAGAAGGAATCAATAGTGAAACATTAAAAGACCTTACTAATGAAGAGAAGATTCCAGTGGTTCTTAAAATTTTAGATTTTGAGAAATTATCTGAGCGGGCAAAGTCTTCATTGGCTGAAGTAAAAAAGACTATATCTACCTGGCCTCAATTGGCTACCTCAGTTATTTTGGGAGGTGCGGTTGGTGCTGATGTATCACGAAGAATATTGTTAGGTCAATTTCAAGATTCGGGTAGGTATTATGTTGATATTGAAAGTATTATTAAGAACAAATCATAAAAATATGTTAGATTTATAATGAAAAAATATACGTTATTAGAATAAAAAGATTCGTCATGGATTTTAGTTTTTCAATTCCAGATGTCGATGTTCTGAGCATTATATGATTAAATATTTAAGACATAACCGATGCTAAGGATACGTGCTTTTAAAGCTCCTGACGATCAAGACGCAGGCGAACGGTTTGCGGTTGGTCATAGAAAGGTACTGGAAGATATAGGTGTCAAAGTAACATCGGGTAAAAACGATTGGATAGATGATCCCAATGTTTATGTTATGGTGGTAGAAGATACAGCCGATAATAATGAAATCGTTGGAGGAGTACGATTGCATGTTGCAAATCGTGTGACCGTTTTACCAATGGTGGAAGCTATTGCCAAAGTTGATGCACGTATTTATGAAGAAATTGATAAACTAAGGGATGCGGGGACCGCTGAGATTTGTGGTATATGGAATAGTCGCAAAATTATGGGGCTGGGTTTGGGAGCCATTTATTTAATGCGTTCGTCCATTGCTTTAGCTCCTCAGGTAGGACTAGATACCATGTTATCCTTTGCTTCAAGGGCAACCAGACAGCGAGGGTATGAAAAAGGGTTTGAGCCATTTACCGTGGTAGGTAACCAGGGCGAATTTAATTATCCTAAATTGGATTTAATTGCCACTGCTGTGGTTTGTTATGACCCAATGGAATTACATTTGGCGACTGAAAAAGAAAGGTCTGAAATTTTTAAGCTAAGAGAGCGATTAAATTTTAGAACAACAGAAACATGGCCAAAAGGGGAGTTTGAGTTGGAGTATCAACTTAAGCTGCCATAAAAGAAGATTGGAATGCACTATTTAAGATACATATGGTTTTGCTTGGTATTTGTGACTACTATCGTAGAGGCACAGGAGGTGAATTATATTGACGATCCAAATAAAGTGTATAATCTTCAGAACTTTGAGTTTTATGTGGATTCAACATATAATTTATCTATTGATGAGGTCGAAAAAGTTGATTTTAAACAAAAGACCAAGGAAAATAGATCCGAAATATTCAATACTTATAATACCTGGATTAAAGTAGACTTAAATGTCCATCCGGAACGAATGCATGAATTGGTGTTTTTGATGGATCAAGCCAATATGGATACCATTGATTTTTACCAGAAGAAAGCAGATGGAAGTTGGCGAATAGTTAATTATGGAAACGATTACCCTTTTAATCATAGGAAGTATAAAGTCAATCATTTCGTGTTTGACGTAGATGTGATCGATGAGAAATCCGTATTCTATGTCAGATTAAGAAATAAGGTTCAAACCACGTACAATATTATTGTGGGTGCCCACAATTCCGTGATGCAATATGAAACCAATGCCATTGTCATTTTTGCAGTGTTATTAGGTGTCATATTTGCCATGGTTGGATATAACCTGTTTTTATATGTCTCGTTAAAAGAAACGATGTATTTGATCTATGTGATATTATCATTTTTAACCGGGATATTGCAGATGGTTTTGTATGGTGTATCATATCAATATTTATGGCCAGAGAATATTTATTTCCAAAACATAGGTAGTGAATTGCTTACTGCAATTGCTACGATGGGTGGTTTAATATTCATGAATGCATTTCTAAAAACCGCAGAATATGCTCCAAGATTAAACGTAGTATCTAAGATATTCCTGATTTTCTATTCCGTATTAGTCGTACTTGTTTGGTTTGATGTGACATTAGTAAATACGCTATTGCTCACCTTTCAGCCTATCATCGCCATATTTATTCTTTCTGTTGCTATTGTAGTGATGATGAGTGGTTATAAGCCGGCTAAGTATTATCTAATGGCGTGGTCGACTTTTTTATTAGGTATTCTAGTTTTTGTAATGGCCGAAGTTGGGGTTATTGAAAGGAATAATATCACCACTTTAACAATAACTTTTGGAGCTGGATTAGAAGTTGTATTACTATCATTTGCACTGGCAAATAGAATTAACATTCTAAAGAGTGAACAAGAGGAAGCGGTGAGTTTGTCATTAAGGTTAGAGAAGGAAAAAGCGACTCTGATTTTTGAACAAAATATTATCCTTGAGAAGAAAGTAAATGCAAGAACTAAGGAGTTGAATGAAACCAATAAGGTTCTGGAAGAAAAGAATCATGAGGTAGAAAAAGCATATTCGGAATTAAAAAATACCCAATCGCAATTGGTTAACGCAGAAAAAATGTCATCTCTGGGACAATTGACCGCAGGGATTGCCCATGAAATTAACAATCCGATTAACTTTGTCAGCTCTAACGTAGGACCATTGAAAAGAGATGTGGAGGATATCGTGAGTGTTTTTGAAGCAACCGAGAAATTAGCCAAAGAATCTATGACCCCTGAAATGTATCAGGAAATTATAGATCTCAAAGAGGATATAGAGTATGATTATGTGAAAGAGGAGATTAACCACCTCTTACATGGTATGAAAGATGGGGCCAATAGAACGGTAGAAATCATTAAGGGATTAAAACTGTTTTCCAGGGTAGATGAGGATGATTTAAAAATGGTAAACCTGGAAGATGGTATTAAGTCAACTTTAGTTTTATTAAATAGTAACATCAAGCATCACCTAAATGTAAAGACAAACTTTAGCAATATTCCGAATGTAGAATGTTATGGTGGTAAAATGAATCAGGTGTTCATGAATATCCTTAATAACGCGATTCAGGCTATTAAAAGTGATGAAAATACTTTGGAGGGCGAAATTGTCATATCTACCACTCACGATAAAGATCACGTGTTTATATCGATTGCAGATAATGGACCTGGAATGTCTCCAGAGGTTCAAAATAAATTGTTTGAACCATTCTTTACAACTAAGCCAGTTGGAGAAGGAACGGGATTAGGGTTATCTATTGTATATAAAATTGTAGAAAAAATAAACGGAAAAATTGAGGTAAAATCAGAAATAGATGAAGGAACGGAATTCATAATTACACTACCTATAACAAACACCACTAAACCACTGAACGATGATTAAACTGGAAAAAGAGCATGACGGGGCGGTTCTGTATGTGGACGATGAACAGAATAATTTAAATTCTTTCAGGGCCGCATTTAGACGAGAACTGCATGTGTATACTGCGATTAATGCAGTAGAGGCACTGAAACAGCTTAAAAAACACCCCAATATAAAAGTGATCATTTCGGACCAACGAATGCCGGATATTACCGGGGTTGAATTTTTTGAAAAGGTCAGACATATTTATCCAAATAAGGTGAGAATTATTCTTACCGGTTATTCCGATATTAATGCTGTTGTAGATGCGATTAATAAAGGTCAGGTTTATAGATTTATTGATAAACCATGGGATACCGATCGTGTACGAATGGCAATGCACGATGCCATTGAATTATATGATACCAAAAAGGCTTTAAGCTCGAAAAATGAGTCTTTACAGGTGGCTTATAATGAACTCGATAAATTTGTATATAGCGTATCACACGATTTAAGGTCCCCTTTAATGTCTATTTTGGGAATAGCCAATTTGGCAGAATTAGATGTTGAAGACGAAAAAGCATTGGAATACTTTAAATCTATTAAAGGAATGGTAGATAAACTAGATGGATATATTCATCAGATTATTGACCATTACAAAGGAACGCATGGCAGTGATTTTTCTGATCAAATAGATTTTAAAGAATTGATAAACGAGATTATTGAAAGTATTAAATTTCATCCGGAAGCACAGGATGTGAGATTTAATGTGGAAGTTGTTCAAGAAGGGGCGTTTGTATCTAATCATATGAATATTAAAACGATATTGAGCAATTTAATTTCTAATGCGTTTAAATATCAAAGAGAAGAAGAAACCAATAAATGGGTAGATATCAAAGCATCAGTTAAAAATGAAAATGCTTTGATAAAGGTTATAGATAATGGTATCGGTATTAAAGAAAACAAGATGAATGAAGTCTTTAATATGTACTACCGGGAAAAAGTGGATAATAAGGGATCTGGTTTAGGTTTATTTATTGTTAAAGAAGCTATTGAAAAATTAGGTGGTAATATAGATTTAAAGTCTACATTTGGTAAAGGAACTGAAATTATTATGAATATACCCGGAAAAGGTGAAGAATGATGTAAACATAGTAGTTGTAGACGATAATGAAATAGACTTAATGATAGGTAAACGTTTGATATCAAGAGTTGATTCAAACATCACAGTTAAGACTTTTTCTTCATTTTGTGAGGTCGTATCGTGGGTGCGTTCCGATGAAGAATATTTCACATCAAATGATGTCGTTTTTTTTATAGATATCTATATGCCTGATGGTAATGGGTTTAAGTTGTCTCAGGAGATATTTGACCAAATATCAAAGTATAATAAAAAGAATACCATATTCTATTTACTTTCTGCTACTATTGATGATTTAGATTTAAAAAAAGTAAAGAAATCTGATCTGATTAAAGGTTTTATTGGAAAACCTTTAACTGTTGATACCATTAACAAGGTGATTAATGGATTGCCTGAATGTCAATCTTCTTCTGCTTCTTCCTGATACGGAATTTTGCCCAGGATATATTTAATTACTTCCAGACGTGCTAATCCTTTTTTATTTGCTTTAATAATTTTCCAGGGTGCATGTTCTGTATTCGTTTTTAAAAACATCTCCTTTTTGTACTTGGTATATTCATCCCATAATTCCTGTGCTTTACTATCTACCTCACTATATTTCCACTTTTTTAGGGGATTCTCCAGAATACTGGTAAACCTTTTTAACTGTTCATCTTTCGAGATAGAGAAGTATAACTTGATCAAGATAGAATCTTTGGAAACCAACATTTTTTCAAAGTTGTTAACCTCTCCCATAAACTGCTCATATTGTTCTTGAGAACAAAACCCATTTACCGGTTCAACAACGGCACGATTGTACCAACTTCGGTCCAGAAAAAGAATTTCACCATACTTGGGAAAGTGGTAAACATAACGTTGAAAATACCATTGTTCCGTTTCTTCTTTTGTTGGTTTTGGCAATGCCACAATACGCAATAATCTTGGATTTAGATACTGTGTGATTCTTCGGATAGCACCACCTTTTCCCGCTGAATCTCTACCTTCGAAAATGATGATGACACGTTTTTTGTTATCACGAACCCATCGTTGTAGTTTTAGTAATTCAACTTGTAATTTTACTAATTCTTTCTCGTATTTTACGTTTCGTAAACCACGTTCCAGATTAAGTTCATTTTGCGTCAGTAATATTTTCAGACCCTTTTTAGAATTTAGTAATTTGGTCTCTTTTTCGTTTAATTCCATGATGTTAATCTGTTAGGTATAGTGAACGTTGGTACCGCATTACAATATTAGGATCGGGAGCTAAAATTGTACTGGCATCTTCTTTTCCTTCATATTCAAATTTAGAAAGCACATATTTAATAGATTCCAGTCGTGCAATTTTTTTATTGTTGGCCTTAATGATCGTCCAAGGAGACACCATCGTATGGGTTTTACTGAACATTTCATCTTTATAGTGAGTATACTTATCCCAAAGCTCCTGTCCAAGTTCATCCACCGGACTAATTTTCCAAATTTTAAGAGGATCCGTTTTTCTGGATTCTAATCTGGCCAATTGAATTTCTTTATCAATAGAAAACCAAAACTTAATGATAATTACTCCCTCCTCGTATAACATCTGTTCAAATTCGGGAACTTGCATCAGGAAAGTGTTATATTGATGCGTATTACAGAATCCCATAACAGGTTCTACCACTGCGCGATTATACCAACTTCTGTCAAAGAAAACAATTTCCCCTGGTTGAGGGAGTTCCTTGACGTACCGTCTAAAATACCATTGGCCGCGTTCTTTTTCAGTAGGTTTAGCTAAAGCCACCACCCGCATAGACCTTGGATTCAGATGTTCTACAAATCGTCTAATTGAGCCTCCTTTTCCAGCTGCATCGCGACCTTCAAATATGATCACTACCTTTTTCTTAGTTTTTACGATCCATTGTTGCAGTTTTACAAGTTCTATTTGCAAAGCACGTAGCTCCAGTTCATATGCAATGGTATTTTCAATCTTTGATATATCGATCTTCTTTTTGTGGATGAGATCCTTTAATTCTTCCTTAGAATTAATCCCAAGAAATTCTTCTGAAGTAATTTTCTTATTCATGGTTACATCGTTACCTCAAAGATAAAATTTAACTGTTGATTTTTTTATTTTTTTTAGTAGATATTATCGTTATTATTGGGGTGAAATTAATATAAATTATTATGAGAAAACTTTACATTTTATCTCCACTTCCATTGGCGTTAGGGGCCGTTCTTTGGATGAGTGCATCTGGTGGAGTAGCGAAGATCCAACAAAAGGATCGAACGAATAGTCCGGTGAGTTCACCGGCATGTACAATGTGCCATTTGGCAGGGGCAAATTTTTCAACTTCCGCATCTATTGAGGTTCGAGATGGTAATGGTCCGATTACGGAATATATTCCAGGTGAAACCTATACGGTGAAAGTTGATATTCAATCTACTGGTAATAACGGGCATGGTTTTCAGGTTACGGGATTATTAGCTAATAATTCATCCGCTGGTTCATGTAACGTAGTGACCTCAGGAACGCAAAAAACAAGTTTAGGAGGAAGATGGTATTTTGAACAATCTCAAACTTTGAACGGAGGTTCTTATGAGATGACCTGGGTAGCACCTGCGGCCGGGAGTGGAGAGGTTACTTTTTATGGAAGTGCTTTATCTGTAAACGGAGATGGGATGACCAATGGAGATGAATACGTAAGTATTTCTCCGGTAAAATTACCAGAAGGAAGTCCGAATAGTGTATTTAATGTGAATGTTAGTGAAGGCCTGGAATTATATCCAAATCCTACGGTTTCTGAAGTCATTATTCGTTCTTCAGGTGAAGAAATGCAAGAAGTTCAGATATACGCATTAAATGGAGCGTTGATGGAACAAAGAGCTGTGAATACAGATAACGTTAGATTTAACGTAGAAGATTATGTTAAAGGAACGTATATCGTAAAAGTGTCTTCAGGGCAAGATGTGCAGTACTTAAGGTTTGTAAAAAACTAACACATATAAAAGTTTAAACAACAAAAAAGGCGCTCATTGAGCGCCTTTTTTGTTGAATGATATTTTATTGTTTACTTATCACCTAATCGGATGATTAATCCACCACCAACATCACCAGAGATGAAAGAAGAACCCGCATAGACCCCAGCACTTGCGCCACCGGTTCCTACACCAATACCAACACCTCCCCATTGAATTGGAGCTAATGCACGAATATGCATATCAATTCCAATCATATCGGAAAGCATTACTTTCATACCTAATCCGAATCCAACTGCAAATCGCAACATATCGGTTTGCGAATATTGTTGGTAATATTGATCCACGTCTGTAATATTATAATACGCCAATCCCATACTTACGGAACCGTATGGTTTGATTTGCTCATCCATGAAATATCGTACTCCACCTAGAAGGAAATAGTTTTCAGAAACATTAGAAAAGTTTCCATTTGTGATTCCTCCTCCCGGGTAATAATAATCATTAATTCTGATTCTGGATTGCGCGTTAGAATATGAAAATTGAATCGCGTTATCATAATCCAGATTATAATCAATGTTTATTCCGTATGTTCCGGCACCATTGACTCTTAATTCACCTCCGTAAATCCCTACACGAGCGCCAAAATTATAGCCACCCCATGGCATAAGGTCAATTTGTGAAAATCCAATAACAGGAAAGAATGCCAGGGCTAATAATGCAATAAGTAGTTTATTTTTCATAGTTATAAGTTTAATTGTCAAAATAAATAATTATTAATCCATTTAAGATTAAATATGAGATTAATTCTTGAAGTTTAAAAGTTTATCCAGAGTCTCTGTAGATACGGAGTGGTAGTTGGGTCTGGCTTTCGTGTAGATTTCGGTGGCCCATTTCCCAGAAGGATCCACTTTAAGAATTGCACGGTAAAGAGGAGTTAAAAATTTTCTTCTTCCTACAGTTACCAGGAATTCTTCTAGTTTATTGTCTACTGCATGGTTTCCAGCCAGAACATTCTTTTCTAACCAAATTGCCAGTATTTCATTATTTCCTGAATTTGTAAATCCAAAAGCTTTATCCAGTTCTTCAAATCTAACTACATCCAAAGAATCAGGAAGTTTGCGAATGAATTGTAGCCATTCGTTGGTCGACCAGTTTTTGGTATCAATTTCATCCGCGTGGAAAGAACCATCACTCCAAGCTTTTAATGTAGAGCTCACATTCTGGAATCTTTTAGAAACGATTTTAGGACAGTTTCTTGGTAATCCTGGCTCATAAATCCATTTTTCGATTAACAATGATGGACGCGCGGTTGAATCTTTTACAATCAGGTTGGCATCCAGATAAGTGATGAAATTTTCAGTAGTAATGTTTTGGAAAGAATGATCAGTAAAGTATTGTTTTAAGAAATGATCCATAGTTTTCTTACCGAACTTTTCCTTTAACATCGTAAGGAAGAAGTATCCTTTCTCATAGGCGATATCGGTCATCCCATCATCGGGGTTTCTACCTTTTAGATCAAGTTTTAATCGTGTATCTTCTTTTGGTAAATCCTCTAACGAGAATTGTAAATCCTGATAGCCTAATATAGATAACATATCCGCATAATCAGTTCCATACAGAGAGTCCATAATTGTACGTTCTAAATACACTGTGAAACCTTCATTCATCCAGAAGTCATTCCAGTTGGCATTGGTTACCAAATTACCAGACCACGAGTGTGCTAATTCATGTGCAATCAAAGAAGTTAATGAACGGTCACCCGCAATAATGGTTGGTGTTACGAAAGTTAATCTAGGGTTTTCCATTCCACCAAAAGGGAAGGATGGAGGTAAAACCAGCATATCATATCTTTCCCAGCGGTAAGGACCAAAAAGTTCTTCAGCAATTTGAACCATTTTTTCAGTTTCACCAAACTCATATACTGCAGCAGCTAATTGTCCGGGTTCTGCATAAACACCGGTACGTTCTCCTAAGCTACCAAATTCTAAATCACCAACAGCTAAAGCCATTAAATAACTTGGAATCGGTTGACTCATTTTGAATTCATAAGTTCCTGTTTCGTTTTTAGCCTGAGGATTAGTTGCGCTCATTACCGCTAATAAATCTTTAGGAACAGTTACCTTAGCGTTGTAGGTAAATTTGATACCCGGACTATCCTGACATGGAATCCAACTACGAGCTAAAATTGCTTCAGACTGCGTAAACATAAATGGATGTTTCTTTCCATATGTTTGTTCCGGACTTAACCATAAAACTGCTCCGGCAGATGGATCACTTTCATATGAAATACTTACGGATTTAGTTTCAGGAGTAATAGCTACATATAATGGAGCCCCCATATGAGGGATTGATTCTCCAATTTTAAATCCTGTAGATTCACCGTTATCCAATTTAACATCTTTGATTTTTAAGTCCACCATGTCAAAGATGATAGTATCTGTATCAGATACGTTTTCAAAATCCCAGGTTGCGGTTGCGGTAATAATGTGGTTCTCCAGATCTATTTCTGCATCCCAAAAAAGATGTGTGACATAAGCATCTTGTTTTTGTGCATAAGTGTGTGTATCTGTAGAATCATAAGTGATTTCAACAACTTCCTCTTTTTTAGATTCTTTTTCAGGTGCTGCGCACGAGGAAACTACTAGAATAGAGAGAATACCGAATAAAAATCGAAACGAATTGGTCATATACTTTGATATTAGTTGGCCACAAATATAGCTTAGATCTTGCAGTCAGTAATGACAAGATATATAACTTTTAATCCTTAGGATTTAATTACTTGATTCGCCCAACCAATGTTTAAATTCCTTGGTTCTATTACGGGCTACAACAATCATATCATCGTCTGAACCTTCTAATGTGATTTTTAATCTACTATTGGTCCATGCTGTAATTTCAAATGTAGCGTTAATGTTCAGGATGTATTTACGATTCAGTCTAAAAAAAAGTTTCGGGTTGAGGATAGATTCTAAATGATCAATGGTATGATCTATCACATAATGTCGACCATCATGGGTTTGAATAAAGGTTGCTTTTTCCATACTATAAAACGCATGGATATTTTGAATAGAGAAACTCTTAAGATGTTGTCCTACCTTCACAAGAAATCGATCTTTATAGGATCGCGCGTCCGGTTGATGAATTTGTTGCGTTAGAAGTTGCAGAATATGCGGGTCAAGAGATTTTTGTTTGAATCGGTTTAGTTTTCCTATGGCATCCTTTAGTTCTTCAGGGTTTATGGGTTTTAGCAGATAATCAATTCCATTATTCTTAAACGCTTTAATAGCATACTGATCGTAGGCTGTCGTAAAAATAATAGGAGGGAGATGCATAAGATTATCGTAAATTTCAAAACTTAATCCATCAGCCAGTTGAATATCTGAGAATATAATGTCCAGATTCTGATCAGAGTCTAAAAATTCCTTTGCTTCAGAAATAGATTCTATTTGAGCCAGAACTTGAATGGATGGATCAATTTCGTTGAGTAACGATTTCAATCTTTTGGCTGCACGAGGTTCATCTTCTATAATAATGGCATTCATGGCAAATTAATTTTCGGAAATGTGAATGATTGGTATAGAAACACTAAATGCATCATCGGTTTCATGAATCATAACCTCCTGATCATTAAAATAACTATAACGTTCTTTTAAGTTGTTAAGCCCTATTTTAAAGGAAACATCGGGGACAGATTTTCGCTGCAAATTGTTTTTAACTTCAATATATTTTCCTTGTCTGGTTATGCTAATGTTTAAGGGACTTTTAGAAGTTGCTTCGTTGTGCTTGATACAGTTTTCGATAAGCAATTGGAGCGACATGGGAACGATATATTCATCATCTTGCGTTGGTATGTCAAAATCAAAATTTACTCTGGATTCAAATCTTGTTTTTAGGAGAAATGTGAACGAGTTGATAAACCTTAATTCTTCGGATACTGAAATCACTTCTTTGTCTTTTGCGTCCAGTACATATCTATACAAATCGCTGAGTTGACGAATGAATTTAACTGCCAAATCCTGATCTTCATAAACCAATTCGCTGAGTACATTAAAGCTGTTAAATAGAAAATGGGGATTGATTTGATTGCGTAACGACTCATACTTATAGGTCATCATCTCAGAGTTGAGCTTTTCTTTCTCTACTTCTGATCGTATCAGAGCCTTTCCAAACCCTATAAAAGTGAGTATAAATGAAATACCATATGAAATGGATATAGCAATATAGGTAGATTGAATGGAGTTCTGCCAAATCATTGTAATGGTTGCTCCATCAACAAAAATGAAATACATGATAAATTGAACAGCTAAGTAGGCTGTGGCAGAGTATGTACCGACAGAAATGATAGTGATGATAGCTCTCTTCAACATACCATCTCGCCATGGGAATTTTTGATCCAGAATACGAAAAACGGCTCCATTTCCAACGGATTGCGTCACCCATATGGTAGATCCCCAAATCATTCCGGTAATAAAGTTAGACCAACTATTAAAGACCGCAGGCCAGAATATTGAAAAGAATAACAAGTTAATTAACATCATGGCGCCAATAACCTGCCAAATATTTTTAAAAGGATGTAAGACTTGTTTACAATTCATAGTTTCAAAAATAGTTTCTTAAAGTGATTCTAGCCTGCGAGAGTGAAATGATTTAAAAATTCTATCGAACCGTTTTTAATACGATTTTTAGATTTTCGTTCAATTCAAATATTTGATCTTCGAAATCTGCCGGTCCCATAAAACCTCTGGCATCATTGGAATAACCGTATCCTTCTTCGGGTTTACCAAACATTCCGGTATCCATCTTACCATTATCGTTTTCATCATGATAGTATTGAACGGCATACGTACCGGAAGGTAAATCTGAGATTTCAACGGTGCAGGTTTTATCTTTAACGGTACCTTTTACTTTTTTTACGGCTTTTTCCTGCCCATCATATAGGGCAATCATTACCGTACCATTATCGGTTTTTAAATTTGTGATTTCAATGGTTAGTGTATGCTGTGCATTTGAAAGGAATGCAAGCGCTGAAATGAAGATTGTCAAAATTGTAGTTTTCATAATATTTAGATTTAAATGATTTATTTGATTGAATCAGTTTTAGTTTCGGTACAGTTTTCAGTTAACCCCTGAGCCTGTTTTTCTCCCCATGAAGGATATAGTGGTTCTGCTTTATTGTAATCGTCCCAGTTTTCAATAAGTGTATTTATTCGTTCACAGTACATGGAAACATCACTTCCAAAGAATTTTGCGGTACCAATTTCATTGCTGAGTTGGAGATATAAAGCACGTGGGTTTTGAGGATTGAAGTGAAGCGATTTTTTCAAAGATTCCATGGATAAGATAGAATACTCACGTCCGCGATTGACCGGATCTACGACTAATCTGGCCGTATACATAAACCCTTGAATGGCGTAAACTTCTGAATTTTTAGGTGCCTTAGCGAGCATACTATTGATGGCTTTTTCGGCAATATCCAGATATGCATCTTTTTGGATGGCGTCTTTATCCATAAAACTCATTAGAATATAACATTGGGCCTGATAGTACTCCGGAAGCCATTCATTTTGCGCTGAGTTAGCAATGCGTTGAAATGTATTGGCGGTATTTTGGAAATCAGATACATTTTTTGATTGTCCGAATTGTGTTAAAGCTGTTTTCATAGCTTCGTTAAATGCAGGTGTACCCGCAAATGAATTGAAGCTGATAAGGAATGTGAATACGAGTGTAATTGTTTTCATGGTATGGATGTTTTAAGATGTTACATATTGATTTTGTCCATTTGGTTGGTTTCTCCATTTTTGGTTAAGGTGATAAAACACCCTACGAAGAAGAAACTTTTAGCAGCAGGAAGAATAGGAGTACGGCCATAAACACCATTAGAATTTGGAACAGCATCGTATCGATATCCGAATACCTGATCAAATCCTAGAACATTTGTGGCAGATGCGTAGAAGATCACATTTTGACGATATAAGAAACTCCAGTTGATATCAAGACTAGCATTAGATGGTAATTTTGCGGCATTAAACTCTGAACTGTTTTTGTCATTATAAACTCTTGGACTCCCATATCTGAAAGATGCGCCTACATATGATCTCCAGTCTCCAATCCAGTGTTTGTAAACGACCGTAAGACTGTGTGGTACAGCGAAAGTTGGAGTTGCTGCATGTGGGTAAGATCTAAAATCACGCTCTGATTGGAGAAAAGAATAAGATACCCAGTAAGTTCCGTTTTTAATGGTTTTGGTGTCCTTGAAATACAAATCAAAGCCGTAAGCAAATCCTGATCCAGTGTTTTGATATGGGGCTTGAAATGAAGTTCCGTATTTGACCAAATCTGAGTAGTTTTTATAATAGACTTCAGTTCTAAAAGTGCGCTTGTTTACGTTTCTTGAAAGACTTAAAATATAGTGTTCAGCTCTTTCATTTTTCAGGTAATTTCTATGGAGCAAATGTTCGTTTAACGGATTTTGGTAGAACCAGCCATAGGCCACAGAAAGGCTTGAGTTGTCATCTAATTTATAAGCGGCTGAAATTCTGGGAGCTAATGTATTGCGATTTAAATATTGAGAATGCTCACCTCTTAAGCCTGCATTAATTAAGAACTTTGGAGAAGTGTAGATTTGAGCTTCTATAAATGCAGCAGTTAAATTTTCCTGATAGCCCACAGTACTATCACCTTCAATCTGAGCTTGAGAATATTGATTTTTAAAATCGGTATAGAAGTTTTCCACACCCATTCTAAATCGTGTTTTTTCTGTGAGCTCATACTTTGCAGTAGCCTTAATATGATTACCTTCTAGTCTTTGATTCAAAATCAAATCACCCTGCGTATAGCGATCATTGTTGTATGTAAATGAACTTCCAAAAGTTGTGAACCACTTTTTTGATGGTGAACCATGCCAGTTTACATTGATAAACTTATTGTCATTTCGGATATCCGTGCTAGATGGAGCATTGGAGCCGTCACTTGTTATGGCAAATTGAGATAAGTTAGATTGATCCATGGAAGCGTAGATTTTAAACATTCCGGAACCTTTGGTTTTTTGTCTGAAATTGATCGAACCACCATAAGCTTCAGGTTCCTGATTCCATTCATAGTTTTGAGGAATCAATTGCATATAAGGCTTAAGATTGATGTAGTTAAAAGAACCGGTGATGGCGCCTTTTTTCCACATTTTAGTTCCTGCAACATCTCCACCAACAGTCATCAGCGAAATGTTGAGTGCATCTTCCACAGGCATGTCATTGGTGTTTAAGGTGAGTACTGAGGATAAAGCTTGTCCGTATTCAGCCGAGTATCCACCTGTACTGAAAGATGTACCACTAAACATAAAAGGATTGAATCGACCACGTACGGCCATGTTTGGAGCAGATGTGGTATAAGGTTGATGTACATAAATACCATCAATGTAGGTTCCTGTTTCTGTTCCTTCACCGCCATGAACAAATAGTTTTCCGGATTCGCCATTGTTACTCGTGCCGGGTAACGAACGCATAGCCGCATTGATATCTCCTAATGAACCTGCCGTGGTAACCATTTCCAGGGAACTCATCACCACAGCTGTTTCCGATTTACCCGTTCCGTAGTTTCCCGCTGTGATCGTAACGGCTTTAAGTTGGTTAAATTTTTCTTTTAATTCAATTTGAACTTGATGATTTTGACCATCCAATTGAATTTCTTTTTTATAGTCTTCGAATCCCACAAACTCTACAATCAAGTTATAAGTTCCTTTTTTATCAAACTCAAAAGAGTAGTGTCCGTTGGCATCTGTAGACGTGCCTGAGAAAGTGTTTTCAATATAAACATTGGCTCCAGGTAGACCGATTCCATCTTTGTCAGCAACCGTTCCTGAAATGGTTTGAGCCATAACCTGGAAAGTGAATAAAGAAAAGAGAAATAGTATAGTTGTTTTCATATTCGTTTCATTTACAGAAGCAAATATGAAATCACATCAGTCCAATCTAAAATTGTTCTAACCGAAACGTAGGATTAAGGGGATGAAATGTCAGAATGTATTTCTTTTCCTAAAAAAAGAAGATATAAATTTCTAAGAAACAGCCTGTTCTTCTAGTTTCCTAGAGAGGTAGGAATTGACATTATCAAACTGAAAATCCGGATATTCAGATAAAAATTTAGCCGTAATCAATCCTCCGGTAAGCGGTCGTTTTGCCGGTGGATTTAAATCTTCTGTAGAAATTGGTTCAATGGTCACTTGATGTTCAGGAAATCTATTCAAAACCATTTGTGCCAATTGTACCCGGTTGACAAAATCTGTAGATGCAATATTGTAAATACCGTTTTTATCGTCTCTTAAAAGAAGGTAAGCGGCTCTGGCAATATCCCATGCGTTTACTGGAGTAGCATATTGATCAAATGGTAACTTCAAATGTTGTGTTTCCCCGTTTTTTGCAAGATTCATTAATCTGGCCACAAAATTCTTATCTCTTAGTTCGTCTCCATATACATTGGTAATACGAAGCGATAGATTCTTTTTACTGGTATTAAAAACCAAAGTTTCGGCCTCTTGTTTATGTCGTGCGTAAACATTTAGCGGGTGTGGATGGGCATCTTCCGTATAAGGCCCGGCTTCACCATCAAAAACATAGTCTGTTCCGATATACAGATATTTGGCATTTACAGCGTTGCATATTTTTAAGGTATTGATAGTTGAAACTACAGTTTTGGTATAGCTTTCATCGATGTTTTCTTCACAATAATCTACCCAGGTGAGTGCACCACAATTGATAATTACATCAGGATTAAAACCATGTGCATCAAAATTCGATTCGGCATCTAAATCTAACGTGTTGAATGGAACCGTATCTGGAGTTTCATAAGAAAAGTGCGTTCCCACAACTTCAACATCAGGTAATGATTTAAAGTATTTAAGCATATTGCCTCCAACCAAACCTGAGGCGCCAAAAATTAGAATTTTCATGTCTATAGTTAATTAGGCGTCAAAGTTAGGTTTTGACTTTAAATAAAGTTCAAGAAGAAGGCACGAGAAATTCATTTTTAATTCACATTTATACACAATAAATTTCTGTTAGATCAAATGCTGCAAATAGCTCTACATCTCAAAAACTAAATTACTTTTGGTCGTAATAAACCTTATTTGCTTTCAATATGAAAAAGTTTCTTATCATCATCGGTACGCTAATGCTACTGATTATTGTGGCCATTGTTGCTATACCTATGTTGTTTAAAGCTGAATTACAGCAAATGGCTATGGATGAAGCCAACAAAACTGTAAATGCACAAATAGAAATGGCAGATTTCGATTTAAGTTTAATCCCAAATTTTCCTAATCTAACCGCTGAAATTTCAGGTCTAAAAGTATCCGGAAAGGATGAATTTGAAGGTGTTACTCTATTTGGTGCGCAAACGATTACTACTACGGTAGATTTAATGAAGCTATTTGATGGGGATGTTGAAATTGGTGAAGTTGGTGTGGATGGAATGGATGTAAATGTGATCGTCCTGAAAGATGGAACTGCAAATTATGATATTGCGATTGAAGAGGAAACCACATCTGTTGAAAATATGGATGAAGATGTAGAAGAAAGTGCACCTGAGGTAGCTGAAAATGGTGAAGAAACGGAGCTCAAAATCATGTTGAAACGCTACTACATTCATAACTTCAATTTGATTTATGATGATCGTCAGGGAGACATGTATTTTGAAATGAAAAACATGAATCATGATGGTAAAGGTGATTTCACTTTATCACAATTTATTCTGGAAACTAAAACGACTGTAGAGTCTATGAGTTTTGAGATGGAAGGAGATAAATTATTGAAGAAGGCCAGTTTAAATTCTAGTATCAATATGGCCATGGATATGGATCAAATGCGTTTTCAGTTTGATACGACTTTTGTTCAGTTAAATGCATTGGTCTTGAATTTAGAAGGATGGTTAGCAATGCCAAATGATTCTATTGATATGGATATTAAAATGTCTTCAAGAAATAATTCATTTAAAGAATTATTCTCTCTGATTCCTGATGCATATATTGAAGGTTATGAAGATGTTAAAGTAACTGGAAAGATGTCTTTTGGGGCTGAATTCAAAGGGGTGTATTATGAAGAGTTAATGCCAGCATTTAAGATTGATTTAGGTGTGCAAAATGGTATGGTGAAATACCCGGATTTACCTGCTACAGCTGAGAATATTGGAATTGATCTACATATTAATTCACCAGCTGGAGATATGGATAGACTGGTTGTGGATTTAAAGAAAGCCCATTTGGAGTTGGCTGAGAACTATTTTGATATGCGTTTGTTGATTCAAAATTCTATGACGAATCCGGTAATGACGGGTAATTTCAAAATGGATTTTGATCTAGCTACGATTCCCACAATGATGCCGGTAGAAGAGAAAGAACAGTATGCTGGAAAAATGAAAACCGATTTGAATTTCAAGGCGGACATGAATAGCCTGGATCATGAGCAATACGATAAAGTGGAAGCAAATGGTTTATTCGAAGCATGGGGAATTCAATATGATGATGGAACCGGAGGCGTTCCTATGAAGATTGAGCATGTTGCCATGAATTTTGATATGAACAAGGTGGATTTAACTGCATTTGATGCCATGGTAGGTAAATCGGATGTACATGCCACTGGTGCGTTGGAAAACTTTATTCCATGGTATATGAGTGAGTCTACTTTGGTTGGTGTTCTGGATTTTAATTCCAATTATTTCGATGTAGATGAATGGATGACCGAAGAGGAAGAGGTTGCAGAAGCAGAAGTGGCTAAAGAAGAAGTAGTAGAAGAAACTGCTGCCGTTGAAGCTCCTACTCCGGATACAGCAGCTGCTGAGACCTATGAAATTCCGACCAATATTGATTTTACGATGAATGCCTATATGAAGCTTATAGCTTACGATAGCATGAAGATTGAGGATTTAAAAGGGTCGATTATTATCAGAGAAGGGCAGGTGATCTTTAAAGATGCCGGTTTAAGAATGTTTGAAGGTACCGCATCAATGGATGGGGTATTTGATCCGACAACACACCCGAAAAAACCGTCATTTGATTTTAACATGGGCATTAAGGATTGGGCGATTAGTCCGGTAGCGAATACGTTCAATACGATAGATAAATTGGCTCCAATCTTAAAAACGGCTTCGGGAACATTTAGTACGGAAATTCATACCACAGGAACTTTAGATTCGAATTTGGAACCCATCTTAAATGAATTATCGTTTAGTGGTGTTTCCACTACCAAAGATTTGATGCTGAAAAGTGATAATCTGGAAAAGCTAAATAATATCACAAAAACCAAAAATTATAACCCTTTAAAAGCCGAGGATTTAACACTAAAATATAAGTGTACAAATGGTGTGTTGGAAGTAGAACCATTTGATGTGAAGATTGGTTCACAAAAAGCAAAGATTTCTGGTTATACCACTTTGGATCAGGATATAAATTATTTGATTGATACGAAGATTAAAACTTCGGAAATGGGGGCTGGAGCCGATGCTGTAATGAGTCAGGTGAGTGGTTTCCTTAAAAGCAATGGAGTAGATGCTAAAATGCCTGAGACTATACCGGTACTTATTTCGGTAACAGGAAAAATGGATGATCCTAAATTTAAACCGGTATTTGGAAAGGGAGAAGCATCTGATCAAGTAAAAGATCAGGTAAAAGAAATTGCGAAAGAGAAAATAGAAGAAGTTAAAAAGGATCTGAAGAAAGATGCCCAAAAAGAAGCCGATAAGATCATGGAAGATGCGCGTAAGCAGCAGAAAGAACTGATGGATGAGGCCAAAAAGAAAGCGGAAGAATTAAATAAAGAAGCTAAGAAATTGGGAGAACAACTAAAAGCTGAAGCAGATAAGCAAGGTAAAGAGTTGATCAAGCAAGCTACAAATCCGTTTGCTAAAATTGCAGCTGAAAAAGGAGCCGCAGAATTGAATAAACAAGCAGATGCTAAGGCCAAACAACTAGAAAAAGAAGCGGATGCTCAGGGTAAGAAATTGATTGATGCTGCACAAAAGAAATCGGATAAAATTTTAGAAGATGCGAAGAAAAAAGCGGACGCTAAAATTGAGGAGGCGTAGCATTTTAATACTACCATAATCTAACTGGGTTTGTTAGTAAATATGAATTTATTTTTGCGTTTTTGCGAAATAGTAAATTCGTATTAGGTAGTGTTGTATATTCGTGAAAACGAATATCTATGAGCCAAAGTATATTGATTGTTGAAGATCATGAGTTGATTAGCCTGGGGTTGAAATTGTTTCTAACTGATGATAATTCAAATGAATATCAAGTGATTGGCAGTGTTGGAGATGGATTAAAAGCAATTGATTTTTGTGAGAATCATCAGGTAGATTTGGTTATAATGGATACGTATATGCCTAATTTAAATGGGATTGAAGCGTCAAAAATCATCTTATCTCAAAACCCGGATCAAAAAATATTGGTTATATCTATGGATGATTCCATTCGATTGGTGAAGAAACTATTCGAAATTGGAGTGAGTGGATACATAAGTAAAGGTGCGAATAGAGAAGAGTTTTTGTTTGCTGTGAAATCGGTTTTGGAAACGGGGTATTACTTGGGAGAGAGAGAATCAAAAGAACTGATCGATTTTTTCTTAAGAACCGAAAACAAAGAAGTCGTGCAACACGAATTTTCGGAGCGAGAATTGGAGATTATTAAGATGATTTGCAATGAGCAAACCACTTTAGAAATGGCGGAAAAATTATCAGTAACTAGAAGAACCATTGAGATTTACAAAAAGAACATATATACAAAAGTTGGAGTAAATAGTGTCGTGGGAATTGTTTTATATGCTATTAGAAATGGCTTGTATGAGGTGGATAAGCCAGAACGGATATAGAATTATACGTAAATTACCATTTATAAAATAAAACCTACGTCTCACAAAAGAAACCCTACACCCTACATAAATTGAACAATTCGTAATTAGAGTGCGGAGTAATTTTCGGTGGATTATTAACTTAAAATTTAATTTTTATGAAAAACCGAACGAAACATTTACTAACCACAGCGTGTCTTTGGGCATGCGCTTCAGGGGTATGGGCACAGGGTACACCTGATATTATGTGGCAAAAGGGATTTGGCGTTGCCAATATGGACGGAATTGTATCCTTAGATGAAGATTCCCAAAATAACATTCTATTGGGGATGTCATCTTCATCTAACTTTTTCAATTTGCTTAAAAATACTCCAAATCATGGATTATCGGATTATTGGCTGGGAATGACTGATTCTAAAGGAGACGGTGGTTCTCTTGGAGCTTCTTTTATCTGGGAAAGGTGTTATGGTTCCACTGCAAATGATGAGTTGAGTTTTGCGTATTCTACTGCAAATAATATTGTGGCAGGAGGAACGTCATACGGTGGTATAAATGGAAATAGAACAATACCGTTAAAGGGTATCAGTGACGCATGGACGATATTTATTCCAAATTCAGGTTCTGATATCCAAAAATCGTATGGGGGTTCAGGAAATGAAATCATGGCAGATATGGTAGAAACCAGTACCGGCTATGTTTTTGTGATTTCATCTAATTCGCCAGCTGGCGCTATGTCTACAACAAATAATAAAACAGTTCCTAATCAGGGAGGATATGATATTTGGGTCGTTGAAACCGATTTTTTTGGTGTTATTACAAATCAAAAGGTTTATGGTGGAGTTGCAGATGATATGGCACATAAGATCATTTTAACCAGTAATAATGAATTTGTCATTACCGGAACAACACAATCTGGTTCAAATGGAAACTATAAAACTTCCGGGGCCTTTGGTTTGGAAGATTATTGGGTGATAAAGCTAGATCAAAATTTAAATTTAATGTGGGATAGAACATATGGTGGTAATGATATTGATGAAAAACCCATAGCTGTTGAAATGCCTAATGGAGATTTTTGGGTGGCAGGTACCTCGGAGTCGCCTGGATCAGGAAATAAAATTCCAGCCAATATCAATGGTTCCAGTGATATTTGGTTAGTAAAATTGACTTCCTCTGGAGGAGCTCTACCACAAGATGTAATTGGAGGTAATAATGATGAACAATTGGGTGGTTTTATTAAAACTTCGGATAATAACTATATTGTGTCATGTTCTTCGTTTTCTGGTCAAACTGGAAATAAGAGTATGCCATTAAGAGGTGTTATGGATACCTGGATATTTAAAATGAACTCAAATGCATCTATTTGCTGGCAGAAGTCTTTGGGAGGTGCATCTTCTGATATCAATAATGATGTGATTCAAACATTTGATGAGAACATATTGGTGGGAGGTCAATCTTTTTCGCCAGCTGGGATTCCACCAACCTACAACAAGACAACCGTGAATAATGGAATGGCAGATGGATGGATGGTGAAATTGTTTAATAGTTCCTATTGGGATAATCAGTATGAAGCAAATAACATATGGTCAGAAAATAAAATATGGTCTCATAGTATTGCTGAAGGAGACGATTATTTCTGGGATGTTTCTCATGTAGATCAGTTTGGATATTGGTTACTTGGTGTGGATAAAACAAGCGGGGGAACATATAAATCCAGACATCATGATTTTGCGAGTTATATTGGAGACTTTCCTATTATTAAAGATTTTTCCGGTGATTTAATGGTGGCTGGAAATAATATGACCAATGGTTTTGTCAAATATCAGGTTAATAAATCTACTGGAGATGCCTTTTCCGGAAATCAGGTGGATGTGATGATGTCTTTGGGTAACGCAACGGATGGAGTGGAAACGCATCCTGTAGAATACATTCAAGTTGGTAATCAAAATTTGATGTTGGCTTTTCATAGTAACCCAAGTATCATGATCCGACCTAGTTTGGTAAGATTAGGTTTAGGGTATAGTGTAAGTGTAATTGAGCATATTGAGGATCCTATGATGCCAAATACCCATTTAGTTCCTAGTAGAGCTTTGGTTCTGGGGAACGAATTGATAGTTGTTGGATCAACAGTTTCAAATGCCGGTACTAGTATTTTTATGTGCAAAATTGATTTAACATCCTTTACTCCGTCATCACCATTGATGTATTATACACCAACTAATCAGCAAGGACCATCTCAAAGAATAGTACCTTCAGAAATCACTGCAACCCTAATGGGTAATGAAGTTAGAATTGGTTATGCCATTTCCGACAATGCAGGGATGTTATGGCCGGGAATGCTGTTGTTGAATTCAAGTTTAAATCCGGTAAGCGCTTATTATTACACACCTAATTTAGGGGGCGTGGTAAATGGTCATTCAGGACAATTATTAAGTATTCCAGGGAGTCCAGATATTTTTTATCCGGCAACTATTGGATTTGCTGGAACTGAAAAAATCGTAATGATGAACGTGAATGGGAATACTGGTATTGCTAATCCTCAGAATTATTTATACGATAACCAAAATGCAACCAATAGAGTTTTAATTTCTGCAATGATAACAGATCAACAGAATGGACAGGAAAACATTTTGATGGCTGCAAATAGTGCGTTTTATGGTAAGTCTTTAACTCTGACTTCTCCAGACCTGAATAAATTAGATGGACATCCATGTGTTGAAGAATTTACGGTGACCAGTAATGCTATAAGTTTTAATGTAACCCCGCATCCATTTAATTTGGTACAGGATAACTTTAATGAATATCCAATTACCATTAATAATTCAGCTGAGCAAGGAGACCGATACGCTTGTAATCAGAATAGTGGAGTGAATTATAAAAAAGCAAAGGAAGCTCAACCAACTTCGACCACATCGATCTTTGATATTATTACAGAAAAAGAGGAGATTGATGTTAAAGTATGGAGATCGGAAAATCCAGGCGTGTTTAATGTAAAATCAGAAGAAGATATTCAATCAATCAAAGTTTTTGATATGATTGGAAAATTGGTATTTAGTACCCATGAGAGTTCTACATCTCAACAAGTGAATTTGGCTCATATGCCTTCTGGCGTATACATTTTTCAGGTAGAGACATTGGCTGGAATGCGTTCCGAAAAAGTGGTAAAATAAAGGTGATGTGAATAAATAAAGAAGAAGCCGATACAGGGAAGTATCGGCTTTTTTATGATAACTGATCCAAAATTTGTAACACTTCTTTTTTCAAATTTCTACTGATTCCGACCTCATATTGATTAGACAATACAATATGACCATCATTGCTTTTGGAATAACCTACGACATGGTCTAGGTTAATTACAAATGACCGATTGACTTTGAGTAGTTTTTTATAATACAAATCTTTAAATGTATTTTTTAGATTTTTAGAAATTATAAAATTTCCCGACACCGTTTGGATTTTGGTATAACTGCCATCAGCCTGCAAATAGACTAAATCAGTATAGTTGATATACGTATTGATCCCTTTATGAATGATTGAAAACCTTTTTGAGTTGTGACCCGAATCTGCTGGATACTTTATTTGTCTTACTCTTTCAATAGTAGTTTGCATAGATTGGATAAACTCCTTGCGATTGATGGGTTTTAAAATATAGTCCAGAGCTTTTGATTTAAAGGCATCCAAACTAAAATCAACATGGGCTGTGATAAAAACAGCTTCAAATGTTCTATTGGGAAAGGCTTCTAAAAGTTCCAATCCATCCATTTCGGGCATTTGAATATCGAAAATGACTAAATCCAATGGCTCGTGGTTGGAGATAAAAGAGAATGCTTCGGTAGAATGCATAAATGTGCCAATGATGTCAATATCATCTTTAAAATATTTCTGAAAATATTTTTTGATTAATGAAATAGCATCAATTTCATCGTCTACTATGATGGTTTTTAATTTATTCATGTGATAATTTTTTGGGGATAGTCATTCTGACAAATGAATTAAAGTGATCCAAATGATTCGTTGGCCCATAGGTGATGTGGCAGGTGACGTTTTCCATTTTTGAAATCACTTCTAATCGCTCAGCTATCATACGAAGTCCTAGTGATTTCTTGTTTTTTGATTTGGGTTGTGCATTCCCAAATCCTATTCCATTATCCAATATGGTAATTTGAATCATATGGTGTTCATTACTATGAATTTCGATACGAATAATTCCATTTTTTTCTAGTGGCTGAAGTCCGTGAATAATAGCGTTTTCAACGATTACCTGAAGGAGTAGTGGTGGAATTAAAATGTCTTTTTCATCGAGGTTGGAATCATAAACAAATTCAATTCGATTGTCTCTTTTAAATCTCAGGTTTTCCAAAGAAAGGTAGAGCTCCAGAACTTTTCGTTCCATCGCAAATGGATACCAGTCCAATGTGGAGTTTTCAAGAACCGTTCGCAACAATCTGGCAAATGTGCTCAGGTAATCATCTGCTTTTTCTGTTTCTTCATCATTAATAAGAAATTGAATACTACCCAAAGCATTAAAAATAAAATGAGGGTTGAGTTGAGAAGAAATGGCTTTTGAGTGCAGTTGATTGAGTTGATGTGTTAAAGTGAGTTTTTCAATTCGGGTAATGTTTCGATGTCGAATAAAAACAATTAAAGGTCCTACGGTAATACTTGCTATGACGAACCAAAACCACCATTTTTTCCAGAATGGGCGCTCAATAGAGATTTTAATTTTTGATGGGGCTGAGGATTCTGATGTAATGATATTCTGATTGAAGGTAAGTATCGTATGATTCCCAGGATCAAGATCCGGAAGAAAGATTTTATTCTGATATACCGGAGAAACGATTTCGTTTCGATCGGAAATGATCTTCATCATTTGTCGGACATATGGTTTTTTAGAATAATTAAAAGATGAACTGTTCAGAAGGATTGAATTTTCATAAAATGATTTATCAATCGGGATACCCATTTGTTTTCTTTTTCCATTTTCTGTGAGAAATGTATTAAAAAGGGGAAGCGATGATTTTTTGAAAGGATCGCGTGAATAGAAGATTTTACCATCAGCTAGCCAGTATAACGTGTCGTTATGAATTTCGAGCTTTTTAAAAGGACCCTTATATGCTTTAGCAGAACCAAAATAGTACTGAAGAGGATGCTGTTTACTCTTCCGGTCATATCGAATAATACCATTCCCCAGTAAAAAGAAGAGGCAGTCTTTATAAGGAACAATTTGCCTGATTTGCCCTTTAAACAAAGGATGTTGTTCTATGATCTGTGTTATAGTTTGATCCTCAAAAATCTCATATAAATCACCATTTAGCGTGGTATAAAAAACTCTTCCGTTTTGAGCTGTATAAATTTTGTAAACATCCCGTGCCAGTATGTCCATATTATTTAAGGAATCATTGGAAGCAAATATTTGGAGTAATTCATTTTCATTTAATGCATAAAACAAGTTTCGATTCACCTGGATGAATTGATCATAATCTCCAAAAGACACGGTTTTAAGAAAATCGTTTTTGGGTTTATAATATCTGGATATGGTTTTTTTAGAAAAGATTAATACACTGTCATAGTTTATAAAGTGTTCTCTGTTTCCTTGAAAATGTACATGATAAATAAATGGATGATTGATTTTAGTTCTCTTAGAATTAGTACTTAGTATTATATTTTCAGAGGTAGAGTACAGCTTTTTAATTGTAGAAGGGACCTTTAGTATAGTATCGGCTGGAGTTGAGATATGATACTCCAGTATCCGATGTTGATCTACATAAATAAGTTGATCTTGAAAAAAAGTGAAGTCGACAATTGATGTATTGGTATTGATTTGCTGAATATTATTTGAAGTTATTTGATAAAAACCTTGAGTGCCTGAGGTGAACCATAATTGACCTTTCGAAAGACAATAGTTGGTGATGTTAATGAGTTCAGGATATTTTGTTACGCTATAATCAAGTGTTTTAAGATCATGAATCGTAAACCTCAGTGTGGGTGCATTTCTAAAAGCGCACCAGATGATGGAATCGTTTTCAAAATAAAGACCATCTATTTGAATGAATTCTTCGGTATCAATGGTTTTTGTTGTGATACCATTGGTGAAAATGAGTTTGTTTACCTGTGAGATCGCAAATAGATTTTGGGAGTTGCATTTTACATCATAGATGACTTGTGAGGTTGGAAGATCTACATAAAGAGTGGTATCCGTTCGTTGATCTTCAATCTTTAATGTAAAGCTATTGTCATCTTTATTGTAAGGTTGACAAGATGAGAATTGGATATTTTTATTGCTAAATACCTTAGCGTATCCTATGTCGTTTTGGTTTGCGGGTATATAAATCTGTTGGATTTGATTATTTGGAGTTATTTGAGTGAATTTGAAAACCGAAGTATCCCAGGCATGGTAGGTTAACCATAAATTCTGAAAAGCATCTTGTACAAATTCCCGCTTGGTAAACCGATATTTTGATTTTGTCTTGTGGAGTTGCGTGAAGTATTCCGGTTGAAACAGAGAATCATTTTTAAGTATATAAAAACCATGGTCTGCAGAGGTAACAATGTAATAATCTGCATAAGCAACAATTCTATAAGCGTCTTCCTCAGAGTCTTGAGGAAATGGAAAACCTTTAAATTCAATACCATCATATTTAATAATTCCGGAGTTAGTGGCTAACCAGATGAAACCATTTGAGTCCTGAATAATATCATAGCATTTTTCATCAAATAACCCATCTTCCTGCCCAAAATGTTGAACGGGGAACATTTGCGCTGAAACGTTGAAACAGTGCAAAAGAAAATATATAACCGTTATGGTGTACAGCTTCATTGAGGTAAGAAAAACAATAGATTTACCTGAGAAATCTATATTAAATGGTCACAAGTTAAATGCCAAAATGATTGAAATAATTAATGTTCAATATTGCCGAAAGGTAAGACTATATCTGTAATACGTATAGAAATAAGTTTAAGTTGGTAGCTTTTTATTTGAATGAACTACCGTTTAATTTGATATTCAGCTGAATGGTTATGGAATAAAATGAAAATACCCTTATTGATCGAATGACAAAAACAAGAGCATATACCATGCAATCAGTTGTGGATGATTGAGCCAGGATGATTCTATTGGAACTGAAATAATGCTTTCTTAGAGTTTTGTTAATGTTCTAAGAACCTCTGAAATTCTTGAGGTTGAGATTTATATTCGTTCGTTTTAAATCAAATAAAAAAACGTCCTATGAAAATCTCTATCCAATCTCTGGTACTCTTGATCTGTATTCTTCCCGTTTTGGGAATAGCTCAAATTAATAAGCCGAGTTTGAGTCCTAAAGTTACCAAAGAACTTCAGGTGGGTTTAACTCAGGTAAAACTGGAATATGGGCAACCCAGTGCAAGAGACCGTGAGATATTTGGTGCATTAATTCCATATGGAAAAGTATGGAGAACAGGGGCCAACTCTTCTACAAAAATTCACTTTGATAGAGATGTTTCTCTGGCTGAAAAAAGAGTTCCAAAAGGAGTATATGCGATTTACAGTATTCCAGGAAAATCTAGTTGGACGATTATTATAAGTAAGAATTCTGAACTGTGGGGAGCAGGAGGATACTCTGAAAAAGAGGACTTATTTCGTATCGAAGTTCCTGTAGTGGAGTTAAAAGATTACGTTGAAACCCTGACTATTCATTTTGAAAGATTTCATGCCAATGGAGCCGATTTGGTGATCGCCTGGGAAAATACCAAAGTGGTGCTTCCTGTTTTTGTAGACTCTGATGATCAGATTTATAAGGAAATTCAGGAAAAAATTGTTGAAGGTAAAGAGCAGCCGATCCAAGCTCAAACGTATTTCGATGCGGCTCAATTCTATTATGAAAAGAATAGAGATTTAAAACAAGCTGCTGTATGGTTTGATAAAGCCATAAAGCTTAAACCGAATGCGTTTTGGTATGTATATTACAAAGCGGAATTGGCATTTACCATGGGCGATAAAGAAACAGCTAACGAAATGGTTCAGAAAAGTTTAAGAATGGCTCAAGAAAGTTCTTCCGGAGATTACGGTTATATTGCAAAATGTGAACTTTTAATCGAAAAGATAAATGCGCAATAAGTAGGGAAGAAGCGTATAAAAAGCAAAATATTTCTTTGATGTTATCACCGAATAAAGAATGTTTGCAACCAAATAATTCAAAACTTAAGTCTTATGAAAGTTGTATACACATTATCTTTTCTTCTAGCGAGCGTTTTATTGATTTCTTGTGGTTCAGAAACAGAAACCGGTGGACAAAGTCAAATTGTTCATGATTTTTTAGATGACGTACATTCACTGGAAAAATTAGAAAAACCAATTGAAAGTTTTATTGTGGGAGCAGAGGCTTCTGCGGATAAAATAATGCCTTTGGATAAAGGAAACGTAGCAGACGTTTTTGAACAAGCTAACAAATACGATCATTGTGTGATCGTTACAGGAAATCATACCGTTGTATTGGTAGATGATTTTGAGAATTGTAAGTCATCCGGTTCCTGGGGTGCTTGTATGCCTTTTGCAGAGGGTTTTATCAAAAAAGGAGAACTGGTATACCAGGAAGATTATATCAATAATATTATTGGAAGACCAGACACGCAAAAACGCACCGTGTACTTTTTTGAATAGAAGAGGCTAGTCTTCCAAAATAACCCATTTTACACGACCAATTTCTCCGGTTTCTATTTGAACCTTAATCCCATGTGGGTGTTGCGGAGATTTGGTGAGAATACGTGAAACTATTCCCTCTGTGAGTTCTCCTGTGCGTTGGTGGTGTTTTTGTACGATTTGTACTAAACCACCTTCGAAGATGTTTTTCCGTAAACTACCTGAGATTTTATTGTCGTTCATATCTTGATACATGTCATAAAAAAGCCTGAGATTTATATCTCAGGCTTTACTATTTATATTTTGAATATTAGTCTCTTAAATCAACTACATCACCTGCTTTAGAGGTGTCGAAAACGAACATTGAATCGTTCATTTCCTGGTTACTTTTGATTGTTTTTAAATCATAAGTAAAGGTATTCCCATCTTTTCCAAAAACCTCGATTCTTGTAATCTGAGAAGATGCCTGATCTACATAAATCTTAATTGTATGATATGGTTTACCTCCGCCTTCCGGGAATAATTTAATCATATCTGTCTTTTTTCCGTTTACACTTACTACAGAACCGTACAGATAATTAAAACCGCTCTCGTATATCGTTAGTAAAGAAGATGGGCTAATAGAACCTTCTTCTTCATCATCAGTGGTTGCGTCAGAAATTTGACACTCATCATCATCTTCTAAATACGTCCAAACTGCCTTACCATCGCTATATCTTTCAATTCCGGGAAACATAAGTTTATAGCTGTCTCCTTTGATCCATACTTTTCCTGTTTGTTTCTCATCAATTCCGTTTGGTTTATTCACCAATCGATAATCAAATTCGATATACATCGTAGAATAAGACTTATTTGTAACGCTTACTTTATCTAAAATCTTTTTGGCTTTAGGATCTTTTGGGTTCTCATTTTGAGCGAAAGTACCCAAGGAAAATGCAACTAATAAGACTAAGGCAAATACCGATTTTTTCATTTTAATTTTTTTGCAAATTTATAATTAAACCCGTTATGATAATTGGATTTATTCTCCCCCTTTCAATTTTTGAGCCAAACTGATTTCATCCGCAATAAGTACCTCTCTGGCTTTACTACCAGAAAAAGGGCCGATGATTCCTGCAGCCTCTAACTGGTCAATGATTCTTCCGGCTCTATTGTATCCTAATTTTAATCTTCGTTGTAATAACGATGCAGATCCTTGTTGATGCTGAACAACAATTTGAGCGGCTTCATCGAATAGAACATCTCTATCTTCATCTGCCATAGAACCTTGTGATGCGGTAGCTTCTCCAACATATTCAGGAAGTAAGAAAGCGTCAGAATATCCTTGTTGTTCTCCAATAAACTCACAAATTCTCTCTACCTCAGGAGTATCCACGAAAGGACATTGTAATCGGATGATTTCATTTCCTGGAGAGAAGAGTAAGTCACCACGTCCAATCAACTGGTCCGCACCTCCGGAATCTAAAATAGTTCTGGAATCGATTTTAGAAGTGACTCTAAACGCTAAACGCGCTGGGAAATTGGCCTTGATCATACCCGTAATAACATTCACCGAAGGTCTTTGTGTAGCTACAATTAAATGAATACCAATCGCACGTGCCAATTGAGCTAGACGCGCAATTGGAGTTTCAACTTCTTTTCCCGCGGTCATAATCAAATCAGCAAACTCATCAATGACCAAAACAATGTATGGTAAGTAACGGTGTCCTTTTTCAGGATTTAACTTTCTCGCAACAAATTTTTGGTTGTATTCGATAATTGTACGCGCCATAGCATCCTTAAGCAAGTCATAACGCTGATCCATTTCAATACATAAAGAATTCAATGTCGCAACCACTTTTTGCGTATCTGTAATAATCGCATCTTCTTCTCCTGGAAGTTTAGCCAGATAGTGACGTTCAATTTTGTTGTAGAGCGTTAGTTCCACCTTTTTCGGGTCAACCAATACAAATTTAAGTTGCGAAGGGTGCAATTTATAAAGTAGGGAAACTAGAATTGCATTCAATCCAACCGACTTACCTTGTCCTGTGGCACCAGCCATCAATAAGTGAGGCATCTTAGCTAAGTCGGCAATGAAGGACTCATTTGAAATTGTTTTACCTAAAGCCACTGGTAGTACCATATCTGTGTTTTGGAACTTATCTGAAGCCAACATGGTTTTCATCGATACGATTTCCGACTTTTTATTTGGTACCTCAATACCAATAGTACCTCTACCTGGGATTGGAGCGATAATACGAATACCCAAAGCAGATAGACTTAAAGCGATATCATCTTCCAGATTTTTAATCTTGGAAATTCGAACTCCGGGAGCAGGAACAATTTCATATAACGTTACTGTAGGTCCAATTACCGCAGAAATTTCTGAGATTTCAATCTTATAGTTTTTAAGCGTGGTAATAATTCGATTCTTATTATTCTCCAGCTCAGTACGATCAATTTCAATTCCGGTATTGCCAAAGTCTTTTAATAAATCCAGACTTGGTTTTTGATATTTGGAAAGGTCTAATTCCGGATCATATTCTCCAAATTCCTTAGCTAAATCACGAATTTCACTATCCTTTAAAGTTTCTTCTTCTTCACCAACTACGGCTTCTAAAGAAACATTTTCATCCACGGGAGCAGATGGTGTTTCTTTCGGAGCGTCTGTGGATAAAACTATGTTTTCAGTAACCTGTTCAGCAGGAGCCGATTCAAGCTCAGATTCGTTTACCGTAGGTGTAACCACTTCCAATGGCATTTCGCTTACTGGTTCAGAAACTTCTTCAACTTCTTTTTTAGCCGGTTCTTCCGAACTACCTAAGTCTAGTTTTAATTCTTGAACTGGTGCAGGAGTAGGAGGAACGATTTCTTCTAGAGGAGCAGGTTCCATGACAGGAGCTTCTTCTTTGGGGTGACTTTGGGGCACCGGTTTAACTTTTTCGACCTCTTTTGAATCCATGATAGGATCGATCTCTGGCGTATCAGATTTAGCAAAAACACCTTCCAAAGAAATATTGAAATTGATCAATACAAATGCCGCTAAAACAAATAATAAGATCATTAGAGCACCCATAGAACCAACAGCCACGTTAAGATAGCTAATGATACTTAAACCAATTCCGCCACCTAAGATAAGCGTAGCATCACTCGTAAAGAAATAAGATAAAAAAGGAGGTAACCACAACAGAATAAAAACGCTGTATTTGAATATGACTTTCGCATTGATTAAAGTGATTTTAAACAATGCTTTGATTCCTAATCTGAAAATGATTGGAACAAAAATAAATCCGGCCAGACCGAACCAATCTCCAATGAATTTTTGAGAAATGACCGCACCGAATTTTCCCAACCAGTTTCTGATTTCAGCATTGCCTAATTCATTTACACCAGTTTTAAGCAAATTCTGATCATAGTTTCCGGTAACTAAAAAAGAGGTAAAAGCGATTAAACAGATAAGCGAAACAAGAATCAAGAATAACCCAAACCCCAATCTGAATTTCTCAGATTTGAAATTTGAAAACATGTTGATTTTGATTTTTTTGGGTGCCTTCTCTTTTTTAGATTTTTCTTCTAAATCCTTTTCTCCTTTTGGTCTATTTGTCTTTTTGGCCATGCTCTACGCTACAATTTACTCCTACATTCAAAAGTAAACGTTGAAAACACTATCTCTATTGAGAAAATCTAGAGTTTTCAGCACGGTTATTAACAATTTGAGGATAGATAATCCCTATTGCTGGGGAATATCTTTGATGAGCGCATTACGATATTCTTCTTTACTTAAAACCTTGTAATTTGGAGGAAGTAAAAACTGCGCATCACTTTGTTTTGTCGGATTCACGGCAAAAGCTTCTGAATAGAACTGAACTCCGTTCATGTTACCCTCAAAATACAATGGGAAGCCTTTTAAGCCTTTATAAACCACATAAGCTTCGGCAGGAATTTTCTCTGTATAATATACGGTAAATGGTTGGGTAGAACCTGGCATATACACCAATGCTTTTTTACATAAAAAACCAGCGATTTGTTTGGTTTCATCCAGATACTCAATACTTAATGGAACGGCCATACTGTTCATTTCAGCCTGATAATCTTGATTTGTAAGACGATATGCCACCGATGTTTCGCCCACCTGCATGGCATTATACCCCGTCATTGTGGCCAAATTCTTGATATAGATTTGATACCCATTAACCAATCCGGTTGGTCCTTTTTTGCACACCAAATTGTCGCGAATATAGACATCACTGTTTCTAGGTAATTGATCTCTGTATCGGAGTAAATGTTCCGGGAAATAAGTGTAGGTTGTGGTAAAGTGTATTTCTCCTTCAAAATTTACGGATTGAGCCATTGTTTGAGGGATATTGGCCAAAAACAAAAGAACGACTGATAGAAAGAATTTACCCATGTTTTAAAATTTAGTTTGAATACGAATATAAGACGAAAAGGATGGCTGGTTGGATTATTTTTTTTGAATCTCAGGAGAATTTAACGCTTTTTTAAAAGTTTAGTTTCAGATGATCATTGATTTGAATTTGTCAGGTATTTTGAATACCATGAATAGATGGTAACTAACTAGCCAAAGCATATCTTTGTGCTTTAAACCATAAAGATGCCGGCAAATAAATTCGCAACGATCCGTTATCATGTGATCGATAAAATGCTTAGAAACAAATACAAACCCTATCCATCGGTTGAAGATATTATGGAGAAATGTAGTGATGTTTTGCTCAAACCAATATCGAAATCCAGTATTGAGAAAGATATTCGTGCAATGAAGAATGATGAGGCATTGGGCTACTTTGCACCGATAGAATATAGTCGTAATTACAGAGGGTATTATTATGCTGAAGAGGATTACAGTATTGATTCCGTTCCCCTAAATGATGATGAAATTGAGGCCGTTCAATTTGCAACCAATATTTTAACTCAATTTAAAAATGTCGCGATTTTTAAAGATTACGAAAATGCTATTGAGAAAGTATTAGATAAAGTAAATCTTACTGGTTTAAACAGTACGGTGGAGAAGGAGTTTATTCAGTTTGAAAATACACCTACCATATCCGGTAATGAGTTTTTGGCTCCTATTTTAAATGCCATCCGAAAAAAGAGAATATTGGCATTTAGCTATCAAAGTTTCAAATCGGATTCCGGTTCCGAGAGAGTAGTGGAACCATATCTTTTAAAAGAGCATAAGAATCGATGGTATCTGGTCGCTAAAGAACAAAATAGTGAGGTGTATAAGGTATTCGGATTGGAACGTATGCACGAAGTCGAGGTAACTCAGGAAACATTTAGACGTGATTTAGGGTTTAAAGCAGATGATTTCTTCAAGTATTCGATTGGGATCACGGCAAACCCGTCTTTAGAACCCCAAAATGTGATGTTTGAATGTAATCATGTACTGGTGCAATATTTAGATTCGCAACCAATTCATGAATCACAAAAGATTGAAAAAACTGATTTTGGTGGAATTGTGTCGTTGCATGTAATTCTTACTTTTGAGTTGGAGCAATTGTTAATGGGATTTGGCCATGAAGTAAAAGTGTTACAACCAGTGGGCTTAATTAGCAAAATGATAGAGAAGCATCAACAGGCAATTGAAAATTATAAGAAGTAATTAGATTCACTATGAAAATATTGATGATCAACGGACCGAATTTGAATAAACTGGGAACCAGAGAAACCGATGTATATGGGAACCAAAGTTTTGAAAGTTATTTAGATGGATTGAGACAAGAGTTTGAAAATGTAGAGCTTGAATACTTTCAAAGTAACCATGAGGGAGAGATCATTGACCGCTTACATGATACTGATCACATGGATGGAATTGTAATGAATCCCGCAGGTTTTTCGCATACCTCTGTGGCCATTATGGATGCTATGGCAGCCATTGATACTCCGGTGATTGAAGTGCATATTTCAAATGTTTATGCCCGAGAAGAATTCCGCCAAAAGATGGTTACCGCAAGAAATAGTAAAGGTGTTATTTCCGGATTGGGATTAGATGGTTACCGTTTAGCTATTCATAATTTTCTAAAAGGGAACTAAACGTTCGTTTTGGATTTTCGGTATTGTACCACATATGCTATGATAGCGAATGTGATGATCACCGTAGAAATAAACTGAGAGTTAGAGTACCAGCCATCCAATAGAAAACCACGTGCTTCATCACCTCTAAATTCTTCGATAATTGATCTACCAGTAGAATACAAAATCAGATACAGTAAAAATAACTGCCCCTCAAATTGTTGCCTCTTTCGAATCAAAGTCAGGATAACGAAAATACTGGCTAACATAAAAGAACTATATAGTTGTGTGGGATGTAATGGAACACCTAAAGGTTCTGCCTGACTTAATGGGTCTGTAAAGGTAATAGCTAAAGGTCCATGACTTTCAATACCATGACAACAACCGGCCATAAAACACCCTAGCCGACCGAAAAAATGCACGATAATAGCTACAAAACCTATAAGATCTAAAAATTTCCAGGTGGATAGTTGATGTTTTTTAATAAACCAAATCACAAAACCCATTGAAAAAATAAGAGAGCCGTAAAAGACAAATCCGGAATTACTTATTAATGATTGAGGATTGGATAAATAATATGATGGATTTTCAAAAATCATAAAGAATTTCCCGCCAACAACGGACATAATAATCAAGCCCATAAGTAGCGATTGAGAGGTGTCTTCGGATAAACCAAAATCTTTATAGGCATACTTTTTTAGGTAGGAGAATGCAGCCAATACTCCGATAAGAATTAAGGCGCCATAAGAGTATATAACGATTTCATTTGGAAGTAAACCTGTAAGGAAATCAGGGGTGTTAAATTTAAAAAGTTCCGGATGCATGCGGACGAAGGTAGGATTATTTTTAACATTTTACCAGTTCAAAAACCAAACAAATCAAACATAACGTTATGTTTAATTTTCTAGTTTTGTATCACTAATCTATATACAATATGTCGGTTGTTGAAATCATTAAAGGTCAGGCTGCCAGGCCGGATCAGATCATAATGGTGGTCATTTTTGTAACCTTTATCTTAGGCGAAATGATCATTTCTTCTTATCGAAATACCAAGCTATATTCCACGCCAGATACGCTTACCAATATGTTCCTGGGTGTATTGACTTTTGGTGCTTTGGCTTCAGTAAAAGGGATGGTTTTTGTGATGTTTGATTTTGTATACGAACATCGATTATTTGACTTTTCAAAAGACCCCTGGTACTATGGTGCCATGTATTGGTTTGGGCTGCTGTTATTCAATGATTTTATGTTTTATGTATTCCATTGGATTGCGCATAAAAGTAGATTTTTTTGGGCATTACATGTCGCACATCATAATTCTAAAGAATACAATTTTACCGTTTCCATAAGAGGTTTATTTTTATTGCAGGTATTCAAGTTTCCGCTATGGACCGTGATGCCATTTTTTGGCTTTGAACCATTGGATGTATTTTTTATGGATTCATTTGTTTATTTCTATCAATTCTGGGTGCATACCAAGTTAATAGGGCGTTTGGGTTTCTTAGAAGAATTTATGCAAACTCCGGTAAATCATGCGGTACATCATAGTGTAAAATCTCAGGAGTTGAATAAGAATTTAGGTGGAGTCTTCGTTATATGGGATCGGTTGTTTGGAACCTACCTCAGAACAGATGAAGACATTGAATTTGGAATTCCCAATAATATTGAAACCGAAAATCCATGGGTAGTGACCATGCATGAGTTTATTTCCATATGGAGAGAAGTAAAGCAACCGGGTTTATCAATAGCCGAAAGGTTTAAAGTAGTATTTGGCGATTTGCCGTTTAGAAAGTTTTAGCACATATATATGGGATTGAAAGGCATACTTAAATCAATATGGAGTCCTTTGAAATTGAAGTTTCAAAGATGGAAGCATCAAAAAACATGTATATATTCCTACCAAGATTTAAGCGTAAATGTGTTGCCAGGAGTGTTTTCTCCAATTATGTATCCTTCAACAGAAGCTTTTCTGGATTATGTGGATGATCTGGATTTAGATCAAAAAACGGTATTGGAATTGGGCTGTGGGTCAGGTATTCTATCTATGCTAGCAGCTCGAAAAGGGGCTTTGGTGACCGCATCTGATATTAACCCAATAGCATTAGATGAACTGACAGTTCATGTGAGAGATGAAAACCGAAATATTATTGTGGTGTATTCTGACTTGTTTGAAAATTTACACTTTCACTTTGATTATATTTTAATTAATCCGCCATATCAAAGTAAGGCGCCAACACATATTGAGGAACGTGCTATTTACGCTGGTGAAGATTTCGAATATTTTGAAAATCTGTTTTCGCAATTAAAAGTAAGAACACTTCGAGAAACAATGATCTTGTTAGCCCTACCTGAGGAAGCAGAGCAATTTGCGATTTGTCGGAGAGCCAAACTTCATCATTTGAAATTAAAGACGATGAAGATTATGACAAAAGGGATGAATAAAACCACTATTTATCGAGTGGTAGAAGGAAACTAGATAGACTTATAAAGGAAATATCTCAGTGGTCATTTGAAGAGAAGATTGAACGGCATCCATATCCAGACCAATATCCATTTTCTTTTCATTGAAATAGGAAATTAGATTCTCGGTAGGCATATTTCCGGTTAAATCATCCTTGGCCATAGGGCATCCACCAAAACCTTTAAAAGCACCATCAAATCTTTCACAACCTGCATTCACAGCGGCATGAACTTTTTCTTTCCAGGTGTCGGGAGTGGTATGTAAATGCGCTCCAAATTCCACTTGTGGCAATTCCGGAATTAGAGAGGTGAACAAATAATCAATGGTCTCAGGATTTGCCACACCAATGGTATCAGATAAAGAAATAATATCCACACCCAATTCGTTATGTAGTTTATGTGCCCATTCTAAAACAATATCGGCATCCCATGGATCATTGTATGGATTTCCAAATGCCATAGAAATATAGACCACTAATTCTTTGTTTCCTATAACGCAACAATTCAGAATTTCCTCTGCACGGTGGAAGGAGTCTTGTATGGTACTATTGATATTTCTTTTTTGAAATGTATCCGAAATAGAAAAGGGGAATCCTAAATAATGAACTTCATCAAATTGTGTTGCTTCTTTAGCCCCACGAGAATTTCCGACAATGGTTAAGAGCTTTGTGTCCGAATGGCTTAAATCCAGATTTTTAATGACTTCTTGCGTATCGCGCATTTGTGGAATGGCTTTGGGTGAAACAAAGCTCCCCATATCCAATGTGTCAAATCCTACCTTTAATAATTGGTTAATGTATTTGATCTTTTGTTCAGTAGGTATAAAGTCATGCAAACCTTGCATGGCATCACGAGGACATTCGATAATTTTCATGGTGCAAATTTAATGGCTCCTTCAAGTATTTGAAAGAGTATATATCATATTGTTTGTTGAGATGTGAATAATATCAGAAATTCTATTGTGAATTTTGCTTAATATTGGCAACATATCCTAAGATTGAATTTATGAAATACTTAAGTCTAGTAACACTGTTGGTTTTAACCTTATCGTCCTATTCACAGAAATTAGATAGTTCAATTTTTTCAAGTGAATATGAATACAAAGTATTTCATACGCATTTAAATGAGGAAGATATTGAGGTTATTGATTTGCTGGTAAGTGTTGATGGAGATGATAGGAATAAGGCTCTAGTTGAGTCGGAGATACAAAAGATTATTCAAAAACTAGAAGCTTCTGGAATACGTAAGAAAAATACTAAAGCACAGATTAAACAAATTTATAAAACTGTGCATTCATCTAATCTATCAAAATACGATGAAAAGGTATTCTTTTCTGATATTTTTGATGGAGGTGAATATAATTGTGTAACTGCTTCAGCTTTATATGCAATTGTCTTAGAGTATTTTGAGGTGCCATTTCAAATCAAAGAAACTCCGAATCATGTTTACTTAATTGGTGATCCTGATGAAACACAAATTTTAATTGAAAGTACGAATCCCAGCAATGGTGTAGTGGTTTATGATCATAAAACCAAAAAGCAATATGTGGACTATTTGGTGGAGAATAAAATCATTTCAAAAATGGATGTTTCAACTTCAACCGTGGATGAAGTTTTTGATGCATATTATAATAAGGATACGGATATAAACCTTTATGAATTAACTGCTTTACAGTATTATAACAAGGGGATTTTTTTTATTGAAGAAGGGAACTATTTGGAAGCTAGTATAGCATTTGAAAAATCAAGTCTGCTATATTCTTCGGTCAATACTGAGTTTATGTTTAAAGCTTCATTGCTCAATTTATTATCGGAAGAATATCAGAATAAAGAATACGCTGCAAAATCTTTAACTCGATTTATAAATAACTTTTCTAATACAGATGAAGATATAAATATCGGGTTGAGTTACTATGAAAGTACTATTCAGGAATTATTAATCGAAAACTCCAATTTCGAAGCTTTTCAGAGCTTTCAAAAGGAGTTTAAGGAGACATTAGATGCTCATATTGATCCAGAAAAATATATGAATGTGTATTATCCCAAAATGGGGTTTTATGCATATTCTCAAGATGACTATGCTAAATCATTAGAGTATTTTAATCTGGCATATTTGGCTGATACGAATAATTTGAGATTAAAGATGGCTGTTCAGGAAATGGTAGCTAGAAATGTTTTTACGGATAAGGATCATGAAGCTATGATTGATACCATGAACTATTACTTTGATGTATATCCATTTTTATATGAAAAGGAACAATTTCAGAGATATTACACTTATTTGTATGTACACGTTTCAGAGGAATATTTAGAAAAAAACAATTATGCTGAAGCAGAAAGATATTTGAGGGAATTAGAGCCTATATTATTAAAAAATAATATGACTGAGGTTTTTTATCAGTATATAGAAAGTCTGTACATCGCAATATCATCGAATCATATTATGCATTGGAGGTATACTGCTGCAATTTCTTGTTTAAATAGTGGAATGAGAATTATGCCGGAATCAAAGGTTCTACCTCAGTTAATTCATGAGATTGAATTACATGATAATGAAAAGCCCCAATTATACTACGCTGAAGAGACAAAGACTATGACACCAGCGGAATTCAGTGAAGAGTTTTCTACATATTTCCCCAATTGTTGGGAACTGACTAAAGCAAGTTTAGATGGTGAAGAGCAAAGTATTGACAAAGCAGATAGAATAATCATAAAAGCCTCAAAATATAGTAAGGTCACCATAACTATGGATAATGAAACGATTACCGGTAGATGGACTATTCGTCCTAAAAGCAGATTACTTTATTTGATACCCGAGGATGATAAAGAAGATTACGCTATGTTTAAGATTGTGAAAATTACGGAAAATCAACTAGAACTTAGAATGTACGAAGGTAAAAGTTGTAACAAAGAAGTAATGATTTTTAATACTTGTGATTAGTTTGAGTTTTTCAAAATACCATCACAAATTCGTTTAATCATATAAGGGCCTTCATAGATAAATCCGGTATACACCTGAACCAACGAGGCACCTGCCTCCAATTTATCTATAGCATCCTGAGCAGTTTGAATTCCTCCAACACCGATAATCGGAAAAGATCCGTTAGATTTTTGGTGTAAATACTTTATGACTTCTGTTGATCTGTTTTTAACGGGTTTACCACTTAGTCCACCCATTTCAGAAGTGATTTTAGCATCCGTTTTTAAACCTTCTCTACTAATGGTGGTATTGGTAGCTATGACGCCATCAGTCTTTGTAGTTTGTATGATGTCGATAATATCATCTAGTTGTTCAGGTGTTAAATCCGGAGCAATCTTTAATAAGATCGGTTTTGTTTGAGGTCTTTTTTTATTCTCTACTTGTAAAGCGTTTAAAATCTCTGTTAAAGGACCTTTATCTTGCAATTCTCTTAGCCCCGGAGTGTTTGGAGAGCTTACATTCACCACGAAATAATCAACGTAATCATATAAACCATTAAAAGCCTTGATATAATCGTTTAAAGCCTCGGCATTAGGAGTGACTTTATTTTTACCAATGTTACCACCGATGATTAAGTTTTTTGGACGACTTTTTAAGTTTTCAATGGCGCGTTCGATTCCACCGTTGTTAAATCCCATTCGGTTGATTAATCCGGAATCTTCAGGTAGTCGAAACATTCTCGGTTTGGGGTTCCCGGGTTGAGCGACTGGTGTAACTGTTCCAATTTCAATAAAACCGAATCCTAAATGCGATAATTGCTTATAGTAATCCGCGTTTTTATCAAAGCCTGCAGCCAATCCTACCGGATTAGGAAATTTTATCCCAAATACTGTACGCTCCAGTCTTTTGTCAGTAGACTGGAATAACGCATCAAAAATTGATTTCATCCCTGGGAAAGCCAGTTTGACTTTTACCAACCCCATTACCATATGGTGGGCTTTTTCAGGGTTAAATTGGAATAGAATCGGACGGATAATCGACTTATACATAATTTATGCGAGTTCTAATGGAACATAATCAACAACTTCCAAACCGTACCCAACAATTCCAGTACGTTTGGTAGAACGACTACTCATTACTTTCATTTTACTGATTCCCAGATCTCTTAGAATTTGAGCACCAATACCGTAATCACGAGAATCAATTTTTACTGGTGAATTCATCTTGGCTATGACCGAATCAATCCCACTGGCCGTAATTCCATTACTTGGAGTGGAGGAGTGTCCGTGTTGCATATATAGAATTGCACCGCGACCTTCTTTTTCAATTTGACGCATAGCTGCATGAATCTGTGGTCCCGTTTTACAGTTTAAGCTATCAAATACGTTTCCCTGAACGTAGCTGGAATGTACCCGTACAAGTGTCGGTTCATTTGGATCAAAATCACCCAATGTCAATGCGATATGTTTTTCACCAGTAGTAGTTTGTTCGTATGTTATCAGTTTATAATCATGTTCTCCTACGGTCTCGGTAACTTCAAACATACGTTCAATTAAAGATTCATTTTCCATTCTATAGGCAATCAAATCTTCAATACTGATCAATTTTAAGTCTAACTTTTCAGCTAAAACTTTAAGTTGAGGCAAACGGGCCATTGTACCATCTTCATTCATGATCTCCACAATAACACCCGCAGGTTCGAGTCCGGCTAATCTAGCCAAATCAATAGCCGCTTCGGTATGTCCGGTTCTTCTCAAGACCCCGCCATTTTTGGCAATCAAAGGAAACACGTGTCCGGGTTTTCCAAAACGTCTTTTTTCAGGATGTTCATCTAAAAGCGCTTTGATGGTATTGGCACGATCACCCGCAGAAATTCCAGTTGTATTTCCATCACCTAAAAGATCAATAGAAACCGTAAAAGCTGTTTCCTGAGGATCGGAAGTGTTACCAACCATAAGTTCCAAACCAGCTCTTTTAGCTCTTTCTTCTGTAACTGGTGTACAGATCAACCCACGACCATACGTAGCCATATAATTGATCATCTCTGGAGTTACCAATTCTGCAGCAGCAACAAAATCCCCTTCATTTTCTCTGTTTTCATCATCAACAACGATAACTACTTTACCGTTTTTGATATCCTCAATTGCTTCTTCGATGGTATTTAATGGCGTACGCATAAGCTCAAATTTTGGTGGTGCAAAAGTAGTTTATTCAAGGCAATGAATTTAAATTTTTTAAAGAATGGATTTAAGCAATATTTGGGGGTAAAAAGTGGGCTGTAAAATCCAGTAAACCGACATCACATTGTTATATTTGTCAGCTTTAAATTCAGAAAATCAAACATGGAGTTATGAAATTAGTAACACTCGAAGATTATATCATTAAAAAACAAAGTGATTTTCCATATGCAACAGGAGAATTAACAGGCTTGTTGAGTGCCATTGTATTGGCAGCGAAAGTAGTGAACAGGGAAGTGAATAAAGCCGGAATTGCAGATATTACGGGTGCTTACGGAACTGAAAATGTACAGGGCGAACAACAACAAAAACTGGATGTGTATGCAGATGAAATTTTTATGCACGCATTAGAGTCTCAGGGACAAGTTTGTGGAATGGCTTCGGAAGAGCAGGAAGACTTTGTACAGTTTGATAGTCATATTGCGCAAAACGGTAATTATGTGGTGATGATTGACCCTCTAGATGGTTCGTCCAATATTGACGTGAATGTGAGTATTGGTACTATTTTTTCTATTTACAGAAGAGTATCTCCTATTGGTACTCCATTAGAAATGCGTGATTTTCTTCAAAAAGGAGATCAACAGGTGGCTGCAGGATATGTGATTTATGGAAGCTCTACCATGTTGGTATATACCACGGGAAAAGGAGTGAACGGATTTACTATGGATCCGTCATTAGGAACTTTTTATTTATCTCACCCGAATATGCAGATTCCTAAAAAAGGAAAAATATATTCTATCAACGAAGGGAATTATCCTCACTTCTCTGATGGAATGAAGAAATATATTGCATACTGTAAAGAATTGAACAAAGAAACGAATAGACCATACAGTGCACGTTATATTGGATCTTTGGTAGCAGATTTCCATAGAAATATGTTAAAGGGCGGGATTTTTATGTATCCGGCAACGGATACAGCTCTAAATGGCAAGTTGAGATTGTTATATGAATGTAATCCATTTGCAATGATTGCAGAGCAAGCTGGAGGAAAAGCCACAGATGGAACGAATAGAATTTTAGATATGGAACCAAATGGTTTGCATCAACGTGTACCGTATTTTACCGGATCAGCAGATATGGTAGATGAGGTGATGGAATTTTTAAAAGAAGATGTTTTGGAGGTAAAATAAAAGTCAACTTCCTAAAGTATTAAAGGGTTTCTAGATTCGAATTTTAGAGACCCTTATTTTTTTGAGATCAATAATTATGACTAAAGAATCGATAAAGGAAGCGTTTGCCGAACATCCTATAGCGATGGAATTGATGATGTATCTGAGAGATGCAGATTCGGGGCAATTCAAGATCAATGGATTGGTAGGTTCTGGTGCTTCGTTGTTAATTAATGGTGTGATTTCCCATTTACGAGGGAGCCATTTAATTGTGGCCAACGATAGAGAAGAAGCGGCTTATTTACACAACGATTTTTTAGCATTATTACCAGAAAATAAACTCCACTTTTTACCAGCTTCATCTAGAACACCTTATCGAGAAGATAAAGTCAATGATGTGGATGTCTTACAACGAACTGAAACTTTAGATGCGGTAAGTCACCGAAAGGAAGTGGTGGTGATTACTTATCCGGAAGCTTTATCAGAGCGTGTGGTGACACGAAAAGAGTTAAAAAGTAAAACTCTGGATATTCAGGTAGGTGATGAAATTGCTTTGGATTTTATTAATGAACTATTGGATGAGTATCGATTTGAAAGGGAAGATTTTGTTTCGAAACCTGGAGAATATGCCATTCGAGGAGGAATTGTAGATATATTCTCTTACAATCATGATTTGCCATATCGTGTGGAGTTTTTTGGTGATGAAGTAGATTCTATACGAACCTTCGACCCGGCTTCGCAACTTTCTGATCATAATTATCAAAAAATTAGCATTGTACCTGACGTACGTGATCAGATGTTGGTTGAAAACCGAATCAATGTCTTAGAGTTTTTTACTCCGTCTACGACTATTTGGTTTAAAGATGTTCAATTCGCGATTGATCGCGTAGAGAAAGAGTTTGATCTTGCAGTTGAATTATATCCCAAAACTGAGCATAAAGAGACAATAATGCTGCCCCCCGAGGAGCTCTACATTTGGGGTAAAAAAGTAGCCGAAATATGTGAACAAAAGAAGGTCGTGGAATATGGCTTAAATAATTATTATTCTAATGCAACATCTGTTCATGTAAAACAATCACCACAACCTGTGTTCAATAAGAATTTTGAATTATTGAGCGAGCAATTTGAAGAAAACACGAAATCAGGAATTCAAAATGTAATCGCCTCATCTTCGGCAAAGCAAATTGATCGATTACATAATATTTTTGAAGACCTTGAGCGTCAACATACTTTTTCTCCTATTCTATTGGATTTACATCAGGGTTTTGTAGATCAGAATCTGAAAATAGCATGTTATACCGATCACCAAATCTTTGAACGTTTTCACCGATTCCACCTTAAAGAAGGGTTTAAGAAAAGTCAACAGGACATTACACTTCAGGATTTGGCGAAACTGGAAACAGGAGACTACGTGACGCACGTAGATCACGGAATTGGGAAATTTGCCGGATTGGTAAAAGTGGATAACAATGGCAAAAAACAAGAAGCCATTAAACTGATTTATCGTGATAATGACGTGTTGTATGTGAGCATTCATTCTTTACATCGAATAGCACGTTATACAGGTAAAGAAGGAACGGAACCAAAGGTTCATAAAATTGGTTCTCCAGCCTGGAAAAATACAAAGAGTAAAACCAAGAGTAAGATTAAGAAGATTGCATATAATTTGATCAAATTATATGCACAAAGGAAATCGGTGAAAGGATTTCAATATGCTCCGGACTCGTATTTGCAACATGAGTTGGAAGCTTCTTTTATTTATGAAGATACACCGGATCAGGAGAAGTCTACGTTGGATGTGAAAACAGATATGGAGTCAGAAACCCCAATGGATCGATTGGTGTGTGGTGATGTAGGTTTTGGTAAAACAGAGATTGCTATTCGTGCTGCATTTAAAGCTGCTGTGAATGGAAAACAGGTTGCTGTGTTGGTTCCCACAACCATTTTGGCGATGCAACATCATAAAAGCTTTTCAAAAAGGTTAGAAGATTTTCCGGTAACGGTTGAATATGTAAACAGGTTTAGAACAGCTGGACAAACTAAAGAGGTTCTACGTAAGCTGAAAGATGGTAAGGTGGATATTCTCATTGGGACACATCGGATTGTAGGAAAAGATGTAGAGTTTAAAGATTTGGGATTATTAATTATTGATGAGGAACAAAAGTTCGGAGTTGCGGTAAAGGATAAATTGAAAACGCTGAAAGCGAATGTAGATACCTTAACGTTAACCGCTACACCAATTCCAAGAACATTACAGTTTTCAATGATGGGTGCACGGGATTTATCGGTTATTAGCACGCCACCTCCCAATAGACAACCTGTAGAAACAGAAGTTCATACCTTTAATGAGCAAATATTTAAAGATGCCATTAGTTATGAAATTGCCAGAGATGGACAGGTTTTTATAGTCAATAATAGAGTGGCCAATCTGGAAGAAATTGCGAATCTGGTCAGAAGAGTGGTGCCTGGAACCCGTGTAGTCACTGGCCACGGTCAATTGGAAGGAAAAGAGCTGGAAAAAAGAATGATGGCTTTTGTGAATGGAGAATATGATGTATTGGTAGCGACCACAATTATTGAATCCGGATTAGATATTCCGAATGCCAATACAATTTTGATCAATAATGCACATCATTTTGGATTAAGTGATTTGCATCAAATGAGAGGAAGAGTAGGACGATCTAATCGTAAAGCATTTTGTTATTTGATTGCACCACCCATGTCGGCTTTGACCACAGAAGGTCGAAAAAGATTAGAAGCGATTAGTCAGTTTTCGGATTTGGGAAGTGGAATCAACATTGCGATGCGTGATTTGGATATTCGTGGTGCCGGAGACCTGCTTGGAGGAGAGCAAACTGGTTTTATTAGTGAAATTGGTTTTGAGATGTATCAAAAAATTCTGGATGAGGCCATTGAAGAACTCAAGGAAAATGAGTTTAAAGAGATGTATGCTTCGGAAGAGAAGGAATATGTTAGAGATACGGCTTTAGAAAGTGATCTGGAGATTTTGATTCCGGATAGATACGTGCAAAATGTGGCTGAGCGCTTAAAGCTCTATAAAGTATTAGCGGATTCTAAAACCGAACAGGATTTAGAGGTATTCACAAAACAATTAATAGATAGGTTTGGACCATTACCAGAGGAAACCAAATTGTTGATTGAATCGGTAAAACTGAAATGGAAAGCCAGGGATATTGGATTTGAAAAACTGGTATTAAAAAGCAATAAACTGATCGGATACTTTGTTAGCAATCAACAATCCAGTTATTATGAAAGTGCGCATTTTCATAGGGTATTAGATTTTGTTCAACGCTACCCACAAAAAGCTCAATTGAAAGAGAAATCGGGCAAGTTGAGTCTGGTATTTGAACAAGTGACCGAACTGAATTTTGCAAATGATCTACTTCAGGGAATTTTAGGTTTTGATTCGAAGAAGTAGTTTTTCACAGACATGTAATTTTTACCCTATTAGTTTGTAAATAGAACTAAGGTCAGTTAAAAATAGCTCTAATTGTTATAATTTGCGCCCGTTTTAAACTTATTGGAGTTGTATTTTTAACGGATAAAAATGAGAGTTCTAGTTCCAACAGATTGTTCAGATTTAGCTGCGGTTGCATTGAAGCCCGCAAAGTTATTGGCAGAAAAGTTTGATGTGGAGATTATAGCTCTCAAAGTGGTTAATGCACCGGTGGACGCAGTATTCGATGAAAATGGTGAGTTAACTGAGCATGAAGAGTTTGATCTTTCTGCATACCGAAAAGAGATAGAACAAGGTTCAAACAAAGTGGAGGAATGGGCTCAAAGGCATACGTGTAAGGTGCAACCTATGGTGCGATCAGGGTTGATGATTGAGTCTGTTTTAAAGGTAATTGAGCAGGAAAACATCGATATGGTGATCATGCATAGCGATATTACTTCAGGGTTAAAAAAGATGGTGCACGGACCAATTGTAGAACGTATTGTTTTAAATTCGAAAGTCCCGGTGTTGACGGTTAAAGACTATTTTGATTCGTTTGACAATATTGCTTTTGCAAATAATTTTAGACGATACGATGTAAGAATTGGAATGGTAAAAAAAATTCAGGAAGCATTTAATTCTAAATTACATCTGATTCGGGTCAACACACCGCGTAAGTTTATGAGTCATGATGAAGCAATGTTTGGAATGAAAGCCTTTGCAAAAGCGCATGATTTAAAAAATATAGAATTTCATCATATTAATGATAAAAAGATAGATAGTGCATTGATTGATTTTTGTAAGATTTACAAAATTGATTTAATGACCATTGGGTCAAAACAGAGAAAAGGTTTAATCAGCGTAATGAGAGGATGTCCTTCTAAAGAAATTGTAAATCAAATGGAATTTCCGGTGTTGACATTCAGATCCAAATCAAGAAAAAAATACACATATGGAGTTCATTAAAGATCCATGGCCGTGGTATGTTGCCGGGCCAATTATTGCATTTGTTTATACCATGTTGGCGATGTTTGGGAAAAGTTTTGGTATTTCCTCATCGTTAAGAACAGTATGTGCCATTGCAGGTGCAGGAAAAAAAATACCATTTTTTGATTTCGATTGGAAGTCGCAAGTATGGAATCTGATGTTTATACTCGGAAGTATTATTGGAGGGTTTATTGCGACCCAATACATGACCAATGGAGAAGGAATGATTTTAGCCGATTCAACCGTGGCGTCTTTGCAGAAAATGAATCTAACCAGTTACGAAGAAGGAATTTACCCTAAAGAGTTATTTAACTGGGACTTGTTGTTTTCTCTAAAGGGATTTATCATCATGATTGTAGGTGGTTTGATGATTGGGTTTGGAACGCGTTGGGCTGGTGGATGTACATCAGGACACGCCATAAGTGGTTTGGCAAATTTACAGATGCCATCATTGATTGCTGTGATTGGTTTTTTTATTGGAGGTCTGGTAATGACACATTTTTTATTACCTATAATTTTAAATCTATAGTTTATGCAGTATTTAAAGTATATAGGATTAGGAATCGTATTTGGAATTATGTTCACCAAAGCAGAGATTATCTCATGGTTTAGAATATATGAGATGTTTCGTTTTGAAAGTTTCCATATGTATGGTGTGATGGGTTCAGCAGTAGTCTTATCCCTTATTAGTACCATGGTAATTAAAAAAGTAGGGATTAAAGATATTGGCGGAAATCCAATTGTATTTAGCCCTAAAGATACTGGTTGGCGCAGATACATTATGGGTGGTTCTATTTTTGGAATGGGCTGGGCTTTGACAGGAGCATGTCCAGGTCCACTTTACGTTTTATTGGGGAACGGAGCGTTTATGGTGATCGTAATTATTTTATCTGCAGTAGCTGGGACATGGTTGTATGGTTACTTTAGTGATAAATTACCTCATTAATTTATGGTTTTTGAAACCGAAAGATTGTATTGTAGAAACCTTACCCCTGAAGATGCGCAATCATTTTATGATTTGAACGATGACCCTAAGGTATTGGAATATACCGGTGATGAACCGTTTAAAGAATTGTCTGAAGCGAAATGTTTTCTTAAAAACTATAAGGAATATGACCTACATGGGTTTGGGCGTTGGGCAGTGATTCGTAAATCCGACCATACATTTCTAGGTTGGTGTGGTTTAAAATATCATGCAGATATAGACCGGGTAGATTTAGGCTTTCGGTTTTTCAGAAAGTTTTGGAATCAGGGATATGCTTCTGAATCGTCTTTGGGAGTAATTGATTATGCTTTTACACAGTTGGGATTGAATTCTCTTATGGGTAGAGTAGAGCATGGTAATGAAGCTTCAATTCACGTACTTCAAAAGTTAGGGTTTAAATTGGAAAAGAAGTTCGATTTTGATGGTAAAGTAGGACTTTTATTTACACTGAATAAAGTCTAATTAGATTGTGATTTCTTTGCTTTCTTGAGATTGCGTTTATGTTGTTTTTTACGACTTCGTGCTACTTTTTTATTGATAATAGCCAGGTTTTCTTCGCTATCCTCTTCTTGTTGCTTATAGTATTCCGCTTCGCAATCTCTCTTATTATCTGCTTTCTTTAAGTGATTGGATAGAATACAACCCAAATTATCCCAACTCTTAAAAGGTTCGGTATATGCTATTCCAATTCCCTGGGTATATGGCGAAATATTTTGATAAACCGGGTTCAGTTCATTGGATCGGTTAAACACCTTTCCAACAATATTTCCTCTACGGTTGACTTTATAGGAAACGGTAAACTCACCTACGAAATTATTGGTCTTGGTTGTAGTACTACTACTGACATTTCCGGAAATTCCAAAGTTAGTTTCAACCAAAACACGATCATTAAACAATTGTGTAGAAAGTGCCACTTCAACTTCATCGGCAGTAATATTATCTCCCGGACTATAACGGACTCCCACGTCAAAATCGTTGCTGATCTTAGAAAGCCAATTACTAAGTTGATTAGACAAAACCTCGGTAGAGTTTGTAGCTAACATATTAGAACTTGCAGCAACATCGTTTCCAGTGATGGGCATAAACTTATTCAAAATCAGTAAACCAAATACCTGTTTGTTGCGTTCTCCTTCGTCCAGACTGTTTAGAAGCGTTTGAATTTCATCGTATTTTGGAGGAAGTTTGAAAGAAAAAGATAAATCCGGATTCATGTAATTTCCTGTCATTTTAAGCATAACATCTACAGGAACGCGTTTTTTTAATTCAGCAGTATCATATGCAGCTGTAATTCCGAGTTCAAATAATGCTGTTCTTACATTGTACGAGGCGGTTATATCGGCCTGACCTTTATAAGGATCACCATTCCAGGTAAGTCGACTCCCGGGATTAATGGCAAATCGTTTACTAATTACTTTAGAAAAAGTAAACAAATAAAACCCTTCGTATATTTCATAATTCCCATAGATACTAAAATCATTATCTTCATTGATTTTTAGATTAATGGTACCATCACCCTGAGCTTGAATTTTATCAGAAGTGAATTCATCAAAAATCAACTGAACCATTGCATTTTTATTCAATTCCATGGACATATCCAGATTTAAACCAAAGGTTTCTTCTTTGTGTAGATCTTCTTCCGGAATTACCTCTGTGGTGATATTAATATCCTTAAAGTAGATGTAATCCTTTTGTGCCACCTCATCGTCTTCGAAAAATGGAATGTAGACTTGTGTTCCTGGACCTGATTTTACATTGGCCGATAAATTGAGGTTACCATCGTAATCAGAGTCGATACCAATGGTAGAACCCGGATTTAGGTATATCGTACCATAGAAATAATCATTATCCTTTTTAGTTGTATTAAATGCTCTAAATACATTTATTGATGTAATAGCTAAATCAAAGTTGATATCATCAAAGTTATTATGAAACAAAGAAAAGTTGACCTGCGCTTTTTTACCAGAAGCATCAGTTAAGTAAATCGCATCGGCACCAATAAGGTTGGGACGAATAAATACATCCTGATTGTCTACGAATAGGACTTCATTTAAATAAATAACTCTGGTTTTGATATTGTTTAATGTAAAGTTCCCTTCCAGCAAGGGCTCCTTAATAGTACCCGTTAAACTTGCTGTACCACTAACTGAACCCGATACCTGATCAATAAACTCGGTGAAAAATGGTTCAACCACATTTGCCGGGAAATGATCCATAGCAAGCATGATATCTAGTTTGTTTTCTTTCCTTTTAGGATAGTATGAACCGTTTAGCGTTATTGTTTTTAGAGTGTCGTTTTCAAAGTTTAAATCCAGATCAAACTTTTCTTTTTCAGCATCCCATTCTGATTTAAGATAACCAGAACCTAACTTTTGATGATTGAATTTGAGATCCTTAAAGTTTGAGTTGGAGTAGAGACGAATATCGTGATAAACATCTTTTAAAATTGTTGACCCGTCAACAATTCCTTCGGTATGGATATTATATTTATTAAATATTGGATTAAGAAACTTAAGATTGAAACTATCCACCTCGATTTCCAATTCTTTCTCAGGGTCTTCGCTAATAAAGCCATTGAGCTTAAAATGCTGATAACCCTGTGCAAGTAGCACGTTGTTAAATACGTATTCTTTTTGACGTTTGATAATCTCACTGGAATCATGTAGTGCCCATAGAGTATCTTTAATGGTAACCCAGGAGTCGGTAAATCCGATTTGGAAATTTTCAGGGTCAATAAATTGAAGTTCAAAGTTGATATCTCCCGCGTTTTTGTTGGAGTCCAGATAGTTATCCCAATGTAGGTTTGATTGGATCAGATTTTCAATAGCTTCTGCTTTAATATTGAAATTTTCGATGTAATTGCTATCAGTAAATAACACCGAACCAATTCTAGTTTTGAGGTTAAATGTATCGGGCGTTAGCTTGGCATTTAAGTCTAAATCTGCAACATCTTGACCGGCTAAGTTCATTCGCGATGAATTGGCCAGGAGCTCTATTTCTTCAGCTTCTGAGTTAAATGAGAAATCTATATTTAAGTCACTGGTAAAAGTAACCTGAGGAATAAAAATGGCAGAAAAACCACTAAATTTTTTAGCCTTTAAAACCAAATGAAAGTTCTCAACAGTTTCAGGTTTAACCTGAGGTTCACTATAAATTGAGGGAAGCCATTTATAAGTCACATAATTCAGCGATTTTAGCAGTTCTTTAAAATAAAATTGACCTGTGATCTGCATGGTCATATTGTCTGAACTCAGCTCCAGGGTTTTATCCTTTCCTGTAGTAAAAGCCAGGAAATCAACTCTTTTTAATGTTACTGGCTTTCCATTTTCGGTGTAATGAAAATTTCTCAAACCGGCTCTTCCAAGAACATTATCAAAAGAATCTCCCTGGAAGTTAAAAACAACTTCGGTACTCAAGGTAGAAGAACTGTCTTTATCCATTAAGTGAAGTTGTCTTGGTTTGAGATGCTCAATTTTAGATGTAAATTCATATCTTGGAACCTCACCACCGAGTGCAATACTTCCATCAAACGAAAGATTAACATTGGTATCAACTATATCTAAAAGTCCGGTAATTGTTTGATCAATTATAGTACCATCAACAGTAATATCCTTATAGGTATATCCCATAAAGTCAAATCTGGAAGCCTTTCCTTTGACCTCAAGCTTCATATCTTCAAATGCAAGATTTTGCCCCTCAACTTCAACGTCCATACTGACTTTACCAAGTAGTTTATGTTTGTTCATAATTCTGGCCAGATCAAAGTTGGTAGTTTTGATGGCCCCACTATAACGAATGGTACCTGATTCTTCCTGCGCCAACTGTAAATCGGTATTGATGATTTCTTTGTCTGATTTAAATGTTCCATAGGTCACAAAATCATTATAGAAACCAGTGAAATTTCCTTTGAAGTTTATGGTACCAGCATTGTTTAAAAAATGGGGTATTTCTAAATGCTTTCCCTCATTGAATGGATATGTTTTTATTGAAGCGAGATCATTATAGTTACTGCTAAGTTGTTTGAACTTGCATGTAAATGAAGTGGATTCAAAGTCGGGTAAACCCGAAATGAAAATTCTTCCATGTAGCATGGTGGCCTCTCCATATTGAAGAAAAAGATCCTGGAATTTCATATCACTTACCGGTCCACGTTCCTTACCAAAAACGGTTACTTCATAATCCATTCCTTCCAGTGGAGGTGCAAAATAAGCGATGTCTTTAAAGTTTATAGTGGATGTATCCAATCGATATTGCATATATACCTGATCGATAAATTCGGCATAGGAAGCTATAGAATCATAAGTATATTCCAGATCTAATGCCACATCAGAGTAGGGTGTCCTTATATTTAGATTTTCTACCTGTGTAGTGGTAGGACTAAAAATGGCTTTCCCACTAAATTGATCTAATACAAAACCAGATCTTTCTGACCAGGAAAATGTTTCAAAGTGTCCGTTAAATGAATCATTGACCATTTTAAAATCAGATACATCCAGATTAATTTCATTTAATTCTATATGATTCCAGTCCACACCAAATGGAATCACATCATGATTATCATTATCCCAAATAAAATGCCCATTGGTAACAACAATATCCGAAGCGTTAATAAGAAGATTCATGGAGCTTTCCGAAGTATCAGCTGATGAAAAAGCATCGATAAGAAACGCCAGATTGGTTTGTTGACTATCTATAGCCTGCTGGAGATTGTATACCGGTTGATCTATTTGAACCAATCCAAATTGCAATAAAGTGGTATCGCCTTTGAAGTCAAATGATTTTATTTCAGCATCAAGATTATCAATGTAAAACAAAGTATCTTGCTGTAAATCCTCAATATAAACTTTTTCTAATCGGATAAACTTAAAAAAGCTAATGTCCACTTTGTCCACCTGGACGACCGTATTTAATTTTTTTTCGAGGTAGGATGTTACTTGTTGGGCAATTAAAGTTTGTCCAAATGAAGTCCACAAAAAGAACTGTATCAGAAGAATGAACAGGACGAGTACAATTACAATGTACTTAAGTATTTTGAGGACTTTTTTGATAGTTTTGTTTTCTTTAAAAATAGTGCCAAAAACTACTGGCTAAAATCGTTTGCAAAATTAATTAAATGAGTTCACCAATTATCATATTAGGAATAGAGTCTTCATGCGATGATACTTCCGTTGCAGTCATAAAAGATGGTGTACGATGTTCAAACGTAATTTCGGGCCAAACCGTACATGAAGAGTTTGGTGGAGTAGTACCTGAACTCGCGTCCAGAGCACATCAGCAAAATATTGTTCCGACCGTAGAAATGGCTTTAAAAAAGGCCGATGTTTCCGTTGAAGAACTATCGGCCATTGGATATACTCGTGGACCGGGATTGTTAGGTTCTCTTTTGGTTGGAAGTTCTTTTGCCAAAGGATTGTCTATGAGTTTAAATGTACCGCTGATTGAGGTAAACCATATGCAAGCACATATTCTGGCACATTTTATCACGGAGTCAGATGGTACCTCAAATATTCCGGAATTCCCATTTTTGTGTTTAACAGTATCCGGTGGACATACGCAAATTGTAAAAGTGAAGGATCATTTTGAGATGGAACTTTTAGGGCAAACCCAGGATGATGCTGCAGGGGAAGCATTTGATAAAATTGCCAAAATTATGGGACTACCTTATCCGGGAGGACCTCTAATTGATAAATATGCACAAGAAGGTAATCCACTGGCATTTGAATTTCCAAGATCAAAAATGCAAGGGTTAAATTTTAGTTTTAGTGGTTTAAAGACCTCGGTCTTGTATTTCTTGCAGAAAGAAATAGCTAAAAATCCAGAGTTTATTAATGAAAACAGAGCGGATATTTGTGCCTCTGTTCAATATACGATTGTCGAAACTTTATTAGGAAAAGTAAAACGGGCGGTAAGAGAAACAGGAATAAAGAATGTTGCGGTTGCAGGGGGAGTATCTGCGAATAGTGGCTTAAGAAAAGGGTTGTTGGAACAACAAAAAATAAAATCCTGGAATGTTTATATTCCTAAAATGGAGTATACTACCGACAATGGAGCAATGATTGGAATTACTGCTTATTTGAAGTTTTTGGCTGGGGATTTTGCATCTAAGGGAAATGCTCCATTAGCAAGATTGAGTGTGGAGAATGACTTGAGTGCGCAATAGATTTCTTTCTAACTAATTGAATGTTAGTAGGTGTCGTGTGTTTGTCAGGTAGCTGTCAGGTATATGCTTAATGCGAAAAAGTAGTTGTAAATACTTTTGTTTAAGAAATTAAAAGTATGAAAACATATAGTAAGGATTCCTTTTTATCAGGGATTAAAAAATTAAGACAAGAAAGACAGTGGTCACAGGAGCAACTGGCAGAAATGACTGGTTTAAGTGTAAGGACAATCCAGAGAATTGAAAATGATCATAAAGCAGGATTGGAATCTATTAAAGCTTTATCAGCTGTTTTCGAGGTGGAGATTGTTGAGGAAGAATTTGATAAAGGATCACAAAAAGAAAAGGAAGATAAGTACATTCAAAGCGTTAAAGGAGCATATCAATGGGGAGGGTTAGCATTATTGAGCATTATTATTTCAGTGATTAATGTGATACAAGGTGAGAATGATTGGGATATTGTAGGGTGGGTAATATTATCTTGGATTTTTTTCTTTGTTATTTATGTGATAAGCAATTTCGATTTCTTTGGAGAGAAATGGAAAGAGAAACTTCTTAAAAAGAAGTTCCCCGATCGAAACCCTTAATGTTGTTTATTGGCCTTTTTGGATCCACGATATAATTCATAATGTACAAACCGAGTTTCTAAAGGTCCGTTATAGAGCTTAATCCGTTTGCTGGTACGTAACCCAATATGTTTTAAAGCATCTTTATTTGAGGTGATAATCCAGGCATCCCATCCCTGGAAGTTTTGTTTTAATGTGTCTCCGATTTCTTTATATAATTGATTCAAATCGTCAGGAGTTAACCTTTCTCCGTATGGCGGGTTGATAATAATAATTCCTTTATCCGCTGGCTTTTGCAGTTCTTTAAAAGCAGATAACTGAGAAGAGATATACTTGTCACATCTCGCATTTTTGACATTATGGTGGGTGGCCGCTAAAGAAACATCTGAAATATCACTGGCGAATACAGGTGCTTTTAAATCTCTAACCTCTGATTTTGCTTCATTACGGACTTCTGTCATTAGATCCTTATCAAAGTTTTTCCAGTTATTAAATCCAAATCTGGAACGGTACCATTGTGAAGGAATCTTTCTGGCTTGATATACGGCTTCAATTGGAATTGTACCTGAACCACACATTCCATCCATCAAAGGAACTGATCCATCCCAATGGGTTAAACGAATCAAAGCAGCTGCTAATATTTCATTTAACGGTGCTTCTACAGCTTCTTCTCTATAACCTCTTCTGTTTAAGGTAGGACCGGAAGCATCTAAATAAATGCTCACAAATTCATCTGAAATATGTAGGAAAAACTGGTAATCCGGACGGTCTCTATCAATCGATGGACGTTGTCCATTTTTTTGTCGAATACGGTCAACAATAGCATCTTTTAGTTTTAGAGATGCGTATTTCGTATGTGTGAAATGCTTAGAGTTGACGGTATATTGAATAGCAAAAGTATTTTGGTGGTCGATGAAATCTTCCCAACTCAAGTTATAAGCTTTCTCATATAGTTGATCCGGATTGTAAGCTTCGAATTCATCTAAATGAATCAAGACTCTTAACGCATGTCGTAATTGAAGACATGATTTGTAAATAAATTTTAGATTCCCGGAACAATGAACCACACGATTACCTACATCAATGTTTTTTGCGCCAAGCTCTTTTAACTCATTGGCGAGAAGTTCTTCCAGTCCGTAAAGCGTAGTAATTGCTATGGTTTGCTCTGATTTGGGATCAAAAATTTTTCTTACATTCATAGGCGCAAATGTAAAGGTTTGAAAGTTCCGAAATAACTATGTTATAAATCATTTTTGGAGACTTTCTCCATTTGCTTTATATTGACAAATATTTTCGATATCTAGCCAACTATATTAGTATAAATTGCGTCCTATACCTAGATTATTATAAATGAGCCAAATATATAGCTATACTCAAAGGTTGTTGGTAATGCTATTGCTGTGTTTTACAGTGGAGATTTCTTATGCTCAAATTGTGGCTGATTTTGATGCGGATTCTACCGTTGGATGTGTCCCGTTTATTGCTGATTTTAATGATTTATCTACTGGCGGAATTGTTTATCGTCATTGGGATTTCGGAAACGGAAATACTGCTGTGGGGAATAACATGAATCCTTCTGCGGCTTACAATTCTTCCGGGACGTATACGGTTACTTTAACTATTTCCGATGGGATAGATACGGTTAGTATCACAAAAGCAGCTTATATTCATGTATTGGCTGCTCCAAATGCAGCATTTACATTTCAACCCATAGTTACAGGATGTGCTCCATTTCCATTTCAAGTTACTGATTTATCAATTCCATCCAATGCACCTATTTCATCATGGCAGTGGGATTTTGATGATGGAACCCCGATTGTAAGTGGGCAAAATCAAACACATGTATATGCCAATGCAGGAACTTATTCTGTTACACTTATTGTTACCGACACATTAGGCTGTAGCGCAACTAGTGTACAGCCGAATCTTGTAAATGTACATCCACAACCCAGTGCGAATTTTTATACGGCTGGATCTGCAACAGCCTGTGCGCCTCCTTTAACGGTAAATTTTTTAAATTCATCTACGGGAACAGGAACACTCACTTATGATTGGACCATTGATGGAACAAGTTATACAACTCCAACGGTTACATCTACTTTTACGCAACCGGGAGGGTATGATGTTGAATTGGTTGTGACCAATACATTGGGATGTACAGATACTTTATCAATCCCCAATTATGTGTGGATTGGTAGTATTCAGGCAGCAATGGATATTCCGGATACTACTTGTCCGGGTGTACCTACAACTATGACCAATGTGTCGAATGGAGGAAGTAATTTTTATTGGGATTTTGGAGATGGATCAACGGATTTTGGTCCGGTTGTAGATCATATTTATTCTACCGCAGGGACATATACTGTAACTTTGATTTCAAGTGCAGGATTAAATTGTGATGATACGGTGACTCAAAACATTGTAGTGGAGTATGTACAGGCAGCATTTACATCCTCTCCCAATTTTTCTTGTGATCCGTTTTTGATAGCAAATTTTGTAGATCAATCTGTAGGAAACATTGTAGAATGGAAATGGTATTTTGGTATCCAACCAGGAAACCCCAGAGATTCCAGTGACGTTCAAAATCCATCACATACCTATTTTGGGGAAGGAATTTTTGATGATACATTGGTGGTGACTACCGCAAATGGGTGTAAAAGTATGGCAGTGATACCTGCCAATGATACGATAGAAATAACGCAAGCGTTTTTTACGCCAAGTGTTTCAAATGGATGTGCCCCGTTGTTTGTCGACTTTACAAATTTAACAGTTCCGGTAGCGTCTATTGATAGTACCATTTGGGATTTTGATGATGGTTCGCCTTTGGACTATAGTTTTTCTCCAAATCACACTTTCGTGAATCCAGGAGAATATCAGGTAGAACTCACCGTAATTTCCATTGATGGTTGTACAACGAATTATCAGGTCTGGATTGAAGTGGGCTCAGTCCAAACGGCTAATTTCACCCTTGATACGAATTTGGCATGTGGATCGGATACAGTCAATTTTATTAATCTATCTCAGGATACGAATTTATTAGATGAGTATTTATGGGATTTTGGAGATGGAACTACTTCTAGTGATTTTGAACCTGCTCATTTGTTTTTGGATACAGGATACATGACGGTGTCTTTAATTGCATCATACAATGGTTGTATGGATACAATTACTATTGATTCCATTATACACATTTCAGGTCCGGTCATAGCATTTGACAATATTATCAATTGTGATACTCCGAATTTGATGACGTTTGTTCCGAATTCACTTGGTGGAACACATTTTTGGTGGGACTTTGGCGATAGTTCAGCTATAGATTCGGTGAATTGGATCACTTCACATTTATATCCTCCAGTAGATTCCAATTATACCGCCCAATTAACGGTTTATGACTCAACCACCGGGTGTTCGCAAGATGCAGAAGTAGAATTAGCTATTCGATTTTTGGAGGGGATATTATTGAATTCGGATACAACAATATGTAAAGGTGCTATGGTGATCTTCAATACAGGGTCATCTGAAAACGCTTTGGGAGATGTCAAGTGGGGATTTAATACGGACACGGCCTTTTCATCGGGATTCACAAATAATCAATTCACTTTTACGCAACCGGGTTTAAATCATGTGTTTGCTGTAGTACATGATCAAAATGACTGTACCGATACGTTAGTCAACGATATATACGTTTATCACCCAATAGTCGATTTTGTGGGTAATCCAACGTCCGGTTGTGACCCATTACCTGTACAATTTACCGATTTGACGGTGACCGATACCAATATTGTTTCATGGCATTGGAAGTTTGGAGATGGCTCCACATCCTCATTGCAACATCCACTACATATCTATGACGGGGTGTTAAATAACACCTATGATGTGGAGTTGATTGTGGTCGATACATTTGGATGTACAAATGAAATTGAAAAAACGAATTACATTCATACGACACAACCTCCAGCCAGTTTTGCGGTGGTGAATAACTTACTTTGTGACGGTGACTCGGCATTTTTCCATAGTGCACCAACAGGAACCAATTTTACTTATTTCTGGGATTTTGGAGATGGTACAACTAGTACTTCTTACCAGCCACAACATGCGTATGCTTCAGGAAATTATACGGTATCGTTAACAGTTACTGATGGAATGGGATGTGATTCTACGTATGTGATGCCGCAAAATATCGATGTTCAAAGTTTACCGATTGCTAATTTTATAGCCAATCCAACAGTAGCAACATGTTATCCTGCGAGTGTGATGTTTACAGATTCCAGTATTGTACAAAATGCGGCTACTTGGACATGGAATTTTGGGGATTCTCCAAATTTTGTAGCGCTAACCGGAACGACAGCTCAGAACTTATATAATAATCCCGGACAATATGATGTGACCCTGGTTGTAAAAACAACTTATGGTTGTACGGATACCATTACGAAGCCAAATTTCATCAATGTGGGAGGACCTATTGCGAATATCTCGGTAAGTCCAACTATTGGTTGCGTGGGAGATACAGTGTTTTTTGATGCCATTAATAATTCGGGTGCAAGATTGTTTACATGGGACTTTGGTGATGGAGTAGTAGATACCTCTTCTTATCCGCAATCTATGATTGGTCATATATATACCCAGCCTGGAAATTATCCTATTATATTGCTTTATGCAGATTCATCTGGTGTATGTCAGAAGAGTGATAGTCTGGTTTTAGAAGTGGATCATGTGGAGTCTCATTTTCTCACCTCTCAGGATGATGGTTGCGTGCCTTTGAGTTTGGGTGTGATTAATCAATCCTTTGGAGAAGATAGTTGGAGATGGTTTTTAAATGGAAATCAGGTCTCTACCAACTTTACAACAGGATTTCATCTGGATTCTGCTGGAATGCATGAAATTAAATTAGTAGCCTGGGATTCACAGACTCAATGTTCTGATACTTCTACCCATATTATTGAAGTATTTCCATTGCCTGATGTTAAGGCTATTGATGATAAAGCAGTATGTATAGGTGATAGCTATCGATTGAATGCGAATCCTACTGGATTAACATATCAATGGGGCCCAAATACCTGGTTAGATAATCCAAATATTAAAAATCCCGTAACGACTCCTACAAATGATATTCAATATGTAGTGACCGCCACAGACTCTAATCTGTGTCAAAATACGGATACGGTTGAAGTAACTGTACAGCATAAACCGCAGATTTTATTCTTTCCGTCAGATACGTCAATTTTTATCGGGGGCGACTATCAAGTGTATTTATCGTCTAATATGCCATTATTGTATTCATGGAACCCTGCAAATTCAGCAAGTTGTAGTGATTGTGCTGAGCCATTAGTTTCGCCTTTATCACCAACGGTTTATACACTTACTTATCAGGATACGAACATGTGTTTTGTGAATGATACCTCATTCTTTGTACATGTAGAAGAAGAGTTTTCTGTATATATACCAAATGCATTTACACCAAATTGGGATGGAGATAATGATTTGTTTATGCCAGTGACATACGGAATCAAAGAACTGATATACATGCGTATTTTTGATCGATGGGGTGTTCAGGTCTATGAAACGACAGACTTAACCCAGGGGTGGGATGGACGAGTAGACGGAAAAATCACCGCACATAATTCAGTATTTTCCTATAAAATCAGTGTAATGCGATTTAATGGAATGATTGAGGATTATGTGGGTATGGTAGTTCTGATTTCCCGTTAAATCTGATCTCTTAATCCAAGCATTTTCAATGCTGTAACTCCAGCTTCAACACCTTTGTTCCCCAAAATACCTCCTGAACGGTCTATCGATTGCTGTTTAGTATCATCTGTGAGTACTCCAAAAATGATTGGTTTATTGGTTTTTAAACTTACATCTTTTACCCCTTGAGATACAGCCTGGCTTACAAAATCAAAATGGGATGTTTCTCCACGAATAACAGTACCAATACATACTACCGCATCAATTTCTGGTTTATTGGCCATCCATTGCGCTGCCAGAGGTAATTCGTAAGCACCTGGAACATCATGTCTAATGATATTTTCTGCTAAGACTCCATTATCTACTAATGCACTTTCAGCTCCATCTGCGAGGTTTTGGGTAATATCTTCATTCCATTCACTTCTAATAATTGCGATGGTATACTTGCTGCCATGAGGAACATCTTCAGAAGAGTAGTCGGATAGATTTTGATGTATAGTTGCCATTATTCTGTTTTAACTGCAAAAATACATTGTTGAATGCTTTAAAAAAGTTCTATGCTATATTTCCACATCAATGCAATAGCTAAAAAGCGTAAAGTCTTCCCAATAAACATCCCCGCTAAGGCTTTGATGGGGTGTATTCTTGCAAATCCAATTGCAGCTGCCATGGGGTCACCAATCCCGGGAAGCCATGTAAATAAAGCGTATATAAAGCCATATTTCTGAGCCCGAATCATTTGATGTTCAATTTTTTCCTGAGGGATTTTAAACCATTTTTCGAGCCATGACCATTTTCCCAATTTACCCATATAGTAGGTGATCATACCACCCAGAGTATTTCCAACTCCGGCAATTATGATTAAATAATTCATGTCATAATTGGCATAAATAAGGGCCAGAAAAACCGCTTCTGATCCAAATGGAAGAATCGTTGCTGCGAGTACAGAAGAGAAGAACATCCCCCAATATCCAAGTTCAATCCATTCCATTATTTACGAATTGTTTGAAATAAAAAAAGCCTTTTCCATACATGATAGAAAAGGCTTAAATATGATTTTATGAGCGGCTTATTTTTCAATAAACAACCAGTTTAATTGTCTTTCAGAGATTTTAGAGTAACCATAGAAGAATACTCCTACGAAAAATAGGTTACCTAAAATACTATTTAAAAGGAATGGTAAACCTGCTTCAAAAGCCAGCATTAAACCCGACATATCTTGTGTATAAAACGGACTGTGTAACCAGGAACCGAAATTAGTAAGTACGAAAAATAATAATGTACTAATCATCGTAACACTAATAATAGGTAAAGCCTTGAAACTTTTAATCGTAAAGTGTGAAAGTACTGCCATTAGGATAAATGCAGCATAAATCCACCCGGAAGACTCTCCAAATAATACGAAGCTATCATAATATGTACTGTAAAAAACGTTGTTGATAATCAAATCACTAACGAAGATAGCGGACACAGGAATCAAAACAGCTGTTAAAGAATTACGCATTGTAGCACCACCTAAAATAGCTACTGCAGCAACTGCAGTTACATTTGGCCAGTGAGGAATAATACGCGACATTGCTACTGCAAATACAGTAATGAATAACACAGAAATTTTTGGATTCATTTTTGAAAGCATAATTGTATAATTTTGGCAAAAATAGTCAACAAATTCTTTATTCAAGAATGGATATATGATTTATTGAATTCGTATAAAAGAACTCTTAAAACCATTTCAAGTCGATTTAGACGTATAGCCGTGATAAAGAATGTATTAGATTTGACTTTGGATAATTGAGAATAGTGGTAAAATAAGGAACCTAACTCCAACATACATGTACACAAATAAATTTGAAAAAACCGATATGCTTGACCTGCTTGGTAAAATGTTGGTTCATATTGATGCGGAATATAAAGTGATTGATGTAAACTCTGATACATGTAAAGTTTTAGGGTATTCAAAGCAGGAAATGTTGGGTAAAAATTGGTTTAACCATTTCGTTCCGGATGAAAGTTCACCACTGAACAGTTATCGGGTAGAAAAAATGGATGAATTTTATGATACTCCGGTTTTAACCAAGTTTGGGAAAGAAAGAATGATTTCCTGGCAGAAAACAACTATTTATGATGAAGAAAGCGGTGATATCTTAAGTTATGTATGTATTGGAGATGATATTACCAAACATGAAAACTATTTAACCACGTTACATAAAATATCTTCACTGCTTCTGGATTATAGTCCGGAAGTGCCCTATAAGGAATTTGTAAGACTGGTAGGAGATGCGGGAAATGCTGATCATACATACATCTTCCTGAATAGCTATGATGAGAATGGAAAGATATCGGCCAATAAGGTGAGCGAATGGGGACGTAATATGTTCTTAGACAATGATGATGACCTTCCCGGATTAAAGTATTTGGTGGTGAACGAATTTGCTACGGAACTTACCGATAAGTTAAAAGCTGGAGAAGTAATTAACCTTAGAACTTCTTCTTTTCCAAAATGGGAAAGAGATTTTTTTTCGGAGTTAAATATCAAAGCTATTCTATTGATTCCAATTTTAGTAGATGAGGAGTTTTTTGGTTTTATTGGTTTTGATAATCGTGAAACGGAAAGAGAGTGGACTTATTCTGAACTAGAATTCTTAAAGGCAGCAGTTAAGAATTTAGAGCAACGCATTATTCGTTCTAAAACTCTTGAAGCACTTAAAAGCCAAAACCTCTGTTTTCAAGCTACAATGGATGCTATAGAATCTATTATTATGGTATCCGACATAAATACCAATGAAGTCATGTATTTGAATAAATACGGGCTAAAAACGCTGGGAAATGTCGTGGGTAAACCCTTTACAGAAGTGTTGCATATTGATGGAACCTTGCCGGAAGAGTATATGGACAATACCCTTTTAATATCTGAAGACGGTTTACCCAATGACACGCGAGAATGGGAGTTTTTTAGTAAAACTGATGAAGCCTTTTACAACTGTCAGGTTAAGGCCATAAGGTGGATCAATAATCAGTGGGTACGACTGGAAACAGTAACGGATATTTCATCCAAAAAAGAAAATGAAATATCATTAAAAGCCAGTGAAGCCAAGTTTCGTAAATTATCCACTATTACCGTTGAAGGAATTGTGATTCACGAACAAGGTATAGTGAGCGATGCAAACGAATCTTTTAGCCAACTGTTTCAGTATAGTCTGGATGAATTGATTGGAGTAAATATCATTAATCTGGTTGTATTACCTGAGTATCATAAAGGGGTATATGAAAATCTAAAGCTGAAGAATCCAAAAGCTTATGAAATAGAAGCACGTAAAAAAAACGGAGATATTATTCCCGTTGAGGTCAAAGCCAAAAGTATATCCTATGACAATGAGGTTTTGCGTGTTGTAGCCATTCGAGATATCACTGAAAGAAAAGAAGCGGAGAAAGAACTAATTAGACAAAAAAATAGGGCAGAAGAGAGCAATAAATTAAAAACGCAGTTTTTGAATAATATGTCTCATGAAATTCGTACGCCATTGAATGGGATTGTCGGTTTTACACAGTTTCTAGATGATCCGGAATTATCTGATGAAAAGAAAAAGCATTTTATAAGTATCATTCAAAGTAGTAGCAATCAGCTGGTACGAATTATTGATGATATTATTGAAATATCAAAACTGGAAACCAAGCAGGTGAAACCAATTCATGAGGAAGTGAACCTGAACTCGTTGCTTCTAGAGCTGTTTTCCATATTTGAGATCAAAGCGAAGGAAATGAATCTATCGCTACATTTAATAAAAGGACTAAGTGACCATAGAAGTATGATCTACACGGATAAAACCAAATTACTTAAAGTATTGAATAATCTGGTGGAGAATGCTTTGAAATTTACGCATCAAGGTGAAGTAGAGATTGGGTATAAGTTAATAAACGAACAATTAAAAATCTGGGTTAAGGACTCTGGGATTGGGGTTCCGGAAAAGAATCAGAAGATTATTTTTGAACGTTTCTCACAAGCGGAGAAAAATACCTCAAGAGTTTATGGCGGATTAGGACTCGGGTTATCTATCGCGAAAGAAAACACGGATTTGCTTGGAGGTGAAATCACTATTGAGTCGGAATTGGATAAAGGTGCTACCTTTAATGTGATCATACCTTATAATCCGGTCAATGCTGAACAAAACAATGAAACTGAAGAGATTTTGAGTGACGATCAGTTTAAAGTACTGATAGCAGAAGATGAAGAGGTGAATTTCATGTTCTTGGAATTTCTTTTACAAGATATGAAAAGCGATATTCAAATTGTGAATGTCAGAAATGGAAAAAATGCGGTGGAATACTGTTTGGATCATAGAGATATTGATTTAGTTTTTATGGATCTTAAAATGCCTATTTTAGACGGGTTTCAGGCTACTGCGCAAATCAAAGCTACGCAACCGGATGTTCCAATTGTGGCGATTTCAGCGTACTCAGGTATAGAAGACAAAGAAAAAGCTAAAAAAGTAGGCTGTGATGATTTTCTAACGAAACCTATAGATGTAGAGAAGTTTAAGGACGTTTGTCAGAAATATATTGCGGAATTAGTCGTTTAACCCAACATTCTGTTAATAAATTCGTAATTTAAATTTTAAGATGAGTTAAACTCGAAATAGTTTTGCTAATCTTTGGGATTATTATATTTTTAATCTCTGAACACAAACGTTATTCGTCTCTAGTATAATTTAGGGTAATGGAAGATTTAAAGATACCGTTAAAGAAGTATTTTGGCTTCAATAAATTTAAAGGTGATCAAGAAAACATTATAAAGAGCATTTTAGAAGGTAAAGATACTTTCGTAATAATGCCAACCGGGGGAGGGAAATCCTTAACATATCAGTTGCCAGCTTTGCTACAGGAAGGTACAGCTATAATAATATCTCCGCTTATTGCTTTGATGAAAAATCAGGTAGATGCTTTGCGGGGATTTTTAACTGATGATAGTGTAGCCCACTATTTAAATTCATCTTTAAGTAGGGGAGATGCTAGAAAAGTAAAAGAAGATCTGGTGAATGGGGTTACAAAGATTCTCTTTGTAGCACCGGAGTCTTTAAACAAGCAAGAAAATGTAGATTTCTTTAAGAGTCTTACGATTTCATTTGTTGCAGTTGATGAAGCACACTGTATTTCGGAGTGGGGGCACGATTTTAGACCGGAATACCGTAGAATTCGGGAAATGATCAAGCAAATTGATGCGAGTATCCCAATTATGGCATTGACTGCCACAGCTACACCAAAGGTGCAGATGGATATTCAGAAGAATTTAGGAATGACCGATGCCAGTGTATTTAAAGCATCGTTTAATAGACCTAACTTGTATTATGAAGTACTTCCTAAGATTCATCCGGAAAAACAAATCATAAAATACATCAAGGAAAATCCGGGGAAATCTGGTATTATATACTGCTTAAGTCGTAAGAAGGTAGAAGAAGTCGCTGAGACTTTACAGGTAAATGGAGTTTCTGCATTGCCATATCATGCAGGTATGGAGGCTTCCAGGCGGGCAAAATATCAGGATATGTTTCTGATGGAAGATGTAGACGTCATTGTAGCAACCATTGCATTTGGTATGGGAATCGATAAGCCCGATGTAAGATTTGTGATGCACTATGATATTCCAAAAAGTTTGGAAGGTTATTATCAGGAAACCGGAAGAGCAGGTCGTGATGGAGGAGAAGGAAGATGTATTGCTTATTATGACTATAAGGATATTGAGAAACTTGAGAAGTTTATGGCTGGTAAGCCGGTTGCTGAACAGGAAGTGGGTAAACAATTGCTTCATGAAGTAGTCGCTTATGCGGAGACAGCAATGTCCAGACGTAAATTTTTATTACATTATTTCGGTGAAGAATGGGATGAGACAACTGCAGGTAAGGATGAGTTAGATGATAATTTAGTAAATCCTAAAGAGCATGTAGAAGCGGGAAAAGAACTCGCACATATGTTTCAGATTATATTTGATTTAAAGCAGCAGTTTAAGACCAAACAAATTATCGAAGTCCTGGTTGGTAAAGAAAGTCCAACGGTAAAAGCCAATAGACTGCATATGAATCCACATTTTGGTAGTGGAAAAGATCATAACGAAAAATACTGGATGGCTGCGGTTCGCCAAAGTTTTGTCAATAATTACATTGGTAAGCGAATTGAAGAGTACGGAACTTTATTTCTTACAGAAAAAGGATTAGAGTTTATGAAAAAACCAGGCTCCTTTAATTTAATTCTCGATCATGATTACGATGAATTAATGAAAGGAGGAAACAATGTGGTACAAAAAGGAGGTTCCGCAGGAGATCCTGTATTGTATGATATGTTGAAAGACCTTCGTAAAGAAATTGGACATGCGAAGAACTTACCACCTTTTGTTATTTTCCAGGACCCTTCATTACAGGATATGGCAACGCAATATCCAATTACAATGGAAGAACTTCAGAATATTGTTGGAGTTGGACAGGGTAAAGCCAGAAAGTTTGGCGGGGAGTTTTTAGCATTGATTGAAAACTACGTAAATGAGAATGAGATTGAGAGACCTCAGGACGTAGTTGTCAAAACCGTAGCGAATAAGTCAGCTTCAAAAATTGGAATCATTCAGGGTATTGATAAGAAAATTCCGTTAAGAGATTTAGCGAGAACGAGAAGTATGACGGATGATGAGTTTATCACCGAATTAGAAAATATTGTGGCTTCGGGTACAAAAGTGAATATCGATTATTATATCGATGATGTTTTGGATGAAGACTATCAGGAAGAGATCGTAGAGTATTTTATGGAGGCAGAGACAGATTCGGTAGAAGATGCTTTAGCTGAGCTAGGAGAAGACGATTACACATTAGAAGAGATTCGTCTCATGCGTATAAAATTTATGTCTACTTATGCGCTTTAGAAAGAAATAAAACAATAGAAACAGCCTATCAAATCAATTGATAGGCTGTTTTCATTTTACGCAGTATGTTTTGTATGAGATAGTAAAATGGATTTTAAATTATCCGGATGGAATGGTTTTAAGATATAACCATTAAAAATCCCTTCCTGATAACTTGGATCAAATGAAAAATCTGGTTGAGCGGTCAAGGCCAGAATAGGTGTAGAACAATTACTTCCGATATGTAAGTTTCGGATCTCACTAGAAGCTTCAAAACCGTTTTTCTTTGGCATTTGAATGTCCATTAAGATCAGATTATAATTTGTTTTCTTGGCATAGTCTACGGCAATTTCGCCATTACAAGCCAGGTCATATGAAGCATTCCATTGCCCCAGCAGACGCGTAATTATTTTGGCATTGATTTCATTGTCTTCAGCAATTAAAATATTTATCCCTTCCAGATCTTCAGATAAATAATGCGGTTCGGTCGTTTTCATTTTTTGATGATAGATATCAAACTCCAATTCCAAATAAAAGATTGAGCCTTTACCTACAGTAGATTTGACCGTGATATTTCCATTTAATAGATTCACAAGGTTTTTGGTAATTGCTAAACCTAAACCTGTACCTCCTTTTTGTAAGTCAAATGAAGTAGATGATTGTGTGAAACTATCAAAGATGTTTTTTAAATCCGATTTAGGAATACCTACACCGGTATCGATAATTTCAAATCCAATCAGCGCTTTATCTTTAGATGTTTTGTTGGAAGTCACCCTAAAATTCACCATTCCTGTATCGGTGTATTTTATAGCGTTGTTGAGTAAGTTAGTTAGTATTTGATGCAGTTTTGTTTTGTCCGTAGTGATAAACTCTGGTAAATCCTCAGTAATGTCAATATTGAACTCCAATCCTTTATTGGTCGCTAAATTGCGTAAGAATTGACTAATATTTTGGAGTAAATGTGTAAGATTAAAATGAGATGGTTTATAAGTAGATTTTCCTGATTCCAATTTAGTAAAATCCAGAACATCGTTAATTAATGACAACAGGTTTTCAGAAGCCAGGTGTAATATATTAATGTCTTCATCTAAGTTTTGTTGTTTGTTGTTTAGTTCTAATTGATGACAAGTTCCTAAAATGGCATTTAAAGGTGTTCTAATTTCATGACTAATAGTTGAAACGAATTTAGATTTTAATCTAGCTGCTTTTTCAGCTTGTTTTTTAGCGGTGTAGATGTCATCTATATCCCTACCGGTAACAACGCTTCCAATGATTTCACCATCCAGGTTTTTTAAAGGATTTATATGGAATTTATAAAACCTCTTTCTTCCATCTAGAAAGTGTACATGTTTTGAGAATTGTGTATCAATACCATTTAAGGATTTAGCATGGATCAGGCGCCATCTTTTAGCGGTTTCATCTAAGAGAAAACCATCGTATAATGGCATGCCGACTTCCGGATGCAGATGGGATAAATTATAATATAATTCATCAAATGCCTGATTGAAAATAATCATATTTCCTGTGATATCAATGGCCCAAAAAACGTCAGAGGTATTTTGGATAATGGCATTTAAATTAGCTTCATTTTTTTCAAGTCTGCTTCTGGTTTTCTGGATGCTTGTGATATCCTGAACAACCATTGTAATATGATTTTTATAAGAATCATCAGTAGGCATCATGGTTGTTCGAGCCAGATAGTATTTATCAAATTTGGGAGAGTAATAGGTGAGTTCCTGAGGTGTTCCTGTAGTTATTGTTTGGTCTACCAGGTTTTTGAAATAAGAGAATACAGTTCGACTAAAAACATCGGAAACTTTTTTCCCTTTATAAGATTTTATGCGTTGATGTAGAGGGTTCGTATTGGGAACCCAGCAATTAATAAATGTATAATCTTCATCAATTTCGTAAATAATATCAGATAATGAATTTACCACAGCATTGATATGCTGGTTTTTTTGAATGACTTGATGCTCAGAATCTTTAAGTCTGCTGATATCTAGAATACTACCAACCCATTTTAAGGCGTTTCCATCATCGTCATGGATGAGTTTACTTCTATTACGAAGCCATTTCCATTTACCTGATTTTGTGCGCATTCTATATTGAACTTCCAGAATCCCATATGGATTATGGATTAAATGCGCTTTTTCTGCCTCTTTCAAAATATTAAAATCGTCCGGGTGGAGTAATTGATAAAAAGTAGCAGTTTTGGGAGGTAGTTCATCCAGTCCGTAACCGAGTATAACAAACCAGTTTTCATTGAATTTTACTTCACGAGAAATGATATCATATTCCCAGATAGCCATACCGGAAATTTGCAGGGCGTGGGTAACGTCCGACTGCGAGAATTCATTGAATTCATTTTGTATTTGAGGATATTTATCAATCATTTTGGGTGGTGATTCTATGTGAAAAATAGAGAATTAAATAGTTAAAGTTAACCAACAGCATTAGATTTAAACATATTGATCAATGAGTTAAAAGTTTTACCAAATTGTAGGAAAAGTTTGGTAAAAAACTAAGGGTGACTCACTTTTGCACGCGCAATAGTTCAGAGTATGATACAGGGAATTAAAAGAGAAACGGAATTATCCGAAAAAAATGAGGACACCTGTTATCATTGTGGGAGTGATTTTGAAGAGGTTGTTGTAAAAGCATATGACCATAAGTTTTGTTGTGAAGGTTGTAAAACGGTCTATGAAATATTAGATGAAAATGGTCTTCATAATTATTATGGAATAGAGGATAACCCGGGTAATAAAATTTTAAAAGCCATAGGAAATAAATATGCATTTTTAGATAATGAAGATGTAAAAAAAGGGTTATTGGATTTCGAAGATGGAGGCGTTGCCAGTATAAAGTTCTATGTGCCCAAAATACACTGTAGTTCGTGTATTTGGTTATTGGAAAATATGCATCGATTGGAGGAAGGGATTGTTAGATCAACTGTGAATTTTCTTAAAAAAGAAGTATATGTGGTTTTTAAGACAGAAAAAATCTCTTTACGAAAGGTGGTGGAACTTATGTCATCTATTGGTTATGAACCCAATATTTCATTAGATGATTTTAAGAAAAAGGAATCAAAAAAGGAAAATAAAAAGTTTTTCTATCAACTGGGTGTTGCAGGCTTTGCTTTTGGAAACATCATGTTATTAAGTTTTCCCGATTACTTTGATACCAATGATTATTTAGATGAAAGTTTTAAAAAGCTCTTTGGATATCTAAATTTGTTTTTAGCCACTCCCGTTCTCTTTTATAGTGCATCTGATTATTTTGTGTCTGCCTATAAGGCTTTAACCAAAAAATATTTCAATATAGATTTCCCGATATCCGTAGGAATATTCACCTTGTTTAGTAGGAGTGCCTATGAGATTATTACGCAAACGGGTAGTGGATTTATGGATTCCTTTACGATGTTTGTGTTTTTGCTATTAGTTGGAAAGTGGTATCAAAACAGAACGTATCAAGCACTATCTTTTGAGCGGGATTATAAATCGTATTTTCCCTTAGCTGTAGTAAAAGTTTTTGAAGATAGGGAAGAACCGGTTCCAGTTGGGGCTTTAGAAATTAACGATGAAGTCGTTCTGAGAAATCAAGAGATTATCCCTACAGATGCAGAGCTAATAAGTGATACGGCTAAGATCGACTACAGTTTTGTGACCGGAGAGTCTATTCCAATAGAAAAGGTCAAAGGTGATAAGTTATTTGCAGGAGGACGTCAACTGGGAGCTTCTATTCGAATTAAGGTAAAGAAACCAGTATCACAATCGTATTTAACCCGATTGTGGAATCAAGATGCTTTTGCTAAAGAAGAATCTCAATATCAAAGCGTAGTGAATAAGGTAAGTAAGTACTTTACCATTTTTGTATTAATAGTTGCTTCACTCACATTGTTTTTTTGGTGGAGTAGTGGAGAGACCATTGCTCTAAAAGTGTTTACTTCAGTTTTAATAATTGCGTGTCCGTGTGCCCTGGCGTTAACGTTACCTTTTTCATTTGGGAATACCATGACCATTTTTGGTCGAAATCGTTTCTATTTAAAAAATGCCGAAACCGTTGAAAAAATGTCTGAGGTGGACACTATTGTATTTGATAAGACTGGAACATTAACTCAGTCGGGTGATGAGTCGGTACATTTTGTTGGAGATCCATTGACTACGATTCAAAATCAAATGATTTATTCTTTGGTGGCTAATTCTACACACCCATTGAGTAAGGCTATTTACAAACATATGCATGGATTAACGACCTTGCCAATAGAAGGCTATAAAGAGGTGGTTTCACAAGGAATTCAAGGGCGTATTAATGGCTCTGAGTTTAAACTAGGATCAGGAAATTTTGTGGCGTTTGATGGGGAGGTAAAAAAGGATTTATCCTCGCGTGTTTTTGTACAAATAGACTCCAAAGTACTGGGCTATTTTATAATTAAAAAACAGTATAGAACAGGTATTGCTGAGTTGATTGGGAAATTAAAAAATGATCAGTTTAAGTTACATTTAATTTCCGGTGATAATTCTTCTGAAATGGAGAATTTATCAAACTATTTTGAAAGAGAGAATTTACATTTTAATCAGTCGCCACAAGATAAACTGGATTATGTGAAAGCCTTGCAAAATAAAGGGGCTAAGGTTTTAATGGTCGGAGATGGATTAAATGATGCAGGAGCTTTGAAACAGGCAAATGTAGGACTTGCCGTAAGTGATGAGGTATACAATTTCACACCAGCATGTGATGCTATTTTGGATGCCGCTAATTTTGTGAATCTGGAAGGTTTTATGAAGTTTTCGAAAAAGACAATCCGAGTAGTTAAAATGAGTTTTGCGATCTCGTTGTTTTATAATTCTCTGGGAATGCTATTTGCCATTCAGGGGTTGGTGACTCCATTATTTGCAGCGATACTAATGCCAATTAGTTCTATTACGGTGGTTACATTTATTACCCTGTCTATTCGGTTGTCAGCACGAAATAGAAACTTATAATGCTGATTTAGTTTTAGTTTTACTTTAATTTTTAACTTTACCCATGACAATCCAATGACAAATGTATGATGAAAGTCATATTTCATCTTGATACGGCTCACATTTTAAGTCAGTAATCGATATGATATTTGTTTAGGTTAATCGTTAAAAAGCGTTAAAATGAGCGTAATTTTTATTTTAGTGGGATTCAGTCTGTTAGCGGCCTTATTCTTTTTAGGTGCTTTTTTCTGGGCCATTAAAAACGGACAATATGAGGATGACTATACACCTTCCGTACGCATGTTATTCGATGATGAAAAATATGAACCAGAGATTGACCCTTCCAAAAAAGTAAAAACACAATCAAAATAAAATAATCAGAAAACAATTAAATCGCTAAAAATGGCAGAAACAATTACCAATCCGGAACATGTTTCCGGTAACGTAGAACACTTCGAGTACGATAATGATATCGTAAGGAAGTTTATTATCGCCTCCGTAGCATTCGGAATAGTTGGTATGCTTGTGGGATTAACCGTAGCATTACAGTTAGCATTTCCGGTGTTAAATTTCGACTTGGCTTATACCACTTTCGGTAGAATCAGACCGCTTCATACGAATGCGGTAATTTTTGCTTTTGTGGGTAACGGAATTTTCGCAGGGGTTTATTATTCAATGCCTCGTCTTCTTAAAACGCCAATGTGGAGTAAGATGTTATCCAACATTAACTTCTGGGGATGGCAATTAATCATTCTTTCTGCAGCTATTACGTTGCCATTGGGGATTACAACAAGTAAAGAGTATGCCGAATTAGAATGGCCAATTGATATTGCAATTACCTTGATTTGGGTTGTGTTTGGTTTAAACATGATAATGACCATCATCAAGCGTAGAGAGCGTCATATGTACGTGGCTATTTGGTTTTATCTGGCAACTTTCATTACTGTAGCGTTACTACACGTGGTCAACTCTTTTGAGATGCCGGTACATATGTTCAAATCATATTCATGGTACGCAGGTGTTCAGGATGCATTGGTACAATGGTGGTATGGTCACAATGCGGTGGCATTCTTCTTAACGACACCATATCTGGGATTGATGTATTACTTTGTGCCTAAAGCGGCAAGAAGACCTGTTTATTCTTATAGATTATCAATTATTCACTTCTGGGCGTTAATCTTCCTGTATATCTGGGCTGGACCTCACCACTTATTATATACAGCTTTACCGGATTGGGCGCAAACATTAGGAACAGCATTCTCTGTAATGTTGATTTTCCCATCATGGGGTGGTATGATTAACGGATTGTTAACCTTAAGAGGTGCATGGGATAGAGTCCGTGAAGAGCCGGTATTGAAATTCTTCGTTATTGCGATTACTGCTTACGGTATGTCGACTTTCGAAGGACCTATGCTTTCTGTTAAATCATTAAATGCTATTGCACACTATACTGACTGGATTCCGGCACACGTTCACGTAGGAGCGTTAGGATGGAATGGATTCTTAACATTTGGTATGTTCTACTGGTTAGTACCGAAAATGTGGAATACTAAGCTTTGGTCTATTAAATTAGCAAACGTTCACTTCTGGATTGGAACTTTAGGATTATTATTCTGGGCGATTCCGATGTATTGGGCAGGATGGGTACAAGCTTCAATGTGGAAACAATTTACAGATGAAGGTATGTTGGCTTATCCTAACTTCTTACAAACTGTAACCGTTTTAGCTCCTCTGTATAAATTAAGAGCATTAGGTGGATTACTATACTTTACAGGTATTTTATTAGCTACCTGGAACCTGGTTAAAACTGCTGCTCAAGGTAGTTTGATTAAAGTTGAAAAAGCATCAGCACCAGCGTTGGCTCCAACATATACGAAACACACTGGCGACCACTGGCATAGATGGATTGAAAGAAAACCAGTTCAGTTTATGGTATGGACATTCGTAGCGGTTGCAATTGGTGGAGCTATTGAGATGTTACCAACATTCTTGATTAAATCTAATGTACCTACAATTACCAGTGTACAACCGTATACGCCATTAGAGTTAGAAGGTAGAGATATTTATATTAGAGAAGGTTGTAATAACTGTCACTCTCAAATGATTAGACCTTTCAGAAGTGAAGTGGTAAGATATGATCCAAATGGAATGGAATATTCTAAAGCAGGTGAATATGTTTACGATCACCCTCACTTATGGGGATCTAAAAGAACTGGTCCGGACTTACATAGATTAGGTGGAAAATATAGTGATGATTGGCATTACAATCACATGTTTGATCCTGAGACAACAAGTCCAAATTCGATTATGCCAAGATATCCTTGGATTATTAGAGACGTGATGAATACCTCTCACTTAGAAGATAAGATAGGTGCATTACGTAAGATCGGTGTTCCTTATCCAGAAGGGTATGAAGCACAAGCAATGGCGGATTTAGAAAAGCAAGCTGCACAAATTTCTAAAAATCTAAAGGCTAAGGGTATTGAATGTTCTCCAGATAAAGAGATTGTTGCATTGATTGCTTATCTACAAAGATTGGGAACTGATATTCATAAAAAATAAGTCAATTTGAAAAAAGCTCCTCTTCAGAAGAGGAGCTACAAACTAAGAAAGTCATGTTAAAGTTTATAAAAAATCATCTGGCAACAATTGAAGGAATGGATTACCTGGCTTCAGTAGCTTTAGTAATGTTCGTTCTGATCTTTTTGTACGTTTCTTACTACGCTTTTTTCTCCATGGAGAAGGGAACAGCTGATGAAATTTCTAGTTTGCCTTTTCAGGATGACGAAATGAAAATTAATATTTAATCGAAAATTATTTGGAAATGAAAATATTCAACCAAACTAAGAATAGAGTTGCCCAAAGCGGGAGACTTAAATATGCCCTATTATCCGCCATGATGCTTTCATCATTCGGGGCGTTTGCCAATGGAGGCGAAAGCGGAATTAGTGATACAAGTTTGACCTACATTTTAGTAGGAATGATGGTTGTGCAGATCGTATTGCTATACGTAATTTCTAGTGTATTTAAATCATTAACTGGAAATGTGTCTATCTGGAAAAAATATGCACCAAATGCTGCAGCTGTTTTAACAGGGATATTTTTAATCTCAGGAACAGATGTATTTGCACAGGGAGGTGGTTCTTCTGCATTTGTATTAGATTCAAGTTTAGAATTGCTTTTAATCTCTATTAATGCATTTTTATTATTTGTGATCATCATTTTATTGGTGAACGTAAAGAAAATCACAAATGCATTAAAAGCCAATGCTGAAGATACTGAAGTAGCAACCGAAGATGGTGTATTTAGCAGTTTAGGTTTAACCGATGCTGTGGCCATTGAGCATGAAGACGAAATTCTACTAGATCACGATTATGATGGAATTCATGAGTTGGATAACAACCTTCCACCTTGGTGGTTGATGGGATTCTATATCACCATATTCTTCTCTGGTGTATATATGTGGTATTATTTATTTAATGTAGATAGTCATGTAGGTCATAATGAGTTTGTGGCAGAAATGAAATTAGCTGAAGAAGAAGCAGAAAAACGTGGCGCTAGTGTGGACGAGAGTTCTGTTACACTTTTAACGTCTGAAGCTGATTTAGCTGCTGGAGCTGAAATTTATAAAACGAATTGTGTAGCATGTCACTTGCCAAACGGTGGGGGTAGTGTAGGACCAAACTTAGCTGATGAATATTGGTTACATGGTGGAGGAATTAAAAATGTATTCCGTACAATTAAAGTTGGAGTTCCGGAAAAAGGAATGATTTCCTGGGAGTCACAATTGTCACCAACTGATATGCAAAAAGTAGCTAGTTTTGTGTTGAGCCTGCAAGGAACAAATCCTGAAGGCGGAAAAGCACCTGAAGGCGACAAGTGGACAGGTGAATAATCCGAAAGGATATTCATGAATACAAAATAATAATATGAAACACCTTGATTGACTGTACTACAGCTTAATCAAGGTGTTTTGTTTTCTACACAACAAAACGATGGATGAGGGAAATAATAATTATGGAGAGATTCTAGAAGAAAGAGGAACTTTTAGAGACTCTATAGGAACTATTGACGATGAAGGAAAACGAAAGTGGGTCTATCCAAGAAAACCAAAAGGTAGATTTTACAATCGAAGGTCAATTGTTTCCTGGATATTGTTGATCATTTTATTTGGTGGACCATTTGTTAAAATAGATGGTGAACCATTATTACTATTTAATGTCATAGAGCGGAAATTTGTCATTTTTGGGCAAATATTCTGGCCGCAGGATTTCTTTCTGTTTGTAATTGCCATGTTAACGGCAATTGTGTTTATCATTCTATTCACCACAGTTTTTGGAAGAATTTTTTGTGGATGGGTATGTCCGCAAACCATTTTTCTGGAGATGGTATTCCGAAAAATTGAATACTGGATTGAAGGAGATTGGAGAAAGCAGAAGAAGTTGGATAAAATGCCCTGGAACGCTGAGAAAATTAGAAAAAAGGGGATCAAGAACTTTTTATTTGTATTGGTCTCTATAATCATTGCGCATACATTCCTATCTTATATTATTGGTGTTGATCAAGTAAATGAATTGCTAACCAGTTCACCATTAGATAACACGTCTGGATTTATTGCCATGGTTATTTTTACTGGATTGTTTTATGGGGTATTCGCCAGATTTAGAGAACAAGCTTGTATTATCGTATGTCCATATGGAAGACTTCAAGGGGCACTTCTGGATAATAAATCTATTGTTGTAGCTTATGATTTTGTAAGAGGAGAAAGTACCAACGGACGTGCAAGATTTAAGAAAAATGAAGATAGAGAAGCTGCAGGAAAAGGAGATTGTATTGACTGTAAAGCTTGTGTGGATGTGTGCCCTACAGGAATTGATATTCGTAATGGAACTCAGTTAGAATGCGTGAACTGTACAGCTTGTATTGATGCTTGTGATGATATTATGGATAATATATCTAAACCTAGAGGGCTGATTAGATATGCATCCATTGAAAATATTGAGAAAAAAGAACCATTTAAGTTTACTCCACGTTTAATTGCGTATAGTTCAGTTTTAGGATTGTTGATGTCTGCCATGGTGATCTTATTGGCTTTAAGGTCCCCAGTGGAAGCAACGGTTTTAAGAAGTCAGGGAACAACGTATCAAAAAGAAGGTGATAAATTAAAGAATTTATATACCTACAAGATTATTAATAAAACAAAAGAGGAAATTGATGTTAATTTTGTGATTGATGATTTTAACGGAGCTGAGGTAAAACTAATTGGCCATGCACCAATAGTTCCGGCAGGTGGATCTGCCGAAGGTGCATTGTTTGTGATTATTGATTCCGACAAAGTCACTGATTATAAAACGAAAATTAAGTTGAATATTAATAATTCCGAAGGAACATTAACTACAGTTAAAACAATGTTCTTAGGACCAATTCAATAATTATGAGATTTACTTGGGGACACGCAGCCATAGCTATACCTGTAACTATTGTAGTCGTATTTACATCTGTATTGATTAGAAGTATGGCCGATGATAAGAATACGGAGTTGGTTACAGAAGACTATTATGCGCAGGAAATTCAATTTCAGGATCAAATAGATCAAACGAAGAATGCTCAGGAATTGAATACCCGATTAAATTGGTCTAAAGTTGATGCAAATTGGCAGTTAGACTTAACTGGTGATTTTGAATCAACTAGTGCGGAAGGTGAAGTTCATTTTTACAGACCTTCGAATTCAAAATTAGATATAACGATTCCACTTGAGTTGAATGACTCAGGGCAACAAATGATTTCTGCGAATAATTTCGAAAAAGGAAAATACCAGATACAAGTGAAGTGGAATATTGATGGAACAGAATGTTATTTGGAAAAAAACATTTTTATTCATTAAATAAGATATAAATGATTCAGTGGTGGGCAGCAATAACAATTGGTTTAGTCAGCAGTTTCCATTGTTTGGGAATGTGCGGACCAATAGCATTTGCCCTCCCATTGAATCGAAACTCTTTAGGTAGTCAGCTTTTTGGTGCATTTGTCTATAATTTGGGTAGACTGGTAACCTATGGTATACTTGGGCTGGCATTTGGTTTAATTGGGAAGAGCTTAATTATGGCTGGGGTGCAAAGATCCCTATCCATTTTTGCCGGAGTATTCATGATTTTATCTGTTCTTTTACCTAAGATTTCTGCTATGGCCAATATAGATGCGTTGACATTTAAGTATATCGGAAAGCTCAAATCAGTATTTGGGCGTTTGTTTAAAAGATCGTCTATTGAGTCACTTTTTTTTATTGGAGTATTAAACGGTTTATTACCATGTGCCATGGTGTATATTGCCTTGGCAGGTGCAATAGCTGAAGGTGATATGCTGGGAGGTATGACCTTTATGATGTTTTTTGGTATAGGGACAATTCCGATGATGTATACAGCAACTGTTCTAGGTAGCTTTGTAACCGTTCAATTTAGGAATAAACTCCAGAAGGCTATTCCCTATATGGTATTTATCATTGGAGTACTGTTTATACTTCGTGGAATGAATTTAGGAATTCATTATTTGAGCCCTCAAATAGATAGAGTAGACCCTGAAATTACACAATGTGATTAGTACCCGTGGGGGAATATTCCATTAGATTGTAGTTTGAATTAACAAATTTGCATTTGACATACCCGTATGTGCAATTCACATTTTTAGAATAGTATGCTTGATGCGGTAAAATAATCGTTCGTCCTTAATTTTTTCCCGATTATAAATCTAGTTAACCAATAAAATAAATCCGTCTTCATGATGCAATGTTTTAACAATTTCAAGGTGTCTATTAATGTAGTTTTGGAATGAATCTTAGAGTATATGCGAGTATTAATAATTGAGGATGAAAATTTACTAGCCAACGAATTGAAGAGAACACTTTCGAAAATTCGTCAGGATGTTCAGGTTGTAGATCAAGTCAGAAGTGTGCAACAGGGTAAAGAATGGTTTACCAGAGACTTAGAAATTGATCTTATTATTTCTGATATTCAGTTAATCGATGGAACCAGTTTTGAATTATTTAAGCAGGTAAATATCCAAACCCCTATAATTTTTACAACTGCATATGATGAGTTTGCACTAAAAGCGTTTAAGCTTAATAGCATTGATTATCTATTAAAACCCATAGATGAAAATGATTTAAAATCTGCTTTAAACAAGTACGAGTCTTTATGGAGTAAAGGAAATAATCTAACTGATGATGTTCTCAATAATTTAATTGCACGTAAAATTGAAAAATCCTATAAGTCTAACTTTTTGATCAAAGTAGGAGACCAATATAAACGTGTTCACACACATGACATTGGTTTCTTTTATGCTGAAGGGAATACGGTATATCTGGTAAAAAAGGACGGGAAGAAACTTATTGTGGATTTCTCTTTAGAACAAGTAACAAATCAATTAGATCCAAAACAGTTTTTTAGAGTAAATAGACATTTATTATTAAATAATACCTGTATAAAAGGTATTCACAAATATTTTAATAGTAGGCTAAAATTGGTGATTCAGCCTGAATATGAATCTGAGGTTTTGGTTACAAGGAGTCGGGTAAATGACTTTCTTTCCTGGATGAATTATTAAAGAAAGCGCAGTTGATTTCAACTGCGCTTTTTTTAATTTAGTTACTTGAGTATCCAAACATTCCGTTGGATTTGATGGTACGTGCCACTTTATTTGGGACCATTTTTTCCCAACCTTTTTTATTGTTTCCAATCATTTCCAGAACATCGTCTGAGAATATTGTGAGTAAATCACGGTTACAGTTTTTGATATCTTCGATTTGATTGTTTTCAATCAGGTACATGAAGAGATGCATCAACGTTTTATCGATTTGAACATTCTCACATGTATGTAAACTGCCATCATCAGCATCTGTAGCAGGATAGATTAATAATTTGATATTTCTACCAAACAAACGACCAAACGACTCGAGAATTCCTCCTTTTAAGTTTTTATAATATGTTGGATTGAAGATAGCTTCCAGATTATTAACCCCCATTAAAACACCAATTTTACGTCCTCTATTTACATCAGACAAGTAATTGGTCAATTTATAATAGTGTTGATAGTTGGTAATGATAACAGTCTGTCCTAATGAACATAAAATATCTACACGGTCCATATAGTCACGCTCTTTCTTTTGGTCATCTCCCATCAGAAGATTATTTAAAGAAAGCTCGGAAAGTACGATTAAGTCTTTTTTGACTACATCTTCTTCTTTCACGAATTGACGATATCCCGCTAATAACATATCCACATTAACCAATGTAGGGGGACGGAATCGACCACGTAAAACTAAAAGGTTCTTTTTATAAAGAATTTCCGAAGCCTGAACATTATTACCATCAGGACCAAACATAGCTACAGGAGTCAATCCAAGCTTTACCAGCTTTAAACTGATCAATCTATTATCTACGTTTTCAAAATCCGGTCCAATGATATTAAACATATCAATCTCCACACGTGAACGACTTAATCCATCCATTAAAGAAGTTAGAAACTCTTTTATAGAATGCGTTTTATTATAAACACCATGAACCAGATTGACCCCTAAACGGCCAACTGCTTTTTGCTGAAGCAATGGGTCATTATCATGCAAAATAACATGCATAACTATTTGATTCGGTGCCGTGTTAGCTCTTCTTTGAAAGGTAATACCCATCCAACCATGCCCCTGATTGGTTTTGTGAAAGTTTAATGTTTCAATGGTATCTGCAAATGCAAAAAAGCAAGTGTCATCTTTACGATCACTTAATTTGTCTGTGATATTCGCATAATCATGCTCCATCATTCTCACCAAACGTTGCTTACTAACAAATCGCTTTCCTTCACCATATATGGCATTAGAGATTTTTTTATCATAAGCTGATTGCGTCAAAGCAATAGTACCGGAAGCCCCTCCGGCCTGAAAAAAATTGGCAGCGACCTCCTGGCCTGCACCAATTTCGGAAAATGATCCATAGACGTGTGGGTCAAGGTTTACAGCTAAGGCTTTTTCATTAACTGTTAGTTTTCGTGCGGTGTCCATTCTCTTTATTTTTTATCTCCTCAAAATTATTTTGAATTATTGGAAAAACACATTTTTTACTGGGTTTTGTTCCAATTTTAATGATCTTTTTAAGATTTCTTAAATGATTATTCTAATGTCGATATCAATTGTTCCGTTTCAATAGTATTTGCACATTCGAAATGGCTTTCAGGACAACTTTTATGTCCATGAAGACCACAAGGTCTGCAGTCTAGTTTGTTCTTTGTTTCCACAATGTGTTTTTTGTCAGATAATGGTGTGAATCCAAAATCTGGTATGGTGGAACAAAATACAGATGTTACCGGAGCATTCATCGCAGAGCAGAGGTGGAGTGGTCCGGAGTCATTGACATAGTTCATTTTAGAGTTTTGCATCAAAGCAGCAGATTGTAAAAATGAAAGTTGACCAGCCAGATTCTCCGGAATATTTAATTGACATTTTGCAATGAGTTGGTTGATGACCTCTTTATCGTCAGGTCCTCCTAAAAGAAATACATTTAAATTCTTTGGAATTCGATCAATTAACTCCACCCACTTATATGCCGGATATTGCTTGGTAAACCAAACGGAGGTAGGAGATATGGTCACGTAGGGCAAATTCTGATACTGGGAAATTTTGTCAAAATCTGCATTTGATGGATATAGTTTTGGCTTTGCAGCTATATCATCGGTGAAAAATGAAATTAGTTTTTGGTTTCTTTCCACTTCATGTGTCCCATCACCAATTTCATGCGCAGCAGTATGTGTAAACCCAATTGAAAAGGGATTTTTAGAGAAACCGGAGCGAATACCGGCACGCGATAAGGCGGTTAACATTCCTGTGGCCCCAAATCTCTGTGTATTTACTATAGCATCGTATTTAGTGTTTCGAATCTTTTTTAGTAATCGATATAAGTTTTTGTATTTATCACTTTTTTTATCCCAAATAATCACTTCATTAATGTGCGGATGATTTTGAACTAAAGCTTCGTTTCCTTTACGTACCAGATAGTCAATTTGAGCTTTTGGCAAATGTGCACGAATTTTTTCAATAAGTGCGGTAGCCAAAATCACATCACCGATAAATGCGGTTTGAATGATCAATATTTTATTGGGAACAATAGTCATTAAACTGCGACATTGAAATTACGTAAAGCATCGTTAAGAGATGTCTTTTTATCTGTACTTGGTTTACGTTTACCGATGATCAATGCCACGGGTACATTGTATTTTCCTGCTGGAAACTCTTTTTCAATTGTCCCAGGGATTACAACAGATCTTGCAGGAACAACACCACGATATTCCACTGGTTCTTCCCCTGAAACATCAATGATTTTGGTGGACATAGTTAAGACTACATTCGCTCCTAAAACTGCTTCCGTTTCTACACGAACTCCTTCCACAACTATGCAACGTGAACCTATAAAGCAATTATCTTCAATAATTACCGGTGCAGCTTGGAGCGGTTCCAGAACACCACCAATTCCAACACCACCAGATAGATGAACATTTTTTCCAATTTGAGCGCAAGAACCAACAGTTGCCCAGGTGTCAACCATAGTTCCTTCATCTACATAAGCTCCAATGTTTACATAAGAAGGCATCATAATGACATTACTGGAAATGTAAGAACCGTATCTTGCTACAGCATGAGGAACTACGCGAACGCCCTTTTGCTCATAACCGGTTTTTAACTTCATTTTATCATGAAATTCAAAAGGACCTACCTCAATAGTTTCCATTTTTTGAATAGGAAAGTACATTACCACAGCTTTCTTAACCCATTCATTCACTTGCCATCCGTCTTCCGTTGGCTCAGCAACACGTAGTTTACCTGAATCAATCTGTTCGATTACTTCACGGATGGTATCCTGAACTTTTTGATCATTTAACATGTCTCTATTTTCCCAGGCTTGCTCAATGATTTCTCTCATGATATTTTGATCTTTTAATTTAGTGGGCAAATGTAAATGAGACGATAGGTATTTTTATACGGATTGAATAAATAAATCAATAAGTCGTTTGGAATAACTCATTATTTGCGATAATTATTTAGTATTGTTTTTTAATCTTAATGAACCTGAATTGTTTATCATGAAACTTGTGAAACGGATATTTTTATCAGTACTTTTTATTCTAAATGTTGTTTATGGATATTCTCAGTATAGCTTACTTCCGGAAGTGAATGTTTTGAAAACTGATTATGGAGCGAATGTTGGGCTAGGGGGTAAATTTGAAACAATTTTATACGATCGTTTTAGTGCTGGGTTTGGCGGGAATTATTATTTCCCAATAACATTTTACAGAGAGACCGAAGTTATTGCTAAAGATCCTAATACGACACCGAATAAGCTTACCCTAAATGTTGAGAGAGAAATGTCGTTATCAAACATTTACCTGCAATTCAGAACGTATTTTGTCGGAGATTCAAAAGATGAGTATGGTATTTATGGAATATTGGAAGGAGGAGCGTTATACGTAGAACTTCGAGATAAAATTGATAACTACGATAGCGACTTGTATGAATTAGAATATGATAATGGGGGAATTGAGAAATTGTGGTTCTCGTCTATCGTTTTAGGTTTAGGTGTGGAAAAAGACCTTGGTTTTGGTTATATATATGGTGCAGCCAAGGTTCATATATTGACTGATATTAACGATGTGGATTCTATGTTTTTCGATGAGTCATTACCATTTTCAGTAAATGCAGGAATTAGGTTTCCTATTGACTTTTATTAAGATAGGATAATTTATCATCTAGTCTGAAATAAAAAGACACATGGTTTCTTATGAAAAGAAGGATGCTGATATGATTTCCATTCAGCAATATCTAGTGTTTTAATATACTCATTTGAATTTGTGGTATCCAGAGCCATACAGAGCTTGGTATCCGCACGTAGTGTTTTCTTCAAGGTTTCAAACATTTGCTCATTTCTATATGGCGTTTCAATAAATATTTGAGTTTGACCTGTTTTTGAGGAAATCTGCTCAAGTTCTCTAAGTTTTTTACCTCGTTCTTTGTCTTTTACGGGCAAATATCCATGAAATGCAAAATTTTGCCCATTGAGCCCTGATGCCATCAAGGAAAGGAAAATGGAAGAGGGTCCAACCAGGGGAACTACCTTGATGTTAAATTGATGGGCTAGTTTAACAAGTTCTGATCCCGGATCTGCAATCCCAGGACAACCAGCATCAGAAAGTAAACCCATATCTTCCCCATTAAATATCGGATTGAAATAAGATTCATAATCACTACTTTCACTGTACTTTCCAATATTGTAAAGCTTTAAATCCTGAATGCTATTTTTTAGATTTAGCTTTTTTAATGACGCTCTGGCAGGTTTTTCTTTTTCCACTAAAAAGTGAGTGATATGTGCCAGTTGCTCCTTATTACCTTCCGGAATTACATAATGCATTGGGGCATCACTAATCGGTGTTGGAATTAAAAATAATGTACCTGAATTCATTGTTTAAATTTAAGTATGACAAAAGTGATAAAACGATAGGAAACCAGACCTAATAGAAGGAGGTATATGATGTGAAATTCTAATTTTGATCTTCGATTTGTTCGAGTAATTTATCTAATGCTTTGTCCAACATTTGATAAACATCTTCAAAACCCGTAGCGCCTCCATAATAGGGATCAGGAACAGAAATGTTTTCTCCTGGATAGGATACGTTCATGATCATCTCAGGTTTATTTGGGCTGTTTGCGATTTCCGCCATTTTTAAAACATCATTTTGATTTTGTTGATCCATGGTAAAAATAAAATCATAATCGTTGAAGTCTGCTGAAGTGAATTTTCTGGATCTTAGATCCATGATATCAATTCCTTTAGAACGTAAGGTGCTGATAGATCTGGGGTCTGCATGTTCACCAACATGAAATCCTGATGTTCCTGAAGATTCGATATGAATTTTAAATCCTCTTTTTTCGGCTTTTTCTCTAAAAATTCCGTGAGCCATTGGAGATCTACAGATGTTTCCAAGACATACAAACATGATACTCTTCATAGTGGGCTAAAGTAGTATTATAAAGAATAAATGCGGCCTTGCGGGTTGAATTATTTCGGATTTAACTGAGATTATTTTATTACCCGTAAGATTTGTAATATATTTTGCCTACCATAAATCTATACGTATGAAAAAGACAGCTCACTCGGTAACCGAACATGGAAGGGAATTTATCTCCAAAGAAACAATCAGTGGAATAATATTGGTTGTCGCAGCAGTCATTGCAATTATTTGGGCAAATTCACCATGGGCTCATTCTTATCATTATGTATGGCACGAGATTCATATGGAGTTTAAGTTTGAGAATTGGTTTGACCTGGATGCATCTTTAAATCATTGGATTAATGATGGTTTGATGGCTATATTTTTCTTTACTGTTGGACTAGAGATCAAGCGTGAGGTGATGGAAGGAGAATTGAGTTCTTTGAAAAAAGCTTCAATGCCTATTATGGCTGCAATTGGAGGAATGATTGTACCCGCAGTGATCTATACTTTTTTTAATTATGATAATCCTGATACAGCGAATGGTTGGGGAATTCCGATGGCCACCGATATTGGTTTTACACTGGGTGTATTATCCTTATTGGGAAATCGTGTAAGCATTAATTTAAAGATATTTTTAACCGCATTAGCTATTGCTGATGATCTGGGAGCAATTATGGTAATTGCTTTGTTTTATACTGATCCAGCGAGTATTGATTTTCATCAATTGTGGGTAGCGCTGGCCTTTATTGTAGTTCTTATAGTCGCCAATAAAGTGGGAATTCGAAGTGGTACATTTTATGGAATAGTGGGGCTGTTTGGCGTATGGATTGCTTTTATTTATTCCGGAATTCACGCCACATTTGCTGGGGTATTAATTGCAATTACCATTCCTGCAAGGGCTAAAATATCTGAGCATGAATTTTTAGAAAAGGGGAGAAAGTATGCGGATGTATTTACAAAAAATATGAAATCGGGGAAGTTATTATCGACAGAGCAAGCGCATGCTATTTCAGGAATGGAAAAAGCGATGGAACAAGTTCAGACGCCATTGCAGAAACTGGAACATGCCATTCATCCATTTGTCGCATATTTCGTTTTACCATTGTTTGCATTAAGTAATGCCGGAATTGAGATCTCCGGATCAATAATTGATATGATGTTACATCCCGTGGCACTTGGTGTAATGTTTGGTTTGGTATTAGGGAAATTTTTAGGAATCTCTTTGTTTTCAAAGCTTATGGTAAAACTAAAATTATCTACGTTACCAGATAATGTAGCCTGGATGGAGATTTATGGCGCTGCCATGTTAGCTGGAATTGGATTTACAATGTCTATCTTTATAACCGATTTAGCGTTTGATGATAAATCCATCATTGAACATGCCAAAGTGGGGGTTATGGCAGCTTCTTTGGTAGCGGCAATTTTGGGATTATTAATTTTAAAGTTTTACTATAATAAAAGAGATTCTGAATAGTTTTGCCGGCTTTAATTATTTAAGGGATATATGAAGCTATTTCACACAAATACTTTCAGATGGATTTTGCTACTGGTATGGATATTCTCTTTGGGAGCGGTTCCTCCCAAATTTCCTGCGCATCATTTTAAAGCGTATATCGTTCAAGATGGAAAACAATTACCGATCAATTATCATGTGGTAGATGTGAAAAGAAAACCTTTTCAAATTGTTGTGGATATGCCCGATAAAGAAGGTGTATTTGTTAATGTTTCCTTTTCAAAAAACACGTATAAGAATGCACTTAAAAATGTGCCTTTTAAGGATTTGAACGGATTTTCTGAGGCGGCCATCTATGAAGTTTGGAAGAACCCCAATAATGAATTGTTAGTCTCAAATACAAAACCTTGCTTTTGGTTTATTGAATCAAGATTAAATCATCGATTTAGCGATTATGAATGGGTAAATAATAGATATATATGTACGCGTCAGGTGAATACAATTTATGATGTTAATTTACATAAGGAAGTAGATTTTCGAGATTTAAGCACTCCTATGTATTTAACCTTTATAAAGTTTAAGAAAATTGGTGATGATTTTCGAGGAGAGGAGCTGATGCGCCACGAATTTAAAATACAGTGGATAGACTAGTTTAAGAATGGAGTTACTCAGAACGGATTCAGAAAATAAAGGCTTTGTGACATTGGTTCGATGTTTAGACAGCGAACTTGAAGTGATTGATGGGGATGAACATTCATTTTATGATCAGTATAATAAAACAGATCAGATAAAGAATGTAGTGGTGATTAATGATTTGGATAAAACCATAGGTTGTGGTGCTTTTAAGTTATTTGAAGGTCAAACCGCTGAAGTTAAAAGAATGTATACGTTACCTGATTATCGAGGAAAAGGTATTGCTTCTAGGGTGTTAAATGAACTTGAGAACTGGGCAAAGGAGTTAGGTTTTTCTCAATTGATTTTAGAGACAGGGAAGACCATGGATAGTGCCATTGGACTATACAAATCTAAAGGTTATCAGGTCATTAAAAATTATCCACCATATGACGGTGTCGAAAATAGTATCTGTTTTTCAAAGCGGTTATAATTATTCTTTGATCAAAATATCAATTTGCTCAATCAAATAATTGGTAAGATTTTCTGCATTGGAGTACCCTGTATGATGGATTTTTAAAACACCATTTTTATCAATTAATGCCAATGTTGGAAAAGCGGAAACATTAACCACCTGACTGGCTAATCCAGTGTCATCAATATAAAATGGTAAATTATAGGAGTTGGAATGAACAAATTGTTGGATTTTTTCAAGGGAATCTCCACTTCCTTTTGCGTTGGTAATCAGAAAAACAACCTGATCATTAGCCTGGTAATGTTTAACTACGTCTTCTAATTCTATAAATTCATCTCTACATGGTTTACACCAGGTAGCCCAATAATCAACAAGTACTACTTTTCCTTTTAGTTCACTCAGATAAACCTGATTTCCATCTAAATCACGGACCGAAAAATCGGGAAGTTGCTCATTTGTGGAGTTTGCCAGCACACTCTGTACGTATTTGGGATATTGAACCACACCACCATATACTGCTAGAATAAATGCCGTGACCATAATGATAAATTTTACATAGATTCCCTGATTGAGGGTTTTTACGTGTAATCCAATAGTAGTAAATAAGACTCCGGAAATCCCAACAGGTATTACAGAAGGATTGATAAAACCAATAAGAATAACGAATACAAAAGGGCTGGCCAAAGACCAAACTTGTTTATACAACGGGATGTCAGATGGATCTCGGGTATAGCCTATAATTAAACTAGTTAAAGCAGCAAGTACCGCAGCATAATGAAAACCATAATAATAGCCAACCAGAAAAGTGAGCAGAAAGTTAAACAGGCTAAGATAACCTGTCATTTTTTTCTCATGTTTTAAACGTTCCTCTTCAGTCTTAAATTTTTCCTCTTCCATGGTAATAAAATCTGGTGGCAAATTTAGTGTGTTAGCTTCTAAATGTTATGTAATGAAAGTTGCAAAACCCGGACAAAAAAAAGAGGCCTGAAAAAGGCCTCTTTTAAATGGATTTAAAAATTCATTACGAATTTCCTTTTTTATAATCTGCTAAAAATTGAGCTAAACCGATATCTGTCAGTGGATGCTTTAATAATCCAAGAATAGAACTTAATGGTCCGGTCATTACATCACTACCCACCTCAGCACATTTAATGACATGCATAGTGTTTCTTACCGAAGCGGAAAGAATCTCAGTTTCAAACATATAGTTGTCAAAAATCAGTCTGATTTGAGCAATCAGATCCATGCCATCATAACTTACATCATCCAAACGTCCAATAAAAGGAGAAACGTATGTGGCTCCTGCTTTTGCAGCTAAAAGTGCCTGACCGGCAGAGAAAATCAAAGTACAGTTTGTTTTAATTCCTTTATCTGAAAAGTACTTAAGCGCTTTAATTCCGTCTTTAACCATTGGAATTTTAACTACGATGTTTGGATGCAATGCAGCTAATTCTTCTCCTTCTTTGACCATACCTTCGTAATCTGTAGAAATTACTTCAGCACTAACAGGTCCATCAACGATGTTACAAATCTTAACATAGTGATCTAAAATGTTCTGCGCGCCTGTGATGCCTTCTTTAGCCATCAAAGATGGGTTTGTTGTTACTCCGTCTAAAACGCCTAAATCTTGTGCTTCTTTAATTTGACCCAGATTAGCGGTATCGATGAAAAATTTCATAATTATTGAATTTATTGCTGATAAAAATGTGAAATTAGTTTTGATCTAAGATGGTTGGTAATAACGTCAAGTCCTTTGGTATAGTGACTGTTATTGGTGACAATGACATGAGAATCATCGCGATATGGTTTTAAATACTTTTTATAAGAAGGGACCACATGATTTTCCCACTGGTAACGTACAGATTCTTCATTATATCCACGTTCAATGTAATCACGTTTGAGTCTTCTTTCCAGCATTTTGTGTTCTCGAACATCGATGAAGACTCTTAAATCCAAAGCTTTTCTGATTTCTTCAAAATGGAAAATAAATAAACCTTCCATGATAATAATTGGTCTGGGCTCAATTGTAATAAGTCCTGGAACTTTTTCAGCGTTGTTGAAGGTATATTCCTTGATAGTGATGGGTTCCCAGTTCATAACATGCTCTAAATCCGCATGAAATTTTTCACGATCAATTGATGTGGGAAGGTCAAAGTTCACCTCTCCATTTTCATCTTTTTTCTGTTCATGTATGGGAAGGTAATAATTGTCCTGCGTGATAATGGAAACAGTTTTAGGAGGAAGAGAATTCTTCAAGTCCATTAAAAAAGATGTTTTGCCCGATGCACTCCCACCAGCAATTCCAACAAGATATGGTTTTACCTTCATGGGAGACAAAAGTAGTTCTAATTCTATCAGAAAGATTATTTTTTCAGATACAAATCTCAACAAGTTTATAACAATGTTCTAATGCGCGAGTTTTATGGCTTTGAAATAACAAATCGGTAGGGTTTTTGGCGTCATAAAAAAAATATTTAAGATTCGATTTTTATGCTATATTTGGAGCTGTTCATAATGTTTTAAAAATGAAGAGTATTTATAAGCTAATGTTAGTCGCAGCGGTTTTGACACTAGGGTTTGTTGGGTGTCAAAAAGATACGTTGGTAACTGATGTCCCACACAATGAAGAGCCTGATTTTAATTGGGGAAAGGGGGACTCTATTCCAATTGTGGCGCCATATTTTTTTACCGGAAAGGTAGATAGTGTTTTCTATACCCTTCAAGATAGCATTGACGGTTTTTATAATCTGGTATTTGATTCAGGTTATGTAGCATGTGACTCACCAAGTGTGTTTTATGGACAGTTAACCGGTATGTATAGTCTAAGTGGAACGCATACGCTAGAGATAAAGATTTTAAAGTGTATTGCGGATTCTACCAGTAAGCCGGATAAAGAAAGTTTATTATACGTAGGTACTTATCCATATGGAAGTAGTAATATTTTGGCTCCGATTGATGGAGTCGAAATCTCTTGGGTTGATGATCAGGGGAAGGTTTGGAAAACCTTAAATGGAAGTGGTTCCAAAGCAAATGATTCCTTTCAAATACTTTCAATCACAACAGCCCCTGCAAATGTTTTGGGTGAAAGTGTGATTCTTGGAAAAATGGATGTGACTTTATATAATGGAACGGAATCTATTCGAATTGAAGGGGGAGAATTCCAATTCCAGTATGGAGTATATTAGCATGAATTTGGAGTTGATGAAATTAGATATTCGCGTATTTGCCGTTTTATTGTTGGGCATGTTTTGGTTGGCTTCATGCGAGTCGGACGAAGCTCTGCAACAATATGTCAATCCAAATCAATCTGATACAAGTGGTAATAATATAGTTGTTGATCTATTTGTAAGTGTTGAAATAGATAATGTCCCTTTTAGTTATTTTAATGGGATTAATAACTATACCAATTGGAATATAAGCTCGGAAGAAGGTTTTTGCCCAACTGACATTAATAAGTTTATTCAATCGCATACCACAGCTTTTGTAGTTCCGAATAAACTTGAAGAATCTATATATATTGATATCAAAGGATGTGCCCGTACGGATAGTTTGAAAGATATTAGTAAAATTGATTCCGTGTTGATTGTTGGAGCGTATCCATATTATCCTAAAAAGACTGATGACGATAGATATGCCATTGTGAGATATATTGATGCAGATAGTGTTTTATGGAGTACGGCATTTGGCGGGAATACAAGTTCATTTGCGCGATTCGAATTGTCTGCTATTGAAGATAATAATTATGATGTATTCTCTCAGAAAATAGCATATGGTAAGTTTGAAGGTTACCTTTATAATGTTGCTGGAGATTCTATAAAATTAAAGAAAGGACAATTTAAGGGGCGAATTGTTCAGAATTAATACGTTAAAGTTAAAATGTAAATTTGCTTTAATAACCTGATTAGATACTATATTGATGAAACATATTATTATACTTATAGTTTTCGTGTCGTTAATTTTTACAATGTCTTGTAACAAAAAGATCGATGCTTCATTTCCTCCTCCTCAACCGGAGGATAGTTTGGTTGTTGTGAGTGATGTAGATTATTTTATCAATGCAACTGTTGGAGGAACTACATTGGATATGAAAAGTAGGGTAAATAATGTAGGGAATGGAGTGCTTAGAGAAGATCAAGGTCCTTGTGGTTTGGGAAATACCATAAAGTTCACATCTTATTTTGCATATGTGTCTGATACTTCAAAAAAGGAGATGATTGGTTTTGGATTACGTAATTGTGTTAGTGATACGGCAGATGGTGTAAACGATAGTACATATATGAAATTGAGTTTCCCAATAGAAATCAGTTATCCGGATACTTCGATTGCATTTATAAATTACATAGATGCTGATAGTGTTTTTTGGAGTTCGTCATTAGCTCAGAATGGTTTCTCAACGCAGGCATCACATGCATTTACAATAACCGAAGTAAAAAAGAATTATGATGGTTTTTCAGCATTAGAGGTAAGTGGGGCTTTTTCCGGATGGGTGTATAATGCTAACGGAGACTCTTTGCTGATTTCTAACGCTACTTTCTTTAGCCGTGCCTGGGCATTTTAGTTAACCTACATATTCTTGCTTAACAACTAGCGCATACAGATCATTATCTAAAGGTAGATATCCTTGTTCATAGCAGAAAAAATAAGTTTTTCCATTTTTTGTGACGTAGGTATTGGTATGATAATTAAAATCAAAACCTTGTAATAATAGTGTCTTTTTACTTGTTTTAGATTTTCCCTTAGGATTCAATTTAGCCAATATAGATCGATTTTTTCTTAAGATTCTGTTGATCTTACGCATCAGGTTAGTAGAGTCTTTATTAAATCGATTATTAAAGGCGTTTCGACATGAATCAGAGCAGAATTTTTTATCAGATCTTCCTTTAAAAGAATCTCCACATTCGGGACATAAATTTGACATGGTCATTGGGTTTTAAACGCATAAAAATAAAGAATTTAAATTAACTTTTTACAAATCATAATCAGCTCTAGGCAAGCACAAATTATTTACCTTTATAGTGCAAATTTTAATATAAGGATTATGATTTATAAGAACTTTTATTCTGAAGTAGGGAAGTTGTTATATGCTCTGGCCAAGGCAGATGGAAATATAACAGATGTGGAAATTAAAGCTATTCACAAGTTAGTTTTGGAAGACTTGGTTCCATTAGAAGATAGTACGGATGAATTTGGAACAGATTCTGCGTTTTATGTTGAAATGGAGTTCGATTATTTAAATGAAAATTTATATGACCCGGATGTGGCATTTAACTCGTTTATAGATTATGTTGAGGAACACTATACCGCATTTGATGATAAATTGAAACAAGCGGTATATAGAGTGGCTGAAACGCTTATTAACTCGTTTCATGAAACCAATATTCAGGATCACAGAATAATTTTGAAATTAAAAGAAATTTTGCTGGATAAAGCTGATGTGTCCATTGAGACTTTGTAACCGTAAATAGAAAGAGCGAGATGATAACACCTCGCTCTTTGATATAGTTAATCTGTCTGATCTAATCTTGTACCAGTAATGGTAAAAATTCTTTCTTAGGAATATCCATGGTGTAAGATTTAACCGTTTTCAGGGTTAGTTTGTTTGATCTTAACCAGGGATTATACTCTTTAAGAATTTTGTAATTCAGTCCAATATCTTTTGAGAATGAGGCTAAATCAGCAATACTTGTATCAATTGTTAATGGTTCCGTTTGGATCTTATTCCACAATTGATTTTCTCTGTATTGAAAGCCATATTTTTCCGGAGTGGACAGGATTTCCTTAGCGGCAATAATTCTGTAAACATATCTTCCGGTTTCGGTGTTTAATTTTAAATCATAATAGGAATCAACCTTTTGTTTGGTGATTTGACGGTTAAGACCTCCCATTCCCATGTTATAAGAAGCAGCAGCCAATGTCCAACTTCCGAATTTTTTATATGCCTCGTTTAAGTACTCGCATGCAGCTTGTGTAGATTTGGCTATATGATATCTTTCGTCCACTTCGCTATTAATTTCTAATCCATATTGCTTGCCAGTGGTTTTCATAATTTGCCAAAAACCTGTTGCACCTGCTGGAGAAACAATTGGGGTTAAACCACTTTCAATTACCGCTAAATACTTAAAGTCAGATGGGATACCATTTTCTTTTAAGATCGGTTCAATAATGGGAAAATATTTGTGTGCACGTTTTAAATAAAGTAGAGTATTCGATTGCCAATAGGTATTGACAAGCAGTTCTCGATCTAGTTTCTCTTGGACATCTACTAATTGCAAAGGAACTTTTTCTTCTGCAAATAGAAGATTACTAGGCAGATTCAAGGCGTATATTTTGTAATCTGTGTTAAAGGAGTGTTGGTATTCCTCTTTTTCAACTACCTCATTTTTACTAAAACTAAATAGTTGCATTGCCCCATATAACGCAAGTGGTAAGCCAATAAATGTAATGATGTATTTTGAGAATTTTGTTTGCATAACGATTCAATTTTAAAATGGAGAATCTAACTCTTTAAGAGATATATTATTTTGATCTTTAGCAGAAAGAATCGGATTCTCGATATTCCAATTAATTCCTATATCGGAGTCGTTCCAATTAATTCCGGATTCTAACTGAGGACTATAATAGTTGGTACATTTATAACTAAAAATAGTCTGGTCCTCCAATGTACAAAAACCATGCGCAAATCCAGCAGGAACCCAAAGCATAAGTTTGTTAGTTTCGTTTAACTCGACACCGAAGTGTTTCCCATAAGTCGGAGAGTTTTTTCGAATATCAACAGCAACATCGTAAACAGCCCCTTTAATGACTCTAACTAGTTTTCCTTGAGCCATAGGCGGTTTTTGAAAGTGTAAACCTCTTAGAACTCCTTTATTGGATAGGGATTGATTATCCTGAACAAATTTTTCATGGATACCAATTTTATTTAATTTTTGCTCATTAAAGCTTTCATAGAAGTAGCCTCTCTCATCTTCAAATATTTGAGGCTGAATAAGTTTAACTCCAGGGATGTCTTCCGCAATGATTTTCATATGATACTATCTTTTGGTATATACGAAAATAGCAAGGGGACCATCCTATCAAATAAGAGAAAAAATAAATATATCAACAAATTTTTGTGATAATATTAGGATAAGTTGATGATGATATACTTTAATGAGGAATATGTTTTCTAACCATGCCATAAACAAAAGTACCTAGCATTGCTGCTGCAATAAAAACACCGAATACGGTATAACCACTACCCATAAGTACGAACATCATTCCTGAGCAAACTCCGGTTAGTGCCCATCCCATACCGAAAATGATTCCACCAATAATGTATCTTGGCCAGGTATGAGCTTTAGGATTGAAGGTTTTCTGTTCTCCCTTGGATGTTTTAACAAAACCAAGCTTAAACAATTGGGTGATGATTATTCCAAATGTAATTCCGGTTATAATAATGCCATACATATGAAAATCCTGAAAATGAAACATTTCGTAAATTCTAAAAAATGAAATCATTTCCAGTTTATAGGCTCCAAAACCAAATAAGAACCCTACCATTATATATTTAAAAAATTTCATGACTATCTATTTTAATTGATGTATTGTAGAATAAGACTAAAATGGGATTTTAAGTATGAAAGGAAGGAAAACGTATGTCATTATTAGTCCTCCGATAAAAAAGCTTATTACCGCAACCAGGGAAGGTAATTGTAAATCTGCAATTCCGGATATCGCATGGCCTGAAGTACACCCCCCGGCATATCTGGAGCCAAAACCAATTAAAAAACCACCACCAACAATAATGATAAAACCTCTTAATGAGAATAGAGATTTCCAACTATAGAGATTCCAAAAATCTGGGATGTCGGCTTTTTCTACGGTTGGGGCAGGAACAATAGGAACTTCTCCATAAACTAATTGAGAACCGGGAACGTCTTTGGATATTTCGTTTAGGGATATGACCGTTTCTTGTGATATATGCGCTTCTTGATCGGGAGAGAAATAAGTCGCAGCCATGTATCCACCAAACATGGCTCCCAGAGCAACCATTAAGTTCCATCCCTGAGATTGCCAATCGAAATTAAAAAAATCGGAAAATTCTCCGGCTCCATCCGCTGCACACATCGTTCTTAGATTCGCGGATAATCCAAATTCTTTACCAAAATAGAGCAAGAAAAACAGTGTGATACCAATAGTTATCCCACCTGCCCACCAGGGCCAGGGTTGACTTAAAACTTCGTGAATACTTTGTAACATTTCCATTGTAATTGAATTAAAAAAGTCCAACAATTTTACAAGGTAAAGTTACAAATGTTGAAAAGGTTAGAGTATTGACATATCTTCTATTTATTTATGATTCAAGAACAATAAAAAAACTGACTAAACATATGAAAAATCTAATATAATCTGATTAACAAAGGGTTGTGTTTTGGGTTTGAAAATATGATCAGAGATTTAGGAATAAAAAAACCTCAATCAAAACGATTGAGGTTTTTTTAGTTATCCATTAACTATATTAAAATCTCTCAAATCTTGAGAAAAAGAAATTTGCTTCAATTTGCGCATTTTCATCACTATCTGATCCATGAACCGCATTTTCACCAATTGACTTTGCGAAACGTTTTCTGATAGTACCTTCTTCTGCATCTGCAGGATTAGTTGCACCGATTAATTTACGGTAATCTTCTACAGCATTTTCCTTTTCAACAATTGCTGCTACGATTGGACCACCAGACATATATTCTACAAGTTCTCCGTAAAATGGACGCTCTTTATGCACCTCATAAAATTCCCCAGCTTGTTCAGCTGATAAATGAACTTTTTTTAACGCAACAATTCTAAATCCCGCGTCAGTAATCATTCCTAAAATATGTCCTGTGTGACCTGCTGCAACTGCCTCAGGTTTTACCATAGTATAAGTTATAGTACCTGCCATTTTTTTGTGTTTTTGTTTTTCGCGCGCAAAAGTAGTGCATTCTTTTAAATGATATTGGTCTTTTCAAAAGACTTTTTTGTTAGATTTATATAAGCACTTTTCTTGATGTAATCTTATTCTACATTTGATCGTATCAGTGGATTAAAAAATTACTTTTGCAGCCTTTTTTAAAATTGGAAATCAATCATTATGAATCGTTTTAAACAAGCTGCGGGTTCGTTTGCTCAAAATTTTACTCACAATCCAAAGAATGATTTATTATCTGGATTAACAGTAGCGTTGGCTTTGGTGCCAGAGGCAGTAGCATTTTCTTTTGTAGCAGGAGTAGATCCACTTGTAGGACTTTATGGTGCATTTATGATGGGGTTGGTAACCTCTTTATTAGGGGGGCGACCTGGGATGATCTCGGGTGCTACTGGAGCAATGGCCATTGTAATGGTAGATTTAATTCGTAAAGGAAATGATGTAGGATTAAGTTTAGAAACACCGATTCAAAACCTCGGATTACAATGGTTGTTTATTACATTACTCTTAGTGGGTATTATACAGATTTTAGCTGGGGTATTTAAACTGGGTAAGTTTGTTAGATTAATACCGCACCCGGTAATGATGGGATTTGTGAATGGTTTGGCCATCGTGATATTTATTGCGCAATTAGGGATGTTTAAAGAAACAGTCAATGGTGAAAAAGAATGGTTAACAGGCCTACAGTTGTACACTATGATTGGTTTGGTTGGTTTGACTATGTTGATCATGTGGGGATTACCTAAACTGACTAAAAAAATTCCGGCAGCTTTAACGGCCATTATTGTTATTGCGGCCATAACCATTTTTGGAGGCATTGATGTAAGTACGGTTGGGTCATTCATTAGAGACGGTGGAGGTACAGGTCTTAAAGGAGATTTACCTCAATTTCAATTTCAAATCTTTACCTTAATAGATACTATTATGGGACATTGGGAGATAGTTGCATCTACCGCATTTTTACTTGCAGCTGTTGGGTTAATTGAGTCGTTAATGACCTTAAATCTAATTGATGAAATGACTGATACTCGTGGCTCTGGAAATAGAGAATGTGTGGCGCAGGGGAGTGCCAATATTTTAAATGGACTTTTCGGAGGAATGGGAGGCTGTGCCATGATTGGCCAATCTATTATTAATGTGAATTCTGGAGGTCGTGGTAGATTATCAGGAGTGGTTGCAGCAATAGGGTTATTGATTTTTATTTTGTATGGGGCACCATTAATAGAGCAAATTCCTATCGCTGCATTAGTTGGCGTAATGTTTATGGTTGTGATAGGGACATTTGCCTGGAGTAGTTTTAGAATATTAAACAAAATTCCATTAGCAGATGCTTTTGTATTAATTGCAGTTTCAGCTATAACAGTATGGAAAGATTTGGCTATTGCTGTTATAGCAGGAGTGATTATTTCTGCAGTAGTATTTGCCTGGCAAAACGCAACGATGATACGTGCCAGAAAGCATGTAAAAAATGATGGGACTAAAGTGTATGAGATTTGGGGGCCATTATTTTTTGGTTCTATCCAGAATTTCAATTCAAAGTTTAACCCTAAGAATGATCCGGGTAGAGTGGAGATAGATTTTATGGAATCAAAAGTTGCCGATCATTCAGGGATGGAAGCTGTAAGTAATATTGCAGATAAGTATTTGAACTTAGGAAAGGAATTAAAATTGATTCATTTGAGCCCTGAATGTAAAATGTTATTGCTAAAGGCACATCCTAAATTAGAGCCTATTATTGAAACATCAATTGAAGATCCAAGATATCATGTAATGACTGATATGATGGATGAGGAGGTTTAGAGTATAAATAATGAGACTTCAGAATCACATTCTGAAGTCTCTACCGAACAAGTATAAGGTTAAGTATCTAAGAGTTAATATTTCTTACCTATATCCAAATGTACATTGACAAAGTGATTCTAGAGACTCTATTTTGTGAGCCCCCGTTTTGAGTTAGTAAATCTGGATTTATGGTTTGTGAATGGAACTTTGTGACTAGGATATTAAATCGTAAAGATTATCGTAGTACTTTTTTGAAACGGGAATTACTTCATTTCCTATATAAACGAATCCACCATCTTCCTTGGTAAACTTCGAAATCTTTTCAGAATTTATAAGATATGAGCGGTGAACTCTTTTGAATTGATTAGAAGTAAGAATAGATTCAGCATATTTTAAAGGCTTAGAAATAATGACGGGAGATCTACCGGAGATATGAAACTCAGTATAACTACCTGAGGCTTTACAAAACAATATCTCTTCTGTTCGAACCACATGTACACCTTGATCCGTTGAGAGTGTAATAGTTTTTGGAGCACTATTCACTTCCTGGTTATTATTTCTAAAGTGAATGGATTTAAATTGATCAATAGATTTAATTAAATCTTTAAAATCAATAGGTTTTAAAATATAATCAAAGGCATGCTCCTTTAGGGCTTTAAGGCTGTATTGTTCGTATGCTGTAACAAATATGACATGAAAATCTCTATTGGGAAACATTTCTAAAAAATCAAAACCAGTACCTTCGGGAGGCATGGAAATATCCAGAAAAACCAAATCTGGTTTATCATTCTTAACCATTTTGATACCTTCACTGATGGAATGCGCAATACCCAATATGGTGATTTCCGGACAGTAATTAGATAATAAAATTTTAATGTTTTCTGCAGCAGCGAATTCATCATCCAGAATGTTAGCGGTAATTTTCATATTTAAAATTTTAAAACGTAAGGAATATTAAAAGTAATTCTTGTACCTACGTAAATATTATCATTTTCGTTTCGAAAAGCTTCAGAAATAGTCACATCTGACATTTCATTATTGAGTTCAGAAAGTAATTCGATCCTTTTTTTAGTGACTGATGTTCCTAAAGATTTATGTTTTGTTTTTTTGACTTTACTGGCTTCAGCATTTTTAATTCCTATTCCGTTATCGCAAATTTCGATAAATAAAGTGTTTTCTTTTTTTAGAATAGAAAGTTTTATTTCACCATTGGGATTACTATAGACCTTACCATGCCAGATGGCGTTTTCAATATATGGCTGAATCAGCAGAGATGGAATAATACAGTTTTTCATATCAATTTCACTATCTATGTCTTCAGTATATTTAAACTCTTTTCGAATTCTCTTTTTTTCAAGGTTGACATACATTTTTAGAGTTTCCAGTTCACTTTGAAGTGAAATAGTCGTAGAATCAGAATTTTGAAGGATCGTTCTAATCAATTTTGAGAATTCGAGAAGATATTGATTGGCATTGGTTTTTTCATTTTTAAGAATATAATTCTGAATAGAATTTAAAGAATTAAAAATGAAATGCGGATTCATTTTGGATTGTAAGGATATGATTTGCATTTCATTAATTGTTCTTTGGAATTGCGCCTGACTTTTATATGTCTGAATGGTTTTTATGGAGAGTTTATACCCAAGAATAATGGCAAGGATGATCACGAAAGATTTAAACCACCAGGTCATCCAAAAAGCTGGAATAATGGAAAAATGAATCGTTTTTATTTCGCTTTCCACTCCATCAATATTAATAGCTTTGAGTTGAAGCGTATAATCATCAGGAGGGAGGGCATTAAAAATGATATTGTCATTTGTTGTGGTTTGCCATGTGTCATTGATAGGGCTTAATTGATATTTGTAAATAATATCATTTTGTGATTTGTAAGAAATCCCCCGATAATTGATTTGAATGTTATTAGAGTCATATGATAGATGAGTTTTATTACTAGATTGAATTAGACTATTTTCAACATTCAACGAGGAGATGTAAATAAAGGGTTTATTTATTTTATAATTTAACGTATTCGTATCTATTTTATAGATAGTCCGTTCAATTACGAAATAAAGAAAATTATCTTGGAATCGAAATTCCTCAATATTTGCTGATTTTATTCCATCGTATTTTGTAATTGTATGTTCTATGACCCATTTATCATTTTTCTTTTTTAGAATGTCCATTCCCTTATTGGTAGCAACCCAAATTTTATTGTTTTCAGAATCATAAAGCACTTGATTAATAGTATTACTTAATAATCCTGAATTTATGGTTATGGAATCAATAAAATTCTCTTTTCTAATATAAATTCCATTAACTTTTGTTGCAATAAATAGAGAGCTGTCTTTAGTTTCAATAATATCTTGTACGCTAATGGATTGATTTCTATTTATTTCAACTCTTTGTAAAGTTTGATTTTTTATATTTAGTAGTTGTAAACCGTCAATTGTGCCGACCCAAATCTTGTTATTAGATGCTTTAAAAACTGTGGTTACTTTGGAATTAAATTTTTTTAACCATCTATTTATTATATCTGGGTCATCTACTTTTTGTGCATAGCTTTTTTCATTAAAAACGTTCCAAAGTTTTTTATAACCATCCTCTGCAGTGATCTGGGGTAAATTAATTATATGACTATGATTTTTTGGATATAAAAATCGAGGATCATATTTAAAATGATCATTGGAAGCGTGAGGGAAAGTAGTAGGCTTATTTGGGGTTAAAATTAAAAAACCACTCTTTCCACTAAATGCCATAATTTTCGAAGAGTCAATAAGAGTAACGGTATTAATTCTGAATACGAAGTTATCTAAATAAATAGTAGATGCGAATTTGATTCCAGTTTGTAAACAATCGTTTGGAATTTGTCGGGTTTTGATAATATCGTTGGTTTTAACAATTGAAGAGTTTTCATTATTTGTCATATATAATGATGTAGGTGCTTGATCAAAACTAAAAACCAGATGATTATTTTGTGGTATTATTCCATGGATATGTTGCATTTTTCTTACAGGTACTTTGTAAGCAATTAGGCTTGGATTTGGAATGTATATAACACCGTCTTTTAATGTTGAACACCACAAACCATTATCTATATCTGTAACAATTCCGGTAATTTGAAATTCAGGAAGTATATATCTTGTTTTAAAAGCGGGGGAAACAGAACTAATGTAGAGGCCATTATTGGCACCACAAAAAATATTAGAGTCTTCGACAACAATGTGAATTTTAGTTGAAAATTCGACACTTGAAAAAATAGATTTAATGTTGGACTTTTCAAAATTGAATTTGTTTTTGAGTTCATTTACCAAAAGTCCTATTTGATTAATAGAGTTGAAAGAACGGTAACGTAAAAAATCAGTTTTGGTTAATTCACTAATACTTACCACACCTTTCGAGGTGATTTTGATTGTAAGAAAATCACAAACGATTAAATTTACGTTATTGAGTTCATCAATATGAAAGTCAGTTATGGTAGAAGAAATAGCTAATTGCTTTGTGGCTTGAAGGAGTTGTTTATTGTATAAGTACTTTTTAAACGTGCCATTTTCTAAATAACATAATCTACGATTGTAAGTTATAAACCAAATACGGCCTTTGAAGTCTTCTTGAATTCTAAAAACAGTATTGTCCGTTAATCCATCTCTGGTTGTATATGTCTTAAAAGTATGACCATCGTATTTTACAACACCTTTATCGGTACCAATCCATATATAACCTCTAGAATCTTGGAATACATCATAAGTTTCGTTACTTGGAAGTCCATTAGTAACGGTGTAGTTAATATAGCTAACTGATTCTTCAATTGGTTGTCCAATAGCCAGTTGAGACAACAGAGAAATCGTAAAAAACAAGTAGCCGATTAAAAGATGATATGTCCAACTATTTTTGATAATCTAAATAAGGAATATTAAAAGTAATTCTAGTACCTACATAAATATTATCGTTTTCGTTTCGAAAAGCTTCAGAAATAGTCACATCTGACATTTCATTATTGAGTTCAGAAAGTAATTCGATCCTTTTTTTGGTGACAGATGTTCCTAAAGATTTGTGCTTAGTTTTTTTTACTTTACTGGCTTCAGCATTTTTAATTCCTATTCCGTTATCGCAAATTTCGATAAATAAAGTGTTTTCTTTTTTTAGAATAGAAAGTTTTATTTCACCATTTGGATTGCTATAGACCTTACCATGCCAGATGGCATTTTCAATATATGGCTGAATCAGCAGAGATGGAATAATACAGTTTTTCATATCAATTTCACTGTCTATGTCTTCAGTATATTTAAACTCTTTTCGAATTCTCTTTTTTTCAAGGTTGACATACATTTTTAGAGTTTCCAGTTCACTTTGAAGTGAAATAGTCGTAGAGTCAGAATTCTGAAGGATCGTTCTAATCAATTTTGAGAACTCCAGAAGATATTGATTGGCATTGGTTTTTTCATTTTTAAGAATATAATTCTGAATAGAATTTAAAGAATTAAAAATGAAATGCGGATTCATTTTGGATTGTAAGGATATGATTTGCATTTCATTAATTG